>Ga0308167_1000117_pt1 | contig 190552 bp, 178 predicted proteins | sample PhyCR1_2_FD_202138 | JGI IMG/M metagenome (GOLD analysis project Ga0308167, IMG submission 202138) | Phyllosphere microbial communities from UC Gill Tract Community Farm, Albany, California, United States - DLSLRC.R1 | ecosystem: Host-associated > Plants > Phyllosphere > Unclassified | place...
CGATTACATCGAACGTTTTTATAATCCAACGCGCCGGCATTCAACGTTGGGCTACGTCAGCCCAGTTGCATTTGAAGAGGCGATGCTACAAGCTTAGGGCGGTGTCCACGGAATCGGGTACAGCTCACTCGACGTCACATCACACCGCAAAATTGGGGACTTATAATGAGCGTTGAATACTATTTCGCCATATCGCTGGCTAATTTTCTGTATTTTTGGGTAAAGAGTCAGAAGACGAGATGACTTTTGAACAACAATGGGTAGGTCCATTTTCGTTCACGCAGCGGTCGGCCGATCCTCGTATGCTATTCGAGCAGAAAATTAGCCAGGTTTCATCCGTCGATTTCCAGGACAAGCCATATTGTCCGGGCTCGCGCAGCCAACGATATCAGAAGTTTTTTTTGCGCGAGCCACGCGAAGAATATCCCTCGCCTTAACCACAACCCGGCCGGCGCTCTAGCGTGCCGCATTGAGCATCGTATGTCCTGCAACGCGCAGCGACCGTTTTTCTGACAGTTTTGGACACTGCTAGATCTAACGTCGAAAGTCCGCTTAGGCCGAGCTACGGAAGCCGGTTCCTTCATTCTGATCGTCCCAGGTTCGGCCGAAAGGGACACTCGCCTGCTTCTAAGTAAGCGACCCAAAAGAGGCGGAAAGCGGTCATCGTGCTAGAGCAGGTTTTGCTTCGGCGCGCTGCGGTCAGCCATCAAGATCCAGTAAGGTTGCCTGTCGTAGTCGGCCCGTCCCAACCTTCTAGATATTTTGTGAGATCGTCTTCCACATCGATGATTCGAGACCGGTAGAACAGATGCATAGTTGGCCGCATTTCCTCTTGCAACTCGCCATTCGCGCCTTGGGCGATCAAGTTGTTCGGCACGACACGCATACCAAGGCGATTTGTACCGAACATCGTTTCGCCGCATCCTACGCAAAACGTACGCGATAGCTGCCTGTCTGGATGAGAAAAAGTTGTCGGGCGACCTGCTTGTACAAGGACCTGTTCCGGCGACCATGCGGTTGCCGATAACATTGGCGTGCTATAAAAATCCCGACACGATTGGCAGTGACAGTTCAGGTCCCTTGTCCATCCTAAATCGATCAACCTTTCACGACGAGGCGCTTTTCTCTCGCGCTGCCATTCGAGCATGCGATAAACGCATTACCAAGCAATCTGATTGCGGTCGAAGTAGAAGCGCCCCGATTTTCCGGTTGGGTCTTTTGTAGCAAGCCAGACGATGCCTTCTGCAGCCGCCTCCACAGTACGATAACCCGAGTGGTCGTTAAAATCGGTGGCGATGTAGCCTGGATCGACAGCATCGACCTTGATATTGACTGAGGCGAGTTCCTTTGCAAAGGCCAGCGCGACAGCATTGAGAGCCGACTCCGCTCAAAAGGCTTATGAGATGCCAGCTAACGCGCCACCCACGCGACCTAGCGTGCCAAAAGGAGCAATCAGCGCATGTCCGGTTGAAAATCGAGACGGCGATGCTGTCAGCTTGCAGCCCCTGCTGGATTGAAGCGATCACTTCTCGCCCTGCTCGCCAAGCACAGATTGCAACTTTTTTCGCTCACGTAGCACCAGACTTGCTTCGCCATATGCTCCATGTAAGTCCTTTGCGCTCCATGTGCTTTTCCATTTTCATGCTAATCAGTCCTTTCCCGAAGGTAAGTACCTAAGCAGATTTCAGCAAGTCAATAAAAAATCGTGCAACGATTAGCTTATTAACAGCGATGTCTACGACCAAGTTTTCCTTATGGGTTACGAAATGACTCTTCGTCATCTCTTCGCTCGTTAACTTTTCTCGCCGAGATGCTTGTGCGATAATGACGCTCCTTTATTCGGCGCAGTGCACCGTCAACGTATTCGAACTAGAAAATGCATCATTCTTGGATTTGATAAGAACTACTTGCTCTCATCTCCCAGATGTCACTGGCTGCTAGGCGACACATCCTGCTGAACTGGCATTACGTCTTCCAAATTGACAGTAAGATGATTGACCTGGACACCCTTGTGACGAAGCGTGAGTTGGGGGCGGAAATTTCGGCGGCTCAAGCTTATAACTCTCTATTGGCGAGAAAGGACCATCCGTAATGAAATTCCTATCTGTTGCATCGCTGTCCGTCATTTCGCTTTGCATAACCATGCCGCTTACTCTGGCCCAAGCAGCCCCAGCAACAGCGTTGTCAAGCCTGGCCGAGATCGAGCAAGCGCTCGACCAGGGCGCGACCGTGGCGGTCTCTCTCGACCTGAGCCGCTGCCAGCCCGACGGTGCCACCACGCGTGCCGGAAAAGCCAAGGGCGGCCTGACCATCAACGGCTATCTTGTCATGGACGGCGTGCTGAGTTTTTCAGATAGCCACCCGACTGTGGGGAAAAACAGGGAACCGCTGTGGCAGTTTCTACGTTACCAAGTCAAGCCGGACAAGACGGTGATATTCACCGCCGACATGTTTCAGTTGCCTGCCTATACGAGGCTCGGTGAGCGTATTTCGTACAAATGCGGCATGAATGAGGGGATCAGGTTTATTCGGCAATGAGCGGTAAGCATGCATCGCCACGCCGCCCCCCCGCTCGTCATGCCGCTCGTCATGCCGCTCGGGGCAGCATTTTTCTACGCCGCGTTTGGTAACAAGGCAGGCCTCTGCGCTTGCATCCTCGAACGCTACGCTCGCACAGACGCGTACCCTTGACGGAGCTTCTCCGCGCTGACCGACCGGTGGCAGAGTGTCTTGGCGCCGTGCTTGAGGAGGCGGTTCGTCGCTATGTTGTCAATCCCGGAGCTACGGGCTGTGTGGTGCCGGAAGGGATTCATAGCATCCACGCTGACGCACACGTTGCCGCCTTGGCTCTGGCACAGGCCCTTTGGACTTGACGGCGGCAGCATCAATCAATTCGGCGCGATTCTTATCGCAAGGCTGTTGAATAATCCTCATTACAGGTGAGCATGATCACTAAATTTGCACTGCGCTGGACACCGGGTTTTTGCTCAGAATAGCCGCCGCCAACAAACACTATGAGACACAGTTTGCACTCGACGGCAGTAGCTGCTTCGGGGCGGCCTCCGTTTGTCGGCTACCGGCCGCACACCACCGTGTCAGATTGTATGCCTGCGGAATTGTGCAAACAGAGAAAATGCTACGATGGATGCCAAGAACTGAAATTGACCGACATGGCAGAAAACAAAATCTCACTGCGCGAGGCTGCGTCCGACGATGCGTTGCACATAGCTAGGCTGCATACCCGAAGTTGGCAGCTAGCTTACTCTCACATCCTGCCCGCCGCGTATCTTCTTGAAAAAGTGCCGGCTGAGCATATCGCTCATTGGAAAAATTATATGGCGCAACCGGCGAAAGCCCGCGGCCTTGTCATGTTGGCCGAGTGCAAAGGAGTGCCGGTTGGTTTCGTTCGCGCCGAAAATGTGGATGACTCGTCGTACGGAATACTGCTTGACTGCCTTCATGTGCTCGCAACCCATCAAGGGTGCGGGGCGGGAAAGTTAATGATTGACGCCGTGCGTAGATGGACCAGGAAACAAAATCAGAATCTGATGCATCTCTATGTACTTGAAGGCAATCTTCGTGCGATCGCCTTCTACGAGCGAAACGGCTGGCGATTTGAAGGGACTAAAGCTAGTTTCATCGACACAACGCCAGTGATCGACCATCGATACCTCATGGAAGTGTAGATTGTCGTCGATTTAAGAGGGCGCAATGGCTGTCCTTTCCTGGACGATCTCAGAAATCTCCAACGCGCGACAGGTGATGCATCTCACTCGCCCCCTGTCTGCCCATAAGCGGTCAGCCGTCGAATCGCGGCCGAACGCCTGCTCAGACCGAGATTCGGAGGTTCGCTGCGGTCCTGCAGTCGGCAGCTTATTTACCCCGAAAAGGACATTGGCCTTCAATCTTCAACGGCCGTTTTACGCCATGAAGCCGACGAATAAGCGCTGACACATCCGAATCAGCCACCCAGCGACCAATAGTGGCTGTCACTGCAACTATCATTTCGCATATTGACAGCAAGTTCGTCGAGACCGGGTTATTTATGGGATGGTCGCGGCATGCTCCGACATCAACCCTTAAAAGTTGCCACTCGATTTACAAGCAGCGAACTGTGAATTGCTCTCCATCCTGAACGACATGGGCTGGCACTAATTGGCCCTTTACCAGAAGCTCGCCAAGGACAGCGGGCCTGATATCAAGTGACCATAACTGCTCGCGTGCGAACCACACGAACTTGAGACTTTTGCTTCCTTCCACGCCATGGTGGTGCTTCGTTAAGTCAAGCATCGACGACCCCGGCTTTAATATGGCAGCAAAGTACAGTCCGATTTCGTGATGTGGCTGGCCTTCATGGGAAAAGAAATTCTCAACGGTCCACAACAGATTCCCAAAATCAATATCCGCGCCGACTTCTTCGTGCATCTCTCGGACCACGGTTTGTTCTGCGCGTTCACCAGGCTCGACTCGACCACCCGGTAAACACCAGAAATTCTGACCTTCGATTTGGTGTAGTAAGATGTGTTCAGACAGCGTGATAACCGCTGCGGCACGAAAATGAAAACGGTGGCTGCCAACGTCGAATGCAATCATAACTTCCCCGCCAAAGAACGCTACGACAGACCCCAGACAACAAAACCATTCTCCATCATGACGCGTTGTCACTGCAAGGTAACGTTCTATCTGTAGAAATACTATTTTAAAAAACACCAACAGCCCGTGACGACCTCCCGCCGACGTTTCTTATCGCACGCTTCGCAAGCTGCCGCGACCGCCTTGTTGACCGATGCATCAACCGCATCCGCGGCGGGGGGGCGCGCCACATCTGACCACATTTCTGAGAGAAATTTGACAGCGGCAATGCAAGAGAAGCTATCGGCCGAATTGCACGACACCGCCACCGCCCGCACCCTTGTACCAACCATGCTGGATATTGGATTGACGTGGGATCTACCATTAATAGCAGCATCCCAAGTCACTTCAATCGTCGCTTACAGTTTTGGCAATCGACCCAATGCCGCGAGCGGCAACACGTCCGCCACCGCAACTGCGCAGGCGGCGCTCCCGGACCCGGGACCGATCAATGAAGCACTCGCGGATGCGGTTCATCAGCTTTATCTACTGACCGGCGCGAAAGTGTACGCACAGTGGGAGATTGCCCGATTCCTTGCCTCGAAATACCGGATGACCAGCGCCAACCTGCAATCGATCGAGCCGAACATTGCAAGCGATGGCTCCGTGACGTATCTCAGCACCGATGGCGTGGCGGCCGCAATCATCGGCTTCGCAGGAAGTGCTGCGGCACTCGGAAACGTCGGGGTAGTGGGACATCGCGATCACGCAAAACGGTGTATTGAAACTTCACAGGCGCGCGGCATGAATGCAGCAGCAGTCCAAGAAATAACATTACCGGTCAACTACGATGCGCTATCGGGACAACCGTGGACGCGGCGTCGCCACCTTTACCTCGTACACGATATGTATGCGCAATTGATGGCCAAAAGCGCGGCACTAACAAGCCAGGCCTACCCCGAGGGTTGAGTTTTTTTCACACGCGAACCCCGTAGGAAGCCCCCTTGATTCTTGCTATCTCATTATTATGACATCTCGCAGAACATTTATTCGTTCGACATCCGTTGCCGCGGCGCTTCCCGTGATTGCATCAACCGCAGGAATCAGCAAGACCATCCAGGCGGCAAGTGCTGCAACGCTTGATGCCGATCTAAAAAAGCAAATGCTTGCAAAACTTACGACGGAACTGAACGATGCGCACACAGCAGCCATCGAGGTGCCTTATCTACACGACATCTTTTTCTCGTGGGATTTACCATTCATCCCCGCAGCACAGATTAGCAGCATCATCGCATTCAGTTTCGGAGATCGTCCGGGCGCATCCACGCCGCTACCTGGCCCCATTAACGAAGCAATCGCTGACGCGGTAAATCAACTGTATACACTGAAGCCGGTAATGGTGTACGCACAAGCAGAAGTGGCGAGCGTGCTCACGACCAAATATGGCATGAGCACAAACAACCTCCAGTCAGTCCATCCCCCGGCCGTAGCGAGCAGCGGCAAGGTCACGTACCCTACGCTCGACGATGTCGCCGTTGCTATCCTCGCCTTGAAGACAAACGCAGCAGCACTGGGCACCGTAGGCGTGATAACGCATCGGGACCAAACCAAGCGGGCAATTCAAACCTGTACCGCACACGGCATGACTGCGTATGCGGCAAACGACATAACCCTACCCCGCAACTACGACCCCCACGCTTCGCAACCGACAAGACGACGGCGTGATCTATTCCTCTTGAATGACATGGCAAATCAGTTTGCTTCGCTTCGATTGCAGTTAATTACCGAGGAATATCCAAACGGGTAAGCACTAACCGTATTCAGCACGGTGCCGTCTGTCGACATGGCACACTAAAACGCATGACGCTCTCAAATATCGCGGATCGGCTTGGTTTCAGCGACCTATCGAGCTTCTCGCGGGCGTTCAAGCGTTGGTACGGCGTGGCACCGCACCGCGCGTATATCGCACCCGCATGGCGCAGAGCAAGCAAGGCGATTGATACAATGCCGCATTGCCAGCCCCCCCTTATTAGTAAGCCAATCGGGGCGACGTGTCACGAATCGGCGCGCCACGACAGTATAAAAAGCAACGGTATCAAATGGCAAAATGACGTTTAAGGGCCTTTAACCGTCTTGAAAAGCGTCGTACGACTCACATGCTGCCCTCACGTTCGACAACCAATATCCGGGCCTCTCCACGTGGATGCGCAACGTGCTCGCAGCCGACGCCAGCAAAAAACACATCGCCTACGGACAGCACGGCGATCTGTTCGAAGCCGGACTCCCTGTAGTGCATATCCACTGTGCCGTCCAGAACAGCAAAAACCTCTTCGCCGTCATTCACATGCCATATATAGGGTTTATCGGTCCAATGCAGGCGTACCGTCGTGCCGTTCATATTGGCGATTTCGACCGCGCCCCATGCTTGCGGCGAAGTGAATTCCTTACCTCGGATCAATTTCATCAGTGTCAGGCGCGAAAGCGTTAGTAATCGGATCTGATCGAATTGATGAAATTATCGCTTATTTCAAACTGGAAATCGAAAAGTTAGCGGCATGCGTCTTCATCCCGCATCCGCCAAGCGACATTATCGTTCACAAGGTAACCAGGCACCTGACCCACCAAGGCTTCCGCGCGCGGCAGAGCGTATTAGATAGCGGCAGGATCAGGCACGCCTGCATCAATACGCCGTGCCTCGATGGCCAATGCGTGTTTCTGGTCTGCTGCAATCATGGTGAGCTTTTTGTCCTTATCAAAGAAAACTAACGCGATTATTTTGTCAACCGTGGCACTTGCCGATGACAACGCATCGTCAGACAAGATAAAGTAACGGGCGTCGGCTGCAGCGGTCAGTACCTTCTTGAAGATTTTTCCGTCCACGTCCTGCATCTTAAATGTCCCATCGGTCGCAATCGACACCGTGAGGGGGCCCGTAGTTTTCTGCCCTTCCATGCGATGACCGTTATACTCTCCCGCAATGTCCAACAAGGTCAGCGCTTCTTCATACAGTGGTTCATACTGTAAAACATAAGGCGCTGTCGAGAAACTGCCGTTGACATCCGCCAGCGTCAACTGAAGTTCACGCTGCGCCTTGAAGCTTCCCAGATAATCCCGCTGCACTACAAATTGCTCGCGCCCGACTTCCGGAGGATTAACAAAAAGGGACATTTTTCCTGGCTGAAGGTGCCCTTCCCCTCCTGTGCGCACCATTACCTCCGGTGAAAAAAATATCCGAGCCCCACCGTCAAACGTGCCAAAGGTGCCATGCGGGGTAACAGCCAAAAATACAGGACGTGCCTTCGCGGTTGCTTCACGCGAATAAAGACCCATCGCACCTGTGTCCGCCCTCACCGCCTCTCTCGCACCTCGTCTTCCCTTATCTACCACGCTGTCAACGACCCGACTTACCGCATCACCCGCGTCGGATAGTTTGTCGCCCTTATGACAACCTGTCATAGCAAAAGGTATAGCAAAAAGTAATCCTAATGAAATTTTTCTTACGCAAAATTTATTCATGAAACTATTGCTCCTGATATTTACTCGCCTTTTCTTATATCAAAGAACAATGAGACTACTTTAGGACAGTGCGAAAATACAAAACGCATTACGAACAATAAGCCAACAATAGTTGAGGGGAAGCGCAATAAAATTTACAAAACAGATGGAAGACCGTCCATAACGGCCGCGTGACGGCCTTTTATCTTTGCCCGCGTTGAGATACATCTCAACGTTGCATCTGATCAGCGCCGCCAGGACGCGCATTTCATTGCTTTTGCATCAATACAGATAGTTGCTTCTTCCGCTCCCTCACATCTGCGGAGCAACTGGGCTACAAAGCGGCCTTGATCTTCTCCCGCGTTGTATGCTTTCCCCTCGATCCTTTGGGTGTTGTCCAAAGATCCAGGCCAAGTCGGGCCCATCCCTCCCATCGCCTTTTATCATCGTGGTATAACTTGTCAAATCAATTTAATAGACGGGCCGGTTTGCCTTTCCGAACCTTTTACTCATGCCATCCGTATTACCCTTTTTCTATGACATCGCGCTGTTTATCGGGATACCCTGGCTGATCTGGGTGGCGTTGCGCCGCTCCTTGCCTTTGGCCGTCGTGCCAATTCTGCTCGGGTTGATCCTGGCAACCGCACGACTACCGATGAAATCCCTGGGCCTCCCATCAGTGCCAGGCGACCAGATCGGGTTTATCGGCGTCGTCCTGCTCGCTTTTACCGCGGGGCTCGAAACACGTCACCCACCGGTGATCACCGGTCGGGATGGTGGCAGCAAGACCATTGCACGGCCCCCTCTCAAACCATTGCGCATTGCCAGCGCCGCCGCGCTGGCGCTGGCGTTGCCGTTCGTGACCGGTACACTGGTCAGCCGCTTTCATTTGCTCGACCAGGCAAACTGGGTTCCGCCGCATGGCAATAATTGGATAAGCGCCTGCGCCATCGGCTTATGCATCGCAGTAAGCGCGCTGCCCGTATTGGTCGGTCTGCTACGCGAACTGACGCCCGAGCAACAACCGCTAGGCTTTATCGCGCTCAGTGTCGCCTTGATAGACGATGCGGTGCTATGGCTGGGATTGGCCGCCATTCAACTTGCGGCAAACGTTGGTACAAGCTTGCATTGGGGGAAGACGCAGATAATGGCCATCGGCTGCCTTGTATTGCTCGGCGCCATGGGCTGGCTTGCGGAACGTCATGAGAAACCTGTCCATCCCATCATCGCCTGGATGATCGCGGCCGTGTTCCTGGTCGGCGGGTCCTGGTGCAGCGCACGACTGGGCATTCACGAGTTGATCGGCGCCTTTGCCGCAGGCGCATTGCTGCCGCCGCGATGGATGCGCCGCATCCATATCGAACGCTTGGGGCAGATCAGCTTGATTGCCCTGGCACCGCTCTTCTTCGGTCATAGCGGCTTGAACATCGACGGCCGGGTCATGGGTTGGGCAGCCATGTCGGCAGCCCTATTGCTGCTGCTGGTTTCCGCAGTCTCTAAAATGACCGCGCTATGGATACTGCCGCCGGTGGCCGGCCTGGACGCACGCGAGCGCTGGGGAATTGGTACCCTCTTGCAATGCAAGGGATTGATGGAAATCGTTGCCGCCACCGTGCTACATAAGCAGGGGCTGTTATCGGAGTTTGCCTACGCCGCATTGGTGACGCTCGCTGTCATCTCGACGACGATGACCAGCCCGCTGTTCAAGTTACTGATGCGCAAACGTCACATGCGTACCGCCGTTACGGGATAACCCATATGAAAATCAATATCGTGAATCCGAATACCAGCGCCTCGATGACGCAAACCATCGCGGACGGCGCACGCCGCAAGGCGGCACTCGGCACAACATTGCGCGTGGTCAATCCCGACGCCGGCCCCCCTTCGATTGAAGGATGGTATGACGAGGCGATGGCCGTGCCGGGATTGCTCTCGGAACTGAAACGAGGAGAGGCCGAAGGGGCGCAAGCGCACGTGATCGCCTGTTTCGGCGATCCGGGGTTGCATGCGGCACGAGAGTGCGTGCAAGGGCCGGTGCTGGGGATTGCTGAAGCGGCGATGCATGTCGCCAGCCTTATCGCACCCGGCTTCACGATTGTCACCACCCTCGGCCGTGTCAGGGATATGACCTGGCACCTGGTGGATCGGTATGGCATGCGCGGCTTCTGCCGCAACGTGCGCGCGATCGATGTCGCGGTATTGGCGTTGGAGGAGCCGGGCTCGGCCGCGCGAGAGAAAGTGCTGCAGTCATGCCGTGCAGCGCTGGAGGAAGACCATGCCGAAGCCATCGTGCTGGGCTGCGCGGGGATGGTCGATTTCTGCGAAGCACTGGAACAGGAACTGGGCGTTCCTGTCATCGACGGCGTCACCGCCGCCGTCAAGCTTGCCGAGGCGCTCCTCGGCCTGGGCGTGCGCACGTCGAAACGCAGCGGCTTTGCCTTCCCACTTCCAAAGACCTATAGCGGCGCCATGGCGCCGTACAGTCCTCAGAAATTGTGACGCACCCCGGTGGCCAGCAGTAGTTGATGACGCCCGTTGGACGGATCGAAGCCATTGAGCACCGCCAGTTGACCGTCGGATGCGCGCTGTCCGACCCACTGAACATAGACGTTTGTCCGGGGTGACAACGTATAGATGGCCTGCATGCCTCCTGTCAACCATCGGCTGCTGGCCGACGCATGCGTGTATGACACCATCGCCGTAAGCTGCAAAGCGGTGCTGGCCTGGTAACTGACGTTCCACTCCATATTGCTGAAGCCGATCGACGCAGCAGGCGATCCGTCGGACGCGTCGGCAACCCCGGTGTAGACCGCACGCGAGTAGGAAAGCGCCGGCGTAAAAGCGCCTATTGTATAGCTGGCGCCTATACCGAAAGTATTTTGTCGACGTGCACTCGCATCGGCATAATTCACTACGTTGCCCATCGTCGGCGTCAGAGGCAACGGCTGCGCGTCATACGCGCCGCCCTCGGTGGTTCCCAAGCCATCCACACGCAGATACGCGCCGCCGATCTGGAAATCGCCCGCCTTGAAACGGGCGCCCACGCTATAAACGCGATTGCGCGACATGCCGGCCGACGCATTCGAAAATGCATACATGCCGCCGAAGGTGACGCCGCCGATCTCGGGGCTCGTGTACTTGATCGCGTTCGAGGCGAGATAGGAATTGTTCGCGTTGTCATTGTCGAACGGATGCGCGAATGCCGTACCGCCGCTGTCCCCGTCAGCGTAAAAGGCGCAAGGAAATCGTACATCCCATCGTACTGGCGTCCGAGCGTCACCATGCCGAAACGCTCGCTCGCAAGGCCGACATACATCGGATGATCATTTATAAGGCTACCGTCGGTGGACGAGAAACCGTGCTCGAGCCGGAACAACGCGCGCAGGTCGCCGTTCAGTGGCTCACTGCCACGCACCCCCCAATAGGAACCATCGATCAGCCCCTGGCTAGCACGCCAGGATGCGCCACCCGCCGGTTGATGCAGATAGGCGATGCCGGCATCGATCTCGCCGTACAACGACACTCCGGCCACGCCATCGGCATCGTCCGATGCCGCGTGGGCAACTGTCGCATGCAGTCCCACTCCCCCCAAGGAAAGCGCTGCCATTGCAGCGGCACGACCGGACAATATACGAAGAATCCTCCAAGCCGAGCGACGTATTCGCATCGATCGCGGTGAACAAGTGTTTGACTGCAGACTGTTATTACCCGAACAGGAAAACGTGACAATCCGTTCGTCTTCAGTCGGATTCCGCGCATCCCGTGCGCACACAGTCCAACTCCGCATAACCACGCCACCTATAAACCAAGACCGATACGAACCAGCCGGCCAGAAACAACGCCACGGTGCCGTAACCGAGCCAGCCCATATGATCGCCGAGCACGCCGACGCTATCCCAAAAAGGTCCTTTCAGGCTTAGCTTGTCGGCAATAAGCGCCAGTGCCTCTATGCCACCAATGCAGAATGCAACAACCACAGATAAGGCTGTTACCGTCAAGTTGTAATAGAGTTTGCGGATGGGCCGTACAAAGGCCCATCCATAGGCCCGCACCATCAGCAGACCATCGGTCGTATCGACCAAAGTCATTGCGGCAAGGAACAGGGCCGGGAAAATCATGATCGCCCCCGTCGTCATGCCTTGACTCGCGCCGTTCGCCGACATCCCGAGCAAGCCGACTTCTGTTGCGGTATCAAAACCGAGCCCGAATAAAAAACCGAGCGGATACATATGCCAACTGCGCGAGACGAGCTTGAACGCCGGACGCAACAAACGTGCGAAAAAGCCACCGCCCGCCAGCAATGTATCGATACCGGCCTCCCGATAGGGTAGCCCGTGACGTACGCGTTTGAATGACGCCCAGACGGAACGCAGGATGACCAGATTCATCATCGCGATCACGATCAGGAAAAACGCCGATACGCCGGTGCCAAATGCACCGCCAATCTCGCGCCAGTACGACACGCGCGCATCGTCGAAGAACGCGCCACGCATGGCATGGATCGTCACGGCGATCAGCGCCGAGGCCAGCACAACGATGGTTGAATGGCCGAGGGAAAACATCAACCCGACGGTTGTCGGCCGCTGACCATCTTGCATCAGTTTGCGCGTCACATTGTCGATAGCGGCGATGTGATCAGCGTCGACAGCGTGCCTGAGGCCAAAAGCATAGGCAAGGCCACATGTCCCAATCAATAGCGGGTAATGGTGGAAAGTCGCAATGGCCCAAGCCCATGCGGCGATATTGCCGGCAAGTAGCACCGCATAGAGCGCGCTGACCTTGACACGGAATGAAGCGCCTTGGCGAAAGAGGGACACCGGCAGCATCAGCCTGGGGCGTGAAAGTTTGGACATTGCCACGAGAGGACAAACCTCCGGTCGGGCGCGCGCCCGGACATGACGCGCGGCGTTCGAAATTATGGATCATACAACCTTCCAAAAAAAATCACCCCCCGTGCGTGCGGGCCTGCCTGCCGCGTCGAGCAGTGCGATCGAGCCGCTCCATCGTTGCAAAGGACAACGCTTCCGAGAATATTTCCCGTTCGCCGACGGCACTGGTCGTCGTATTCCATTGCACGGCGAAATTGACGCCCGGCGAACGCGCCTGACGTGAACGCTCCTTGCCTTTCTCTTCCACCGGTATCCACGACTCGGGATCATCGGCAATCTTGTCGATTTCGGCTTGAAACGCGTCATGGGCGGCGCGCGCGGCAAGCAGCCGGGGATCGGGTGGCCCGGGCCGTTGCAACCGCCCGTTCGGCGCGCGGCGCGTCGCCTTCTCGATGATCGTAGCTTCAACCAATGCGTTTGTCGCCAACGCCGACAGACCATCGATCTCCTCGGCTTTGTCACGTCGCAGTCGCCATCGATGAAAATAGGTCTGATTCGGCATGCGATTCGCCATCGCGTCGGCAAGATGTTGCACGAAGCGCCGGGTCGCCTGCTCGTGCGCGGCCGCGGCTGATGTTCCCAGAGGCGCCTGATTGGCGTAAAACGCGATCCAGCGCGGGCGCTGGGCCTGCATGGCACGGCAGTATGCATGGGCGTCGGTATACTCGAGATCGACCAGACAGGCGCGACTGACAAGCCGACCGTTCTCGCGTACGCGTTGCACTTTCGCCTGCCGTGAGCGGTCCTTGAACGCAACGTTGATCGAGGGCGCATCCAGGGAAACCACCCCCACGCTCACCGCCCCGCTACCGTCCCCCGCCTCCGAGGTCCCGCCGATCGTACCGCCCAGACGCCCGATCAGACGATGCCCCCTTCCCACGCGATGCTGGGTCACCTGCATCCGACCACTGTGCTCGTCGCCATCCAGCCAGCGGCGTGACGTGTATTCGTAGGCAAGGCCGGCGTTGACCCCAAGCCGCATCCAGGACGCGGGGCCGAACAGGCGGAACGACGGACCCGCGTCGGCGGACACACCATGCTTCTGCTGCCCATTGCGGCCGTCCATCCAACCAATGGAGATGTCGGGGTCGTCGATAAAGCACCGCGCGAGCCGATTCCATGAACCGCGGGCATCCTTGCCCTCCGCCAGATCGCGCTCTGCCTGTGCATCACGATGTCGGCGTAGCACGGTACGTGTGCTACCGTTCGGAAAGATGACATGGGCCGTTCCTGCAACGGGTGCTGGCGTGGCCGTGCGATCCTCTCTGCTGGTGACAGTGGCAAGCGGCAACTGACCATTCAAGCGTAACGATTCGTCAAACAGGTGTGAAACGATCTGCTCGGCTTTCTCCAGCATCCGTGCGTCGCTGTAGGATCCACCATTCCCGGCAACTCGGCGTGCGACCCGCAGCATCACGCCACGCGGCCGTTGCCGTGCATCGGAGTACGGCACGCCTTGCAACGTCAGTCCCGCACGAAACCGCGCCAGGCCCACGTCAATGTCATACCCGAGTAGCACACCCGCCCCGGAATGCGCCGAGAGGGTATCCGCGGTGCCAACGAAAACATCCACTCCTTGCGTATTGCGGGCGATTTCGACAACCGCTTCCCGTTGTCGGCTTGCGCGCAGATCCAGGCGCGGCGCAATGGGAATGCCCGCGAGCCCGAGCGCTGTCGACACGTTCGCGGACAGGCCGCGCGTGCTGACGCCAATGCGATTGCCATCGCCCAGGCGCAATCGCGAACTCGACGGCAACGCACGCGCCACGGCCTGCAAGGTTCTGCGGGCCAAGCTCACCGGATCGTCGCCAGTCAGCATCTGGACATCGTTGACCGTGACGCGAGCATCACCATTCGCGACGCCCGAATGAGCGGTGCGGTGCGCGCGGCCTATCGGCACCGGCGGCGCGTCGACTTCGCCTGGATGCGCCAGTTTTTGCGCGTGCGTCAGCGCCGCTTGAAATGCCGGGCTGGCATGGGGACCCGCGCGGTGCAACCAATCGGTCAGCACGGCAAGCGCATCGTCGGGCGTCATCGTCGGCAATACGTCAGCGGCTTCGGTTCGCACCGAGGGCGGAAGCGCGGCAACGGCCGCGTCGATACCATCCCGCATTGCCTGGTGTTCGGCTTTAAACGTTTTCCGAGGCACGCCTTGCGTACCGAAACGGACAAGCGCCGACAACGGTGAGCGCCGCTTGCCGAACAAGCGCGGCAGATAATTCCGTGTTTGTGATTGTGCAACGCGCGGAATCGTTTTCGCCGTAAACTTGTGCAGACGGGCGCGCATGAACGCATAGTCGCTACCTGGACCATCCTTCCGAAAACCTTGCTGCCAGGCGAAAAAATCACCTATGGCGTCCGCATGAAGGCGACTCGCGTCCCCCTGCGCGCGCAGCATCTCCAATGCCGCCGCGCCACTACGCCATGCCAACGGCGCGGATCGCCATTGCCGCACATTCGGTCGCGCCGGATCACCGATAGCGGGGGCACGATGCCGCGCGATCACCGCGGCAGGCGACGGATCCAGTCGCGATTCCAGCGCAATGCGGCCTGTCACGCTACCGGGATAGGCCGCGCGCGCACCATCCGCTGTCACACGGCTCTCGCTTTCGTACGCACGCATCGGTGACGCATCGTCCGGCTCCAATGCCGCCGCGACCTGCAACATCATCCGTTGCGCTTCACGCCGATGAGCGTGCTCAGGCGGCACATCGACCAGATCGCCCAATGCATTTCGTGGTCGTCTCTCCCCCCTTAACCGCATTAACGCATCGAAACCCGGTGCCGTCCGTGCCATGTTCCGCGCAAGCCGCCATGCGTGCACTGCCTCCGGCGTATCGGCATGCATGCGGTCGGGCTGCGTGAAATCGAGTTGGCATACCGCGTCGAGAATCGGCACCGCCTGTTCCGCGTGCATCACCCCTAAGCGATGCAGTGACTGTACGACCAAGACACCGCTCTCCCGCGCGGCGGGCGACACCGCCGGTCCCAAACCACGCAGCGCGCGATGCACATGCTCGGTCGCCGCGCGATCAGCACGCAGTTGATCGAGACTTGGAAGTTGCACCGCCGCCGCGCCAGCATGCCCTGGCGGCACATTGTTCGTTTGCGGGCGTGCTTGCGCCGGCAACGCATTTTCGATCCAACGCCTCCACGCGGCAGCATCGCGTAGCGCGCCGATCGCAGACGCAGGGGTGCGATCCGGTAACGGGCCAACCGGGTACAGCCCGATTACGCCATTATCGGACGCCACGTTACCTACGTTGCTCTCACGTGCTTCAGTTCGCATCGGATGGATTGCATGCTGCAACGCGGAGACCAGCCGCGTGGGATGCAACGTCAGCGCAAACGACTTCGCCCGACGCGTTTTCTGTTTTTCCGAGACACCATCAACCCATTCGCTCTGGATGGCATGCGCGTGCGCGTTCTTCGCCAGCCTATCCATTTTCCGGTCAGGGGAAGGACGGTGCGTGGTCGTAATGTCTGTCGCGGGAAATGATGCCGCTGATGCATGTGCCGTTGCGGCGGTCGGTGGCGACGCATCGAGCGGAGACACATTCAGGATTGCCTGCGCATGCACTTGCGCTTGCAGGCGTTGCCGCGTAATGACGTGTGCCGCCGTGTCGTCGGTCCCCTGGCGCAGGTCACCGTCAGTCACGCTGCCTTGCTTGAAATCCGCCGGATCGCGCGGGTATCCGTGCCTTGCGGAGTGGAATAGCGCCGTGTTGATCTCGATCGAGCGAGAAAGAAACGTCGACGCGCGCGAGGCGGTCATCTTTCGTTTTGCGCGCGACATCGCCGACGATAATCGGCCGAGCGTTGTCTCCGTCCGCGGACGCAGCAAGGGAGGCGACGCCGGCGATGTGTGAGCAGGTGGATGCGATGGCGCGAATTGCACGCTACCATGCGTCGCGATGCGCGCCGACATCTGGGTCTGCGGGCCGCTCGGGGCCGCATCGTCACGGCCATTGTCCGTTTGTAGTCTCTCGTCGCGGGAATCCCCGGACGGCCAGGCTATGCCGTCGGTGGCCGGCGTGTTCATCATGGCAGCCTTTCCTTTACCTCTGCGGTCCATCAAATTGCATGTCGGATGTGACAGCAATAAGCCGCTACCGAAGCGATATCGCGTCTTGCGAAGAAAGCGTCAGGAAAAACACCGCGTTGAACCGCATCGTGCAGCACACCCTATTTTCACGCTACGATGCAATACGCCCCCGCTTGCCATAAAGCAAGCGGGGGCGTAGACAACGTCACCGGCGTTATGCGTGCCGGCAAATTCGGAAGAATCCGCCAGCCGTCTTCATCACGCGACGACAGTTTCCGTCGGTGCGGAAGCCGCCTTTTCCGACGGCGCGGCATGTGATTCGGCGGCATCGATCAGCCGAGAACCCGCGCCAATTTCGATACGACGCGGCTTCAATGCCTCTGGAATTTCCCGGACCAGTTCCACACACAACAGGCCGTTATCCAGACGCGCGCCAGTTACCTTTACATGATCCGACAACTTGAAACGGTGTTCGAAGTCACGTTCCGCAATGCCGCGGTGCAAAAAGGTACGCTGCGTGTTTTCAGCGCGGCGACGGCCCGTGATCTTCAAGGTGTTGCGTTCCGTTTCGATATACAGATCACTGCGATCGAAACCGGCAACCGCCATCGTAATGCGGTATGCGTTTTCTTCCACCAGTTCAATGTTGTAAGGCGGGTAACTCGGCGCCCCCTCACCGCGCGATGCATCATCGAGCACACGGGCAAATTCATCAAAACCGATCACCGAACGAAACAACGGAGCAAAGTCATAGGTACGCATGGTCATATCCTCAAAGTAACAAGCGATAAAGTTGGACGGGCCTCCCAATGAGCACCCGCCTGATACCGATATGCGCCTTGCTCAACACTTTTCAAGAGTGTTTCGAACGATTTTTTTTGGGCGATCGCCCCCTTTCGTCGCGTCCTTTTCTTTTCGCCGTTTCTGTTGCTTAACAGCGCAGACGTTGCGTGCGTGCTTCATTACCCGTTTTTTCATCGCAACTTTCGCTTAGCCCTCGATATACAAAGGACCTCTTTATTTCCAGTGTCAAATTCACACAGTGCGTTTTAAAAACGAAAATTTCGGTTGACAGTCACACTTTGTTTGAAGACAAGTGATTGACAGCACTGGGAAACAAGGCAACACTGCGCGGGTTTATCAACGAGGAGAAGAAGATGCCGAAGGGAATCAAGGCCACGCCGCTGGCTAAATTGGAAGCTAGCGCCGCGAAGTTGGGTGAAGCGGCAAAGAAGGCCTTGGCGAAGACCGCCGAAGCACGCAAGGATGCAGCTGAAAAGGTTGCACTGTACGAAAAGGCAGTGAAGGCGGCATTGAAGGAAGCCCAAGCAATCATCAAGGCTGGCCCGGCGAGCAAGAAGGTTGTTGCAAAGAAAGCGGCAACGAAGACTGCCGCGAAGAAGGCTGTGGCAAAGAAAGCCGTTGCGAAAAAGGCCGTTGCAAAGAAAGCGGCAACGAAGCAAGTCGCCGTGAAGCCGGTTGCAAAGAAAGCCGCCGCGAAGAAGGCACGCGTGGCGAAGGCTCCGGTTGCCGCAAAGAAGACCCGCGCACCGCGCAAGACCGCTGCCACGGCACCGGTTGCAGCACCGGCAGCAGAAACGACGGCATAAGCATCACCTATGCCGCAGCGTTTCACGAAGCGCCTCCCTGGCGCGTCGTTCGGTATGGGCGCCCGCGTTGGCGTTCATACCAACAATGGTTCCATGCCATTGCTCGGCGGTTCTCGGCGCCTTACATCGGGCGCTTGATGCCCCTGACGCCATCGTGATCATTCGCGACGGAACGATCCACCCTGTTTCACCCTCACAAAAATCATCCTGACGTATCGATTCGATCCAATATCGAAACGATCGCGTAATCTTTTTTCGGCCCGCGTACACGGGTTCGCTGCACGATACGATTCCAGAGTGGTAATACCTCGTCGCTCTCGGATATCTCGGTATCCTCTTTGCGCATTTTCAGACGCGACCACGCAATGGCGACGCCATCCGGACGCGACATCGACATGCCGCCGCTTTCATCGCTTGTCGTGTCACGCCGCTTCTTTTCAAAACGATAGCGGACGTGATAGCGATCCGCCCCGCACACGTGCAGGTCTTCGCCATCGGCGGCATCGCGTTCTTGCAAGGCGGGCCAGGGCAAACGGACGAACGGCTGTCCTGACGAAGGTCCATCGGCGAAATCGATCGCGAGCGTGTGCCCATCGCCGCCGGTCTCGCATCGGTAGAGGTAGCGTCGTGTCGATTGCAACGGATGGCCATGCCGCAGACGCAATACCCCGGACTCCACATAGTGCAACGCCAGGTCGGATTGCGCCGTGGACAATGTCACTTCGCCGGTCAATCTTGCCTCTATAGAAGGAGAAGACAGAACCCCAGGCACCACCGCATCGGGACCGCTTGCCGAAATGGGCCTCTCGCGCGGACCGCTATCTGGCGCGCGCCAGGCCAGCACAACCCGCCGTAAGCGCCAGCGCCCGCGCAGTGCGGCAAACCATGCGGGCACGGCTGCGTCATCGATCCAATCGGTCATATTTCTTGATCATGTAAGAATTCGTAAGGACTTGACGTTCCGCGGTCCCTGCTCGGTATTTTGCCCGACGCAAGATACGCGATCATCGCAACACTGACCACGACCCCTTATTTGGGCGGACGGCACACGGCAATGAATGCAAAGGCGTATCGGCAGCCCACGGCCGCGCAAGCGCGCGACACGGCGGCAACCTCGACGACCCCGCTCGCAGGCGCGGATGGTCGGCGCACGCACGCGCGGCACGGCGCAACGGCAGGAAGGCGTAGCGAAGGCAGGCTGGGAGCGTGGACGACCATCGCCGTGGCGACAGCCATCATGTCGCTGACGTCAGGCTGCGCCTACACCTTGGTGGCCGCGGCCGACGCAGTGGGATCGGTGACCCAGGCCGGCTTCGCGGTGGCGTCCCAGGTGTCATCGCCGACGTATGTCACCGGCAAGGCATTGCCAGTGAAACACGTGTGCATCGAGATCAACAACCAGGTCAACCTGTCAGACCTCGTCCCGGCCCTGCGCGTCGCGCTGGCTCAGCGCGGGGTGACCTCGATGGTCTATAACGCAGGCACGGCGCCGCCGGACTGCGAATCGCGGCTCACCTACACCGCGTCGATGGATTACGGCCAACGTCAATTCATCGACGGCTATACCCGCTATCTCTCGACCATCGATCTGCGTCTGGTACATGGCACCGAGGTCGTGGTCGCGCATTACCAGACCGAGGGCCTGAACGTCGACCGCTTTGCCAGTGTCTCGACAAAGATGCGCGGTCTGGTGCGCCAGATGGTCGTGCCCGTACAGAATACGCAATTGGCCGCCGTACCGATATCACGCAGCAGCGGCTATACGATCTCGACGAATGGCCAGACCAGCTATAGCGCAGCGGAAGTCATGGCCGTACCGCTGGAACAGCCTGGCATGAACGCGCTACCGAACGCGGCGCCCACGACGCAGGCGAACCCGTACGGTACCGCCGATGTTGCCATGTCGGCACCCGCCGCCACACCGCCGGCCGGCTATGTTTCGCCGTACACCGGCACGCGGGCCGCACCGGCAACAAACCCGCCAGCCTTTGCGGGGACGCAACCGGCCCAGGCACCATATGCCGGCGATGCCCCGATGCCGGCACCGGCCACGCAGGGAAACCCCTATGGCACCACATCGTCCAATGCCTGGAAGCCGAAGGGCATCACCAGCACCTCTCCCTGACGCGCGCAGGCGGGGTCATCCGGTAAGCCGTGGGCCAGGCCGGCCTAATGCAAGGCCGCCACGGGGCGCTCGATCTATGGGTCGACAGGCAGCAGGACGCTGACGACCAACCCGCCATCGGGCGCATTCTCTATCTGGTAGCGGCCACGGCGCTTGCGCGCGAGGCGCGCCACGATCGCCAGCCCCAGCCCGCAATGACCATCGCCGCTTCGCGCCGGGTCCAGGCGCGCGAACGGCTTACCGGCCTCCTCGATCAGATCTTCCGGGATGCCGGGGCCATGGTCTCGCACCTCGAACACCCAATGGTCCCCATCACGCCGCGTGCGCAACTCCACCGGCGCACTGCCGTGCTCAAGCGCGTTGTCGACCAGGTTGCTGGCCAGACGATCGATCAGGGTACGGGGCAAAGTGAAAGCAGGGCCCGCACGCAGATGCTGCACAAACAGCGTTTCCTCACACGTTTCAGGCATCGAAAACTGCGCCCGGATAAACGCATCGACGCTGATTTCCGGGCCATCCGCCGGCTCCGATCCGGCAAATTCCAGGAACTGCTGGACGATATGCGTCAGCGAATCGACGTCACGCGTGAACTGCAAGCGCGCTTCGTCGTCGACTAATACGCTGGCGCGCAACTTCATTCGCGTCAACGGCGCTTTCAGGTCATGTGCAATGCCCGCCAGCATGAGGATCTTTTCATCCTCGCTCTGGCTGATCTGCCGCATCATCTGATTGACCGCGTGAATCAGCTCGCGCACTTCTCGCGGTCCCTTCTCGGCCACCAGCGGCGGCCGCTCGCCCTTGCCGAAGCGGCGCGCCGCCTGCGCGACGCGCGCCATCGGCCTTTGCATCTGCCAAGCGGCGCCAATCGACAATAGGACCGCCGCGATCAACATGGCGGCGGACTCCAGCAAGACCGGCGGCGGCGGCGGCGGGTCCAGCGAAATGACAATCCAATTCGGTTCGCGCGAATCGGCCGGGCTGGCGGTGTTCGATGCCGCAGCCGTTGCGGCAGGCGCTGGATAGCGAACCCAGAGGCGATCTCGCGGTGATCCGGTTTCGATGCCGACCAGCGTCCCGGCCGGGAGATTCTTGCGCATGGCATCGAGTAAATGCCCCATCGGACCATCGATCTGACTATGCCAGTTGCCATCGCGCGGCCGTGCCGACTCCGGCAGCAGCATCACGCCATTTACCGGCGATAGCCCCGGATCGCCCGTCGCGTCATTGTGCTCCGCCTGCAGCAGCATCAACAGGCCACGCGCATAGCCGTTCGCCTGGTTGCGCGGCCCCTGTATCGCCAATACAGCAAACCAGGCGGCTTGTACCGCGAACAGGACCAGAATGGCAAACACCGCCATTCGCCCGAACACAGTATCGAATGGCTGTGATGGACGATGGCTGTCCGTATTGTCTGACCCGTCACTGCCGGCCTCGACGCCGGTATCGGCGCGGCCGGCCCGAAAACGCATATCAGGTTGCCTCGACATTGGGCACGAAGACGTAGCCCTTGCCGCGCACCGTCTGGAGATGTCGCGGATTTGACGGATCTTCCTCGATCAGCCGGCGTAGCCGCCATACGGGTACGTCGAAGCCCCGATCGCGGAAGCTGAGCGCTTCGCCACGCAATAGGTGGTGTAGATACTCGCGCCCGAGCACCTTGTACGGATGACGAACAAAGACGTTCAATAGCGCCAGTTCGCTGTCCCGTAATGGCAACGGCTTGCTGTCGGCGAACAGTCGTCGGGACTGGCTGTCGAAACGAAAGCGTCCGAAGGCAAAGACTTCGGCGGATTCCGTGCGACCCGCGGAATGCGAAACCGGGTTCGCTACCTCGCGGCGTAACACCGAATCGATCCGCGCCATCAACTCGCGCGGCTCGAACGGTTTGACAATGTAGTCGTCGGCACCCAGTTCGAGGCCTGCCACCCGGTCCCCGACGCTGTCACGCGCCGTCACCATGATGACGGGAATATCGTCCCCGCTATCGCGGAGCGCGGCAAGCGTTTGCATGCCATCGGCGCCCGGCATCATCACATCGAGCACGATGAGCGACGGGCGCCCTTCCGCCAGGCGCGCACGCAAGCCGTCGCCATCCGCCAGGGTGGAGACCGCATAACCACGCGGTTCGAGATACCGGCTCAGCAAATCGCGTACGGCCGGGTCGTCGTCAACAATCAATACGGAGGTATCCATGGTGCGATTCTAACGGGACCGCCGCCCGAGGCAAGGACGCACCGGACATCTCAATATTACCCCCGCTTACGAGGCGGATGCGCATGTCGCACCCGTACTGGCTCGGGTTGACAGTAGACGACGCCCCGGTTTACCCCGCCTCCGGTACATTTTTTATACCAAGAGAAATGGAAAACATGACCGAACGCCACTGAAATGCGCGTTTATTGCTATCTTTTTTCATCGGCCTACCCATTCATGGCGCCAAATCCCGACGGCCCCGCGCATGCCGTCAGCCACCCCGCCAAGCCACTTGAAAGCCGCCCACCCGCCCCGTTTGCGGCAAGATTCGGAAAGACACACCGATACGATGGGGTCGCGCTTCCGCCAGTCGGCTATTAGAATTAAGACATGAATAATCATGTGCTCATCGTCGACGACGATCCGGTCGTGCGAGATCTGATCCGCGATTACCTGCAACAGCGCGGGTTCGCGGTGTCCGTGCTGCACCATGGCGCCGGATTGCGCCGGCGCATCGAACAGGAGCGCCCGACCATCGTCGTCCTGGACGTGATGATGCCCGATGTGGACGGCATCACGGCGTTGCGCGAGCTGCGCGCGTCGGGTGACGACATCCCCGTCCTGTTCCTGTCGGCACGCTCCGACGCCATCGATCGCATTATCGGCTTGGAACTGGGTGCGGACGACTACCTGCCGAAGCCGTTCGATCCACAGGAATTGGTTGCACGCATCCGGACGATCCTGCGCCGTCGTGGCGCGGCGCCGCCCGGATTGCCGGAAAGTCGGCCGCCGTATCGCTTCGGCCCGTTCGAGGTCGATTTTGCCGCGCGGGAATTGCGGCGCGACGGCGAGCGCCTGCCGCTTTGCGAGAGTGAATTTGCAACGCTGCAAGTCTTTGTGCGCAACGCCATGACGGTGATGAAGCGCTCTCGCTTGAGCGAGTTGCTGCACGGCCAGTCGGACGGGGTGCGTGACCGCAATCTGGATGTGTCGATCTGGCGCTTGCGCCGTGTCATCGAAAGCGATCCGTCCGAGCCCAGCTATATCCAAACCGTATGGGGCAAGGGCTATATCTTCGTGCCGGACCGCGAGCTGGGCGCGGCGGAACACTTACCGCATTAAGTCGTGCTTACCACCGTGCATACGCGGACGACACGTTACGCGTTGCCATGGCGGAACGCGGCGCGCGGATAAAAACGGGGACGCCGGCAACCAGCCTCCCCGCCTTTTACAAACGATTAATAGTTCGCTGCCTGGTTATGCAGCCAGCCACTATGCGTGGTGGTGCGCAACGCACCATCGCCCTGCTGTTCGATCCGGGCATTGGCGACACGTGTCGACGACACGAGGTTACCCGGCTGAATATCGATCGGATTGACGATGCCGGAAAAACGGACAAGCTGGTTGTCGTTGTTCGTGGCGATCATCCGGTCCCCGGCGACCATCAAGTTACCGCTGGGCAACACCGAGATGACGGATACCGACAATGTACCGTTCAACGTGCCGCCGCCCGTGATCGACCCCTTGCTCTGGAACTTCGAATTTGCCGAGCCGATGTTGAATAGCTTGGACAGCGTGATGGGGATGCCGGTCGTCCGGCCGTCGGCAACCTTCGCGGTGACATTACTGTCGCGGTTCAAGTCCATCTGCGCCGAATTCGATGTCTGGAAGTTCTCCTCCAGTTTCACCGTCAACAGATCACCGACATGACGCGCGCGCGGTGATTCATAAAGCGCCATCGCCGTGCCGGGCTGGTAGATGCCGCCCTGCTCCGCCAACTGCGTTTGCGGATTCATCAACGGCGGATAGGTGGGCACCTTGACGATCGACTGCTGTCCACCACAAGCCGATAACGCCATCAAGATCACGGTTGCCGTGGGCCAAGCAACGACGCCCGCCGCACGGCGGGACGGAACAGCGGTAAAACCATGGGAACGTGGCTTCATCATGCACTTCGGTCGATAATCGCGCGTCGTCCGCGCAAGCGCCTTGTTCCGCGATGCCATACACCACCTTCGTCGACATCGACGAAGGCGTCAGCGCCGTACTACCGGGCTACGATCAATCGATGGCCGCGGCGCAACCATCGAACGGCGTGGCCACCGCATGGCCGATACCCGGCACGATTTTCACGGTGGCGGCCACCGCCCGGCATGGGAATGCGAGCAGACCGCATCCGCCAAGCTGGGACAGCGCCGCCGCCACGAACACCCACAGTACAGCGCGCGATACGCTACGCGGAACAAGTTTCATCACAGTCGAGCCAAAGACAGTTCACCAAGCCGGAAAATATCTTCCGGCACGCTAGACGGCCCCGCTTCGAACCGTCCGATTCCACGAATCACACAAACCTTCGCCTGCCGCTGCCGCCTCCTGCCGCCCTGGTTCGTGCCGCGCTCTCCGAGCTGTCCAGCCCGCTAGAGTCGCATCATGCCGCCACGTGCACCATTCCGATCGGGCGAAGATATGGCGTATTTCTTCAATCCTTACGAACCCTTACCTGGAGGCCTTCCGCAGTAAGAAAGACATCGCTTCCTGCTTGAGACCTGGTCGCCTGGCAAGACACGGGCAGGACAAAACCTGTCGCGGCATGGTTCGTGGCGGTAGTGTGGCAGCAGGCAAGGCAACGCCGGGAAGCTTGCTGGCACAGATACCGCGTTAACGGCCGCTTTCGGAAAACTTTCAGTTTTTTCCCATGCGCCTATCGGATGCCGACGTGCGCGTTGGCCCTTCCGGAATGTCCGCAAGGTTCGGCCATCGGGCGACAAAGGGCCTCACGCCAGGGAAGAATCCATGCCGGGACGAATGCTTATCCGAATCTGAGCGTAACGAGCGACGGCGATCTGATAGCATGATTCGCCATCAGCCGTGCGCTTGCGCAGGCTGCTGGTTCCGCCGACCTCGGCAGCAGCGTGATGCCGTGGCACCGGCCCGATTTGCAACATCCGTCACAAACATGGAGTGCGATATGAGTCTCTTTCTCGGCGACACCGCCCCCGATTTCGAACAGGATTCCTCCATCGGCAAGCTGAAGTTCCACGAATGGGCTGGCGATTCCTGGGTGATCCTGTTTTCCCATCCGGCCGATTTCACACCGGTCTGCACGACCGAACTGGGCTTGACCGCGAAGTTGAAGCCCGAACTCGACAAGCGCAACGTAAAGGCGCTGGCCCTGTCGGTGGACAGCGCCGAGTCACATACGGACTGGATCAAGGACATCGAGGAGACGCAGAAAACCGTCGTCGGTTTCCCGATCGTCGCCGATCATGACCGCAAGGTCGCCTCGCTGTACGGCATGATTCATCCGAACCAGTCGGCGACGGCAACGGTGAGATCCGTGTTCATCGTCGATCCGAAGAAGAAGATTCGACTGACACTGACCTACCCGATGAGCACGGGCCGGAACTTCGACGAGATCCTGCGCGTCATCGATGCACTGCAATTGACCGATGGCTATAGCGTGGCCACGCCGGGCAACTGGCGCGACGGCGACGACGTCATCATTCCGCTGACGATCAAGGACGAAGCGGAGCTGAAGCAGAAGTTCCCAAAGGGATACAAGGCTGAGCGCCCGTACCTGCGCGTGACGCCACAGCCGAATAAGTAACATTCAGCACCACGCCTGGGCAGCTGCGCTGCGACGGCAGGCAAATCCACGGCGTGCAGGTGACCCGTCCGCGCGCCAATACCCGCCCGCCGGCGAACGGGTCAGCGATTGACATCCACCACCAGGCGGCCGCGTACTTTGCCGGCCAGCAGGTCGTCGGCGGCACCGATGGCCGCTTCCAGGCCGATCACGTGTGTCATCGTTTCCAACATGGCGGGATCGAGATCCTCTGCGAGCCGTTGCCAGGCGCGCTGCCGTTTCTCGCGGGTCTGATAGACGCTGTTGATGCCCCTCAACGTGACGCCACGCAGGATGAACGGCGCCACCGTAGACGGAAAATCCATTCCCTGGGCAAGGCCGCACGCGGTGACGATCCCCTCTTGCCGCGTTGCCGCGCAGGCATTTGCCAAGGTATGGCTCCCGACGCAATCGACAACGGCGGCCCATCGCTCCTTCACAAGGGGCTTGCCGGGTACGGACAACGTCGCCCGATCAATCACATCGCTAGCACCCAATCGCCGGAGATAGTCCTGCTCCGCCATGCGCCCGGTGGAAGCGACTACCGTGTAGCCAAGCTTGCGCAGCACGGCCACGGCGACACCTCCGACGCCGCCGCTGGCGCCCGTCACCAGGACCTCGCCGGAAGCCGGCCGAACGCCATGCGCCTCGATCGCCAGCACCGACAACATCGCCGTATAACCGGCGGTCCCGATCGACATGGCCTGGCGGGTGTCGAAAGCGAGGGGCAGGGGAATCAGCCAATCGGCGCGCAGTCGGGCGCGCTGGGCAAGCCCTCCCCAGTGCGTCTCGCCGATCCCCCAGCCGTTGACGATCACTTCCTCGCCTGTCCGATATCGCGAATCCGCGCTCGACTCGATAACCCCGGCCAGGTCGATGCCCGGCACCATCGGAAATTGACGGACCACGGCACCCTTGCCGGTAATGGCCAGCGCATCCTTGTAGTTCAATGTCGCATGATCGATGCGGACCGTGACATCGCCTGGTGGCAATTGCGCATCCTGCAATCGCTGCAGACGTACTTTCGCGCCGTGCTCCAGGTACAGCGCGTTGAACGTCCCGGACACTTCGGATGGGGTAGACATCGGTTGGCCTCCCGCCTAGCGGCGTTGTATACGAAGACCGGCTGCGGGCCGGTGAATCTCAGCAGGATAAACGCATCGGGCCAACCGTGCCGCCCCAGGCGAAACGGCCACGCGTTTTTCGACTTCAGGCACAATGAGTCCTGACCGGCCGCGGCCGGCCTCAGCCCCCTACATCGTCGCACTCGTCCAGATCGTTGCTCCGGCCCGCCATGCACAAGCCCTTACCTACGACATCCGAGCTCCCGCCGCCCGGTCAATCCGCCGGCACCAGTGGCGAGTCCGCCTTGCGCCCACGCTTCCGCTACTACGACCTGTTTCTCGCCGCCTTTGTCGTCGTGCTGATCTGTTCGAACCTGATCGGCGCGGGCAAGGTCGCGGTGATCGACCTGCCAGGCCTCGGGCTGGTCTCGTACAGCGCCGGGGTGCTGTTTTTCCCAATATCCTATGCGTTCGGCGACATCATGACCGAGGTCTACGGTTACGCATACGATCGACGCGCCGTCTGGACCGGATTTGGCGCCCTGATCTTCATGGCCGTGATGTCGGCCATCGTACTGGCGTTGCCTGCGGCGAATTCCGACTATATGCACGGCTATCAGCAGCACCTGGAAGGGGTGTTCGGCAATACGCCACGCATCGTCGTCGGCTCGATTGTCGCGTTCTGGACCGGCAGTCTGGTCAACGCCTTTGTGCTGGCGAAGATGAAAATCCTGACATCCGGCCGCATGCTCTGGCTGCGCACCATCGGCTCGACGGCGGTGGGCGAGGCGTTCGATTCGTCACTGTTCTACGTGATCGCGTTCTACGGGATCTGGCCTACCAGCCAGGTCTGGCATGTCGCGCTGGCGCAGTACCTGCTGAAGACCAGTTGGGAAGTGCTTGCCACGCCGCTTACCTACTGGATCGTCGGCTGGCTCAAGCGCGTCGAGCATCATGACCACTATGATCGCGACACGAATTTCACCCCGTTCCGCCTGCGTGCCTGAGGCGGTACTGGAAATCTTGCATCCTGCCCCCACATAGGCACAGGATGCAGGTATGTACAGGCACAGCCGGGAGCAGACCCGGCATATAGACAGCGGACGATGTAAGCGGATGAAGTACAAGGACTACTATGCCATCCTCGGGTTGAAACGGACTGCGTCGGCGGACGATATCAAGGCCGCATATCGGAAACTCGCGCGCCAATATCATCCGGATGTGAACAAGGCGGACGACGCCGAGGCACGCTTCAAGGAAGTCGGCGAGGCTTACCAGGTCCTGAAGGATCCGGAAAAGCGGGCGGCCTATGATCAAATGGGCAGCAACTGGCGCAACGGCCAGGACTTTCAGCCACCACCGAACTGGAACACGGGTTTTGACTTTGGACGCCGTGGCGGCACGGGGGGAGCGCAACAAGGCGAGTTTGGCGATTTCAGCGATTTCTTCGAGTCGATGTTCGGCGGCGCGACGCGCCGCGGTCCGGGTTCGACCGGTGGCACGACCGGTGCGGGAACATCCCGCCGGCGAGGCAGCACGGCGGCGGGGCAGGATCACCACGCAAAGGTCAGCATTGATCTGGAAGATTCCTACCAGGGCGCACGGCGCACGATCACGCTGCGCATCCCGACCGTGGATGCGCTCGGCCGGGCGTCCACGCAGGAACGCACGCTCGATGTCACCATCCCCAAAGGCGTACGTGAGGGGCAGCATTTGCGACTGACTGGCCAGGGCGCACCGGCGCCCGGCAGCGGCAAGGCGGGCGATCTCTATCTGGAACTGACGTTTGCGCCGCACAAGCTGTACAAGGTGGAAGGTCGCGACGTGTCGCTGGAATTGCCGCTGGCGCCCTGGGAGGCCGCGCTAGGGGCAACGGTTTCCGTGCCCACGCCGGACGGCACGGTGCAGTTGACCATCCCGCCGAATACCGCGGCGGGCCGCAAGCTGCGCCTCAAAGGCAAAGGGATTCCCGGTTCGACACCAGGGGATCTTTACGTGAACGTGCAGATCGCCTTGCCGCCGGCAGGCACCAGTGCCGCGCGTAATGCCTATCTGGCCATGGAGCAGGCGACGCATTTCGACCCCCGCGCGCATTGGACTGTTTAAATTTAAGTAGCACGTCCCCTTCGCCGACGTCGGTTAAGGGCGATGCACTCTTTCGACATGGATATTGAAACCTACGCAATTCGCGTCAGTGGTCGCGTTCAAGGCGTTGGCTATCGTGCCGCGGCCGTGCGGCGCGCGCATTTGATCGGCGTCCGCGGCTGGGTACGCAACGTGGCCGATGGGACGGTCGAAGGTGTCATACAAGGGTCTGTGGATCAGGTCGACCGGATGCTCGAATGGCTGCGACTGGGGCCGCCGATGGCCCGTGTTGAAACCGTCGATAGCGAACGCATCCCGGACGACCGCCGTTTCAGTCATTTCGAGCAACGTTAGCCCTCGTCGACATCAACTTCGGTCTTTTCGGCTCCCGGTTTTTCGCATGCTTATCTCACAATTCATGACGAATTAACCGAGCCTTTCGGCAAACATCCACGATTGACGATATATTATAAGGTCGCTGTCGAGGGTGAATCTTTAAAACCCGACTTCATTTTGTTTTTGTACAGCAAAATCATTTGCTTAAAAAAGCTTTGATCTACTTTGCGCAATGGCATGTTTCCGCGCGCTATTGATCAGCACAAGCAAATCGGAGAGTGCGTTGAGTACGATCTGTCGCGAGCCATCTCGTTATGCAGCCCTTCCGTCTTACGGTGCCTTGTCGCGCGACATGCCGCCCTTACGGGGCGCGGACCATCGCGCGGGACCGTACGCAGAAAGAAAGCGGCTCCCCGACGTCATCGTGAGGGGGCGCGGTAAATGTTGGCCAGCGTAAACCACTCCTACGCTTTCGTGATGTCGCCGCGCCTGGGCGACTCGCTGCTATCGATGATCGTGGTACACAACCTTGCCCGGCATGGCTACAGGATCAAGGTGTTCGGTGACCAGATTCATGCGCTGCGCGATTGGTTTCCCGGCTTCGACATCGCGCCTGGATTAACGCCGCATGACGCGTCCTCGGCACTTGCGCCGTATGACGTCATCTTGCACGCTTACCATGCGGACAAGGTGCTTCCCCCCGGTGACCGGCATGCGAACGTCATCGTGATGGACGATTGGCCCATTTATCGACAAATCAGGAATATGGTCGACATTCAGCTCGACGTGTGTCGCGTGCATTTCGGACTGACGGATCTGGTTCGGGAAAATGGGATAGCGCAGCTACCGTCGTCGGCCGTACGGGCAACCGCACCGGGCGAATCAGAAAGATCGCGGCGGCCGCTGACACCGCGCGGCGACATGCGCCGGGTGGTGATCCACCCGGTTGCCAGCGATTCGCAGAAAAGCTGGCGGCCCAAACGGTTTGTCGCATTGGCGCTGCAATTGCGTGCACGGGGTTTCGACCCGGAATTCGTGCTGCCGCAATCGGCACTGGAGAACTGGCGATGGCTGCCGTCGTACGGTCTCCGCGCATATGCCTCGCCTGATCTCAGCCAGATTGCCGAGCGGATCGTCACGGCAGGCTGGGTGATCGGCAACGACTCGGGACTAGGCCATCTCGCGTCAAGCCTCGGCGTTCCGACTGTGGCGTTGGCGATGCGTCCTCGTATTGCCGCGCGTTGGCAACCGGGCTGGGCACCATCGGAAATGGTGCTGCCGCTACCCGTTGTGCCGGGACGCTTCCTGAAAGAGACGTGCTGGAAATACCTGGTATCTTCGGCGCGTGTATTAAGAGCGTTCGATATCCTGCGACGGCGCTGCGGCATGCCGGTCACGTTGCACGGTAATGCATATGCGCCGACCAGTCCAACGCTTGCACCCCGTCCCGGCACGGACCCGGCGACGGACGCGCGGCGGGCGAACTGATCAATAAAGTGTTGCAACGTTAACCGCATCGTGACAATGCGCGGTGCGACGCCGAGGCTTGTTTACGGTATTTTTGCGTAGGCGAAGATTGCACCGAGTGATACGCGTACGCCGCGCCGTGGGTCCGTTAAGCCGGTACCGGCTGCTACCTGCTCGCCTCCGTCCGCACTACCTCCGTGTTTTGCCCTTTGCCTCTAAGGACTGGTTTGCCCCCAGCCTGTCGCCCCGCTTATTTCGAGATCCCGATTCCCCGCTGATGCAAACCGTTTTCACCGTCCTCATCCTGCTGCTTGCCGTGGCGCTGTCGGGTACGGCTGCCAGGCTGATCCGCTTCCCCATCCCGTTGCCGTTGATACAGATCGCGATCGGCAGTGTGCTGGCATGGCCGCGTCTGGGCCTGCACGTGACTTTCGTGCCGGATGTCTTCCTGCTGTTGTTCATTCCTCCCTTGCTGTTCGCCGATGGGTGGCGGATGCCAAAGCGGGAGCTGTTTCATTACCGGCGGCCCATCCTGATGCTGGCGCTCGGCCTCGTGTTTTTCACGGTGGGGGGGCTTGGCTATTTCATTCATTGGCTCGTGCCGACAGTGCCGCTACCGGTCTCGTTCGCCTTGGCTGCCGTGTTGTCGCCAACCGATGCCGTCGCGCTGTCCGGCATCGTGCCGCGCGGCAGGCTGCCGCTACAGTTGAAGCACATCCTGGAAGGTGAGGCCCTGCTGAACGACGCATCGGGACTTGTCGCGTTCAAGTTCGCGGTGGCGGCCGCGCTGACCGGCACGTTTTCGATATGGCAGGCATCCATCAGCTTTGTCGTGATTGCATTGGGTGGGCTGGCGATGGGCGTGGCGCTGACCTGGCCATTCAACTGGCTGCGCCAGAAAATTGCCCAATTGTCCGATGATGACGACCCTGGCGTGCAGATCATCCTGATCCTGCTGCTGCCGTTCGCGTCCTATATTCTGGCCGAACACCTGGGCTTGTCCGGCATTCTGGCAGCGGTGGCCGCCGGCATGGCGATGAATTTCACGACGGACCTGAGCACCGAAAGCGTTGCCACGCGGATGCGCGGCGCCAGTGTCTGGGCCATGATCGAACTGATTTTCAACGGCTTTGTCTTCATCCTGCTTGGACTGCAGTTCCCATCGATCATCGGCAGCGCACTATTGGAAGCGCATCACCTCCATAACGGCGAGTTGGCCGCGTTGATCGAGTACGTGCTCGCGATTTCCATGGTCATGCTTACGCTGCGGATGGTCTGGGTCTGGGCGCTGCGCTGGCTGTCGAGCCGGCATATCGCGAAAATGGGGATTGATAATGCGATTCCCGGATTGCGTGTAGCGGCCATCACGTCACTTGCCGGGGTACGCGGCGCGGTAACCCTGGCGGGCGTGTTGTCGATTCCGCTGACGATGAACGATGGCACGCCATTTCCCGGGCGCGACCTCGCGGTATTCCTCGCCGCCGGCGTCATTATTTTTTCGCTGGTGGTGGCCACCATCGGGCTGCCATTGGCACTCGGACGGATCAAGGACCTTGGCGGAGAACGCGAGCGACGCGAGGAGCGCGAAGCACGGGCCGCCGCCAGCGCCGCCGCGCTGAAGGCGATCGAGGTCGAGTACGAGCGGATGCGCGATTTACGCGCCGAACGGGGACATGAGGAAGACGGGCTGGCTGCCGATATCGCCGCGCAGGTCTCGGCCGCGTACAAGCGTCCGCTACATCTGCTGGCCGATGGTGGCGATATCGACGAATCGTTGCGCGACCGCGCGCGCCGCTCGGAAAAAATCGCGCGCCGAATGCATATCGCGGCATTACGTGCCGAGCGCAGCGAATTCTTTCGGCGCCAGGCCAGCAACGCGATAAACGATGAAACGTTGACTCGCCTGCTGCGGGAGACCGATCTTGCCGAATCCGCGATCTTGCTCCGCGGCGGCCGAGGTACGGCGCCACACTGATTCCGTGCGGGATTGATCAAATATAGGGAGATGCCTGAACAGGCACGAAAGTTGCAAAGTTGCGTGGTTATTTATTGGTTACGCATTGCAAGTTGGAGTATCCCACAATGTCTGCCGAATCTCGTGATCCGCACCCGGCCGTTGCCTTGACCGCAACCGAAACGGCGCGTCCGGCATGTTCCCCGTCACTCGGTGCCCCTATCTCCGAGGACGTGGCGCGGGTATTCGTGGGATGCGACCCCAACAACTGCGATCTCGAGCAGATGATGGTGCTGGAGTACAGCCTGCGGCGACATGCGTCCATTCCCGTCGAAATTCATTGGATGCAGTTATCACGGGATCCCGCAAGCCCTTGGTATTCCCAACCGGAGCAAGACCGAGGCTGGCGTACCGATCTCTGGGTCACACCGTTTTCCGGCTTCCGTTGGGCGATCCCGGCACTGTGCGGCTATCAGGGGCGCGCCATCTACATGGATGCGGACATGGTTGTGCTCCGGGATATTGCCGATTTGTGGCGTACCCCTTTTACGTACGGACAGATACTCGCCGCGACGAAGCGCAAGAAAAAAAGTTGGCGCTACTGCGTGATGGTATGGGATTGCGCCGCCGCGAAGGACCATTTGCCGCCACTGGATGCATTACGGTCAACACCCGAAGCGCATGCCAACCTGATTCATTTTTTCAACGACCATCCAGAATTTACATATCGTCTCCACCCCAACGAAAACAACGTCGATGGGGAAAATCGGCCACTCAGCGATATCCGTATTTTGCATTACTCGGACATCGGCACCCAGTTCACGCATAAATATGCGTTTCCGCGCCTGGCGGCCGAAGGATCGAAACATTGGTTCGATGGCGAGGTGCTTCCGCATCCGCGGGCGGACTTGCAAGCGTTGTTCGATCAGTACCACGCCGATGCGCTTGCCGCGGGCTATACCCTTGACCAATACCGGAATGCGCAGCCCTTCGGTGCGATCGTCAAGGCCAGCCAGGTGAACTACACCGGCAATCGACGCACGCGGCGCATGTCATTGTGGTCTCGTATCAAATGGCGGCTTCGGGGCGGTCGCGCCAACGCTGTCGCAGGCACGATGGCTGCACGGCAGGAGACGGTCAAATGACGAGCGCCGACAGCATCGCGAATGGCAGGATCACGGGAACGGGCGGTGCCGCGGCAAGTTCCCCCGATGGCGAGACAGTCTCGCATGTTGGAAAGGCTCGGCAATCCGATAGGGATGCTGAAGATAGACAGACAATCGAAGACGCCGCGCACGCCGACGATGCTGACGTGGCCCCGCGCCGCGCCACCGGGCGCGGCCGCCTGGACCGGGCGTGGCGCCGAATGTATGCGGCGGCGTTGAAATCCCTGTTTCGTGCAACGCATTCCGCCGAGCATCGACATAGCGAGCGCCTTTGGCCGCACGGCAAGGTCTTTCGCGATGCGGAAGGACGCGTGACGGATTTCACCGTGTATGGTCATTCGTTTCCCCTTGCCAACGACGCAATGCGTCGTCAGCGCGCCTACAGGGAACGCGGAACCTCGGCCATGTGCGAGGCGCAGGGCAGGACGGGCGTAACCCTGAACGCTCGCCCACCGCTGCATCTTGTTGCATGCGGCCCGTCGATCGCCGCTATCGATTATGACGTGCTGGTCAATGCCGCGCCGTCGCACAAGCGCATGGGCGTCAACGGCGCAGTGGCGCTGACACGCCAATACGGCATGCATTTCGATTATTACTGCATCACGGACAACGGCTTTATCCGGCACCGTGAAGACCTGGTCGCGCACATCATCGCGCAAGACCTGGTGCTGTTCACCACGCCCATCTGCTTATGGACCATTCTGCAGCGATTTCCGCAATCGGCGCTGCAATGCCGCGTGTTCCTGATAGAGCGCGTAGGAATGCAGGCCTTACGCCCGCACGAGTCCTATGCCGAGGTGGTGGCGCGATCGGACGGCACCATGACACAGTTCGTCACGCCGATGCCGCTGGGCTTCAGCCACGACATCGCGAGAGGCGTGTTTCCCGGCGGCACCGTCGCTTTCGAGGCACTTCAGGTGGCAACCTGGCTGGGCTATGACAACCTCTACCTGCATGGACTCGACCTCGGCAACGCGGCGGAGAAACCGCGTTTCTACGAAACCGACGACGACCGGCTGCCGACAATGATCCATCGCCAACTGGCCGGCGAGATCCTGCCCTCGTTCACGCATGCCGCGCCCATCCTGAGGGCCAGGCGGGTACGCGTGACCAACCTGTCGCTGGAAAGCGCATTGGACCATGCGGTCTTTCCGAAGGCGGATTGGCGCACGCTGCCGTTCGTCCTGGCCCACGAAGCCATCAAACGCGCACGTTGCCCCGCCGGGGTGACGCGCGGCCAATGGGAAAATCGCCCGGCTGCCGCGTAATCAGAAGCCGAGGGACATCCCGAGGCGCGAGATCACCATCAGCAGGATCTGCGTGATCACGAAGAGCGCGAGCGGCGAAAGGTCCATGCCACCGATCAACGGCAACACCCGGCGCAGCGGATTCAGGAACGGTGCCGTCAGGATGTCGAGCAGCGCCATCGTCGGCGCGCGCGGATTCAGCCAGGACATCAGCGCCATCAACAAGGTCGCCCACATCAACAGGTTGACAGCCCATTTCACGGTGGTCAGCAACGCAAACGCGAAGACCAACGGAAACATGTCACCCGGATCACCGCCAGCGACGGCGACAACCAGCAACAAATAGAGGAGGGCAACGACATAAGCCGCAAGCAGCGTCGCCCAATCGACACCCCCGGTTCCCGGCAGCACCCGCCGTAACGGCACCACGATCCAGTCGGTGATCTGGAACACCCCCTGTGACACCGGGTTGCGCGGTGGCATGCGCACGGCTTGCATCCACGCCCGCAATAGCAGGGCCGCGCCGAACAGCGTAAAAACGATGTCAATAAGAAAACGGGCGATATCGCCGAACATGCTGACTCCTGAATCCATTCAATGGTAATGCGCGCCGGGGATTGTCGCACGACACGACGACCGCCGACATGGCACCGCGGCCCTGTTGTTTGTTAGCCCGATCGGGCCGGCACCACCTCGCCGCCCACGTCAGGCAGCGGAGCAAGCGGCGAACGCGCTAATTCGACATAGCGGTGACGTCCCCCGGCAGGTTCGGATGCCATGAGGGCAATGCGCTTATACGACCACTCCAGCGCTGCAAACGGCAGCGCCGAGACCACGCCGCCCAGATCCGACGGCATGGCGTCACGCAGCAGGCTAACATGCGGGCGAAACGGCTCATCCTTGAGCGAGAGACCGGCTACGGTGATCAGCTCGCTCAGACCGCGGTGCAAGGCCAGCAGGTTTGTCACGCCGCTGGCATCCTGTGCGGCGGCAACGTCCGCCTCGGTGCGACCGCTGCCAGCCCCGAGACCGTCTCCCAGACCGGCCCAGACGATCCGGCGGCGCCCGAACGCGCCGAAACGCCCGAAGGACAACGTGCCAGGCGGCACACTGTAGGCCGTGGTCATCGCCGCCAGCACCGGCAGCCGGTCCGACGGCACCTGCCCCAGAAACAGCAGCGTCAGGTGCAGCGACTCGGGCGGCAAACGCCTCCCACCGCAGCGGCGCTGCGCCTGGAGCGCCCGCCGTGCCAGCGACTCCCGCACGGTTTTATCCGGCAACAACGCAAAAAATAAGCGCATCTGGGATCTCCGCTGAATCCTGATGCTGCCCTGCCTGTAAGGCTTTCGTCAAGCCGGACGACAACCGAACGCACACTCGCGCCCGATTCGCACCATATGCTCATAACGAAAAAGTCGAATGATTTCAGGTTGTTTCGCCCAGTTTTGACTGTTTTCACGAAAAGCGGCTCTCTATAATGCCCTGTTCATTCCCGCACCATGCCGAGGGAAAGTCTCACGCGTGGCTTCATGCCGCAACGATCTCCCCTCGGCACTGCTACTCAACGCTGCGACGCCGCACTGCTCGACCGTATGGCCTTATCCGCTTCCCGAACCGCCCCCTCCGGCATTCACGCCGCCGTCTCCGATGCGCTTGCCGACGCCACCGGTGGTCCCGCCACCGGGCTCGATGCGCGACGAGGGACCGGCAACCCCACGCCGCCGCCCGCACCCGGCAAGACGCGCAAGTCCCGGCGCGTGCTGCCGGGTTTCGGCCTGACGCTGGGTTTCAGCCTGTTCTATCTGTGCCTGATGGTCTTCGTGCCGTTGTCAGCGCTGTTCTTCAAGACCGCAGGCCTGGGCTGGGATGATTTCGTCACCGCAGTCGCGGCGCCCCGCGTGTTGGCAACCTACCGCGTCACGTTTGGCTGCGCACTGATCGCCGCGTTGATCAACCTCGTCTTTGGATTGCTGATCGCCTGGGTGCTGGTGCGCTACCGCTTCCCCGGCAAGCGTATCATCGACGCCCTGGTCGACCTGCCCTTCGCCCTGCCGACTGCCGTGGCCGGTATTTCGCTGACAGCCATCCTGTCGAACAACGGCTGGCTAGGTCAGTACCTGTCGCAGGTCGGTATCCATCTGGCCTATAACCCCGCCGGCATCGTCGTTGCGTTGACGTTCATCAGCCTGCCCTTCGTCGTGCGTACCGTGCAACCGGTGCTGGAAGATAGCGAAGCGGAATTGGAAGAGGCGGCCGCCAGCCTGGGTGCCACGCGCTGGCAGATTTTCTCACGCGTGATCTTGCCCGCGATTTCTCCGGCCTTGCTTACCGGATTCGCCATGGCGTTCGCACGGGCGGTAGGCGAGTACGGCTCGGTCGTCTTCATCGCCGGCAATATGCCGATGGTGTCCGAAATCACGCCGCTGCTGATCATGGTGAAGCTCGAGCAATTCGACTACGCAGGGGCATCGGCGGTGGCGGTCGTGTTGATGGTGGTATCGTTCGTACTGTTACTGGCCATCAATGGCCTGCAAGCCTGGCAGCGCAAACTACTCGCGGGAGGCCGCAAATGACCTCTCCCGCATTAAGCCGTCCAGGCACGCAGACGGGCGCCGCCACGCGCATCCGGCGCGGCACCGAGGAATCCCCTTGGGTCCGCCGGCTGCTGATCGGCATTGCCTTGCTGTTTATCGCGCTGTTCCTCATCCTGCCGCTGCTGACCGTGTTCGTCGAAGCGCTGCGCAAGGGCGTGGGCGCTTACTTTAGCGCATTGCGGGATCCCGATGCGTGGTCCGCCATCAAGCTGACGCTGCTGACCGCGGCCATCAGCGTGCCGATGAACGTGGTGTTCGGAGTGGCAGCCGCCTGGGCGCTCGCGAAGTTCGAATTCCGTGGCAAGGCCATCTTGATCACGCTGATCGATCTGCCGTTTTCCGTCTCGCCGGTGGTGGCGGGTCTGTCGTACGTGCTCGTGCTCGGCGCGCAGGGATGGATCGGCCCCTGGCTGATGGACCACGATATCCAGATCATATTCGCGGTACCGGGAGTCGTGATCGCCACGGCATTCGTGACACTTCCGCTAGTGGCGCGCGAACTCATTCCGTTGATGCAGGCGCAGGGCAGCGACGAGGAGCAAGCGGCCATCGTGCTAGGCGCCAGCGGCTGGCAGACGTTCTGGCATGTCACGCTGCCAAATATCAAATGGGGCTTGCTATATGGCGTCATCCTGGCCAATGCACGGGCCATGGGAGAATTCGGCGCGGTGTCCGTTGTCTCGGGCCATCTGCGCGGGGAGACAAATACGATCCCGCTGCAAGTGGAAATTCTGTACAACCAGTTCCAGATTCAGGCAGGGTTCGCGGTGGCATCGCTGCTCGCCTTGCTGGCACTGGTCACGCTGGTGATCAAATCCGTGGTGGAGTGGCGGCATGAACGCGAGATGAAGCGGCTCGCCGACCTTCCAAGCGAACGTCCGGGTCAGGTCGCGGACGCCGTCCTGATCGCGGGCGCCGGCGCCGCGCCGTCCGATGTTGCCCGCGCCAACGGGCGTCCCTGAGGTTTCCGATGAGTATCGAAGTTCAACACGTGAACAAGCGCTTTGGCGATTTCCAGGCGCTGAACGATGTCAACCTGCATATCGACCAGGGCGAGCTGATTGCGCTGCTCGGACCGTCCGGCTGCGGTAAGACCACGCTGCTGCGCATCATCGCCGGATTGGAGACACCGGATAGCGGGCAGATCCTGTTCTCCGGCGAGGACAGCACCGATGTGCATGTCCGCGAACGCCAGGTGGGTTTCGTATTCCAGCACTACGCGCTGTTCCGCCACATGACCGTGTTCGACAATGTCGCGTTCGGGCTGAAGATCCGCCCGCGACGCGAGCGACCGCCAAAGGCCGAAATCCGGGAAAAAGTGCACGCACTGCTGAAACTGGTGCAGTTGGACTGGCTGGCCGATCGCTATCCGTCACAGTTGTCCGGTGGGCAACGCCAGCGTATCGCGCTTGCGCGGGCACTTGCCGTGGAGCCGAAGGTGCTGCTGCTTGACGAACCGTTCGGCGCGCTCGACGCCAAAGTGCGCAAGGAACTGCGACGCTGGTTGCGTCGCCTGCATGAAGAATTGAACGTGACCAGCATCTTCGTCACGCACGATCAGGAAGAAGCATTGGAAGTGGCCGATCGGGTGGTGGTGATCAACCGTGGCCGCATCGAGCAGAGCGGCTCACCGCTGGACGTCTGGCAGAAGCCGGCAAGTCCGTTCGTCTATGGCTTCCTCGGCGATGCAAACCGGTTCCAGGGCACGGCGCGGGATGGCCTGATCCACGTAGGCGACTACACGTTCCAGACGCCCGGCGCGGGACACGTCGCCCCGATACATGACGAGGCCGCCACGGCAAGCACTGCCGGCCATGCGGCAACGGCTGCAACCCCGGATGGCGAGGCGAACGCGTTCGTGCGTCCTCACGATTTCGAGATCACGCGACCGGCGCCGGGCCACCACGGCATTGCCGCGCAATTCAGCCGCGCCGTGGTGGTCGGTGCGGTGGCCAAGCTCGAACTGCTCGCGCCGGCCGAGTCGGTAGGCATGACGCCCACTGCCGGCGCGGGCGCGGGCATCGCCGTTATCGAGGCGCAATTACCGGCGCAGCAGTTCCTGAACATGCAGCTTCAGGAAAACGAGTCGGTGTTGTTATCACCGCGTCGCGCGCGCGTTTTTGTCGGCAATGCCACGATCGACATCGGCACGCCGGCCGCCGCTGAAAGCTGACCCGCCACGTGGCGGCATGCCGTGCCCGTCACACCGATGGCGCGCCGCGCCAGTCACGCAGATGCGCCAACAGCGCGCCTCCGTACCGCGTGCCGAACCACCGCGCATGCCCCAGCAGATAATCGTCGTAAGCGACGGCGGCGGCTTCGCCGAGACCTAGCACACCAGCAAAGTAGCCAACCTCGGACAACGCGAACTCGGTATGCACGATCGGCAGCAACGCGATCAACGCGGCGCGATCCGCATCGGTCAGCGGCGTGACGCTGTGATAGCCATTCAACAAGGCATCGACCTGGTCCAGATGGACGGCGCGCGCATCCGATTGCACAAGCCATTCGATCGTGTTGCGTTCAATCGCGAGCGCGAGATCCACCAAGGCGCACGTCCGGTCGGCAAGTCCAAAGTCGAGAATCGTGCCGACCTCGGGCGTACGCGGTGTCGATGACGGTGCACCCGCGCCACGCCACAACATATTCGAGGCATGCCAATCGCCATGCGTCCATAAAGGCGCCAGGCCGGGCGCCGCATCCGCACCCTCGGCCTCGAGCAGCGGGACGAGCCGCGCATGCCAGGGGCCGATCGTCGCCGCGATGTCTTCACGCCACGGCCGCATCGCCAGCGCCTCTTGCAACAGCGGCTGCGCCGCTACCCAGTTTTCCAGCGCTGGCAATAACGCCGACGCACCAATCACCTGGTAGCTCGACAGCAACAGCCGGGGTGGCCGCGCCGGCGCATCGTAGCCGCGGGACGCACGATGCAGCCGCGCCAATGCGGCACCGGCTACCCGCGCATGGTCCACCCGCCTGAAGGGTTCCCACGACATGACGTCGCGATAGTCATCCTGGCCTTCCCCCATGCCATGCACTTCGTAAGTCCATTCACCGATCTGGACGGCCGTGCGTCCCAAGCGGTCATGCAGGACCTGCGCCACCGCCATTCCCTGCCGTTGCAAATGCGCAATGAACCGATGCTCTTCCGCCAACGCCGCGATGTCGCGCAGGCGTTCATGGTGACGCTTCACAAATAGCGTTTCACCCGTGGTCAGCCTGACCAATGCCGCGGCGGCGAATGGTCGCGGGCTATGCCATGAAATGACGTCGATTTCGCCCGCGATCCGGTAGGAGGAAAGCACGCTGGCCAGTTCGCTGACGATCATCAGCGGCCAATCTCGATCGGCCTGCTGTCCGTGTATGCCGAACTGGCCTGACTGCCCGAAGGGACGCCCGGCGGTGCCCGCGAGATTCCCCCTGTCAGCGGTATTGTCACCACGCCTCCCCGCGCCGCTGGCAGGATTCGATGGCACGGGCGAACGGGGGGCCGGAACCGGGGACGGCACGGGCAAGCCTTCCGACGTCCCGCCCCGCATCACCCGACGTCCGAGGGTCAACGCACGACGCCAGTTACGCCAGCCGATCAATGCCAGCACGACGAAGCCGGCGTATAGCAAGGCTGTTGGATAGAGCCCCTTCACCAAGAACATCCCCACATATATCAGGTCGAGCAGGACCCACAGTCGCCACGACGCAATGAATCGGCGCGCCGTCCAATACTGCGCGACCAGACTGAATGCCGACAAAAAGGCGTCCATCCAGGGCAAGGCGGCATCGGTCCACACCGACATCATCAGCCCCAGTGCCGCGCCGCCTAGCGCGCCACATCCCAGACCCTGGCACAAGAGACGCCACGACGGCACCTGGACATCCACCAACGCGCTGGCCGCCGCCCGTGTCTCGGGGTGCCGCCAGCGCCTCCAGCCGTACAACTGCATCACGGCAAATGCGGCCTGCAACAGCATGTCCGAATACAGCTTCGCGTCATGAAATATCCATGCATAAAGCGCGACGGACACCAGTCCCACCGGCCAGCATGCCATCCAGCGGCGCGCCGTCATCCAGACTGCCAGCGCACTGACCAGCACGCCCGCGATTTCAATTCCTGACATCGTGATTCCTACGAAATACCTGCCCGAAGCGGCCGCCGTCCCTTAGAAATCGTACGTCAGGGACAGCCGGGCCGTGCGTGGTGCGCCCAGGAACAGATAGGCGTCCCCCTGCTGCTCGCCCGCATCCTGCCAATAGTACTTGTTGAACAGATTGTCGATCGACAGGCGGATCGTAGTCCGATGCCCGCCGATTCGGGTCTCATAGCGCGCCCCGGCATTAAAGACGAAATAGGCGGGAACGCGGGCCGTGCCTTCTTCATTGGCCGTCTTGCTGCCGCTGAACACCATGCCGCCCAGCAGATGCAAGCCCGGCACTGGATGCACCGCATAATCGGCGTACACCGTCGCGCGCATCGCCGGCACATTGATGACTTGATGGCCTTCGTAATCCGGAGAGCCCGTACCGGATGCCCGCGCGCGAATGGCGGCCACGCTGCCGTTCAGCGTCAGGTCACGGCTTGCACGACCGGATACGTTCAACTCGACTCCGGTATTGCGCTGGGTGCCATGCTGCACGAAGGTATAGGTGCCGGTACCGGCATCCGGATCAGCGAATTCGAACGGCTTGTCGATCGTGAAGACCGACAAGCCCACGCTCAATGCATCACGCCAATCGTACTTGATTCCGCCCTCCACTTGCGTGGAAAGCAATGGCGGCAGGAACGCGTATGCATTCGTCGCGCGGTACGGGGCCTGGGCGCCAAGCGACAGCGTCCTGCTGTACGACGCATACACGGAAAGTGGCGTCACAGGCTTGTACACCACCGCCAGTTGCGGCAGGAAGGTCGTGCGGTCCGTGTGCGTGGCTACCGTGTCGATTGCTGCCCAGCTGCGCTGCCGCAAGAACACTTCGCGACCACCGCCCAGGATCTGCCAATGGTCGCCGATCGACACCTTGTCCGTCGCGAAAAGGGCATATTGCCAGGCGTCGAGTTGCCGGAAGGACGGACCGGCCTGATTCGGTGAGGGATCGAAGGTCAGGTCCGGGCCGTAGATATTCTCGCTACCGACGTAGTCGTTGACCGCCGTGGTCATGCTGACCACGCGCCGCTGGATATCGACACCCAACGACACGTCATGCCGGACCGCCCCCGTCCATACACGGCCCGTCACGGCGCTGCGCACTTCGTCGTTACGCCGGTATTCGCCAGGGCTGCGAAAATCGTAGACGTCGAAGTCGCCGTTCGCCCCGAAGAAGTACGGCGAGGTGGCACCGCTGGCGCAACTCGGCGCATAGTAGCAACCGTAGGCGAAAGCGACGTTGTCATCGATCATCGTCCGGCTGCGGCTGATGGCAACGTACGCGCGCCAGTCGTCGTTGAACTGGTAGTCGAAGCGTCCGCTCAGGTTTAGTGCATCGGTGGTCGTCGGCTTGGCCCATGGCTGCGCGCCGAGCAACTTGCTGGCGGAGGCGGCGGACGGCACCACGGTGCCGCCCAGCAGTTGATAGCCGGACACCGACTTCTGCACCAGTTGCTGGAACTCGGCGTCCAATTGCAGGCTGGCGCGTGGTGTCAGATTCCAGTCCAGGGCAACCGAGCCGAAAGTACGCCGGCCGTTGGCGCCATCGACATACGAGTGCGTATCTTCCTTGGCCGCGTTGACGCGAAATCCGAATGCATTGTCGGTACCGAAGCGTCGACCAAGGTCGACGGCCGCCGACGTCGATCCGCGACTGTCCGTGCCGACCGTCACGCTCTGCACGTTTTCCGGACGCTTGGTCACGAAGTTGATGATGCCGCCAGGCGCGACTACACCGCTCTCTATCCCCGCCAGCCCGTTCAGCACTTCCACGCGCGATTTGTTTTCAAGTGCGAACTGCTGCTCACCCGATGCGCTCATCCCATTGACCTTGATCGCGCTGGCGAGATCAATCGGAAAGCCGCGGATCGAGAAACCCTCGTAATACCCCACCGGCGCATAGGCGTTGCCCACCGATGCGTCATTACGCAATACGTCGCTGAGGCGCTTGGCCTGCTGGTCGGCAATCAATGCCGCGGTCATCACCGTGATCGATGCCGGCGTGTCACGCAACCGTGCGTCCTCGTCACCGGTGATCGACGAGGTTCGTGCCCGATAATGGTTCGCCGCGCCGCCGTCTTCGCCCGGCGCGGTGACCGCTACGGCGGGCAATGCATTGTCGGTCGCCGAGGCGCTAGCCGCTGGTGCGGACGCCGTCGTCGGCGCCGCCGCCGCGGCTTGCGCCAGCGCAGCGTGCGGGAGCGCGCCGGCCAGCACCGCGCAGAAGATGAAAGGTACCCTGGGCACCCAGCCAATCGACACCGAAAATACTGCCCCGCGCGGCTTTCTCATCCTGTCCCATTATTTTACGAATCGTCGCGCGCATAGTAACGGCAGTGACGCCATCCGTAAATTACAGTGCGGTTTGCTGCATAGCAACATGTCGCGTTAATGCGGAACATGTCCCGTGAGTACCAGCATTACAGTCAGGGTCAACAGCGAACAGACCGTGGTCAACAAGATGACCTGCGACGTGATGACCGCTTCGCGTTTATAGAATTCCGCCAGCATGAAAGGGCCCGTGCCGGTCGGCAGCGCCGAAAGCAGCACGGTGATACCGAGTATATCGCCAGACATGCCAAGCCACCGACTGGCTAGCCAGAAGGCGAGCAAAGGCTGGATGATCAGTTTCAAGGCGGCTAGCGCCACGGTCGTTGGCTGCAGACGTGACGAGGGACGATCCTCGGCGAGAAACAGCCCGAGGCTGATCAGCGCGCACGGACTTGCCGCCTCGCCCAACAGTTTCAGAAACATCTCGGCGCTTTGCGGCACGCTCACATGCGCCGCGGCGACCAGCCCTCCCGCGATCGGCGAGACGATCAACGGATTCTTCGCCAACGACTTCAGCACCTTTCCCGCAAGCTTTGCGGGATGACGTTCCGTCTGCACGCCAATCTCGATCAAGACGATCGCGCCGGCAAACAGCACGCAGGCGACGATGATCGTCGCGATCGTGACGGGGGTGCGGCTTTGCACCCCATACAGCACCATCCCCAACGGCAAGCCGATGTAGGCGGTGTTCGGATAGGCTGCCGCAATGGCATCGATGCTCGCATCGGCGAGGTGACGGCCTGCTCGCAGTCGCCAGGCCAGCACGACTGCAAAAATCCCCACCGACACGAGCGTGAACGCCAGGATAAACGCCGGCTGGTCCATCTGGGCCCAGGTGGCATTCGCCATCACATCGAACAACAAGGCCGGGAGTGCCAGCCAGACCACCATCTTGTTCAATTCGGATGCCGCCGTCGGCCCCATGATCCGACGCTTTCTGCACAGGTAGCCGGCAAGGATCAATGCAAAGATCGGCAGCAGTATTTCAAAAGTGGTCAACATCGCGCTGAAAAACCGGACTTGGAATATTAGGACAGCCGCGAGCATAAACCAGTCAATTGATACAATCCAATGTTTGCTTCCTTTCAATTCGTTATTGTCGCCGCATCGTGAATGTATCAAGACGTAACGTGGCGTACGGTGTTGCCTGGTACTTTTCTTGGCGAACATGTTTCGGCATGCCGAATTTTGATCGAAGCGCATGTCGAGCGCGGCTGAATTGTGTAATCTAAACGGGCCGCTTTACAGATTCGTCTTGCCTGTCGCGTACCTGTGCGACGCTTTCGTCTGTTCGACGTTTCGCCGCTCCGACTCTCTGATGTAACAGATTAGTGACTACGCGATGACTACACCGTCTTTTGCGCCATCCGCCATGGCGCAGCAGTTTCTCGTGCCTCGGGACATCGACCCGGTCAACAAGCCTTTGCTTTCGCTGGTTGTGCCGTTCTATAACGAAGGGGAAGTAATCGATGCATTTTTCGCGGCGGTTGTCCCGCAGTTGGAGGCATTGACCGAATTCGATTTCGAGATCGTATGCGTCAACGATGGCAGCCGTGACACCACGCTGCAGCAACTGGTGACGCATGCGATGGCGAACGGCAAAATTGTCGTGATCGATCTGACCCGCAATTTCGGCAAGGAATCGGCATTGTCGGCCGGTCTCGACGAAGCACGTGGCGACATCATTGTCCCGTTCGACGCGGATTTACAAGATCCGCCGGCGGTGATTCCGAAGTTGATCGAAAAATGGCGTGAGGGGTACGACGTCGTGGTGGCCAAACGCGCGGACCGGAGTTCGGACTCCATGATGAAACGGAAGACGGCGGCGATGTTCTACCGTCTTCACAATCACCTGTCGGATGTCCCCATCCCTGAGAATGTAGGCGATTTTCGCCTGATCTCCAGGGCCGTCGCCGATGCATTGAAGCAGTTACCGGAGACGCGTCGCTTCATGAAAGGCTTGTTCGCGTGGGTAGGCTACCCCACCGCAACGGTGGAATACGCACGGGAAGCGCGCGTGGCCGGTGACAGCAAGTTCTCGGGCTGGCGCCTCTGGAATTTCGCGTTGGAAGGTTTTACCAGCTTCAGCACGCTACCGCTGCGCGTGTGGACCTATCTCGGCGTGATCTTCGCCTTCTTTGCGTTTTTTTATGCGTTCTTCCTGATTCTACGCACCTTGGTATTCGGTGTGGCAGTACCGGGGTATGCGTCCATTCTTACCGTCGTGCTGATGCTTGGGGGCATGCAATTGATCGGCATTGGTGTGTTGGGCGAGTACGTGGGACGGATTTACTTCGAAACGAAACGCCGGCCAATCTACCTCGTCAAACGCCGCTATGAACAACGCTCACGTGGTTGATACGCGTACCGCGCAGTCGGTCACGACGCTTCCCGCCCATCCGGATGACGCACGAATGTCGGCATCGATAGACCCACCGTCCGAAGTGCACATGCCGCCGGGCACGCGGCGCACCCCGCCGCCGCGCCCGGTGCCAGCCGCAAGAAGCAGACAATTCATCCAGGCCGCGTGGGCCATTCTCGCACTCGCCGTCGCGATGCGATTGCCCGAACTGACCAGCCGGTCTTTCTGGACCGACGAGGCTTACAGCTTCTGGTTTTCGAGCCTGAGTTGGCATGATCTCTGGCAAGTCATGCCGCAATATGAAACCCACCCGCCCTTCTATTACTCAGCATTGAAACTCTGGATGGGGCTGACGGGGAGCAGCGAAGGCGCAATGCGTGCCTTATCGGTTATTGCCAGCATTGCCACGGTGGCGATTGCCACGCATGCGCCACGTTGGATCAAGCCGGGTCCGCGAGCCGAGTATATCGGCCTCATCGCAGGGGCATTGCTCGCGATCAACGCCGGCAGTCTCGAATACGCGCAACAAGCGCGTCCCTATGCGCTGCAAGGTCTGAGCTGCACGGCAATGCTGCTGCTGTCGTGCCTGTATCTGCAACGTCTGTTTGCCTTCCAGACGGCGTTTGATCCGGCGGCGCCCCACGACGCCGACACAGGCGGCGCTTTTGCCGCGTCGGCACCATCCACGACCGTTCCGCTCTCGACGCGGCGTGCCAACACGCTGCTGCTGTGGCTCGGCCTAGGAGGCTGCGCGGGGATCACACTCTGGCTGCACAATACGAGCCCCGTCATCATCATGGCGAACTGGCTCGCAATGGGCGTAGTCATCGTTTTCTTTGGTGCCGGCCGGCGCCTGCCGCTGCTGATGGCGGTCATCAAGCCGCTCCTGCTGGCGTTGGCCCTCTGGGCACCCTGCATACCGATACTGCTCGAAGAATCGCGCACGGTCCATTCCGCTTTCTGGGCCGAGGTTTCACCGGCAATGCTGAGCTGGCCATTGACACTGTCGGCAGGCGGGCGCGCAGCCACGATTCCGGTCCTGTTGCTGCTGGTCTTCGGCGTGGTGCGGCTATATCAAAAAGGCCGTACGTGGGCAACCTTGACGGTGTACGCGATCATCGCGCTTTTCCTGCCCATGACGCTTTTGTTCGTAGTCTCGTACCTGTTCAAGCCTGTCTTCGTGACGCGGACGATGGCCTGGATGACAACGCCAGTCATGGTGCTGGTCGCCTGCGGTATCGGACTGATGCCCGGCCGGGCTTGGCGACGTCACGCCATTCTCGCGGTCGTCGTGTTGCTGTCACTGGTTGGCGTGCGGGCGTATTTCCTGATGCCCACGGAAGACCTCCGCAAGATCGAGCAGACGTTGGTGCAACAAGTGCGCAAGGATGATTTGCTGCTGATTTATCCGAACGAGGTGGCCGTGGGAATCAACTATTACACCCACCGCTTCCAAGACAACCTGCCGGCCGTGCAGATTCCGGCTGACTATCCGGCGTTAAACATGCCGCGCGACTATTTGAGCAGCAACAAGGGCGAGCCGGCGGTCATTCCCTCGGATATCCCGCGTATCAAGGCAATGATGGCGGGGCACGAAACCGTGTGGCTTGCGCGTCGAACCGCGGTGGAAAAAGGGCATCCGGACCTGGTGCGCGAAGCCTTGATCGCGGAGCGAGGGCAGCCGGTCAAGACCTGGCACTTCGGCAGCATCGATATCCTTCGCTTTGATGCGAACAAGAACGACTTGGCCGGCATCGCAAAATAGCCGGTGCAAGCGCGCCACGAGGAAAGGGCTTGTGGGTGGACGCGAATCGACGCACCGTGCCACGCCCTTCGATCGATGTGCTTCGTGGCGCTATTGCTCAGCAGGGAAAGCGGCCCACGTTAAATGCCGTATCCGGATCAGACGTCACCGGCAACGCCGAGGCGATCAGGCCCTGGCGCAATGTCTTCATCAAACGGTCGGGCACACGCATGGCCGGCGCGCGCAACGGGCCGCCATTGAACCCGGCCAGCCAGTCCTGATACTTCCACATGGTGCGGTTGAGCACGCCGGTACCGCCCGCGTAGGTCTGCGCCGCCCCGCCGTTGGCATTGCGCGCGGGATTAACGCGCCAGTACATCGCCATGGCCTCTTCCCACTGGCCATGGCGCGCCAGTTCGAACGCCTTCGGATAGTAGTCGCTCATCCATGCGGTGTTACTGGTGCCGGAGAACTGGAGTTTCATCACGCTCATCAGTGGAATCGCATCCCCTTCGATCGGACAACTGATCACGACCTGCTCGCGAAAGTGGTGGTACATCTCGCAGATCCCCGCTGGTAGCGGAAAACCTTGCTCCGACTTGATCGCGACAATATTTGGGCAATCGTCGAGAAGGCGACGGACCAGGTGTACCGGCATGCCTGCGGGATGAACCCGCTCGAACCCCCAGAGCGGGATGGGAAATAACATCACCGCCAGATCGGTCTCGTCGCAGAACGTTTTCGTATAGTCGTAGATTTCCTGTTCCGTCGTGGGCCAGAACTGAGGAGGATATGACAGCAGCACGATATCCGCGCCGGCTTTCTCCGCCAGCTTCACCGCTTCGATGTTCTCCGCAAGCGTTCCGAATGCCGCATGAAAAAAGAGGCCAAGCCGGTTGCCCGCTGTCTCGCGTGCCCATGCAGTGAACTGTGCGTTCTCCTGGGGCGTAATGGCCACTTCGCTGCACAACAGCGTATAACGGAAACCGAATGTGATCGCCCGTTCAATGTCGTGGCGGATGCCGCGTTCATTGAGATGCTTGAGGTCCGCACTGTAGCTGGGAATGGTAACGGCCGAGCAACCAATCAGGTGCTCCTTTGCCCATGCGCGAGCGTCGGCTTTCTTGTAGGTAGCCATAAGGCATTTCTCCGATTCCGGATTGAGGTCAATATTATTTGGCAACCGGCACGATGCTCACCGGTAACGGCGTGCCATAGCCCTTCACCTTGGCGAGTGCGAACAGCATCTCCGCGATGACCACGTCCTGCAGTGCCGAGCCCACCGATTTGTAGAGCACGATGTCGGCCTGGGAACGTCGCGGCGTCACCTCGCCCGAGACCACGGCCGCGAGAGAGACGAGTTTCGCCTCAAGTGCGAGGCCCGCGCGCATTGCCGCGATGCCGTCACCGGTATCGTGCGCGACTTCATCGGGCATGTCGGCCACCACGCACACGGCCCGGGCCATGGTTTCTTCGTCCACCTCCCGCTGCTCGGGCAGGGTCGAGCCGAGCGATACCACGGTTGCCCCTGCAGCAAGCCACGCGCCCTGCAGAACCGGCGACTCGTCGCGACTGCGAGCGGCGCAGATGACGACGTCGGCGTCGCTTACGGCACGTGCGGGGGTGTCGACAGGGCACACGTCGATGCTGCCGGCGAAACTGCGCGCAAAACGTTCACGGCTCGATGGATTGGGACTGAAGACCAACACACCCTGCAGCAGGCGCGTCGCGGCGAGGCAATCGAGCGCGCCACGCGCCTCGAAGCCCGAACCGATCACCCCTACACGCAGCGGCCGGCGGGGCGCCAGCCGGTCGATCGCCAGCGCGGCGGTGGCCGCGGTACGCAGTCCCGTCACACGATTACCGTCGATCAACGCGGCAAGGCCCATCGTGTGCTGATCGAAAAGCGAGATCAAATAGCTTGCGCGTCTTATGCGCGGCGACGCGGCAATCAGCTTCGATCCCATGTGACCACCAGCAGGCGATATCGCGGTCAGACCGCGCAACCAGATACCATCGCCGCGCGCCATCGAACGCGGTGGGACCATCGCGTCGGATATCTGTCCGGCATACGCCTTTGCGAGCGCGGACACCGCGGGAGACCAGTCGACGAGCGATGCAACGTCGGCGTCGCTTAGAAAAAGCGTGGGGGGAAGGGCCTCGCTCGGCCGCGTATCGGACATGGTGTGGGCGTTGGCGTAAATGACCAACCCACTATAGGGAGCCCGTGCGCGTTCGTGTACTGCTCAGCATCGAAAGCAGTTATGCATTTTGTCGATAACCGGATCAGCGCATCGGCGCAAATACCTCGAGCTTTTCGATCAGGCACCGAACCATCCGCGTGGCGCGGGTATGGGGACGACGCGGCGTATCCACCAGTACCACGAAGCGTTCGAGCCCGGGCTGGACGATGCGTGATGCGGCCAAACGTGCATCAAGCCTGCCTGGCATGACCGAGGCGATCGCATAGCCTCCGCCCGCGGCGACAATCTCATACTGTAATCGCACCGAGTCCACCTCGACAGTCACTTCCAGTGCCAGCGCGTGTTCGACGGCGAGGCGATCAAGACGCCCGCGCAAGGGATGGGGGCGGCCCGGGACGACCAGGGGTATACCAGAAAGTCGGGTGAGCGGAATCTCCTTCCCTGCGACCAACGTATCTTCGCGCAGCCCCACGAGATTGAGGGGCACCGTGGCAAGGACATGAGCGTCCTTGACGCTCGCCGCGTCGTCGCGCAAGACCACCGCCATGTCGAGACGGCCCTCGTGGAGTTGCTCTTCGAGCTGGGCGCTTGCGCCTTCCACCAGATGCAGTCTGACGTCCGGCAATTGCTTTTTTACCGACGCGAATAACGGGCCGGCCAGCTGGTCTACCGCGGACGGCAACAAACCGACCAGCACTTCACCCTTAGGCTGCCCACGCGCGCTGCGAATATCATCTGCCAGCGCGTCTGCGTGTTCAGCAAGATGCACGACGCGCGGCAACACGTATTGGCCGAATTCGGTGAGAACGACGCCGCGGCCCGTGCGTCGAAAGAGCCGCTCGCCACACTGCTGTTCGAGCAGCGCGATGTCCCGGCTGACAAGCGATTGCGGCATGTCGAGCGCGATGGCGGTTTTGCTGAGACTGCCCAGGTTCGCCACGCGCGCGAAGACTTGCCATCGCGGATCGAGAATGGATAACGTGTCGGCCGCTTGATGGACATCGACCTTCGTGTGCCCGCCTGCCGCCCTGCTCGCAACCGTCTTCATCATACCGCGTCCAGCATGCCATCCATGGCGAGCACCGACTCCCTTATCAGCATGCGCAGCCACGCAATGCCCTGGTCCGACGTGCGATGTTTGTGCCATTGCATGCACTGCTCCATCTTCGGCATCACCATCGGCATGTCCCTGATCGCAATAGGCAAGGCGCGCGCCGCTTCCCTTGCGAGCCGGGAATGCATTGTCGCGATGCGGTGCGTCCCGACTACAAGATGCGCGGCGGACAGAAAACTGAACGTACTCGCCTCGACCCGTCTGGACACGCCGAGACGCCTCATGAACGCGTCTTCGAGCGCGATGCCACCGCCACCGGGATGCACGACCACGTGGCCCGCGCGCAGATAGCGGTCGCTTGTCATATCGCCGGTTGCGAAGTTGCTTTGCTCCCACAACACACAACAGAACGTTTCCTCCAGCAGTCTCTCGGACGGATGTTACGTCGAACAGAAATCCTTGGGAATGATCTGCAGGTCAGCTTCGCCTCGCTCAAGCACACGTTGCGGGTTCGAGACCTGAGGCCGTAAGTCGAAGCTCACCCCGGGCGCTTCCCGATAGGCGCGCTTCAGCACGTGCGGCATCAGCGTCATCATCGTGTAGTCCGATACCAGCAATCCGAATAGCCGGTTCGACTGCGACGGCACGAACTGCGGCTGCGCGGCCACGGTCGCATCAACCCGAAGCAGAATATCGCGCACCGGGTCCTTCAGCCCTTCGGCACGTGAGGTGGGTTCCATCTTGCGCCCGACCTGGACGAGCAAGTCATCGTCGAAGTATTCGCGCAGTCGGGCCAGCGCGTTACTCATCGCGGACTGGCTCAGGTGAATTTTTTCCGCGGCCCGGCTGATACTTCCTTCGGTCAGCAAAGCGTCGAGCGCCACGAGCAGATTCAGATCGAGCTTGTTGAAGCGCATGTGCCTTGTCTCCGTTTATTGTTTGCTGCCTGTTTTAACGCCGATACGTTCCGGCATCGATCGGCGTTAGGGTTTCTCCCAAAAGCATTCAGGCGACCCATACACCGAATGGATGCAATCCATTTGAGTGTTATATCAGCGCATCTTAATCTAATCCCCATCCCGACAACATTGAATTTACACCCTGCATCGGGACCGGTTGAGACGTGGGGTCGGCCGGGGACATACATGCGTTTCATCGCATTCAATAAACGATAAGAGACAAGTCGACTCGCCCGTGCGGCGCTGGCGATGAGGAGACAAAAATGCGTAAAGGATATCTTGGGGCGATCGCTGCTTCCATAGGATGCATGCTGTTTGCCACGCTGGCGTCGAAGCACGCGTATGCGCTCGAAGGCGGGGTTTCCCCTTATCCGGCCGGCGCGGTAGGCACGAACATCGCGGAAATGCCGCCCATACCCGGACTGTTCGCCCTGGAACAATTCAATTACAGCTTCTCCAATGGGCTTTACGGTAATAACGGCGAAAAATTACCGTTCCGTTTTCACTCGTCGACATTTTCAGCGACCACGCGTCTGCTCGCGTCCTATCCCTTTACGTTACTAGGCGCGAATGTATTACACGCAGTTGGTCTTGCCGGTCGTCTCGCTGCACACGAATGTTGCGGGCCAACGCGGTACGCAAAACGGGCTGTCCAATATCACGCTCTCTCCCGTCGTGCTGAGCTGGCACCTTGCACGGAATCTGACATTCACCAGCGGCTTTGACATTGCGTTCGAGAACGGTTCGTACAGCCCGTCGAAAGCGAGCGTGGCAGTGGGCTATACCTCGCTACAACCGGTGATTTCGCTGCGCTACAACGTGCCGAACGGGATTGACCTCGGTGTTTCCAACCGCGTGATGTTCAACCGTGAAAACAGCGAAACGGCTTACCGTTCCGGCACGGCGTACGTCGGCGAATTCGAGGCCGGATGGAACTTCGGCAAATGGAAGATCGGCATGGTTGGCGCGTACCTGAACCAGTTCACGGACGACCGGCAGAACGGCTCGGTGGTCGTCGGCAATCGCGCAAAGTCGCTCGCCCTCGGCCCGTCCATCGTGTACAACGCCGGCCCCTTCAACATCAATCTGAACTATCAGCAGGGCATCTATGCAGCCAATACATCGAAGAGCAACGCGATCTGGCTAAACCTCGCGATCCCGTTGTGGGCAAAGCCACCAATCCCCAATACGGGCCACTAACCTGATCATGAAGGACTGACATGTTTCGCTACTTTCCCACGAACTACGTCTGGAACCTCTCCGTCGATCTCGCGATCGAGATGGGGGCGCGCATTGGCGAAATCGAAGTGATGTGCGCGCCACTGCAGGAGGCCGCGAAGCAGCCCGATGCCGAAGGAACACGTGCATTCAGGCAAGTCTGGTCAAGCATGGCCGATCGCCTGTGCGATCTCGCCACCGAAGACGAAGCACGCGGCAGGTTCCTGTCAGCAGGTGAAAAGTACAAGCGCGCCGCGATCTATCTGATCACCTGCGAGCGGTTACAGGCGCACGACGCACCGGCACGCATCGACCTATACCGCCGCGCGCTCGATACCTTCTCGATGGGGGTCAAGCTGCTCGGCGAAAACTGCGAGCACGTCACCATTCCGTATGGCGACAGCCACCTTTCAGGCCTGCTGGTCAAAGCCAGGGGCGCGAGCGCGCGCAGCCCCTTGCTCCTGCAAGTGAACGGACTCGACTCCACGAAGGAGATGAAATACCTCGTCGGCTTGCCAGGATGGCTGGCGGCGCGCGGCGTGTCGTCGCTGATCGTCGATCAGCCCGGCACCGGCGAGGCATTGCGTCTCGAAGGTCTGCATGCCGTGTACAACACCGAGATCTGGGCAAGCCGGATCGTGGACTGGCTCGAGACGCGCGAGGACATCGATCACAGACGCATCGGCATGGAAGGCGTTTCTCTCGGTGGCTACTACTGTCCGCGCGCCGTGGCGTTCGAGCCGCGCTTCGCCTGCGGTGTTGTATGGGGCGCGAATCACGACTGGCGCGACGTACAGAAGAAACGCCTGCAACGCGAAGGCAGCTTACCGGTGCCGCACTACTGGAACCATGTGTGCTGGGTGTGGGGCGCGAAAGACATCGACACGTTCATGGAGATCGCACAAGACGTGCATCTGGACGGCGTGCTCGACCGCATCAAGGTGCCGTTTCTCGTAACACACGGCGAGAAGGATTCACAGATCCCGGTTGCGTGGGCGCATCGCACGTACGAACAGCTTGTGAACAGCCCGAAGCGTGAATTGAAAATCTTCACCGATCGGGAGGGCGGCGTCCAACACTCCAGCTTCGACAATTCGATCAACGCCGGACAGTACATCGCCGACTGGGTGGCTGAAACCTTAGGCGGGCATACCGCTGTCTGACTCCCTTCTTTTTATTTTGAGAATAATGATCATGAATATCATCGGCCCCGATTCGCTTGTCTTCGGCGTGGACGACGTGGCGAACTGCAACGCATATCTTCTTCATTATGGCCTGCTGCCTATTCGTGCCGATGAAACTGGCGGCCGGTTTGAAGCGCTCGACGGCACCGCGGTCGAGATCCGGCGAGCGGATGATCCGACATTGCCTCCCGCGCTCGGCACCGGAAGCATGCTGCGCAAGACAACCTACGGCGTGGCGGACGCCGCAACGCTGCAGGCTATCGCGGAAGAGCTGCGACGCGACCGCGAAGTCAAGCAACTCGCGGACGGATCGATTGAATCGGTCGACGACATGGGGTTCGCCCTCGGCTTCCAGATTACAACCAGAAAACCTCTCGCGTTGCCCGCGGAAGCCATCAACGCGCCGGGCGCGCCCGCGCAACGGCCGACCAACGTGGTTGCGGTGAACGACAACGCGGATCTCACGCCTCGCACGCTTTCGCACGTCGTCTATTTCGTGCCCGATGCAGACAAGGCCGAAGCGTTCTATGTGGAACGCCTGGGCTTTCGTTGCTCGGACCGCTTCACCGGGGTTGGGCCATTTCTGCGCCCGGCCGGCACGCTCGATCATCACACGCTGTTCATGATTCAAACGCCTCCGTTCATGAAGGGCTGCGAGCACTTCACTTTCCACATGGGTGGCCCGACCGCCGTCTTGCAAGCCGGCACGCGCTTTGTGGAGAAGGGGTATCAATCATTCTGGGGGCCAGGGCGTCACAGATTCGGGTCGAACTGGTTCTGGTACTTCAATAGCCCGCTGGGTTGTCACGTGGAGTATGACGCGGACATGGACCTTCACGACGATGAATGGACCGCGCGCGCGGCGCCGATGAGCGCCGACGGCTCGCAGTTGTTCCTGTTCCAGCATCACGAAAAATGGGTGCCGGGCGGACCGCCGACAAAGCGCCCCGAGTAAAGGAGACGACGCCATGCCCGTTGCCGCGTTACCGATCCATCTCGTTCGTTTCGATGACCTCGACGACCCCGAGGCGCGCGGTTTCGATCCCGCGGGCGCGGGCCACGACACCGTGCTGGTCGTTCGTCGCGGCGACAAGGTATTTGCGTACCTGGATGCGTGTCCCCATTACGGCAACACGCCGATGGCCTGGCGCAAGGACGCGTATCTGAATAGTGATGGCACCCGTATCGTCTGTTTCGCGCACGGGGCGCAGTTCGATATCGCAACGGGCGAATGCCTGGTGGGCCCCTGCCTTGGACAACGGTTGACCCGGCTTGACACGGCAGTGACGGCGCACGGCGACGTGGGCGTCTTCATGCCGACAGGCGCGGTATCACAGCACGACGAAAGCACGGCCGAAGGCGAAGGGTAGCGCGAGCAAGGAGGCGCGGCGGCGGGTTGTCCGGTTGGAAACAAGCCCTGCACCGATTCGAAAACAAAAAACACGTGTCCGCATGCATCCGACATGCGCGGACGCAAGAACAAAACAGGAGACACCAACATGGCGACCGTTCGGCATGTGCTCATCATCGGGGGCGGCTTTTCCGGCATGGCCACTGCGATTCAATGCGTAAAACAAGGGCTGAAAGTCGATCTTGTCGAGATAGACCATGCGTGGCGCGCTTATGGCGCGGGCATCAGCATCCGCGGTCCGACGCTACGCGCGCTAAAGACTATCGGTGTGATCGACGCGGTCATTGCGCGTGGTTACTGCGACGACGGCGTTGACCTTTTCACATCGAGCGGCATGCCATTGGGGCAACTGCCAACGCCCCGCGTCGCCGGGCCCGATATCCCTGGCGGCGGCGCGATCATGCGGCCGATATTGGCCGACATCCTCGCCACGGCAACGCGCGCTGTCGGCGTACATGTGCGCCTTGGCTGTACGTTCACGGAGATCGTTCAACACGACGAAGGCGTTGACGTGACGCTCACTGACGGTACGAAGGCCACCTATGACCTGGTGATCGGTGCGGACGGCCTTTATTCTAAAGTCCGGCAAGCCGTGTTCCCGGACGCGCCGCATCCGCGCTATACCGGCCAGGGCATCTGGCGCGCGGTCGTGCCCCGCCCCACCGAGATCACACGCGTGACAATGTGGATGGGGCACAAGGTCAAGGCTGGGGTGAACCCTGTTTCACAAGACGAGATGTATGTGTTCATCACCGAGGATCGTCCAACAAACGCGCGCCTCGATCCCGATCGCATGCCACAGATGCTGCGCGACCTGCTTGCGCCTTTCAGCGCACCGATGGTGCAGTCCGTTCGTGATCAGATCGGCCCGCATTCCACCGTCATTTACCGGCCGCTGGAACGCTTGCTCGTGCCACAACCGTGGTTCGCCGGGCGTGTGGTGCTCGTTGGCGATGCGGTGCATGCAACAACGCCTCATATGGCTGCCGGGGCGGGTATCGGCATCGAGGATGGCATCGTGCTCGCCGAGGAACTCGGCCGCGGTGCGACGCTGGCGACGGCCTTGCTTGCGTTCCAGTCACGCCGTTGGGAGCGCTGCCGCATTGTCGTGGAAAACTCCGGTCGCCTTGGCGAAATCGAGATCTGCGACGGCGACAAGGTAGAACATGCCCAGATCATGCGCGAGACGCTGACGAGCTTGACGCAACCAATTTGATAGCGCCCGACTGACACGACGGAGAGCGAACAAATGATACAGAACATCACAACGCACGCTACGCAAACGCCGGCCTTGCAAACCGGCGTTCAACCTGCCCGTCGATACAGCGGGCTCGGCGTGCTGGCGCTGCTCGTCGCGCATTGCGCCGGCATGGTGGATCTGGTCGCGTTGCCGGTGTGGGTCGGCACGCTGATTGGCAATTACCACCTCGATCCGCAGCAAGCCGGCTCGCTGGCCACGCTGTTTCTGGCAGGTGCGGTGGCGAGCAGTGTGCTGCTGTCACCGCGCCTGAACCGCTTGCCGGCGCGCTTGATCGTACCGGCCGGTTTCGCCGTCGCGGCCGTGGCATTCATCACGGCGGTGTCGATCGATCGCTATATATTGTTGGCCGCCGTGCATCTGGTGGCTGGGCTGTCTGTTGGCGCGAGCCTGTGTGTCACGCATGGCACGATCGGGCGCAGCGCGAACCCGCACCGATTGTTCGCCTTCGCCGGTTTGTCGCTGGGATGCTTTGCCATCGTATTCCTCGGCATCACGCCCGGATTAATCGCGGCACATGGCGGCAGAACGCTTTTCGAAGTGTTTGCCTTCGTGATGGTGGTTGCCGCGCTCGTGTCCGCGCTCGGGTTTCCCGCTACCCGCTCACCCGATGCGAATGCAACAAGGAAGGAGTCGCGCCTCGATCGTGCCGTCTGGTTCGGCATGCTCGGCGTTGCCTGCATGGGACTCACGCAAGCCATGGTATTCGCCTTTCTGCAACGCATCGGCATTGATCGCGGCTTCGGCTACGCCGCCGTGGGGGGCGTACTCATCGCTTTGGGTTTCGTCAACCTGCTACCCGCACCGCTCGCGGCCTTACTCGAATCGCGCTTGCCGGGTGTACGCGTGGCGCAGTGCGGCGTACTGGCACAAGCCGTCGTCGCGTTGGTCATCACGCAGAGTAGCGCCTTTGTGCCATACGCGGCCTCGGCTTCCGTCTTCGCGGCGATCATGATCTTCACGCACACCTTCGCGTTCGGCATGCTCGCGCGTCTTGACAGAACGGGCCGCGCGGTTGCGGCCACCCCCGCGATGCTGATGACGGGTTCCGCCATCGGCCCCATTCTTGGCGGCACGCTCGTCAAGCAATTCGGCTATGGCAGTCTTGGCGCCGCGGCAGTGGTAATGGCCACCATCGCAATCCTCGCCTTCTCACCTCTGGCATCCCGAGCACGCATCGCAGGAGCTTCCGAATGAAGCCGAATCGTCGCTTTATCGACCTCTCCATTTATCTCGAAAATGACGTGTTCTCGGACCCGCCGCCGCTCGCGCCGAAGATCACCTACCAGAAGCATGCCGACACGGTCCACGAATTCATGGCGATGCTACCGGGCACGAAAGTCGAAGATTTTCCAGACGGTGAGGCCGCCGCGGCCGAGTGGGTCACGTTGACCACGCATAACGGCACGCACCTCGATGCGCCCTGGCACTTCCATTCAACGATGGATGCCCAACTCGGTGAAGCAAAGCCGTCCATCACCATCGATGAGGTTCCTCTCGAGTGGTGCTTTCAGCGCGGCGTGAAGCTCGACTTCCGAGACTTTCCGGACGGCTATGTCGCAACCGCCGCCGACGTCGAGAAAGAACTGGCAAGAATCGGCCACGAACTCGAACCGCTCGATATCGTCGTGGTGAACACACGCGCCGGATCACGTTACGGACAGCGCGACTACCTGAATGCCGGTTGTGGAATCGGCTACGAAGCAACAATGTATCTACTGGAACGCGGCGTCCGCCTCACCGGCACCGACGCCTGGAGCTGGGACGCGCCTTTTTCATACACCGCGAAGAAGATCGCCGAGACGGGTGATGTCTCTCTCATCTGGGAAGGCCATAAAGCGGGACGCGATATCGGTTATTGTCATCTCGAAAAACTGCACAACCTGGAAGCGTTGCCGCCGCATGGGTTCACGATAAGCTGTTTTCCGCACAAGATCCGCGGCGCGTCGGCCGGCTGGACGCGCGCCGTGGCGATATTCGACGAGGTGACGCCATGAGCTTGCCGCCGATCCACCGCGTTGTCACGGGTCATGACGCACAAGGTCGCGCCGTCATCGCCTCCGAGGGGCCATTGCATAGCGTTTTCAACATCACGGCCATACCCGGCACGGTATTCCATGAAGTCTGGTCGACGACAGGGACGCCCGTTTGCGTTGACAACGGGCCGGACCCGGCCGCCGGACCGCTGATGCTGCCCCCGCCCAAACAGGGCACGCGATTACGCTTTGTCGATATTCCCCCGGATACGCCGGAGTTTCTCGCGCACGGCGCGGCGAAGATGCATGCCGCGTTCAGCCAGACGGGAGATGCGACGGTATCGACGGTTCGGGGAAATTCACCGCATCCGTTGATGCATCGCACGGAGTCGGTCGACTATGGCGTCGTGATCGACGGCGAATTGACGCTGGTTCTAGACGAGGGTGAGGTGGCGCTCAAACCCGGAAGCGTCGTGATCCAGCGTGGCACGAATCACGCATGGGCCAATCGTTCGAACCGGGTGTGCCGGATGTTATTCGTGCTGGTGGATGGAACCTACGATAGCGCGATTGCCGCATCGCTCGATTTGCGGTTGGAGAAGGAAAGAAAATGAAACTTGCCTCGCTACGCCATGAGCGCGATGGTCTGTTGGTGGTCGTGTCACGCGATCTTCGTCATGCCGTGAAGGCAACAGCAATCGCCGAAACGATGCTGGATGCGTTGGAACACTGGTCCGACATCGCCCCGCGATTACAAGCACTGTACGACGCGCTGAATGAGGGTCGCGCCCCCGATGCCCGCCCATTCGACCAGAGCACATGTGCCGCCCCGTTACCTCGCAGCCCCCAGTGGTGTGACGCTTCCGCGTTTCTCAATCATGGTCGTTTGATGGAACGGGCATTCAACACACCGCCCATTCCCGATTTCGATACGGTGCCGGTGATGTACCAAGGCGCGAGCGACGATTTTCTGGGCCCGACCGACGACGTGCCCTTACCCGACGAGCGCGACGGCATCGACTTCGAAGGCGAGTTCGGTGTGATCGTCGGTCCCGTGCCGATGGGCGTATCGACAAATAGCGCGACCGCCCATATTCGCCTGCTGGTACAGATCAACGACTGGAGCCTGCGCGGATTGGGGCCACGAGAGATGAAAACCGGCTTCGGTTTTCTGCAGGCCAAGCCCTCCACGACTTTCGCGCCCGTCGCGATCACGCCTGATGAGTTAGGCCACGCCTGGCGCGGTGGACGGGTACATCTGCCATTGCACGTGGAATGGAACGGTCGATGGTTTGGACAACCGAACGGCGGCGAAATGAACTTCCATTTTGGTGACCTCATTGCGCACGCGGCACGCACACGCCGGTTGTCCGTCGGAACGATCATCGGTTCGGGGACGGTCTCGAATGTCGATCGCGCGGCGGGGTCCGCTTGCATCGCCGAGCGTCGCGTCATCGAGATCGTCGATGAAGGACTGGCACGGACGGATTTCATGCGCTTCGGTGATCGCGTGAGAATGGTCGCGCGCGACGAGAACGGCGGAACGCCCTTCGGCGTCATCGATCAGCGTGTCGTGCAAGCATCGGTCGCCAACCAGGATCAGGTAAGAGGATGAGAGTATTGATAACCGGCGCCTGTGGTTTCGTCGGCGGCATGCTGGTCCAGCGCCTATTGAAGGAAGGCGTTTCCCGCGCCGGGGATGTGACCCAGCTTTTGCTGGTCGATCAGAACGCCGACATTCTCCCCACGGATAGGCGCCTTACTTTCATCGCAGGCGATTTCGGCATGGCGCATACGCTGGATGCGTTGCTATCGGAGCCTGTCGATATTGTCTTTCATCTGGCAAGCGTACCCGGCGCGCTTGCCGAAGCCGACCGGACCCTGGGCGATCGCGTCAATCTGCATGCGACGCTATCGCTGTTCGAACGGCTCGCGCAACAGGTACAAACCTACTCGCGCGTGGCGCGCGTGGTCTTCGCGAGCAGCGTGGCCGTCTACGGTGCGCCGATGCCATCTCGAATAGATGAGCACACCAGTCCGGCACCAACGACCAGTTATGGCGTGCATAAGCTGATCGGTGAACAGATTCTGGCGGACTGGACACGTCGCGGTAAGCTCGACGCCCGTTCGCTCCGCTTACCGGGAATCGTGGCACGACCAGGTCTGTCGACGGCGCGCGGCTCGGCCTTCATGAGCGCGATCTTTGATGCCGCACGGCACGGGCGCCCTTATACCTGCCCAGTGTCTCCGTCGGCAACGCCGTGGTGGATGTCACGCGTGTGCTGCATCGATAACCTGCTGCAGGCGGCACGCCTGCCGGCCGCGGGCCTGGCCACTCAACGCGTGTGGACACCTCCCGTGCTCCGCCTGACGGTGCAAGCCGTTGTCGATGCGTTGGCGCGGCAATGCGGTACGGCACCGATAGTCTATGCCGCTGACGAAGCGATCGAGCGGCAATTCGGCCGCCAGCCGCCGATGATCGACCGTCGCGCCGTAGCGGCTGGCTTCCTGGATGATGGCACGATCGATGCGTTGATCACGCGTGCCTTAGCAGACGCTTGAACCACGCCTGCGCATCTGGCGTCACACGACACGCAATCAATAGACCCCGGGCATGCCGGGAGGACGGCTCTTGAAGCGCCGATGAACCCAATAGTACTGTTCGGGAAAGCGCACAATCTGCGTTTCGAGAAACGCATTCATTGTCCGGGCGTCGACCGCTTCGTCGTTCGTTGGATAATTTTGAAGCGGCTCGAAGACCGTCAAGCGGTATCCTCGGTAGTCTGGGAGGACTTCCGTCACAAAGGGCACGACGCGTGCGCCGGCAAGCCGTGCGAGTCGCGATACCGACGTCAGCGTGCAGGCCGGCACGTCGAACAAGGGCGCGAACACCGAACCCGTCGGGCCGTGATCCATGTCGGCCGCCAGCATGATCGGCGTTCCTGTTCGCAGCAGCTTCACCACCTGCTTTGCACTGGTGCTGCGCTCGATCATGGCCGCGCCAAAGCGACCACGCTGGCGTTTCGCCATTGCGCACACACGTGCATTGGACATCCGGGTGTACAACGCAGCCACAGGCTGCCTGGATGAATACAGCATGCACCCTACTTCGATCGCGACAAAATGAAAACCCATGAAAATCGTGGGTTGGGCGTGGGGTGCGTCGAGGTCGATGCGGCTGTCCATCTCAACCAGACGATTGATCTTGCGAGCGCTGCCAAACCACTGGAATCCGCGCTCCAGAAAGCTGCGCACCACGTGCCGGAAATGCGCCAGCGCCAAGGTCTCCCGTTCGGGTTCCGTCTTGAGTGGAAAACACAGACGCAGATTGGTGAGAACAATATCCTTGCGTCGGCTCGGAATGCGATACAGCAGGCCGCCCAATGCGCTTCCGGCACGGGCAACCACCTCATAGGGCAGGACGGCGAGGACACGCAGCAGACCTACCGTCAGCCAATACCCCAGACTTTTCATAGATGCTTCCAGCTAAATGCTTGCTCGCACAATTAACTTCACGGAAGTCGCCGTGGATCGGTTTTTTTTCGGGTGGAAGATCGGACTGGGTGATGACCGCAGTGATAGCGATGCGATCAGAGGTACGGCGCCACGGACCGGGCGAAGGCTACCATGTATATTCTTGAGATTCTAGAGAACACACGTTAGCACGAGCAGGTGTCGCATTAGCACATATTTTCGTGTTACGTATTCGGTCAGAAATACCATTCCGAAATGGAACGTCGCGATGATGCAGACTATTACCTTAGTCCGTCATTAAAAGCGGCTAAAGCTGTCTTATTTCGCCTGGATGCGAAAGCGTGGGCAAGCCGCTGGCATGTTGCCAAAACAGCGATGGGAGAGGGGAAAGCGCCAAGCGTGTTACTCAATCCCTTGAGATGGGCTGCTTCACGGCACGGGCGCGCGTGCGAATCAAGGCACTGATGACGGTCCGCGTACCGTTCGTACGCGACTCAAATACGTAATATAGCGCCGCTGCCCACACCAGCGCGCCAACGATGCCGACACCAAATTTGGCGAATGACGCCATCGACACGGGTGCAAGCACCCACGGCGTGCTGACGAGCGCGCAAAGCAAAATCAGAAAAGGCAAATGCGTGAGGTAGAGCGTGTACGAAATATTCGAAGACCAACGGGCGGCCGTCCCGTAAAGAGAAGGCGTGGTTGGCGTGGTTTGACAGATGATCGTATAGACCAACGCGCTCACCAGCACCGCAATCATCAATTCCGCGACATAAAGCGGTAGATCGAATTTTTTTGCGCAGACGAAGACCATGCAAAACGCAGCGGTGGCAATGATCACGGCACCATTCGCACATCGAGCAGGAATGCGTCGCGGCACGATCGAAAGCGTTGCGCCAAGTAGCCATGTGAGAAACAAGACGGACGCGTGCAGGCCTATCATCCAGATGATCAACGCGGCGCCTGTCCCGTAGGCGACGCGCAGAAGAATATTGCGTTCATATCGGAGAACGAGCATTCCCAGCGGAAATAAGACGTAATACCAGAACTCGTTAGACAAGCTCCAGAGCGTCGCGTTCGTCCCTACGGTTGGTACCAAAATAGTCTGCAGGAAAACGATATTGCCCAGGATGATCGGGACGCTTTGAATCTGGCTGAAGAGGACAGGCAGTACATAGACTTGCCCGACGGGTGCTGTGTAAATGCTGCCGCCATGCGCCAAGAACCGGAAGCCGATGTTATCGATGACTATACCGATGAAGACCGCGGGAATCAGTACGATCAACAACCGAACCAATCGCTTGACGAGATAGTCAAGCCAATTCCACGTACGAGCCTTCATATCTCTCAGCACGCTACCACCGACGAGATAGCCACTCAGGACAAAAAAGACCATGACGGCTTCATCGCCAATCGTCAGTTGCCCCGTTTCGGTATTTCCTGTCATGCTGACAAAAAACAAGCTACGCGCATGCCCGATAACGACGATCAAGGCCGCGGCGCCACGCATCGCGTCGATGTGTACACCGGCCCATGTCGCACGATTTTCGCCAAGCGCGGCATTCAACAATGTTCCCCGTTGCGCTTCATTTTTCACCTCTTCAGGGCATTACGTGAACAGCGTCGGCCAGGGCTCCCAAAATCAGACGCCGGGATATCTTGAAATACTAAATAACCGGCTAGCACGTCTCGACGACGCAGCATATTCGGTCGTATTACGACGTTTCTCAAAAATACGCTTCTGGTAATAAAGGTGCTGGCGGGTTACCCAGGCGTGGATGCGGGCAAAAGCGCGAAACGCTTGTTTTAGGTTACCAAAGGATGAGCGTACTCGCTGACAGGCCAGCTTATGAAGGGTGGTATCAAAAAGATGCGTGTCGAATACGCAGTTTTTGCCGATTCAGGCCTCTACGTAGTAACACCGGTTCTTTATAAGTGGCATTTTATGCTAACTTCAGACATTCCAATGGAACGCAAAAGTGGTAATTTAAAGCCACTACTGTTCCAGGATGGAAACTCTGGGGAGCGGGACGTGCGCGATATAGATTTGAAGACCCTACGGCTGTTTGTTGCTGTATGCGACCACGGCAACATCAAACGAGCAGCCGAAGAGGAGCACATCGAGCCGTCGGCGATTAGCAAACGTATTGCTCATCTTGAGGCGGACCTCGGGGTGCCTTTGTTGGCACGTTCACGTCGCGGAGTCGAACCCACGCCTGCAGGCGTGGCACTTGTGGAGCATGGGCGCAATGTGCTTTTCACGCTGGAAAGGATAGGAAGCGACGTGGCGGTTTTTGGAGACGGCCTGCGTGGACGGGTAAGCGTATGTGCTTCGGTCTCCGCAATCGCGGAGACCCTCCTGGATGACATCGCCTCGTTCATGGGCGAATCCGCCAACAAGAACATCCGCGTGGATATTGAAGAGCGTTTGTCCACCGACTTGGTCCGACAACTGCGGGAGGGAACGGCAAGCGTCGGGGTTTGCTGGGACAACGTCGACCTGCAAGGCCTCGAACATAGGCCGTATCGAAGTGACAAATTAGCGCTTGCTGTACATCCGGCACACCCTTTGGCCAACCAGAAAAAGCTCAGCTTCAGCCAGACCTTGGACTACGAGCATGTCGGCTTGTTACCGTCGACCGCTGTCCACACCATGCTTCGGCGCGCAGCGGCGAGCGCGGGAAAGACATTGTCGTACCGCGTGATTGTTTCGAATTTCGACGCGGCATTCCGTGTGGTTGCCTCTGGACTTGGAATCAGCGTTATCCCTGTTGAAGTCGCGACAACATACCAGTCCGTGTTCAAAGTGAAGATCATTCCCCTCACCGACACATGGACGAAGCGCAACTTTGTCGTGTGCTTCAAGCAGTTCAACTTTCTACAAGCTCCGGCGAAAGCGTTGGTCGAGCACTTAACAAGGCGTGCTGAAAAAGCATAGGCGAGCCGGCTATATCAATGAACGCCTTTGACCGGCCCAGTGAAAACGCAAAGCCATGCATTTCCGTAAAAGTGCCTGACTAGAGCGGAACCGCGGACAATACGGTGGCGCGACACTCTCCAAGTCCGATGCGACGATACCCGTCGCGCCGGCATTGCGCTCGAAAAATCACCGTGTCACCATCCTCAAGCCATGCGCGCTGCTCTCCGTTACCCAGGACAACCGGGCGGCTGCCGTTCATGGTAAGTTCCAGGAGTGAGCCAGCCTGGGACGTCGCTTTTCCGGAAAGCGTGCCCGATCCCAACAGATCGCCAGTGGACAGATTGCAGCCGTTAATCGTGTGATGCGACACAAGTTGGGCGACGGTCCAGTACGCATCGGCGGCGTTCGACCGCGTGAGAAGCTCAGCAGGCTGACCCGACTTGGCCATCACCGATGTCTGAATCCAGACTTCCAGTTCAATATCGATCGCTCCCATCTTTTTGTTCTTTTCTGAATCGAGGTAAGGAAGCGGTTGCGGATCATCTGAAGGACGCACTTGCGGCGCCCGAAACGGCGCGAGGGCATCGAGCGAGACAATCCAGGGCGATATCGTACTCGCGAAACTTTTTGAGAGAAAAGGCCCCAATGGCTGGTATTCCCACGCCTGAATATCGCGCGCGCTCCAATCATTGAAAAGCGCGACACCGAAAATATGCTCTTCAGCCATTTCCATCGAAATGCGCGTACCGACCTCATTGCCAAGCGAAATGAAAAACCCCAGTTCGAGTTCGTAATCAAGCTTCTTCGTCGGACCAATCTCGGGAATTGTGCTCCCCATCGTGATCGATTGCCCAACAGGTCGATGGAATGAATGACCACTCGCTGAAATCGATGACGCGCGACCGTGATACGCAATCGGCACCCACTTGTAATTCGGCATTAAGGGACTATCCGGCCGAAACATCTTTCCAACTGTCGTAGCGTGATGAATGCTGGTATAAAAATCGGTGTAGTCGCGGATTTCACACGGCAAGCCAACCTGGACTTCGGCCTGAGGCACCAACGCCGCTTTCAGCTCAGCCGCTCGCGGACCGCCATAAGCGAGGTCGCGAGACAGTTCCTGTCGCAACGCGGTGCGCGCATGCGAAGGCAGGCTCATCACCCGCTTCATATCGGCATCCGGAGCCTTGTATGCAAGATCGAGAATCTGGTCTCCGATGGCCACGCCAACGCGCCATGGCGCGGTCGACGTGCTTCTAAAGCGACCAAAAGGTAAATTCTGTATCGGAAAGTCCGTATCCGGGCTGTTTGCACTTTCTACCCAACTTTTCAACTCGGGGTCGTGGGTAAAATCGATCGCCACCGTAGTCATGACCGGTCCGCCTCAAAATATTTGTTTAGTCCTTGCCAGCACTGGAAATAATCCCGCTGTAATTGCGCACTCTCCATGGCGTACCTGGTTGGATGCCATACGAGACGGCTCTCGAACATGAAGGCCATGGTGTCCGTGATGATGTCTGGTTTGGAGAGGTCGGCGCGGCTGGCCCTCTCGAATGTACCTGCGTCCGGCCCGTGACCGGTCATGCTGTTATGCAGGCTCGCCCCTCCGGGCGCGAAACCACCGGTTTTTCCGTCATAGGCCCCATGAACAAGGCCCATGAACTCACTGGCGACGTTACGGTGGAACCACGGTGGCCGAAAGGTGTCTTGCATTGCGAGTACGCGGGGCGGAAATATCACGAAGTCAATGTTGCTGACGCCGGGCGTATCCGACGCGCTATGCAAAACCAAGAAAATGGATGGGTCAGGATGATCGAAGCTGATCGAACCAATCGCATTGAATCGCCGAAGATCGTATTTATATGGCGCGTAGTTGCCGTGCCACGCGGCGACATCAAGCGGTGAATGCTTCATTTGCGCGCACCACATGCCCCCCATGAACTTTGCGATAAGTTGATGAGGTGTATCCTTGTCCTCGAAAGCAGCAACCGGCGTGAGAAAATCTCGCGGATTCGCCAGACCATTTGATCCAATCGGGCCCAGATCCGGCAAACGCAAATTGGCACCGTAATTTTCACAAATATAGCCACGCACCGGGCCTTCAGGAAGCTCGAGCCGGAAACGTACCCCCCGCGGTATCACGACGATTTCCTGCGGGGTCGCCTCGATGATTCCAAACTCCGTAACGAAGCGATGCACCCCCTCTTGCGGCACCACGAGCATCTCGCCATCAGCGTTATAAAACACACGATCCCACATCGACTGATTGGCGGCGTAAAGATGCACCGCCGCACCACTCTGTGACCGCGGGCTCCCGTGTCCAGCCATGGTCACAATCCCATCGATAAAGTCGGTTTCGGTTGCGGGCGCAGGAAGTGCATTCCATCGAAGCTGATTCGGCGAAACCGGAACCTCGTCAAACGAACTGATGATGCGAGGCGCGGCGATTTTCTCGAACGGCTCATGCATGGCAGACGGGCGAATCCGGTAAAGCCAGGATCGCCGATTCTCAGCGCGAGGCGCCGTGAATGCCGTACCCGAAAGTTGCTCGGCATACAGTCCATATGGGCATCGCTGCGGCGAGTTACGCCCGACCGGTAACGCGCCTGCCAACGCTTCGGACGAGAAGGTGTTTCCAAACCCAGATAGATATTCGGTCATGCGAATCTCCACACGCACATCATTTATTCAGCTCTTCGAGACTTAACCCATTCGTCTTTGGACCAAACACGCCAATCGCCATGACCACCGTAAGCATGCAGGCGGTAATTCCAGTAAATACGCCCGGCACACCAAAATCTCTTAAAAGAAACGCGATAATAAATCCAGACATCATCGCGCCAAGGCGGCTCGCAGAGTAGGCGATGCCGTTCGCCCTGCAACGCACGGCGATAGGAAACAGTTCCGACTGGTAGGCGTGGTAACACACTGAGATGGTTTGTCCCGCGAGACTAATCAGGATACCGAGAATGATGAGAACAGAGGCGGATTTTACTTGTCCGAACAGGATACCGAACACGATGACCGCCAGTGCCCCACCAACGATCAGATACTTACGCTGGATCTTGTCAGCGTATAGCATGGCAAGTAACGGCCCAATTGGCATCGCAAAGGCGATGACGAACGAGTAAAGCAGACTCTTTGTCACCGTGATTCCCTGACCGATGAGAAGTGTCGGAACCCAATTCGCAAATCCGTAGTATCCGGTGGCCTGACAAAAGTTGAAGACGATGAGCATGGTTAAACGCGAGCGATAAGGCGGCTGCCAAAGTTCGGCAATCGATGCGCGGCGCTGAACAGGCAGATCGATAATCGGCAAAGGCGCCGGCAGTGGTTTGCCCGATCGACGTTCAACAATGGCTTCGATCTTTCGGAGCACGGCCTCGCCTTTCGCCACATCGCCATGCATTGCAAGCCATCGGGGGCTTTCGGGAAGCGCAAGGCGAACGAGCCAGACGATTACCGCACCTGCAGACCCTGCGAGCACGACCACACGCCAGCCATCGACGCCGAATACTGTCGTCGGCACAAGCCAGTAAGAAAGAATCGCTGCGACGGGAGCGGCGGCAAACATGACGAGTTGGTTGAAGGCCATTGCACGCCCACGCATATGCCGCGGGACCAGTTCGGTAACGTAGCTATCGATTGTGATGATTTCGACACCTACGCCAATTCCAGTGATAAAACGCCAGAGAATCACGCCTTCAGGTGTTGTCTGAAAGGCCATGATCACCGACCCTATCGAATACCAAAGCAAGGAGATCGTGAAAATCGGGCGACGACCGTAACGATCCGGTATCCAGCCGAATCCAAATGTGCCAACAAAGAGGCCCGCGAAAGTTGCAGCGATGAACCCGGCGATACCACTAAGGCCAAAGAAGACGTGGGTCGTTGTTTGCAGCAACCCGCTTTTCGCCATTCCCGGGGCAATATAGGCCGTGAAAATAAGGTCGTAGACCTCAAAGAAGCCACCTAGCGAGATCAAGAAAACAAGTACGCAGAGATGCCGTGTGATTGGCAATCGATCCATTCGGGCTGAGATCTCAGCGCCGGGTGTAGGCCCGACATTGACATGCGTCGGAGCAAGCGGGTGCGAATCCGCCGTAACGGTAGGCTGCATATGTTTGTCTCCTGAACACAGCTACGGAATGACGGGTTTTATGAGTGTTTTTTTCCGTCGGTCGTAATGGCGGGCCAATCGTGATTCCGGCGCCCCTGCTTTCGCTTATTTCTGTCCGACAACACCTCGTCGAATCTGGTCCCGTTCGATTGACTGAAACAGCGCCTTGAAGTTGCCCTCGCCGAACCCGTCGTCCCCCTTGCGCTGAATAAATTCAAAGAAAACGGGACCAAGTAGTGTGTCGGAAAAGATCTGCAGCAAAAGGCGCGGCTGTTCGCCCTCGGTACTGCCGTCAAGCAAAATGCCGCGCGTCTGCAACTCCGAGACGGGCTGGCCATGCCCCGGCAACCGCTCTTCGAGCATCTCGTAGTAGGTGTCGCTCGGCGCGTTCATCAGAGGAACGCCCGCCAGCGCAAGCTTGTCGATGGTCGTGAGCAGGTCGTCGGAGAGCAAGGCAACGTGTTGGATGCCTTCACCATTGAACTTCATCAGAAATTCTTCTATCTGCCCCGAGCCCTTTGACGACTCCTCGTTCAGTGGAATCCGAATTTTCCCATCGGGCGCAGTCATCGCCTTGGAGGTCAACCCGGTGTATTCGCCGGATATGTCGAAATAGCGAATTTCACGGAAATTGAAAAGCTTCTCGTAAAAGCCTGCCCAGAATGCCATGCGGCCGCGGTAAACGTTGTGCGTAAGATGGTCGACCAACTTGAGGCCATAGCCAACCGGTCGGCGATCTACGCCGTCGAGAAACGTGAAGTCGATGTCATATATTGACTCGCCATCCTTGAAGCGGTCGATGAGATAGAGTGGCGCCCCGCCGATGCCCTTGATCGCCGGCAAACGGAGCTCCATTGGCCCGGTAGGCATGTCGAGTGGCTGTGCGCCAAGAGCAAGTGCACGCGCGTAAGCAGCATGCGCATCCTTGACGCGGAATGCCAGTCCGCACGCGGAGGGGCCGTGTTCCGCCGCGAAGTAAGCCGCCGGACTTTTCGGGTCGCGATTGACGACAAAGTTGATGTCGCCCTGACGATACAATACGACGTCCTTCGAGCGATGCTGTGCAACCAACGTAAAGCCCAGCTTCTCGAATATTGGCTCCAGCGTATTCGGTGTGGGCGACGCAAATTCAACGAACTCGAATCCCGTCAAGCCCATTGGATTTTCAAACAGATCTGCCATTTACATGCTCCTAAATAAAGCGGCAGGATTCAGCCCGCCTGATTCGGTTCACATCAATCAAGTGCTTTTTCAGCGATTAATCCTATGCATTACTAATAAGATAGGCAATTTTCTCATCAGTGAGTTCGCGCACGACTTCCACCATTACTTGTGGGACAGCCCGAGTCGGGTGGGTCGATTGCGACTTCTCGCCGCAAATGCGGAAGAGGCTCATACACTCAATTTCTTCGTGAGGCGAGAGAGCACTTCCTGCGTATGCTCTCCGACACGCGCCAAGGCCTGTCGTACGCCAGGTCGTCGCCCCCCCATCGTCAATGGCAGCAGCACGACCTCAGTCATGCTGCCATCTTCGGCTTCCATCGGAACGAGGCCTCCGCTTGCTTTCAGATGTGGGTCGTCAAGCAATTGCTCGGGCCGCACGATCGGTGCATAGGGAATACCCGCCGCCTCGAGTCTCGGAGATAGGTCTTCGCTACGATGGTGCTTGAGGATGTTTCCCAACCGCTCGAGAAGTTGCGGCCGAACCGCCACGCGCAACGCGTTCGTGGTGAAGTCGGGTTGGAGTGGAAGATCCGGACATTCGAGAATATCGCACAAGGTGATGAACTGCTTGTCGCTCACGGCGCCGATAAAAATCTGCTCACCATTGGCGAGCGTGAAGACATCGTAGACGCTCCAGGCTGATACGCGCGATGGCATTGGCGGCGGCGCCTCTCTCGTCATCGCGTATTGCTGCATATGCTGTCCGGATAGGAACACGCAATTTTCAAAGAGCGCGCTCTGTATCTCCTGCCCGCGATGTGTGCTATCGCGCTCACGCAGTGCCGCAAGCACACCGATTGCCCCGAACATCCCGCCCATGATGTCGTTCACGGAGGTGCCTGCGCGCAATGGCCGTCCAACAGGTCCTGTCATATACGAAAGCCCTCCCATCATCTGCACGACCTCGTCGAGCGCGAGGCGCTTTTCATAGGGGCCAGGCAGAAAACCCTTGTGCGACACATAAATCAGGCCGGGATAACGTTTTGAGAGCGTTTCGTAGTCGAGCCCGAGTTTCAGCATCAGTCCCGGACGAAAATTCTCGAGCATCACGTCGCACGTGCCAATGAGTTCTACCGCCGACGCGTGCCCCTCCGGCGTGTTGATGTCAAGTACGACGCTTTTCTTGTTTCGGTTGAATGAGCGGAAAAAGCCAATACCAAGGCCGGGCAGCTTGCGGGTCTTATCGCCACCGGGCGGCTCGATCTTGATGACTTCTGCGCCGAGGTCGGCGAGGATCATGCCGCACGTCGGTCCCATGACCATGTGTGTAAATTCAATGACGCGGACGCCATCAAGGGGAAGTTTCGTGTTGGTGCTCATCATGACCTCAAGCGTGAAGCGCAGCCGCTGCGGCATAAGTTTTCGGCAAGCCGGCACGCCATAACGTGCCGTGAAGCAACTCCCCTTCGAGCCACGTGGCAACTTTTTCGCGTAGTTTCAAAAACGCCGGGATATCGATCCCCGTTTCGATATCCATGTCGGCGAGCATGAAGGCAAGGTCTTCGCTGGACGCGTTCCCGCTGGCACCCGGCGCGTGCGGGCAACCACCGATGCCGGCAAGCGTTGCATCGAATCTCCTCACGCCCGTCTCGAGTGCGGCATAGACATTAGCCAGAGCAAGGCCCCGCGTGTCGTGAAAGTGGCCGCACCAGAATCGCTCCCCCGCAAGATCGCGCGCCTTTTCAAACAAATCGCGCACGGCACCGGGACCGGCATAGCCCACCGTATCGGCGATGCTTACGCGGTCCGCGCCCGCATCGAGCACGCCCTGCATGCAGCGCAGAACCTCCGCCCGATCGACGTGGCCCTGAATCGTGCAACCGAACGCGGTGCCAATGCCACCTTCAATCAAGGTTTTCGAGCCCGAGGCATCGCGCGCCGCACGGATCCGCCCCACTTCCGCAATGACTTCGTCGGGGGTTTTGCGGAGATTGGCAAGACTGTGTTCGCGGCTTGCCGACAATGGTATAAGCATCAGATCGGCCTGGGTTTCAAGCGCGCGTTCAGCACCTTTGAGATTGGGCACGAGGACCGAGACGAACAGACCGGGCAGTGTCCGCGCGTAGGCAACGAGTTGATCCGTATCAGCAAGTTGTGAAAGAAGACGCGCGGGAACGAAAGACCCGACTTCGATCTCTCGCTGTCCGGCGGCGTAAGCGTCACGAATCCATTCAATTTTGCGTTCGGTGGGCAGCACGCGCTGGATGCTCTGCAGGCCATCGCGCAGCCCGACCTCGCGAATCACGACGTTCCTCGGGAACGAGGGCATATATCCGTCTCCGTTTATCCTTGGCCGATCGCAAGTTAGCCAGCGTTGCACTCACTTTAGCGATTCCCACGAAAACTTAAAGCGGTATGTTGGAAGCTTTATGCTTCCCGTGCGGAATGTCAGCCATATGACAACATGGCAAGCAACTGGACCGCACGTGTGTCTTCGGAAAACGCCTCCGACGACCGCGGTACGAACCCATCATCGGAGATCTTAAAATGTTGTTGACCCGTCCCCCAGGGACACCTTTAACCTGACGAGGATCGGTACACAACCAAAAGGTGACTTCATGACGGTAATTCCATTAGGTCTGAATGCGTCAGAGGCTGCTAGAAGACTCGGGGTATCAACCAAGGCACTGCGCCTTTACGAGGAGCAACATCTCGTGCGCCCCGGTCGAACCGCGGCGGGATATCGCTTGTATGGTCCCGAGCACATGGCGAGGGCGGGCGAGATTGTCGCACTTCGCGCACTTGGCTTGAGTCTCGCTCAAGTTGCTGGGGTGCTCGACGGCGACGCACAAACGTTGGAAAAGGCGCTGGAAAGCCACGCGGTCGCATTAAGCGACGAAATTCAGGACCATGTTCGTAAGCTCGACAAAGTCCGAAGCATAAGATCCTGCTTGATCAGAGGACAAATGCCAGCGCGCGGTGAATTAGCGCATCTGCTGGGCGAGCCTGAGATAAGTGTGGCATTCGATCTGCCTTGGCCTTGGGGAGGCGAGCACTTCGAACTTTGCAACATCAGCCCGCTCAATTATATTATCGGCTCACTTGGCAGCGGAAAAACGCGATTTGCCATGCGCCTTGCCGAAACATTGCCCGACGCCGCGTTTCTGGGTTTGGACCGGCTCGACAACAGTGTTGCATCAGTCGCCGCGCTGCTGGATGCCAGCCCCGCGCTCAAGGCTCGCGTTGATCGAACCATGACGTGGTTAACGGGGGAAGGAGCAAAAGCATCTCACGCATTAACCGCTTTGCTTGCCAAGCTGGAAACTGACGCCGCATCATTCCTGATCGTCGACATGATCGAACAGGACCTCGACGAAAATACGCAGCGGGCATTCATCACACACCTTCGCTATCGTGCGAAATCAGGACGGCAGACGCTGTTCCTGCTAACCCGCTCCACGGGAATTCTGGATCTTGCCTCGGTCGGCCCCGATGAAACGATTATTCTATGCCCGGCAAATCATAGTCCGCCGATGCGGGTAGCGGCCTACCCTGGTGCGCCAGGATATGAGGCAGTCGCTACCTGTCTAGCCTCACCGGATGTACGGATTCGGGTCACGCGTCCGCCGGTGTCAGAAAATGCAATGCCCCGTTTATAACGCCAAAGATACCTTGCTTCCTATCCGTCGCACCGATCATTCGCACCCGCGTCAATGGCCAACAATCGCCGCGTCCGCGTAGGCATCCGTCAACTGCGTCATGACCTCCGTGGTGTGGGCAAAGCTGAGATACACCCGGCCGAACGCGAAGGGCATTGTCAATACATGGCGATCACGTAAGGCAAAGTGGAGTTGTCGGGTCCAGTCGTTGTTCGCGAACGTCGCGGCCTGGGCATAGTCTACCGGCGCTTGCGGCGCCGGCCAAAGCGTGAAAACGGTGCCATAACCGCTGGTGGCAATGGTCTGGCCCGCCTCGGCAAATCGTGCGGTGATGGCTGCACGCACGGCATCACCGCGCGCCAGCAAAGTTGTATAGTCCTGCTCACGCAATAAGCGCATGGTTGCAAGCACGGCGGCGCACACGGGCGGATTGCCGCTATACGTTCCGGCGCGTATTACCGCGCCGCTTTCCAGATGCTGCATGACGGACGGTTGCCCTACCAGGGCCGCAACAGGGACACCGCTACCAATCGCCTTTCCCACCGTCGCCATATCCGCCTCGATGCCGAACAGGTGACCAGCCAGCCCGGCATGCAGCCGGAAGCCCATCAACACTTCGTCCAGGATCACTAGCGCCCCATGCCGATGCGCGCAATCCGCGACATATTTCAGATAGCCAGGGGCGGGCTCGATGCACCCGGCGTTGGCGAGTACGGGCTCGATCAGCAACGCCGCCAAGTCGGCATTTTCCGCGAACAGACGATCGACATCGGCAAAATCGTTATAGCGAAGCAGTGCCATGCCGTCGCGGACAGGACGCTCATCGCTTGCCATGGCCGCATCCGCCGAGCCGGCATTCCCGAAAGCCACCTGGTCGTACCACCCGTCGTACCCCGCAGCGAATTTCGCGATGCCGGTTTTGCCCGTCGCGGCGCGCGCCGTACGGCACGCCAGATGTACCGCCTCGCTACCGGTATTGACAAAGATGACCTTGCTCAAAGGCCCCGTACATGCGGCCAGTGCCGCCGCCGCGTCCTCTTCCAAAGCATGTGCGAACGCGGGCATCATCATGCGTTGCTGGGTACGGGCGACCGCTTCCACGACTTCCGGCACGTTATGGCCCAACATCGTCGCGCCGAATCCCACGGCGGTGTCAATGTACCGATCCCCGCTCTCGGTCCACAGATACGGACCCGCGGCGCGGTCGATCAACATCGACTGATTACCGAATTGGGGCAATGCCCGTCCCGCGCTGGAAATACCACCAACCAGATGCCGCATTAAAAACCTCCCATCCGAAGCCATACGCACCATCAATATGCGATGCGCTTTTCGATTTAGCGTGGAGCCCCGTTCGCGATGAAGCCAGCCGCGCAAGGCCCACCTTAGTTCGTAAAAAAAGCGGGTAAATACCCGGTCAACGCGGGAATAAACACCACGAGCGCAATCGTGATCGCGGTGGCGATCCAAAACGGCACGAGCCGCTTCGACACAGCCGCGATACTCACTTTGGCAACGTTGCAGACGACGAAGATATTGGTACCAATCGGTGGCGTAAATAAACCCCAGCCCAGCGTCATCGTAAAAATCAAGCCAATCTGGTAAGGATCGAAGCCTGCAAGCTTCGCCACGGGAACAAGGATCGGCGCCATGATGATGAGCGCGGGCCCGAGATCCAACCAGAAGCCCATGATCTTCAGCACCAGCACAATGATGCCGATCGTGCCGTACGGTCCTGCATGCAGGCCGGTAATCCACGAGGCCACGGCTTGGGGAACTTGTTCGACCGTCAAGATCCATCCGAAGGGCGTGGCCGCGGCCATGATGATCATCACCGAACCAGTGGTGATGACCGTATCCCGGATGGCCGGATAGATATCCCGCCAGGAAAGCGCGCGATAGAACAGGCATCCGACCAATAAGGCATACACGACAGAGAGCGATGCCGCCTCGGTCGGTGTGGCAATGCCGCCAATGATGGCGCCCAGCACGGCGACGGGCATCAATAAAGCCGGAAACGCCTTGCCGATATCGCGAATCACGGCGCCGGTCACGAACGCATGGGTCGCACGTGGAAATCCGTTGCGCCGCCCCACGACGTAAGCCGTTACCATGAAAGCCAACGCCAGCAATATCCCAGGAAGAATGCCGGCCATGAAAAGACCGCCAATGGAGGTGTTGGTGATCACGCCATACAGAATCAGAATCACGCTGGGTGGCACGACGATACCCAACGTACCGGATGCGGCGGTGATGGCGGCGGAGAAATCGCGCGGATAGCCACGCCGCTCCATTTCCGGAATCATCACTTTCGCGACAGTACCGGTATCGGCCGTCGCGGAGCCTGTCAAACCACCATAAACAAGCGCCGTTACGACATTCACCAATCCAAGCCCACCGGTCAAACGACCAAGAAAGTGCTCTGCAATATGCATGATCCGCGTCGTCAGCCCTCCCCGATTCATCAGTTCACCGGCGAAAAGGAAGAGTGGGATAGCCGCAAGCGTTTGCGAATCCGCGCCACGGATGGTTTGCTGCGCAAACCAGGCCAGCGGCATGCCCAGATCGCCAAAGGTCAACGCGGCCAGACTGGCTCCGAACATCGACCAGACTATCGGCAGCCCGAGAATCAGCAATAGAAAAAATACCAGGAAAAGTATCGCGACCGTCATCAGCTATGGTGTCCGTCCGATGCCGTGGAAGAAAATGCGACGCGCCATTGTGCAAACAAACGCAGCAGCGCAAAGATTGCTAGCGCGATAGCAGATACCAGTAGCGCGGTAATCGTCACCCAGCCGGGCAATCCCAGCACCGACGTATGTACGCTCCCAGCACGTTGGCCAAAGGCGATGCCACTGGCCACCAGCCAAACACTGACCAGTAAGAGCATCAGTGCGCCGACAATGGCAAGACGACGTTGCCAACTTGCGCTGAACTGCGACAACACGCCATCGAAATGGACGTTCTGATTATTTTTCTCGGCAACGGCTGCACCGATGAATGTCACCCAGATAAAAGCAATGCCTGCCACCTCGAACGACCACTCGAAACCGGGCACATGAAAATATCGCGCGATCACGCCACACAGCGTCGAACCCAACGTGACGAGAAACGCGATCACGCCGATAACGGACAGCACGCGGTCAATTCCCCCGCCCGACTCGGGCGTCGGCCGCGCGGCAGGATCATCCGGCGAGATAATCGGCAAAGGATTGACGGGTACCAGCGCGCTATCTGGCGATGGGTTATTTTCCATTGGCATCGTGTTGTAGCGTGCTGATGAGCGCGCTGCCCCATGTCTTGGAAAACTGCGCATAGATCGGCAGCACGGCTTTATGGAAGGCGGCGGTATCCACGTCGTTGAACTTGACGCCCTTGGCTTTCAGCGTAGCGTCCAGTTTCTGATAGCTCTGTTCAAGTTGTGCGCGATACCAGGCCGTTGTGTCGATCACGGCTTTATCAAGCGCCGCACGATCCGCCGCTGGCAATGCGTCGTACTTGTCTTTATTCATGTACCAGTAGTTTGCCGTCCAAACATAGTTCGACATGCTGACGTACTTGGCGACCTCATACCATTTCTCGTCTGAGTAGTCCCGCAGCTCCGGCTCGGCCCCATCCACCACACCTGACTGCAGTGAGGTGTATACCGTACCCAATGGCAGCGATTGCGCCAATGCGCCAAGTTGCTTGATCGTCGCCAGAATAACGGGATTCGCTGGCGTTCGAATTTTAAGACCCACCATATCGGCAGGCTTGTAGATAGGCCGCTTCGTGTTCGCGAACTGCCGGAAACCGGAATCCAGTGCGCCCAGCATTTGATAACCACGCGGTGCGCCAATGCTCAAGAACGTCTTGCCAGCAGCACTGTCCAGATAGTGGTGTACTTGTGTGGCGTTTGAAAACAGGAAGGGTAAAGACAGCGCGTTCAACCGGGGATCAATTGCATCAACCGCCCCGCCAAGTCCGATGTCGATCGAGCCATTGCCCACACCGTCGGCAATGGCAACCTCATCCCCTAATTGCTCGCTCGGAAAGTCCTTGATGATCAAGGAACCGTGGGTGCTGTCCTTCACCTCCGCGGCAAATCTTTGAATGGCTTGATCGATCAGACTTCCAGGTACGGAAGCATGTGCGAGTCGAAGCGTCTGCGCCGCAACAACCGGCGATACGATGCTCACATTGGCACTGACGAATGCTGCAGTGCACATCAAACGCAGCAGACGCAACTTCGACGATTGGTGAAAAGACATCGCAACCTCTCCGGCAAACATATAGGAACGGGTAATATCGCGAAGTCTACTTTGTCAAAATCTAACACCTCACGACAATTAGCTATCGTCCAACAACAAAATGTTATGCTTTCCACGCGCCCCGACGCGTGTGTTTAAGGCGCATGGATTCAGCTCCCTGTTTGCCCCGTGCTTTTTTGCCGCGTTCTTCAGCCGGACCTCTTGCCGCCATGCGCCACCTTGATACAGACGCCCTTGCAACCTTTATTGCCGTTCATGATTTGGGCGGATTCACGGTTGCCGCAAATCATCTTTTCAAGACGCAGGCTGCCGTCAGCCTGACCATACGGCGATTCGAAGAGCGGCTGGGCCAAACGCTCATCGACCGAACCCAGCGCGGCATTGTCTTGACCAAGGCCGGCGAAACGTTACTGACGTATGCGCGTCGGATACGTAAGTTGGAAGACGAAGCCTTGCGTGCCTTGCACAACCACCATGTTTCCGTGCCGGTACGGGTAGGAATGCCGGACGACTATCTGGAACGATTCAGCAACCAGGTGATTCGGCGCTTTGGCGGTGTGTCTGTCTTCCCACGCGTGGAAATCGTGTGTGACTTTTCCACTACGCTGGAAACGCTTCTCGCAGAAGGCGCGCTGGATCTCGCGATTGTCACCCGCGATGAAAAACACACCATCGGTGATTTTCTGTTCAGCGAGCCACGACATTGGTGTTGTGCCAACGGTTATTTCCCGGAGCGGCAGAAAACTATTCCGCTGGCGTTGTTCACGGAACAGTGCCGTGCCAGACCATTAATCCTGCGCGATCTGGATGCCGCGCAGGTGCCCTGGCACATTTCCTATACGGCGAGTCACTTGCCAGGCGTGCTGAGTGCGGTGCGGCTAGGGGGCGCATTGACCGCGCTTCCGGCGTCGGCGGTACCCAAGGACTTCCGTGTCTTGGGCGCGGATGACGGCTTACCCGTGCTCAGTGATATTGAGATGGCACTGGTCCACGCGCGGAGCGAACGTGCCGATCATGTCGGCGTTCAGGAAGTGGCGGCGTTTATCCATCAGGTCGCGCCGATCGTGATGGCCTCGGCATGATTGTAGCGCGTCAACCAGATCGGTATTGAAACGGCAATATGACCACGTCAGACGATAATCTGGCGCAATGCGCGCTTCACCGCGACATAACCGATATGCTCCTGCTCCAAGCGCAGGCAAACGCCAGGACGTATGCGCTGGTGGCGCAAGTCATCGTAAAGCCGTCCTTCTTGAAACGTCAATCGTTGCAAATCTGCCGTAAATGGCGAGGCCTCGACGCCCCACGAGTCGGCATATGCATCGAACGTAGAGCGATCCATTAAGATCGAGGATACCGCTTGAAAATGCCGACGTAGCTGATTCAGGATTGCAAAACCATGGGTATCGATATCACCCCAATAATACATGGTGCACCGGTCCAACCAACGCGCTTGCGCCAAGGCATCCCACCCATATCCAGCGCCAAAGATCACGATACTCTCTGGCACAGGCGGAAAAATAAGTAAAAGTGAAAATATGCAACGACGCAGGCTCTTTCGTGAGCCTTTGTTAAAACCCGTGCGTCTGGTAGGGCGGATTGTTAGATTGGTTTCATGGACGAGTGGCATCTGGTCCTCGTCGGCCTTAACAAAAAAGGAGCCAATGCATGAAGAAGATCGTTGCTGCGGTCACCCTAGCCGCTTTGAGTGCCTTGCCGATTTTGGCCCGGGCGCAGTATGCACCGCCTCCTCCGGACGTCCCACCGCCGCCGCCACCCCATCATCGGCATTGGGAGCCGCCGCCACCGCCGCCTCCTGGATACGGGTATGAGCGCCGCGATGCGCCGGTTCCGCCGCCTCCCGGCTATTGATGTGACAATGTACATGCAGGATCTGTGGGCCTGAGCATTTACACAAGAACCATCTTGAAGAGGAGAGCACATGAAGAAGATGCTGATTGCCGTTGGTTTGGTAGCGGCGTGGATCGGCGCGCCGTTCGCCGCGTCTGCCCAGGACGCGCCGCCACCGCCGCACCACGCAAAGCCGCCGCCGCCTCCGCCCGGTCCGAATTCGTAATGCCTGGTGCACAGATCACGATCCGTGACCTGTGTGCAACGACACATTGATTTTGGAGAACACCGCATGAAAAAGATCCTCACCGTGCTGGGCTTGTCCATTGCTATCGGCGGCTTACCAATGCTTGCCGCGGCGCAAGACGCGCCTCCGCCCCCGCACAAATCGGCGCGACACAAGCCGGCGCCGCCGCCTCCGCATCATCACAAAAAAGCGCCACCGCCGGTAAACCCGTGATATAGCACGGACTCGTGGTGAAAAAGTAAGCATTGCATCAAAGCCTCTTTCATCACGATATCAATGTGGTCGCGCTGTCGAATTTCCAGTGACCGCAGACGATAGAAGGCAAGCCGGTTCGGATGCGTTGCCCATGCATCCGAACCGGCGATTTAGGCTATGCCGGTCGAACATCCGCCTGAAAACGTGCCGCCGACATCATTTTCCTTGATAATCCCGAGTCCATATCGGTTCATCTCGATGTCGACGATCATCCTGGGCCATCACTTCCCGCGGCCAACAAAGGCACGATCACATCGCTGATTGGCGTCGGCACGCCGTGCGTTTGCCCGACCCGCCGAATGATGTTGTTTCGGATGTCCCATTCGAGAGGACGCCCGGCCAGCCGGTCGGCCAGGATCGACGTCCCCAAGTCAGGAGGCGCGTTTCGGAACCCCTCCACCACTTCTTGCGCGGTTTGATCGCTTAACTTTGCACCTGCCGCTTGTGCAACCTCAAGGCATTCTCGTGCGTAAGCGAGCGCTAATGCCGCGATGTCTGGTCGAGAGAACATCCCGGCTCGCCTCCCAGTTAGAACCATCAAGCCAGCGACCGCGTTTTGCAGCAGCTTGCGCCACGCTACAGTCGGGAAGTCGGAAACCGCCTCGACAGCGCATCGTGTCCCATGCAACGCCGCACGTACGATCGCTGCTGCCGGATCGTCTGGCACAACCAGTCGCGGTGCATTCCTTAGCCATACAGATCCATCAGATTCGCGTTGCGCAGGGAACCAAACGACAGATGGCACGATGGGATTGCGAGGCAAACGCGCGTGAAAAAGCGCCGTCTGCTCCACACCATTTTGCAATACGCAGACAACTGTATCGGCGTGACACAATGCGGGAAGCCAAGCGGCAGCCGCGTCGATTTGCGTGGCTTTGACTGCAATGAAGACCAGATCAAATCGGGTCTTTACGTTTGCCGGATCGGTCAGCACAGGTCCGGGGATAACGACGCGTTCGCTGTCGAAGCGAAGGATCAACTGCTCATGGGCCGTGCGCCCGCAGATCACCGGCGTGCGTCCAACCTCGTGGAGCGCTGCCGCTACGGTGACGCCGATCGCCCCCGGGCCGACGAGTGCAATGCTAAGGTTTTCGGAAATCGTCATGGTCGTTATTCGTTCTGAGAGATCGTTTCAAAAAGACCGCCAGGGGGCTGTTAACCTTTTCGGCAAACGGTTAACCTTGGTCGTCTGAACAAGTGGAACCAAGGTCTTGAGCCACGCATGCGGCGCTCCCGCTTTCGGGCCAGGTTTTGGCGATACGGCCGGTGATCTTTGCATGTGCGGCAAACAGGGCCCCGAATTTATCGCACCACCGCCGTATTGATTCGTAGCTGACGATCACGTCTCGCTCGAACAATAATTCTTCGATGTCGCGCAAGCGCAGCGAAAAGCGAAAGTACCATCGCACCGCGAGGCTGATGACGGTAGGTGGGAAACGATGGCCGCGGTAAATAGACGAGGTTTTCATGTGTCAAGCTTACCCGAACGCCTCGACAACGTGACAATGCCCATCCGAAAGCGCCATTGACCGGAGAAGGTTTTCGAATGGTGCGTCGCCGACGCCGAGCGCGGTGACTGCCAGTCCTGTCCCGCCGATCTGGCGTGACTCTATCGATATCGCCATGAAGGGATCGCCGTATGGTGGATAGTGACCTCTTGATCGGTATCCGACATTGCGATCCAGAGGCCGACCGAGACGCCGCAAAAGCGCCGAAAGGACTCGAAGTCGTCCGGCGTCATCGATTGGCTGGCTGCAGTTGCGCCCGCCTGCGTGCTACTGGTCAATCGGGCAACTTCATGAACTCGACGGTGTGCCCTTCAGGCCCGCGAACATAGACCACTCGCATTCCATTGGGCATGGTTTGCGGCGCGCCAAGTCGCATCCATCCTGCGTCCTCGACGCGGCGAAGCGTCTCGTCCAGATCCGAGACCGCGAAGGTCAGGTGTGCCGACCCGACGTCACAACTGCGAGGCTGGTGGATCTTGCGATCGACCGGTCCCCTGTACTCGAGCAATTCAATCTGATAGCCGTCCGGAGCGGTAACGATAGCGATTTCGATATCGGCACCGGGTACGCCAACGACGTTCTCGATCGAGGGACCTGCTCCAAGCGTCTTCCGTGCCGTGAACTCGAAGTCCAGTGCGCCGCACCAGAACGCAATTGCATCGTCAAGAGACGACACGGTGAGACCGGTGTGGACCGTGCGAAGCACGGTCGTCTTCTGTGTAGTTGACATGGTTCTACTCAAGCAATCAGTTGACCACCGCTCGCATCAAGCACGGTTCCCGTCAGATAACCGCACTGCATCGCGAAGATGTACGCGAGCGCAATTTCTTCAGGTCCGGCAATTCGCTTCAGCGGCACGACCGCCGCAATGCGCTGCACGAACTGCGACTTGAGCTCGGGTTGCATGGCATCGTAAGTGGTGGTTGCGGTAACTCCGGGTGCCACCACATTGATCCGCCGTGGAGCAAGCTCGCTGGCCAGTTGCCGCGCACAGGCCTCGATTGCGGCATTGACGGATGAAATCGCCGAATGGTTGGCCATGGTTCCGCGGCTCGCAACCCCGGAGGTCAGTGTGAGGGTACCGTCTTCTGCCAGGTGCGGAAGCGCCGCCTTGATGATTCGGTACTGGCTCAGATATTTGCCGTTGAAGTACTCGATGACCGCATCGAGACTCATCTTGTCTGCTGTGGTATCGATGCCCAGTCGCGCGGCCGACTCATGCACCGTGATCGCGACATGGTCAACCTTTCCAACGGCGTTGAAAAGCTCGACCAACGACGCTTCCGATTTTGCGTCGGTGGCCAGGTATGTCGCGCCGCGTAGCTCAGCGTTCACTGGCGTTTTGCCACGCGAGGCAATGAAGACCGATGCGCCAAGATCCTGGGCGATTCGCGCTACGTCGAAGCCGATACCGGCGCTACCACCGATGACGAGAACACGTTTGTCTTTAAGGCTGGTTGAGGTCACGGGGAAACTCCATGTTGATATTTACTGCGCTGTATAGCGCCCATTGGCGACGTACCAGTCGCGGGTGCTGAGCCTTGATTTGTCACCGTACCGCCGGATGATCGTCGCGAGCACTTCGTTGATATGCGCCGTACGTCCGGACAGGTGCAACAGCCTGTATTCCTTACCAACCTCTGATGTTTCCGAGGCCAGAAGGGTTTTGTCGTCACAGTCCAGGCCGAACGTATTGGTACCGATTGCATGGGCATTCGCCTCGAGGAACTCACCTCGCGAGATGGAGCGCAGGTGACTCACAAGCCTACGCCGTCAGTACTGTCAGCCAAGGCGATACCAAATCCGGCGATCCACTCTGGTACGGGCCGGTAGTACTCGACCTGGACCTGCAATCCATTGAGTGCTTCGACCGCCGAGATCGCGGCAACCCAAGCCCGTACCTCGTGTGCGGAATTGCCCGCTACCTGGCTGATGTAGTCGTCGTCGCTCTGCTCCAGCTCGGCCCAGTGCTGTCCGCTCACCCGTTCCAGGAATCGCCGATCCCATTCCGGGTTAAGAGGCTTCACGTCCGCATTCCCAGCGGCGAGGCGACGGGCTGCATCCATCAGGCGACGCAATCTCGCCTCGGTGAAGGGGCGCTCAAAAGCTGTATCAGACACGATGCTCCTTCGGGAGATTCGATTCGGCTCAGCACAAAGAGCCCACTTCGAAAGTGGTGATATGTCCTTCGACAATAAATCAGCGCACGCACTCGAAAAGCCCGAATGCTTGTTGTCTGCCAAGGTCACGAGTAAGTGCCGAAGTAATCTGGCGATAAGTGTGCGCGAGTCTGCGCTTGGCGGCCTACCTATTTTTCGGTACTGTGCACAGAGTGCACAGTACCGAAAAATGATGTCTGGCGAGACAAACGGCGGAGGCCCATGTTGGAAGCAGATTCTTCGATCTACAAGCAGGTGCAGGGTCTGTCCCGAGGGTTGGCGGTCCTGAAGGCGTTGAGCGACAGTTCTCATGGGCGAGCGCCTCTGGCTGACATCAGTGCGGCAACCGACTTGCACCGAACCACGGTACGTCGCCTGCTGGAAACCTTGCGGCTTGAGGGCTTTGTCGAACGCTCAACAGAAGACGGTATGTTTCAGTTGACCCTCAAGATAAAGCGCTTGGCTGACGGGTTTAGCGTCTACGACAAGGTGGCCGAAGCGGCCGAACCGATCCTTCGTGATCTCTCGGCAGAGGTGACCTGGCCCTGTGCGTTGGCTACGCCGGATGAGGACTGCATGGTGATCCGGCAGTCGACTCACAGCCAGAGCCCGCTGTCCTTTCATCGCGGCGCGCTTGGCCGCCGGCTGCCGATGTTGATGACCTCAATGGGCCGCGCATACCTTGCCTTCTCGAAGAAAACGACACGCGAGCAAACCCTGTCTCTGATCGCTGCAAAATATGAGCAGGGGGAAGTCCCGATGATGTCTCTCGCGACGTTCCGACAGATATTGAACAAGACCCAGGCGGACGGCTATGGTTCTAACTATGGTGAATGGCAGGACGACAGGAAAGTAGCGGCAATCGCCGTTCCGGTGATGAGCAGACATGGTGCGGTAGTAGCTTGCGTGAACGTCGTCGCGATTACCCGCGCGTTGAAGCCAACGCAGTTGGGGGATCGATTCCTGGCGCCATTGCGAGCTGCGGCGGCCGCACTGGAGAGGGTCATTGAATAATGGAGAATCCGGTGTCGGGTCGTGTCAGGTCGCCAACAACCTCGGGCCAATCCATCAAGCCATTCAACAAGCCAGCAGCCCAGTAACTCGAACGGGCTAGCCAATTTGTATTTTCTCGCCACTCATAAAAACTGGCGATTAAGCGCAATCGTGGTCATTGTTAGCGTCGCCCTGCGTGGCTTCGACGTGGTGTCCTGATAATTTGGCCCTTGTTTTTTGCACGATCGTGCGGCGCACCCCCGGTTGAGCCTGGAAACACATTACGCCAGCGAATGGGCGCGTGTTACAAGTGCGGGTGTTACGTGAGAGCCTGGAAAATGGCATTGTCACGTTGATGATGATTGAGCGAAAAAATAGGCGCTTTACAGCCATTGTTTAAAACGCAGACGGATTTTGGCCCTGGAGCGTCAAGTGATGCCACGATTCCAATCGGAGCGTAAGTTCGCGACGATGTTCGGCTGCACAAATCAGGTGTCGTTTCAGAGCAAAATGCTGTCGAATCGGGCCGAAGTTCGAAAGGAAGCGCTGTGCTCGTCGCAAATCTCTTAAGAGACCGTTTCAAAAAAACCGCCAGGGGCTGTTAACCTTTTCGGCAAACTGTTAGCCTTGGTCGTCTGAACAACTGGAACCAAGGAGATGGGCGCACCGATAATAGTACGTCCCCTTTACGCGAGATAAAGTAGTTATACATGGCATGCAAAAATTGAACGGGTGTATGTTACACCGGCCACAATCGTTTCACATGTCATTGAATTTGTTGAATTTCGAGTGAATTCAACGAGGTATTTTGGTGGAGAGGAGGAGGATCGAACTCCCGACCTCCGCATTGCGAACGCGGCGCTCTCCCAGCTGAGCTACCCCCCCAAGCAGGCAATCAGTTTAGCACAACGCTTATCCATTTCAAGTAAGCGACGGGCACGTAGCGCACCGCAAAATCAGCCGTTGGATACCCGTCATACAAACCTTCTCGCCAAGGCAATCAAGTCAATCCTCCCGGCGAACGGCCCATTGCCAATCACACGCCGTCCCTCTGGAACATCACTTACTCGGCGCCCCTTGCAGCACCCATTGCACGATCGTATGGGCATCGGCCTGACTCAGCCCAGGATGGGAAGGCATCGGCACCATACCCCACACCCCCGCCCCGCCCTTGATCACCTTGGTGACCAGTTTGTCCTCGGCCGAGGCATCGCCTTGATACTTCTTCGCGATGTCTTTGAAAGACGGCCCGACAAGCTTCCGATCGATAGCATGGCACCCCATGCACGAGTTCGCCATTGCCAACATCATCGCGGTACTGGCATTCGCTGCAGCCATCGCCGGCATCGCCGCCATCACCACAACCACGGCGGCGATCCATTTCACAAGCATCTTCTTCATGGCCGACTGATTCTGAATTTATAGGGGACAACGGCACGGCGTGTGTCTCATGGCAAGATTGCCGTCACAATTACGTAACGGTAATCTTGCCAGGACGCGACTTCTTTTACGGTAACTTGGTCGACTTTGGATTACCCGCAACTGGAGAATGTGCGTCCCCCACTGGGGCCGGCGACTGTAGTTGCTCCGACGTCACACCGGCGCTCGGAATCGCCCCGGTGGTCACGCCCGCCGTATCGGCGTTGCTCACACCGGCACTCGGATCCCCGCCTGGGGTCGCTGACGTACTGTCCGGACTGGCGTTACGTTCCGGCGAGGTTGCCATGAACGCATCGTCGGTGGTCTTCGACGGCAATATGTATTGATACGTCTTCACCACCTGCACCACGCCCGGTACGCGGCTCGCGATATCCGCGGCGCGGGCACCCTCGGCCCGCGTGACCAACCCCATCAGATAAACGACCCCGCGCTCGGTCACCACCTTGAAATTATTCGCCGACAGATGCTTGTCCGCGATCAGGGATGACTTCACCTTGCTCGTGATGAATGTATCGTTCGAGCGCACGCTGACCGTGCTGGCCGGCTGCACCGACAGTTCGTTCACGATACTTTCGACATCGGCAACATTGCGAATAATGGCCGTCGCATAGTCCTTGGCCTCAGGCGTGGGCACTTCACCCACGACCAGTACGCGACGATTGAACACCGCGACGTCGACATGCGAACCTTGCGGCAAGTCACCGGCCAACTGGGCTGCCGACCGGATCTGGATTTCACGATCGTCGGCCTGCGTTCCCACCGTTCTACGGTCCGTTGCCACCAACGCGCCGCCGCCAGCACCAGCCGCCGCGCCGATCAACAACAGCGGGCATCCCTGCAAAGTCGCGGCGATACCGAACGCGACGAACGCACTTGCCACCCCTCGAACCACCCATCCGCGTCTGCCGCGTGTTGCCGTCATCTGTGCATTACTCCCGTTTCGTTTGTGTATCCCATTGCCTGATGCCATCCGACGCTACCGCGTCAGAACCCGCAGAATCACGCCTCGCCCAACAGCATCTCGTCAATACCGTCGCACAGGCAGTGGATCGTCAGCAAATGTATCTCGTGCACGCGGGCAAGCCGCTGCGTACTGACGCTCAGATGAATATCGGTGTCGCTCAACAAGTCCAGCATCGCGCCACCGTCGCAGCCGGTCAACGCCACCACCAGCATGCCACGCTCATGTGCCGCCACGACCGATGCCATCACGCTGTCCGCGTTACCGTCCGCACTGATCGCCAACAGTACGTCACCCGGCTGCCCGAGCGCCTGCACCTGCTTGGCGAACAGTTGATCGATGTCGCTCAGCCCGCCCACCGTCTGCAGCAATGAAGCACTGGTCGACAACGACAGCGCGGCCAGGCCGGGGCGCTCGCGCTCATAGCGGTCCACCAGTTGCCGCGCGAAATGGTCCGCCAGCGCGGCCGATCCGCCGTCACCGCACACCAGCACCTTATGGCTGTTGACCAGTGCTGTAAACAGTGTGTCGACGGCAGCGCAAATGCCGTGCGCTAACACGTCCAGCGCCGCCCGCTGCGCAGTCGCGCTTTCACTGAATTGATTCTGTATGCTTTCTATCGACATGCCGCCACAATTCCCGCATAGCACACGTGCGCGGTCCTGCTTCCGGCGGCAACGTTGACGTGTCCGGGCGACTTCCGCCACCCTCGCCATCACGTCCGCGCCCCCCTCGGATTCGAACCGTCGTATTCCGCAAGTCGCCGCGCCATGCATACGCGCCGCGCCCCGGGCATTCGCCGTGCGTTTCTTGTCCGATGCAACGTTGCATCGGTTATGTCCCGCGTCACGGGGATACGGCGCAGCATACTGCATGCATTCATGCCGCGCGCAGACCGAGCGCCAATTTTTACGAAACTTTGCGCGCTGTTTTGTATCAGCCCGTAACCAGCGGCGCCGCCCGCAGCTGTACGACCGCACCGGAAGCGCGCTGGAGAACACGCATCCGAACACGTCCCCCATCCCGCAGCCGCCGATACACACGCCCCGTGAGTGTACCGCACCTGTTCAATCAGTTTCGTCAAATGCGGCCGCCAGCCACTGCACCCGATCCGCATCGATTGCGACGACGTCGAAACGGCAGGGCGGCGTGCTGGTCGGCCAGCGCATCATCCACGCGGCGGCCGCACGCCGAATCCGCTGCCGCTTGCGCCAATCGATGCTGGCCGCCGCGCCGCCAAAACGCATGCTCGCCCGCGCACGTACCTCGACGAACACCACCTCGCCGCGCCGATCGTCGGCCATGATCAGGTCGATTTCACCACCGCACAGCCGGACGTTGCGGGCCAAGAGGCGTAGACCCCGGGCAGTTAAATGATCACACGCCCGTGTCTCGAACATTGTCCCCCGCGCCGTTTTCGACATCGGCACCTCGGTAGCGCCCGCGCGGGCCTTGGCGCGCGCCACGGCTGCAGCCTCCGCCTGCTCCAGCACCTCCGCCGCCGCCTCTGCCCTTGCCAACCCGGCCACCGTCCCGGCTCTTGTCGATGCGGTCCCCTTGATCGCTGCCGGTACCGTCACCTCGATCGATTGCCCGCCCTTGTCGTCCATTCATCGCTCCCTGTCGAACCCACCGTCCGCCCGCAACGCCATGCGACAATACGCAGGCAATATCGCACTCGCGCCCACGCGCCCCACAGGAATCCACCCCGGTGCCCGATCTCCGCCAATCCGCTTCCCACCACCCCGCCCCACAAGAGACCGTCGGCGCGACAGCCCCCGGAACGGCTCACACAAGCTCATCCGGCGACCCCGCGGCACCGACGAATACGACGGCACTCGGCGACTCGGCCGGAAGCGACGCCCAGCGTGCCGCTCCCACGCCGTCCGCGTCGCTGTCCGACGTGAGCCGCTTGGCGCAGGGCCAGGACTACCCCGCGCCGGCGCTGTATATCGTGGCGACGCCGATCGGCAATGCGGCCGACATCACTTTCCGCGCGCATTACCTGCTAGGACTGTGCGATCGCATTGCCGCAGAAGACACGCGCAACACGGGACAGCTACTGACCCGCTACGGCATCAGCAAACCGCTGATCCCCGCACACCAGCACAACGAGCACGAAGCAGCCGAACGCATCCTGTCCCATCTCGCGGCCGGGGAACGCGTGGCTTTCGTTTCGGATGCCGGCACTCCCGGCATCTCGGACCCCGGCGCCCGCCTCGTCGACGCGGCACGTGCCGCAGGCTATCCGATCGTGCCACTGCCCGGCCCCAGTGCGGCCATCACCGCGCTCAGTGCCGCCGGCGCCTGGGCGGAAACGTTCACCTTCATCGGGTTCCTGCCATCCAAGCCCAAACAACGCGCGACGGCCCTGCAAGCACTGGCTGGTCATATGCACGCCCTGGTTTGCTACGAAGCACCGCACCGCATCGACGACACGCTCGCTGCCGCCCGGGAAGCGCTGGGAGGCAACCGCCGCGTATTGATCGGCCGCGAACTGACAAAACTACATGAGAGCGTGCACCAGTGCACCCTGGCCGAAGGGCCGGAGTGGATCGCCGCCGATCCGAATCGACGTCGCGGCGAGTTCGTGCTGGTCATCGAAGGTGCACCGGCGAGCGACGGCGCGACTGGCGTGGAGACACACGATCCATTACTGCGCGCACTGCTCGAGGCATTACCGGTCAGCGCCGCGGCGCGCGTTGCCGCCAAGATCACCGGCGCATCGCGGACCGCGTTATACACACGGGCGCTGTCCTGGGCCGGGGACGCGGGGGAAGACGAAGAAGAAAGAGACGAGGCAGCGGGCTCGGCCGGTTAAGTCACTGTGCGCGCAAAAAAAGTCCGTGATATCGCGAGCGATGCTGTTGCACCTCCCGCGGTATCACGGACCTTTGCGTTTCGGTATCCGACGCTACGCGATCAATTGTTCGATGCCAGTACCGATTGCGACAATGCCGCGCGCGCTTCGGATGGAGACATACCGATGATCTCCACATGCTGCGTGCCGCGATCGCGCATACCGAGCGCCTTTGCCGCCGCCGCCGACAGATCCAGTACGCGGCGCCCACTGAACGGGCCGCGATCGTTGATCTTGACGATTACCGCACGGTGGTTCTGCGTATTGACGACACGAACGTAGCTCATCAGCGGCAGGCTACGATGCGCCGCAGTGAATTCGTGCATGTCATAGCGTTCGCCGCTGGCCGTCCGGCGACCGTGGAACCGCATGCCATACCATGACGCATTGCCGCTTTGATGGAAATTCGACGTATCCGGAATGTCGGCCGTGATCGGTGCCGCGTGCGACAACGCGCCGTCGGTCTGCGCCGTATCGTCGGATGCGGTGGCCAAGTCGTCATCATCGTCGTCGCTGTTCGCACGCTTCGCCGAATCGGCCAGGTCCGCTAATTGCTCTGCAATGGATGCCTGCTGGCCGGGCACGGCACAGTTGGGATGAGGACGGCGTGCGGGCTGATCGATGGTGGAGACGCATGACGTCATCGCATATCGCGCTTTCATGCCTGCGGTCATCGGCGCCATCTTCAGATCCGCCAGCGAACGGCGTAGCGAATCCGATAGCAGCGCGACGCGCGTACCGGCTGCTGGCGCGGCAATCGCGGCATGATCCGTGCGAGTTGCATCCAGCCGGAGCGAATTCTGGCTGATCGTGTCGCCATCCTGCTGCGTGGCGCAACCGGCAACCAATAGGGTTGCCAGCGTGCCCGCGGCGACTTGTACCCAAGGGGACATGCCGGCGCGGCGGGTCAGTCGTGCGTTCATAGACGTGCTGTTCACCTATGGCTGGACGGTCCGCGAAGCTAGGGCGGGACGTCCAGGGTGGCCGGCACGACAACAGAAAACCGGGGCGATACGTCCGGAATAGGATGGACGAGAGCACCACGGCCAGCAAACGCACGACGCGCGCCACGAAGGAGCGCGCCGCAGACAAGACAATGCTTTCCAATGCGACGCAATGCGCCGGGAAGGCATGCCATGCACGTTCGACTTCTCTGCTGAAGCACCGGGAACGGCGCAATACCGTCTCCACCCGGTTAATTTCACGTCTGGCGCAACCGCATTCGGTCGTTATCACCAGACTCCAACGCGTTGTCTCCAGGGAAACCGCGGCGTCGCGGCCTACGCGACACTCGACTCCCCCTGGCGGCACGGACAACCGGCTGACGGAAACCGCGAACAAGCGCCTTGAAAAGACGCCTGCCGCACTCAGCCGCCGCCGCATCAGCGACAACGCTTGGCTCCCCCGGAGGACGTGCCTGGTAGGCACGATATCTCTCGCCGATCCTCAACACGCATGCAACGATGCGACGAGTCCGGGCGGAACGTGTTGCACCAGCGCAAGGCCGGTACGGGATATTCATTGCCATCGGCAGTAGTGCTGGAGACCGGATCTGCCTGATGTCGCTAGGCTACAAACGCGACAGCAGGCCAAAACGGTATCCGTCTGCCCGACGGCAACTGATGCTTGGCTGGCCACCATCCGGCACGCTCGTTCGCGCCGGATGCAGGACAAAAAGGAAACACGCACGCAGCGTGTGCGCTGATTATACCCGATCTGCTTTTTCAGTCGCTTTTGGCCACTGATTCCGCTCTAATCTGGCAATTGTTACCCGCTTATTTGCCACAAACGCAGCAAAAATAGCAAAAATTTCCACAAATAACCGTTGTTTGTACCATTCTTCCCGCGTGCGCGCGGATGTGGGGCCATTCTGGCAACGATCGAAGGCCCTACTTTAAGGCAGTCGGGTCAGGTCTCGTGTTGTCGTTACAATGATTTGCAGTTCCCGCTATTTTTGAAAGATGCGGTAAACCTCGCGGTCACTTTGAGAACCGCAACCGATGGAGCATTGCCGATGAGCGAAGAGATCTATGTCAGCACCGACGTGGAGGCGGACGGTCCCATTCCCGGCCCGCACTCGATGCTGAGCTTCGCGTCGGCCGCTTACACAGCCGATAAGCAACTGATCGCCACGTTTTCCGCGAACCTTGAGACCTTGCCCGGCGCCGACGCCCACCCGACGCAGGCGGCCTGGTGGAAAACCCAGCCGGATGCCTGGGCCGCGTGCCGGACCGATCTGCGCAAACCCGAAGACGTCATGCCGGCCTATGTAGAATGGGTCGAAGCGCTGCCCGGAAAACCGGTATTCGTCGCATTCCCGGCGGGCTTCGACTTTACGTACATGTTTTGGTACATGATGCGCTTTGTGGATCGGTGCCCGTTTTCCTGGTCCGCACTCGACATCAAAACACTTGCGTTCGCGATGACGGGTCTGCCATTCCGGAAAAGCATCAAGCCGCGCTTTCCACGCCACTGGTTCGACGATCTGCCGCATACACATGTCGCGCTGGACGACGCGATAGAGCAAGGGGCGTTGTTCTGTAACATGCTGGCCGATCTGAGGAAGGAGCGCGTGGCGCGTGAATTACGTGAGCCGCCCCTCGCCGACCCGCTGGATGCGCCTCGGGACGGGGATGGCCGCACCGGTCCGATTGCGCGATATTGAACCGTCGATCAACGACATCGCGTGATCCGCGACATCATCGGCGTCTCGCAGTGAGACCCCGCGATCCATCAAAGCGAGAGGGAGAAGCCTGATGGCCTCCGAGTACATCACGACCGAGTACATCACGATCCAGTCGAAGGACAGCGGCCATTTCCGCGCCTATCTCGCGCTGCCGCCGCGCGGAATCGGCCCAGGCCTCGTACTCTGCCATGAAATCTTCGGCGCCAACGCCACCATGCGTGAACTGGCACACATCTACGCGGAAGAAGGCTATGTCGTGGCGGTCCCGGATCTGTACTGGCGCGAAGAGCCGGGACTCGAATTCGACTACACCAGTAGCGACTGGCAACACGCCTATCGTCTGGGCGAGGCGTTTGACTTCGACCTCGGCGTCGAGGACGTGGGCGCGACGCTGGATGCATTGCGTGAAAGACCGGAGGTGCGCACGGAGACCACCGCCTCGATGGCCGGACGCCGCGAGCGGCCCGATACCCCGGTCTCGGCACCGCGTGAACCGGGCCGCGGCCTCTTTGGTGGCGCCGGCGGAGTATTCTGGCGCGGACGACGCAGCGCAAAGGAGAGCGGGGGCTCGGGCCTGGGCGGCCGGGCGGGCCCCCATGATGCCGGACTGACAGGGCCCAGCGAACGAGAAGCGCCCGGCGGCTTGTCGGTGGTCGGCTTTTCGCTTGGAGGCCGTCTGGCCTATCTGGCAGCATGCCGGTTGGAAGGCGTAAGCTGCGGTGTGTCCTATTACGGGACCGGGATCGAAGACCATCTCGACGAAGCGAATCACCTGTCGGGGCGCTTGGTCGTCCATCTGCCCGAAAACGACAAATTCGTTCCGGAAACGGGGCGGGAAGCCATCGCGTCACATTTTGCGGAATCGCGAAATGTGGAGGTTTACCGCTACCCCCGTGCCGAGCGCGGCTTCGCACGACGCGGCACGGACTCCTACAATCGGCCGGCGGCGACGATTGCCTACCAGCGTACGCTCAGTGCGTTGAAACGTGAGATGGGGCCGTACTTCGATCTATCGCGCCTGTGGGATACCCACTTGATGCATACGATGGGCGATAAAAACGTCGATGCGATCATGAAGGGGCTGGTGGAGGCCCCCTATCTCAACCACGTGCCCACCCGGACCGGCGGTGCGGGCAAGGAAAAGGTGGCGGCGTTTTATCGCGACCATTTCATCGGCCAAATGCCGCCGGATACGCGTTTGCTGCCATTGTCACGGACGGTGGGAGCAACGCAACTGGTCGAGGAAGCCCTGCTGTCCTTCACCCATAGCAATGTGATCGACTGGCTGCTGCCCGGCGTCGCACCGACGCACCGCTATATCGAAATTCCCCTTGTCTGCGTTGCCACGTTTCGCGGCGAAAAGATTCATCGGCTGCAGACGTACTGGGATCAGGCGAGCGTGCTGGTGCAGATCGGCCGGATGACGGCCGATGCGCAGCCGGTGGCGGGCATCGAGTGCGCCCGGAAGATCGTCAACGAGGATCTGCCTTCCAACGAATTGATCGAGCGCACGCCGACGTGACGGCCATCAATGCCCCAGTATGGCGATACAGCCGGTTGCGACACCCAGCAGCGCGACGCCCACCGACATGATCCGCATCCAGCGCCGGCGCGTCAGCAGCGCGACCGCGGCCAGACCGATTGAAATCTGCACCGCCGTGGTCGCCTGCGCCCAACGATGATGCTGATGCATCAAGGCCTCGCTCTTCTCGTCGTCGAGCTTCACGACCTTCTCGATCGCTTCCGCGTTTGCGCGGATAGGCTGCTTTTCGGCACGGTATTTCTGCACATCGGACTCGAACTTTGCCTGCATCTGCGGATTCGTCGTCATCAGGGCCGCGCCCAGTTCGGCGAGATTTTGTTTCTCGCCCTTCGCCTGGTAATACGCCCACTGGTTCGCGGCTTCGGTCTTGCGGATCGCGGCTTCGTTCTTGAAATACAACGCCTGGTTTTCATTCGCGCCGCTTTGATACGAAAAAATCGCCCCAATGCTGGCGAGCACCGCCGTCATGACCGCCATCCATGCCGCGCCATTATCCGGCTCGTGCCCCCCGGCGTGCCCATGACCGGCGTGTTGGACCGCATGATCATGCGGCCCGTGAATCTCATACTCTTCAGACATGACGTTTTCGATGGAAAAAATGATGGCGGACCTCGTCCGGCCGCCCACTGCCGACACTCAGGTAGGCGGCGTCTTAAATGGGCTATCCGCATAATCTCAAAATTTCTGCCCGCACAACGCGCCGTGGCAAAAACCCGTTGACATCGATTTGACGGAAATTGTCGACCGCCCGTGCGAAACGGTCATGCGAACCGTTTCGCTTGCGCGGGCCGATACCACGATAAACTCGTTGCCGCCCAATCATTTGCACACCAGCATGCCAAGAAATAAAGCTATCGGGATCGTGATGCCTCACGCGATCGGAGATTCGATGTACCTGATGGTGCTGCTGCGGGCGCTGTTGCGGCAGGGCGACGATTTGACGCTGATCGGCGGCGTGATTTATCCCCTGCGGGCATGGTTCCCCGAGGTGCCTGTCGCGCGCTGGGTTCCGGACCCCTGTGACCACGCGGCACGCGAGGCGCTGCTGCGCGGCTTCGATCAGATCGTGCAGATGTTTCCGCGACCAATGGCGGACCGCTTGCTGGCCGACGACCCGCTGGTGGCTCCCCGCTTATTGCGGCTGGTCGACTTGCCCGGCTTCTATAATCGCGCGCATGTGCTGCACGCGCTGATGGCGGCAGGAAGGCAGCATCTTGGTTTGCATGCCAGCGAAAGCGATGTGCCACTCGACAATGGCATGCGGCCACCGTCCCCGCTGCTGCATCGCGAGCACGACAAACGCGTGGTGATCCATCCGGTGGCGAGCAATACGTTCAAGACATGGGATGCCGCCAAATTCGTGCGTCTTGCGCATGGCCTGCGTCACCGTGGATTGCAGCCATGCCTCGCCGTACCACCCGACGAAGCGAGCGCATGGCATCAACGCGCACCGGGCATCGATGTCGTCGCTTTTGCCGCACTGCCGGATCTGGCGGCTTTCCTATACACGTCCGGCTGGTTTATTGGCAATGATTCGGGCATCGGCCATCTTGCCTCGGCACTCGACATCCCGACGGTGTCGGTGTTCCCACGCAAAGGTCTCGCGCAGCGCTGGCATCCGCGCCGTCATCGGCAAAACCCTATACGGGTTGCTATCCGGACAGAGGCCGGGGACCAGCCTGATGCCGATCGCGCTGGCAGTGCCGACGTCACCGCCAGCGACGCGCCTGGTGCCGGCAGCGGCAACGACACCCGCGCGCACCCGTATTCGAGGCAGGGTGCCTATAACGTCGTGGTCCTACCCATGCCGTTTCTGCCCATCACCAAATTGAAAGAACGGTATTGGCGCGGTCTGATGCCGGTATCCCGGGTCCTGGCGGCGTTCGATCGCCAACGGCGTACAATCGAAACCCCTGACGGACCACCATGAGTCGGCCCGCGCCGCGTGCGCGCACGGTGCCAACGCCCCACCGGCGCGCGGGGGCCGGCCGATCGACGCCACCGATCGCTTGCCCGGTCGACCGGTCCGCCGTGGTATTTCGCCTATTGTCCTGATGTCGTCATGAACGATTCACGCATGCCTTCCTCGGCTGCCCCGCACACCCCGCCCATCGATGCCGCGTCGCATCTCGCGGAACCGAACATCGGTTTTCTGACCTGCCTCGTCGACGCCCTGGGCAGCGATATCGTGACGACCGATCCTGCATTGCTGGAACCTTGGCAAAGCGACTGGCGTGGCCTCTACCGTGGCACGGCGCAAGCACTCGTCCGCCCACGCACGACGGCGGAAGTCTCCACCTGCCTGCGTCTGTGCAACGCGGCGCAGGTCCCGGTCGTGCCACGTGGCGGCAATACCGGCCTTTGCGGCGGGGCCACGCCGGAAAGCGCGGCCAAGGCCGGTGCGGGCGGTCGCCAGCTCAGCGTGATCCTAAGCCTGGACCGGATGAATGCCGTGCGCGGCGTGGATACGATCGCCAACGTCATCACGGCGGAGGCCGGCTGCATTCTGGCGGACCTGCAGCGCGTTGCCTCGGAGGCCGAGCGCTTGTTGCCGTTAAGCCTGGCGGCCGAAGGCTCCTGCCAGCTCGGCGGTAACCTGTCGACGAATGCGGGTGGGGTCAACGTGGTCCGCTATGGGATGACGCGTGAACTGGTCCTCGGCGTGGAAGCGGTCCTGCCGAATGGCGAGATATTCGAAGGCCTGCGCACACTGCGCAAGGACAACACGGGCTATGACCTGAAACAGTTGCTGATCGGCGCCGAAGGCACCCTCGGCATCATCACGGCGGCGTCGCTGCGACTGTATCCACGCAATGGCGTTCGCACGGTGGTCCTGGCCGCGGTCGAGGCGCCACAACAGGCGCTGGACCTGTATTCGCTGGTGTTCAAACGCTGTGGCCAGCGTGTCCAGGCGTTTGAATATTTCACGCATGCCTGCCTCGAACTGGTGCTGCGCGAGGTCGATGGCCTGCGCGCGCCCTTCAGTGAAGCCCATGATGGCTATGTGCTGCTCGAACTTGCCGATACCGCCGATGAAGGCGCGCTGATCGCATTGGTCGAGGATGTGGTCGGCCAGGCGCTGGAAGACGGCTTGTGCCGGGACGCCGCGATGTCCACCACGCTGGCGCAGTTGGCTGCGTTCTGGCGCTTGCGCGAGGAGATTTCGGAAGCGCAAAAGCGCGACGGTCCGCACCTGAAACATGATGTGTCGGTGCCCATCGAAGCGCTTCCCGCCTTCCTCGACGCAGTTGGCGCACGCCTGTCACACACGGTGCCCGACCTGCGTCTGTTCGTCTTCGGCCACTTTGGTGATGGCAATCTGCACTACAACGTGTCGCGACCGGCCGGTGCGCCGTCGGACTTCTTTACACAGGCAGCGCCGGCCGACTCGCCTGCCGACGCCGCCACAGGTAGCACCAACAGCACACGGCCGGATAGCAAAGGGGATCTCGTTACCGATGCCGTGCTCGACGAAGTGGCCCGTTTCAACGGCAGCATCAGTGCCGAACATGGGATCGGCCAATTGAAGCGGTCGCACTTCCTGCGGCACAAGTCGGCATTGGAACAGCGGCTCATGCGGGATATCAAGACGCTGTTCGACCCGAACGGCATCATGAACCCCGGCAAACTGCTGTAACGACTTTCTCGGACGATTTCGGCATCTGATACTTGACGTTTCATCTCCATCGATTAATATACGCATCGCGTACAGACGATCGGAGACCTTCATGAGCGTGCCGCAACAAACCTTCCTGCGCGATGCCATGCGCCGCCTGAACATGACGCGCGAGGCATTCGCCAGCCGTATCGGTGTTTCTCGTCGCGCGTTGGATACCTGGTTATTGCCGGCCGAATCGGCGGAGTCGCGCGGCATGCCGGAAATCGTCGAACGTTTCGTCAATGAAATCCTAACCCGGCCAGCCGATGGCCTGGCTGCGCAAAGCGCATACCCTGGACAGACCCCAGGTTGCCCGATCCAGTTCGAGGGGCGGCCGCAATTGTTGTCGGTCGATCAGTTCTCGCGCGACACCGCCGAGGACCTCTTCCGTCTCGCGGACATCATGCAACCCATCGCGCGCCGCCAGAAGATCAGCCGCGTGCTGGAAGGCGCCGTGCTGGGGAATTTGTTCTTCGAAGCCAGCACCCGAACCCGCGTCAGCTTCGGCGCTGCATTCGCCCGGCTGGGCGGCTCGGTATGCGACACGACCGGCTTCACGTTTTCGTCGATGGCAAAGGGCGAGTCGATCTATGACACCAGCCGGGTGATGGCGGGTTATGTCGACGCGATGGTGGTACGCCATCCGGAACGCGGCTCGGTGGAAGAGTTCGCGCGCGCAACCAACATTCCGGTGATCAATGCCGGAGATGGTCCCGGCGAGCATCCAAGCCAGGCGTTGCTGGATTTGTACACGATCCAGCGCGAGTTTTCGCGCATCGGGAAAATCGTGGATGGTGCGCACATCGCAATGGTCGGCGACTTGAAATACGGCCGCACCGTACACTCGCTGAGCAAGCTGCTGGCGCTATACAAGAATCTGCGCTTCACGCTGATCTCGCCGCAGACGCTGGAAATGCCAGCCTATATCGTCGAGAAACTGGGCCAACGCGATCACACCGTGGTGCAGACCAACAACTTGCGCGAGGGACTGCGTGGCGTTGATGTCGTGTACGCCACACGCATTCAAAAAGAGCGCTTCACCGACGAATCGTTCGAAGGTTATACACCGGACTTCCAGATCAATCAGGCACTGGTCGACGCCGTCTGCGGGCCGGATACCATGATCATGCACCCCCTGCCTCGCGATGGCCGGCCGGGCGCCAATGATCTGAGCACGGACCTGAATCATGATTCGCGTCTGGCGATCTTCCGTCAAACCGATAACGGCATCCCGGTACGGATGGCAATCTTCGCGACGTTGATGGGCGTGGAGAATCTGGTGGGACGGTCCATGCGCGATGCGAACTGGCAGTCGCCGCCGTATATCGGCGTGGACGACGCGGTGTTCCACGGCATCGACTGACGTACGGCACAGGCCGGTTCATACGGCACGCCGATCCAATGGACCGGCGGCGGCCTGATGTAAATGCGGATGCGACAGGGTGCCTCAGCTGTTCAAGCCCGCTTCTATCGATTCGCCAACAGCCAGGATCTCGGCATCCTGCCCGTGCAGGCCTGCCACCATCAGACCCACCGGTGCATCGTCATACGCCGGGGCCGGAATCGATAACGCGCAACCATCGATGAAATTGATGATGCTCGGATTGCGCAGCGCGCGACCGTTCGCCGCGAAAAACGCCGCGTCCGACTTCAGGTCATCGATCTGCGGTGGCAGCATCGGCGCCGTCGGCATCAGGATCGCATCGTACCCCGCGAACGCCTGCGCCGCCTCGGCGATCACCGCCCGTCGCGCCGCCAGCAGATCGAGGTAGTCGGCGGCACTCGCCGTCTCACCAATGCGGATACGCGCTAAGACGCGTGCATCATAGGACGCCGCCCGCGTGGCCACCCAGTCGCGGTGATACCACCAGGCCTCTATCGGCGAAAAACCAAACTTGTTGATCGATGTCAGCCGGTCCAGTGCGTCAAAGCGCATATCCACCAAGTCCGCGCCGAGATTGCTCAAGCGCGCGAGCGCAGCTTCGAACGCCCGCTCGACCTCAGGCTCGACGCCTTCCATGACGACATTCGTTACGATCGCAAAACGACGACCCGCGATGTCCGCGGCGCGCGCCCCCGCATTGCCGCGCTTTTTCCCCGACGGGATGGGCTCCTGCAATGCCAGCGCGGCTGCCCGCTCGGGCGCACCAGTCAATACCTGATCGATAATCGCGCAGCATTGCACCGTGGGGGCAATCGCGCCAAACGAATCCAGTGTCATCGACAACGGGATAGCGCCTTGCCCCGGAATGCGGTTCGCACTCGGCTTGAAGCCGGTCACACCACAGAACGCCGCCGGAATGCGCAGCGAGCCCCCCGTATCAGTGCCTAATCCATAGGCAGCCATCCCTTCCGCGACAGACACGGCCGCCCCGGAGGACGATCCGCCGGAAACGCGTCGCTCATGCGGACGCCAGGGCGATGCCGGTGAACCGAAGTGCGGATTCATGCCCAGCCCCGAAAAAGCGAACTCGCTCATGTTCGAGCGGCCGATCAACACGGCCCCGGCCGCACGCAGCCGCGAGACGACCTCCGCATCGCTCGTGGCCGGTGCCGCATCGGCCAACACCGCCGAACCGGCGCGTGTAGGCTGACCCGCAACGTCGAACAGGTCCTTGACCGATACGGGCAAGCCCGCGAGGGGCGACAGCAACCGACCGGCCTTGCGCTGCGTATCGATGGCATCGGCTTGCGCGCGGGCGCCATCCGCATCCACGGAGACAAAGGCATGGGCACCGTTGCCGCCTGCGGCGGCAATGCGTTCCAAAGCGATTTCGGTCAGTGCGCGGCTCGTGGTGTCACCACGTGCAAGCGCATTTGCCAGTTCGGCAATAGGCGTCTTGGGATCGAAGGCGGTTGTCATTGAGTTTTCGTTCGGCAAATCGGAAATACGACGTCATCGGCAGCGCGGATGCCAGGATTCTCCCCATGGTAATCGAGATCCCAGACCATATCGGGAAGATTGGGCAGACCATCGTGCCATCCACCGCGCCACATGATAGCAAGTCAGAACGGCAGATCGGTAGCGGCGTTGCATCGCGTGATCGCGCGCTGTCGAACCGTTGCTATCCGCTTAAAGGAGGGAGAGGCGTCGGAGCGGGGGCGTCCGTCATGCCTGAATGATTACGTCGGCGACCCAGGTGCCGAAGGCGACCACCATCCAAAGATTGGTCAGCAGCAACGCATCATCGCGACGGCGGTGCACCGATCTGCGCGCGTCGCTGACGCGACGAAAGAACGATGCGGGCAACAGGCAGGCGATGCCCGTCAACAAACGCGCGGCAAGTGATATCCAGGCAGCCATGGCAAGCATGTGCTCCATGCGACGCTCCGCGCGTTTGAAGCCCTCTCCATGAGGAGGGCTGGGTCAAATAAACAAGGCGTAGACCATGGATGCGCCTAGGACGAGCGCCGCGGCGAGCGCTACACGCCGCAGCAACATCAATAACCGCAGGCTACGTGGCGCCCAGTCGCCGAACGACCGCAACAACGGCGTGCCCGCCTCCTGCAGAACAAACGGCTCGCCGCGACGATGCGCGAAAGCCGCCATGCCAAACGAGTACATCGCGTACAGCAAGATCACCAGCACTGCCAAGCTCTGAACGTACTCCACGGCGCCCCCCGCTTGTTTTCCGGCAAATGCACGCCATGCCCCCATGCGCGGCATTTCCTCGGCCCGATTGTCGTGTGGTTCTTGCGTATTGCCGCGCAAACTACAGAAATCGATTATTTATTGATATGTCATTGATACAAAGGCGGAACGAATACGATTGCCATCCATACCACCAGACCTGCCACTGCCGCCCACCGCAAGCCAATCAAGCGACGATATTGTCGCGGCGCCCATTCCCCGAAGCTACGCCACTTCTTGCCGGCAAATTCCACATGCACATAGCGGCTATGTACAAAGTACATCCGCAACGCCGAGCACACCGAAACCACAACATAGGTCATTACGACCAAAGCCGCCAATCGCCCAATAACATCAATCATCACCGTTCTCCGTATTTAAATGTCATGACGGCAATGGCTATGTCCCACCCGAAAATGGTTCCCGGTTCGACCAGTATCTGGATATGCCGCGAGCGCACGGCGGCGCGTTGGCGGCAAGCATTCCCAACCCGTTACTCCTTGGCCATTTTCACGGCGCATACCCTGCCGTGCGGTCCGGTTTTCTCGCCCGTTGCCCATGCACGAAACACGATGCTTCTTGCTTAGGAACGCACTACCGCGAGGTGTTCCGAACTCTTTTCACGCAAAACCCAACAATGTCATCCGCACCGGAAAAAGGACCCGAGGCGATGGCGGATCATGTAATAAGACAGGGAATTATTCCCGATCAATCGTCCGCATAAGTTTAAAAATTCTATCAAATAGTTAATAATTAATTGCCAACCGATAAATTGTAACGACTCCGATACACTTACAAATCAAAAGAAATGAATGACTAGTGCTTTTTGCTATGGCAAACCCCAGTACGTACCTGGGGAAGCGAGTTGATACATGCATTTGTTTCTACATTCGATCGTACCTTTGTACCAGTTAGTATTTTTGTCACGACCTGTATCAGCTGCAACAAATCATGTCCATGCGACAAATCGGTAATACCAAACCGTATTACATGGAAAAAGCCATGGGAATCGGCCGATTTTTCCGTAATTTCAGACGACATGTCTTACGCATATTGAATCGAAAGCACTTCTCTGGCATGAAATCTGCGCCGCACAAATGCATATACAAACGTTTGTTTTTGAAATGATGCGTTAGACGGGAAATGCCATCCGACCATCTCTGGATCGATAGAAGTTGTGTCGGCGCGCAACGTCGGGACATGACGTCGTACCAACTCGATCGGTATCGAAAACAGGAGCGGACGATATCCATGGTTTCTGCCCTCACGAAAGGCGGCCGACGGGACGATTCGTAACAGCGTCTTCCTGAAGATGCCGCTACCAGTGACCGGCGAAACGGGCCCTTCTCGAACCGTATCATCTGATGCTCGCATTGCTCCGCGACGGGAGCCCAGCGCCTTCACGCCGCATTCTGTGATGGCCGATTGCCCTTCTATCACTGGGCCGTCACACGGTGCCGCTTTTTTCGTGCGCCTGCTTACATTCGGTAAAAACCCCGATGCTGTTTCTTTGTTATATTTTTCTAAGACAAAGATATATCGACCCATCCGGGCGCATCGATGCCGCCGTGACACCGGATCCAACGGACAATTGACGATGTCTACTATGCCGAAGACACCAAACGCCCCGTCGGACGACGATCGCAAGAAAATATTGGTACTCGACCAAAGCGGCGTCATGGGCGGGGCCGAATTGTCACTGCTCGAAGTCTGCAAACGCGTGCGTGGCGCATGCGATGTCGTATTGTTCGCCGATGGTCCATTCCGCGAACGGCTTCAAGAAGTGGGCGTCAGCGTCTCGATCCTTGGTGACAGCACGCTGAACAATATGAAAAAGGAAGGCGGCCGCGCGTTGTCATTCGGCACCGTCAAGTCGGCATTGCGCCTTTCCTGGCAATTGGTCAAGCAGGCGCGTACGCGTCAGCTCGTGTACGCAAACACGCAAAAAGCCATGGTCATCGGTTCAGTGGTGGGTTTTCTTGCGCGTCGACCGGTGGTTTGGCATCTGCGCGACATCGTCTCGGCCGATCATTTCGGCCCTGACCGGCTGCGCGTGATTCAGTTGTGCTCGAAGCTGTTCCTGACGCATGTCATCGCCAATTCCAAAGCCTCCGCCGACGCCTGGCTCGGCTTGACGAAGCTGCCGCGCGACCGCGTCAGCGTGGTTTATAACGGCATCGATGCCGCGCCGTTCGATACCGTCGACGCCACGCCGCGTGCCGAATTGCGCGCACGCTTCGACCTGCCCCCGGATGCGTTCCTGGTAGGCACGTTTAGCCGACTGGCACAGTGGAAGGGGCAGCATGTGCTGCTTGACGCCGTGGCACGCACGCCAAATGCACATGCCGTGCTCGTGGGCGCCGCGCTGTTCGGTGAGGATGCGTACGAAGCCCAGTTAAAGGCACAAGCGCAACGTCTCGGCATTGCCGACCGTGTGCACTTCCTCGGTTTCCAGCGCGACGTACCGGCGCTGATGAGTGCGATGGACGTCATTGCGCATACCTCGATTGCACCGGAGCCTTTCGGCCGCGTGATCGTGGAAGCGATGTTGGCGCGGCGGCCGATCGTGGCGGCAGCGGCAGGAGGCGCACTCGAGATCATTACCCAAGGCCAGGACGGCATTCTGATAGAACCCAATCGCGCCGATCTGCTCGCGGAGCAGATCGAAAAGCTTCGCACGGCACCGGAACTGTCCCACGACCTGGTCGCTCGGGCCTACACCAGCGCACGCGCGCGATTTGATCCCGATGTGTATTGCCGGAATGTCATGAAAAAGCTGGAGGTGGTAGGAGGCTTTCTGCTCCCCGAAGACCCGTTGCCAGCGGCGACATCCATGGCCGCACAGGCGACCCATGCCGCGTCTGCGGCACAGTCGTCGCCATCGTCCTTCGCGACGGCGGGCGCCACGTTGCACGGCGCGACCTTTGCACCCAATGGCGGGCAACCGGCACGGCCGGCCACGCAAGCGGTCAATGCGGCCGGAACAGGCACGACGCCGGTCAATGCGGGGAAGGCCGCTACTCGGCGATGATCGGACTCGCGCGATGGATACGGCGACCGCTGACGCAGCGACAGTGCGCCATCGTGCCGAGTCAGGCAGGCGCCTACAGCGCCATACACGGTGACGCCGGACCGGCCCCCCGCCCCGCCACCACGCACAAGCACACGACCACGGACGCCGCCCCGGCAAAGGTGGCCTCTGCAGGTTCCCGCATACCGTCGCTGGACGGTCTGCGCGCCATCTCGATCTGCCTTGTGCTGATTGGCCATTTCATGGGCACGGTGCACGCGGACGGCTCACTCATCCGCCTATTCACGCGGCTATTCGGTAACGATGGTTTCGGTGTGCTGGTGTTTTTCGTGATCAGCGGCTTCCTGATCACGCGTCTGCTGATCGCGGAAGACGATCGAGGCCATGTGTCGATGAGCGATTTCTATCGCCGTCGCTTCTTCCGCATTGCGCCCGTTGCATTGCTATATATCGCTGTCGTGGCGATCTTACGCATCGCCGATGTGATCGATATCACCTGGGCGTCCCTGTTGCGAGGCTTGTTTTTCCTCAAGGATTACGATTCGCTGTTTGCCGATGCGCGCTTGAAAGCGGGCAATTGGTTCGTAGGCCATATGTGGTCACTGAGCATCGAAGAACAGTTCTACCTGATCTGGCCATTTATTTTTCTTGCGTTGAACCGCCGCCATGCAAAGTGGTTCGCCCTCGCCGTCATCGTCACCGGCCCATTCATCCGGGTGGCGCAATATGCCGCGTTCGACCATCTGCATCTGTTCGTCTATTTCATGCTCCACACACGGATGGACAGCTTGATGATGGGATGTTTCATCGCACTCTGCTATCACGAGACGTGGTTCGAACGTGCGCTCGAAACCGCGTTCCGCTGGCGCCTGCCGATTGTGGCCATCGTCTACGCGTTCCTGATCTCGCCGTTCATCACCGCTTATCTGGGCGGTAAATACCAACTCACAGTGGGTTGGTCGCTGGAGAACCTGTGCGTGGCCATGATGCTGTTGTGGGTCGTGCGTCGCCCCGAGACGCCACTGGGGCGATTCCTGAACCTCCGATGGATAGCCGGGCTAGGCGCGTTGTCGTACAGCCTCTACATCTGGCAGCAGATGTTCCTGACCCCCAACAATTACACATGGAGTGGTCAGGCGCCGATCAACCTCATCGTGGTCTTTATCGTGGCGCTGTGTTCGTATCACGGGTTCGAGAAACCCATGATACGTCTCGGCCGTGCCCTGGGTCGCCGGCATCATGCGCCACAAGTCGCGCCAAATACGGTGGACAGGTAAAGAAAGAAGGCGCCACCACCAAGCGGTCGTGGCGCCTTCTTGCCGCGTCCAACGCGGCATCCTTCATCCATCCCATCAAGCGAACGTTTCCGCCTCGCCGAGCGTTTTGCCGGCCTGGTCCTTCGCCGCCAGCAACGGCGTGACGCCTTCCGGTAACGGCCATTTCACGCCCACGCTCGCATCGCTCCACAGCAGGCTGCGTTCGAATTCCGGGTACCAATAATCGGTCGTCTTGTATAGAAACTCGGCCGACTCCGACACCACGACAAAGCCGTGCGCGAAACCTTCCGGAACCCATAGCTGCCGCTTGTTCTCGGCCGACAGCGTAACGCCTGCCCACTTGCCGAAGGTCGGCGACCCCCGACGCATATCGACGGCAACGTCGAATACCTCGCCCGCCACCACCCTTACCAGCTTGCCTTGCGGATGCTGAATCTGGTAATGCAAGCCACGCAGCACATGCTGCGCCGACTTCGAATGATTGTCCTGGACGAACTGCACGTCACGCCCGATCGCCTCGACGAACTCGCGATGATTGAAGCTCTCGTAGAAAAAACCACGCGCATCACCGAACGACTTCGGCTCGATGATCTTGACGTCCGGGATCTCGGTCTGGGTTACGGTGATCGGCATATCAGAATTGCTCCGTCAGCAACGATTTGAGGTACTTGCCATAGGCGTTCTTCATCAACGGCTTGGCCAGCGCTTCGAGTTTGCCGGCGTCGATCCACTTCGCACGGAAGGCGATCTCCTCCGGACACGCGACCACCGTACCTTGCCGCTTCTGCAGCGTTGCGATAAACGCGCCGGCATCCAGCAAGGAGTCGTGCGTGCCCGTATCGAGCCAGGCAAAACCACGTCCCATGATCTGCACGTTCAGCTTGCCGTCGGCCAGGTAACGCGAGTTGACATCGGTGATTTCCAGCTCGCCGCGCGGCGATGGTTTGATATCGGCTGCAATATCGCAGACTTGGTTATCGTAGAAATACAAGCCCGTCACCGCATAGTTCGACTTCGGATGCGTCGGCTTCTCTTCGATCGACAGCGCCTTGAATTGCTCGTCGAAAGCGACCACGCCGTAACGTTCCGGGTCGGTCACGCGATAGGCGAAAACCGTCGCGCCGTCGTCCTGCTTATTCGACGCCACCAATTGCTTGACCAGGTCGTGACCGTAGAAGATGTTGTCCCCCAGGATCAGCGCCGATGGGTCGTTGCCGATGAAATCCTTGCCGATGATGAACGCTTGCGCCAGGCCGTCCGGCGATGGCTGCACCGCATATTGCAGGTTCAGCCCCCACTGGCTGCCGTCGCCGAGCATGGACGCGAAACGCGGTGTGTCTTGCGGCGTCGAGATGATCAGGATATCGCGGATGCCACCGAGCATCAGCGTCGACAACGGATAATAGATCATCGGTTTATCGTAGACCGGCAGCAACTGCTTCGATACGACGTGCGTGATGGGGTGCAGCCGGGTACCCGAGCCGCCTGCCAGAATGATGCCTTTACGTGCCATCGCGGCCTCCTTGTGGGCGCTGTGTCGCTTCCGCGCGCCGCGTCTTCGATCGCGGCCGCGGTAGGTGTGGGGTTTCGCAGGGTGCTACTGCCTTACATGCGTGCGGGGCAAGGCGCCTTTACCAGACGCCCTGCCGCGATGTCACGACCGGACGGCGTAGTTCGTTTCCACCCAGTTCCGATACTCGCCGGACATCACGTTCTCGACCCACGGTTGATTGTCGAGATACCACCGTACGGTCGCTTCGATACCGGTCTCGAACGTCTGTGCCGGACGCCAGCCCAGCTCACGCTCGATCTTGCGTGCATCAATGGCATAACGGCGATCGTGCCCCGGACGATCCTTGACGAAGGTAACCTGATCCTTATATGAACCCGACGCCTTCGGCTTGATCTTGTCCAGCAACGTGCAGATCGTCTGGACAACATCCAGATTCGTCTTCTCGTTCCAGCCACCCACGTTGTACACCTCGCCCGGCGTGCCTTTCTCCACCACGGCACGGATTGCCGAACAATGATCGCCCACATACAGCCAGTCGCGGATGTTGCTGCCGTCACCGTAGATCGGCAGCGGCTTGCCGGCCAACGCGTTCGCGATGATCAGCGGGATCAGCTTCTCCGGGAACTGATACGGACCATAATTGTTCGAACAGTTCGTCGTCAACACGGGCATGCCGTACGTGTGATGGTAGGCCCGCACCAGATGATCGGAGCCTGCCTTCGAAGCCGAGTAAGGACTGTTCGGCTGGTACGGCGTGGTTTCGGTGAACGCCGGATCCGTCGGGCTTAACGAGCCATAGACTTCGTCGGTGGACACATGCAGGAAGCGGAAATCAGTCTTGGCATCGCCTTCCAGCGTGGACCAGTACGCACGTGCCGCTTCCAGGAGCGTGAACGTCCCGACGACATTGGTCTGAACGAACGCGCCGGGGCCGTGGATCGATCGATCCACGTGGCTTTCCGCAGCAAAATGCACGACCGCGCGCGGCCGGTGTTCGGCGAATAACGTGTCCAGCGCTTCGCGATTCAGGATATCCGTGTGCGAGAACACGTGCGCCGGATTGCCCTGCAGCGACGCCAAGGTCGCCGGATTACCCGCATAGGTCAACGCGTCGACGTTGACGATCGGTTCGCTGGAGGCCTTGAACCAGTCAAGGACGAAATTGGCGCCGATGAAGCCGGCTCCGCCGGTGACGAGAAGCATAGCGAATCCTTAATGTAAGGGCTTTAGGATATTCAAGAAAAAACCACGACCGCGGCGATGTCACGCATCGCACGCATTGCACTTTCAGGGCTCGGTGGCATGGTGCGCGGCAAACAGACAGACATACATGTCTTTCAGAAAAGCGCGTCCACCCAGCCCCGCTTGCTGCTTCGATCGATAGCCACGCGTCAGCACCATCGTGCCAACGCTCGCCAATCGCTGCCAACGCGGTACGGCGGCGCTATAGACTGCGGCGCGACGCGTGAGACTGGCGGACAACCGCCGATAATAGTCGGCGGCACGTTGCGCATTATCGCGCAATTCAGGCACTGTCACGGAGTCGAACACGGCCGCTCGTTGTGCCGAGCATTTGGCCATCAACAGATACTGCGCCTGGCCCGCCGATAATGTCCGCTTCATGTTTTCGCGTCGGTTGCGGGTCGCTGGCGCGCCAACGGTATTGGTCTCATGCTGCCGATAGAGCGCCAGCTTCTGCGGGACCGCAACCAGCCGTCCTAACGCGGTACCCATCGCCCAGGCCCATTCGTCATGTGACATCGTCTCGGTCGGCCAAGTATGGTCGGTGGGGCGCTCGGTCACGTCGAAGGCGGTAAAGACCACGCGACGGACCAGCGCACACATGCCGAATAGCAAGTACCAGGGATCGGGCTGCATCGCCTCGTACGTGCCTTCGTAGGCCCAATGCTTGGCGTTGGCGGCCGGCAACGGTGCCAGCGCCTGATTCACCACCTCCACATTATGCATGGCCACCATGACGGTTGGATCGTCGAACACCGGCGCCATTACCGCCAGCTTGTCCTCGGTCCACACGTCGTCCTGGTCGCAGAACGCGATAACCTCGCCGCGGCACAAGCTGATCGCCTTGAAGAAGTTGCCCCGATAGCCCAGCCGCGCGACATTTTTCTCATAACGCACCTCGAACGGCGCGGTTTCCGCGAACCGCGCGACCACGGCACCGGTCAGATCGTCCGGGCTGTCATCGGTGACCACCACCTCCCGTGGCAACATCGTCTGCCGGGCGATGCTCTCAAGCTGCTCGAGAATGTACTGATCTCCCTTGTACGCGGCCAATGCCACCGAAATATCGGCGGTCTTCTTTAAGGTGTTCATTGCTTGGTCCATTACATCCCCCTCAACCGGCGCCTCTTGCACGCCAACCCAGGCGACCCGCGATCTTCGACGTCACCGTGCGCAACCGCTCCTCGACGTACCAGGCCCACACCAGCGAAATCACCGTCAACACCACCCCGGTAACCGCCGTCAGCACCAACGAATGCACGGTCAGATCCGCCACCACATAGGACACGATCAACAATGCAATGGCCGGGAGAATCTTCCGTACCATTTCCCAACTGGTTTTTGCCGCCCAGAACAACAGCACCCCATCAATCAGCACGCGCAGGCTCCATGCAGTCGCGGCACCCGTCAGGCCGAAGTAGTGCGTGAACGCATACAGGATGCCGAGGAACGGCAGCAACTCGGCCACGTGAAAAATCGCGATCACATTCGGCCTGCCCACCGCCTGCAGATAGGTGGACGGGATAAATGCCAGGCTGTTGATCCAGACACCCAACATGATGATCCGACCAATTGGCGCCGATGCCATCGCGAAATCCGGGTTGACCCAGACCGACATGAACGGCTCCAGCACGAACAGTCCGAACACCACACAAGGCGTCATGAACGCCGACAAGGCTTGCGCCGTCTGCACGAAGAAGCGCGCCGAATCCGTCTGCTGTAGTGCCGACATTCGCGGGAAAATCGTTCGTGCGACAACCCCGGGAATGATCCGCAAACGGATCGCCAACGTGTATGGCACGTTGTAATACGCAACGGATTTCGTGCCGAGCAAACTGCCTATCAGGAAGCGATCAGACGACTCCAGCAGCGGACTGGCCAAGTTGGTCAACGTCACCCACGCCCCATACCCGAACAATTCACGCCCGAGCTTCATGCTCGGCCGGCCGCGCAGCCGCAGCGGAAATTGAAAGATGTTCGTGATGAACAACAGCACGATGGCTGTCGACCCGGCAATGATTGTCGCCGGAATCATGTAGTTCATCTTGACGCCGAAAGCAAACGACGCCGCCAGCGGCAAGGTCTGGAACAGAAAGGTATTGAACACCTGCACCCCGTTCAACACCCCGAATCGTTCGCGCCCCTCCAGGCAACCGGTCAAGGCGCCGCTGATCGTCGTCACTGGCACCGATGCGGCAATCCACGGCATCACCGCCATCACTTCGCTCTTCAACTCCGGGTCTATCTTGAAAAACCGCACCATCAAGGTCTCGCCGAGGATATAAAGGACAACTGCCCCCACCAATCCGAACAGCGTGTTCAACAGCAGGGCCGTCCAGAAGACCGATTCGCGCTCTTTGTCGGTCGCGTCACCGAGCTTCGCGACCTGGTTCGCCGTTGCCCGCGACAGGCCGAAATCAAAGAACCCGAAATAGCCCTGCAACATCCAGACGATGGTCAGCAAGCCATAGCGGGCGCTGCCCACATGGTGCAGATACATTGGGACCGTGATCAACGAGACCGCGATGGGGAGCACGCTTCCCATCAAGTTGTACAGCGAGTTGCGTCTCAGATTCCCTGCCATGCTCTGTATTCTCCGGATGCCCGCGTGCGGCGCACGTCAGTCCTGTTTCTGTTGCTGCGCCGGGCGAACGTCCCCCTCAGGGGCGTCAGGGGTGCCAGCGATACATCATTACCTTGCTACGTGCGTCTTCCTCGACAAACACCACATACTCGCCGTTTGCCCGCTTCGTCGCGCTGATACCTTGTGTCAGGTCGACCCAGCCGGAGACGTTCCCCACGTCCGCGCCAGGTCCCATCGTTCCCTCTTCCTTGCCGCTGCGCAGATCGAACACGTGCACCTTCGCTGTCACGGATTCCGCGGTGAACAGGTAATCGCCCGCCACCGACATCGCGATGGTGGAAACCAGCGGCTTGGCCGAAGGGCTCCATGGCAAGTCGATTGTGAAGCGCGCCTTGCGATTTCCTTTTGACCAGTTGTCGTACCGGGCAAACACGGTTCCCGCTTCCTTCCACAACTTCGGATCGGCCGGCTTGTCCGCCGTGTAGCCAGTCACATACAGCGTGTCACCGGCGGCGTCGTACCGCACCCGCTGAATCCGCGTGAACGGTGCGGGGACGGCCACGTTCTGCACTTGATCGTAGCGATAGATCGGCGCGCCATGGGCATCCAGGCCGCCGTAGGCATAGCGCCGGACACCATCGGGCCCCATCGCCGCCCAGACGTCCCCTTTTTCGTCGATCCACCATCCGGCACAGCCAGCGCGGTCGTTGCCGGGGTCGCTCTGATATTCGTCGGCGCTGAAATGCCCGTCACCGTTCGCGTCGCGCCAGATCCAGCCGCCGCTCTTGCCGCCCGAGCCCTTGGCCGGCTGACCCGGTGGCGCACCGTTGTTGGCATGCCCACGGGAAATGACCGTGGCGGGCGTCGCGATGATGCCACCGTCCTGACCCAATCGATACACCGACAATTGCGACGAGTACATGTCCGTCAGCGCGAGGAAGGGCTTACCGCCGAGGCGCACCACTTCCATTGCGGTCATGAACGGATGCTTTGCCTGCAAGCGCGGGTCATCGGTGTACTTGAAACGGTCGACGGTGATGCCGTCGAAGCGCCCTTCCTTCCCGGACGGCCGGTCATAGTCCATCTCGTAACGCCCGGACTGCGTGTAGACGTGCGTCTGATCGTTGGGATCGGCTACCGCCACGTCGGCGAAGGTAAGCCCTTGCACCTGCCAGTTCTGCTTCTGCCACCCATTACCCGATGGCGCATAGCTTTGGAGTTGCGACCCCAGCGTTGCCGCACCGTCCGGTCCCCGGCCGTTCATCGACACATAGAGATTGCCTTTCGCATCAGTCGATACACCGGTCAAACCATTGAACCGCAACGGGCCGGCCTGCCCGGCCGGGGCGGACAGCATGCCGCCCTTCACGCCGACCGGTGCCATCGCCTCATACTTGCCGTCGTCTCCCTTCCCATAGACAAGAATCTGCTGGGCCGGGCCGTTGTCGGCCAACAGCAAGCGATGCTGCTGGTCCACGTGCAGATCCACCGGCTCGACGTCATCGGCCAGCGACGGGATGGTTGGCAACGGTTTCCCGTCGGCAGTGAAATGCAGCACCGTGGGATCACCCAGCACTTCCGGTGTCGGCGATGTCGCGTTCGGCGCTACACCACCCGACTCGCCATCACCTGCCGTCCTTTGTCGTGCCGCCAGCGCCATCATCCGTGGACGGCGCACGTGTGGCGGATTCGAGCCGGTCCACTGCTTGCCAGCCTCGGTGATAACCCAGACACTGTTGTCCGACGGATCAACGGCAATGCGCCCCGGACTATCGACATGCCACTCGCGCTGCTTCGCCATTGTCTCGGCATCCAGCGCGATAATCTTGTTGTCGGTTGCATCCGAGACAAACAGCGTTGATTCCGTTGCGGCAAGACCGGTGACGTTGCCGCTCTGATCCGTCGTCTCGCTGATCAAGGCAAAACTGTTCTGCATTGCGCTGAGCCGATTGCCACGACCAGTGGCAAACGCCGCACCGGTGTTCAATTGCCTTAGCGGACGACGCGTGACGCCGTACCAGAAATGTCCCTTCTGCGGAAAGTTGCCCAGCGTCGGCCCCGACCCCGGACTGCCGATGCCGGCGCCGGTGTAGAGATAGCGGCTGTTTCCGGCAATCGCGATACCGCCCGCATTACCCGATCCATGGGTATGGTCCCCACTCATCACGACGCGGCCATCGCGATAAGCGGTCACCTCTCTGCCACCCTCATCCCAGATCGTATTGGAATAGACCGTGCCATCCGGCGAGACATAGATCGAGGCGATATTGTTTTGCACCCAACCGTCGCGCCCCGGAAACGTATTGCCGATCCACGATGTCTTTACCTTCAACGTCCCGCCCGCGCCATCACCCGCCGCGGATTGCGAAAACGCGTTCGGCATGCCGCTGACCCCGAAGACGGTGGCCAAGGCCATGGACAGCAGGGTAGGCACGACAAAGCGCGTCGTCGACGCGCTCCGGCGAAGCGTGGTCGTGTGTTTCGGTGTCGGCAACGTCATAGACGGTTCTTCTCCATGCAGGCTGGCGCGGTGATTCGACGACGCATCAGCCGGTCGCCGAGTCGCCGGTTTCTTCAAATCCACCACCACGGTGTCACAACACGCAGCGTCTTGCGCAACATGAATTTGTAGCGGTTCTTGCCCGAGTGATATCCCTTCGCGTCGGCGCCGCGTACCCCGATCAATTCCGGGGTCGCACGCAAACGGCACGGTCCCTTGAAGCCGCGGGCATCCAGGCGGCGGCGGACAAGATGCTCGGCCACCACCAACCCATCGGGGCTATCGATCAGTTCGTGATAAACCTGATCAAGATACTGGTCCCAGCCCTGCGGCGTCCAGGCCACGAGATACAGATCCATCCAACCCTTCTTCGGATAGTCGCGATAGTTGCAATAGACCTTGAACTCATTCGGTGCACTGTCGATGATCTGACGCAGATTCGCGACGATATAGCGCCCGGTGATTTTCCATATGGCGGTTTGCGTTGGCGAGGTACCGCGAATGAAGCGTGAATTCTCCATAGCGTACTGGATAAGCTTGAACTCGCCATAGCCGCGGCCATTGGAGGGTGGAAAGTCGTTGCCGAAGAAACTCAGAAACTCGACATTGTCCTGCGCGCCGTGCTCGGCAACCACTTTCTGCAACTCGGTCAAGTCGGACCCCGAGTTCTCGCAGAACACCAGGCGCTCGTTCGACTTCATCTGCGACAAGTAGAACGACAATGCCTTCGCATATTCGCGCAGGCGCGCCTCGGGATCGATGTGCCGCAGGTTGTCGATGCCACGCAGCGGATTGATCGTCGCGGTCAACAACAAGATCTGTTCGTTATGCTTGTCTTTCATCGTCCCAATCCTTTTGCCAATGATGCAAACAGCGATAGCTGCTGCACCGCTATACGCTGCCAAGAGAAACGCTCGCATGTCTGCAGGGCTGCAAGATGGAGACGTTGCCAGAGCGCATCGTCCTCTATAAGCCGGGTGAATGCCGCCACGAGCTGCGCCGTGTTACGCGCCTCCACCAGCAAGCCATTCCGTTCATCGGAGATGTATTCGGTAGGCCCCGGTATTCGCGAGCAGACCGGCACCAGACCACTTGCCATTGCCTCCACGCCCACGAGGGAAAAGCCCTCGCTGATCGACGTCAGTCCCAGAATGCCATAACCATCCAATAACTCCGGCAACGCATGATTCTGATACCTCGGGATAACCGCTATTCGCGCATGAAGGGCAGCGGGGTAATCTTTCAGTATGCCGTCGATGCCGGTCTTGTCACCGGTGCCGATAAAAGCAATACGTATGTCTGGATAACGTTGCATCACCTGCAAGGTTGCCGCTTTGAAATACGTGATGCCTTTACGAAAAATATTACTGCCGATGAAGGCGATATGGCGCGGTGCCACGTCCTTCATTGCCGGATCGGTGGACGACGCGGCGCTATCCACGTGCATGGCGGTCGAAGTTACCGCCGCTTTCGTCTGCAATGCGGTAAGCGTTGCAGCGGCGCGTTGCACGAACACCGTGTCCACGCCATTTTCCACCAGAATCGCACGGTCGCGCCGCACGCCCAGTTTCGTGACGGCATACTCGCGATCGGCCTGATTCAGAAACAGCCCCGCATCCGCATGACGGAACGACATCGCGACTTCCCATAAGCGATATCCTCCATGATAGATAGGATACTTCCAGGATTTTTTCTGTTCGCCCTTTTTACAATTTTCAACAAATTGCTCGTGTACCACATGCTCCAGACCGTGACTGCGCGTGACGCTGACGGTGTGTTTGCGCCAGCCGAAACGCTTCAGCATATTGACGATCCAGCCATCACCGGACGAGAGGTCCAGCACCTCGTATTCCGGATGCCGCATCACATGAAACAGGACATGCCAGGGAAATAAAATCGCACCGAATCGCGAAGCATGTTTTCCCAGGCTATCGAACGTGAAGAGGTCGACCTCGTGACCTTGTTCGCGAAACGCCTCCGCGAGCTTCCAGGTGACGCCGGCAGCACCCGCATGCTTGTCCAGCGTGTGATGGATCGACATCAGGATTTTCATACCAATGCATCCGACGGATGGCTGGTCGCGGATCTGCCGCCCCCTCCACCGTGGTTCGGCTCCTGTCCCGCAATCAATGATGCTTCCTTCGAGACGGATGCCCGCGTCGACGCCGCGTCGATCTCCGGCGCGTCCGGTGTCGAGGTTGCCGCGCGCATCATGGCGCTGCCCTCGGGAGCGCCATGGCCCTGCACGGCGGAACGTTGCAACACCACCGGCACACCCTGGCGTAATGCCGTGGCCGCCGCGCGCCGTGCGGCCCAGGCCTCTTCCACCGCGGCAGTGAACTGCGTACGGAAGGCATCGTTCGAGAACCGCAACGCGTTGTCGCGGCACACGTTCGGATCGAATCGTTCTCGATTGGTCTCGAAACGCTCGACCGCGGCCACGATGCTTTCGACCGATTGCTCATCGAAGAACACGCCGGTAGGCAATCGTGGCGCGGGCGCATCCAGATCGACCACGGTCTCCAACGCGCCGCCCTTGCCGAAAGCGATCACGGGCGTGCCTGACGCCTGCGCTTCCACCGGCGTGATACCAAAGTCCTCTTCCGCCGCGAAGACAAATGCTTGCGCACTGCCCATCTGACGCTTTAATTCGCTAAACGGTTGATATCCCATGACTTCGACATTCGGTCCGGCCTGTGCCCGTATTTTTTCGAGATCGGGACCATCACCAATGACTTTCAGCTTGCGTTGCGGCATCGCCGAGAATGCAGCGACGATCAGATCCATCTTCTTGTACGGGACCATTCGCGACGCCGTCAGGTAGAACGGTTCCTTGTCCGTCTGCAGCGAGAATGCATCGACATCGACAGGGGGATAAAGCACGTCGGCTTCTCGGCGATACACTTTCCAGATACGCCGGCGAATGAAATCGGAGTTGCAGAGGAAGTAGTCGACGCCATTGGCGGTACGGACATCCCAGTTGCGCATGTAGTGCAGGATTGCACGCGCGATCCAGCCGCTCTTCTTTTTATCGAGTCCACTCTCGCGCAGGTATTGATGCTGCAGATCCCACGCATAGCGAATCGGCGAATGCACATAGCTCAGGTGCACCTGATCCGGCCCGGTGATGACGCCTTTGGCAACCGCATAGCTGCTCGATACGATGACATCGTACGAGGACAGATCCAATTGCTCGATGGCAAGGGGCATCAACGGCAGGTATGCGCGGTACTTCGACTTCGACATCGGTAGATTCTGCACGAATGTCGTGGTCGCACGTTTTCCCTTGAGGAAACCGCGCTTCTCGTCGTCAAGGTGATCGACGGTACTGAAAATATCGGCGTCCGGAAAGCAGTTGATCATCTGCTCCAGCACTTTCTCGGCACCGGCATATACCACCAGCCAGTCATGAATGATCGCGATCTTCAACGCGGCACCTCCGGCTGTTGCGTCGCATGAGGCGGATTGGTCGGCCCCGATACGTTGTCGCGCATCGCATCGGCCGCGCCCTGGCGCGTCGCGCGGAAGCGCGTCATGATGTGCTTGTCTCCACGCAGCCACTGCCGCACCAGTTGAACATATCCAGGCACGTCACGCGTGCCTACCAGGCGATACCACTGGCACACTTGCGGTCCACGGGGGCCGAAATGATCTAGCATGATCCGATGCAGGTTGTACGCCGCATTGGTCAACGCGACAACGCTGGGGGCGTTCCGTCCGTCTTCATCGAAGCGTTCGGCCGGGTAGTGATTGACTTGTACCTGCGGATCGTAAATCAGCTTCCATCCGGCGCGACGCACCGCCAGGCTCATCGCGAGGTCGTTATGCACCTGCGCGCCAGTGCCACGCAGACGACGGTCGAAACCGATCTCCTTGATGATCGCGGTGCGATAACTCATATTCGCGCCTTTGAGCACGTCCACCTCGCGTGCGGCACCGGCACCCAAATGATGATTGCCGATCACGCGTCCGGTGGGCTCCACCACCCCCACGCGCTCACGCGTACCGGTCATCGGCTGGCCTCGATGGTGGACCCAATCCCGTCCGCCCACCCCCCCGACCTTCGAATCCGCGGTGAAATGCCCGACAATGCGCGCAATCCAATCAGGATGCGGGGTAGCATCGTCGTCGGTGATGCAGGTGATGTCGAACTGGCTGGCTGCAAGACCGGCATTCAGCGCCGCTACCTGGCCTCCCACGTGCACATCGACGATGCGCAACGGGAAGGACTCGGGGAATGCGGTGCGGGCCACTGCATCTCGGGTCTCGTGATCGTCGGTACGCGCTACCACGAGCACCTCGTCCGCCGGTCGTTGTTGTGCCTGTAAAGCATTCAGGCACTTCAACAGGTCTGCCGGACGGCGATAACTGGGAACTAGGACCGTGACTTTCATAAAGGGTTCTCTCATTCTTGCGCGGACGCCGTTGCCGGCGTGCACCGCTTACGCAGCCGCGCGTTCATATACTTCGCGCGTGCGCCGGGCAATCACTTGTACGTCGAAATGCGTACGGGCATAGGTACGACATGCTTCACTGTCCGGAAGCGTCATTCGACCGCTCATCACATCGTCGATGGCCGTGGCGATGGCGCTGCTTCCGGTGGATGGCAGAACGAGATCCGGGGACAAACCACTGACCGCATCGGGCAATCCCCCCACGGGCGTTACCATTACCGGTGTACCGCACGCCAGGGACTCGATGGTGATGAGGCCGAAGCCCTCCAGCGCCACGGTCGGCACGATGCTCAAATTCGCCGATTGATACACCAGCGGCAGATCTGCATCGGGCACATAGCCGAGCAGTTTCAATTGTGCGCCGATCCCTTTCGACTCCGCCCGCGCCTTCAGTTCGTCGGACAAGGGACCCTTGCCGGCAATCACCAGCAAGAGGTCGGGCCATTTCTCCCGCAATTGCGCCACGGCATCGACGAGATCCTCCAGCCCCATGCGCCGGACCAGGCGCCGGACCGCGACGATGATCGGACGATCGGTCGGCAGCCCCAGCTTCTCGCGCGCCTGCCGCTGCGTCAGTCCCGTTTCGTACGACTGCGTATGGATGCAACCCGGCACGATTTCGATCTTGTCCCGCGCCATCCCGTACTGTTCCTCCAACACCTTCGCAAACGCCCGCGACAGCACGATCTGCCGTTGCGTGCGCTTGTAGACGGATTTTTCGAGATGCGCCTTGATGCCGTGCGTCAGGCCGGTCGGGTTTTCGAAGCCACTTTCGCTGGCCCAGGGGCCGTGAAAGTGCATCACCGTGGGCGTGTCCGCCAGCGCCTTCATGCCAGGCATCGCATACAACGCAAAATGGATAGCAACGTTATCCGGCTTGAATGCCCGTACCTCCTCACGAATTGCGGTACGGCTCGCAAGCAGACGTCGCGCCAGCGACTCGTCCTTACCGGCGAAGCTGCGAACACGGCCACCGGTATCGCGTTCCGCCTGGCCATTGCCGGCCACTAGGCCATGCACGGTGACTCCCGCGTCCGGCAGGGCGTTGAACAACGTGTAGTACATGCGATCCAGGCCACCCGGTCTTTCCGGGAACCAGTGCATGCCAAGTTGAAGTGATTTCATCTGGACTCTCGATTCGTTACACGTCAGCCTTGGGTCAAGACCGACCGTTCAGTCCACGAATTCAGCCAGCCGTGGCCCCTACGGGGACGTACCCGCTCACACGGACACTGGTTGATTCGCCTGCTTGCAATCGCTACTCAGCGAGCGGGCTGAGGCTCGCCGCGCTGCTTCTCCGCCAGCGTGCGTTCATAGACGGCCAAATAGCGCTCGGCCATCGCCTGCCAGGAATTTCGCTTGACGGCTTCACGGCCTCTCACCCGCATGGCTTCGCGCAGCGACGGGTCGGCTTGTATCGTCTTTACTGCCCGAACCATGCCGTCGACGTCGTCGGGGTCCTGCAGTACCACGCCGGCATTGCCGAGCAATTCCGATGCACCGGCACGCGCCGAGGCGATCACCGGCAGGCCCGCGGCCATCGCCTCTGGAATCACCAACGCCCATGGGTCATAGCGCGACGGAAAGACAAACGCGTCACAGGAGGCCATCAACTGCGGCGTGGCCTTTACATGACCCAGGAAGTGGACACGATCGGCGATGCCGAGATCCTGCGCCATCTTCGGATGCACGCTGCCCCGCGCCTCTCCGCCCACCGCGAGTTCGATCTCCGGTGGCAGTTTCGCCAACGCCTTCAGCACCGTATCCAGGTTCTTGCGTGAATTCCGGATATCGCCGACAAACAGCAGCAGAAACTTGTCCTCCGGCAGCTTGAACCGGGCGCGGTCACGTGGCACGTCCGTAAAGCTCTCCACCGATGCGCCATTGAAGATCACATCCGCGCCCCCTTCGATACCGGCCTGCTTCAACTCATCGCCAACGCGCTTCGACACGGCGATGATCGTCCGTGCACGTTTCAATGCAACCCGTTCGAGGCACATGTTCAAGCGCGTATAGAAATACTGATAGGCCGAGCGCAGGCCACCGAATGGTGAAAACGGATAGAAGCCGCTGCGATACCAGCCGCGATGCACGAAGTGCACCGCGTTGACATCCGCGGCGGCCCACGTGATGAAGCCATTCACGTGCAGGATATCGAATTCACCTCGGTGCTTTCGGATGGCCTGCAAGCTGCGCCACGCGAACACCTGGTAGCGCAACATATAGGTCGGTAATGTGCCGTAGTCGATCTTTATCCAGGTCAGGTTCGGATGATCCGCGAAATCGGTCTTCAATTCCGCGGCGAACAGCAACACCTTCCAGCCGCGTGCCAGCGCGGCCCGGATCACTTCGAGGTTCACGCGCCCCTGTCCGTCGTTTTCCCGGATGACATGCTGGACGACCGCTAATCTCATATCGCCCCCTTTTTCCCGATAATGCGTTGATGCACACCGCCGATTGGTCGTGAACCGCGATTGGCGATCACCCCGGTACCGGTACGCCGCACCAGTTCTGCAGGCGGCGTCGGTTCGCTACGCCGCGTCGCAACCGCGCGCGGTGCCGGGTTAGCAGAAGGCGGTGGCGCCGCGCGCTCCGCCGAAGCACCCGTGCGACGGCCGGCGTCGGGCGTTGGCGTACCGCCTTGGACGTCAACCTGCGGCAATGCCCGACGACGCTCGTAATACCGTGCCGCCATCAGCGGGATCGTCACGCCTGTCATGTACAACAGGCCGTCCAACGCAACCAACGTATTAACGAAGACGAGCTGCGCCAACACGCCGATGGCAATCGCGTACCACACCATCACGAAACGGTCTTGCCGATACTTGATGGCGAGCCGCGTGGCCCGCGCCAGCGAACTGAACAGGCCGATCAGGAACAGCAACACACCGGGCCAGCCCAGCGTGTAGGGCAACTCCATCACGCCGCTGTCGAACGATGCGGTCAGCGCGGCATTCCCGTCACTGCCGCCGCTCAGCCGGGCGCCGGTGCCCACCGCGCCCATTCCTTGTCCTGCCACGTCGCCGAGCGCCGTGGAAAGAAAGCTCGAATAAAACTGTGTCCGGGCCTCAAAGCTGTTGTCGCTGCTGATGTCGCCGACGGTGTTCACCCGCTTGCTCAACTGATCGGAAACCAGACTACTGGTGAAGACCGGAACCGACAACATCGCCACGATCAGTACACCGAAAATCACGCGAATCTTGGTCTTTGCGTCGAGCACCGTCAGCAACAGCAGGATCGACAACACCATGCCCCCCCAGGCCGAGCGCACCAGTGTCAAACCCAGACAAATCACGCCAAGCGACGCGGTCAGCCAGCGCCACTTGTAGCCGGGCACCAGTGACAGCAACAATCCCGCCGAGATCATGCCGGCGAATGGGCCGGTGGAATTCAACGGTCCGAACATCCGTGACGCGAACGGCGCAGGATCGCCCAGCGAACTGGTCAGACCGGACAATGTCATCCACAACGCATCCCATGGCGGCATGATCGCGTACTGGATCACGCCGTAGATACCCATGAAGATCGTGCCCGATAACCATGTACGCATCATCATCCGCTGGAACTGCGGAAAACGTTCGGATAACGAATACGCGTGCAAGGCCATCAAGATGGGATATAGCCATCCTGAAAAAGCATACGTCGCCGAAAATAAACCATTGGTGACAATACCCACCAGGAAACTGTAAATCGTGCCGGCGAGCATCAGTAAATACGGCAAACCGCTCTTCGTACCCAGGAAACGACCGTGCCGCATCAGGCTGAACAGTGACAGCATCGCCACCGCCAGCGGCGCGACCTGGATCGGACTGGTGGGATTGAAGGTGCCATGGAAGAAGTCGGTCAGTCGGCGTATTTCGGACGAGACGAACCACAACCACAAGGAATAACCGATGTAGTAGACCGGATAGCGCTTCAGAAACCAGGCACCTATCCCCACGGACATCACGGGAAAGGCAAATTCGAGCAGCGTTCCCTGATGCGCGACGATCAGCAACAGCGTGATGACGATCTGCGCGACCGGGAGCGCCCAGAACTCCTTCGAACTGGTGCGGCGCGCGCCCCCCTGCCGCGTGACAGTGCCGGCCGCTTGCGCGGAACCGGCCGCGGGGCGCGGAGGCAGGGAGGAGGGAGAACTGAGCGAACTCATGGGCGCACTCAATGCGATTCGCTATCGTACTGATAGACGTAGTGGTAATTGCCGCCGCCGTACTTGCCGTACTTTGCAACGCGGCTCGGGATCGCATTGAAGATGGCGCCCACGACACGGCCACCGGACTGCGTCAGCTTCTTGATGGAACCGGACACCTCGCGCTCGGCATGCATGCCATGGCGGAACACGAGGAAGGAACTGCCGGCAAAGCTGCCGATGATCGTGGCATCGGTCACCGCCAGCACGGGTGGCGTGTCGATAATGACGATATCGTATGCGTTGCTCAACGTCTCAAAAACATTGCGTGTTTCCGGCGACATCAGCAACTCGGCAGGGTTGTCCGGGATCGCACCTGTCCAGATCGTGCTCAGGCCCGCGATATCGGTCTGGTTCACGACCTGCTCGACCGGCAGCGTCCCTGTCAACGCTTCGGACAAACCTGGGAAGCGAGGCTGATTGAAGTACTCGTTCAAATGACCACGGCGCATGTCGGCGTCCACCAGCAGCACGCGCTTGCCGGCTTCGGCAAGTAGCGTTGCGATGTTGACCGAGACAAAGCTCTTGCCGGTACCCGGCACGGGACCCGACATCGCCAGCAGGTTGTTCGGCGCATCGGCGAGCGCGAACTGCAACGAGGTGCGGAAGCTGCGCAACGATTCCACCGACGGATCCTTCGGCAGCGACTTCGCCAGAATCGCGCGGCGGCCGTCGCGAGCGCGCTTGTAGCTCTCGTCCCACCGCACCTGCACCGCGTTCAGGGGCACTGCACCCATGACCGGCAATCCCATCGACCGTTCGATGACATCCGGATCCTCGATACCGCTAGACATCTGCTTGCGACCGAATACGAACAAGGCCCCCAGAATGATCCCGAGGAACACCGATGCGGCAACAATCATCCCCTTCTTCGGTTTGATCGGTGTTGCCGGAGGCATGGCGCGATCCAGTATCCGCACATTCCCCGTCGTACCCGCGCGCTGGATCTGCAATTCCTGAACGCGGTTCAACAGCAGCACATAAATGTCTTCGGAAACCTTCGCATCCCGTTGCAGGCTCAATGCATTGGCCTCATCGATCGGCATGCTCTTGAAGCGCTCCTGGAACTTGTCGCGTGCCGCGGTGATCTGCGCGATCTGTTCCTCGATCGACTTTACGACCGGATGTTCGCGCGTGTAGCGTTGCAACAGGTCGGCTTCCTGCAACTTCAGCGTGTCGATCTGGCGTTCATAGTCGATCGCCCCCTGCAAGTAGACGTTCGCTTCCTCGGAAGGCTTGAACGTACCCGACTTTTGCTGGAAGGCGCTCAACCGCTGCTCGGCCGCCTGCAGCTCTGCCTTGCGGCCCGGCAGTTCTTCGTTCAGGAAGTTCAGCATCAGGCTGGCATCTTCCTGCTTGCGCTGTATGTGCTGCTTCAGGTACGAGTCCGCCACGGCGTTCGTCAGTGCCGTGATACGGTCCGGACTGGCACCGGTCATCGAAATCTGAATGACGCCGGTTTGCTTGCCTTGCTCCGCAACCGCCACACCGGCACCAAATCCCTCGATCGTTTCCAGTTCGTTCTGGCGCGTCACGGTGAAACGGCAACCCGGATTCGCGACCAGTTGCTTGATCAACATCGTTACGCCATTGCCATGCGCCGTCTGACCGACCGTGCCTTTCAGCAACAGATTGCCATTCGGGTCCCGCAGTTCATACGTATCGTTCTCACCCACCGTCAGCAACAGCGGCACGTTCTCCAGCTGCTGCGGCACCGTGATGTCATCGATGTCGACACTCTCACCGCCCCAGGCATACCCTTTCAGGCCGAACCAGGGACGCGACAGATGGCCTTTCCCGCCAAGCAGGTGCGCCAGTGAGCCAAGCACCGGGAACGTCTTTGGTTCAACGCCGAATTGCATCTTGAACTGATGCACGACGGGCCCGAGCACGTCACGGCTCTCGATCACCTGTATCTCGGCCGCCGTCGGCAGCGTCGTGCCGGACAGGCTGCTCAGGGCATTGGCTTGCTGCGCGAGCGGCGACGAGGTGTTGTCCGGTTGCTCGACCTGCACCAGGGCGTCCACCGAATAGATCGGCGTGGCGATCTCGACATAGACCAAGGCCGCGACGACGACAACGACGGTGATGCCAACGATCCACCAAATCTGCTCGATGAACAGACGGATCAGGTCTCCTAGTACGAGACCCTCCTGCTCGCCACCCTGGGCCGTCGGCCCGACATTATTAGCTGGGGTATTCAAATTCTCTCTGCCGGTCGATTCAACATTCCGCCCGTCCTGCATTGCAACGGGCCCCGAAGCGCGCATTCTCCAGCCGGTGGCAAGAAAATGCGCGAGGCATGATATGGGCATTACGCAAAGTGATGCCACGGAACCGGCACCGAAACCACCGGTGCCGGTCTGCCAGACATTACTTCGACAACTGCTTCAGGTAGAACAGTGACGACAAGGTCGGCGTCACGAGACTCAAGACGCGGTTGAAACGTACGCCCTTCGCCGTGCCCACATAGACAACGTCCAGCGGATCCATTTGGAACTGCGACGCCAGCAACAACGAACCCGGCTGCGTCATGTCCAACTGGTAGATCTGCGGCTCGGTCGGGTTGTCCCGGCCGCCGCGGAACACGAACACCTCGCGCACGTTGGCCGCGGTATTGTCCACGCCCTGAGCGCCGGTGACGGCGTCGGCCAATGTCAGGCGTCCTTTGTTCATATACAGCGTTGTCGGTTTGATGACTTCACCAAGCACGAAGACGCGACTGTCGATCTGGTCCGGCACGTTCAATACATCACCGCCTTGCAACAGCACGTTCTGGGACACATCGCCCTTGTCGAGCAGTGCATAGGCGTTGATGATCGTCGTCTTGCCGTCACGAATCAACCGCACGCGTTGCAAGTCGCCCGTGTCGCTGGCACCGCCGGAACGCGCGATGGCGTCGGCCAACGTCAATGGACGGTCAGTGATCGGCAGCGTGCCGTTGGCCTTGAACTGGCCTGTCAACTGCACTTGCTGGCTGCGGTACGCCAGAATGCGGACAGTCACCTGCGGATGATTGATATAGCGCGACAGCGCGCCTTCCAGCGCTCTCTGTACCTGGTCGGTGGTCTTGTCACCTACCATCACCGTGCCCGCGTAAGGGAAGAAGATCGTGCCGTTCGGCTGCACGGTATAGCCGGTCGGATCGTTCTGCATGCCGCCACTCGCCGTTTGCGAGAACGGTGTCGCCAAGCTCGTGCCCCCGGACGGACTGCTCATCGTCGAACCCAGCGAGCTACCGCCGGACATCGACAATTCAGGGTGATCCCAGACCGTGACCGCCAGAATGTCCTGTGGCTCGATTCTATATTCGTAATGCTTGGGCACGCCGACGGGAACACCCAACGTCGCATCAGCGGCCTTTGCCGCCTGTTTCTGTGCCAGTCCTTGCCGCAATACCACTTCAGGAGTGATGGGCTGCACCAGATAGGACTCGTCTTCCGTGTTGACGACGTTCGCCTTCGTCATGCTGGACGTGTCCAGGTAGCTACCTGGCGCCCACATGCAGCCACCTAACGTAGCCATTCCGAGACAAGAAATAAGCACTGCGCGACTTAGCATATTTTTTTGATCCAGTTTTCGACTGACTGCTCCACAAGTTCGGCACTGCCGCGATATACCGACTCTGCTTGTCTGTACGGGTCGTAGATTTCAACGTTGAGCCACTTGCCCAGCAAGTGCACCTTCCCACGGGAGGAGGGGTCCAGATCTGACACTTCCCGAATCTGCCGCTCCTCCATCACGAGCACCAATTGGGCGTCCTGCACCATTTCCGTGGTAATGCGGCGTGAGCGGTGCGCGCTCACATCGATGTCTCGCTCGGCGAGCAAGCGGGCCACCACGTGATCGGCCTCCTGGCCATCACGGGCATGCAGCCCCGCCGAATGCACGACGATCCCTCGCGTCCGGACCTGCTCGCTCGCTTGAAAGAGTGCCTCCGCCATGGGGCTTCGGCAAATGTTCGCATGGCAAACGATCAGTATCTTATTAAACATCGTCGGATCGTCTGAAGTTCAGGCCGTCTTTGGCGAGGACTGACCCTTCACACCAGATGCCGGTATGAAAGGGCGTCCGATCGCTTCATAGCGAAAGCCCAGTTCCGCCATTGACGCCGGCTCGTATAAATTGCGTCCGTCGAAAATCGCGCGCGCGTGCAGTTGCTTGATCAGCTTACCAAAGTCCGGACTTTTGAATGCGGTCCACTCTGTAACAATGATTAACGCGTCGGCGCCTTCGGTCGCATCGTATTGCGCATCCACGAATTCGAGGCGGGCCTGCGCATCGGCATTGCCTTCGAAATCAAGCGCGAACACGCGTTTGGCTTCTGTCTGCGCGACCGGATCATACGCTTTCACCTTCGCGCCACGCGACAGCAGCTCGGCCACCAGCGGGCGGCTTGGCGCCTCGCGCATGTCATCGGTGTTCGGCTTGAATGCCAAGCCCCAGACCGCGAACGTCTTGCCGCCCAAGTCCTCGCCGAAGTGTTTGGTCACCTTGTCCACCAGCACGCTCTTTTGCGCGTTGTTGACGGACTCCACCGCGTTCAGGATCTTCAGATCATGTCCGTATTCGGAACCGGTGCGAATCAGCGCCTGCACATCCTTCGGAAAACACGAGCCGCCGTATCCGGTACCCGCATACAGAAAGCTATAACCGATACGCGGATCAGAACCGATTCCACGACGAACCGCCTCGATGTCCGCACCGACTCTATCCGCCAGGTTCGCCATTTCGTTCATGAAAGAAATGCGCGTGGCCAACATCGCGTTCGCTGCATACTTCGTGAACTCCGCGGAACGCACATCCATATAACGGGTGCGTTCGTGGTTTCGATTGAACGGCGCATACAGGTTCTTCATCATTTCTCGCGCGCGCTCGCCCGTTGCGTCATCGTCGACGCCCAGCACGATCCGGTCGGGACGCATGAAGTCCTCCACCGCAGCGCCTTCCTTCAGGAACTCAGGATTCGAAACAACGGAAAAGCCGTATTTGCCGCCTTCGCTGTCGACACCGCGCGCGGCCAATGCCGCCCGAATGGTATCGGCCACCCGGCTTGCGGTGCCCACCGGCACCGTCGACTTGTCGACGATGACCTTGAAGCCTTCCATGTGTTCGCCGATCTTCTTGGCCGCGGCCAGCACATATTTCAAATCCGCCGAGCCATCTTCATCCGGCGGCGTACCTACCGCGATGAACTGCACGTCACCATGTGCCACGCTCGCCGCGACATCGGTTGAGAACTGCAGACGACCCGCGGCACGATTGCGCGCGATGATTTCCTTCAGTCCCGGCTCATGGATCGGGACACCACCATCGTTCAGGATCGCGATCTTGCGCGGGTCCACGTCAAGGCAGAAGACGTCATTGCCGATCTCCGCCAGGCAGGCGCCCGTGACCAAGCCTACGTAACCAGTGCCAATAATGGTGATTTTCATAATGTTTTATCTATCGTGTTGCGGTTATCAGGCAAGTGCATTCGACGAAGCTGCACAGGCAGCAAGGCGCTTCGCCAACGTCACCCGGATGGGCCGTTGAACGCTTTCAGGGTGCGCCATGAAAGACAACGACCCTCCGTTCTACATCAGTACGCGTTGCTGCCGATAAAGCCCTTGACGATTGTCAGCAGGACAATCTTCATATCGAACCAAAAGCTCCAGTGCTGAATATAGTACAGGTCGAATTTGACACGTGCCTCCATCTTCTCCACGCGATCCGTTTCACCGCGGAAGCCGTTGACCTGCGCCCACCCCGTAATACCGGGTTTGATCCGATACCGGTACATATATCCATCCACCTGGTCCTTATAGAGATCGTCATGGGCGATCGCATGCGGGCGCGGCCCCACCACGGACATTTCGCCGCGCAGCACATTGATGAACTGCGGCAGTTCGTCCAGGCTCGTTCGACGCAGGAACGCGCCCACCTTCGTAATCCGAGGGTCCACCTTTTTCGCCTGCGTGATGACCCCGGCCGCCTCGGTATGCACCTTCATCGAACGGAACTTATATATTTCGAACTCACGCCCGTCAACGCCCTTGCGCCACTGCTTGAAGAAAACCGGCCCACGCGACGATACCTTGACTGCAATAGCAATCGAAATCAGCAGCGGCGACAGCATCAACAGCACTACCGCGGCGAAAAGGCGGTCGAAGACCAGCTTCGGCAAGACCTGTAGTTCCGCCACTTCATTGCCGGTCAGGTTGATGGCAGGCAGACCAAGCAGATCGATGATCGAATGATTGAACAAGCTGAGACTGCGGACATCGGGGATGAATCGGATATTGACGAAGTCATTCCGAAACTCTCGCATGTACCGCATGATGTTGCGCTCCTCCGAAAGCGGCAATGCCAGCCAGATTTCGTGCACCCGACGCTGCCGCACCATGCGCACCAGTTCGTCGAAGCTCGACAGCACCGGCACGCCCGCGATCTGTTGCGGTGGTTGCAATGCCTCCGGCACGGTCGCATATGTGGCATCGATCGGCGTGAACTCCGCACTATAGATATCGCGTGAGGGATCTTCCTCCAGCACACACACCGCGCGGAAGCCTGCCTGCGGCGCTGTGCGAATGCGCGACAACACAGCCCGGCAATAACCGCCCGAACCGACGATTACCACCGCACGCTGGTTCAAGCCCTGGCGCCGGATGTTCTTCAGTAACGCATAGAAGAAGGACTTCGACAGCACAAGCAGGATGCCGCACGTCACTACCCACGCGCCCACCCATTCCCGGGATAGCGAATGCGTCCGTTGCAGGCCGAAGACCACTGCAAGGGCAAACACCATCACTACAAGCCACGCACAGATAACGCGAACCAGCAACTCGCCTATTTGCTTGCCGCGCCAGGACTGATAAATATTCAGCCCAGGAAACAGCAGTACCACGCCCAAACTGTTGAAGACCACCATGAAGTAGTCGACGTCCGACCACCGGTGGTGCGCCCCCCCACCAAAAACGAAATGCGTCCCGATGCCGCTCAACGCGACAACGAGTATATCGATCAGCCTGGCCATTAATGGAAGCATCTTTTCTTTCTCCTCCCAGGGGCTAAGAGCAATCCAACGCAGACGTGAATGTCGTTCCCGATGGATCGCATTGCCGCCCGCACCGTCGCCGGACCACCATCACCGGCCATTGGCATCCACGCCGGGTTGATACCAAAGGCTCTTCGGACTCCGCTCATCCGTCAGGTCATACAACTGGAACTGTCGATCAAGCTTCGCACCACCATCCCGTGTCAGCGGTTCCCAATTCAGGTTCGCCACACCACCGGTCGATCGACTGAGCAATGCATCGAACGGGATTTGCACATAAATACCCTTGTCAAAACTACCTTCTCCAAATTGCGCCGATGAGACGTTCGTCTTTGTTGCATAGGCGCCCATCAACACACCATTACGGAAGCGTCGCGATACATCCAGCGTCACGCCTTTATCCTTCGCCAAGTACTGGCCGACGCTGGCCTTGACTAGCACGTCGTGCCAACCTGTATCCCAATAAGCCGTCAGATGACCGGTGAAAGCTTTGTAATCGCGCATGCTGAAGTCCTGATTGAATGCGCGCTGCCTGACCTCATTGACGTCCACGCCCACCGCCAACGGGCTATTCGACGGACGATAGAGCCATTCGGCGCCGACCCCCGCATACATCGGCTCCAGCAGGCCGCCATAGACGCTGTAGTACTGGTTCGCCGTCAACTTGCCGACATGCGTCATCTGCAGGTAGGGGATCGTCAACCGGGACGTCGTCATGTACTCCCGCGCATACGTGCGGACCCGTGGCAGCGAACTGGGTGCGTCATACGTGAAGTTCGAATAGTTGTCGAACAGGCGGTAGCTGAGCCCGCCCGCGATCCACGTGTCCGATCGCAGCCGGAAGGCCGCATTCATCGTCGCGGAAATGCTGTACAACACAAAGCCATTCGGACCGCCCAGGGATTGGGAATAGCCCGGACCGAACGCGTAATAGAAGCGCTGGATCGGGGCCTTGTAAAGCGTTGGGCCTTCGTCCACCTGCGCGTTCGGTGGCGGCGCGCCTTCGAGAATCACCGGCGTCTGATCCGTGACCGGCACCGCCTGTGTCTTGCTTTGCACCCATGCCGTACGACGGACTGTGTAGGAGCGCATCGTCTGTCCGTGCACAACGGTAACGATCCGGAACGTATCGATATCGGCCGGCGCATCGCGATGCAGCACCGCCGAGATCTGATCCAGCAAACGGCGGCGATAGAAGGCCTGCGGACTGTCGAATACAATGACGAGTACATGACCATGCGACTGGATATCCAGCACTTTCCAACCGGTCTGGGCCTGGACGTCCGCCGCGGTCTTTTTCCAATCCGGCGGTGGCGCATCGGCGGCCGGGCGTTGTGGCTGCACCGGCAGCGACGGCACCTCGCTCAGCTTGCGGGTACCAAGGTTCGACAGGTTGCCGTGTAGCGTCGCGCCGAACATCAAACGATTGCCGCGCTCGAAACCCGCGCTTAAGTCGAGGTTGCGATTCAAGCGATACGTAAAACCAACATTGATCGGCAGTTTGGCGTGTGCGTTATATCCGAACGGTTCCTGCTTATAGTCATTGCCGTCGTACTCCAGCTTCAACACCAACGGAATGCTCGACAGCTGGTACTGAACGCCACCGAACAAAGAGGTACGGCCACGGAAGAATGAGTCACCGAGACCACCCGCTTCCGATGAACCCGAACCGGACCCATCCGGACGGGTGTTGAATTTACTGCTGAATATCGACAATGGATTGCTCAGGTTGCCGCGTCCGCCGATATAGCCCCACCCGAGTCCCAGCGACCAGTCAAAACCACCAGTACGCTTGCTGGCCACCAGATACTCACCCGAGAAAAGGCCGGTACCCCCAATATCCATCGCCCCGACGGAAAATTCCGGGATATACGCGGATTCCTTCCACAGCCGGACCTTCACATCGATCGATTTGTCCTTGTATGACTGGTCTCCGCTCAAAGCCTCCGCGCCGTACAAGTGATTCATGATGCTGGTGTAGCGGAACCCGAATTCGAACCAGTCGAGGGGGTGCAGCATCACATTTACACGCTGATACGGATTCACTTCGGTGAAACTGATCGACGCTTCACCGGCACGTCCCATCCGTGCGGACGGTGTCTGCAACAACCCTTCGCTGCCCCAATCATTGGCGGTGATTTGCAGGTCGGTCCCGCGGTCGTCGGCCCATCGGCTCGCCGCCGCCAGATTCGCTGCGCTGACGTTTGGCTTGATCAGTTCGTCCGGCGTCGCCGACTGCTTCAACGCCATGCTATTCGCCGTGACGGACGCCTCAGACGACGTCATCGGAGCAGCGGCACGCGCGTTATCGGCTTTGGGCACCGCATTCTGAGCAACCGTCGTCACCGCCACGGGCGCCGTGCGGCGGTCATTGCCACTCGCCGAATTCACCGTATCCGCCTGGATCGATGCGCCGTTCAGCGCCGTCGCGTTCTCCGAGCCAATGACCGGGTCTACTGTCGACGACGTGGCGGCGGCAGGCGTACGTATGCCGGACGGCGGCTGTGTCGCGAGGAATTCAGCAATCTTGTCAGACACGCTTTCGGGCCAGCCACTACGGCGGCTGGGTGCCCAGATCCACGCACCGGGCGCGACGGTAACTTGTTTTTGTTCGTTCCAGATCGCGATGCCGGCCTTTGCAACGGTCCCGTCAGGCTGGGCTACCCAGGCGATTTCGGCGCGGATTCGCGGCGTGCAGGCACGTATGTAGTAGCTGGCTTCCGAATCCGGGTGATAGGGCACCGTGCAAACGTCACCATTTTCCAGGATCACGCTAACAGTATCGGGCCGTAACGGAATCGTCACCGTGTCACCCGGCGACAGCATCGGGTCGAGCGGCGGATTGACTTGCAGCCAGCGGCCATCGCCGGAAGGCACCGGCAGTCGGCCGGTAGGCTGCATGCCGGACAATCGCGCGTACAGGCCGTCACGGGTAGCTGCCTTGATGCGACGCGTGCCGGGACGATAACGAATCTGCGTGAGCAACGCGCGCCAGCGCGCCTCCTGGATCAATCGGTCTAGCGGACGCGTCCAAATCAGGGCGTGCGTGTACAGCGGCGCCAGTGCGGAACCGCCCGCGCCATTGCTGTCCAACCCCGCCTCTTCAATATGACGTTGCACGAGCCAATCACCCAGATATGTGGACTGATCAATCGTCGCCGATACTTGCGACCATGCCCGCATCGGCACACCGCAAAGCAACAGACACGACAATAGATACCGTGCGCTTTGGCCACGTGTACGTCGCACGCCACGTGCTCCATGCGCTCCCCGCGCCCCCCATTTATGCATCGACGCTTGCCCTTATGTTCAATTCGGCCAGCGCTGCCAGGAGAAGCACAGGCTCCTCGACAGACACTGCTCCCCATAAACCACTTCGCTGGTTTGTCCATCAAAACGCACCGCATAGCGCGACGCGGGCAACGCGTTTTCTCCCGACGATGTTTCACGGAACCAATGCAGCGACGGGTCCGGCACACCGTAGAAGCCGCTACGATGTGGTGCAGCAATGGGCGTAACCGTCAACTGGTCCATCAAGCCGAAGTGATAACCGGGCGACTCATCCCGCCGGCGCTGCAGCGTTGCGTCCGCGCCTATCGACTGCCAGTCGGGCTGCGCGGAAAGCCGCACGTCGGTCCATTCCACCGGCGTCCCACTTGCCGCCAATACACGGCCATTCTGCAAACGCAACACTTCGCCCGCACCGCTGTACCACACATCCACCGTACCGCCCGGCGCCGACTCCTGCGCACCGCGCGCCATCAGGAACGACTTGCCCTGCACCGTCACCAGCAGGTAGGCATACCCTTTGGTCAAGGGCGTACGCGCCACCGAGGCCTGCGAAGAACTGCGCTTGAACTTGATGTAATCCGAGACAGCGGTCACCGGCGCCGAACAGGCACCCAACAACACGGTCGCACAAACGAGAAGACGCGCAATCTGCATAGCTTGTTTTTCAACGCCCCGAGAATCCTGCTGCGCGAGCTCCCTGCCCACGCACGATGTGCCGCATGCACTGATAACAAAGGCTCCCACGCAGACAACGCGAGGAGCCCATGACATCTCAAAAAACTTTCAAACCGACGCGGCGATTTCGCCTCGCACGGCATGCCCTCCTCGCGATACCGGACGGTCAAGGCATGCGATGCGGACGTATTGCCGCCATACCCGAGCATGAAGGAGACAACCTTGTCTTCATGCGATTTGCAGTGCAGACAAAACGTGATCCTTACCCCGCACGCCCCTTCTACTCGGCAAAAGCCGGGCTGCCGCAACGCCAAGTCAGCTCGCCGGCATCTCGCTACGGACAGCATACGGAATCGATACCGCTGGAAAACGGCGCGCTTGGCGGCACATCGCGGTTCAGTCATGTCACGACGGCGTAATGCGCTACCGTCGCGTCGATAGACAACGCCGTTCGGTCCAACTGACCGCTCACAACGTTGCTCAGGCCTCGTTACCGCTGCCTGCTACCCCGACATGACCGAAAGACGGTCTGCGATCGGCAACATCAGCGGCAATCGTTGCCGCGCAGCGTGAGGACCGAACACATTCTAGTGGCGAAAAATCGTCGTCTCAACACCCAGCTTGTATCCAGACGTTTCGAAATCCCACTTTCCGATTATTACCTCGCCCTCGATTGACCGTTTTTACCATTCAATATCGCACGCCATTTTGATATCCGCGAGACCAGTACGTGCGCCGTTTCGATGCCCCATATTGAAAGTCGACATCACCCTGTCATACGTACGCGTCACACCGTATCCCATTTCATCCAAATACCGGCCTTGGCATCTGTCGAATATCGCCCACATCCCTCGCCATACATCACCGGACCGAAGGCTGGCAACGTCATCGCCCTGGTTCGAAAGCCGCGCCGGACAATGGGCTAAGCGTCGAACATACGGTGCCGGGTCCTGCCATCGCGACATGACGCTAAAACATTAAAGCATGCTCTGGGTGAACGCGTACGCCTGCCCCGCGCAAACCACCGAAACCGGCGCATGCGTCATTAAATGGCAGACATCGCTAACGTAGGAATCCTCTGACAAGACAATGGTCATGGTGCCAATATCGCTGCCATAATGATCACGGTGATAGCATTGAAATACCCAATCGACACGCAGTTGGTCGCCAACCAAAAATAAAGAGCGATGCGCGCCCGGATGACCAATTCGTAAAAGTTGTTTTCTTCCCCAGCCGCGACAATATCCATCTGATAGCATGATGGGTCGCGTCTAATACATTATTTGCCGCCTCGCCCGCATGCGCGCCGGATCATCGGGACCGGTGCGGGCACGATCCGCACCGTATGGTGTTCGGCGGCGCAACGGCTTTGGAGCATTCATGAACCAGATTATCGATTCCGTCTCCGTGACCGCTCCGGCTGTCGGGGATACGACCAGCATTCAGCAGGTCATCCTCGCCGGCGGTTCCGGGTCGCGCTTATGGCCCCTGTCGCGCGAGCATTACCCGAAGCAATTGATCGGTTTGTTAGGAGAGCAGTCGCTGCTCGAATCGACATTGGGCCGGATCGACGGTCTTCGCACGACAAATCGCGTCGCAGCCGAGACATTGCTGGTGTGCGGAGAGGATCATCGGTTTCTGACCGCGGAACAACTTCGGGCGAACGGTCGCGCGGCGCGCATCATCCTCGAACCCATCGGGCGCAATACGGCCCCCGCATTGACCGTTGCGGCGCTTGCCGCGACGACCGATAACAATGATCCGGTCATGGTTGTGATGCCGGCGGATCATGCCGTGGCGGACCAGGACGCATTTGAAAAAGCGGTTGCCCGTGCAGCGGTATACGCACAGGAAGGAGCAGTAGTGGCGCTGGGCATCGTGCCGAATCGTGCGGAAACGGGCTATGGCTACATCAAGGCCGGCGCGAACGTCGGCGAGCACGGCGGCCATGCGCTCGAACGCTTTGTCGAAAAGCCACACCGTGAATTGGCCGAGCAGTACCTGGCCTCCGGTGAATATTGGTGGAACAGCGGCATCTTTATTGTTCGTGCCTCCACATGGCTGCGCGCGATTGCCGCCTATCAGCCGGAAATTCATGCAGCGGTGTCGGACGCGTTCGCACGCGGCAAGGACGATGGCGACTTCTATCGCTTGAATAAAACCGCCTTTACGGCGTGTCCGACGGATTCGATCGATTACGCAGTGATGGAACGGCTAGGCGACGATAGCGGCCTGACTGATATCAAGGCGGTGGTCGTGCCGTTGAACGCCGGATGGTCTGACGTTGGTTCCTGGGACGCGGTCTGGGACATATCGGAAAAGGACACGAACGGCAACGTCGCCCGGGGTCGCGTGATGTTCGAGGGCACGACGTCCACTTTTGCTCATTCCGATGGACGCCTGATTGCCTGCGTCGGCCTGACCGACACGATCGTGGTCGAAACGCCGGACGCCATCCTGGTTGCGGACAAGCAGCATGTGCAGCACGTCAAATCGATCGTCAATCAGTTGAAAAGCAACGGCGATCCGGAAGCGCAAAACCATCGCAAGGTTCATCGCCCGTGGGGTTATTATGATTCGATCGACATGGGCGGACGCTTTCAGGTCAAGCGGATCGTGGTCAACCCAGGGGCGAAGTTGTCACTGCAGATGCACTACCATCGCGCCGAACATTGGATTGTTGTAAGCGGCACGGCGGAAGTAACATGTGGTGACAATGTGATGTTGCTATCGGAAAATCAATCCACCTACATTCCGCTGGGTTACAAGCACCGCTTGGCCAATCCAGGCCGCGTGCCGCTCGAAATCATCGAAGTGCAATCCGGCTCGTATTTGGGCGAGGACGATATCGTTCGCTTCGATGACACCTACGGCCGTGCCTGAGCAGCGCTGAAAAAAGGGAGCTTTTTCTCACTAATAGAAACTCCCTCCCCGTTCACGTGGTAGCCTCTCCACGTTGGTGCCCACGCCCTCACGCCGGCAACGCCGAAATAAAGCGTGAGGCGAGGCGCATTTCACTACATCTCGCCCCTACCCAGGGACGGCGCCGCAGGGTTACATCTATTTCATCCAGATACACTCTAACGCATCTTTGTGCGCATTAACCCCGAACAGTGTATTAATGTCGACATACCCAGAGATCGGGTACCGAATTTCAAAATTCGTCTTATTAAAGAGAACGTTTGATGCAATGACATGCAGTAATTAACATATGACGAAACAACAATCAGATTTCGGCCGATTTTTTAAACGCTTGCGCGCCATTATGGCTTAATCAGACGTTCACTCGACAGCAAATGATTTGATTCGTCGTCGTTTTATAGGCATGCGAGGACGCGCTGGCATTCATTTAGGTACATCTTAGTGGATTTATCGTCCTAAAATGAAATGATACGCATCACGCGCCCAAAAAATTACACAACGGCGATACGGCAAATCACGTGGAAAAATCAATCGGCATCCGGTGCAAATTGGCGTCCGCTACCGTATTACCAGTGAATGCCATGCCCAATACCGGACCGCCCCATGTCGCCCGGCAGGCGGCCTGGGGCCCATCTCACCACGCGGTACGTGATCGCGCGGTGTAATGCCTGGATCAGATCAAGAATCGTGTGCGATCTTCTGTAAATGCGATCCACTTTGGCGGTTTTCCACGGCCGGACCAGGTTGCGCCGGTTTCCGGATCGCGGTATTTCGGCGCAACGCTTGCACGTGTTGCTTGCTGTTTAGGCTGGCGGCCTGGCTTTCCGCCAAATCCGAGATCGGCCGCGGTAAGCTGAAAAAGCGCAATCTTCTTGAGTACAGTCTCCAGAGCACCCGCCCTGTCGCGCTCTTTCATCTCATTGATTAAACGATCCAACTCGTCCCGCTGGGCGGTCAATGCACCCAATGTATTGTCGGCTTCTTGCGCCATCGCACTCTCCTTTTACGAACGCTCATTCGTTGCCATGCGCACCACCTTTCTCATCAATAATCACATGATGTAGATGACCAATTTTTGGATTGCATGATCTGAAACTGAAACGCACTCGAATACTACATGAGAATGTTCCTTTCGATAAGAAGTCATTTATCGCTTCGTTTCAATTATGTAAACGTTCTTTCGCGAACCACCTTAAAATCACCGCAAATGTTCATGTATTTTACTACGTCATGGCATCAAATGCCTGTATTGCCAGTATAGATAATCAGTAATAATTGCTTCCGAAGGAAATCGCATTACGCCAACCTCATTTGAAAAATCTCCTGCCTACCTGATAGTTCACGTCACCGCCAGGAAGGTCGAACGGGTTCATACCGGGTCTCGCCAAATTTGGTAAGGTAAAAGATCGCTGCCCTTGTACGACGACAACGGACGATAAAAGGAGCAACACAATGAATGCATTCGACAAGACCACAGATGCACTGGCAGATGCCGCATCGGAAGGTGCCAAGACGGGCCGTCGGTTTAGCCGGCAGGTTGCCGCGGCTGGCGATGCGGCCGGGTCCGATATTCGCGCGCTACTAAAAGACCTAGAATCCGCCCTGAAGGAAGGCAAGGATGACGACGTCGGCGCACTGCGATCGCGTTTGGAAGCACGTCTGGCTGACGCCAGAGCAACCTACGACGACGCGCAATATACGATTCGCCAAAAGTTGCAAGCGGCGGCAGAGACCACAGACGACTTCGTTCGGGGCCGGCCATGGGAAACCATTGGCGCAGCAGCAGGGATCGCATTCCTGCTTGGCGTGATCATCGGCCGCGGCTAGGCACTATTTCGCCGGCGAAAAAAAACATCGCGTAGCTTCGCGATGTTTTTGGGGTGTGCTGCTTGGCAGCGGCGGCACGCCGGGCCGGACAAAGAAGGCACACACTACCTTCCGTACCTTCCAGCAAGCTCAGTGCACTGACCGCCCGGGATCAGCGAGCGGGCAGCCAATCTGACGCGGTATTAGGACGGCGCCTTCATCGACACGCTGTCGAGCAGCGTCTTCTTGCCAGCCTTGTAGTCGTACAGCGAGATCACCGGGTTTTGCACGTCCCCGTTCTTCGTGAACTGGATACGACCCAATACGCCGGTGTAATCCGTCGCGGGCATGGCCGCCAGGATCTTCGCCTTGTCGACCGAGTTGGCGCGCTTCATCGCGTCTACGATTACGTACACCGCGTCATACGTGAACGGCGCGTAGATCTGGATCGGCTGGCCGAAGCGGGCTTGATAGCGCTTCGCGAAATCCGCACCGCCAGGCATCTTTTCCAACGACATGCCGGCTTCCGAGCAGATCACGTTGTCGGTCGCATCGCCCGCCAGTTGCGACAGCTGCTCCGTACACACGCCGTCGCCGGCGAGGATTTTCGAGCGGATGGCCAATTGGCGTGCTTGCTTGGCGAACGGGCCGCCGGTAGCATCCATGCCGCCGAACATGATCACGTCCGGACGTTCTGACTTGATCTTCGTCAGAATGGCGCGGAAGTCTACAGCCTTGTCATTCGTGGCGTCGTGCGACAGCACCTTGATACCCAATGCCTTGGACTTCTTTTCGAACTCGTCCGCCAGACCTTGGCCATATGCCGTTGCGTCATCGACGATTGCCACGCTCTTGGCCTTCAACGTGGTCCCGGCGTACGTTGCCAGCGCCGGGCCTTGCTCGGCATCCGTTGCCACTACACGATAGGCTGTCTTGAAGCCTTGGCGCGTGTAGGTCGGATTCGTTGCTGACGGCGAGATCTGGACGATACCGGCGTCGCTATAGATCTTCGAGGCCGGGATTGTCGTGCCGGAGTTCAAGTGGCCCACCACGGCGACGACCTTGTCGTCCACCAGCTTCTGGGCCACTTGCGTGGCTTGACGCGGGTCACCCGCGTCGTCTTGTGCGTCCAATTGCAGCGTGATCTTCTGGCCACCAATCGTCAGGCCCTTCTTATTGATCTCTTCGATCGCGAGGCGAGCACCGTTCTCATTGTCTTTGCCCAAGTGCGCGATACCGCCTGTCAGCGGCGCGACGTGACCAATCTTAACGATTTCATCGGCGTTCGCCACACCGGCGCTAGCCGCAAAAGCCAGCGTTGCGGCGGCGAGGGGCAGCAATTTAAAAGACACATTACTCATTTAAAACGTCTCCGGTTTCCGGTTCAAGCAAAGTCAGCGCCGAATGATTGAGCGTGAGGCTGTTAAGGTCCTAAGCAGCATCTAAGACCGTGCGAGAGTGTACCGTTACAAAAAAAGTTGCCACCAATATTTGTTCTGAAGAAAAACTCTATTTGAATTTCTCTCAGAAATATGTCAGCACACTCCGTCGAGTGCGAGCGCCACTGCCGACCCGTCCACATGGCGAATCGCTCAGCTCCCGGATGTTATCTCATAAATGATGGCAAACCGACGTTTTCAACTTTGATGAAGAAGCATTTCGGCAATACAGTCGCCTGTATACACATCTTCTTGCGTCACCGGGCGATAAACGCGGCCACCATTGGTCGAGGTAATCCCGCCCGAGCGGCAGGAATGGTGGATGCGCTTAAAGTAAATGCGCTGATATATTTCTAAAATATGCTTACGGGCCGCACCGGAAAACGGCACGTACGCTTTGCGCGTGCATGGCGTGACGGACGACCATCCGCCAGATATCAGATACCAGGCTCTGATAGTAAGCGGTGTGGTGGCACGTCCGGTCGACAGCACTTGCGACAGTAGCGGAGGATTTCTCGCCTGCGCGCCCCATTCGGCGATTTGCCGGGCCGCGAGCCGTCAGCGCGCCACGATCTCCCGCGCACATCAGGTCAGACCGGCTTGAATGGCAAAGCGCAACAAGTCGATATCGGAAAGGAGGCCCAGCTTCAGCATGGCGGAACGCTTCTGGTTACTGACCGTCTTCGGGCTGCGGCCGACATAGGCGGCTACCTCCTTCAAAGAACGCCCGTTCGACAATAGTCGGACAATTTCCGTTTCGCGCGGTGACAGCCGCGCAAGCGACGGCCGGTTTTCCATCCAGACGCCCCGCTCGCCAAGCAACGCCGCATCGCCCCCCGCATCGGGAAAGTGGAGCAGCTCACCGTCCGTCTTCGCCGCGTCGCCGACGCCGTCATTTTCCGATGTGCCCGACCGAGTCGGTGCCCCAGCCTGCCCTGCAGCCCCCCGCGTCACCCACGTTGCCGACGTCCGCGGCGCCCGACGATCCTCGGTTGCCGGACCTGAACGTTCGGCCAGGCTGCACGCCGAGACGTCGCATCGCGTCCACTGACCGAGCGGCAACGTCTTGCCGGTGACACGATTGCTGATGCGCCGACCTTCCCGCCGAGCCTGCCCGGCTTGACCGCTTTCGGACCAAGCCACATTCCCGTTCGGCACGTTTTCCCGTGACGACAGGGCCATTGCGGCATACGTGGCGGCTAGCCTGCCCGGCACACGAGACGCAACCGGTTGGGCCGACATCGGCCCGGTCTCCAAGGTCGACCCAGATGCAACGGTGAGCATCGAGGAAGGCGCTACACACATGGCGCCGCTGGCGAGTACCAGAATCGCCTTCGTCAACACGTCGAGCGGGTCCCGCTTGCACAGGATCGCATCGACCCCCAACGCCAGCGCGGACTCCCGCAATCCCGCGCGATTGAGACTGGTATACAGAATCGTCCGAACGGACGGATGACTTACCCGAATTTGTCGCAGCAGGTACAATCCGTCCGGACTACCGCAATCCTCATCAGATATTAAGTAATCCATAACAAGTACATCGCAATGAATTGCACCTAATGCAGAAAACAATTCCTCGGGCGATCTCACACCTCCGACGAAGGTCATTGACTCAGAGCGACCGATGATGGCGCGTAATCCTTCTATCATTATCGGCTCATCATCGACCACCATTACCCGGATAGCGTCAGGCATGTCATGTCTCCTTCAGCATTCACTTATATAAGTCATCTTACTACGGGTCACTAAGCGAATGCACCCTATCCAATCGGACACATGGTGTGCCGTCCAGCCGCCATGCGACGCCCCTCCTTCTATCCAAAGGTTCGCACCATGCCGTCATCGCCGATCCGCGCTCCCTTGAGGCCTACCCTTACGCAAGGCAATGTCCGGCACGCCCAGCGCGGCCCTTGCCAATCCGCTTCCTTACCTGCGCCGACGCCGGACGGCTACGGCCTCAACCACGGCGTGCCCGTGGACGACCTGCCGGCCTGGCATGCAACGGACACTCTGCCGCTGACGGCCGTCATCGCCCACGAGTTGCGCATGCCGATGCAAGGCTTGCTCGGCACATTGGAACTACTTAGCGAGACACCGCTTAACGCCCGTCAGCAAGCGCTTTTGCGCATCGGAACCGGTGCGGCGGTCGCGCTGGAACGCATTGCCAATGACGTACTTGACTTCACAAAACTTCGGACGGCGCAGCCTTCCATCGCAGCGGAACCGGTTGATCTGCGTCAAATGATAGAAGACGTGGCTGCATTGCTCGATGCGAAGGTCCCGCATCCCGGCGTCGTGGTGAAGACGCATGTCGACGATACAGTGGCCCCGTGGGTCTCAACGGACCCCATACGACTCAGGCAGCTTCTGCTCAACCTCGTCACCAATGCGTTGAAATTCACTGATGCCGGGCACGTTCTGATTCACGTCTCCCGTTCCACCTCGGGCTTGATGCCACCGCTCTCAAAGCAAGACGGATCAGCCGGTTTCGACACCAACACGCCGTACGTTTCGCCATGCGACGCAACATCCGCGTCGGATTCTGAATCAGTACTGGGACACACTTCCGGAATGCCGCGCGAGTCTGGCACACCATCGGCATACGCGACCGCGCCGCAAGCGATCACAATCGACGTAATTGATACGGGCATCGGCATTCCAGCGCAAGCCCTGGCGACCATATGCCGTCCGTTTGCACAGGTAGACGAACATCTCGCGCGAAACCCGGACGGCAGCGGCCTCGGCCTGGCGATTGCCAAACTGCTGGCCTCACGTCTGGAAGGGTCGCTAACGTTGACGAGCGAGGTGGGGGTGGGCACAACCGCACGCCTCGCCGCCTGCTGGCCGATTGCCAACGCCCCGAACAGCAGGGAGAGCAGCCAGCCCACCACGAAAAACGCCGCGTCGTCGACGCCACCCGCCGATGGCACCTGCCAGAGCGCAACGACTGCCGCCGCGCCGGCACCCGAAAGGGAACCGATGCACCAGCGGCGGCGCGCGACAACGCCACCCAGCGTGCGGAACGTCAATGGTGCGTTGCATGGCGAGCGGTCGTCCGCACCGCAATCCTATCGCGCTCAGATATTGGTCGTCGATGATCATCCCACCACGCGCCTCGTTCTCGATGCGCAGCTCGGTGCGCTGGGTCATGGTGTCGCGACGGCGGAAAACGCCGATGCCGCGGTGGCATTACTACGGCAACGTCGCTTCGACCTGATGCTCACCGACTGCAAGATGCCAGGGCGTGACGGCCTGTCGTTAGCCGCCGCCTGGCGCCAGGTCGAAGTCTCGGGCGCATTGCCGATGCGCGTGATCGGCCTGACAGCCAATCCGCTTCCGGGCCAGGCAATGCAGCAATACGCGGCAGGATTCGACGAGTGTCTCGTCAAGCCGGTGACCTCCGAGGTGTTAAGCCGTTTGTGCGTCCGCGATTGGCATCCGCGGCACCCGTCGCTGGCCTCTCACCGCGCGCACGTGATCACGGACCAGGCATCGATATTCCAAGACGCGCGTGCGCGGCGACCCGATCACGCGCAACAAGCACCTCTCGATTTACAAAGGCTGCGCAACATATTCGGCAACGCCGTGACGTTGGATCGGGTATTGACGTCGTTCATTGCCGCCACGCTCGAAGACCTGCGCCTGATTGATACGGCGTTTATCCAGCAGCAGCCGGCACGGGCAAGTCAGCGCCCACTGCATCGGCTCACGGGTGGATTGCAGGTGCTGGGTTGCAGCCCATTGGCCAATCACGGAGCGGCATTGGAACACGCGATGACGACGGCATCGCGACGACGAGGACGCAGGCGTGTCACACCGTCGGAGATCGCAAAGGACACACTGCAAGAACGGCGGTTGTCCGATCGCCTTCGCGCTTTCAGTATCGACGTGGTGTTATGTCTAGACTGGGTCGCGCGACAGCGCTTACGCTGACGCGTACGATGACGATCGCGATGGGATGGCGCCGATGCATCTCACGCATCAAGGGCGTCAGACGTCGGCGCAATCGCCAATCGCCAATCGCCAATCGCCAATCGACATAACCGGCTAGTCCATCAACCTAAGCCGTGGAGTTGGGCCATCTGCGCCACATCAATCGCGCTCTCGCAGCACAGCTTGCGCAGCAGGTTCATCTTATGGACCGCTACGGTCTTCTGGCTGATCGACAGTTGTTGGGCAATCATTCGATTGCTGTTGCCCTTGGCAATCAGCATCGCCACCGACAGTTCACGGTTCGATAAGAGATCGAACGGATTGTCGCCATTTCCCGCGCCACCGCAAGGCTTTACGTGAAAGCCTTGCGCCACCAGGCCAATGGCGGCACCCACTTTTTCCATTGCCTCGAATTTATTCAAAAAACCCGCGATATGCATGGCGTTCAAGCGACAGGCGAACATTTCATAGCGCTTGGCTGTGTAGACGAAAATCTTCACCTCCGGATGCAATTGTTGAACGATTCGAATGAAGTCGACACCCGCCATATCCGGCAGATCCAGGTCGACAATGACAAGCTGAAACTTTTCCTCTTCAGACGTGTGGCGCACATCGGCCAATGCGGCACGTCCCTGCCGTGCCGTCATCACATGTTTGAGCTTTCCCGTCACGCCGGCCTTTCTGCATGCGACCTCGATCGCGGCGAATACACAAGGGTGGTCATCGACAACCAGCACATTGCATGGCGCCATCGTTCCCTCGACGCTCTCGGAAGGACTGCCCGTCATAATCTGTTTAGGTTGATCCACGCCTATCCCTTCGTTGTACCAATGAAGCATTGCTTGTTTGATGACACATTGCAACGCGTTGCGACATCACGCAACGTTTTTCATTCCCCGACGGCATTGTGCCTGCTTCCTGCGACGTGTCCCACCGTCGTTTCTTTATCTTCGGCCGGCCAACTCCGCGCTGCCGCAGGGATAAATACTTATCCAGAGTAAATACTCACTGTAAGGTTGAACTTTAGGACAAAGCGCCGCACTCCCCGCCGAAATAGGAATCGTCCGAAGTCGTGCCAGATCGCATCCTCGCCGCCCCTTGGCAGGACCTGGCCTACACGTCTCGGCGCACCATGGCACAATGCATTGGTCACTTCCCGGTCCGGCGCCCACCGTTCGGATGTTGCAATGCAGCGGCGCACTGCACGGCATGCTGTTCCCCTCGCCTATTGGCCTACCATGCACGCTTTACGTCCAACCACGCCGCACGGCGCCTCCCGCACCGCGCTCTTTCTCTTCGCCATGTCGTTGACATGGTCCGCATGGGCACAAGATCGGGATGCGCCGGTCCGCCGATACTCGCCGCCGGCGCGGGTTGCCTGGACGCTCACCGTACTCACCGACGGCAAGGTGGCGGACACGTTCTCAGGCAACACCGCTGTCGGTCAATCGGCAACGGTGACGCGTCAGTGGAACGTCAGCCATCCGGTAGGCTGCGAAGGCGCGCAAACTCGTCCGGTCGCCTTCGCACGAACAATCACGCTTTCGCCGCTCGGTGTGGATAGTCATCAGGTCATCGGCTTCTCGGTCGATACACAGGACACGATCGATGACAACACGCCTTTAACAGTCCGCTCCGATGGCTGCATATTGCCGCCGACACCACGGACCATCACGGCGCATCATCCAGAATGGGATATTGCGTCAGGCCAGTCTGATACGTGGACCATCGTGCCGAAACATCCCACGCTGGCCTACCAACTGGCCGCCCACGTCGCGGCATCGGCATCGGCATCGGCATCGGCATCGGCATCGGCATCGGCATCGGCATCGGCATCGGCATCGGCATCGGCATCGGCATCGGCATCGGCATCGGCATCGGCATCGGCAGCAGTATCGTCCTCCAGCGCGGCGTCCGGCCCGGTGCCGCGATAGCGAAAATCGCGCGCTGCGAGTAAGCTATTTCCATGAGAAATCCGCAAGCACTGGCACATGATGACTTCACCGCGGTGAGTTGGAACCTGCACAAGGGTCGCTCGCCGCTTGGGCTGCAGGTCTGGAAACCGATGCGTGACTGGCTCGCCCGGAGTGGCGCGGATGCCTGCTTCCTTCAGGAAGCCATGGCAAAGCGCTTGCCCGCCGCGCTCGCACCCGCCGGATTTGGCGAACCCACTGAAGATCCGCCCGAGGCGTTATGGCATTGTCAGGCCACGGAGATTGCCGCATCGTTGCAGATGCAGGTGACGCTTGGTCCGAATGTTTTCAAACCATCGTGGCGACACGGGAATGCGATCTTATCGCCGCATCCACTGGATTTGAGTGGTCGCTGGGATATTTCCGCGCACCGCTTCGAGCGGCGCGGGCTGCTTGCCGCGCGCATGACCTACCAGGGCCAGATCATCACCTTGCTGTGTGCCCACCTGGCATTGACTCGCGCGGCGCGACTGCGTCAGATGCGGTGGATTGCCGCCTGGATTGCCACGGGCGCACCGCGTGGTCCGCTGATCCTCGCCGGCGACTTCAATGATTGGAAAAACGACTCGCCGGCCATTTTCGCGGAGGCGGGTTTGATCGAGGTCGCCGGTACGCTGGGCGTCAGTGGACGGACATTTCCGGCGTTTTCCCCGGCGCTGGCGCTCGACAAGATGTTCGTCCGCGGATTGACGCCGGTCAGTTGGGTGGTCCCCGACCAGAAGGCGGCGTGGCTGTCGGATCACCTGCCCTACGTCGCGCGTCTTAGACTGGATCCGCCTTCTGCTGCGTAAAAGCCGCATATCGGGCGCCGCATCGCGGTTATTAGCTTATTTCCATGCAATCTCTGCCTCGCAAGCAGGTCATTTCTGCTCCACCTGGGCGCATCAGGTAAAATACCGAGCTATTTTTGTGGGACCGGGACAGGCCGGGTCGGCCCGCTCGCCCTTATTGCGCCGTCGTGCCTCTGGGTGGCGCCCTTTACGGACAAGAAATGAGTAATCTGAACCAGGAAACCGTCCTGAGCGTACATCATTGGACGGACACGCTCTTCAGTTTCAAATGCACCCGTGACCCGTCCTTCCGCTTTCTGAACGGCCAGTTCACGATGGTCGGGCTACCGGTCGAGGGCAAGCCCTTGCTCCGCGCATACAGCCTGGCAAGCGCAAATTACGAGGAGTCGCTCGAATTCTTGTCGATCAAGGTGCAAGATGGCCCCTTGACCTCGCGGCTGCAACACTTGCAAGCAGGCGACACGGTGATGATCGGCCGCAAGCCGACCGGCACGCTGATCGTCGATAACTTGCTGCCGGGCAAGACGCTGTGGCTGCTGTCCACCGGCACCGGGCTGGCGCCTTTCATGAGCGTGATCAAGGACCCTGACGTCTATGAACGCTATGACCGCATTGTGCTGACCCACACTTGCCGTTTCGAGCGCGAGTTGGCCTATCAGCAATACATTACCGAAACGCTGCCGTCCGATGAGCATTTCGGCGAGTTGATCCGCGACAAATTGACGTACTACCCCACCGTGACGCGTGAGACATTCCGCACGCAGGGCCGCATTACGGATCTGATCTCTTCGGGGAAGCTGTTCACGGACCTCGATCTGCCGCCGTTCTCGGTGGAAAACGACCGCCTTATGCTGTGCGGCAGCCCGCATATGCTGAAAGACACGCGCGCATTGCTGGATGCCGCAGGCTTGAAGGAAGGCAATCACTCCACACCTGGTCACTACGTGATCGAACGTGCGTTTGTTGATTGACGTCGCAACGCTGGCACGGGCCGTGCTGTGAGGATTGACGGGCTATCGCGTACTTTTCCGCACGCAGGGGAAACGTGAAGTCCGACGTGTCGGGTAAACGCCACGCCCGGCTTTGTAACAGTGCCGCCATCAAGTTGATCGAATGGCGTCATCATCAAGGCCGAGCCACCGTACTTTGATGGCTGTCGCACCCTGCTATATCGACGCAAGTCATTGACTTTGAAATGTTTCGCCCTGTAACAAGGCGAAATTGTTTGCAAAGTCGATCGCAGTTTCGGGACATGTGTCGATAATGGGAAACAAGGGACGAACGCGCAGGCACCACCCGTAGTGAAGCGCCACCGTCAATCGGGATCATGCCGCGTCGTTCGCCATCTCGGCGAACGGCGGCGGATTTCAAGACGCCAGACGTTTTTGCGGCGGACCGCTTTGAAGCGGCAAGCACGCGAAACGCACAGACCAGGAGTTATCCAGATGCGCATCGCTCAAATTGCACCGCTCTATGAAGCCGTTCCGCCGAAGTTTTACGGCGGCACCGAACGTGTCGTGTCCTACCTGACCGAGGCCTTGGTCCAGCAGGGACACGACGTCACCCTGTTCGCGAGCGGGGACTCGCAGACCAGCGCCAAGCACGAGGCGGTCTGGCCAAAGGCCTTGCGCCTTGATCCGGCGATCCGCGATTCGAATGCGCCGCATGCATTGCTGCTCGAGACAGTACGCCGCCGTGCGCACGAATTCGACGTGTTGCATTTCCACCTGGACTACGCACCGTTCGCGCTGTTCTCCCAAATGAATGTGCCGTTCGTCACGACGCTGCACGGCCGCCTCGACCTCGTCGAGTTGCAACCGGTATTCGATGCATTCCCCAAGGCGCCGGTCGTTTCCATTTCAGATTCGCAGCGTGCGCCGTTGCGCGCGAATTGGATGAATACCGTCTATCACGGTCTGCCCAGCGATCTGTTGACGCCGCGTCAGGACGTCGAGCCGGGCTACCTGGCATTCCTGGGCCGGATTTGCCCGGAAAAGCGTCCGGACACAGCGATCAAGATTGCCGCGCAGACGGGCATGAAGTTGAAGATAGCGGCAAAGGTCGACAAGGTTGACCAGGAATATTTCGAACGCGAGATCGAACCGTTGCTGTCGACAGCCGATGTCGAATTCATCGGTGAAATCAACGAAGCGCAAAAGCCGGCTTTCCTATCCGGCGCCAAGGCTTTGCTGCTGCCGATCGATTGGCCGGAACCGTTCGGCTTGGTCATGATCGAGGCAATGGCATGCGGTACGCCGGTGATCGCGTTCAATCGTGGCTCGGTGCCGGAAGTCATCGATCATGGCGTAACCGGGTTCATCGTGGAGGATATCTACGGTGCGGTTGCAGCGGTGGATCGTTTGAAGGAACTGCCGCGACGTGCGATCCGTGAGCGTTTCGAAGAACGTTTCACCGCTGACACCATGGCGAGCAACTACGTCGAGGTCTATGAACGCCTGATCAAGGCGCAGTCGATCCCGGCGCTGGAACAAGTCATCAAGGGTCAAGCCGCTTAAGCAGGACAACACGTCATGCTGCCTGCCGCGTGATGGCGCGCGACAGGCAGCAACGTGTCGGGGTCGTAAAGAAGCCAGCATCGTGTTCGAACCGCGCACCAAAGGTGGATAGGACGATGTCCAACGCCAGGGGTGCGGTTTCAATAAGATGTTGGCTTTTTTATTGCCCTCCGTCATGCGCACGTTGTGTGGTCGCAGGCGGCGACGCTGGCCTGTAAGCGTGCAAGCCGAGTCGCTGTCCGCCTTACGTCACGCTCAGCCGTTTTCGAGCATCCGCGTCAGCAGCCCTTCGAGCTGGGTCGCTTCTTCCTTCGAGAAACCTTGCAGCAGTTCGTTGTACACGCCAACGATCAACGGCAGGATCTCCGGGAACAGCGCCCGGCCGCGGTCCGTCAATTCCAGGCTGACCGACCGCCGATCATCGGTACTGCGCGTCCTGCGCACAATATCTTTCTTTTCGAGACGATCGATCAGGCGGGTCATCGCACCTGGATCGTAATCAAGTAACCGGGACAGCTCGGCTGGCGTCGACGCGGTACCCTCGGCCAACGTCACGACGACGCCCCATTGCGCGGCAGTGAGGTCCAGCGCCTCCAGACGCTCGCTTACGCGCTCGAGCAACAAATGCCGCACACGCGTCAGCAATCGCCCGACCGCGCGCTTGTAATCGAAATTCTCGACGGAATAGATGTCTGTCATAAGAGCCTTGAACACGCTGGACGGAGTGGACGGTAAGCTGATTTTTATTGCCATGTCGTTCATTGTCAATGACAAAGGTTGATCACCCGCCTATTTCCGCAAAGCAGTGCAGACAGATCAAATGGTCTGGTGTGCAAAACTGACAGTTTTTTGAAAGCTTTTCCGATTGCACCACTTTGCACTGGCGATGCCCAACAAATTGTGCTGGTGCCCCGGCTGCGACATGCGACGCCTCGCCTGCTACGACGGCATCGAACAGTAAGTATCCGAGCGATCGTTCGATTACGACGCACGAGACTGGCTGACATGCAGATGCGCTAGCGCCCAATCCATCGGCCGGAATGACGTCGAACCCATGCATGGAAGGTCAACACATGCGTTACAAAGCGTAAGAAAGCAGAATCTGGCATCGTCTTACATGCAGGTTGTGATGACCGGCCGACAGACCAGAACAAAAAGGTAGGTAATGATGAAGAACGACCTGGCCGCTTCGGCGCCCGCCACACTATCCAGAGGCGCGGCCCGCGGCGTCTGGCATGCATTCGGGAAGTCGCTGGCCGTCGTCGCATTGGCGGTCGTCGGCTTGACCGCATTCCATGCCGAGGCTGCCCCGGTGAATATCGGCATCAATGTGGGAACACCCGGCTATGTAGGCGGCCCCCCGCCGCCGCCGCCACCACCACCGCGTCGTTACCGTCGTCGGCATTGGCACCGTCCTCCCCCTCCGCCGCCACCGCCGCCGCATCGTTACCGGCACCGTGGTCCGCCGCCGCCGGGCTGGAACCGCTAAAGCACCTCAGGGCTGCTTGATCCAGCCTTGGGCCATCCGCAGCGCACCCGTAGCGGCATCGCCGACCGCGGGACGGAGCCGCGACCGATGACGGCTGGCCAGCGCATCCGCCAGCCAAGGAGCAACACTCCCCGCCAGCACCACCGGTAGCGTCATGCCCGGGTCAAGCGCATCGATCATGGCATCGACGTCAGCCGCGGCACGCATGCGAAGCGCCCGAACCGTCGGATGGTCCGGAAAGTCCACCAGCACCCGCATCAGGGACGCGTAATCGGTCTGATTCGCCGACGTCAGCCACGCTTGCAAACGGTCCCGCCCGCTCGCCAAGCCTGACGTGCCATGCGACGGCGCGTCCGCGTTCGGATCATTGGCCGCTGAGTGATGCGCCGGGCCGGCCTCAACTTTTGCGATAGGAGAGGCATCGGCATGGCACGGCGCGGCCGCAACGTTTCCAGTGCGCTCTGGCAACCCCATGGCGTCGATCAACGCCCGCGCCAACGCGTCGATCGGCACGCGGCCGTCGAGCGCCCGCTGCGCATAGCCTGCCGCCTGAAGGCCGAACCACGCGCCGCTCGCCTCATCACCCGCCGGAAAACCGAAGCCACCCACGGTACGCCAACCGTGTTCCGCGTCCATCGCACAACCGATGCTACCGGTCCCCAATGCAATCACGACACCGGCGATGATTTCGTCTTGCGCGTTGTCGTGCGCCCGTGTCGGCGCCTCGGCGCGACTCCGTGCCCGCCCACGGCCCTCTTGGCCGGGTTGCTTTCCAGATTCGCGACCCATCGTGCCATCGATCTTCGTTGTGTCAAGCGCATCGCCCCCGCCGCTGAGCGCGCCGACCCAGGTCGTGAACGCGTCACTGAATACCGACAACCCTCGTAACGGCGGCGCACTGGCGATAAACGCATCGCGCCAAGGCGCATGGTTGTCCCCCGCCAGACCACACGCCATGACGCAATCAGGCCACTGCCACGTAATCCCTGCGGTAGAGAAAGCGTCCGTACAGGCGCGCGTGATGGCGTCCCAGGCACGTTCGATACCAAGGCCAAGGCCAGAAGGACCGGCCGCACCGCGTAATGGCCAGGCAAGACCCACAGGCAGATCATATTGATCAACAACGCCTTTGCTGACGGGCACTCCGCCAGACACATCGGTCGGATGCGGGCTCACAAACGATCGCGCCGTGCCGGCCGGGGTCGCAGATGGCGCATACGGCGCGATCAGCACGCGCGTGCCGGAACCGCCACCATCCACACCGATGCAAAACCGTGCGGTCGCGTTCGCCACCGGTAAGCCGGATGGCCCGACGGACGAGACCGGGAGCACGGTCCCGCCGGACGCCCTGTAGTCGTTCGACATAGGTGATCCAGAGAAATGAAAAGACAATGGCATGCGGCTTGCATGACGGGAATGCCATCACCGGCTTACCGCGTGGCGGATTGTTTCGATAACACCAAGCTGGCCATGCCGCATCCGCGACATGGAAGGTTCGATCAGGGGAGTGCTTTAAATGAAGAAGACATTATCGGTCGCCGCATTCATTGCCGCAGCATGTGCCGTGGTCTCGACCGCTTCAGTTGCACAGAACATGCCACCACAGGACGCCGGGCCCGACCACCATGCGCCCGGCATGCGGCCCTCGCAGCCGGATCGTGGCGGCCCGGGCGCACGCCCGGAAATGCACCGGCCGCCGATGGCGCGCCCTGGCGGTCCGGGACCCGTCGATGCACGCGGTCCGGGACCCGCACCGATGGATGGCGGATGGCGCGAACGCGGGCGCCCACTGCCCCGCGAATACCGAGATCGTCAGTACGTCATCGACAATTATCGCGAGTATCAATTGCAACCGCCACCACGCGGTTACCATTGGGTCGGGGTGAACGGTGACTACTTGCTGGTTGCCATCGGTTCAGGCGTCATCCGGGACATCATCACAGGCCGTTGACCCGCGACGTGCCACTGTCGGCGATGCTGCGCGGCAGGGCACGCGTGACATCGTCGCGCTGTGCCGCGACCTGCGCCGCCGCCGGCTCAGCCGATGCCACCGCGATCTTCGATCGCGTTGCCTGCGCCAGCACAATGGCGGTGGACGGGTCGATCCCCTTCGTGAACGGATGCGGATACACACCGATCACCATCACGACCAACGCCATCGCGCCGAGCACGGTCATTTCACGCAAGCCCAGGTCCTTGAGTTTTGCAACGCGCTCGTTCGCCACCGGTCCGAAGATGATGCGCTTGTACATCCATAGCGTGTAGGCGGCGCTCAACACCATCGTCGATGCCGCGCCCACTCCGATCCAGAAGTTGTACTTGATCGCGCCCATGATGACCATGAACTCGCCGACAAAACCGGACGTGCCCGGCAAACCGACGTTTGCCATCGTGAACACCATCATGAAAACGGCGAAGCGCGGCATGGTATTGATCACACCGCCATAAGCCGTCATCGACTGCGTCTGCATCCGATCGCTCAGCACCCCCATGCAGAGGAACATCGCCCCCGAGACAAAACCATACGAGATCAACTGGACGATCGCCCCAACCACGCCGATCTGGCTGAATATGAACAGGCCAAGCGTGACGAGACCCATATGGGCGACCGACGAATAGGCAATGACCTTGCTCATGTCGGTCTGTGCCAGCGCGACCAGGCTGGCGTAGACCACGGCGATCAGCGACAACGCGATCAGCAGTGGGGCGAAGAAGTGGCTGGCATCCGGGGTGATCGGCAGTGAAAAGCGCAAGAAGCCGTAGGCACCGAGCTTCAGCACGCTCATCATCACTGAGGCGCCGATCGGCGCTTCCATATGCGCGTCGGGCAGCCAGGTATGAACCGGCCACATCGGCACCTTGACCGCAAACGCCGCGAAGAAGGCCAGGAATATCCAGATTTGCTGCGACAGCGTCAACGGCATCGAGAACCAAGTCGCCATATCGAAGCTATGCGACACGTGATACAGATAGATCAGCGCGACCAGCATCGTCAGCGAGCCGATCAACGAGAAGAAGAAGAACTTGACCGCCGCATACACCCGGTTGGCACCGCCCCAGCCGCCAATCAACAGATAGAACGGCACCAGTGTGGCCTCGAAGAACACAAAGAACAGCAGACCATCCTGCGAGGTAAATACCCCGATCAGGAAACCGGATAGCAGCAGGAATGCCGACAGGTATTGCGGCACTCGGATTTTCGACCGCCAGGAAGCCAGCACGATCACCACGGTCGTGAACGCGGTCAGCACCACCAGCCACAGAGAGATGCCGTCGATACCCAGGTGGTAGGTGCTATGCAACGCCGGCAGCCAGTTGGCCTGCTCGACGAATTGCTCGGCGCCGGACGTGGCGTCATAACCGAACACGAGCGGGACGGTCAGCAGCAACCCCAGGATCGCACCGGTCAGCGCCAGCCAGCGCGCTGGCGCCGGCCGCTTCGATGAGCCGACACACAGAATGGCGATGCCGAAAACGATGGGGACCCAGATGGCCAGGCTAAGCAGCGGAAATGATTGCATTGATCAACGAATTCGTTTTTAGCGCGGTGGGACGGTGGACGCTGGCAATGTGCGCGCTTGTCGGACATCGAGCAGGCGCCCGGTGTTTGACAGGAGCACGTCCCGCGTCGGCGTCAGGGCGCGTTCTGTGGCGCGCAAGCGACGCGCGCAGGCGTTCCCCGGGGCGCACCCGAAAACTGCGCCCAATTGTCGCAGCGAAACCTTGGCACCGCAATCGTTACCGCATCCACTCTCGCCGACGGCGCTGTATTTGGGTAAACGAGCATAACCGGTTCACCCTTTTTTTGCAGCACAAGCCCTTGGGCCGACAATACATTTTCAGACAACGGTGCCCATGCCACTGCGTTTTCGCCGCGCCGGACAATAGTCCATTGCGCGAAATGGTACAACGCATCCACGTTTTTTTATTGAATGGTGCGCGTATTCACACGGTTTTGACATCGATGTGATGGGGACGCGATTGGTAATTGCCCATTCGTATTGTTCTCATATACGATTTATCGGCAGGCCAAGATTTATCGGCAGGCCAAGACGGTACGCCGCCCGTGGACCCGAACTCGCCGGTCGAATTGATGATTAGAAAAATACCTTTCCCCCTTCAGTCCGGCTTTTCCGCTTCAAGCATGACCGATGACGGTATGTCGGGTGGCGACGGCGGTGGCTCGGGCGTGCCCGGTCAGCCGCCCGGTGTCCTGGCAGCCTCGTCCGGCTCCCATGCGCATTTGCCGCTTTACGCACAGATTCAACGCTTTATTCGCGGCGAGATAGCGAGTGGCCGCTTGAAAGAGGGCGACCAGATCCCCACCGAGGCCGCGTTATGCGAGCAGTTCAAGGCCGCACGCGCCACAGTCGCGCGTGCGGTGCAGCAGTTGGCCCTCGAAGGGTTGATCGTGCGCCGTGCGGGGAGCGGCAGTTTTGTCTCGATGCGCTCGATCAGTGCGCCACTGCAGTTGACGGAGGTGTCGTCGTTCGAGGATAAGCTGGCGCTGGAAGGTGCCAGCGTCAGTTATGAGGTACTGGGCTTCGTCACCCGCGCGGCGGGTGAGGAGCATGGCGCCCTGCTTAAATTGGATGCAACGGAGCGCGTGTTCGAATTGCGCCGCCTGCGCGTCATCGGCGATCAGCGGGCCAGCTTGGAGATCCGGATCATTCCCCCCGCCATTGGCGGTGCGATCACCGTGGAAATGCTGCATAGCCGGTCGATTCACCGGATTCTCGATGAACTGGGATCACCGGTCCGCCAAGTGGTGGGCAAGATCCGCGCATCCACTGCCACCCCGGACCTGGCCGCCCAGCTCGACGTGGCCCCGGGCAGCGCGCTGCTGATCCGCGATTACACATTGCGTGACGGCGCCGGGCGACCGCTGATCAGCGGCGAGTCCTATTACCGCGCCGAATTCCATATCGACTACATCGTCCAGCAGATCGCCTGAGGCGGATCGGCGTCAGGGCATCATGCAGGTGAACGAAGCCGCCACGTTCGGATTGCCCTTGCCGTTGAAATGCGGATAAGTCGGGTACCGACATAGGGGCCGGGTCCGGCCATTCGTGCCGCGGACGATATCCGCGCCCACCAGCGTTTCGGGTGCCTGACCGTTCGTCACCCAGTGATCCAGCGCGGTCAGTTCGTCGAACGCCGGGATGAACACGCCATTACCGTGCTGGAAGCCCGGCACCAGATAAAGGCGCAGGAAAGCGTCAACGATGGGTTGACCATATCGCGCCACCAACGTTTTATAGAATGCGACGGTTTCGTTAGGGCTGATCACCTCGTCCGCAAGACCGTGCATGATAATGATCTTTCCCCCGTGCGCGATGAACCCCGACAAGTCCGGGTTCATCGCGCCGACGACGTCGGACAGGGCCACCAATCGGTCCAGCCATCGGCCAGGGTGCGACACGTCGAAATGTAGCGTGTCGAACCTTACATCGCGCGTCACGAAGTATTTCATATAGCCATCCGCCTGCGCGAACAGATAGCCGTTGGCGTCAAAGCGCAATGGCCGCGTCAATCGCGGCGAACTACCTAGCCCCAGTCCACTGGTGAAGTCGACGCCGGCAAACACGTTGTAGCCATGATAGCGGGAGACGCCATACGCCAATGAATAGGGCAGCTTCAGGCCATTGCGCAATATCTGAAGCGTATGCATTTGCGCGGGCGTCGCGCAAAGTCGCGCACTGACCCAGTCGCGCTGCTGCGCCGGGCAGCGCAGGGCCGCGATGATCTGGCCTTCACGCTGCCGGCACGCAGCCACGTTCGAGACAATGCCATCACGCAAACCGTCCAGATCGTCACACTGCGACAGCACGATCTCACGGACCCGCCGCTGCAGTGCCGGTCCGACATAACCCGGAGGCCGCACGCCCGCGGTGTCATCGTCACGCGGCAGTTGGTTCGACGCACCGCCACCGTCGCCTCCGGCCGGCTTGCCGCCGTCCGTCTGCGGAGGCACCGGCACGGCATTGTTCCCATCCGTCTGGCCATACGCCGCTTGCCCCACCATCACCCCGATCAGGCGCACGCCGGAGAAGTTTAACGCCGGCGCGTTGGCGATGACGCCGTCATAGTCGTCGGGAAAACGTTGCACCACAGTCAGCGCTTCCCGCCCGCCCGTCGAGCCGCCAGCGAAGTATCGCTCCGATGGGGCACGACCATAGCCCAGCTTGATCAGCGCCGATGCCACGTCGTGCGTCTTCTTCAGATGCCCATAGCCGAAATTGATGACTGCCTCATCATTCGTCGCAAAATTTGCCAGGCTCGCATTCCCTACATGCCCGGAGTCCGAACCGTAGGTGGCGTAGCCTTGAAACAGCGGTGATGCGTAAGGCGCGAACGCGGTAGGTTCGGTACCGGTCACTAGCACGCCGCTATAACCGCCGCCGCCCATCTGCAACGAACGCCCGTTCCAGCGCAATGGCAGATTGACCTCGAACCGGATATCGGGCGTGGTCTCAAGCGTCGCGCGGATCACGCCAACGATCCGGCAATAGGCGCCGTTGCGATTCCCCTGGGCATCCGCGGCGATAAAAGCGGCGTCGTTGATCTGCGCCCCGCGCGTCGGCAAGTCGATCGCCGATGCAGGCACCATCATCTTGTCCAGGCCGTTACACCGAGCGATGAAATCCGATGTCGCGCGTGAGAGGCCCAGGCGCGTGCCCGTCGTGCGGCTGGCCTGTGCCGTTGGCTTTGCAAATCGATCGTCATCACCGGGCGCCACGACGGTCGGCGCTGCCGATGGCACAAGCGGCGCACTCGCCCTTGAAGACGGCACGATACCGGTGGCACCGGTTGCTGCCTCCGACACCGGCGAGATCATCATGGCCAGCACGAGTCCTGCAAATGCGCCGGCCAGCAATACGACACGTACGATGCCAAGATTGGCGCGCGTTCTGTATCTGGTACACACCGCACGTGCAATGACCTTTGACCGGCCGACCGGACCGGCGCGCATCCGTGCGGCAAGCGTGCGGAAAACCAGGGGGCGTTGCGCCGATAAGGCGCGGATAGGATCGTTCAGCACAGACTAGGGCAGTCGCGGAGCCGGTTAAGCGCACCGCATTCGAAAGTGGGCGTTGGAGAATTTCTCCATCCTCTCACATCAGAATGGCAGACGTCTGACTGTTGTGCGTGCGCCGCAACACTGCAAGCGATGCGTTCATCTGTTGCCCACCCACCCCGCGGTAACGGTCATAGGCTAACGTGTCGCACAAAATCGTCCGCGTCAGGTCCTCGCTGGCGACAGCAAGATCCGGATGCTCAAGCAGAAAGCGTCGTAGCGTGGAACCTACCGGCTTGCGCACCACCACCGTTCGCGTATGCAGACACGCCGCGAAAGTCGCATTAGATACAGACGCCGGAACATGCACTTAGGGATTAGGGATCATATCATTTGCATTCCTTATAAAAACACCCCCCCCCAGGCATTTGCCTATGTCATCAGATCAAGCACAGCGTTGCGCTGCTGACGTCTAGATCCGTTTAGAAGGAGTCACGGCTCACTCGTACGTCAGGCTCGTGCCTACACCATGTCATTTCACTTACCGTCTTGGACACAGCGATTCTGATGTATCGGCGGCGCGACTCACGTCATCGGCGTACACCGTCGAGTCGACGTGACACGGAGCACGTTCCGACCGACGATAAGAGACCATCGCATATCGCGCTGGCATGACAGGTCTGCGGCTACGCAGTCACTCGAGGCGATGCCATGACTTTCTCCCCTCTGACTCCCATGACGATGCAATCGATCCAGACATCGTTGGCTGCGCTATTGATCGCACACCCGCTCGATGCCGATGCGTTGATCGGTGCATTCGCCGGCGCCATACTGATTGTCACGGTATCACGCAGTCGATCCGTCGCGCGACGTGCCTGCCATGGTTTCGTATCCCTGGTGGCCGGCTACTTCAGCGCTGCGGAGATCATCGCACAGACGCCACTGACAAACGCAGGCATCGCTGCGTTCCTTGGCGCATCTACCGCCGTTGCCGTAACCCTGCGATTACGGAAGCGTCTCGACGGCGACGTTTTTCCACCTATTGCCCGTGGTAAATGACGCTTTAAAACACATGTAGGGGGCGGATTGCGATGTAATGGGTTCATCGTTCGCTTCGCATAATGCTGCCGACATAATTATTGATAAGTCAATTTAAAGATGCTTCTCGTTGAATGCGTTTCGTTTCGTGCTTAAGCGATTAAATAGCGCTAATTAATTTAAACGGGGGTGCAATCGGTACAAATCGTCATCAAGCGCTACGCGTGGACGCAGGCACAAGATTTCCCATAGTTTTTTTGAGATGCACGCCAGGTAATTTTTAACAATCCCGCTTGATCATGTTGTGTTTGCACCGCATCGGCATATTACAGGTGCATTTCATTCAAGTTATACAAACGTTTGCCGCTATCAAAAATAACCGGCTGAAGTGGCCTGAGATGGCAACTGTATCGCCAATTGTAAATGCGCCAACCGCACTGTACTGAACGATGTCCACGAAATCCCTCTTCCAGTTCGCGCCCACGTTTCAATGCCTGCTGGGCTGTCTGGTAGCCACGGCCTTGCTTGTCCTGACGTTCGATGCAGCGGCCCAGGCTCCCTCCGCCTCGGACAACGCCGGTCTGACCGGCACAGCGGGTACGGCCGACTTCGGCGGCAAGTTGTTACTGACCGGCGGGGTATCCCAGATAGAAGGCTCCGCCGGCGGCGGACTGACGCCATGGGCCGTCATCGGCGGTTATGGCACCGGAAGCCAGGTTGGCGGCAACGCGCACGCGACCTACGTCCATACGCAGGATTTCGCTATCAATAGTTATGGCGCGGAAATCGGCATCGCCAACCGGGTCGAATTGTCGATGGCCCACCAGCAACTGAACACCCGTTCCGCGGGCGCGGCGCTGGGCCTGGGCGCTGGCTATCGCATCAATATGGATACGTTCGGCGTCAAGGTGCGCGTCCTGGGCGATGCGGTCCTGGACCAGGACACGTGGGTGCCACAGATCGCTGTCGGCATGCAGTTCAAGCACAACAACAACGGTGCACTGGTCAAGGCGCTGGGCGCCCGCAGCGATTCCGGCACCGACTTCTATGTCTCGGCGACCAAGCTGCTTCTCGCGCAAAGCCTGTTATTGAACGGCACATTACGTATGACGAAGGCCAATCAGTTCGGCATTCTGGGATTTGGCGGCGACAAATCCAATTCCTATAAAGCCGCTTTCGAAGCGTCCGCCGCCTATTTGCTGTCGAAATCCATTGCTGTGGGCGTGGAATACCGGATGAAGCCGAACAATTTGGGATTTGCGCGTGAGCAAGATGCCTACGATGCGTTTATTGCGTGGGCGCCAACCAAGTATTTCTCTCTGACATTTGCCTATGTCGACCTAGGCGATATTGCTACGTTTCGTCGCCAACGCGGCGTCTACTGCAGCGCCCAAGTAGGATTCTGACCATGCGCCGAGCCCCTGTTTCCGTTTCATCATCGCGTACGCACTCGCAACCGACACCACGCACCTTGCTCCTGATCGCGGCGACCACGTTTTTCGTCGCCACCGCGATGTTGTTCACTCACCCGGCAAAGGCAGCCGAAACGCTATACCAGCAGTTCGGTGGCGAAGCGAAGATGTCGAAGATCATCGATGATTTTTACGACAATCTGCTTGCGGACCCGCGCACGAAAGACTACTTCGAGGGCGTGTCGCTGACTCGCGTCAAAAAGCTCCTGGGTGAGCAATTCTGCATGTTGCTGGACGGTGGCTGCACCTATACCGGCCGGTCGATGAAGCAGACGCACGCAGGCGACGGCATCAACCGCGCAGCGTTCGACGCGACCATTGAAGACCTTCAGAAAGCGATGGACAAGCACGGTATTCCGTTCCGACTGCAAAACAAACTGCTCGCTAAACTGGCTCCGATGTACCGCGACATCCAGGATCGCGAGTAATTGTAAAGAATCCTCGCGCACGTCCGTTATCCGGAATGGGCGCGCTCAATCCTGGGCGAAACGCCCGGACGGACTGACCACTATGTGCCCGCTTCTTCGATCGCCGTTCCTGCTGACGTCATCGGCGCCGATGCATCGCGCCCTGCGTCATGTCGGCACCAGCTTGCTGACCACATCGCTGCTGCTCGTCGGCGCGATGGTGGGCATGCCGGCCATGGCGGCAACCGTATCGGTCAAGGTGGTAGACCAGAGCGGCGCCGCCGTTGATGATGCCGTGGTCTGGGCGATCCCGTCCGGCGACACGGTGCCGCCGACAACGTCGGGCACGGCCACCATCGACCAAGTCAAACGCAAATTCGTGCCGTTGATTTCGGTAGTGCAGACCGGCACGTCGGTCACTTTCCCGAACAAGGACGACTTCGAGCACGATGTGTACTCGTTCTCGGACGCGAAGAAGTTCGACCTGCATCTCTACCACGGATTGCATGCAAAACCTGTGGTGTTCGACAAGAGTGGCCTGGTGGTGATGGGCTGCAATATCCATGATCAGATGCTGGCCTATCTGATGGTGGTGGATACGCCGTATTTTGCGAAAACCGACAAAACCGGTAGCGCGCAATTGATGAAACTGCCGCAGGGCGCCTATACGCTGACAGTCTGGCACTACCAGATGACCGATCCGAATGGACGGGTCACGCAGCCGTTGACCGCCGGCGCGGCGAACACCACGAGCGCGGCCAGCATGCGCGTGGAATTGAAGCCGTCGTCGTGATGCGGCCCGCCCGGACCACCGGCGCAACGCCTGTCCCCGCCCCCGCCCGCCTGCCGGGGATGGCGCATGACGCGGACAGCGGCGCCGGGCTCGCGGCCGTCACGACGCCTAGCAGTGCAACGAGGCGCCTGCCATGTTGATTCGCATGCCATTCCATAGTCTTCGCGCCCGTATCGGGTTCACGATCGTATTGCTGATGCTGGCCGTACAGATTGCCGGTTTCCTGATCATCAGCTCGGTGATCCGGACGAACGCGTATGCCAATGCCAACGCGGAACTCGCGGTGGCCGAGCGTGTATTGCATGAAATCCTCGACGCCAACGGCGAACGACTGACGCAGGCCGCATCGGTCGTCTCGGATGACTTTGGCTTCCGCGCCGCCGTCGCGACACATGACGTCAGCACGATTGATTCGGCGCTAAAGAACCACGGCGACCGCATCCACGCAAAGCTCGCGATGCTGGCCGATACCAACGGCAAGCTGATCGCCGATACGGCCGGGCCGATTTTGCCCGGCGAGGTGTTTCCGTTTCCCGACATGATTCGGCAGGCCGCCCGGGAAGGTTCGGCCCGCATGATCGGCATGCTCAACGGACAGCTTTACCAGATCGTGGCCGTGCCGGTAAAGGCGCCGTTGACGATCGGTTATATCGGCATGGGCTTCGCGATCGACACCACCACCGCGAAAGAAATGGCGGCACTGCTCTCGCTGGACGTCTCGTTCATGGCTCGCGACGGCAAAAAGAACTGGGAATCGCTTGCCTCGTCGCTCGACGAGCCGGGGGCGCAAGACGAACGGGGGCGCCGCTCCGACGCCACCCGGTGGGACGGCGGTGATCGCGACTATGTCAGCCGCCTGGTGCGCCTGAACGACACCGTTACAACCGCGCCGATGGCCGTGCTGCTGCAGCGTTCGCTGACGGATGCGCTACAGCCGTTCCGCCGTCTGCAAACCGCCCTGCTATTGATCACCGTCGTCGGCCTGGTGATGTCCGTACTCGGCAGCCTGTTGACGGCGAACAGCGTTACGAAGCCTATTGGCGCGCTGACGCGTTTCTCGCGCCGCGTGGGCCTCGGAGACTATTCAGAGCCGATCCAGATCCCGCATGACAGCGAGGTCGGCCAGTTGGCACAAGCTTTCAACACTATGCAGGAAGGTATTTCCGAACGCGAGCAGCGAATCACGGAACTGGCATACACGGACCGCCTTACGCGCCTGCCGAACCGCGCACGGTTTGCCGAGCGGCTGGATGACGCATTGCAGCCTGCACGCGCGATCGAACGCGCCCAGGCGCGGGCGGTGTCGGGCATCGCGCCGGAACACAGTGGCGAGGCGGCGGCGGAAGCATCCACTATCGAGGCGTTGCCCCCTTTCAGCCTCATGGTGATGGATCTGGATCGATTCAAGTACGTCAACGATACGTTGGGCCATCATATCGGCGACGAGTTGTTGCGCGAAGCAGCCGATCGTCTGCGCGGCGCGCTCGCGCCCTACACCGACATGGTCGCCCGGCTGGGTGGCGACGAATTCGCGATCCTTCTGCCCGACACCGATAGCGACGCCGCGATCCGCGTGGCCGACCTTACCTTGAAAACACTCGAGCAGCCGATTTACATCGAGCATCAGTTCGTCGACGTGGGTGCCAGCATTGGCATTGCCACCTTTCCGAAAGACGGCACCGACGCCAGTGTGCTGCTGCGCCGCGCGGATATCGCGATGTATGTCGCGAAACGCGGCAACCTGGGTCGCATGGCCTTCGATGACAAATACGATAAGAACCGTGCGGATCGTCTCTCGCTGATGAGCGAGTTGCGTCAGGCCGTGGAACGGAACGAGCTGATGCTGTTTTATCAACCAAAGGTCGATCTGGCCACGTCCGAGGTGAAGTACGTCGAGGCCTTGGTACGATGGGAGCATCCGGTTCGCGGCTTCGTACCGCCAGACCAGTTCATTCCGTTTGCCGAACAAACGGGTTACATCAAGGCAATCACCAACTGGGTCATCGATCGTGCGGTGGCGCAATGCGCGGAATGGCTGTCGCGCGACGTCGAATTGGCCATCTCCGTCAACGTGTCCGCGCGCGACTTGATCCATAGCGCGTTGCCGGCCAAGATGGCCACGGTACTCGCGAAGTACAAGGTTCCGCCCCACCTGGTATGGCTGGAAATCACCGAAAGCGCGATCATCGACGATCCCGCGCACGCGATTGCCACGTTGGACAAGTTGTATGCGCTGGGCATTCGCCTGTCGATTGACGACTTTGGCACCGGGTATTCGTCGCTCGCATATCTGAAACGCATGCCGGTGCATGAGCTGAAGATCGATCGCACTTTCGTGATGGGGATGGCCGAGCATGTGAGCGACAAAACCATCGTGCGCTCGACCATCGACCTTGGCCATAACATGGGATTGAAGGTGGTGGCAGAAGGCGTCGAAAACGTCGAGGTGATGAACCAGTTGCGTGAGTTGAATTGCGACTTGGCTCAGGGCTATCATCTGAGTCGCCCCCTGCCTCCAGAACGGCTGGAAGTCTGGCTGGCGGAATGGGATGCGAAGCTGAAAGCGGAGGCAGTCGTGGCCGCCGCAGTCCAGGCCGCCAGCAATGCGACGTCGACGCAGCACGTCGCATCCGCGCACGCCATCGCGCATCGGGGCGCCGGCAATGCCGCCATGGCTGGCGTGCCCCGACCAGACGTCGATAAGACCTGAACGGTCACCCGCGGGCAGGATCAGGGGCAGCGTACTTCGTTCGTCGGGCGCCAACGCAGAATTGGCGCTATCGATAGCAGAATTCGTCGTTGGATTTGCCAGGCAAGAGCAGCTAGGATCGGCGGTCAAAATGACCATTCCGATCCTCACGCATCAGACACGCTCCCGCCAGATGAAACGACACGCCAAAGCCGATCCCAAGACGGTGCCCTCCCTTTCAGCGGACCCGCAGCGCCGCGCGTTAACGTCGTTTTTGCTGGCATCGTGTGCAGCCTTCGCGTTGCCCGTGGAAAAAGCGTTCGCGCAGACCGCGTCGCACACGTTCCGCATTGGCTACCAGAAGGCAGCCAGCACGCTGGTCTTGCTTCGTGCCAACGGCAATCTCGAAAAAGCGCTCGCTCCCGCCGGCGTTACCGTCAAGTGGGTGGAATTTCCCGCGGGACCGCAGCTGCTCGAAGGATTGAATGTCGGCGCGATCGACTTCGGCTACGTGGGCGAAGCCCCTCCCGTTTTCGCTCAGGCCGCCGGTGCCGATTTCGTCTATACCGCATATGAAGTGCCCACGCCTCAGGCCGAAGGTATCCTGGTGGCAAAAGACGCGGCAATTACCAATGTTGCGCAGTTGAAAGGCCGCAAAATCGCGTTCAACAAGGGATCAGACGTCCATTGGTTCATCGTCGCACTACTGCAAAAACACGGGCTGACATATCGCGACATCCAGCCGGTGTACCTCGCACCCGCGGATGCACGAGCGGCATTGACTTCGGGTTCCGTGGACGCATGGGCCATCTGGGACCCGTTTCTCGCCGCGGCGGAACAGCAAAGTGGGGCGCGCTTGCTGGTTGATGGTCGAGGCGTTGTCAGCCATCACCAGTTCTTCCTGACCGCACGGCCTTATGCAAAGGCCCACGACGACATCGTCAAGCTGACGCTGAATCAATTATCCGCTGCGGGCCAGCAGATATTGGCCGATACGCGCGCCGCGGCGCTAGCCTTGTCACCGCTGCAAGGATTACCGCCGGAGATCATCGAGGCGGGGCTGAAACACTATGCTCATGTCTACAAGCCGATCGATGCGCCCGTGCTGGTGGAACAGCAACGTATCGCCGACGCCTTTTATGCGCTCAAACTGATCCCGCGTCCGATCCGGGTGCGCGACGCCACGCTGGTGAACGTCTGATGGCGGAAACCGAGCTATCGCGCCGCCTCGGGCCACTACACGCAGGCCAGCGTCCCAATGCCGATAAAGGCATTGACGGCGCGCACGCAGGCAAGGTTCACGTCGGGGAAAAATCGTCCCGGTTGTCTTCGCGACCTTACGGTCGGCGTCTCGTTCATGCGATGTATCGAACGGCGCCGTGGCTCGTTCCCCTGCTTTTACTGGCGTTATGGGAGCTCGCTTCGCGTAGCGGACATCTGTCCTCACGGGTGCTTCCGGAACCGCTCGCGGTCGGGCGCGCGGCGTTGGCATTATCTCGGTCGGGCGAGCTATGGACCGACCTGGAAGCCAGTACCGTGCGGGCCCTGTCAGGCCTCGCGATCGGTGGTATTTTGGGACTCGCGTTTGGCCTCGCGAATGGCCTCTCGCGCCTGTCTGAATTGCTGACCGATACCACGCTGCAGATGGTGCGCAATATCCCGCCTTTGGCGATGATTCCACTGGTGATCCTGTGGTTCGGCATCGATGAAAGCGCCAAGCTGTTCCTGGTCGCCATCGGCGTATTCTTCCCGATCTACATCAATACCTTCCATGGCATACGCACCGTGGATCGGGCATTGATCGAGATGGCGAAAAGCTATGACTTGCAAGGTTGGCCACTGATTCGCGATGTCATTCTCCCTGGCGCATTACCGTCCATTCTCGTTGGCGTGCGGTTCGCGCTGGGCTTGATGTGGGTGATGCTGATCGTCGCGGAAACCGTATCCGCGCAATCCGGTATCGGCTATATGACGATGAACGCACGGGAATTCCTCCAGACCGATATCGTCCTGGTTGGTATTCTGTTGTACGCCATCCTTGGCAAGCTCGCGGACCTGTTTGCAAAAGCGTTGGAACACTGGCTCTTGAAGTGGCACCCCGAACACCAGAAACGTGGGGTGAAACGATGAGCGTCACCTTGGCCGGGAGCCAACCGGTCACCGACGTCGACGCGGCATCCGCCGCCGTGGATATAAGACGCCTGTCGAAGCATTACGGTGAACAGCATGTGTTGCGACATATCGACTTGCAGGTGCGAGAAGGCGAATTCGTCGCGATCGTCGGCCGCAGCGGTTGTGGCAAGAGCACCTTGCTGAGGACCATCGCGGGCCTCGACGAACCTGACTCCGGCTATCTGTCCGTTGATCGCGCCAGCCTGCGCTTGATGTTTCAGGATGCGCGTCTACTGCCATGGAAAAACGTGCTGGACAATGTCGCGATCGGATTAGGCAAGGATGGCGCTGACAAGGCAAGATCCGCCCTGCGAGCGGTCGGCCTGTCGGATCGCGCAACGGAGTGGCCAGCGGTGCTTTCCGGCGGGCAAAGACAACGCGTGGCATTGGCGCGCGCGTTGGTCCGTCGACCGCGCGTGCTGTTGTTGGACGAGCCGCTTGGCGCGCTCGACGCGTTGACGCGCATCGAAATGCATTCGTTGATCGAGACCTTGTGGCAATCTCAGAAATTCACCGCACTGCTCGTCACGCATGACGTGCAGGAGGCCGTTGCATTGGCGGATCGCGTCATCATGATCGAAGCCGGGCAGATCGTGATGGATCAGCGGGTGGATCTCCCTCGGCCGCGTCAACGGGGCGATGAAACCTTTGCACGTATCGAGGCTGCGGTGCTGCATCGCGTGCTGGCACGGTAGGGTATCGCGCCGCCGTGTTCAGTGCAACATCGGTGACCGATCGCGGCTCGCCGTGCTTGCCACGCAGTCCTGCTGGGGCATTTGCAACAAGAAAAAACTGCCGAGTCGTTCTGAGTCGATCGTTACATCGGCGTCCACGCGCTCATGCACCCCGTCGCAATCGGCTGACTCCAGTAGCAGGCTGCCTCCATTGAAGCAAGCCGCACCAGCAAGCGAGGGAACGACGGAAAATAAAGAGAGATTGAAACAGGCAAGCCACTGTCAATTCGCTCAACACCCCGTTGTCTTGATCAACCGTCTTGGCTATCGCCGTTTTCTGATTTGTGTTGAGCGTAGGGGGTGCCGATCATCGCAGCCGTCACACCCATCGTGCCTTTTTCGACAACAGCTAAAAACGTATTTTTTGCCATCTCCACGTCTTCGCTGCGCCGATATACAGCATGCGCTTGAGTGAAGGCGACGCTCCAGGTTGTTAATAACAGATGAGCAGCGAGCTGGGCGTCAGGATCGTCGGACGGTCGATCAACCACGAGCGCCAGCGACTCGCTTAAAGCGCGAGCCACTTCATCTCGTATCGCCCGCGCCCGCGCCTTGAGTGCTTCGCTAGCCGCTACCGTCTCGACGAAGCGCCGGCTCCCCTCAAAAAAACGGATATAAGGTGCGTCGTTCTCAATCAACCTATGCGCCAATAGTCGCAATGCCTCGATGGGCGCTAAGCCCGATCTACAAGTTCGCACCGCGTCCAGGATAACATCGCGAGCCTCTTCTTCCTGATCAAAGAACATGTCCTCTTTACGGGCGAAGTGGTTAAACACAGTCATGCGCCCCACGTCGGCGGCCTCCGCAATGTCGTCCACAGTAACGTTGTCAAAGCCACGCTCGAAGAATAGCTTTGTCGCCGCGTCCGAAATGTTCTGACGCATGGCCAATCGCTTGCGAGTTCTTCTATCTAGCTGATCTTCCATGCCCGTTCGATGCTGTCCTTGTGGTGGAGTAAGTATATCATTTAGCTTGCGTACAAATATATACTCAGTATAGTACTGGATTGAGTACACAATTTAATTGTCACGAGAATCCGATATGACGCCTCCGGAAAATGCGATAAATCAGCCGAGAACCACTGCACGGGCCCGCGTGCTTGTCTCAGGCGCAAGTTTCGCCGGGCTTGCAAGCGCTTTTTGGATGAGCAGGTTGGGCTATGACGTCACGGTGGTCGAGATCGCCAAGCAACTGAGAAAAGGCGGGACGCCTGTAGACCTGGAAGGAGAGGCCATCGACGTCCTTACGCGCATGGGCATCATCGACAAAGTTCGCGCTAAAGCCCTTCCTCCCCGCACGTTGCAATTTAAGAATGCTGACGACACCGAGGTCGGCAAAATGCTTGCGCAACCCGCTTCGCATGACGCGAAGTACGAAATCCATCGCGACGACCTGCTGGAGATTCTGTTAGAAAGCGTCGCGCATCAAGTCGAGATCTTGTTCGGACGATCGATTGCGCAGATCACCGAGGGACCCAATGGCGTGGCGGTAAGGTTCGTCGATGGGGCTTATGGCGACTATGCGCTGCTGTTAGGTTGCGATGGAAACCGCTCCAATACGCGGCGGCTCGCATTCGGCCAGACAAATGATTTCTCGCATTTCATGGGCGGCTACTTTGCCATCAAGGTTGTCCCCACGACGGATTTACTTCCCGCGAACGTATCGCAAATTTTCAGCGTGCCTGGACAAACGGCGATCCTGAATGGCTATGATGATCGAACCGATATTGCACTTGCCTTTCGAAGCGACGAAGAAATCGAGTACGATCATCGTAATCGCGCTCAACAGCGCGGCATGCTTCACGACCATTTCGACGGGCTCGGTTGGAAAGTATCTGACATACTGGAACATCTGGACGCCGACGATGACTTCTATTTTGACAAGATAAACCAGATCAGGATGCCGCTCTGGTCTAAAGGGCGTGTTGCGCTAGTGGGCGACGCTGGATATTGCGTCTCACCACTAGCCGGCATGGGTGGCTCTTTGGCGATCGTCGGCGCGGCCAGACTTGGGGATGCCCTACGCAATCATGGAAAAGACCACGTGGCCGCATTTCATGAATACCACGACAAGCTGCACGGCTTTGTGGACGAGATCCAGGAAAAAGCTGTCAATTTTGGTATGGCGATCATGTTCCCCTCTGACGAGGCAGAGATAGCCGAGCGTAACCGTGCAATTGGTTCCGGAGTAATCGATTTGTAAACGACTACTTGAATGGCTGCACAAGGTCGTAATGCGGCTGTTACGTAAAAACGTTGCCGAGATCCGCAGAATGATCGCTTGCTTGCTGTTTTTGGTCCCTACGTCCATGCCCCCGCAATAGACGACAAGGCCAAAACCTGGTTTTGCAGGCATCAGTCCTCAGCAAGCCAAGCCGCCAAAGCCCCCGCCGCTCGTGGCCCTACTTCTCAAAAAGTACCCTATGTACAACATTACTTTTCGAAACGAGCGCTCGTTGCTAGCCTTGCTCGCCATCACGCAGTTCACCGTCATCATGGACTTCATGGTGATGATGCCGCTTGGCACCCAGATCATGCGCACCTTTGGCATTAGCCCAACCGGCTTCGCCACTGCTGTATCGGTGTATTCCTGGTGTTCGGGCTTATCCGGCCTGTTCGCGGCAACCTATATAGACCGATTCGATCGACGCAAACTGCTGCTCTTCATTTACGCGCTTTTCGCGCTGTCGAATTTGGCCTGTGCGATGTCGCCAAGTTTCTCCGTACTGCTGTTGGCGCGAGCGTTCGCCGGTGTTACGGGCGGCGTGTTAGGTTCGGTCGTCATGGCCATCGTGGGTGATGTTATTCCGCCTGCGCGTCGCGGTACAGCCATGGGAACGATCATGATGGCGTTTTCTCTGGCAAGCGTTGCGGGTGTACCGGCGGGCGTCTTATTGGGCGCTCACTTCGGTTGGGCTGCGCCGTTTTTCCTGCTCACAATACTTTCTGTATTGGCCTGCGTAGGGGGGGCACGGATCGTCCCTGTGCTAAACGCGCACCTGAATCAGGTTCAACCGACGTTGTCGCAGGTGTTACCTGCGCTATGGCATATCTTTGCGAATCCGCGCCATCTCATGGCCTTCGTCTTGACGTTTTTCTCGATGGCGTCGCAAATGGTGGTCATCCCCTTCATCGCGCCAGTGTTGGTGGCCAATCATGGTATTGCGCCCGCTACGCTTTCCTGGATTTATATGGTAGGCGGGGCAGCAACTTTCTTTACATCGCGCCTGATTGGCAAACTCGTCGATACGTGGGGCAGCCACCGCGTCTTCCGCGTCATGGCCATGCTGGCGCTGATTCCCGTTTTTGGCATGACCCATTTGCCAAACTTATCGTTCGCTTTTTTATTAGCGTTTTTTTCATTCTTTATGGTGATCATGTCTGGACGGATGACCCCGTTGCAGGCACTGATGACCAAGGTGCCGGACCCGACGCATAGGGGTGCCTTTCTAAGCGTGAACAGTGCTATTCAGGCTTTGGGCGTGGGGTGCGGCGCCTGGTTAGGCGGCCTGTTTCTGTCGACGAATGCCAGCGGCGCCATCGAAGGCTATCAACATAACGGCTGGGTCGCGATGGTCGGGCTTGTCTTTGCTGTGTTCTGGATACGCCGGGTTAAAACGACTGAGGTGGGCGGGATGTCCGTCGCGCCCTCCCCTGGAACGCCGGCGTGAAACGCGCTGTCCGCAGTCGCTTTCGTGCTTATATTAAAACGCATTCGAGCGACAAACTAACAGCTTTCAACAGCGTGGTGACAGGCAGAATAATCGACTCCGTCAGCCAAGGCGCTACAACTTGCACCACTATCAGATGCTGCTCAAGGCTCAAACAAAAGGGCAATGTCTTCCGGCTCCGAGCTGCAAGCGTCTGGCATCGGCATACATGCTATCAGCATGCATTATTCGATTCCGCATTGCACATTTTTGATACAGCCCGCCTTGCGTTCCATCGATATCAAAGCGACGGATGCAGGTCACGCACGGGGCTGACCGCTTCTAGTAGCGATGCGACGTGCAGGATGGTGGATTCGGCCTGCCACGCCCCCACAACCTGCACATTGATTGGCATTCCTTCTTTGCTTGTCCCGAATCGCATTGCCAAACCGGGCAAGCCCGTCACGTTGAGCGGAACCGTTGCGCCTTGAAGGTAAGTGGCATCAACAGTCTGGCCGTCGATGACAAAGCGGTCCACGCCATGTTTATGCGCTGGAATGGGCAGTACATGAGTGATGAGCGCGTCGTACCGCGTGAAATAGTCTGCAAACCCGTCACGCAAGCGCTCTGCCGCTTGTTCAGCCTCGATATAGTCCGCAATCGATGTCTCCTGCAATGAGAGCATGGTCTTCGCCATTTTATACAGCTCGTCGTCACCCCGACCAGCAGTGGCTGCCGCAAACGCAGGCTTCATCTCCATGACGTGGAGCTTGTTGAACACATCGAGAGCGAAATCGCGTTCGAGCGCCGGAATACCGACCGGCTCGACAAAAACGCCTTGTCCCCTCAGCGCTTCGGCTGCGGCTTTTACGGTCGCGGCGACCTCGGCATCAACCGGGCCGAATCCCGGTCCGACCATCCAGCCGACTCGCAGCGGACGCACAGGGGGATGGTCTATTCCTGCATCTAATCGAACCATACTGCTGGAAAAAGCATCCTTGCCGTCCGGACCGCGCAATAGCGAATAAGCGAGCGCGATATCACGCACCGATCGGGCCATCGGCCCCACATGCCAGAAGCGGCGCGGTGCACGCGGCCAGATGCCAGTCATCGGCACGCTCCCATGCGTGGCCTTCATGGATGTGATGCCAGTCTGCGCGGCCGGGCCACGCACCGAGATAGCGAGGTCCGTGCCCAAGCCCAGCGGCGACATACCCGCCGCAATTGCCGCCGATTCCCCACCGCTGGAACCGCCGGGTGTCCGGGATAGATCCCAAGGATTGTTGGATCGGCCGGAGAGCAGATTGTCGCTCTCGATCCAATAAGAAAACTCGGGAAGATTTGTTTTTGCCAACAGAATACCGCCGGCTTGCTTCATCCGAGCCACACTTGTGGCATCGACATCCGGGCGGCGGCCTTTGAAGATCGGGGAGCCACGCTGGGTCAATACCCCTGCTGTATCAATTGAATCTTTCACGCTGAACGGCACACCGTGCAACGGCCCCAATGGCCTCCCCTCCAGAACGGCCGCTTCCGCGGCTTTCGCGTGACGTAGTGCGTCGTCCGCAATCGTCACGATCGCATTGACTTTTGGATCAACCGCCTCGATCCGGTCCAGATGCGCCTGCACCACGTCAACGGGCGAAACTTCCTTTGTGCGAATGAGCTCAGCCAGCGCGCTGGCATCTTTGAAAAATAAGTCGGTCTTCATCAGGAAACCTCCAAAGGATAGAAAGATTAATGACGAAACATCAAACTACCTAACGTTCGTTAGGCAAACTTTAGGCGTTATACTTCTTCTCGTCAATCCTTTTTCACGACGGCGGCATATGAAGAACCCGGTGCATGCAAGCGCGACATCGCGCGAAAAAATTCTTGCTTCGGCTACTAAAATTGCGCAAGCGCACGGCTATGGCGGACTCAATATGCGGGTCCTGGCCGAAGATCTTGGTATCAAAGCGGCGAGCCTTTACTACCACTTTCCAAGCAAGGCGGACCTTGCCGCGAACGTCGCTAAGCGGTATTGGGAAGAATCGGCAGCATGGTTGGAGGCGTTGTCATTGGGGACAGCAACTCCCCGGGAGTGTCTGCATCGATACCCGGAGACGTTCCGTAAATCGCTGGAGTGCGATAACCGCATTTGTCTTTGCAGTTTCATGACCGCCGAGTACGACGATCTCCCCGAAGCGGTGAAGGTCGAAGTCCTTGCCTTTACCGAAGTGAATGTCGCCTGGCTGAAAAACACCCTTATCCAGGGAGAAATGGTGGATGTGGCGGACGCGGAAAACCGCGCTAGGGCGATTTTCGCGGCGGTCTCCGGCGCACAATTGATGGCGCGCGGCCGAGCGGATATCGCGCTTTTCGACGCATTGCTACACAGCTATCGCACAGCAGGACTTATCCCTGAATAACAGACGCACTTAGGTTTCAGCGATAAGAAGGTGCGGGCTGGAAGGGGGTTGTATTTTTCGTGTTCAAGGCAGGTTGCAAATCACTCGGACAGCCGAACGCAACGATTCGCGTAGAAGATAGCGGATTGGTTCACGACCGCTGCCCCGTGTTTGGGCTTCGCATCGTCGCGCGCAGTCGATGCGAAAATGCGAGAATCGCCTGGAATAGGATTCGGCTACCCGTCACTCGCTCATTTACCACTTGCTCGCCAACAAATGACAACGACAGAACACGCTGTTGCGCCGGTCAGCCTTTTCCCGGTCGAAAGACTAGCCTCGTTCGCTGATGGCAATGCAGGAGGCAATCCCGCTGGTGTAGTGATTTGCGAGGCGCTACCAGATGCTGACACCGTGCAGGCAATTGCAGCAGAGGTAGGCTATTCCGAAACGGCATTCGCGGTGCCACTCACCGGTGCCTGGCGGGTACAGTCACACTGCGCAGGGGGATTACTAATGCCAGGGGCAGGTCAGTCGTTTCGAGACAGGGTCAGAGCGCTTTAAAAGGACGGTTTCGCTTTTTTCTCTAATGGCGTTGAGTGGCTCGCTGCGCGAGTCGTGCGCGGTTCCGTTGGCCGTCATGGCTTGCGGGAGCTCTCGGAAAAGTAGTCAATCACAAAGTCACGACATCGAGTCGCATAGACAAAATATACGTTCTGAGTTTTCTCGGGTTGCAACTCTAACTGACACCTCGCGATACGAGCTTTACGATCAGCCAGTAACGACCAAGCCGCCGCTTCGCTCTCACAATGGCAGATGACGTCATCCGCATAGCATTCAACCGCCTATCAAATTTCAAGCTGTCAGCCAGAGCAGGCATAGCGCAACTCGTTAAGAATCGTGATGGAGCATCAAAGACGGCTAAGTCGGTTAGCCGTTCTGTTGCCCTAACCCTGCAAAAAAATTACATTAATATTTTTTACTATTACGTAATTATTCGTAATATGTAATGTTATGAAATATAAAACATACGAGCTATTCTCCAAACTCAGAAATCTAATAATTCGCGGTTCATCTCGGGGCTTAAGTTGAAAAAAATAATATTTCTTTTTTTTATGTCCTTAAATTTCTTTATGTTTTTAGCAGTTAATTTCGCTGCATGCCGGACCGAATTTAAATATAATCTGCACACTATTCCGCCCAAAGAAGCCGTCATACTGGTTGTAACTTGTTCGATCTTGATTGCTACATCGGTAGTTTTTTCCGTAATATTTTTGATGAAAGCATACGGAAAATACGACCGCATTCATAATGTGCAGATCGTATCAAAGTTTGTATTTTATGCATTTGCATCAGGAATTGCATTTTGCATTATAATTCCGTTCTTTATAAGAAGCGCGTACTGTAATTAAAAACTATCTCTTTTAAGAAATAAGTGTGGCATCTACTCTTATAAGATGACAATTCATAATAAAGCCTTTGATTCCTCTGAAAAGTGCTAACGGGAGCTTCGCTCTTGACGAGTATTTTGCTCGATGTCGTAACCGTGTTGTATAAATTCGGCACGCGGACATTCAACAGATATCCACGGAGTGTCTGCTCAAGCGTCGACTACAAAAAGCGCCGTCTCGCTGCCTAGCGGACAACGATGGTGACCGAGATCGACCGTCATGCGGCGCCTACCACGGAAACCTGCCAGACATTTGAGCGGCGGCAACTTAAGGGCCGTTATCGAGTGTTCCAGTTGTAGTTTTGGGTTTGCCTTAGGCGAATAAGCATTCTCAGATGCTTTCTTAGGTTTCAGCGATAAGAAGGTGCGGGCTGGAAGGGGGTTGTATTTTTCGCGTTCAAGGCAGGTTGCAAATCGCTCGGACAGCCGAACGCAACGATTCGCGTAGAAGATAGCGGATTGGTTCACCGTCTCCGTCCCGTGCTTTCGACCATGGCGTTATGGCGATCGCTGCGCTGATTTCACCCTACCGCGCTGACCGCACGACGGCACATCACGTAATAGGAGACGAACGGTTTGTCGAGACTTTTATGTCCACATCCCTGACTGTGTGCGAAGCCCGTGATGCTAAAGGGCTATATAGAAAAGCACGCGCGGGCGAGATCACAAATTTAACTGGTATTGGCGACGTTTATGAAGTGCCGCTCGCGCCTGATCTGACGTTCGATTCCAGCGTGTTATCGATTGAAGAATCCGTTAATGTAGCGCTCGAACTGATTGGGGCATCGAATAGGGTAGTGGCGAGCTCCCGCTAATACCGCGGCCAGTTTAGTGGCTCGCTGGCGCCACAGTGCTAGCGAGACCTTGCCCGCATAAGGATCCCATGCGATCAGCGCTAGACTGGATGGTCCTAACGGTCTCCAGCGTTTCCTAACTCGCGCAATGCACTTCGATCAAGGTGTTCTGGCCAGCGGCCTTACAGGCCCGTAGAATGTTTGGCCGCACGCGTTGTCGTACTAGTTCCGCCTAGTGCAAAACCTGCGGCGCGGGAACTAATGAGGGCATTGCTTTCTGTGCCGACGCGTTCTTCACGGCGGCGGTCACCACCGCCATGACGCGACGCAGCCTGTTCAGTTCGCTGAGCATGACCCAATCACGCCATGGTTGCGGTGTCGCGTCGACTGCATGCTGGTAAAAACGCACAGCCGTGCACCATTCGTCGGACGACAGTTCCGCCTGCCTTCCTGCAAGAAGCTTGCCGAGATTTTCGGTCTCGGCGGGCTCGCGCTGCAATGCCCGCGCAATTGACGCCGAGATGGCAAGTTCGCCCTGCAAAAGTTGACCAGGCGTGATCTGCGGCGGCGAGTCTGTTTGAGTCGACTGCTTGATCAGATCGAACATTGCTTGCAACTGTCTACGCAGTTCGTCCTCGCTTTCGTCGGCTAGCGACAGATAGTGCGACGTGACGGCCGGTAGAATCTTGAAGCCGCCGCAATCGGGCGGCGCATTATCCAATGCGCGGGTTGTCAAACTCGCCAGTTGCTCTCGATCGGCTGGGGAGATCCGCGCCATTCCGTCTAGCAACGCCAGCACACGTGTGAAGGCGGAGGCTCGGGCCTTGGCCGGATCGCCATCGGAGAGAAAAGCCTTAATGTCCGGGTCCGTGGCGATTTTTTCAGATAAGGCGGTGAACATCTTTGCCTTCGGCGAATCAGGCGCAATGCCGAACCTGCTCAGCCCTGCAGTATCGAGTGGATGGCCCAATTCGAGCGGCACGGCTACGGCCAGCAGCGACGGCATTACTGCGGTGAGGCCGCCAGTTGTGGGTGCATTGCTGGCAGCGGTTGCTATGCTCGGTTCGGCGGGCAGGTGGATGACGCGAGCTTGCGGCAGCCCGAAAACGAAATTGGTCTCGACCGCCACCAGGTTGCCGCTCGCATCGGCATAGGGCCTGCACTCGGCACGTCGCGACGCCTGAAGTGCGAGATTGTCCAACTCGGGATTGCCTGACGACTGTTCGACGACGACGCCGCTAACTTGGCCATGCACATCGACCGATGCACGAACGGCGACGTCTGGCCGACGCTCGCGTCCGGTAAACGACTGCGCCGATTTCAGATCGGCGGCGGACCAGCCGTAGATGCACGGAATGTTCTGCGCAGGTACATAAGAAGATGTCGGAGCGTTGTTAGCCCGCGCAGTGTGCGCACCAATGCAGCACGCGAGAAGCAGCAGCGTTCGAGCGATGTTGATATGCAGCGGCACATGCGGATGGCATGTTGTCGGCATGCATTGCGGCATGAGATCGATAGTGCTGTTATTGACATTTACCGTTAACGCCGATGCAATTTTGATTGTGGTTTTCATCGCTGCTTCTATCGTTCAACTTCCGCTTGTAATTTTTGGGGCAGCTTGTCCGGCTTTCTAAGATCACTAGGTAGATTGAACCGGCCGTCGCAACACTAGATTATTGAGCAGACTTTAGATATTGGTCCAGCACTTCAGCGGGTGTTTTCCAGCCAAGTGTTTTGCGTGGCCGAGTATTCAGTGCAGCAACGGCTTGAATCTCGTGTTACGAAACGGTCGTTACCGGCGTTGCGCCTCCAACTAACAAATCGTAAATCGATCGATGCGTACATCAAACTCCACTTCGGCGACCAAGATCTGGCCAAGGGCCACTCGCTGATTTCAGCGACATCGAGGTCATCCTTCGTCAGTACACGCATCAAAAAACTTACGCGCGTTTCTGAACGTTGAGGCATTGTCAATAACCCATAACCAAAGTGGCACCATACCCACCAGTAGACCGCGACCCAAATCAGTCAACGTGTAGTCTACCCTTGGCGGTACTTCGCGGCGATCGTTCCGGACGATCAACCCATCCTTCGTCCAAAAGCAGATGATGCAACCGACTCTAAGGCAGCAACGTTGCGGGCAATGGATTTAGGCATTGTCCAAGCGGATCTAGCTGCGGAAACCGAAAAAAACCTCAGTACCATTTTTTCTGCATTTTCGACCGTCATCTGTTGCACGGGCTTTGTCGGCGGGCCAGGAACGCAGCGAAAGATTACAGCTGCCGTTTTAAATGCCGGCGTTGCGCGATATGTGCCGTGGCAGTTCGGCGTCGATTATGACATCGTCGGCCGCGATAGTGGACAAGATGTCTTTGACGAACAAGCCGACGTGCGTGACATGCTTCGCGCCCAATCAAGTACTCGCTGGATCAGCGCATCAACCGGGATGTTCACCAGCTTCTTGTTTGAGCCTTCCTTTGGCGTGGTGGACTTCGAGGCCGGTAGCGTTCGCGCGCTCGGCAGTTGGGATACAGTGACGGTTCCCAAAGACATCGGCTGTATGATAGCCGCCATCCTTGCGCATCAACCCAGCCTGAATGACACGATAGTGTACGTCGCTGGGCACACCGTTTCTTACGCCGAACTCGCCGACATGGTAGATGTCCACCTGGGACGTCGCACGGACCGTGTCCTATGGGATTTCAAATCGCTGCGCGCGCAGGTGGCAGAGCGACCGGGAGATGGCATGTGCAAATATCGCTTAGCTTTTGCGCGAGATACCGGGGTTGCGTGGGACATGGCGTGCACCTTTAACGCTGCGGAAAATATCGCGGTTACAGATGTGCCGACTTGGCTCAGACAAAACAAACGATGATCGCGTGATGGCGCAATTTAAGTTAGCAAGCGGCGTTGCAAGCGCAAGATTCTTTGCTGTGGTGGAGGCAACTTAATAGGTCGGACGGCGTAAAGGACGAGTCGCGAGTAAATACCGCACTGCATAACTCTACCAAGCGCTATTAGCATTAGGCACTCGTAGCAGTTATCGATGGGGGCCGCAAGATGAGGCGTTTGTCCACTCTCACCTATAACGAGCAGTGTATGACGTGGTGGTCAACGATCACTCAAGCCGAGGTTGCGCCGGTCGCTTAACAGCCGTCGCGTACTAGCCATGTCGGTTGATCAATGTCGATCAGCACGCTGAACTGAAATGCCACCGTTGCCAACGGTGGCCAGCAAAGGCCGCCTTGTCCAGGCGACAGAGAACATATGAACGCTAGAAAATTATGTCTTCAACAATTTTTCTCAGTCAAATTGGCTGCGGTATTTCACAAAACCGCGTTTGAAATCCGTACGAAACCCGACGCCCTCGAAGAACCGATGCGCGCTCTCGCGGGAAATCGAACTGAGCAACATAATTTTTGAGGCATTACGGGTCCGGCAAAAATTCTCTGCTTCACGGAAAAGCGTTCGACCAATTCCTCGTCCACGGCAGGCGGTATCTACGACGAAGTTCTCGACTACTGCGAACGGCTGCTGCCCATACATCACATCCAAGCATAGAGATACAAGTACCGTTCCACAGACGATATCGTCGACCTCGCAGACAAATAATTGCGCACGACTGTCATCACCGATTTCTTGGAGTTGTTGCTCAGAAACATTCACCTTTTCGTCGTCCACCAACTGCCGATATAGTGACTGAATTGACATAGCGTCGCCGATATCCGCGGATCGAACCAGTGGATGAACATTCATAATAAAGCCTTTGATTCCTCTGAAAAGTGCTAACGGGAGCTTCGCCCTTGACGAGTATTTTGCTCGATTGCGTAATCGTTTTGTAAAAATTCGGCATGCGGACATCCAGCAGATATTCATAGATTGTCTGCTCAAGCGCCGACTAACGAACAAGCACCCTCTCACTGCCTAGCGGACAATTATGGCGCCTTAGATTGACCGTCATGCGTCGCTTACCCCGGAAACCTACCAGACATTTGAGCAACAGTGGCAACCTAACGCCGTCATCGAGCGTTCCAGTTGTCGTTGAGTTTGCCTTCGGCAAATAGTCATTCTCGGATGCCCCTTAAGTTTCTGGGATGAGAAGGAGCTGGCCGGAAGAAGTTGTATTTTTCATATTCAACGCGGGTTCAAAATCACTCGGACAGCGGAACGCAACGATCCGCGTAGGACATAGCGGATTGGTTCAAGACCGCCGCCCTGCGTTTGGGCTTCGCATCGTCGCGCGCCGTCGATACTAAAATGCGAGAATCGCATGGAATAAGATTCGACCGTCCGTCAGACGTTCATTTACCCCTTGCTCGCCAACCAATGACCAAGACAGAACACACTGTTGCGCCATTCAGCCTTTTCCCTGTCGAAAGACTGGCCTCGTTCGCCGATGGCGATGCAGGAGGCAATCCCGCTGGTGTAGTGATTTGCGAGGCGCTGCCAGATGCTGACACCATGCTGGCAATCGCAGCGGAGGTCGGCTATTCCGAAACGGCATTCGCGGCGCCGCTCGCCGGTGCCTGGCGGGTACGCTATTTCGCTCCCGAAATCGAGGTCCCCTTCTGTGGACATGCAACCATCGCACTGGGAGCCGCACTTGCTCGGCGTGTAGGAGATGGGCTATTTCACCTACACCTCAACCAAGCGGAAATCACGGTCGAGGCGCGTTGTGACGGTGCGGCATTGTTCGCAGCTTTACAGTCGCCGCCAACCCACAGTGAGCCGGCACCGCCGGATCTCTTATGCGATGCACTGGCGCTGTTTGGTTATACGCAAGAAGAACTGGACACGCGCCTGCCGCCTGCTATTGCGTATGGTGGAGCAAAGCACCTCGTGCTTGCGCTGACCGAGCGCGCCCGTCTGTCTGAAATGCACTATGACCTTGATATTGGTCGCGAACTGATGCTTGCTCACGGACTTGCCACGATCGCGCTGGTGCACGCCGAGCACCAGCGGCTGTTTCACGCTCGCAATCCCTTTGCGGCAGGCGGTGTGTACGAAGATCCCGCGACCGGCGCGGCAGCCGCGGCCCTGGCGGGCTATCTACGGGATGCAGGATGGCTGCACGAGGGCACCGTCAATATCATCCAGGGAGAGGACATGGGGATGCGTAGCCGCCTCCATGTGGAAATCTCCCCGGAAGGAGGTGCAAGCATACGGGTGTCGGGCGCGGTTCGCGCCTTGGATTAAGGTGCGGTATTCACGAGTGTAACTCGGCCACGCGGGTACCAACCGTCTGACATAAACAGGCAGATTAGCTTGTGAAAAGTTAAACGAGTTCCGAAATTTCAATCAGATTGAGGTCTGGGTCGCGAATGTAGACTGAACGTATTTTCTGGGTAGCCCCAGTCCGGTCGACGGGGCCTTCCAGGATAGGCCAGCCGACCGTTTGAAGATGGGAAATGACCTCATCGAGCGGTACCTTTGCAATAAAGCACAAGTCCATCGCGCCGGGAACAGGCAAGTGCGCTTTGGGTTCAAATTCCGAGCCCTTGACGTGAATATTGATTTTTTGATTCCCAAAGCGAAACGCTATTCTCCCTTCACCAAACGTCTGAAGCTGCATCTGCATCACTTCACTGTAAAAGTGCTTTGTCGCGTTCACGTCTACGCATGTTAAGACAAGGTGATCAAGATGGTCGATTAGTTCCACGTCACACTCCTTAGCAGTGGGTAACGAGGCCGGCGTTGCCGTCACCTCGGGCAAAAAACCAAGCTCTTTACGTCAAAGTAAGGTCAGCATCTTTAAACATCTACACACTCGGAAGCATTCCAATCACCAGAGACGACGGCACTCCGAACGATGTTCATCACGAGTGCCATCATGGCCTCGACGGCGGTTGGAACACGGCCTTTCCGCGCGCATGCCAATCCAATCCTGCGAGTCATTCCATCGTCGGTGAATTGGGCAATGGCGAAATCCTCGGCATCGCGGGCTCCCGAAACGGCAATCGCTGGAAGTACCGTCGCCCCAACTCCTGAACGCACTAGTTGTTTTTGAATATCCATCGCGTTCGTTTCCACAGCAATATCAAGTTTGACTTTACGTTCTGCCGCTTTGCGAGCGAGTGCGTTGCGTATCCCGTGACTGGCGCTTGGCAAAATCATCTTGATATTTTCAAGCTGTCCGTGACCTGCCCCCGGCATTAGTCCGAAACGGCTTTAGAGTCCGACGTTAAAATGACCGTACCCCGGAATTAGTCCCGCTCAGAAGTAGAGAAATCCGGCTTCGCGGTTACTTCTGACAACGCCGTTTCCCGCGCCTGGCGGGCGAATTCGGCAGGTGTCGCCCACTGCAATGCAGAGTGGGGACGACACTCATTATAATCCCTTCGCCACGCTTCGATTTTGCTCTTGGCGTCGTCCAGCGACAAGAACCAATGGGCATTTAGACACTCCTGCCGAAGACGGCCATTGAAGCTTTCACACTTGGCGTTATCGGTCGGCTTGCCAGGTCGGCTGAAGTCGAGTTCAACATTATTCTCGTATGCCCATTTGTCCATCACCTTCGAAATGAACTCGCTGCCGTAGTAAATGCAGAATGGTGGTCAGCCAATTCCAGTGACTGGCATCCTTAGGTTTCTCGAGGACCACAGGAGGACACCGTGATGGCTGACACTTCCAATACTACGACTGACGTGCATTTCCTTGCAATCGATGTTGCAAAGCAATGGAACGCTGTGTTGATCGAAACCGCGACCGGTATGAAGCATCGCTTCAAGATGGCAAACTCCGCTCAGGATTTTGACCGGCTTATCCAATTCATTCAAAGCCTTGGAGGTCGGTGTAAAGGTGCACTGGAGCCGACCGGCGATTACCACCGCCCAATAGCTCATCGACTTTTGATGGCCGGTGTCGATCTTGTCAGTGTGTCTTCGGTCGCACAGGCTCGCTACCGCGAGGCCAAATTCAACTCATGGGATAAAAATGATCCCAAAGACGCCTCAGTGATTCTGGATATGCTGAAACACGGCATCGTGCAGCAATACGTTGACCCGATGATCGCTGGCAACCATGATCTGCAAGAGCTGTCCAAGACTTACTTCCAGATATCGAGGTTGCGAACACGCGTTCAGCATTCAATCATCAATCACCACGTCCCTCTGTACTTTCCGGAGATGTACAAGTACTGGAGCAGCAGCCGCAGTGAGTGGTGGATACGATTCATGCTGGAATTTCCGACGCCGGCTCATGTGCAACGGCTGACGCGAGAAGAGTTTGTAAAAGCGGCGTGGGACCTTGTCGGTCGCAAGGTCGAGAAGACCCAAAAACTAGGTGAAATCTGGGACATGTCACAACAGTCAGCTGCGCTGCCGCATCACCCAGACAGCCTAGCCGTAGAAACATTTCGACTGTCACTTCGGCAACTTCAGCACTTCAACGAAGCGCGTACGAGTTTGGAGGAGCGTGCCGAAGCGGCATTATTGAACAATGCCGACTACGAACGTTTGCGAACGTTGCCAGGTATTGGTCCGATCATCGCACTTACCATTCTCGCGGAAGCGGGTGATTTGCGCCGATTCCGCCATTATCGGCAATTCCTGAAATATTGTGGCCTTGATCTGGCCAAGCATCAGTCTGGAACGGCACGAGGTCGTGAGCAGTTGTCCAAACGTGGAAACGCGAGACTGCGCTTGGCATTTTGGATGGCAGGCACTGTCGCAGTTCGCCTACGTGAGAATTCATTTAAAGATAAATACGATCGATATATCAAGTCCGATCCTGGCAACGCCGACTTAAAGCGCAAAGCCCTCACTGCTGTTTGCGCGAAGATGGCGCGAGTCGCACACGGAATGATTAAAACGAACCGTCCGTATCAGCGGTTCTTTGAACAAAGCTTACCCAGCGGATCGATCCCTCTCTGCAGGGCCGTTGAGGCACAGCAGCAAGTGACCTCGTAGATAATGATTGGACCTTCCGCTGGGCCCTTATGCTGTTTTAAGTAACGTGAAGATCGAGGTGCGGGCATCTCGAATCTTGTTTCTACTATGGTGAGCTGGGCGAGCCCGTTACAGAGCGGAAGACCGCTAGGAATGTTGCAGGACGCGCTCTTTTAAATGTGCGACGAGCGAAATCTCGCCGCCAGGGGATGCTGTAACTTTTTTGTCTGAGCCTATTGCATTTAGTACGTTGTCCATTTTGATAGTCCGCGGCAATCCACGCCACGCAACGATGTGGTTAAGTACGCGAACGACGTCTTCCCCTTTCAAGCTCTGAGCGACATCGATAGCCAAACTTTCACGCGTGAAGTTATCGACAACGGTCAATGCACGAAGCTTGCGCCCATCGAACAGTGCGTCGGCGACGAAGTCCATGCTCCAAATCTGATTCATCGCCGTGACCAGATGCTTGGGTTGGCGTAACTGTGCCGACTTGTTCCGCTTGGGCCGTTTGAGCCTGAGCGACAAGCCTTCTTCCTGATACAGTCGATACACCCGTTTGTGATTGTCCGGCCAGCCTTCGCGCCGTAAAAGAACATGCACCCGTCGATATCCGTAATGCACTCGGGTCTTTGCAATGTCCTTTATTCGCAGCAACAGTGCCGACGAGTCGCGCGCCACAGACTTGTAACGGTACAGCGTGCCTGACATCCGAAACAGTGCGCAGGCCTTCGTCAAACTCGCGCCATATCGGTCTCGCAACTCGTCGATGAGCAGTCGCTTGCGCGAAGGCTTTAAAGCTTTTTTGCTAAAACGTCTTGCAACATCGTCTTGTCCAAACTCAGGTCGGCCACCAAGCGTTTGAGCTTGGTATTCTCTTCTTCTAACTGGCGCAGCCGGCGCAACTCGGATGGCCCGAGACCGCCGTACTTCTTCTTCCAGTTATAGAACGTCGCTTCGCTGATTCCCAGCTTGCGGCACACCTCATCCACCTTCGTGCCCAACTCTGCCTGCTTCAGCGCAAACGCAATTTGCGCCTCCGTAAACTTGCTCGTCTTCATGGCATCTCTTCCCGGTTCGGACCAGTCAAATAATGCCGGATTCTCTAGTTTTCAACGAGACTATTTTCTGGGGTAGGGTCACTTTTGACAAAGTGCTGATTTGCATGGAATAGTAGCTAGCATCGTCGAAACCGGCAATTCAAGTTCCAGCTATCGATCATATTGTCGCCTCCAAATAGCATATGCCATTGACGTAAGAAACACGCACGGTGCTGCCAGCAAAAACATCAGAAGCGAGAGTCCGAAATCCGGACTGGGTTTATCTAACCTACGATCTAGTACCGATTCCTTGGGATTCTTTGGATTGTAATAAGCCACAACGCCACTTCCGTTCGGTCTCAGTGCACCGCTCTCCTCAGCCAACACTTTAGAGTCATATCCTTTAGCAACATAAGCCCCATTTATAGAATTACTTCTGGCGCTATAACGAACGTTGTTAACTTCGTATGTATATGTCCAAACAGGCGTCCACCACACGGTACTTCCGCGCCCGCCTCCTTCTGACACTACGTGATAGGACTTCACAACCGCCTCGGTAGACTGCCAATTTTGCACTTGCAGCTGTAATTTCTGCTTATGTCGACTAGCAATCGCAGCATCCACGCCAAAGCAACAAAACATTGCAATCACACAGCACCCTAGCAGCACCGTTGCTCCAGTTGCATTGTCACGCCCGCCAGGGAACTGTCGGCTTGCCCAAGTTCCAATTATCCGGCCAAGGAGTAGTGGAACAGATAAGAAAATAAAAACTACAATATAAAACCCTATCATAATATTAAATTAATTTCAAAAATTTAATCACAAACAACCAAGACGCTTTTCCTTTAAAATTATTTGAATTATTATTGACCTCCATAAATACGCAGCTGACCTCATCAACACCTCAGTAATCTAAAGTGTAATGGCAAGCATATTTTGCGTAAATCATACTTTTCAAGTACGCTCAGTTGGTCGTGTCACCCGCGACGCCGTCGGTCAGAATCGAGCCGGCATTGGCTTGCATCAGTCGTGACTTGCAGATCGGCGGCGGTAATGCCCGCACCCAACTGCAGAACCGGGTTTTGACCATACCAGTAGTTGTTATTGATCTCGAGCGCACCATGTCCCTGGTTATAGACGAAGGTATCGTTCCCTATATTGCCGTTCACCGTATCATTACCGCCCTTGCCGTCGATTACCCTACTGTCACCCGTACCAGTCAGGGAATCGTTGCCAGCAGAGCCCGTCGTGGGCAAGGTTTGCAGATCCGCTTGCGTCAGCGTCGCCTCATCGGCAAATTGCACCAAATTAATGCCGTTGTTCGAGTACTTCTCGTTATCGATTCGAATCTGGTCGCCGGAAATCCCGTCGGTGAGAACCAGGGTGGCACCGTCAAAGTAGGCCTTGATATTTTCCCGTGTAATGCCGGCGCCGAGTTGCAAAACGGTGGTCGCGCCATCGTTGAGCGTTTCATCGATCTCAAGCTGACCATATCCTTCGTTGAATACGAAGGTGTCGTTCCCACCACTACCCTTCGCATAGTCAGCGCCGCCCTTACCGTCAAACAGTTCAGCAGCGGTGGTCCCATACATCGAGTCCGCACCACTGGTGCCTGTCGTCTCCATCGCGATGATCTGCGCTTTCGATAGCGTCGAACCATCGGCAAAGCGAATCGTCGAGACACCCTGATAATCGTACAGCATGTTGTCGAGGGTAATTTGGTCCCCGGCAACGCCATCCGTAATCACAAGACCGCTATGACTATTAGCTACGGACACCTTTAGCATCGATGCTTCGATCCCGGCGCCAAGCTGAAGCACAGGTGCTTGCCCGCTATACCAATTTTCGTCGACTTCCAGCGCGCCGTAGCCTTGGTTGAATACGAAGGTATCGTTACCGGCATTGCCCTTAACGTAGTCTGTGCCGCCTTTGCCATCAAAAAGTTCATCCTCCCCGCTTCCCGTGATGGAATCCGCACCCGTTGTTCCGTAGTAGGTCGCTTCGGGAGCACGTCCGGCGTTGAGCGCAATGAGCTGCTGCGCAGTCAGCGTTGTACCATCGAAAAATTCAACCGAGCCGACGCCTTTTGTGCCCGAATCAGAATACATGTTATCGATGGTTATAACGTCGCCGTCGATCCCGTCGGTGATTTGAATCGCCGTGCCTGAATTACTGTTCCGCACCGTGATGGAAGAGGCCGTAATGCCTTCGCCGAAGCGCAAGACGCTGGTAGGCGTCGATCCCTCATCGGAAGAAATCTCTAAGGCGCCGTAACCAGCGTTATAGACAAACGTATCCGCGCCACCATTACCAATCGCCAGGTCGTTTCCGCCCCTCCCGTCGATCGTATCCGCGCCGCTCGTACCGTAAAGCGTGTCGGCCCCCGTTGAACCCGTTTCCTCCAACTGGATCAATTGCGAAACGTTCAGCACAGTGCCGTCATTGAGTTCAACCGAAGTGATGCCCGCCCAACCAAATTCGGAGAAAAAATGATCGACGGTAACAGCGTCGCCGTCGACGCCATCGCGAAGCACGAGGACGTTGCCATCGGAAGTCACACGCAAGGAGTCTAATGTGACGCCAGGGCCGAATCGCAACACGCTAGCGAACGTCCCTCCCGAGTAGTTCTCGTTATTGATTTCGAGTGCGCCGTATCCTGAATTAAATACAAAGGTATCGTTGGCGTAATACGAGTGATAAGTGTCGTTGCCGCCTTTACCATCCAAGACGAGACCGTTGTCGCCAGCGTTCAGATAGTCACCCCCAGCAGTTCCGCGGAGGGTGCGCGAAAGATCGAACAGTTGCGTTGCTGTCAGCGAAGAGCCGTCCGCAAAATATACCGATGTTGCGGTACTACTTGGGTTGAGATTTTGGCCAGACAACACGTTGTCCAAAATGACGTTGTCGCCGGAGACGCCATCGGTTAAAACCAAATTGGAGCCAGAAACGGAAACCGACAGATTGTCAGCTGTGATGCCAGCACCTAATTGGACCACTGAGGCATTAAAAAACCCGTTGACTTCGACGTTTCCGTAGCCTTTATTAAAAATAATAGTGTCGTCCCCGCCCCCCTCGTAGACATAATCGGCTCCGCCCTTTCCATCAAAGACATCGTTACGATAAGTTCCATACAATGAATCAGAAGCCGATGTCCCCGTTGTCTCCATGTGGAAAATTTGATCGCTGCTCAAGCTTGATCCATCCGCGAACTCGATCCCGCCAATTCCAACAATCGCCGAGTTCACCAACATTTCGCTCAGGGTAATGCTGTCATCCTCAATCCCGTCGGTGATGACAATGTCATTCCCGTAAAAACCGCTCGTTATCCTTATCGATGCTGCGGTCATACCATCGCCGAGCCTTAATACACTTGTAGGACTTCCCGTGTAGGTTTCATAGATTCGCAGTGCGCCGTAGCCAGCGTTATAAACAAATGTATCGGAGCCACCGCCACCGTTAATGTAATCGTTTCCTCCGCCACCGTCGAACAGCTCCGGTCCATCGCTACCAACGAGCGTATCCGACAGGTCCACGCCGCCACCACTTTCTACACTCATTGAAAGTAGTTGATCAGCAGTCAACGTAATACCATCAACAAAAGTTGCGAAAGCAACGCCATTCTCCCTGTTCAACGTTCCATCGCTGTTTAACATTCCGTCTAGCTGAACTTTGTCACCATCGACACCATCAAGAATCACAAGGTTCAGACCATCTCGCAGAACTGAAATCGAGTTGGCGGTGATGTTGGGGCCAAAGGACAGCGTCGCGTTACTTTGGCTCCCAGTGTTCTCGATCGCTTCGAGTCGTCCATAGCCTTCGTTGTACACGAAGGTATCGGCACCGCTACGCCCGATCAGCTTGTCTCGCCCTCCCTTACCATCAAGTATCGAATCCGTAGCACTTCCAGCAATGTTGTCATTGCCAGTAGTTCCTTGCATTTCTCTCTGCAAGATTTCGGCAGCGGTCCAGACGGTACCATCAGAAAACTGCACATTTTGTACGCCACGATGTATTGGATCGTCCAACATTCCGTCCAATGTCACCACATCCCCGTTGGAGAGGCTCATCGTGATACCTGACCCGGCGGCATCGTGTCCAATGTAGATATCGCTTGCTGCTATTCCTGCGCCAAAAATAAGCTCGGCGTTGCTTGTGCCAGACGTGGTGCGCCGCACTTCCAACGCGCCATAGCCCTTGTTAAAAACAATGGTGTCTGCACCGTAGACAGAGTCGATGGTGTCGTTTCCGCCTTTACCATCAAACAATTCCGACTGACCTGTGCCGGTCAAAACATCATTTGCATTGGTGCCCGATATCTGATTCCATGGCGTAGCGGTTCCGTCTGATGTTGAAAGTACCTTCTTCAGGAAACTTGCATCTGCTGATACGCCACCACTGAAAAACAAGTTGAGCGAGCCGACATCAAACCAGTCCTCAAGCGTAATCGCACCAGGTTCGCCAGCTATGGAAAGGACAAGGTTATTTCCTGAGCGAAGAGCCAAAACGTCCTCAAGCGCAATATCATCGGCGAACGATATTGACTGAATGTCTGAACCACGCCGGGATTCGTGGAGGCGGGTTGGTTTAAGTTGACGCTGCCTCGGTTACGTTAATTTTGCCGTGGCGGTGATAGTTTGCCTCAGCTTCGGCTGGAGGGATATATCCGAGTGGCCCCA
>Ga0308167_1000118_pt1 | contig 189867 bp, 189 predicted proteins | sample PhyCR1_2_FD_202138 | JGI IMG/M metagenome (GOLD analysis project Ga0308167, IMG submission 202138) | Phyllosphere microbial communities from UC Gill Tract Community Farm, Albany, California, United States - DLSLRC.R1 | ecosystem: Host-associated > Plants > Phyllosphere > Unclassified | place...
ATCCTCGGCAGAGGTCCTTAGGAGGGCCCATGAACGAGAACATCCTCGAGATGCGATCCATCACCAAGACATTCCCTGGAGTGGTGGCGCTAAAAGATGTGAACCTGCAAGTGCGCCGGGGCGAGATCCACGCCGTCTGCGGCGAGAACGGTGCCGGAAAGTCCACTCTGATGAAGGTGCTCTCCGGAGTTCATCCTGCGGGCACGTACCAGGGTCAGATCAACTTCGAGTCCAAGGATGTGAGCTTCTCCTCGCTGAACGACTCCGAGGACCTCGGCATCGTGATCATTCACCAGGAGCTCGCACTGGTGCCCCACCTCTCAGTGGCAGAGAACATCTTCCTGGGCAATGAGAAGTCCAGGGCGGGAATCATCAACTGGCACCAGGTCAACTCCGAAGCCGCTGCCCTGCTGGAGAAGGTGGGCCTGAACGAGAATCCGGTGACACCCCTTGGTCACCTGGGTGTGGGCAAGCAGCAGCTGGTGGAGATCGCCAAGGCGCTGAGCAAGAACGTGAAGCTCCTGATCCTCGACGAACCCACGGCCGCGCTGAACGACGACGACTCCGCACACCTGCTTGGTCTCATCCGGGATCTGCGGGATGAAGGCGTCACCTGCATCATCATTTCGCACAAGCTGGGGGAGATCGCAGCGGTTGCCGATTCCACCACTGTGATCCGGGATGGCTCCACTGTGGAGACCATCGACATGGCGGAGGCATCGCATAACGGCGAAGACCTGACCCGCCGGATCATCCGTGGGATGGTCGGCCGGGATATGGAGAACATGTACCCGGAGCGAGACGTGACTCTTGGCGAGGAAGTCTTTCGGGTGGAGGACTGGCACGTCAATCACCCGACTCAGCCCGGACGCGTCATGGTTGATGGAGCCTCGATCAATGTTCGCGCCGGTGAGGTGGTGGGCATCGCTGGACTCATGGGCGCCGGCCGGACCGAGCTGGCCATGAGTGTCTTCGGCAAGTCCTACGGCCGAGACATCAGCGGCACCGTGTACATGCATGGAGAACCGGTGAAGGTTGACAGCGTCTCCGCTGCGATCGACGCCGGCATCGCCTATGTCAGTGAGGACCGGAAGCGCTACGGGCTGAACCTCATCGATGACATCCGTCGCAATGTGAGCGCCGCAGCCCTGAAGCGAGTCGCGCCGCGCGGCTGGATCAACGGAAATGAGGAGATCGCTGTTGCGGACCGTTACCGCACCTCGATGAACATCAAAGCGCCCACCGTGATGTCGGTGATCGGCAAGCTCTCCGGTGGCAACCAGCAGAAGGTCGTGCTGAGCAAGTGGCTCTACACCGAGCCGGAGCTGCTGATCCTCGACGAGCCCACCCGCGGCATCGACGTCGGCGCGAAATACGAGATCTATTCAATCATCAATAAATTGGCGGCTTCGGGGAAAGCGATCATCGTGATCTCCTCCGAGCTGCCCGAGGTTCTGGGCATCTGCGATCGCGTCTACACGCTTTCCTCCGGCCGGATCACCGGGCAACTCCCCGCGAAGGAAGCTACCCAGGAGCGCCTCATGGAGCTCATGACTATGGAGAAGGACTGAGGCATGGCCGGTACAGGTAATCTCATCGAATTAATGACGCGAAATCTGCGTCAGAGTGGCATCTATATTGCCTTCGTCTTCATCGTCCTGCTCTTCGCAGTGCTCACCGGCGGCACGCTGCTGAGCCCTGGAAACCTCACCAACCTGGTGCTGCAGTACTCCTATATCCTCATCCTCGCCATCGGCATGGTGATGATCATTGTGGCCGGGCACATCGACCTCTCCGTGGGTTCGGTGGTGGCGCTCACCGGTGCAGTCGCCGCCGTCGTCGTGATCCGTGAAGGGATGCCCTGGTGGGTCGGCGTCATCGCCGCCCTGATCACCGGCGTGCTGGTGGGTATATGGCAGGGCTTCTGGGTCGCGATCGTGGGGATACCCGCGTTCATCGTGACCCTGGCAGGCATGCTGATCTTCCGTGGTCTGACCATGCAGGTCCTGGACAACGTCTCGCTGTCCCCGTTCCCGGAGGAGTACCGGCAGATCGCGGGCGGCTTCTCCAACGGGCTGCTCGGCGGTCCGGGCTTCGACATCTTCACCCTGCTGATCTTCGCTCTGGCCTCGGTCGGCTTCGGCGTGCAGCAGTGGCGGGTGCGCATGCGCAAGCTGGAGTACAAGCAGCCCATCGAAGCGCTGTGGCTCTTCGCACTGAAGGTTCTGCTGGTGGCCGCGGTCATCATGGCCTTCGGCTGGCAGCTCGCCAACTCCCGCGGCATGCCTTATGTGCTGGTGCTGCTGGCCGCGCTTGTGCTGATCTATGGCTTCGTCACTCAGCGCACGGTGTTCGGTCGTCACATCTACGCCATGGGTGGCAACCTCGAGGCTGCAAAGCTCTCCGGCGTGAAGACCAAGCGAGTGAACTTCCTGCTCTTCGTCAACATGGGCGTGCTGGCAGCCATCGCAGGCATCGTGTACTCGGCACGTTCGAACTCGGCGCAGCCGGCAGCGGGCAATATGTTCGAGCTCGACGCGATCGCTGCTGCCTTCATCGGTGGCGCAGCAGTCACCGGTGGCGTGGGCAAGGTCCAGGGCGCCATCATCGGCGGTCTGATTATGGCCGTGATGTCCAACGGCATGCAGATCATGGGCATCGACCAGTCCACACAGAACGTGGTCCGCGGTGTCGTGCTGGTGCTTGCCGTGGCCTTCGACGTCTGGAGCAAGAAGCGGTCCTCCGTCAGCAGCTGATCCTTCGCAAACCAATAGGCCGCCCCTGGTCTACGCACCGGGGGCGGCCTATTGCGTGACGGTGACCGCGGTTCCCGTGCCCCCGCGGGCACCCGCTGCTCTGCCGCGTGATGTTTCGCGAGCATTGAACGATAGCTTTAGAGATCGTGTTGAATCGATTTATTGATTGTGTCTCACATCACACGTAGCCTGATCTGTAGAAAATCCAGCGCATCTGAGCGCTCGAGATTGAATCGATTTACTACTTGCCCACCGATACGAGGGATTCGATGAAGATCACCAAGTTCAGCAAACTCGCAGCTGCCACCACCGTTGGCATCCTAGCTCTGACGTCCTGCGGCGGCGGGGGTGACGCCGAAGGGACCGTAGAGGATCCCGTGGAGCTGCGCTTCGCGTGGTGGGGCTCCGAGGACCGCAACGCGAGCACCCAGGAGATCATCGATGCCTTCGAGGAGGAGAACCCCGGTATCACCATCGAGGGCAGCTACAACGACTGGACCGGCTACCAGGATCAGCTGGCCACCCAGGTGGCCTCGGGTGACGGGCCAGATATCGTCCAGCTCGATGACGAGTTCATCAGTGAGTACGCCGATCGCGGCTCCCTGCTCGAACTCACCGAAGTGGACACTTCGAACCTCGACCCTGCCGTGGTCGAGGGCGGACAGGCGGACGGCACGCAGTACGCCATACCCACCGGGGTGAACGTACTGGTGATGATGGCAAACCCGCAGCTGTTCGAGGAAGCGGGTGTGGAGATCCCGGATGACACTACCTGGACCTGGGACGACTACCTCGAAATCAGCGACACCATTTATGAGGAGACTGGCGCCTACGGCACGAACAAGCCGATCGCGCAGACCTTAATGGTCTGGCTGCGCCAGCAGGACAAGTCGATGTTCACCGAGGACGGAGGCATCGGCTTCAACGAGGAGGACGCGGCGGAGTACTTCACGCTGCTCCGCGACATGATGGACTCCAATGCCCTGGCCGGCGCCGACGAGCTGGTCGAGGAGGAAGGGGCTACCCTCGAGCAGGCGTTGATCGCCACCAACGGGGCCGCCATGGGCATGTCTTGGACGAACCAGCTCCCTGTGATGTCTGAGGCCTCTGGCAACGATCTGATTCCGCTGCGCTTCCCGAGTGAGACCGGCAACGTCGAGGACAACGGCCTCTGGTTCAAGAACACGATGCTTGTGGCCGCGACTGCTTCTACTGACTACCCCGAAGAGGCGCAGATGTTCATCGATTACCTGGTCAATTCAGAAGAGGCCGGCCAGGCGAACCTCATGGACCGTGGCCTTCCGTCCAACGCCGATGTGCGCGAGAGTGTCATTGAGCAGGTCGACGGTCAGGATCTCGTCGCGGCAGAGTTTGTGGCGGATCTGGATGGAGAGATCACCGACTCCGAGGTGCTTCCTCCGGTCGGATTCACCGGTATCTCCGATGCACTGACCAACCGTCAGCAGGACGTGTACTTCGAGCGGATGTCTCCAGAAGAGGCTGCGGAGTCCTTCGTCACGGAGGTCGAGGAGGTCCTTGCGGGCAACGAGTGACGGACTCGCTCGATTGAGGCACCGGAGCCGTTGAACGCACCGCCGTCGTTCCCTGCGAAGGGGACGGCGGCGGCTGTGTCAGGGCTCGTCCCGAGACAGCCCTCCACCGAATGACAGGCACCGACCGCATGAGAGCACCGATGGACACCGATACCAGCATGACGATGACCGAGATTGAGCGCCTCCACGAGGGCTTCCGCAATCCGGATCCGGCGGCTCGGCCGATGATGCGCTGGTGGTGGTTCGGTCCTGATGTTGAGCGCGCGCATCTGCTCCGCGATCTGGACGATATGGCAGCGGCCGGTATAGGCGGGGTGGAATGCTCTTTCGTGTACCCCATGGGTGCTGCCAGTGACACCTTCCTCTCCGAGACCTTCCTCGCTGATGTGAGCTTTGCCGCCGAGGCGGCGGAGGAGCGCGGACTGCGCTTCGACGTGACACTCGGTTCAGGCTGGCCCTATGGCGGCCCGCACATCGATGAGTCCACGGCCTCACGGCGTCTGCACTGGGAGCGCGAAGAGGTGCTGATGCAGCCGCGTCGCATTCCCCTCCCGGTCACCTGGCCCAGCGATGAGTTCATCGCCGGCTACATCGGCGAAGGCACTCGCTGGGAGACTCCGAGCTTCTACACCCAGCTTGAGCGCGACGGTGACCATCTCCTCCTGCCGGCGGGCCGTGGACCGCGCGTGCTCCTCCTGGCCATCAGTCGACTCAGTGGACAGACCGTGAAGCGTGCGGCGAACGGCGCCGAGGGCTGGGTGCTTGATCACATGAACGCATCGGCCGCACGGGCTCATATCGACGCGGTGGCGGAGCCCCTCGTCGCAGCGGCGGGCCCTGGACGTATTGGGACGGTCTTCTGCGACAGTCTTGAAGTGTTCAACGCGGATTGGACCGGCGCCGTTCCGGAGGAGTTTCAAATGCGTCGCGGTTATGACCTGCTCCCCCAGCTTTGGCGCCTCACGTTGTCGAAAGAGAAAGCGACCGAGCTTCAGGCGGATTTCCACCGGACCCTGACGGAGCTCGTTGAGGAGAACTTCATCAAGGTCTTCGCCGACTGGGCGAGCGCCAAGGGACTGCGCTTCCGGCTCCAGTGCTACGGCCAGCCATCGGTGACGGTCAGCTCCTATCGCCACGTCGACGCCTTCGAGGGTGAGGGCTGGGGATGGAACGCGATCACCGCCTGTCGCTGGGCGAGCTCGGCCGGGCAGATCTATGGGAAGGAGGTCATCTCCTCGGAGGCCTGGACCTGGAACCACTCGCCTTCCTTCCGCTCGACGCCGCTGGACATCCTCGGCGAAGCCCATGATCACCTACTGATGGGCATCAATCAGTTCATCGGTCATGGCTGGCCCACCTCGCCGCGACCTGAAGTTCCCACGGGATCCAGAATCACGCCTGAACTGGGCCGGATATTCTATGCATCAGCGGCATTGGATTCACGGAATGCCTGGTGGGACGCGGCCCCTGCCCTGTGGGGCACTCTGCACCGGCTCTCCTGGCTGATGCGTCAGGGGCGTCGGCCATCCCAGGTCGGGGTCTACCTTCCGGCTCGAGACATCTCTGCCGGGTTCGGCTCCGCCGGCCGGGTAGACCTCTACAAGGAATCCCGACTGTACATCGGCGACGAACTGCCCCACGCGATTCGCACCTCGGGCCTGGACTTCGACCTTTTCGATGACCAGGCCGCAGCCGTGCTGGATCCGTCCAGATTCCCACTGGTGGTGCTGCCTCATGCGCGCGACATCCCGGAGGAGACGCTCGGCTGGCTGCAGGCCGTGCAGACCGCCGGTGGAGTGGTGCTTGACCTCGGTGGGACGGCGGGGGTCGGGCAGGTCGTCATGAATCCCGCCGATGTCCCCCATCAGCTGCCCGTACAGGTCGAGGCTCCCGTGAGAATCCTCTCAGGAACGGAGGTGGAGCGTGAGCTTCCGAAGAATGAGACCGTGGCGGTGACCACCCGCGACCTGGGGGTGGCAAAGGTGCATTTCGTGGCGAACACCGGTAATACCTCGGCCGAACTCGAGCTGGGCTTCTCTGCACTAGGCCCTGGAGCGGAACGGATTCTGGAGCGCTGGGATCCTGAGACCGGTGAAGTGCGTGAGGTCCAGTGGATCGGCGCACGAACCGGTCTTGTGCTCGAGGCCTATGAGGCTGCGGTGCTCATCGAGCACTGTGACGCTGCCCGTGTGCAGATGTTGCCCACCGGCCCCGGGAGTGGGGATGTCGCTTCTTCGCGGCAGAGTTTGCGCATCCTTGGGTGGAGCGTGCAGTTCTCCGACGAGGCGCAGCCGCGGGAGGTGGACCTGCCCCACCGGTGGGAGGACGAGTCCTCACGCAGCCACTTCTCAGGAACTGCCGCCTACGCTGCGGAGATCACCATCCCCGTGGACGCGCATGGCATCATCTTGGATCTCGGGGCAACTCAGCCTCACGAGGTAGTTGACCCCGAGGCGGCCGGCCTCATGGAAGCGTCCTTCAGCGCACAGGTGCTCTCGCCGGTGGGTGCGGTGGCGCGAGTCCAGCTCGACGGGAGGGACGTTGGCGTCCTTTGGAAGACGCCCTATCGACTGGACCTCACGGCCTGGGTCTCACCGGGGCGGACTCACGAGCTGATTCTGGTGGTGTCCAACGTGACCAGCCACCGACTCGCTGCCGATCCTGGGATTCCCCGTCTCGTCGCAGAGTCCGAACAGGCCTTTGGGTCCCGTTTCTGCATCCAGACTCTGGACCTCGCGCTAGCGGACGTGGGATCTGGACTTCTGTGCAATCCCGCTCTGAGCATCACTTGAGCAGAAGTGATGCGCGGGCAGTATCACTGCATGTCGAAGCGGTCACGGTTAGGTGGCAATCTACGTTGACGTGTCCTGAATCACACCCCTACAGTCAAGGGCAACCGCTGTCCCAGTGACATGATTCACCACTGACCTCTTATCTGGGCCGGCGCAGCATTCGCACCGTTTCACTCAATGAAGAGGACGCCATGAAGAACTTTCGATACACCAAGCTCGCTGCAGCTGCACTCGTTGGTGCTGTCGCGCTGACCGCCTGCGGCGGCGACGCCGGCGGCGAGGGCGAGGACGGCGAAGTCACGCTCCGGTTCAGCTGGTGGGGCTCCGACTCCCGGCACCAGGCCACGGAGGAGGCCATTGAGGTCTTTAATGAATCCCATGACGGGATCACCGTCGAAGGCGAATATGGCGACTGGGGAGGCTACTGGGACCAGCTCGCCACCCAGGCCGCGGGCAATGACGCCCCCGACATCATCCAGATGGATGACAAGTACCTGCGTGAATATGCCGACCGAGGCAGCCTGCTGGACCTCTCGGATGTGGAAACGTCCGAATTTGACCAGGGCACTCTGGACAACGGTCGCACTGAAGATGGCCTCTTCGGTATCACCACCGGAATCAACTCTCTGGCCATGGTGACCAACCCCGCCATCTTCGAGCAGGCCGGAGTGGAGATGCCCGACGACTCCTCCTGGACCTGGGAAGATTTCGCGGAGATCTCGGCAGAGATCAGCGAGAGTGGCGAGGACGTCTACGGCACGAACAACCCCAATGAGCCGGGCTCCTTCCAGGTCTGGCTGCGCCAGCAGGGCACAAACTTCACCACTGAAGACGGTGGTCTCGGCTTCGACGAAACACAGGCCACTGAGTACTTCGAGTACTGGCTGGACATGGTCGAAGGCGGCATGGGCTCGGCGTCTGAGATGGCCGAGAACCAGGGCGCCGGTCCGGACCAGTCCATGATGGGCACCGGCACAGCGGCCATGGCCTCCTGGTGGACCAACCAGCTGAGCGGCCTCACCGAGGCCTCCGGCGCGGATCTCGAGCTGCTCCGATTCCCTACGCAGGACGGCAACACCGATGAGAGCGGCATGTGGTACAAGTCCTCGATGATGCTCTCTGGATACGCTGGCACCGACCACCCCGAAGAGGTGCAGACCTTCATCGATTGGTTCGTGAACTCCGAAGAAGCTGCTGACTTCAACGGGTTCGACCGGGGTCTGCCGGCGAATGCCTCCATTCGGGAGTATGTGCTCGAAGATGCTTCGGAGCCGGACCAGAAAACTGCCGACTTCATCACCGACATTGAGTCCGAGGTGGAGGCGCAGGACGCGGAGCCTGTTCCAGCGCTCGGCTTCTCCTCCCTGCAGGAGATCCTCTACCGCTACGAATCGGAGGTCTTCTTCGAGTCCATGACTCCTGCCGAAGCCGCTGAGGCCATGATCGGTGAGATGGAGGCGGAGCTGCAGTGACCTTATGTGGGTCTCGCTGAGTCGCAAGGACCGCAGTGCTATTGAGGGGGTGGCCGAAAAGGCCGCCCCCTCAGGCACGTATCGCCCACTCGATGTATGTACGGAGTCCATGGAAAGGTGATCTGGGCGACTTCTGAAAGGATGTGGGGATGGAGAACCAGCAGAGCGCATCGGTAGTGAGAAGTCAGTGGGAGCCGGTGGATGCCCGAAGGCTCTTCCTCGGCGAGGGTGCGCGATTCTTGGAAGCGGGGTTCTCCGCGGCGGGAGCGGGGGTGACGGCGGTGGTGTCGGAGGAAGCAGAGCACCACTTCATCCTGGTCGACATCATGGACGGCCATCTCTACTCCACCACCGCAGAACCTGGATCCGGGCTTACCGAGCGGGCGCGGGTCAGTGAGCCGCTGGGCGCCGTGGCCCCACTGATGTCTCCTGTGCTCGGTGCCGACCTGGAGACCGGCGGAGAAGCCGTGCCGAGCTGGGTGGCCGCCGTCGGTGAGGGTGTGGTGCTCCTGGGTGATCGCGGGGGTGAGGGATTGCAGGTTGTCGCGCGCCTCGGGGAACCAGCAGCAGGCCGTTCCGCGGTCCCGCTGCGGATGAACGACGCCGTGGCCGACCCGCATGGCCGATTCTGGGCCGGTGCGATGGCCTATGACGGTGATGATGGTCAGGGCTTCCTGCTGCGCCTGGATCCCGACGGCTCGATCCACATTGTGCTGGAGGAGCTCGCGATCCCCAATGGGCCTGCTTTCACCGCCGACGGCGAGACGATGTATCTCTCGGAGACCACCACGGGATGGATCAGTCGTTTCTCAGTAGATGCTGCCACTGGAGCGCTCGGGCCGGGGGAGAAGTTCGTGCACGTCAGCGAGGGTGGTCCGGACGGGATGACCGTGGACGCCGAGGGGTGCCTCTGGTCGGCCGTCTGGGGCGGCTCCTGCCTGCACCGTTATTCACCGCAGGGTGAGCTCCTGGAGCGCATCCCGGTCCCGGTCCAGCAGCCCACTTCTATCGCACTGAGCGCGGTGCCGCCGTACCGGGTCATGGTCACCTCGGCCACCCAGCACCTGGAGTCTCCGACGCGTCATGATGGGCGAGTTATTACGGCTGAGGTCAGCGTGGCCGGGCGACCAGCCGTAAGCTACATCCGCAAGCATGAGTAGATCCGCAGACGCCGCGGTCTTTCGCGCACACTGAGCAATCCGTAGAAGGAAGGAACCTCGTGGACCACACGTCTCACCAGGACCAGCAGGAAACCCAACTCAACTGGGCGAAGAACCTGACCTACTCCGCGCGTGAGCTTCAGCGTCCGCGTTCCATCGAAGAGCTGCGCAGCCTGGTCGCCGGTTCTGACCGGGTGAAGGCTCTGGGAAGCCGGCATAGTTTCAGCTCCGTGGCTGACACGTCTGGCACCTTGATCGAACTCACCGCCATGCCGGAGCTGTTCAGCATCGACCCCGAGGCCCAGACCGTGACCTTCGACGCGGCGACTCGCTACGGCGATCTTGCGATGAAACTTCAGGCCGAGGGGTGGGCGCTGCCCAATATGGCCTCACTGCCGCACATCACGGTGGCCGGTTCCGTCTCCACCGGGACCCATGGTTCCGGAGATGACAACACTCCTCTGGCCGCCACGGTCCGTAGCCTGCAGATGGTGCTCGCGGATGGGAGCCTGCGCACCTTCACCCGCGGCGAACCAGACTTCGACGGCGCAGTGGTCAGCCTGGGCGCGTTGGGGATCGTCACTCAGCTCACCTTGGACGTCCTGCCCAGCTTCGAGCTGCGCCAGGACGTCTATTCCGGAGTCAGCTGGGACGGTGTGCTGGCAGAGTTTGAGAGCCTGACCGCCTCGGCCTACAGCGTCAGCCTCTTCACGCGCTGGACCGGGGAAGAGTTCGGTCTGGTCTGGATGAAATCCACTGAGGAACCGCCTGCCGAGGTCTTGGGTGTGACGGCACTGACCGAGGACATCGGGCTTGCTGAAGGTCCGGCGGAATATGCGACGGACCAGGGCGGTCGCTGGGGAAGCTGGGATCAGCGCCTCCCGCACTTCCGTCTCGACTTCACCCCCAGCAATGGTGATGAACTCCAGAGTGAGTACCTGCTTCCCCGGGAACACGCTGTTGAGGGATTGCGCCGAGTGCGCGCCCTCGCCGCAGAGATCGAACCGCTGCTCCTGGTCAGTGAGATCCGCACCATGGCCGCCGATGACCAGTTCCTCAGCGGCGCCTACGGCCGCGAGACGGTGGGATTCCACTTCACCTGGCGCCAGCTGCCCGGTCGGGTGGACGAGGTGCTCGCGCAGATCGAGGAGCAGCTGCTTCCCCTGGGAGCTCGACCACACTGGGGCAAGCGCTTCGTGACCACGGACATCTCCGATATGTACCCCCGGCTCAATGACTTCACCGAGCTGGCCGAGCGGCTGGATCCGTCCGGGACATTCCGCAATGAGTTCCTCGATGGGTTGGTCTTCGACGCCTGAGCACAGGAGCAGAAGCGCAGGTCAGTTCGCCATCCGCGTGATTGAACGTGGCGTGGGACACTGCGCAGTAGGGTTGATGCAGGTCACATCTTCTAAGACCCTGCAGAGGAGCTTGAGTGTCTGAGTCAAACAACGATCCGGAACCTGGGGTCGGGGAATCTGCGCGCGGGGTATCCCGCCCGCTGCGCGTGGCCATCATCGGCCATGCCTTCATGGGGGTGGCGCATACTCATGCCTGGCGCACCGCCCCGCGGTTCTTCGATCTTGACCGCACACCAGAAGTCGCCCTCCTTGTCGGCAGGGACGAGTCGCGCACCCGGGCTGCCGCGCAGCGTCTCGATATCGCAGAGATCGAGACCGATTGGCGCCGCGCCGTCGAACGTGAGGACATCGACGTCGTCGATATCTGCACTCCGGGCAACACTCATGCCGAGATCGCCATCGCTGCCCTGGCCGCCGGGAAGCATGTGCTGTGTGAGAAGCCGCTGGCGAATTCCGTGGCAGAGGCTGGAGCGATGACGGAAGCCGCACAGCGCGCCGCGGGCAACGGGGTGAGCACCTTCTGTGGATTCAGCTATCGCCGGACCCCCGCGCTGGCGCTCGCCAGGCGTTTCGTCCAGGAAGGGCGGCTCGGGGAGATCCGGCATGTGCGCGCTCAGTATCTCCAGGACTGGCTCAGCGATGCTGATGCACCGCTGAATTGGCGGCTGGACAAGGACAGGGCCGGCAGCGGAGCTCTCGGTGACATCGGGGCGCATTCGGTGGACGCCGCCCAGTGGGTCTCCGGGCAGCAGATCGAGGGGGTGTCCGCGATGATGCACACCTTCGTGGAGACGCGTCCGGTGGCTGGCACTGCAGAGGGTCTCGGTGGCAGTGCAGCGGCAGATGCACCGCGCGGTCCGGTGACCGTCGATGATGCGGCGGCCTTCACCGCGAGGTTCAGCGGGGGTGCCATCGGTGTCTTCGAGTCCACGCGCTTCGCACTCGGACGACGCAATGCCAACCGCCTGGAGATCAACGGCAGTCTGGGCTCCATCGCCTTCGACTTCGAGCGGATGAATCAGCTCGAGTACTTCGACGGGCGGGAGGATCAGGCGTCCCAGGGCTTCCGGACCATCCAGGTGACTGACGCCGTGCATCCCTATACCGATCACTGGTGGCCGGTGGGCCATGGTCTGGGCTACGGCGATCTGTTCGTGCACCAGGTCGCCGACGTCGTCGCAGCGCTGGTCGAGGGAGAGAGTCCACGCCCGGACTTCGCCGACGCGCTTGAGGTGCAGCGTGTGCTGCACGCGGTAGAGGCCAGCGCCAATGACGGAAGCCGCTACACCCAGGTGGGGCAGCGCGGCGACGCGTAGCTTCGACTCCACACCTGATCATCAGCGAATCCCCCAAGACTGAGAGAGATCATGACCAAGAAAGCACTCATCGTTCGTGGCGGCTGGGACGGGCATCAGCCCGTGGAGGCCACCGAGATGTTCCTGCCGTTCCTGCGAGAGAACGACTACGAGATCGAGATCCACGAGTCCCCTGAGGTCTATGCCGATGCGGCGACCATGGAATCGACTGACCTGATCGTGCAGTGCATGACCATGACCACGATCGAGAAAGACCAGGTCGCAGGGCTGCGCGCCGCCGTCGCCGCAGGGACTGGGCTGGCCGGCTGGCATGGCGGCATCGCTGACTCCTACCGCGCCAGTGACGCCTATCTGCAGCTGGTGGGCGGACAGTTCGCTCACCATCCCGCGGTGCATCCGGATGAGTGCACCGGTGAGCAGTCTGACTACTACACCCCGCATCGCATCGATATCCGTCCCGAGGCCGCCGATCACCCCATCACCCGGGGCATCGAGAGCTTTGATCTGGTCACCGAGCAGTACTGGGTCCTGCATGACCAGCTCAACGACGTACTCGCCACCACGACACTGCCCAAGCGTGACTTCGATGACTGGGAGAAGCCGCATGTGAACCCGGCCATCTGGACCCGACGGTGGGGCGCGGGACGTGTCTTTGTCTCCACCCCGGGCCACCGGGTTGAGGTGCTGGAGAATCCAAGCGTGCGCACCATGATCGAGCGCGGCATGCTGTGGGCAAGCCGATGAGCGCCGCAGCAGAATCCTCCCAAGGGTCACGGCGCAGGCTCAACGTCGGACTCATCGGAGCCGGCAATATCAGCGGTCAGTACCTCGAGACGCTGAACCGAGTGGATGATCTGCACCTCGTGGCAGTGGCCGACCTTGATCTCGACCGGGCCCGGCAGGTGGCGGAGACCGGTGGTGCACAGGGAATGAGCGTAGATCAGCTGCTCGCCAGCCCCGATGTCGAAGCGGTCATCAACCTCACGATCCCACGTGCCCATGCCGAGACGTCCCTGGCGGCCATCGCAGCAGGTAAGGGCGTGTACGTGGAGAAGCCCTTCGCTGCCACTGTTGCCGAGGGTCAGCAGATGCTTGCAGCGGCAGAGGCCGCTGGCGTGGTGATGGGAAGCGCTCCCGACACCGTGCTGGGCACCGGCATCCAGACTGCTCGAGCGGCAGTGGACGCAGGTCGCATCGGCACGCCGATGAGCGCGGTTGCCACGATGGTCACTCCTGGCCACGAGCGCTGGCATCCGAATCCAGACTTCTACTACCAGCCCGGTGGCGGCCCGCTGCTGGACATGGGTCCCTATTACGTCACCAGTCTGGTGACGCTCCTGGGTCCCGTGGTCTCGGTGATCGGGGCGGCCAGCGCCATGCGCACCGAGCGCATCATCGGCTCCGGTCCACGGGCAGGGGAGACGCTCCCGGTGTCGACTCCAAGTCACATCACCGGAGCGCTGATCCATGAATCCGGTGCCATCTCCACGCTGCTGATGAGCTTCGACGGCACCGCAAGCCAGGCGCCGCCGATCGAGATCCACGGCACCGACGGGTCCCTGGCAGTGCCAGACCCGAACCACTTCGCCGGGGAGGTGCAGCTGGCGCAGAACCGGGACGAATGGGAGTCCCTCGAGGTGGCAGGCGGTTATGTGGGTGCCGCTCGGGGCTATGGCCTGGCGGATCTGCTGTGGTCCGGAGCCTTCGACGGCGAGCCCACACTCGGACGTGCTCAGGGTGCGCTGGGACTGCATGTCCTGGAGGTGATGGCAGGAGTCCTGACTGCTGCAGAGACCGGAGCCTCCGTGGCAATCACCTCTCGCGCGGAGCGTCCCAGTGCGGTGCCGCTGGACCAGCGGTGAGGCACCGGCGCGGCGTCGTCGTATCTTCGGGATCGGCCTAAGCTTGAGCTCATGACGCCACCAAGTGCGCGGCCCACGATGCGCCATGTTGCCGAGCGCGCAGGGGTCTCCCCAAAGACGGTCTCCAATGTGCTGACTGGGACCGCGCAGGTCAGGGAGCCCACGCGGCTTCGAGTGGAACAGGCGATGCGGGAGCTGGACTTCGTCCCGAATTTCAGCGCTCGCGGATTGCGCAACGGCAGGACCGGGGTGATCGGTCTTGCGCTTCCCGACCTGGCGACGGCGTTCTCGGCCAGCATCACTCACGCGGTGGTGGAGGCCGCTCACGCGCGAGGATTGGTGGTCCAGGTGGAGGAGACGGCTGCCGAGCCTGCCCGTGAGCAGGATCTCGTCACGCGCGCCCGCACTCACCAGATCGACGGGATGATCCTGAACCCGGTGCGGCTTCAGGACAGTGTGGTCGAGCATCTGGACCACCTGCCCCCGGTCGTGCTGATCGGGGAGGTGGAGCAGCACCGCACCGACCGCGTGTTCATCGACTCCCGAGCCGCAGCCCGCGAGGCAGTGCTCCACCTGGTGTCCAACGGAGCGCAGCGCATCCTGGCGCTCGGCGGCGCCGAGGCCGGGGCGGTCTTGGGCAAGGCCACGGTGGGGCAGCGTCTGCAGGGCTACCGGGACGCACTGACCGAATCCGGCTCGAATCCCAGCGCTGCGCTGGAACTTGAAGTGCAGGACTGGACGATCTCTGGCGGTGCGGCAGGTATGCGCGAGTTCCTTGCCAGTGGGGTCGAGTTTGATGCAGTGCTTGCCTTCACCGACTCGATCGCCCTGGGTGCCCTGCATGAGCTCAACAGTGCCGGCATCCGTGTGCCCGAGGACGTCTTGATCTGCGGGTTCGATGATGTCGAGCATGCCCGCTACGCGGGGACACCGCTGAGCACGATCGGCTTCGATCACGAGCGTTATGCCAGCGCCGCCTTGGACCTGCTCGCCTCGCGGCTGGGGGATCGCTCGCTTGCTCCACGGGCTCACAAGATTCCCCACGAATTGTTGATCCGAGCGAGCACTCAGGGTCCTCCAGCGGGCAGCGGCAGAAGAAAATCCGAAAAGTAGTGTGATTCACACCACATTTATGTAGGATGGGCGCAGTCTTTACATCGATGTAAAAGACGCTGGCTCCGGATGCCGGAGCTTGACTTCGCGTTCGTCCATAAGTGGTGACTCATGATCGACACACGCATCAACCGCCGAAGCGTCTTGGCCGGAGGCCTGGCGACGGCAGGACTGGCGGCCCTTGTCGGCTGCACCCCGGCCCAGAGTTCCGAAACCAGGACATTGCAGTTCTGGCACCTGCTCAGCGGTGGCGACGGCATCACGATGCAAGGGATGCTCGACCGCGTCAACGCCTCGCGGAGTGACTTCCGGGTCCGACCCACCGTGCTGGCCTGGGGCGCCCCGTACTACACGAAACTGGCCATGGCCGGAGCAGGTGGTCGAGCACCTGAACTTGCAGTGATGCATTCCTCCCGCGTGCCAGGCTATGTACCCGGTGGGCTGCTCGATCCCTGGGACGTGGATCTGCTCCGTGAGCTCGGTGTGGATGAATCCACGTTCACGGACCCCGTCTGGAATGCAAGCGTCGTGGATGGAGAGCTGTACAGCGTCGCCCTGGACGCCCATCCGTTCATCGCCCTGTTCAACAGAGATATCTGCGATGAGGCCGGCGTCTTGGATTCGTCTGGACAGCTGATGCGTCCAGACAGCCCCGACGGCTTTCTCGACATGTGCCGGGAGATAGCCGGGGTCACCGGAGAGCGCGCACTCTCCTACGGTTTCATCGGCGATGGACAGCAGATGTGGCGGTTGTTCTACACCCTCTACTGCCAGCACGGAACCCAGATGGAGTTTCCTCCGGGCGGCAACATCGAGGTCGACGAGGATGCCTTCATTGCTTCGCTGGAGTTCATGCATGAACTGTCCGACGGCGAGATCGCCTCCCAGCGCGGCACGATCGATAGCGCCGTCGCGGAGTTTGCGGCCCAACGCACTGGCATCCACTTCACCGGGGTGTGGGAACTTCCTCCGATGCAGGACGCTGGCGTGCCCGTGGGGGCCACGATGATCCCGAACATCTTCGGGACCGAGGCTGTCTACGCAGACTCCCATTCCTTCGTTCTTCCGCACCAGATGAACCCCGACGAGCAGGCGCGCAGCGATACCTACAGCGTGGTCGCGGAACTGCTCAAGGGTTCGCTCGCCTGGGCGGGAGCGGGGCATATTCCTGCCTATCTGCCCATCACCGAGGATGAAGGATACTCCGATCTCACACCGCAGTCCGATTACGCGGAGGCCGCGGACTATCTGGTGTACGACCCGGTGGCCTGGTTCACCGGATCAGGTTCGAACTTCGTGCTGCAGTTCGGCCAGATCGTCGGTTCAGCAATCACCTCGGGGAGTGGATACGACGAGGCTCTGGAGGACTTCCGCAGCTACGTGAACGGTCTCCTCGCGCAGCCCAATCCCGCCAATCCTCAGGGGGACTTGTCATGACGGATCTGATGGCGGAACGCACTGCGGACGGATCCCAGGCGCAGGCAGGGCCTGACCGAAAAGCCTCTGGAGCTGCTCCACCGACCCGGCGTCAGGCAAGCCGGCGGGGACAGCTCGTCGCTTGGGCTTTCCTGGCTCCCTTCATGGTGGCCTTCGTACTCTTCGTGATCTGGCCGCTGATCCACGGGATCTACCTGTCGATGACAGATCAATCCCTGACTGGAGCAGGTGGAAGTTTCATCGGCTTCGAGAACTACTCCGAAGCCCTGGCTGACCCCGTCGTGTGGACTTCGATCGGCAATACCGTGTGGTTCACCCTGATCACCACGGTTCCACTCGTGGTGGTCGCGCTGGTCATGGCGCTTCTGGTCAATACCGGTCTTCCGGGGCAATGGCTGTGGCGGCTGTCCTTCTTCATGCCGTTTCTCCTTGCCTCCACGGTGATCTCGCAGATCTGGGTATGGATCTTCAATCCAGACATCGGAGCGGCGAATGACATCCTGGCCACCTTCGGGATCGAACCGGTGGCCTGGTTGCAGACAGCAAATCTCGACCTGATCTCGATTGCCATCGCCACGATCTGGTGGACCGTGGGATTCAACTTTCTGCTCTACCTGGCGGCCTTGCAGAATATTCCTGATCTGCAGTATGAGGCCGCCGCGATTGACGGCGCGGGTCGTTGGCGTCAGGTCTTCTCGATCACCTTGCCCCAGCTCGGTCCCGTGACCGGGGTCATTCTCATCCTGCAGATGCTGGCTTCGCTCAAGCTCTTTGATCAGGCCTATCAGATGATGGATGGCGGGTCCTCTGAGACATCTCGTCCGATCGTCCAGTACATCTTCGAGGCCGGCTTCGTCGGTTATCGGTTCGGATATGCCTCAGCCATCTCATATATCTTCTTCGTGCTGATCCTGATCGTAGGCCTCTTCCAGGTGATCGTGCTCAGCCGGCGAAAGGGGAAGTCATGACCTCTACAGCTTCTGCCACCGGGGTCGACGTCGCCGACGTGACCGCAGTCCGGCGAAAAAATCGGATGCCCGGAGAGAAACCCTTCGGCCCCGCACGGATTCTCGCGTTCACGGCGTTGGCCCTGATGTCGGCAGTATGGTTGCTGCCCATCTTTTGGGCGGTGGTCACATCGTTCAAAACCGAGGTGGATGCTGCCTCCGGGGGATTGGATCTGATTGGACCGAACGGTCTGAGCCTCCAGGCGTTTGAGGTCATCCTCTCCCAGGGGAACGTCTATATATGGGCGCTCAACAGCCTTTGGACTTCGCTGGTCATCACGCTCATCACGGTGACAATATCTGCCCTCGCCGCCTATGCGTTCTCCAGATTGGAGTTCATGGGGAAAAAGTGGATCTTCATGGCAGTCATCGCCTCGATCATTGTGCCGTCGCAGGCCCTGATCATCCCGCTCTATTACCAGATGCTGGCATTCAACATGGTGGACACCTATTGGGGTCTGATCCTTCCCCAGGTTGTCATGGCGCCCATCATCTTCATCCTGAAGAAGTTCTTTGATGCGATACCGGTGGAGCTGGAGGACGCCGCGCGGGTTGATGGAGCTGGCCGGCTCCGTGTCTTCTTCTCCGTGGTGCTGCCACTGTCCCGCCCCATCCTCGGGGCTGTGTCGATCTTCGTGTTCATCCAGGCGTGGAACAACTTCCTCTGGCCGTTCCTGATCATCAACGACACATTCCTGATGACCCTGCCGGTGGGCCTGCAGACCGTCATGAGCGCCTATGGAATCCAGTATTCACAAGTCATGGCGCAGGCCGTGCTCGCGGCGCTGCCGCTGGTCATCGTCTTCCTCTTCTATCAGCGCCAGATCGTCAAAGGTGTCGCCACCACCGGCTTCGGCGGCCAGTGAACACCTGCCCTTCCCATCGCAATCATTCTTGCTAACTCAAGGAGCACAATGACTCACGCACGCATCACTCTCGACCGCGACTTCACCATCGCCGATGTCCCGCCCCGCCTGTTCGGCTCCTTCGTGGAACATATGGGCCGCTGTGTCTACACCGGGATCTACGAGCCCGGACACCCGGAGGCCGATGACCAGGGGTACCGCAAGGACGTGATGGCCCTGGCCAAGGAGCTCGGGGCCACGGTGGTGCGCTACCCGGGAGGCAACTTCGTCTCGGGCTACAACTGGGAGGACGGGGTCGGTCCGCGGGAGGACCGGCCGGTGCGGATCGACGGCGCCTGGCACACTATCGAGACCAACGCCTTTGGGCTGCATGAGTTCGTGGAGTGGGCGCGACGCGCTGACATGGAGGTCATGGAGGCGATCAACCTCGGCACCCGCGGGGTCGACGAGGCACGCGCGCTGGTGGAGTACGCCAACCACCCCTCCGGGACCTACTGGTCTGATCTTCGCCGCAAGAACGCCGCCGCCATGGGCGCCAGCGAGGAGCCGTTCGGGATCAAGCTGTGGTGCCTGGGCAACGAGCTGGACGGCCCCTGGCAGATCGGGCATAAGACCGCCGAGGAGTACGGCAGGCTCGCCCAGGAGGCGGCCAAGGCGATGAAGCTCGTCGACCCGGACATCGAGCTTGTCGCCGTCGGCTCCTCGAACCGGCGGATGCCGACCTTCGGGTCCTGGGAGCACACGGTGCTCACCCACGCCTATGAGGAGGTCGACTACATCTCCATGCATGCCTATTACCAGGAGCACGACGGCGACGCCGCCTCCTTCCTGGCCGAGGCAGTGGACATGGACGGGTTCATCGAAGGTGTCATCGCCACCGTCGATGCGGTCAAGGCCGCCGGCAAACATTCGAAGCAGATCGACATCTCCTTCGACGAGTGGAACGTCTGGTACCAGGAAGGGCTCGACTCCGAGGATCAGCCGGATCAGGTGGCCAAGGGGTGGAAGACCCACCCGCGGCTCATCGAGGACAGGTACTCGGTCACGGACGCCGTCGTCGTCGGGACTCTCATGCATTCGCTGCTTCGGCATGGTGACCGGGTGCGCATTGCCAACCAGGCGCAGCTGGTCAACGTGATCGCCCCGATTCGGTCCGAGGAGGGCGGCCCGGCCTGGCGGCAGACCATCTTCTGGCCCTTTGCCCGGATCGCTGAGCTGGCCACCGGGGAGATCATGCGGCTCGCGGTGGCGGCGGATCAGGTGCACACCGAGCGGTACGGGAATGTGGATGTGATCGATGCCGCGAGCACCTATGACGCGGAGGCGGGGACGGTGTCCCTCTTCGTGGCGAACCGTGGGCTGGAGGAGTCCGTCGAGGTAGCCCTTGACCTGCGCGGACTGGTAGCCGAGGAGATCCTCCGGGCCGAGGTGTTGAGGATTCCCGACGGTGGAGACAGGCATACTGCCAATGACCTTGCGAGTCAGGATGCCGTGGGCCTCCTGCCGCTGGAGGGCGTCAGCATCGAGGAGGGCGGAGGGGCTGTGCAGCTGGACCTGCCGGCGCTCTCCTGGTCGGTGGTGCAGGTGAAGGTCGCCTGAGGTCTGGCTGCACCAGGAGAGGGCCCCGGGGCATCCGGGGCGCCGCTGGGAGCATTGACGGGTGAGGCCGGTCACATTAGCCTGTAAAACGATTTACTGTACCCACGACAGACACCCTGCCCGCTTGCGGGCGGAAGGGCGGCGATGGCTTCTCCCTCCTTCGATGCTGCCCTGGCGAGACTCCTGGACCGGATCGAGTCTGAGCAGCTGAAGCTGCACGCGTTGCTCGTGCTGCACCGCGGTGAACTCAGGGTCGAGCGCTACTGGCCCGGCCACGGCGGCACCGACGCGCACCGGCTGTATTCAGTGGCGAAGTCATTCACCGCGCTCGCCGTGGGTGCACTCTGTGATGACGGACTGCTGCGCCTAGAAGACCTGATCGTCGATCACTTCCCGGAGAAGCTTCCGGCTCAGGTGCATCCGTGGATCGCTGCGATGACGGTGCGTGATCTGCTGACCATGCGCACGGCACATCGGACCACCAGCTTCACCCAGGTCCAGGACGCCGACTGGGTGCGGACCTTCTTCACTGTGCCGCCCACGCAGCAGCCTGGCAGCGAGTTCAGCTATGACACTTCCGCCTCAGTGGTGCTCAGCGCGCTGGTGGAGAAGCTCACCGGCAGATGGCTGGAGGAGTACCTGTTGGAGCGGGTGCTCGCACCGATCGGTTTCGGCGACGAGGTGCAGGGGGTCCAACCCGCGCTGAGCGCCTGGCGCAGTCCGCTGGGCATGTCTCTGCAGGAACTGGACGGTCATCCCAGCTGGGAGCCGGTGCCAACCAACCCCGGCGGCGTCACCCACGGTGGATCGGCCATGTTCTGCACCGTCCGCGACCTGGCGCGATTCGCCCAGCTATGTCTGGCGGGCGGACTTCACCAGGACAGGCAGATCATCTCCGCAGAGTTCATGGCCGCCGCGACCGGCTGGCAGACGCCTACCGCCGATGACAATTTCCGCTGCCTAGACAATCGCCAGGGCTATGGCTTCCAATTCTGGCGCACCCGCCATGACGGATTCCTTGCGTGGGGGATAGGCGGACAGATCGCCCTGTGCCTGCCTCGATACGACTTCGCCCTGGTGACACTCGGCAGCACCTTCGACCGCGGCGACGATCATCAGATCCTCCTCGACGCCCTCTGGGAAGAGATGCTCCCCGCGCTGAAACCGGTGGCTGCACCGCAGACCACTCTGAGACTCGACCACCCGGACGCCCCAGGAAGGCCCATCTCATGACCACGCCGAAGCACACGCCCGAAGTACCATCAGCCGCGCAAGAATCCTCTGCTCTGGGGTGGCCGACTTCTGTCCCCGGGATCGCCTATGGCGGAGACTACAACCCGGAACAGTGGCCCGAGTCCTCCCGGGTGGAGGACGTGGAGCTGATGGGCGCCGCAGGAGTGAACCTGGTCAGCGTGGGCATCTTCTCCTGGGCCATGCTCGAGCCCCGTGAAGGTGAGTATGACTGGGAGTGGCTGGACGAGACCATGGACCGTCTCCATGCCTCCGGAGTCCGTGTCGCGCTGGCCACGGCCACTGCCTCCCCGCCGCCCTGGCTCACCCATCAGCACCCGCAGATCCTGCCCGAGACCGCCGAGGGAGTCACGCTGTGGCCGGGCGCCCGGCAGGCCTATTCGGTCTCGAATCCGGTCTTCCGCGAGTACGCGCTGCGGATGACCTGGGCGGTGGCGCAGCGTTACGCCACGCACCCGGCGCTGGCGCTCTGGCATGTGGACAACGAGCTGGGCTGCCATAATTCCCATGACTTCTCCGACGACGCCGCCGCCGCATTCCGCAGCTGGCTGACGAGCCGCTACGGCACGGTCGAGGAACTCAATAGAGCCTGGGGGACCGCCTTCTGGTCCCAGCGCTATTCGAGCTTCGAAGAGATCCTCCCGCCGCGCACAGCACCGATGTTCGTGAATCCGGCGCAGCAACTGGACTTTCACCGGTACTCCTCGGACGAGCTGCTCGACTACTTCCGTGAGATGAAGGCCATCCTGCGGGAGCTGACTCCGGGTGTGCCGGTGACTACCAACTTCATGTGCACCACGCGGTCAAAGAACATGGACTACTTCTCCTGGGCGGCGGAGATGGACGTGATCGCCACGGACCACTACACCGTGGCCGATGATCCGCACCGGCACATCGAACTCGCCTTCAGCGCAGACCTGACGCGCGGTGTCGCGCAGGGGAAGCCTTGGATGCTCATGGAGCACTCCACCTCCGCAGTGAACTGGCAGCCGCGCAATCACACCAAGGGCCCCGCCGAGATGCTGCGCGACTCGCTGGGCCATGTCGCTCACGGCGCCGATGCAGTGATGTTCTTCCAGTGGCGGCAGTCTCGGGCAGGAGCGGAGAAGTACCACTCCGCGATGCTGCCTCACGCCGGCACTGACAGCGATGTCTGGCACACGACGGTGGACCTCGGTGAGGCGCTGGGTCGCCTCGCCCCGGTCAAGGGTTCACGAGTCGAGGCCGAGGTCGCTCTGGTCTTCGACTATGCGGCCTGGTGGGGTGCGGAGCTGGACTCTCACCCGGTCAACGACCTCTCCTATCCGCAGGAGGTGCTGCACTGGTACCGGGGTCTCTGGGAGTCCGGGGTGAGCGTCGACGTCGTCCATCCCTCAGCTGATTTGAGCCGCTACCGCGCGATCATCGTTCCCATGCTCTATCTGGTCACCGACTCCGATGCCGCCAATATCGCCGCGGCTGCGGAATCTGGTGCTTCCGTGCTGATCACCTGCTTCAGCGGGATCGTGGACGAACATGACGCGGTCAGGCTCGGCGGATACCCGGGGGCCTTCCGCGAGCTGTTGGGCATCCGCACCGAGGAGTTCTGGCCCCTGCAGATCGATGAGGAGACGCAGCTGGACGACGGGACGCGGGCTGCGCTGTGGAGCGAGAAGATCCATCTGCACGACGGCGGCTCCGGAGTCGCGAAGGCGGTTCGGCGCTTTGCCTCGCTGAAGTCCACGGCTGAGGGGGCCCCTGACGCGGTGCCGCCCACAGCGGCACCCACGGGGTACTTCGCGCTGGCCGGATGGCCGGCGGTGACCCGTCACGCGGTGGGGGAGGGCGCAGCCTGGTATGTCGGGACCCGGCCCGACCATGCGGGCGTGCGCGATCTGCTCAAGGAGCTGCTGATCGAGGCCGCGGTGGCTCCGGTCCATGAGGATGCCCCCGAGGGCGTCGAGGTCATCCGGCGCAGCATGGGTCCCGGCGAGGGGACGGAGAGCTTCCTCTTCGTGCTCAATCACACCGGCAGCCCGGCGCGACTGGGGGTCAAGGGAGTGGATCTGCTCACGGGGCAGAAGACCCGGGGCAGGCTGATCGTCCCGGGCGGAGGCGTGGCCGTGGTGCAGGAGGCCTGAGACAGGTGCGGCCCCGATCCTGATCAGGATCGGGGCCGCACCCATCTGAGCTGGGTGAGCGTTCAGTCCGCCAATGTGATGGTGCCGTTGATTCGACGGTTCAGCTTCCAGGGGTTCTCCGTCTGCACCGGCTTGGGCAGCAGGGATTCAGGAAGGTTCTGATAGGCCACCGGTCGCAGGAACCGCTCGATCGCCCGCGTGCCGACTGAGGTGCTCCGCGAATCCGAGGTCGCGGGGAAAGGCCCACCGTGCACCATGGAGTGGCTGACCTCGACGCCGGTGGGCCAGCCGTTCGCGAGGATGCGACCGACCTTGCCCTCCAGCACGGGGATCAGCGGTGCTGCCTGTCCATGGTCCGCCTCGCTGAGGTGAAGCGTGGCGGTTAGCTGACCTTCCAGGTTCTGGGCTGCGGAGATCAGGTCTTCGGACGAGTCATACCGGACCACCAGTGACGCGGCGCCGAAGATCTCCTCATGGAGCACGGGATTGTTCCTGAACGCGGCAGTGGAGGCCTGATAGACCACCGGAGCCGGGGCGTTCTCGCCGGGGCCCTCGGTGCCCCTGCCCACCAGCAGCACGCCGTCCTGGGAGGCGAGCTGCTCGACACCTTCCTTCCACGAGGACGCGATGGACCTGGTCAGCATGGTCTGGCCACTGGCTGGCTCTGCGGCCTCTGCGACGGCGGCGAGGAACGCGTCGCCGTCCGCGCCGGTGGGCACGAAGACCAGGCCGGGGGCGGTGCAGAGCTGACCGGAGGATCCTGTGACCGAGCCGAGATAGGCCTTGGCCAGCGTCGCCATCGCCTCCGCGCCCTGTGCCGCGGTGTCCGCGAGCAGACCCTCGAAGAAGAACACCGGGTTGATGCTGCTCATCTCCGCGTAGACCGGGATCGGGACCTCACGGGCGGCGGCTGCCTTCATGAGGGCGGTGCCGGCGCCGCGGGAACCGGTGAAGCCCACCGCCTTGATCGCGGGATCACTCGCGAGGGCCTGTCCGATCGAGGCTCCGGGACCGTAGATCAGCGAGAACACTCCGGGATGCAGTCCGAGCTCCTTGACCGCTGCGGTGATGGACGTCCCGACGATCTCGGAGGTCCCGGGATGCGCGTTGTGCGCCTTGAACACGACGGGGCAGCCGGCGGCGAGGGCGGAGGCGGTGTCGCCGCCGGCCACGGAGAAGGCGAGCGGGAAGTTGCTCGCGCCGAACACCGCCACGGGTCCCAGCGGGATCATGCGCTGGCGCAGATCCGGCTTGGGCAGCGGCTGACGATCGGGGTCCGCGGTGTCCCAGCGGGTTCCGCGGAAATCGCCCTGGCGGACCACGGCGGCGAAGAGGCGCAGCTGGTTCACCGTGCGGCCGCGCTCGCCCTGCAGACGGGCCTGCGGCAGTCCGGTCTCGGCCATGGCGCGAGCTGTGAGCGGTTCCGCCGCCGCCTCGATGTTCTCCGCGACCTTCTCCAGAAAACTGGCATGGGTCTCCGGGTCCAGCGTGGAGAAGGACTCGAAGGCCTCGGCGGCCGCCGCGGTGGCGATGGCGAGCTGGGTCTCATCGATCAGCGAGTACCCGGGTTCCAGGGTCTCGTTGGTGGCGGGGTCATAGCCCTTGACGGTCCTGCCTGCCCCGGTCACGCGCTCTCCCGCAATGATGGACCGTCCTGTGAGGTCCTGAGCCTGCGTGGTTTCTGCGGTCATCAATGTGCTCCTTTCAGGCGCTGGCCAGAGCCGGCGCTCCTGCCGGCCGGATCCCGGCGGCATCGATCAGGTCGGACAAGTCTTGGATGTCCCGTTCTGTCATGTCCTGCAGCGGCGGGCGCACCGATCCGGCGTCGCGCCCCACCGCCTTGAGGCCCCCCTTGACGATGGACACGCCGTAGCCCTTCACTCGGTCGCGGATGTCCAGGTAGGGCAACACGAAACGGTTGAGCTTCTCGGTCACCGCCATGCGGTCCTGACGGCGAACATCTGCGTAGAACTCAAGGGCGAACTCCGGGACGAAGTTGTACATCGCGGAGGAGTAGGTGCTCATGCCCAGCTGCAACATCGGCAGTGCGAAAGTCTCTGCCGTGGGCAGACCGCCGAGGTAGAAGAGTCGGTCTCCGGCGGTGGCGACCACTCGGGTGACGGCCTCGATATCGCCGGTGGCATCTTTGAAGCCGATGAAGTTCTTGTGCTTCTCTGCAAGCCGGACGACCGTGTCCGCGCGGTAGATGGCGTTTGCCCTGTTGTAGACGATCACGCCGATGTCGACTGCGGAGCAGACCGCGTCCACATGGGCCTCGAGACCCTGCTGATCGCACTCGGTCAGGTATGGCGGAAGCAGCAGCACGCCTTCGCAGCCGACCGCCTGCGCGGCCCGCGCATTGGCTACTGCGAGATAGGTGGCTCCGCCAGCTGAACCAAGGACCGGAACGACCTCGCCAGCTTCCTCCACGGCCATACGTGCCACCTGGGCGTTCTCCTCCGGCGAGAGGCTGAATCCTTCTCCCGTGCCTCCGGCTGCGAAGAGGCCAGCCACACCTTGGCGGGCCTGCCAGTTCAAGTGCTTGCGGTAGGCCTCTTCGTCGACCTGAAGATCCGAGGTGAACGCGGTGACCGGGAAGGACAGCAGTCCGTCCCTGAGCTGGTCCGCCAGTTCTTGAGGGGTGTACTTGGCCACGGTGACCTTCCTAAACATGGTTCTGGTTCGCAGGCCGCCTGAGAAGGCAATGCTCGCGGTGCGGTGGGATGCAGTTGAGCCATAGCTCAAGACATAGTCATTGCCACTGTAGATACCGCAGGTGATACCCGTCTAAGCTCAATTTCGTATGAATTAATGCACTGAAGGCATCGTGGGGGCATCTCCGGGGTGGTTCAGCGGGGGGCGTCTTCCAGGACCTCGAGGAGGCTCGTGAGCGCGGGATTGCGATGATTTCGGCGCCAGATGGCATGCAGCTCCACCACATCCTCCGCGTTCTCGGCGAGTTCTAGGTGCGTCACCCCTGTGATCCCAAGACGTGAAGCGGACTCTGGAACGAAGGCGACGCCACGACCAGCGCTGACCAAGGAGACCATGGTGAGGATTTGGCTGACGGTATGGACCACGTTCCCATGCTGGATCGGCATATGCCTGATCGCCAGGTCATAGAAGTACCGCGCCTTGAGCGGCGAGTACATGATCAACGGCGTCTCCCTGAGGTCCGCAGCTTCCACCGGGCGGTCCAGCAGGGTCAGCGCGTGATCTGCCGGAACGGCGAGCCGCAGCGACTCAGTCTGCACAAGGCGAGAGTCGAAATGCTCAGGGTCGATCGGAGGTCGTGCCAGTCCAAGGTCAATCCCGCCGCTGATCAGTGCGGCCAGCTGCTCGCGGGTCACCATCTCACGAAGGTCGACGTCGACCTGGGGAAGGTGCTCCGCGGCCGTGCTGAGGACCTGTCCCAGAATGCTCAGTGCCGAAGTAGCCGTAAATCCGATGCGCAGCACCCCGGCACGGCCGCGTGCGATCCGGCGGGCGGTCAGTGGAGCCTGATCGGCAGCGATGAGCAGCTTGCGAGCGTCGCTGAGGAACGCCCGGCCCGCGGTGGTGAGGGAAACCTTGCGGTTGTCACGTTCGATCAGGCGAACACCGACTGATTTCTCGAGCTTCTGGATCTGTCGGCTGAGCGGGGGCTGGGTCATGTTGAGGCGTTCGGCCGCGCGTCCGAAGTGAAGTTCTTCGGCCACGGCGACGAAGCTGCGGGTCTGGTCCAACGTGAACACAATGCGCTCCGAGTATCAGTTTCGGTTTAAAGAAATTGTTTGAGCATCATCGTGTCACGCAGTTCACAGCTGCTCAAGTGCAGGTATGGGTCATGCGTAAAGGGGATCGTGCTTTGCATTAAAGGTCAAGGACTCGGCGGCGAGACGCTGAAAGATGTGCTCGCATCGCGGCGGCGGCACCCGCGGCGTCGAATTCGCGCACAGCGTCGAGGATGCTGCGGTGTTCCTGCGCGGCCAGTAGGTGGCGTGCGTTGCTTGCTTGAAGTCGTGTGCGCGGCATGGAGATCATGGTCGGACCCATTCCGGTGACGGCCTCCAGCAGATACGGATTCGCAGATGCCTCGGCAATGCCTCGGTGGAAGGCGAAGTCATGCTCTACTGCTGTGGCGGGGTGCTCCACCGCATCGGTGAAGGATGTCACCGTGTCCCTGAGGCTCGTGAGCTGCGCAGCGGTTCGTCGCTGGGACGCAAGGAAGGCCGCCTCGCACTCCACAGCGATGCGGAACTCGATGAGTTCCAGTCGTTCTACGGCTGTGCGCGGCGGCGAGATTGCTGTAGTCGTCGGCTCAGTTGGTGCCGCCAGCACGAAACTGCCAGTGCCGCGTCGAGTATGGATCAACCCCTCGGCGCGCAGTTGAGTGAGCGCTTCGCGCACTACAGTGCGACTCACGCCGTGGGTGGAGATCAGTTCAGACTCGCTGGGCAGCTTTGCGCCGATCGGGAGAACGTCCTCCAGGATCTGTTGCCGCAATCGGGCGACGAGACTGGCCGTGCGATTCAGGGTCATGTCTCGATTCTGCCTTAGGCTAGCCTGCGCCAGGATCCCTCCGCATTCAACTGCGTGGGAACCTCGCGCAGCTCGAACTCACGGCCGTCCGAACTCTGCCCTCGCATGGGTCAGCTCCCGGGCCCGGGAGCTCAGCGTGACGCCCAGACCTGGGCGCTCCGGCACCAGCATCCGGCCCCCGGCGATCTCGAGCCGCTCATCGAAGAGCTGGTCCAGCCAGTCGAAATGCTCCACCCAGGGTTCTGTCGGATAGGCGGCCGCCAGGTGCAGGTGGATCTCCATGGCGAAATGGGGTGCCAGCGCGAGACCTGCCTGGTGGGCAAGGGTGGAGAGCCGCAGGAACTGGGTGATGCCCCCGACCCTTGGTGCGTCCGGCTGAATGATGTCGCAGGCGCGACCCAGGATGAGCTTCTCGTGCTCGGCGACAGAGGCCAGCATCTCCCCCGTGGCGACAGGAGTGTCCAAGGCTGCTGTCAGCCTCGCATGGCCTTCGACGTCGTACGCGTCCAGGGGCTCTTCGATCCAGACCAGATCAAACTCCTCCAGCGCTCGACCCATCCGCAGGGCAGTGGCGCGATCCCACTGCTGGTTGGCGTCAACCATCAGCGGCACGTCAGGGCCGAGGTGCTCACGGACCGCGGTGACCCGACGGAGGTCTTCACGGGTGTCGGGGAGTCCTACCTTGATCTTGATGCCTCCGATGCCCGCCTCCAGGGAGCGTGAGGCATTGTGCTGGATCTCCTCGACGGAGGCGTGGAGGAAGCCGCCGGAGGTGTTGTAGGTGCGCACCGAGTCGCGGTGGGACCCGAGCAGCTTGGCCAGTGGCAGGCCGGCCCGGCGCGCCTTGAGGTCATAGAGAGCGATGTCGATCGCCGCCAACGCCTGTGTGGCGACCCCGGAGCGCCCCACCGAGGCGCCGGCCCAGAGCAGCTTGTCATAGAGCTTCGCAATGTCATTCGGGTCTTCGCCGATGGCCAGTTGTGCGACCTCCTTGGCATGGGCGTACTGGGCGGGGCCGCCCGCGCGCTTGGAGTATGAGAAGCCAAGTCCAGTGAATCCTTGCTCGGTGGTGATCTCCGCGAAGAGCATCTCGACCTCGGTCATTGGCTTCTGTCTTCCGGTGAAGACCTTGGCGTCCGAGATGGGCCCCGCCAGCGGCAACGTAGCGGCCGAGAGGATGATGTGCCGGATGGTGTCGCGAACATAGGACATGCACTGATCGTATAAGTAAGTCACCTGTATAACAAGTACTCGAGCGAGGCTGCTCGACTTGTTCAGCGCCCCAAAGTGGACTCTCGCGCGACCAGGGTCGGGGTGAATATTTCGTGACCGACAGCGGACTCCGGGTCTTGGATGGCTTTGACCAGGAGTTCCGCCGCATGGGCACCCATCTCCTCCGCAGGCTGCCGGACCGAGCTGATGGGGACGGTGGCTGTTGCGGCGAAAGCGATATCGTCATACCCGATCAGCGCGATGTCCTCCGGGACCCTCACGCCGGCGCGGGAAAGCTCCTGGAGCGTTCCGAGTGCGACCAGGTCATTGGCGGCGAAGATCGCGTCCGGGCGTTGTCCGGGGCGCAGTTCAAGCAGCGCCCGCGTGGCCTCGCGGCCTGATTTCGCGTCCATTGCACCGGTGTCCCAGAGACGCACCTCGGCGTCGCCGTGAGTCTCGGCAGCGGTCTGGGCGCCTTGGAACCGGTGCGCCACCTGGCGAATGTTCTGTGGTCCGCCGATCACGGCGATCCTGCGCCGCCCCAGCTCGAGCAGGTGTTCAGCGGCCACCTGCCCGCCATGGACGTCGTTGGTGGAGACAGACGAGATCTCGTCTGCACCGGCTTCGCGGTCCACGATCACCACGGAGATGCCATGGTCCTTGATCTGGCGAAGCCGGTCGAGGATGTCCCCGACGGGAGTGATCAGGATTCCAGACACGCGCTGTTCCTCAAAGAGGCGAAGCTGGGTGAGCTCCCGCTGGGGGCTCTGGCTGGAATTGCCCAACAGCAGTGGGCGCTCGAGCGCCCCAAGGCTGTTTTCGGCACCACGTGCGACATCAGCGAAGAAAGGGTTGCCGATGTCGAGGACGATCATGCCCACGGCAAGATTCTGTTGCTGTCTCAGCTGTCGGGCGGCGTCATTGCGCACATAGCCGAGCTCGGAGATGGCGGCATGCACGCGCTCCCGGGTCGCTTCGGAGACTTTGTCGGGATGGTTGAGCGCATTTGAGACAGTTGCCGGGGAGACCTGCGCGCGTGCCGCGACGTCTCGGACTTGAGCCAGAGCCATGCGATTCAGAATACATCGCAGGTTCAGGCATCATGAGGGCCATGGATGCTCCGCTTCAACCCCCAGTTCCCGGCCGCCGAGTTCTCTTCTGCGCGGCGGGTGCAGCGCTGGGTGCGGTGCTGGTCCTGCTCGTCGCCCTTCCGGTCGATGTCCTGCAGGGGTTCCTCGAGGGTGGGGACCTGATCCGTGCGGGCGGCAGTTACGCGGTGGCAATGGTCCCCGTGGCCGCGCTCGCCGGCGCGCTGGGCGGGGGTGTGGGTGCCTACTCGCGCTGGTCCACCGCCACACGGCCGCGCGGAACGGCGATCCTGGCCGGCGTCACGGCCGTCGGAGTCGGAGCGATGGCCACCTTCGGGCTGCTCTGGGCGCCGCTCGCCGCCTGGGCGCAGATCAGCTGGATCATCATGATCGGTGCCGGTGCCGCGTTCGGATCTCGGTGGCTGGATGCACGGCTCACGGTTGCGGAGGCGCCCGGGACTGCCGGCGCACCGGATGCCTGAACGGCATCACGCGATGCCAAAAAGCTTCTGATGCTGTTTCGGTCAGAGGGTCCTCCACGTCACTGGTTCGGAGCTGTTTCGCCCTGGTCCGGAACTAGACTCGACTGACATGGATCCCGAGGTGAACAAGCAGCAGCGCAGGACCGGGCCGAGCCTCACCAAGGTCGCCGCACGCGCCGGTGTCTCCATCGGCACGGTCTCGCATGTTCTCAACCATCCGGACCGAGTGCGACCCGGTACTCGAGACCGGGTTCAGCAGGCGATCGAAGAGCTCGGCTTCGTGCCCAACTCGAATGCCAGCAGCCTTGCAGGCCGCAAGAACCGCACGGTTGGCTTCGTCGCGATCGACATCGGCAACAGCCTGTTCGTGGACATGGCTCAAGGGGCTCAGCTCCGCGCGCAGCGCGAGGGACTCATCCTCCAGGTCGGTCACAGCGACAACGACGAGGAGCTCCAGGAGCGTCACCTGGACGCGTTCAACTCGGCCCGTGTCGCGGGAATCCTCCTGGCTCCGATGCGGGATCCGCGGGCGGCCATGGCCAGAGTGCGCAAGCTCGGCACGCCTGTGGTCGTGCTCAACTACGACTGGACTGAAAATGACCATTGTTCGGTCCTCATCGACAATGAGAAGGCCGGCTATCTGGCTGTGCAGCACATGCTCAGCAGGGGGCATCGCCATCTGGCGTTCGTCGCGGGCAAGGATGAGTATCAGCCGGTTCGTGACCGCCGGGTCGGAGTGCACCGGGCTATCGCCGAGGCCGGGTCTGCGTCGCTGACTGAGATCCACGTCGATGATCTCAATGCGGCCGGCGGAGTCGCTGCAGGGTGTCACCTGCTGGAGCTGCCGGCAGAGCAACGGCCCGACGGCGTCATTGCGGTGACCGACATGCTCGGTATGGCGCTGATCCAGCAGGTCTCGGCGGCGGGACTGCGTGTTCCGGAGGACCTCGCGGTCATGGGCTGTGACTACAACGTCAATGCCTGGGGTGGCTCGGTCCCGCTGACCAGCGTGCGCATGCATGGCGAGAGCATGGGGGAGGCCGCCGTGGAGCTTTTGCTCGAGGAGATCCGCGGTGTGGAACATGAACATCGGCGAATCGTCCTGGATCCCTCACTCGTGGTGAGAGAGAGTACTGGCGGCTGACAGAGCGCGACCTGCGGCGCTTTTGTTGTTCCGAAAGACTTCAGGAGCAGGCTCCCTAGCGTCTTGTGTGATGTGTGTTACTACCCTAGGATCGATCTTGACAAGAAATTGAAACGTTTCAATTTTGGTCCATTCGCAGATACTCTCACCCTTCAAGGAGGAACGGTGCGTCATACATCGATCCATCGGAACAGCCTGGCTGTCATCGCCGTCACCGGCGCCGCAGCCCTCATTCTGACCAGCTGCGGCGGAGGCGGCGACAGCGAGGCCGGAGGTGGCTCCTCCGACTTCAGCGCGCTGATCAACACGGAGAACAACGAACTTCCAGCGGTGCTGGAGTCTCTGGCCGGGGATCAGTGCTCTGAACAGAACGAGGCGAGCCCCCTCAGCGTCGAGACCGTGCCGCAGACCAACGTGGACCAGCAGCTCCAGCTGCTGTCCGGGCAGGGTGGTCTGCCTGACCTGTTCGTCGCGGGCAACGCCCCTGCATTGACGCAGACCCTCGCCGATGCCGGACACGTCCTGGACCTCGGAGAGGCTATGGAGGAGAACGGTGCGATCGAGAACGTCGAACCTGCCGCCATCTCCACCATCGAGGCGCTCTACGGCGGCTTCCGGACGATGCCCTTCGAATACAACATCGAGGGAATCTGGTACAACCAGGACATCTTCGAGGAGAACGGCATTGAGGTGCCTGAGACCTGGGAGGATCTTGTCGGAGCCGCCGAGACGCTGGATGCCGCCGGGGTGCAGCCGTTCTCCGCTTCGGGTGAGCAGGGCTGGCCACTGACGCGAATGGTGGGTAACTACCTGTTCCGCACCATCGGTCCTGATGCGCTCGAGCGCGTCGAATCCGGAGAGGCCTCACTGACCGACCCGGAGTATGTCGAGGCTGCCGCAGCCGTCGCTGAACTCGGCGAGGCCGGCTACTTCGGCCAGGGCGTCGGCTCCATCGATATGGATACTTCGACCAACGAGTTCATGAACGGCAATGCCGCGATGTTCTACATGGGCAGCTGGGCGCTGGGCGACTTCGCAGATGAAGAGCGCAACCAGATCGGTGAGGACGCCATCGGATTTATGCCCTTCCCGAACGTCGAGGGTGGAGAGGGAACCAGCGACCAGATCGCCGCGAATGTTGGTCTGTCTGTCGCCGTGAATGCGAACACCTACGATGACGCCACATCGGAGTGGATCAGCTGCATCAGCGAGAACTACGGCTCCACCGCGCTGGAGGAGGCTAACCGGGTCTCAGGATTCGTGCCCAACGAGGACGTCGAGGTGGAGCCGCTCGTAGAGACCGTCCAGGAGCGCATCGGCTCCACCGATGAGACCGTGCTCTGGTTCGAGGCTCTGTTCTCGACTGCCGCCACGACCACCAGCCAGCAGAACGCCGCGCAACTCGTGACTGGCGCCATCACTCCTGAAGAGTTCATGGAACTGGTCCAGAACGACCTCTGAGCGTGCTTGATCTGGGCCCGGCTCGGCAGCCGTCGGTCGGGCCCAGATCCTGTCCACACCACCGATCGGAAGACAACTGATGCAGAAAGTCCTCGGGGATCGCCGGGCGATCCTCTTCCTCCTGGGTCCCGCGCTGCTGGTGTATTCAGCGATCATGCTGATCCCCATCCTCTGGTCCACCGGTTATACCTTCTTCGAAGGCAACGCCATCACCGGCTTCGAGTTCACCGGCTTCTCGAACTACCAGACCTTCTTCACCGATGATCGGGCCATTGACGCGCTTTGGTTCACGGTGAAGTACGCGGCGGTGGTGACGGTGGGCCAGATCGTGGTCGGCTACGGCCTGGCGGTGCTCTACTTCTTCCACCTCAAGCGCGCCTCCGCACTGATCCGCACGCTCTTCTTCTTCCCGATCGTGCTGCCTACGGTCGCCGTCGCGCTTCTGTTCCAGCAGCTCTTCGCCATCGCGCCCCGCCCAGGCATCGTCAACGAGTTCCTCAACATCATCGGTATCGAGTCAATCGACTGGTTCGGCAGTCCTGGTACGGCGTTCTTCGTCGTCGCGCTCATGGACATCTGGCGTTCCATGGGTTTCTACGCCGTGCTGCTGTATTCGGGCCTGATCGACATTCCCGAAGAGGTCATCGAGTCCTCGCGCATAGACGGTGCCGGTGGCTGGAAGATGATCCGCTTCATGGTTATTCCAATGTCACTGCCGGTCTTGATCTCCGCCATCATCTTCAGCGTCAACGGCACACTCAAGGTCTTCGACAGCATCATCGCCCTCACCGGAGGCGGCCCGGGGACCACCACGAGTCCGCTCACGCTGTACATGTTCCAAACATCCTTCACCAATGGTGCCTACGGGTACGGCAGCACGATCGCCCTGATGCTCTCGATCCTGTGTCTGCTCGTGACTCTCGTCATCTTCCGCTCCGTCAAACGCGACCTCGGAAAGTAGCCCGCCATGAACTCCACCACTACCCGCGCCGGACAACGCACCGAACCTAAGCGCCCTGGTGCCCCGCGGCCTCCGTTGAGCCTCCGCCTGAAGAAGCTGCCGCTGCAGATCGCTGTCGCGATTATGCTCTTCCTGGTCGTCTACCCCATGGCCTGGATGGTGCTCAGCTCGTTCAAGACGAACCGCGAGTTCTTGGAAGAGCCAGTGTGGTCGTTGCCTTCGAGTTTCTCGATGGAGAACTACGCGACTGCGATCACCACCGGAAACCTCGATCAGTACGCCATCAACAGCCTCCTCGCCGTGGTCCCGGCGCTGCTTCTGATCGTCATCTTCGGTGCGGCAGCCGGATTCGCCCTCGAAGTCATGGTCTGGAAGGGGCGCAACTCCACGCTGCTGCTCTTCCTGGTCGGCATCATGGTGCCGCCTCAGATGATCCTGTTGCCCCTGTTCACGGCCTATTTCCAAACCGGGCTTACCGGGTCACTCTGGCCGCTGATCCTCACCTACACCGCCATCGGTCTGCCCCTGACCACGTTCATGATGACCATGTATTTTCGCTCCGTCCCTCGCGAGGTGTTCGAAGCCTCTATCCTCGATGGCGCCGGCATTGTCCGGACCTTTTTCCTGGTCGGCCTACCCATGGTCCGCAGCGGCGTGCTCACCGTCGCCCTGGTCCAGTTCTTCTTCTTGTGGAACGACCTGCTCATCGCTTTGACGTTCACTCAGAGCGACGACCTGCGCACGATCCAGGTGGGACTGTTGAACTTCAGCGGCCGCTTCGGCGCCACCGACTACGGACCGCTCTTCGCCGCGATCAGTCTCACGGTGGTGGGCACATTGGCCCTCTATCTGGTCATGAACCAAAGAATTCAAAAAGGAATGGTTGGAGGAGCGGTCAAGGGATGACGCACATCGATGGAGTCGTGAGGGTCGAGCACCACAGAGAGCCGCTGGGAATAGGAGAGCGCACGCCGCGTCTCTCCTGGAAGACCTCTGCCGAGCCCGGCTGGAAACAGCTTGGCTATGAGCTGGAGATCGGTCGTGGCCAGGAGCGCAAGGTCTACGCGGTGGACTCCGCCGATCAGGTGCTCGTGCCGTGGCCCGGACGTCCTTTGGAGTCTCGTGAGCGCGCAGCCGTGCGCGTGAGGGTCACCGGCGAGGACGGGGCGGCCTCGGTATGGAGTCAGAAGATCGTCCTCGAGACAGGTCTGCTGCAGGTCGCGGACTGGTCGGCGACGCCGGTGGGCGCATCCTGGCCGGAGGATCCCGACACTGATCGGCGGCCGCCTCTGCTTCGTCGGGACTTCACGTTGCGCGGCGAGATCTCATCTGCGCGGCTCTACGCCACGGCGCACGGAGTCTACGAGGCCGAGATTAACGGGGCCCGGGTGGGAGACGACATCCTCGCTCCCGGCTGGACCGTCTATGACCGGCGGATCCGTTATCAGACCTACGACGTCACCGAACATCTGCGTGTCGGCGCAAACGCTCTCGGTGCCTGGATGGCTGATGGCTGGTACCGCGGACGCCTCGGATTCGGCGGAGGCTACCGGAATCTCTACGGCGAGGATCTGTCTCTGCTGGCGCAACTGGAGGTGACCTATGCGGATGGGACTCGGGAGGTCATCGGCACGGACGAGCAATGGACCGCCTGCTTCGGACCGATCCGCTTCACCGGTCTCTATGAGGGCGAAGCCTACGTGGCCTCCGACGAACAGCCCGGATGGTCGTCTCCTGGCTTCGACGACTCCACCTGGAGTCCCGTTCGACTGGGCCAGCGCGACCCGGCGACACTCGTCGCTCCGCAGGGTGATCCGATCAGATGCACCGAGGAGCGCAGCCCAGAGACCGTGACGCGACTCTCGAACGGACGGTATCTGCTGGACTTCGGTCAGAACCTGGTGGGACGACTCAGGCTTCGAGTCAAGGCACCGGCAGGGACCACGATCACCATGCGGCACTCTGAAGTGCTTCAGAATGGGACGCTTGCACTGCGGCCCCTGCGGCAGGCATCAGCTACAGACACCCTGGTCCTCGACGGCGGACCCGAGCGTGAATGGGAGCCGAGGTTCACCTATCACGGGTTCCGCTATGCCGAGATCGAAGGGTGGCCCGGGGAGCTCGGCGCGGGGGCGGACTCGCCCGTCATCGCTCGGGTCTATCACACCGACATGCAGCGCACCGGATGGTTCGAGTCCTCCAACCCCTTGTTGAACCAGCTCCACGAGAATGTCCGCTGGAGCATGCGAGGGAACTTCGTGGATGTGCCCACTGACTGCCCACAGCGTGACGAGCGGCTGGGTTGGACCGGAGACATCCAGGTCTTTGCGCCCACTGCCTCGTTCCTCTACGACTGCGCCGGAATGCTGAGCTCCTGGCTGAGCGATCTCGCCGAGGAGCAGCTTCAGGACGGCACCGTGCCGTGGTACGTCCCCGTCATCCCCGGCGGTAAGCAGTGGACCCCGATTCAGCCCGGCGCGGCCTGGGGCGATGCGGCCGTGCTGGTGCCCTGGACGCTCTACGAACGATTCGGAGACCTCGGCATCCTGGAACAGCAGTACCCCAGCGCCAAAGCCTGGGTCGATCTCCTCGACAGGCTCTCCGGAGAAAGCCACCTGTGGAACTCCGGCAAGCAGCTGGGGGACTGGTTGGACCCTGATGCACCGCCCACCGATCCTGCCGCGGGCAAGACGGAGTCCGCACTGGTGGCCACCGCCTATTTCGCCTGGTCGACACGCACACTGGCGCGCACCGCCGAGGCATTGGGGCACCAGGGTGACGCCGAGCGCTACTCGGCGCTCGCGGATGAGATCGTTGATGCGTTCGTGGCCGAACACGTCCAGGAATCCGGGGCGATGACCTCGGATTCGCAGACCGCGTACGCGCTCGCGATCGTGTTCGATCTGCTGCCGACCGGGCTGCGTGCCCAAGCCGGCGACCGGTTGGCAGCCCTCGTACGAGGCAGCGGCAACCGGATCTCCACCGGCTTCGTGGGAACCCCGATCGTCGCCGATGCGCTTACCGCCACCGGACACCTCGAGGCCGCCTACGGACTACTGCTGGAAGAGGAATGCCCCTCCTGGCTCTATACCGTGAAACAAGGCGGGACCACCATCTGGGAGCGCTGGGACTCGATGCTGCCCGATGGGAGCATCAACCCAGGTGAGATGACCTCCTTCAACCATTACGCGCTTGGCTCCGTCGCGGACTGGATGCACCGGGTCATCGCCGGGCTCACTCCGCTGGCGCCGGGCTACCGAAAAGTGCTCGTCGCGCCGCGCCCAGGCGGCGGACTGGCTAACGCCGCCGCCGTCCACGCGACCGCGTACGGAGAGGTCTCAATTCGTTGGACGCTTCGGGGGGAGGAGCTCACGGTGGAGCTGGAGATTCCCACCGGGGTGACGGCAGTCGTCGATATCCCAGGTGTCGAACCCCAGACGCTGGATTCCGGTGAACATCGTCTGACCGCCCGATGGGACGCGACCCCTGCTGTGGGCGAGCTGCTCGGGGTCTGAGGCCAGCCGAAGTGTGCCTGCCTCGAGATGGGGGGGGGGCCACGCCTCGGCCCGGGCCTTCGGGTCGGATTTGACGATTGACACGTTGTGACAAGGGTCATACCATTTGACCCAGTGATTGAAACGATTTAATTTTACCGGAATGCTGCTCCGAAAGGCCGAAAGGACCACCGTGCAACGAGTCTGTTTCCAGCTCCAGGTCAAGCCTGAGCGCCTGGAGGAATACACCGCTCGGCACCGAGCCGTCTGGCCCGAGATGCTGCGGGCGCTGAAGCGCTCGGGGTGGCACAACTACTCTCTGTTCCTGCGTGAGGACGGACTGCTCATCGGCTACGTGGAGGTCGAGTCTCTCGCCGCCGCGCAGGCAGCGATAGACGCCGAAGACATCAACGCGACCTGGCAGGAACAGATGGGCGAATTCTTCATCGACCTCGACGGGGCGCGGCCGGACACCGGCTTCCTCGAGCTCCAGGAGGTCTTCCACCTGGAGAACCAGCTGGCCGCCGTCGAGCAGTCCACCACCCAGACGCCGCAGAGCGACCCGACGCAGTACCAACCGACGCCGCTGCACACTCAGACTCCGCAGAACTAGAGGAACCATGCCTACTTTCGAGCAGATCTCCCACCAGCTGGACCACCAGGCCATCGAGGTCCCCTCCTGGGCCTACGGCAACTCCGGGACGCGCTTCAAGGTCTTCGGCTCCGCCGGGACACCGCGCACCGTGGAGGAGAAGATCGCCGACGCCGCGGCGGTGCACCGGTTCACCGGCCTCGCACCGAAGGTCGCACTGCACATCCCCTGGGACAAGGTCGAGGACTACGCCGCGCTCACCGCCTATGCCGCGGAGCAAGGCGTGCAGATCGGCACCATCAACTCCAACACCTTCCAGGACGACGACTATAAGCTCGGCGGGCTCACTCACCACGGTCCGGCCATCCGGCGCAAGGCCATCGACCACCACCTCGAATGCCTGCAGATCATGGACGCCACCGGCTCCCAGGATCTGAAGATCTGGCTCGCCGACGGCTCGAACTACCCCGGCCAGGCCGATATGCGCTCCCGCCAGGACCGGCTCGCAGAGTCTCTGGCCACGATCTATGCCGAGCTCAAGGACGACCAGCGCCTGGTCCTGGAGTACAAGATTTTCGAGCCGGCATTCTATCACACCGATGTCCCCGACTGGGGCACCGCCCTGGTGCAGGTGCAGGCACTGGGCGAGAAAGCGATGGTCTGCCTGGACACCGGCCATCACGCGCCCAGCACCAACGTCGAGTTCATCGTGGCCCAGCTGCTGCGGCTCGGTCGGCTCGGCTCCTTCGACTTCAATTCCCGGTTCTACGCCGACGATGACCTGATCGTCGGCTCGGCCGATCCTTTCCAGCTGTTCCGGATCATGTTTGAGGTCGTGCGCGGCGGAGGCTACGCCGCGGACTCCGGGGTCGCCTTCATGCTGGACCAGTGCCACAACGTGGAGAAGAAGATCCCCGGCCAGATCCGCAGCGTGCTCAATGTCCAGGAGATGACGGCGCGTGCACTGATGGTCGACACCGAGGCGCTCGCCGCCGCCCAGGAGGCCGGAGACGTGCTCGGCGCCCATGAGGTCTTCATGGATGCCTTCTACACCGACGTGCGCGCTGACCTCGCCGCCTGGCGGGAGTCCCGCGGCCTTCCCGCCCACCCGATGCGTGCCTTCGCCGAGTCCGGATACCAAGAGAAGATCGAGGCCGACCGCGTCGGCGGAACCCAGCTCAGCTGGTGAAGGAGAAACCTATGACCAACCCGAGCGTCGCTGAACTCATCTCCCGGTCCAACAGCCTGGGTGCGGATCCGAAGAACACCAACTACGCCGGCGGCAACACCTCCACCAAGGGCACCGAGAGGGACCCGGTCACCGGGGAAGAGATCGAGCTGCTCTGGGTCAAGGGATCTGGCGGAGACCTCGGCACGCTGAAGGAGTCCGGCCTGGCCACGCTGCGGCTAGACCGCATGCGTGCGCTGGTCGATGTCTACCCGGGCGTGGAGCGCGAGGATGAGATGGTCGCCGCCTTCGACTACTGCCTGCACGGCAAAGGCGGGGCGGCACCGAGCATCGACACCGCCATGCACGGACTGGTGGACGCCGCGCATGTGGACCACCTGCACCCGGATTCCGGGATCGCCATCGCCACCGCCTCGGACGGACCCGAGCTGACTACGAGGATCTTCGGCGACAAGGTCGTCTGGGTGCCGTGGCGCCGTCCCGGCTTCCAACTCGGGCTGGACATCGCCGAGATCAGGAAGCGCAACCCGCAGGCCATCGGCTGCATCCTCGGTGGGCACGGCATCACCGCCTGGGGCCAGACCTCCGAGGAGTCCCACCAGAACTCGCTGTGGATCATCGACACCGCCGCGGCCTACATCGCGCAGCACTCCGGCGCCGAGCCCTTCGGCCCGGCGCTCGAGGGTTACGCCGCGCTGCCCGAAAGTCAGCGCCGCGCCAAGGCGGCGGCCCTGACTCCGACCATCAGGTCCATCGCCAGTGCCGACAAGCCGCAGGTCGGACACTTCAGCGACGACGACGCCGTGCTCGAGTTCCTCAGCCACGCAGAGCACCCCCGGCTCGCCGAAATGGGCACCTCTTGCCCGGACCATTTCCTGCGCACCAAGGTCAAGCCGCTGGTCCTGGACCTGCCCGCCGATGCCTCGGTACAAGATTCCATCGCCCGACTGCACGAGCTGCATCAGGCCTACCGCGAGGACTACCAGGCCTATTACGATCGCCACGCCAGCCCAGACAGCCCGGCGCTGCGCGGCGCTGACCCGGCCATCGTGCTCATCCCCGGGGTCGGCATGTTCAGCTTCGGCAAGGACAAGCAGACGGCCCGCGTGGCCGGTGAGTTCTACCTCAACGCCATCAACGTGATGCGCGGCGCCGAGGGGCTCTCGACCTACGCACCCATCGACGAGTCGGAGAAGTTCCGCATCGAGTACTGGGCCCTGGAAGAGGCGAAGCTGCAGCGCATGCCGGCACCGAAGCCTCTTGCCACCCGCATCGCGCTGGTGACCGGCGCCGCTTCCGGCATCGGCAAGGCCATCGCGGAGCGGCTCGCCGAGGAGGGTGCCGTCGTCGCCATCGCGGACCTGAACCTTGCCAAGGCTCGGGAGGCCGCCGCCGAGATCGGCGGCCCGGACAAGGCCGTGGGCATCGCCGTGGACGTCTCCGACGAGGACGCCGTGATCAAAGCCATCAACGAGACCCTGCTGGCCTTCGGCGGACTCGACATCGTGGTCAACAACGCGGGTCTTAGCCTGTCGAAGTCACTGCTGGACACCACCGCCAAGGACTGGGACCTGCAGCACAATGTCATGGCCAAGGGCTCCTTCCTGGTGTCCAAGGCGGCGGCCTCGGTGCTGATCGCCCAAGGTCTGGGCGGAGACGTCATCTACATCTCCTCGAAGAACAGCGTCTTCGCCGGGCCGAACAACATCGCCTACTCCGCCACCAAGGCCGACCAGGCGCACCAGGTGCGCCTGCTCGCGGCCGAGCTGGGGGAGCACCAGATACGCGTCAACGGCATCAACCCCGACGGCGTGGTCCAGGGATCAGGGATCTTTGCCTCCGGCTGGGGCGCAAACCGTGCGGCGACCTACGGGATCGAGGAGAAGGATCTGGGCGAGTTCTATGCCCAGCGCACCATCCTCAAGCGTGAGGTGCTGCCGCGCAACGTGGCCAACGCGGTGTTCGCGCTGGTCGGTCCCGAGCTCTCCCACACCACGGGTCTGCACGTGCCCGTCGACGCTGGCGTGGCCGCCGCGTTCCTGCGCTGATGAACCCAGCAACGACGACGCACGCAGCCGTCGACCTAGGCGCCTCCTCCGGACGTGTGGTGCGCGGTCGGGTCGGGCCGGACACGCTCGAGTTCCACGAGTCTGCACGCTTCTCCAACGGCGTGGTCCCCATGCCTGATGGGCTGCACTGGAACCTGGTGGGCCTCTTTGAACAGGCCCTCACTGGCCTCGGTGCCGCAGTGCGCGAGACCTCGGGTGAGCTTGCGTCGGTGGCAATCGACTCCTGGGCAGTGGATTACGGTCTCCTCACCGGGTCCGATCCGCACAGAATGCAGCTGCTGGGCACACCATTCCACTACCGGGACGAGCGCACCGCAGCCGGCGTGGAGAAGGTCCACGGCAGAGTTTCCTTCGAGGACCTCTACCGACGGAACGGACTGCAGTTCCTGCCCTTCAACACGCTCTACCAGCTGGCCCAGGAGGGCCTGGCGCCGCATGCAGATCGGCTGCTGCTGGTGCCGGACCTCCTGGGCTATTGGCTCACCGGGCAGCAGCTCACCGAGGTGACCAACGCCTCGACCACCGGACTGCTCGACGTGCACACCAAGGAGTGGGACACCGAGCTGATATCCACCCTGGGCCTGTCTTCCGGGCTCTTCGCGCCGGTGGCCGCACCGGGCACCACACTCGGCGCGACCCGCGCAGAGCTCGCGCCCATGCTCGGCGGGCATCGGCTTCCGGTCACCCTGGTCGGCTCCCACGACACCGCCAGTGCGATAGTGGGCACCCCGCTCTCCACCCCCGACGCCGCCTATATCTCCTGCGGCACCTGGGGGCTGGTCGGCCTGGAGCTGGATGGCCCCGTGGTCAGCGACGCCTCCCGGGCCGCGAACTTCACCAATGAGGGTGGGGTCGACGGTCGCACCCGGTTCCTCACCAATGTCATGGGCACGTGGTTGCTCTCCGAGACGCTGCGCACCTGGGAGCGTCAGGAGGGTCGCAGCCAGGATCTGGGCGGCCTGCTCGACGCCGCCGCCCAGGTGAGCCGAGACGCCGTCGTCGTCTTTGATGTTCAGGACGAGCGGTTCGTGGCGCCCGGGGACATGCCGGCCCGGATCGTGCAGCTCTGCGCAGAGCAGGACCTTCGCGCCCCGGAGGGCAAGGCCGAGTTGGTGCGCAGCATCGTGGAGTCCATTGCCGCCGGATTCGCCCTGGCGCTCTCGGCCGCCGGGGAGCTGGCGGACCGGCGGGTCGACGTCGTTCATATGGTCGGTGGAGGTTCACTGAACGCGCTGCTTTGCCAGGCCACAGCCGATCGCAGCGGATATCCTGTGGTGGCGGGACCCGTGGAGGCCACCGCCATCGGCAACCTGCTCATTCAGGCTCGCACCGCGGGGACGCTATCAGGCACCCTCGAGGATCTGCGTGAGCTCATCATCCGCACCCATTCTCCCATCACGTACCGTCCACGGTCCTGAATTCCACGGTCCTGAAATTCCACAGTCGAAGAAGTCACCGGTCTAGGAGCATTCAATGGTTCAGCGTCAACTGCCCAAGCCGCGCGATCTCGCGCCGCTGATGAAGTTCAAGAAGTTCGACTTCAACGCCTCACGTCGCAGGCTGGCTGCGGCGCTGACCATCGAGGACCTGCATGAGATCGCCAAGCGTCGCACTCCGAAGGCGGCGTTCGATTACACCGACGGCGCCGCGGAGGGCGAGTTCTCGTTGACCCGTGCCAGGGAGGCGTTCCAGGACATCGAGTTCAACCCCTCGATCCTGCGCGATGTCTCTGAGGTGGATACCTCCTGTGAGATCTTCGGCGGACGCTCCGCGTTGCCTTTCGGGATCGCGCCGACCGGGTTCACCCGGCTGATGCAGACCGAGGGCGAGATCGCAGGAGCTACCGCGGCAGGAGCGGCAGGGATTCCGTTTACGCTTTCCACGCTGGGCACCACGTCCATCGAGGCCGTGAAGGAGGCGAATCCGGAGGGGCGCAATTGGTTCCAGCTCTATGTGATGAAGGACCGGGAGATCTCCTATGACCTGACCGAGCGGGCCGGAAAGGCAGGGTTCGACACCCTCTTCTTCACCGTGGATACCCCGGTGGCCGGGGCCCGGCTGCGGGATAAGCGCAATGGGTTCTCGATCCCGCCGCAGCTGAGCCTTGGCACCGTGGTCAACGCGATTCCGCGGCCCTGGTGGTGGTATGACTTCCTGACCACTCCGCCGCTGGAGTTCGCCTCGCTGACCTCCACCGGGGGCACCGTGGGGGACATGCTGGATAAGGCGATGGATCCCTCGATCAGCTTCGATGACCTGAAGATCATCCGTGACCTGTTCCCGGGCAAGCTGGTGGTCAAGGGTGTGCAGAACGTGGAGGACGCGAAGAAGCTCGCGAGCCTCGGGGTGGATGGCGTCGTGCTCTCCAACCACGGTGGCCGGCAGCTGGACCGCGCGCCGGTGCCGTTCCATCTGCTGCCCGAGGTGGTCCGCGAGGTCGGAGAGGATCTCGAGGTCACCATCGACACCGGGATCATGAACGGCGCCGACATCGTCGCCTCGATCGCCCTGGGCGCGAAGTTCACGCTGATCGGACGGGCGTACCTCTACGGGCTGATGGCCGGTGGCCGCGCCGGGGTGGACCGCACGATCGAGATCCTGGCGGACCAGGTGGAGCGCACGATGAAGCTCCTGGAGGTCCCGAACCTCGCCGAGCTCAAGCCGAAACACGTGACCCAGCTGGAACGTCTCGCCCCGCGCGCTCGCTGACCCACTCTTCCCGGCTGGTTGAGGTTTCCGGTCTCCATATACCGACCGGATTCCTCAACGACCCAGGAAGGGCTCAGCGCTTGGAGGCGCGGTAGCCCGCAGACCTGGCTGCCGACTCCGTGGAGAAGCACTCCTCGGGATTGGTCCGAGAGTAGTAGGACCCGCTGGGGACGTGATAGATCTTCGAGCTGGCGTTGCCCTTGATCGGGTAGCCCTTCGGGCAGTTCCAGGATGAGGACGTGTGCTTCACACTCGTGGCCTTCTTTACCGGGGCCGGCTTCTTCACCGTAGCGGTGGATGCCGAGGTCCTCACCAGCGTGGTGTGGCCGGATTTCTTGCCGGTCACGCGCACCGTGAGCTTCTTGCCCGCATGTGAGCTGGAGATCTTATAGGTCCGGCTCGTCGCGCCCTTGATCGTGGTGCCGTTGGCGCGCCACTGATAGGAGAAAGAGGTCGACGAGGTCCAGGTCCCCACGCTGGCGGAGACAGTCTTGCCGGTGACGGCCGAGCCGCTCACCTTGGGAGTCGAGGATCGCGCCACCTTCAAAGTGGCCGAAGAGGTCCGGGACACCGTGCTGTAGCCCGATTTCTTCCCGGTCACCTTCACGGTGATCCGCTTGCCCTGGTGAGCGGTGCTCGGGGTGAAGGTGCTGCGGTATCCGCCGCTGATCGACTTGCCGTTGGCATACCAGCGGTAGCTCTTTGCGGTGCCGCTGGTCCAGGTCCCGACCTTCGCCGTGAGCTTCGTGCCCACCGCCGCTGCACCCGAGATCTTGGGAGTGGCAGCGCGGAGCGTCTTCAGCTTCGCGCGGCTGGTCGCGGGAACAACATTGATCGCGGTGGAGGACGCCGAGACACCGGTCTGCGGAACGGGGGCCGGAGCAGAGTTGATGAGCGCGGTGCGGCTGAGCTCCGGCGTCGTGGGGGTGAGATCCTGTGGCGGCGCAGAGGCGCCGATCAAAGTAGCTGCTAATACGGTGGTGGTCAGGACCGTGGTGAAGGTCCGCCAATGCTGGGATATTCCCATGGCATTCGTCTCCAGTGTGAGGCGTCCACTGCGCGGGACGGAACGGCACCAGGAGCCCGTCCTGAACAGATTGATCATATAGCGCATGCAGCCAATGTCCAGGAAAACTTTTGACACCAGAATCACCCCTGCGCGAAGCAGGGCACCCAGACCCTCCCAGGAGCGCGATTCATGCGACCATGGATGAGGTTTAATACTTCACATATTCCGAGAGTGAGGCGGGAGCACCACATGGTGAATGCACCCCTGCACATCATCACCCTGGTCAAATGGGTCCCGGACTCCCAGCTGGAGCGCCGGTATAACGCAGACGGGCGGATCGATCGCTCCGAAGGCGTGCTGAGCGAGCTGGATGAGTACCCCCTAGAAGCTGCCCTGCAGATCAAAGAGGCTGCCCCGGATCGCGAGATCCGCGTGACTGCGCTGACAATGGGGCCTGCCGGATCGAGCTCCGCTGCCAAGAAGGCCCTGCAGATCGGTGCCGACGATGCGTACCAGCTCACCGACGACGCGTTGGTGGGCGCCGATATCTGGGCCACCTCCGTAGCTCTGAAGGCCGCCGTAGAGGCCGTGACCGGGGCCGCCGAGTTTGAGTCTGGCGAACCCGAGTACCTCGTGCTGACCGGGATGGCCTCGGATGAAGGTGAATCCGGCGCGATTCCCGCGCAGCTCGCCGAGCGGCTCGGGGCAAACGCCGTCACCTACGCCACGGGCCTGACCCTTGAGGCCGAGCGGATGGTGGTGACACGCTCAGGTGGGACCGAGGCCCAGAAGGTAGCGGTGGGCTTTCCTGCCGTGGTCTCAGTGACCGATCAGGCCAATGATCCGCGGTACCCCAATTTCAAAGCCATCATGGCGGCGAAGAAGAAGACCCTCACCCGCTTCACCCTGTCCGAGGTGGGACTTCGCCCCGAGCAGGTCAACGCGAAGGTCCGACTCGTCGAGGCGCAGGTGCGTCCACCCCGCACCGCCGGTGAAGTCATCACCGATGAGGGCGATGCTGGCATCAAGATCGTCGAATTCCTGGCGAAGGAGCGTCTGCTGTGAGTAATGTTCTGGTCTTTTTCGATGTGCTGGGCGAGGCACTGAGCCCCGCCCAGAAAGAACTGATCGCCCAAGCCGGCGTGCTGGGCGAGGTCCATATCGCCGTGGGTGCCTACCAGGTCGACCCCACCCCCTTGCTGGCAGTCAGCGGTGTCCAGGAGGTGTACCTCCCAGAGGTCAGCCTTCCGGCTCCCGAGGTTGCCGTGGTGGATCTTCTGGAGACCGCAGTGGCTGAGTCCCAGGCCCAGGTGATCCTCGGATCATCCACCGCAGATGTCACCGATGCCCTTGCGCGCCTCGCAGTGCGCCTCGATACCGGACTGATCAGCGGCGCAGTTGCCATCTCCACAGACCTGGTGGTGACGAAGTCCGTGCTGGCCGGTTCCTATACGACCACCTCTGAGCTCAATGCAGCTCCTGGCCCGGCGCAGCCGCTGATCATCACCTATAAGCCCAACAGCATCGACCCGCAGCGGGTCGAGACTCTCCTGGCGCCGGGGGAGCAGCCCGAGGTCAATGTGCTTTCGGTACGCCCCTCGGTGGGAGGAGTGGAGATCCTCGAGCGCACGGCGCTGGAGGTGTCTGCCCGCCCAGCGTTGGCGGAGGCGCGCGTCGTCGTCGCCGGAGGCCGGGGCGTGGAAGGTGACTTCACCCCGCTCGAGGAACTCGCCGATGAACTCGGTGCCGGCCTGGGCGCCTCCCGTGCGGCCACCGATGCGGGCTGGATCGAACACGCCGCGCAGATCGGCCAGACAGGAGTCACGGTCTCCCCGCAGCTCTATATCTCAGCAGGCATCTCCGGGGCGATCCAGCAGCGCGCCGGTATGCAGACTGCGGGCACCATTGTGGCGATCAACAAGGATGAGGACGCACCTGTCTTCGAGATCGCCGATTTCGGCGTGGTCGGAGACCTGCACGAGGTCATCCCACAGATGGTTGAAGAACTGCGACGCCGCAAGGGCTGAGCACGCAGCAGTGTGTCGACGGGGTGTTCCCGCGTCCGCTCGACACAATGAAGCTCGACAGAGTGAAGACAGCCCATGCCGGAACCGGATCTCTCCCAGTGTCGCCGTCCCGGCCTGGTGAGGAGAGGTTCCGGCTCACCCACCATGCAACGAGGAGACCCATGCCTCATCAGAAACTCGCCCCATTCACCCTGGGCCCCGCCCTGATGTTCTGCCCTGCCAGCCGTCCCGAGCTGTTCAGCAAGGCCGCCGCGGCAGCCGATGCAGTGATCATCGATCTTGAAGACGCGGTGATCTCCGGGGAGAAAGACATCGCGCGGCACAATATGGTGCAGGCGTTGAACTGGGGTCAGCCGGAGCTCAACCCGCGGCGGACTCTGGTGCGCATCAACGCCCCGGCCTCCGGTGAGATTGAGGCAGATCTGAAGGCGCTCTCGGGCACAGAGGTCGCCTATGTCGTGGTCTCGAAGGCCGAGCGCACCGAGGTCCTGGACCAGGTGGCCGAGGCGCTCCCCGGCGTCGGGCTCATCCCCCAGATCGAGACCCCTGTGGGAGTGCTCAATGATCTCGCCCTGGCACAGCATCCCGCCACCGTGGCGCTGCTCTGGGGCACCGAGGACCTGATTGCCGGTATCGGTGGGACCACCTCGCGCAATAACGACGGCACCCAGCGCGACATCATCCGCTTCACGCGCAACCGGCTGCTGCTCACAGCGGGTGCTGTAGGAATCCCTGCCATCGACGCGGTGTTCACCCGCGTGCCGGATCTGCAGCGCCTTGCCGTGGAGACCGAGGATGCCTGCGCCTCCGGGTTCATCGGCAAAGCCTGTATCCACCCGGATCAGGTGGAGCCGATTCGTCGCGCCTATACGCCCACCGCCACTGACCTGGAGTGGGCCAAGGGAGTGATGGCAGCCTTCGAGATGAAGGCTGGACTTCACCCCGGAGAGGGTCATCATGCAGATCCGGAGCGAGCTGGCGCATTCAGCTTCCGCGGCGAGATGATTGATGTTCCGGTGATCATCCAGGTCCAGCGGATTCTGACCCGTTTCGAATCCATCGGCCAAGTCGCCTGAGCCACTCGTCCCACCAGGAAAGGTAACCCGCCTACGATGTTTGCCGGTTTCTACGAGGAGATCCACGAGGAATTCCGCGAGGTCGTGCGTGAGTTCGTGACCCGTGAGGTGACCCCGCAATACAAGACCTGGGACGCAGCACATATGATCGAGCGCTCGCTCTGGGCGGCCGCCGCTGAGAACGGGCTGCTCGGGCTCGCCGTCGATGAGGAACACGGCGGGATGGGACTCGGTGATTACCGCTTCCGGATGATCATCGATGAGGAACTGGCCCGCGCGGACGCCCTCGGTGTGGCCCTTGCCCTCCATCTTCACGATGACTGGGTGCTGCCGGCGGTGTTGAAGTTCGCCTCCGAAGAGCAGAAGTCAGCTTGGCTGCCCCGGTTCATGGACGGCAGCTTCGTCTCCTCGGTGGCATTCACCGAGCCCGGCGCCGGTTCGGACCTGCGGGCTGTGCGCACCAAGGCCGTCAAGAACGACGCCGCCGGCTGGACCCTTAACGGGCAGAAGACCTTCATCGGCAATGGCATCTCCGGAGATGGCGCCCTGGTGCTCGCCCGCACCGACGGCTCAGATGTGCGCTTACGTGGCACCGAGTCCAGCTTCAGCCTCTTTCTGGTGGAGAAGCATGAGAATCCCGGATACCAGCCGGGACGCCAGCTGGAGAAGATGGGCCTGAAAGCATCGGACACTGCGGAGCTGTTCTTCTCCGATGTCCACATCCCTGCGGCGAACCTGATCGGGGAAGAGGGTCGCGGGCTGGAATACGCCAAGGCGATCCTGCCGCAGGGGCGTCTGGGTGTCGCCACCGCCTCCGCCGCGGTGACCGCAGAGGTGCTGCGTCAGACCATAAGCTACGTGACGGACCGCGAGGCCTTCGGTCAGGCCGTGCGTGAGTACCAGAACACCCGGTTCCAGCTGGCAGAGATCCAGGTCAGCCTCGAAGCCACCCAGCGCTATGTGGCAGCTGCGGTGGAAACCTTCAACGCTGGCACCTTGGATCTGGTGACCGCCTCGAAGGCCAAGCTCTGGGCGAGCGAACAGGCCAAGAGCTCGGTGGACACCTGCCTGCAGCTCCATGGCGGATACGGCTACATCCTTGAATATCCCGTGGCACAGGCCTACCTGGCGGTGCGCCTGTTCACCATCTTCGGTGGCACTAGCGAAATCCTCAAAGAGACCATCGCGGCAGGCTAGCTCAGACCAGACTGCGGGTCATGAAGACGCTGTTCGGATCGGGGCGGTAGCTGCCGAAGGGTGGGCAGACGGAGAATCCGTGCCGCGCATAGAGTCTGCGCGCCGCAGCGAAATAATCCTCCACGCCGGTCTCCAGACTCAGCCGCGTATACCCGCGGGTCCTGGCCACCGTGACAAGGTGCCCCAGCATGGTGGCTGCCACGCCGTGACCGCGCGCGGCCACCGCGGTGCGCATGGTCTTGATCTCACCATGAGCGGGGTCAAGTTCTTTAAGCGCCACACACCCGGCAAGGGTCTCCTGCGGCTGGAGCCACGCACTCCAGAAGCTCATACCGGGCCCCTGCAGCGCGGCGAGGTCCAGGGCGTGGATGCTCTCCGGCGGAGAGGTGGCATGCATATCGGATAGATGTTCCACGATCAGCTCCTGCACAGCAGGGTGATCCAGCGACCCCTCGGTAATACGCATGCGCATTATTCTGCCACCGGGCGCGGAGGTATTAGTCTGACCAAGTTCGTCGCCCCGATTCAGGGCGGTACCGGATGAGAACAGGACAGCATGTCAACAGCATCACCGAAGACCTCACGGCTGCGTGAAGGCTCCACTCTGATCTACCTTTTCGGCGCCCTAGGCGGCCTGAACTGGGGTTATGACACTGGAGTCATTTCCGCCGCGCTGGTCTACCTCCGCCGCGACTTCGAGCTCTCCAGCTGGGCTGAGGGTGCGATCGTCACCGGCCTGATGATCGGTGCCGCCATCGGTGCCGGATTCGGAGGTCGACTCTCGGATCGCTACGGCCGACGCGCAGTCCTGCTGCTCACCGCGGTGCTGTTCATGATCGCACCCCTAGGCATGGCCTTCGCCCCGAATGTGGAAGTCCTCTTCACCGCCCGACTCGTGGTCGGCCTCGGCACTGGACTGGCCGCCGTCGTGCTGCCGGTCTACCTCTCGGAGATCGCCCCGGCACGTATTCGCGGCCGGGTCACCGCCTCCTACGTTCTTGCCATTGTGATCGGTCAGTTCATGGGCTTCGTAGTGGGTGTCGCCTTCACCCCCGTGGAGTCCTGGCGCTGGATGCTGGGCCTCTCGGTGGTGCCCTCGGTGCTCTTCGCCCTCGGACTGACCGTGGTGCGTGAGACTCCGCGCTGGCTGGTGCACAAGGGTCGCGAGGCCGAGGCCGAGGAGATGTTGCTGCGCGATCGTACTCCCGAGGAAGCACGGCGCGAGCTCGGAGAGATCCACGAGGTCCATGAGGCGGAGAAGCGCGACGGCGTCTCAGGTCTGCGCGCCCTGCGCCGACCCTGGGTGCTCTCCATCCTCGGGGTGGGCTTCGGGCTGGGTGTCTACCAGCAGGTCATGGGCATCAACGCGGTGCTCTACTACGCTCCCACTACGTTGCAGAATGTCGGGTTCTCGGATGAGGGCGCGATCGGCTCGAATCTGATCATCGGCGCACTCAATATCGCCGCGGTCTGGGTGGCGATCACCTATACCGACCGCTGGGGCCGTCGGCCCATGCTGCTGATCGGCGCCCTGGGAACCTCGCTGGCGCTCGCCGTGCTCGCTGTGGTGAACCTGGTGATGCCCACCCCGGACGGGCTTGGCGTGCTCGGCATTGCCACACTGTCCTGCCTGGCGGTCTTCATCTTCATGTTCCAGGTCAGTTGGGGCGCGCTGGTCTGGGTGGTGCTCGGAGAGATCTTCCCGCTCGGTGTGAGAGCCGCCGCCATGGGCGTGGTGACCACAGCGCACTGGCTGGCCAATGGTCTGGTCTCGCTGCTGTTCCCAACCGCGCTCGCCGCCTTCGGGGTGGGCTGGATCTTCGCCGGCTTTGCCGTCATCTGCTTCACTGCCTTCCTCTTCACCTGGAAAAAGGTCCCGGAGACCAAGGAGCGGACCTTGGAACAGATCGAGACCGCCTTCCGCCGCGCGGCCTGATTCTGTAGACCACCCTTCAGGGGATCTGCCAGGCGATCTGCCAGGAGATCCAGCAGGGCCGACCTGCCATTCCTTGACATTCACTGTGGTATACGTCACATAATAGGCATCCCGGACATCTGTCCGGTGAACCGTCTCGCCCCACTGGAAGGGCTTCACCATGACGTATCTGCTCGGTTCCCACCACGTGACACTCTCGGTCGGCGCGGCTCAGGAGGACGTGGATTTCCATACCAAAGTTCTTGGAATGCGGTTCATCAAGAAGACCGTGCTCTATGACGGATCCATCCCGATCTACCACCTCTATTACTCCAATGCCAACGGGGATCCCTCCGCAGTAGTCACCACTTTCCCCTGGGCGCAGCAGGGGCGTTTCGGCAAGCGAGGCACCAATCAGGCGCGAGAGGTCATGCTGGCAGTACCTGCTGGGTCACTGGATTTCTGGGCACAGCGGTTCAAGAGCTGGGACATCGCCTATACCCAGACCGAGCTCTTCGGGGAACGCCGGATCGCGCTGAACCACCCGTGTGGTCTCGAGTATGTGCTGGTCGGAGTTGAGGGCGACCCGCGCCTCGGCTACTCGGGCAATGGGGTCCCTCAGGAGCATGCGATCCACGGCATCTATGGAACTGGCATCCATGTCTATGACCAGGACCGGATGGTGGACTTCGCCAAGGACGTCTTCTTTCTGGGCGGAGAGATCAGTGAGGCCGAGGGCGTGGCGCGCTTCAAGGTCGGTTACGATGACTTCGGAAACTGGGTGGAGCTGCGCGGCAATCGCACCGACGAGCAGGGGACCTGGCGCTTCGCCGCCGGCACCTATCACCACTTCGCGTGGAACTTCGACACCCTGGAGAACCAGGAAGCCTCCAAATTCGACATCGAAGGCGCCGGATACACCGATATCTCGGAGCTCAAGGACCGGACCTACTTCAAGTCCCATTACGTGCGCACCCCCGGAGGGGCGCTCTTTGAGCTCGCGGTCACTCACGCGGACGGCGGCTGGGACTGTGATGAGTCCCCGGAAGAACTGGGCAGCGCGTTCATGCTTCCCCCACAGTTCGAGCACGAACGCGAGCACATCATGAACCAGCTCGAGCCATTGCGCACCGAGGACTGATCCCGAGTGACGACGCATGCCCAGCACGACCCCGTGCATCACGGCGCCACGCAGGACCAGGCCCGGCTTGTGGTGTACGGGGTGCACGGGCGAACCCAGAGCCCGGCGGACCTGATCCAGCTGGCAGACCGATTGGGCCTGGAGGGGATCTGCTGGCAGCTCCCGGCGGCGGAAGGAAGCTCCTGGTATCCAGGGAAGTTCATGGAGCCCCAGGCCTCTAATCAGCCGCAGCTGGACCAGGCGCTGGCCGTACTGGAGGAACAACTAGGCACCCTGATCAGGGATCGGGACGCTGGCGGCGCGCCCGTCGTCGTCCTGGGTTTCTCGCAAGGCGCGTGCTTGCTCGCGGAGTACCTGCTCACCCGCCAGCCTGCCGTGGACGGTGCCGTGCTCCATACCGGGGGTTACCTGGGTCCGAGGCCGCGGAGTTTCGAGCCGGGAACCTCGGGCGCGTTGAGTCAGCTGGCGGTGGAGCTCTTCTGTGCCGATGGGGACCCCTGGGTGCCGCTGCACCGCGCGAAGGAGACCGCCGCGGCCTTCGAGTCACTTGCGGCAGCCACCACGCTGACGGTCTACCGCGACGAGGAACACCACATCACCGAGCACGCCGTGGACCGGATCAGCGACTATCTGAGCCGATCCGCCAGGCGTTGAATTGCTGGCCGGCCCACGAGATCTCCGGAGAGCAGCGGCAGCGTGTCCATCGGCATCCCGGGGAGCATGTCGGTCAGGGAGGCCAGATGGCGCTCCTCCTGGGTGCGGCGCTGGGCCATGAAATCCCCGGCGTCGGTGGGGGAGAGCCGATTGACCACCACGCCGCCGACGTCGACGCCCGCCTCCCGCAGCGAAGCGCAGAGCTCCACAGATTCCAGCACGGGGAGCCGCTCCGGGGTCAGCACAATCACGAAGCTGCAGGCCTCTCCGTCGGCGAGGACCTCCCGCATCATCTCGAAGCGAGCCTTGCGCCGTGTCAGCACCTGCCTGATCCGCTGATCTCGGTTGGTCGGCGTGGTTCTGCCCGGGTCATCGTCGCCGTCGAGCACGCGCACCGCAGCCCCATAGCGCTCGGCCTTGCTGCGCCGACTCAGCAGCCCCGACATCCACGTGGACATGATCTCCGGCAGCGCCATGAGCCGTGCAGTGTGTCCTGAGGGTGCGGTGTCGAAGACGATCAGGTCATGCGCGTCGAGGCCATATTCGATGATCACTGCGATCCGCTCCAGAATCGCTGACTCGTGGGTGCCAGGAGAGTGTGCGGAGAGTTTCAGGTGGGCTGCCACCTGCGGGTGCAGATGCTCGGGCATGAAATCACGCAGCGTGGCCCCGACCTCGGCGAGGTGTTCATCGATGGTGCGCTGCGGGTCGATCTCGATCCCGTGGAGGACTCCGCCGGTGCGCCCATCACGGAAGAGCTCCACCGGATCATCGCCTACCGATTGATCCCAGAGGTGGCCGAGGTTGTGCGCGGGGTCGGTGGAGACCAGCAGCACACGGCGTCCGGTGGCCGCCTGGTGCAGGGCCACGGCGGAGGCCGTGATGGTCTTGCCCACTCCGCCCTTGCCCCCGAGGAAGATGACGCGACGACGCTTGACGAGGTGCAGAAGCATTGCAGAGGTGCCCTTTCAGCAGCAGCCGAGGCCGTCCATCGGCGAGTGTTCCATTCCCTGCCGGGTGTGCCATTCATGCATGCGGTCCAGCATCTCCGGCAGCAGCTCCAGGGTTGTCCCCGAGGCTGGATTGGGCAGGCCCAGGGCTTCTGAGAGCACGAGCATCATGAAGAGGTCTTCCTCATCACGCTTGGCACGTGCGAAGACTCGGCGGTATGGAGCCACGTAGAACTCCCGCAGGCCTGCATTGAAACGCTTCCATAGACTCACGGGCCCACCAGGGTCCGAAGCGTTCCAGGAGGAGTGATCCGAGGGCTCGCGTCCAGTAGGAGCTGAAATGGTCGCCTCCTGGAAGATTGTGGTCCGGTTCGGCCCGTCGAGCATGTGATGCAGTTCATGCTACGCGACCACCCTTCCTTGACCCTGTCGGTACTGTGACCGTCCGAAGGGGCTTCGCCCTGAACTCTTGACGGGGGGCGTGCCGCAGCGGCAGACTTGCTGGAAACGGACGCATGTCCGCTCATCGGAGGGTCATCATGGAGATCGGGATTCTTCTGCTTCGCGTCGTCCTGGCGCTGATACTTTTCGCCCATGCCACGCAGAAGCTGGTGGGGTGGTTCACTGGCAACGGCCTGCACAAACAGGGCGAGATCTTTGCGACCCTCGGTCTGCGCCCCGGCCGGGCAATGGTGCTCGCCGTCGGTGTCTCAGAACTGCTCGCCGCGGGCCTGCTCCTCTTCGGATTCCTCACTCCGCTGGGCGCCCTCGTGGCAGCCGGGACTATGGCCGTGGCCGGGGCCACCATGCAGCTGAACTCGGGGAACTTCTTCAACCTCGGCGGGGGAGGCGAGTATCCCTATGTCCTCGCCGCGGTCGCTGCCGCGCTGGGATTCACCGGTGCCGGAGCCTATTCGGTGGACGCGCTGCTCTTCGCTGGAGCCCACGGGGTGGGTGCACTTCTGTACCAGCCCACTGCCTGGGTCGGAATGCTGATCCTCTTCGTCGCTCTGCTCGCCGTGGTTCCGTTCGCGCTGATCGTAAAAAGGTCCGCGGCATCCCGGTAAGACCGGAACACCGCGGACCTGGTTCTCTCACGCTGTTCTCCTGAGGCCTATGCGTTGGGCCCGCGACCCTGGGCCGCATGCGTGGAGTCGGTCCTGAACTCCGTGTAGGTATACGGGTTGTCCAGGATCTTGGTCTCAGGCACTTCGGGGCTCATCCCGGCGTCCCATTCCTCCTGGCCCAACTCCCGGGTCAGGTGCTCCACGGTCTGTTCCACGGTGCGTCGAACCTTGGCGAGGTCCACGTCCACCAGCTTGTGCTCGTGCTTGACGATCTTTCCGTTGACCATCACGGTGTGCACATCCCCACGCTGCGCCTGGAAGACCACGTGGCCATGTGGGTTGAGGATGGGGAACATTGCGGGGGAGTCATCGTTCTTGATCAGCACGATATCTGCCTTCTTGCCCACTTCCAGTGAGCCGATGGACTTCTCCATCCCCAGCGCCTCGGCGCCACCGTGGGTGGCCCAGCCCACCACCTGATCTGCGCGCAATCCAAGGTTGGTGCAGGTGTCTCCGGTGGCGTGGTGCTCGAAGTGCTCCCGTGCCCGGTCCGAGCTCAGTGTGGAGCGCATTGCGGCGAACGGATCGGCGCTCCACCAGACTGAGGTGTCCACCGAGAGGGAGACGGGGATCCCGTGCTTGCGCAGCTGCCACGAGGACGGGTAGCCCTGGCCGCAGCTCGACTCGGACTCGGCCGAGACCGAGGCGGCACCGCCGGTGGCGGCAATGCGCTGATAGGAGTCGGGGCTCAGCGTGGCCGCGTGGACGTAGACGGTCTTCTCATTCATGAATCCGTGTTCATGCATGAGGCGAACGCCGTCGTCGTTGGTGGCGCCCCAGACGCCGGCGTGGGTGGTGACCCCGACGTCGAGGTCCCGCGCCACCTCGAAGGCTGCCTTCTCTGGGAACTCTGGATCACCGGTGACGTCGAAGGCCATCTGGAAGCCAAGCATGTCATCGCCCAACTGGCCTCCTGCGCGTGGAATCCGGCGATCGACGAAATCTCGGAACTCCGGCGAGGTGGACCACTCCCACGGGCCGGCGTGGATGTTTCCGTAGGCGAAGACGAAGCGCCCGGCGACTTCCTGGAGAGCATCTACCGCCGCATCAGCGTGGTCCACGCTGGAGAGGCCGTGGGACCAGTCCACCGAGGTGGTGACTCCCGCGTCGATGGCCTCTACCGCGGAAAGTAGGTTGCCCGCATAGATGTCCTCAGGCCGGAACTTCTTGCCGTGTTCGAGGTAGTTCCACACGAAGTACTGCGTCAGCGTCCAGTCGGCGCCGTAGCCGCGCATAGCGGTCTGCCACATATGGCGGTGCGTATCGATGAAGCCTGGGGTGATCATCCCGCCCTGCGCATCAATGATCCGGGTGTGCTCGGGAACCTCGAGATCAGGCCCGATCGCCTGGATCGTGTCACCGATGACGAGAACATCGGCTCCGGTCAGCACGCTGTGCTGCCGATCCATTGTCAGCACGATTCCGTTCTTGAAAAGCACGGGCGCGCCTGTGCCGTTTGCTGTGGCCTCAGCACTCATATCAGCCTCCTATAGGGACGTCTGTGATGGCGCTCACACTACTCTTCGTTCGCAGAGTGGACAAGAGTCCGTTGCGTTTATTACGACGTCAGTCTGGCGGTGTGCCCCGAGCTACAAGGCCTCGTTCCTAGATAAGGCATCACTGGGTCGGCGCGGGGTTGACGCTTCCTGAACGAAAGTGTGAAACTGATCACCAATAGAGCGGACGTATGTCCGTATCGCGGCAGGGAGCCTGAGCAGGGGTCCCAGCACCAGCAATCGGAAAGGACTCGTCATGAGCCAGGACAACCCGGATCCGAGCGGCGCCGACGCCGGGAACGCCCCATCGCAGGTAGAGGCGGGAGCAGGATTGCCCCTGGAGGGAATCGTCATTGCGGATTTCTCGAGGGTGCTGGCGGGCCCCTACGCCACCATGCTGCTGGCCGATCTCGGTGCCGAAGTCATCAAGGTGGAGGGTCCTGGCGGGGATGACACCCGCACCTGGGTGCCTCCGCGTCGCCCCGATGGAGTCTCGACCTACTACGCCTCGATCAACCGCAATAAGAAGTCGATCGTGCTGGACTTCAAGGATGCGGAGGACCTTGCCGCCGCCCAGCGGCTGGCTGGCCGCGCCGATGTCGTCATCGAGAATTTCAAGCCGGGAGGACTCAAGAAGTTCGGCCTGGACTATGAGGCGGTGGCGGCGGTGAATCCCAGCGTCATCTATTCCTCGATCACCGGTTTCGGCACCCAGGGGGAGGGCGCGAAGTACCCCGGCTATGACCTGATCGTCCAAGCGATGTCTGGGCTGATGAGCCTGACCGGTTCACCCGACGGCCCGCCCTTCCGCGCCGGGATCAGCGTGTTCGACGTGATGGCCGGTCTGCACTCGACGATCGGGATCCTGGCCGCACTGCGTCAGCGTGATCTCACCGGTGAGGGCACTCATGTGGAGGCCAGTCTGATGGCCTCGGCCATGTCTGGGCTGGTGAATCAGACCCATGCATATGTGGGTGGCGGCACCACTCCTATGCGTATGGGTAATGCCCACCCTTCGCTCTACCCCTATGAGGCCATGCCCACCGCAGACGATGACGTGATCATCGCCGCTGGAAACAACACTCAGTTCGGAAGGCTCTGCACGGTGTTGGGGATCCCGGAGGTCGCTCAGGACGAACGATTCGCCGACGTCGGTGACCGCACCGACCGCCGCGATGAGCTGCGCCCGATCCTCGAGGCGGAACTCGCCAAGCACACTGCTCAGGAGCTCTTCGAGAAGCTCAACGACGTGGGCGTTCCCTGCGGCCCGATCAACACCATCAAGCAGGGCGTGGAATATGCGGAAGCCCTGGGCTTGGCCCCGGTGGTGCAGGTGGGCCGCGGTGACGACGCCGTTCCCGGCGTCCGGCACCCGCTGACATTCAGCACCATGACTCCGCGCTATGACCTCGCCCCGCCAGCGCTGGGCGAGCACACGGACGAGATCAAGACCTGGCTGGCCCAGGATGAACAGGGGACATCATCATGAGCAGCACCGAGCGCGACACCCAACACAGCACCGAACACAGCACTGCACCGAGCTACCCCACCTCGCTGGGGACCTCCACCACCGAGGAGATCAGCCTGATGGGGCAATCCCTCTCCGAGGAGCTGATGGGCAAGGTCGGCTTCGCCGAGCTGGCCTTCTGGATGACCGCCACCCGCAGGCCCACGGCCGGGGAGCTGCGCACCTTCGAAGCGGTGCTGGTCGCGCTGGCCGATCACGGTTTCACTCCCACGGCGATCGCCGCTCGGCTGACCTATCTCTCCGCACCGGAGTCCATCCAGGGAGCCATAGCGGCGGGTCTGCTCGGTGGTGGTTCACGCTTCCTCGGCGTCACCGAGGACACCGGCAAGTTCCTGCACCAGGTCTTGGAGGCCGACGACGGCGAGCGCAGCAGCGATGCCGACTATGACGCCTTGGCGAGGGAGGCCATCACCCGGGCGCGAGCTGCCAAGCAGATCGTTCCGGGCCTGGGCCATCCGGTGCACAAGAAGGGTGACCCCCGCACCCCGCGTCTGATCCAGATCGCCGAAGAGGGCGGCACCCGCGGTGAGCATCTGCGCCTGTTCGAGGCCATGGGGCGCGTGAGCGAAGAAGTGCTCGGCAAGAAGCTGCCACTCAATGGGGCAGGTGTCTGCGGTGCCGCGCTCGCAGACCTCGGGCTTCCGGTGGATTTCCTTCGCGGCTTTGCCCTTTTGGCGCGCACCGCAGGTCTGCTGGGGCAGATCGCGGAGGAACGGCGGAATCCGATCGCCAATGACATCTACATGCACGTGGACCGGAATGCCAGGTTTGTCCCGCTGACCTCGGATGAGTCCGGTCATGCCGAACCGGAAAGGATGGGCTGAACATGGCAGAGCTGACAGCGGTGCTGGCGAGCACCCACCACCCGTTCTACTACAAGGCCACCACCTCCCCGGAAGAGCAGCGACCGCCCTACGCCGCCGAGTGGCAGCGGAAGGTCGAGGCCTACCGGGAGACGCTCACCGCCGCAGAGCCCGACATCCTGGTCATGGTCGGAGCTGACCACTTCCACCAGCTCTGGCTGGATAACTACCCGCAGTTCCTGATCGGCAAACAGGAGACCTACGACGCGACCTTCTATAACGAGGAGCGGGAGTTCGGGATCCCGAAGTACACCCTCGCCGGTGACATTGAGCTCTCCCGCTATATGCACGAGGAGCTGCTGGGCAAAGACTTCGACTTCTCGGTCAGTCACGAGCTGAAGATCGATCACTCCATCATCTGTCCGATCATCACGGTCCGTCCGGAGGCTGATCTTCCGGTGGTGCCGATCTACACGAATATCTTCGTGCCTCCGCTGCCGTCACCGCGTCGCTTCTATGCCGTGGGGCGCGCGATCCGCGAGATCATCGACGCCTTCCCCAGTGATAAGAAGGTTGCCGCCATCGGCACCGGGCACCTCTCGCTGGAACTCGGCGGACCGCGTCAGTTCGGCGAACATGGACCGGACCCACTCTTCGATGCCGACGCCATCGAATGGCTCTCCACCGGCAATATCGACGCCATCCTGGACAACGTCACCCACGAATCCATGGCCGGGGCAGGCAATGCCACCCATGGATTCATGGACCTGCTGCTGATGATGGGAATTGCCGGCCCGGGAGTTCACGCCGACTATGTGGATCACCTGGACCTGTTCCACACCCGGGAGATGTACATGACCTGGTACCCACAAAAAACCCAGGAGCATCTCGCGGCCACTGCCCGTGCGGCAAAGACCGCAGGCGCCAGCACGGGGCCGATCTACGCCAATGACCCAGCCTGGGATCAGTTCAGGATGGGCCAGAACAGTTCTGCCGTTGTCGCGGGAGCATAGGAGAGGCTCAAGGATGAGCAAGTACTACGTCAATAAGTTCCTCTTCACCATCGACCGTGACCCCGAGTGGGTAGCGAGCTATAAGGATGACCCGCGCGGCACCGTGGAACGGTGGGAAAAAGAGGTCGGGTGCTGGCTGAACCCGAGCGAACAGACCAGCTGGTTGGAGTTCACGGCTGAGGAGCACGAGGCGCTGGCCACTCATGACTACGTCTGGCTCTTCGAGAACGGGGCCCATTTCTTCTTGAACCTGACGCTGTTCATCGCGCTCTTCGATGAAGAATATGCCGCTGCAAAGGGTCCCTTGGCGTTCCAGACCGAGATGGCCCAGAAGCTCGGTCACTGGACCGGACGGGACTATCCCTCCGTCGCCATGTGAACTCTCAGCGAACGAGCGCTTCCCTCTTGTTGCGCTGACTGAGCGAGGTGATCACCAGCGCTATCCCTGCGGTGATCAGTGCAGCCGCGCCGACCCAGGCAACGCTCATGCTGCCCCACAGAACAAGCACTGCTGCTCCGGCGAGGATGGCGATGAGTCCTAATGGGATCCCGAGAGCTGCCTTCATAGCCTGATTCCTCCGATGTATTCACGACCAGCTACACGGTGACTGGATTCCCTATTGAACATATCGGAACCGAGGTGGGTTGCTCAAGGGTAAGCTCATGCGCCTTGCTATCAGCAGCTGCCGCTCAGTCCTCGGGCGAGGCCAGCAGCGGGATGCGCCCGACGTCAGCGGCATCGCGCTCGCGGACGTGGCTGGGCAGTGACTGCCAGCGGGTCCAGTCCTCGGTGACCGCGGCCGCAGCTTCACGAAGGGGTGGCAGGTGTTTGCTGAGCAGAGTCTCCACGCTGGTCTCCGCGGCGTGCACCGTGGTGTTCATCGATGCGCAGACCCGACCCTCGGTGTCACGCACCGGAACGGCGATGGACCGGATGCCACGGGCTAGTTCCTCATCAGCCAGTGCGTACCCCTGCTGCTGCACCCGGTCCAGTTCTTCGAGGAAGGATTTCTGGTCCCACAGGACCACCGGAATGACCGAGGAGCGCGAGGGTTCCGAGAGTCGCTGCAGGATCTCCCGGCGTTCCATATCTGCCAGGAGGACCTTGCCCTGGGAAGTGGGTGGAGCAGGGAACCTGGTGCCGATATCCACACGAAGGCCGATGAGCTTGGGAACCGCGACCCGGGCGACGTAGACGATGTCCGGGCCATCCAGCTGAGACATCGACGCCGATTCGTGGGTGTGGGTGACCAGCGACTCCAGATGTGGTTTGGCCACATCCCAGAGTCCCAATGAACTCACATAGGCCATCCCCAGCTCCATGACCCGCGGTGTCAGCGAGAAGAGCCCGTTATCGGCTCGCACGTATTCCAGCTCCTGGAGGGTCATCAGGATTCGCCGCGCGGTGGGGCGTGCCAGCCCGGTGGACTTTGCCACCTGGCTCAGGGTCAGGCTGGGGTACTCGGGAGAGAAGGCGGTGATCACGGACAACCCACGCGATATCGCTTCAATGAACTCAGGGCTTCGATCCGGTGACACGGGATTCCTTTCAGCGGAGCTGGGCATGATTCACCTTTGCTTCACGCAACCTGTTCCAGGTGCGCACGAGTTGGCTGAACTCTTTGACCTGTACCAAGACATGGCCTCGAGCGGTGTTCTCCGCGGTCTCCTCATCACCCGCGCTGATCGCATCGACGATGGCGTGATGCTCGGCCAGGGAGCGGCGCATCCGGTCTGGAGCGCGGAGTTGGAGCCGCCGGTAGGGCTGGAGGATCCTGCGCAGGTGATGGGCCTGCTGCTGCAGGTACCCGTTTCCGCAGGAGTCGTAGATGATCCCGTGGAACCAGGCGTTGGCGTAGTAGTACCCGTCCGCATCGCCGTCGGACTCATAGCGCTCACACTCAAGAAGCGCCTGGCTCAGCTCCGCCAAAGCTTCGCGTTCGATGCGGCGCGAGGCAAGCCGTGCTGCCATGCCCTCGAGCTCGGCCATGAGCTCGAAGCGTTCTGCAAGTTCCGGCAGGCTCAGTTCGGTGACATAGGTGCCCTGTTTGGGGCGGATGCGGACCAGGCCGGAACGCTCCAAGGCCTGAAGCGCTTCCCGGACGGGAGTTCGTGAGCAGCCAAACTCGGTCTGGAGCCGGGCAGGATCGAGCCGCTCGCCTGGGCTGTACTGCCCATCGACGATGGCATTCTCCAGCGCGTCTCTTACCCGCTGGGACTCCGGGACCCTGACCATGGCACCTCCTGTCCGTCGAGCATATCGCCAGGCGCAACTTGTGGCGTGGATCACGTTTATACCCTATAGTCGCCGTTATATACATCAGCGTTCTTGATATACACGATTGGAGGCGTGATGGCGACGACCCAAGGCTGGCTGCTCGCAGACGTCCTGCGCATCCTGAGTGGGAAGCGAGCGCAGGAGGATCAGGGGATTCCTGAACCTGCCGCGCTGGAACAGCTCAGCGCTGCCTGCGAAGTCCTCATGGGAGATCTGGGCGAGGCATCCATGCGAGCGGTGGCGCAACGTGCGCTGACCTCCTATGGCCAGCTCGACACCGCAGACAAGGTCACGTTCTTCGGGCTCATGCTCAGCACCTACGCCGTCGAGGTGGACGCGCTCAAGCACGCGTATCAGCAGTGGGAGCACACGCAGGGACAGGCCGAGCTGGCGGACCTCTTTGACGCGAGTGAACCGCGGCGCCAACAGCTCCTGCGGCGGCTCAATCACGCCCCGGGGGCCACGCTGGAACTCGTGAATATGCGCGCCGACCTGCGCGCACTGATGCGTGAGCACCCCGAGCTTGCGCCGCTGGACCGGGATTTCCGCCATCTGCTCAGCTCCTGGTTCAATCGTGGATTCCTGCGAATGGAACAGGTCGGGTGGGATTCCTCTCGAGAGATGAAGAATCACCTGTTGCGCTACGAGAAGGTTCACCCGATGCAGGAGATGAGCGATCTCAAGGCTCGTCTGCGTCCCCGGGATCGGACCTGCTATGCCTTCTTCCACCCAGCAACGGGTGATCTGCCACTGATCTTCGTTGAGGTGGCGCTGGTCCAGGGCATCCCCGCTTCCATCGAAGAGATCCTGAATCCCGTCGAGACGATCTCCCCGGTGAAAGCCGATACCGCCGCCCTGTACTCGATCAACAACGCGCTCGAGGGCCTCGCCGGAATCTCCTTCGGCAATCTGCTCATCAAACAGGTCATCGATCAGGTGTCCACCGAACTGCCGCATCTTGAGCGCTTCGTGACACTCTCCCCGATCCCAGGCTTCAGAAACTGGTTGGGTCAGCAGCCGAAGGACCCAGACCTGGCCGCCCTGCATGCCGAGCTTGAACAGCTGCACGGAACCGCAGACCTTCCTGCTGCAGAGCTGGAGGCACTGAAGGTTCGGCTGGCTCCGGTTCTCGCGCGCTATATCGCCGTAGAACGCCGCGGCAACGGTCAACCCTTGGATTCTGTGGCGCGCTTTCATCTGGGCAATGGCGCCACCGCCTGGCAGCTGCACTGGCCTGCCAGCAATGCGGGTTACATGTGGGACCAGTCCTATGGGGCGATGATCAACTACCGCTACGAGCCGCACCTCGTGGAGCAGCGGCATGAAGACTACGTCCGGAACGGCACGGTCGCCCTCGGAGATCGAGTCACGCGACTGCTTCAGGACCAGAGAACAGAGACCAGCACAATGAAGGGAACCGCAGCAGTGCACAACTCGCCAGCAGAGAGCTCCACCACCGAGGTCAAGCCCGTCGGGATCTATCGGGGGTTCCTCGATCAGGCAGAGGCGAACCCCGCAAAGGTGCTTTTCCACCTTCAGGACGGCCGCACGCTGACCTACTCCCAGGTCCTTCACACCTCGCGTCGTATTGCCACGAAGCTGATCGGCGACGGCGTCGTCCCGGGTGACAGAGTGGCGGCCCAGGTGGAGAAGTCGCCTGAGGCCATCGCTCTGTACCTCGCGACGCTGCAGATCGGCGGCGTCTACCTTCCACTCAACACAGCCTATACCGGTGGTGAGATGGACTACTTCATGGAAGATGCCGCACCCCGGGTGTTGGTCTGCGATCCGGGTCAGGCGGCCGATCACGTCCAGCGCAGCAGAGACGGGATCGTCGTCGAAACCCTCGGGACCACCGGTGAGGGCACGCTTCTGGCCGCCGAGCAGGAGCACACGGCCATCGCGGAGATGCAGCCTGAGGATCCGGGCGCCATCCTCTATACCTCCGGGACCACCGGACGCTCCAAGGGTGCGGTGCTGACCCAGGAGAATCTCGCCTCAAACTGCCATTCGCTGCTGCAGTCTTGGGAGTACACCTCCGATGACGTGCTGATCCACGCACTGCCGATCTTCCATATCCACGGGCTCTTCGTCGCGGTCAATATGACCTTGGTGTCTGGGGCTTCGATGAAGTGGCTGCCGAAATTTGATGCGGAAGACGTGCTGGAAGCTATGCCGGGAGCCACCGTCTTGATGGGCGTTCCTACCTTCTACACCCGGCTGTTGGGCACCGAGCGGCTCAGCGCGGAGACTACCGCAAGGATCCGCCTCTTCGTCTCCGGGTCTGCTCCGTTGCTCGCGGCCGATCATGAGGCCTTCGAGGCTCGCACCGGTCAGGCAATCCTGGAGCGATATGGGATGACAGAGACGGGGATGAACACCTCCAACCCCTACCGCGGAGGACCACGCCGCCCGGGCACAGTGGGTCACCCACTCCCCGGGGTCGAGGTGAGGATTGTGGACCGGGAGACCGGAGCGCCGCTGCCTCAGGGGGAGGTCGGAATCATCGAAGTGCGCGGTTCCAATGTCTTTGCTGGCTACTGGAAGATGCCTGAGAAGACCGCCGAGGAGTTCCGTGAAGACGGGCATTTCATCACCGGAGACCTTGGGGTCATCGATGAGCAGGGATACCTGAGCATCGTCGGCCGGGATAAAGACCTGGTCATCTCGGGAGGGTTCAACATCTACCCGAAGGAAGTCGAGGGGCTCATCGATGATCATCCTGGTGTCAGCGAATCAGCTGTCATCGGTGTCCCGCACCCGGACCTGGGTGAAGGATTGGTCGCCGTCGTCGTCCCGGCGGCGCAGGGCGCACCCGATGAATCCCAGATACTTCAGGCGCTCGCAGGGGAGCTCGCGAGGTTCAAGCAACCCCGCGCCGTGCGTTTTGTGGACGCCCTTCCACGCAATGTGATGGGCAAGGTCCAGAAGGCCGAGCTCCGCAAGCAGTACACGGACCTCTTCAGCGCCTGAGCGCGCTGAATAAGTCCTCATACCTAAGTCAGGAGAAAAACGATGGTTCTCTATGGAGTCGCAGCGCTGGCGCTGTGCATGCTCATAGGAATGCTGATCGGTGATGGTCTCGGCGTGCTCGTTGGCGTGGACGCCAATGTGGGCGGGGTCGGCTTCGCCATGATCCTTCTAGTGGTCGCCACTGATCGTCTGCGCAAGCGCGGACTGTTCCCCAAGCCCACCGAGCAGGGTGTCCTGTTCTGGAGCGCCCTGTACATCCCGATCGTGATCGCCATGGCCTCTACGCAGAATGTCGCCGAAGCCATCGGTGGCGGTCCCATGGCGGCCATCGCAGGTCTGGGCGCGCTTGCCGCGGCTGCCGCCCTGGTCCCGGTGATCGCTCGCATCGGAGGACAGTCTGAACCGCTGCCGCCGATGACCGAGGCAGAGAAGCAGGAGGCCTGATATGGACATCGTTGCTGATGTGCTCGAACGCAATGGTCTGCTCTTCGCCTTCGTGGTGGTCGGCGCGCTCATGCTGCTCTCCGGATGGCTCTCGAAGACGCTGACCAGGGGACGCCTCCAGGGCTCCGCCATCGCGATCATGCTGGGACTGGTGCTCGCCTATATCGGCGGTGTTCAGACCGGCGGTGAAGCGGGTCTGGCCGATGTCGCCATCTTCAGCGGCCTAGGTCTCATGGGCGGCGCGATGCTGCGCGACTTTGCCATCGTGGCCACGGCCTATGGCGTGGACCTCCAAGAGATCAAGAAGGCCGGAGCTGCCGGCGTGGTCGCGCTGATCGCCGGCATCGTCGTCTCCTTCGTGGTCGGCGCGGCGGTGGCGGCCGCGTTCGGCTATACGGATCCTGAGTCGATGGCCACCATCGGCGCCGGCGCTGCGACGTACATCGTCGGCCCGGTGACCGGAACTGCCATCGGCGCCAGCTCCGAGGTCATCGCGCTCTCGGTGGCAGCCGGGCTGATCAAGGCCGTGGTGGTCATGGTCTGCACTCCGCTGATCGCTCCGTTCATCGGGCTGAACAACCCGAAATCGGCCATGGCCTATGGCGGACTGATGGGCACCACCTCGGGTGTGGCGGGCGGTCTCGCCGCCACCGATAAACGGTTGGTCCCCTACGGTGCCATGACCGCGACGTTCTACACCGGACTGGGCTGCCTGCTGGGCCCCTCGGTCTTCTACTTCGCCCTGGTCGGCCTCTTCGGCTGAGACCCAGGGGAGAGAACGACGCCGACGGCCGCTCACCTTCTCGAGGTGGGCGGCCGTCGTCGTCGGGGGTTCACACGTTGCGGGTGCTGTGATGAACTGGCAGGGAACAAGGCCGCCGTCGGCTGCAGCAGGCGGCGATCAGCCCGGAGGAGGAGACCGATGCGCGCAGGGTTGTTTGTCCTGATCTTTGCCCTCCTGGTGATCGGCGCATCGCTGACCGGCGCGTCGAACCCTGCGTTTGTGCTCTTCATCAGCGCTGCGATCGCAGCCATCCTTGCCAGTGTGTTGACCCGGGGTGGTCGCCAGTCGCTTCGTAGGATCGGAGCCAATCTCGGCCAGGGATGGTCCCGAAGTCAGGGCTGATGACGCTCCGTCTTCGCGCATGCTTCCCAAAGGCTCTTCGCAGGAGCGCAGCGGCGCAGACACCGACGGCCCGCCGGAAGAACCGGGCGAGCCGTCGTCGTCGATCTTATGAATTGATTCTTGAGGTTCAGACCTCGACGCGTTGGCGCTGATGCACCCGCGCTGAGTGGGCCAGCTTCACCGTCCAGGACTCGCCTGGAGCCAGCGTCTTGGGCGTGCCCTCCACGTTGACGTCGATCGGCTCGGCCGAACCCTCCGAGAGTTGCAGCTTGACCTCATCGTGATTGATGCACACGAGGATCGGCTGGTTGCGGTAGCGCATCCGGAACTTCAGCTCCGGCAGCTCATCAGGGAGCAGCGGGTGCAGCCACAGCGCGTCCGCGCGGGTCTCGACGCCGCCGTAGCAGCGCAGCACCATGTCCACGGTTCCGGCCATCGCACCCAGGTGCACGCCTTCTCGAGTGGTGCCGCCCTGGGTGTCGGCGAGGTCTGCTTCCAAAGCTTCCTTGAACAGGTTCCAGGAACCTGAACGGTCGAAGCGCGCCGCCACCCAGCCATGGACCAGGCGGGAGAGCGTAGAACCATGGGAGGACCGTGCCAGGTAGTACTCCACCGTATTGGCGAAGTCCTCCATGGAGAGCGAGTACCCCATGTGCTCCAGGGTCTCTACGAGCTCATCTGCAGAGAAGATGTAGCAGAGCATCAGCACGTCTGCCTGCTTGGAGAGCTTGTATCGGTTGGTGGAGTCGCCTTCGGCCTGCAGGATCAGGTCGAGCCGGCCGATATTGCCGTATTTGGCGCGGTAGCCCTCCCAGTCGAATTCCTCGAGCTTCTCGTAGCCATCAAACTGGCTGATCACATTGTCCTCATGGAAGGGAACATGCAGCCGCTTGGCGATGTGCTCCCAGTGGTCCAACTCGTCTTCGAAGATGTCGAGCCACTCGGAGAGCGGGTCATCGCGACCATCGAGCTCGCGCACCAGACGTGCGGTGTGGCGCAGCATCCAGGAGGTCAACACATTGGTGTACGCGTTGTCCTTGAGGCCGGTACCCGGGGAATCTGGATTGCCGTCATGGTACTCATCCGGGCCCATGACGCCTTCGATGCTGAAGCGGTCTGCTGCTTCGTCGTAGCTGGTCATGGAGACGAAGAACCGGGAGATCTCCACCAGGATCTCCGCGCCGTAGTCGGCCAGGAAGGTGTAGTCCTGCGTGGTCTCGAAGTACTGCAGCACCGAGTAGGCGATCGCCAGGGAGACATGGCGCTGGCGATGTGAGTTATCCGGCATCCACATATTCGAGCGGGGGTTCCACAGCTCGCTCGGAGTTTCCTCGCGACCATCGGAACCGGCCTGCCAGGGGAACATCGCTCCGTCATAGCCTTCGCTGCGCGCCATCGAACGGGCTTCGCTCAGGCGTCGGTAGCGGTAGAGCAGCAGTCCACGGGTCAGTTCCGGGCGGCGCAAGGTGAGCATCGGGTACATGAACATCTCATCCCAGAAGAGATGTCCGCGGTACCCCTCACCGGTGAGGCCACGCGCAGGGAGTGTGGCGTCGAGGTCATGGCGAGCCCCGAAGGCAGTCTGCAGCACGTGGAAGGTGTGGAGGTTCAGCGCCATCTGCTGCCGCGACGGGTTCTCCCCGATCGAGACGGCGAAGCGGTGCCAGAGCACGCCCCACATCTCCTCGTGATAGGTCAGGATCGTGCGGAAGCTGGAGGCGCGCTGCACCTTCTTGACCGCGTTGTGCCACACCGTGGAGATCGCGTGATCATGGGAGTTTGAGACCGCGGCGATCTTCTCCAGGATCACCGGTTTCCCGGATTCCAAGGAGATCGAGATGTCGTGGCCAGCCACGAGGTCACCCTCATGGATGGGCCGGCGCATCGGGTTGCTGGATCCGGAGCTGGTCACCGAGGTGCGTGTGGCCAGTGCGATCTTGACCTGAGACTGATTGGTCTGGGTCTCCAGCAGCACGGTGTCACCGTCTACCTCACGGGACTGCACGGGGTCCAGATGGTTGCCCGCCAGCTCGCGGTCGGCGTTGACGTTGCGGTTCGCCACGCGGCCATCGATCATCGAGCGCACATTGACATTGCCGGACCAGTTCTCGGCCTCGATCTTCATCTCCAGCGCGGCGATCTGCACCCCAGCCAGGGACTGGAACTGGCGCATGGTGACCTTGGTGCGGCGGCCATGCAGGTCCTGGTAGCGGGCGATCCTGGTGACCAGGCCGCGGCGCATATCGAGTTCCTGGTGGTAGGCGATCAGCTCCGGTGAACCTGGCAGCAGGGGAGTGCCTGCCTCCGGGGTGACCTGCAGGAAGGTCCAGTCCGGCACGTTGACCATGTGCTCGGTCTCCACCGTCTTGCCCATGAGATCGGTCTTGAGCCGGTTGAATACGCCTGCGATATAGCTGCCCGGGTAGTGGGTCGCGTCGGCTGCGGTGCCGGGGTAGTGCCCCCGGGTGCCCCAGTAGCCGTTCGCGGTGGCCATCAGAACCTCGCGGGTGGGCTCCAGCTTGGAGTCGAACCCGTCATAGGAGAGCACCCAGTCCGAGTCATAGGGCCGGGTGGTGCGGGTGGCCAGATTCATCACAGCAAGATCGGTGACGACGACGTCGGCGCCGGCCTCTTTCAACCGGGCCGGGTCATCGCCGCGATTGAGTCCCACGACCATCCCGAAGTCACCCTCGCGTCCGGCCTGGACGCCGGAGGCGGCATCCTCGATCACGATGGTGTCTTGTGGCTCCACCCGCAGCAGACCAGCTGCGTGCAGGAACATATGGGGGTTGGGCTTGCCGGGCAGGCCCAGTTCCAGCGCATCGGATCCGTCAACGATCACCGTGAAGGCATCGAGCAGTCCGGCGATCGTGAGCACCTCGCGGCCATTGCGCGACGAGGTCACCAGCGCAGTGGGGATCCCGTCCTTACGCAGCTCTTCGATCAGCTCCACTGTGGTGTGGAAGACCTCGACGCCGTCGCGAGCCAGGACAGACTCGAAGTACCCCTGCTTGCGGGCTGCGAGACCATTGACGCTCAGCGTCTCGGCGGAGTCATCGAGATGTCCCTCGGGGACCTCGAGGTTGCGTGCTTTCAAGAGTGAGCGGACGCCGTCTTCACGCGGGCGCCCGTCCACGAAGTTGAGGTAGTCCTCGTCGGTGAACTCGGGCTGCGGGGATCCGGCGATCTCCGGCAGGGCGGCGTCGAAAAGTTCCTTCCATGCACGGGCATGGACTCCAGCGGTGTCGGTGACCACGCCGTCCATATCGAAGATCACGGCACGGAAATGGCGCAGGGCGTGACGTTTAGCTTCGGCGCTGTGCCGGAACGGATTCTCAAAGGGGTGCATATCTGCCTCACGCTGAGATGGTTCAAGGTCGGGTGGTCGCCCAGGACAGCAGGCGCGTCCGAGTGGGCACGGTGAACCATCCTAGGGCTCTAGCGTCAACGATATACACCTGAGCGCTTCTCACCTATGGCGCAGGTCTCCCATGTGGGGGTGCTAGCGTCTTTGTCATGGCGCGGCGCAGCAGCATTGAACTGACATTCCGAGAGGTGGCGGGCACCTCCCCGGATGCCTTCGTGGCGGCTGGCGTAGTGGTGGACTGGATCGACAAGACCGCCTACGCCTGCGCTGCCTCCTGGACGCGGACCGACTGCGTCACCTCCTATGTGGGCAATATGCACTTCACTGTTCCCGTGCCCCGGGACACTCCGGTGACGGTGCAGGCCCGCGTGGTGCACACCGGCCGCACCTCCGTGCACGTCCAGACGCGCGTGCTGATCCGCAAGGATGAGGGCTGGGATGTCTGCACCGAGTGCTTCATGATCTACGTGGCAGTGGGCGACGACGGCGAGCCGGCCGAGGCCACACCGTTTACCCCGCAGACCGAGCTGGAGCGACGCCGAGATCTCGACGCCTCCCAGCGGATGGTCTACCGCCGGCAGATGGAGGAGACGATCCAGGCTCTTCCGGAAGGTATGGGCACCTCCGAGGCGCTGACCCTGCGCTTCCTGGCCGATACGGATGAGCGCTATCCCGATGGCAAGATCCGTGGCGGCGCCGTGATGAAGTGGATCGATAAGACCGCTGAGATATGTGCTGAACGTTACAGCGGACACGACGTGGCCGCGGTGCTCACCGGAGGAGTTCGCTTCTACCGCCCCATCACCATCGGTGACCTTGTCGAGGTCGACGCGCGGCTGGTCCTCACGGGGTCCAAATCCATGCACGTGCTGGTGCGTGTGCGCGCCGGGGACCGCCGAGAGAAGCACCCGCGCGTGGTCGCCTACGGTCTCCCCGTCATGGTCTCACCGGACGGAACCGGATCCGCGCGGCAGATTGCCCCCTGGGAACCGATCACCGATGAGGACCACGCAGTGGCAGCTCAGGCCCGCAAACTTCGCGACCTGCGTAATGCGACTCTGTTGACGCCGAGCCCCATCACCTCACAGAACTAAGCTGGGACCTGATGACGCAACCTCCACAGAACCCGCCGCAGCAGCCTTATGGGCAAGCGCCGAATCCCTACGGGCAACCCCAGAATCCATACGGCCAGCCCCATTCCCCCCATGGCCAGCACCAGCCATACGGGCAGGCACAGCCATATGGCCAGAGCCAGCCGTATGGAAACTCTCAGCCCTATGGTCAGCCGATGCAGCACCCCGGCTATTACGCTCAGCCCCCGCAGCAAGGGTGGCAGCCGCCGTCGGGGCCTCCGGCACGGAAGCGGCAACGGGATTCGGAGCCGGGCAGGTTCAGCTGGGGCGACCTGATCGCGTTCATCTCCTATGTACTGGTGATGCTGGTGGGTGGGGTGAGCCTGCTCGCGCTGTTCCCGCCGTTCTCCACCATGCTGGGATCGGGAGACGCCCAGCAGGAGCAGCAGGCTCAGTTCCTCCTCAACGTGATCGGCTATGGCCTGATCTTCGCCCTGGCGATCGCTTTCTCTGCGAAGGCCTTCTGGAGATCGATCAAGGCCTTCGGCTATCTCTGGTGGCTCAAGATACTGCTGATACCGGTGGCCTGGATCGGCACGCTGATTCTTACGGCGCTCTTTGTGCTTTCGCTCGGCGGAGAACCCGAGACCTCGGAGAACCAGCTGGCCATTGAAGGCATGCTCCAGTACGTCCCATTCCTGGCCGCAGTGCTGGTCATGGGACTCCTTGGTCCCTATGTGGAGGAGTACTTCTTCCGCCATCTGCTGATCGGGAAACTCTCCCGCTACATCAATATCTGGATCTGCGGCGCCATCTCCATCATCACCTTCCCGCTGCTCCATTTCATCCCGGCGCTGGCCGCCATGCTGTTTAGCCCTGGGACCGCCACAGACCTCACGCTCATCTCCGTGATTCCCTATGTAGTGATGGGGTCGATCTTCACGCTGGCATATATCCTCACCGGGCGTTCTCTGGTCTATGCCTGGTTGATCCACGCGTTCAATAACGTGATGGCCCTGGTCATGGCCTATTACGTGCAGCCTCAGCTCGAGCAGTTCCTCGAGGACAACGGCATCGAAGACGCCGGAGCGCTGCACGCCGCAGCCGGTGCGCTCTTGCGAACCCTCACCGAGGTGACCATTTCGCTGACCCTAGGAAGGTGAGTCCTAGGTGATCCCAGCCGAGCAGAACCCGGCACCGAAGGACCCTCGGTCCACTTCTCGGCAGATCCTGACGCTTGCGGTGCCCGCACTGGGTGCACTGGTGGCCGAACCCCTGTTCCTTCTCGCCGATACCGCGATCATCGGTCGGCTGGGTGTCGATGAACTGGCGGGTGCGGCACTTGGCATCACCGTGATGCACACCGTCACCGGGCTGATGATCTTCCTGGCCTATTCCACGACGCCGGCGGTGGCGCGGTTCATCGGAGCGGGAAGGCTCAAGCGAGCTCTCGCGGCGGGTCGAGATGGACTCTGGCTCTCGGTCATGCTTGGCGCTGTCCTGGCCTTCGCCGGGCTGGCCTTTGGAGAGCAGCTTCTCATCGCGATGGGCAGCACAGGCGATATGCAGGTCCACGCCTGGAACTACCTGCTCTGGTCACTCCCGGGAGTGCCCGCCATCCTGCTGGTGTTCGCGGCGGTAGGGATGCTGCGCGGGATGCAGGACACCAAGACACCGCTCGTGGTGGCGGGAGTCGGCTTCGGGGCCAATATTGCGGTCAATCTGCTCCTGGTCCACGTCGTGGGTCTCGGTACCGCAGGTGCCGCGATGGGCACCTCGATTGCGCAATGGGGCATGGCGCTCGCGTACCTGGTGATGCTGGTGCCCAAGATGCGTGCGGCGGGAGTTCCGCTGGGAGTGGATCCGGTGGCACTGCGGAACGCTGCAACTGTCGGATCCTGGATGATGCTACGCACGGTGTCACTGCGAGCCGCCATCGTGGCCACGGTGCTCGTCGCCACCGATCTGGGTCCCCATACGCTTGCGGCCCATCAAGTGGCATTCACCATCTTCTCCACGCTGGCCTTCGTGCTCGATGCGCTCGCAGTCGCAGCGCAGGCGCTGATCGGCAAGGAGCTGGGGGCGTCCCGGGTCCGGGAGGCCAAGGCGATGACCCGCACCATGACCCGCTGGGGTGTCGGGTTCGGTGTTCTCACCGGGGGACTGATCGCCGCCGTCGCCCCCTTTGCCCCGGGACTGTTCACCCCCGATGATCGCGTGGCGGCGGGGATCACCGCAGCGCTGTTCGTCATGGCCGTGGCACAGCCGCTCGCAGGTTTTGTGTTCGTGCTCGACGGCGTGCTCATGGGCGCCGGAGATGTGAAGTACCTGGCGATGGTCGGCCTGGTCAACCTCGCGGTCTACCTTCCGCTGCTGTGGTGGATCGCCTCCGCGGGGTTCGCCGGCACCGAGGCCATCGTCTGGCTCTGGGCGGCGTTCGCTGTGCTGTTCATGGGGGCCCGTGGGGTGACCTTGGGAGTCCGGGCGTATGGGGAGCGTTGGATGGTCGCAGGGGAGCAGCGCTGATCGGCATGCCGACACTGCGGCGGTAGACTCGTCTGCGTGTCTGTGAAGAGAATCCCTGCCGCTACCGCTGAAGAGCTGACCCGTCCGGTCTGGCTGCGTGCGGTCATCACCACCGTGTTCGCAGTAGTCGCCATCTTCTGGCAGGAAGAGACAGTGACCCTGCTCAAGGTCTCCTTCGCGGCCTTCTTCGTCCTTGGAGCAACTGCTGTCTGGGATTACGCGAAGGTTGAAGCGGTTCCCAACAGTCTGCGCGGACCGCTGGCGATCGGTGCGGCTGCCTGGGTTCTCTCGGGCATCGCGGTGGTCTTCGTGAGCACGGCGGCAGCTGCCGCAGTGATCGCTGCGATTGGTTTCGCAGCCATGGGCGTCGCCGAGCTCATCGGTGGGGTCCGTGCCCGGCGGGAGTTCGTTCCGGCCCGCGATCAGATCATCCTGGGCGCAGTAGGTGTGCTCACTGCAGTTGGGCTCGCCGTCGGCCTTCATCTAGACGCTCACGGCATCCTCGGGATCGCCGGAACTGGTGTGATCATCATGGCCGTGCTGCTGCTGATCAGCGGCGCTGGGCTGGTTCATGACGCCAAACGCGATCGAGCTCGCACCCGTTAGACCCTGAATCGCGTCCGTTCTACTACAGGACGTAGAATTGAAATCGTGGTGCCACGCCGCAGGCGTAGTCCCTCACACACTCAGGCTTAGCGATACATATGCGGCCATACGCCGTGACATAAGAGAACCCGATACTCAGGAATGAGGAACTCCCAGTGGCTGAAGACGATAAGGGGCGCCGATCTCGATTCGAGACGGTCAAAGCTCCGCTGATCTTCTCCTTCGCCATGGGTTTTCTGGCGGGATTCGTCACGATCATCACCGCCTCCGGCGGCACCGATAACGTCGCTCGGGTCGACTTGGGGCTGATCGCCTTCGGCATCGGATTCATTGCAACTCTGCTGGTCATCTCCATGCTCCACCTCGCGTCGCGGGATAACCCCGAGCACCTCTCCGAGGGTTCCGGCGTCAATCGAAACTCCGAGGAGCTCTACCGCCAACAGGTGGCGAAGCGCCGGGAAGAAGCGCGTCGCAAGAAGGCCGAGGAAGCAGCTCAGGCGCGTCGGGACGCCGGAGAGCCTGAAGGTGGCGACGAGCCGACCTATGGCCGCCGCGACGACAGTCGCTGACCGCGCCGCTATTCCACACTGATCACAGAAGAATAGAGCCGCCCGGCACCAGAAGCAGTTGCTCTGGTGCCGGGCGGCTCTATTTCTGCTTGCCTGAACTGCTAGGCACGTCACAGCCTCCTGTTTCCGTGACGGTCCCTCAGTCCTGCGGCTATTTCTTCTTCTTGTCCTTCTTCGACTTCTTGCGGGCCTTCTTCTCCCGCTTCTCCATCAACTCATCGCGCATCCGTTCCCGGAATTCCTTGGCCGCTGTGGCCGATTGCGAAGTGGGCTGCTGAATCTGGGCCGCCTTCTCCGCCGCGCTGGGTTTCGCCAGACGTGGATTCGTCAGCGTTTCCGGATTGGATGCATTGGCCGCAAGCCGCTGAGCCGAAGCTGCCGAAGGCGCCTTTTTCTGTGCTGCCTGCCGCGCACGGTAGGCCCTGACGTGGGCGCGATTGGCGCAGTTGCCATAGTCGCAGAACAGTCGAGAGCGATTGCGGGTCAGGTCGATGATGACCGCGTCGCAGCCCTCACCCTTGCACGTCCGCATTCGCGCAGTTTCATCCCGGACCACCAGATGCTGAATGGCTGTCGCCACACTCGCTGTCATCACGTCAGCCAGATCAGCAGATGCCGGCACTGGTTCCGCCCGGTATTCTCCATCGGATCCGCGGCCTACCTTCAGGCCCACGCCGCTGAGTAGCTCATTGAGCAGCGTCACAGGTGCCTCGGCCTCGATCGGTGACTCGCCCCAGATCTGCTGGACCTTCGCACGCAGTACATGCACGCCGTCCAACTGAGCTCGATCAGCTCCCGAAGGCATCCAGTGCATTTCCTCATCACGTTGGCTCACGTACTCCTTGAGCGCAGCCACCGTGGTGAGCTGGTCCGGACTGGGCGTGGCGCTGCGCAGACCGGCGGTGGTATTCACCAGGTCCGCTGCGGCCACGAGGGTCCGGTCGGTATCAACATCGAACATGCATCTCCTTTCCATATGTCATAGCTCTCCACCGGTATCCGCGCTCTCGCGGCGGTGGGGGCTGGTGTGCGGCCAATGCTAGTGCATGACCATCTTCGACCTAGGGTCTGTCCGCAGACTGGGCAGACCGCTGACCAGAGCCATGATCGAAGAGTTCCTGGAGCCTGCCCAACGAAGCCTGAATCGCTCGTCCGTTCCGCGAGTACACCTGGGTCAAGGCCAGGACGCGGCGGAGCACCCTGTTCTGGGAACGCGCGTCATAGGCCTCGGTGACCTGGGTGTGTCCTGGATCATCCGTGACAGGTTCCAGCGCCCAGCGCCATCGGTGACCGGTGGGCTGGACCCATTCCAGGATCCCGGGTTGCCCCTCCGCGGGCGGTTCCGCTGCCGATACCCGCAGCGGCAGCCTGTAAGGCACCCCGAAGACCTTCATGTGGACGCTGAAGCGGTCTCCGCGCCGAAGCCGGTGCGGACCCACGGCGCGGGACTGCACCGTGCCGGATCCGTCAAACTCATGATGCCGGTGGGGATCGGCGACCAACGCGAAGATCTCCCGCGCGGGAGCCTGGACCCTGGCGGTGAAAGCGACGACATGTTGACCGCCCTCAACCTGTTCTGGGGGCTTCTGTGGGCCGCGGGAATTCTTGGGCGTCGTGTGCGATGAGCTCATGTTCGGAAGTGTAGGACTTCAGCCAGAGCGTGCGAGGTCCGTTGGCTGGGAGTTCACCTCCCCAGCTTGCGCGAATGTCCCCCGAGGGTAAGGCTTATCAGGTGATCAAGTCCCCCTCCTCCCACGGCAAGGCCCGGCAGCTCGCCGCCCAGGCCGCGGTGGAGGAAGCGTCACATCCGGTTGAGGTCACCCGTTCCCAGGCTGAGACGCAGGCGAAGCTGCAGGTCCTCATCGAGTCCCGCGCCATCTGGTGTGCCATCGGTGGTGCGCTCATCGGACTCGCGCTGGGGTTCATCGTCTTCAACGGTCATCGGCCCCCACTTGCCGGTGATGATTCCATCCAGGTGTATGGCTCCATCGTCGGAGGTGTGACCGCCGGACTGGCCTTCCTGCTGGGCTTCTCGCTGAACACCCGGCTGGCGAATATCTGGCTCGGCGAACGGCCGCGAATACGTCAGATCATGGACACCGTGGCCCTGCTCGTGGTCCACGCCTCGATCGCGGTCATGGTCTCCCTCGGGTTGTTCCGCGTTTTCCAGGAAGCCTTCATCGGGCTGACCGTTGACTACATCGCTGGCGCTGTCCTGCTCGCGATCGTGGGTGGGATCTCCGGCTACTTCAGCTTCAACTCCGGAGCCCGGATCAACGCCTTCACGCTCTCGACGCTGCTTGCCCTGTTCATGGCATCCGGGGTGCTGGTCTCGATGATCTTCGCGGAGAACCCGTTCTGGTGGCACGTGATGTTCTCCGAGCTGGGGACAGGTCAGGCGGGATTGACCTCGTTCTGGACCTTCAACACCACGCTGGTCGTATCCGGAGCCATCATCACCACGCTGACGGCCTTCATCACCAGAGACCTGGAAATCTGGTCGGCCCACATCACGACTGTCAAGGCTGATGAGCTCGAGCGACGCCAGGCAGGCAGGCGTCGTGAGGACGGTAGGCTCCCGGCCGTCTCACGGCTCCGCGGACACCTGAGCATGCATGTCTCGCGTCCCCATATCCGCATGATCCGTACGGTCATGATCGGTATGGGCATTGCGCTGGCGGGAGTCGGGATGGTGCCGATCAGCCTGCACCATGACATCCACGTGCTCTTCACGGCAGTCTTCGGGCTCTCCTTCCTGGTGCTGCTGATCGGCATTCCCTACCTGCTGCCCGGGTTCCCGCGGACCTTCTACCTGATCAGCTACCTCTCCGCCGCCGCGGTGATCGGGGCGGCAGCCCTATGGGAGCCCATCGGGTATTACAACCTCACTTCGCTGGAGTTGATCGGCGCTGCCGTGCTGTTCTCCTGGATGGTCGTCTTCATCCGAAATATCGCCGCCCTCGTCGCCCAGTTGAGAGGCCCCCAGTGATGAGTTGGACACCATGAGCCGCCGCGCCGCCGTCGTCGGGTCCGGGCCCAATGGCCTGACCGCCGCCGCCCTGCTGGCTCAGGCGGGGTGGGAGGTCACCGTCTATGAGGCCAACGCTGTCCCCGGTGGTGCCATGCGCTCTGCTGAGCTTTTCCGCGATGAGCGCGGGCGCTCCCAGTGGAACGGGGAGGGCGTCATCAGTGACCTGGGCGCCAGCGTCTTCCCCTTCGGGCCACCCCCGGTGCCCGGTGTCCAGCGCCACGGACTGGAGTATGTGAGCCCGGAGATACCGGCCGCACATGGGCTCGACGACGGCGCACCGCCGGCCCTGCTCCATGACTCGGTCAGCGCCACAGCTGCGGGTCTGGGCCGCGATGGTGCTGCCTGGACGCGACTCTTTGCGCCCGTGGTCCGCGATTGGGAGCGGGTGCTTCGGGCCGGGCTGACCCCGGTGACCGCGCCGCTGAGCAACCTGCAGTCAGACTCGGCCATCCAACGAATGCAGGCACTGCTGAGCATCGGAGGCCGCGGTGCCTGGCCAAGCACATGGTTGCAGCAGATCTTTGCTGAAGAGCCGGCCAAGGCGCTTTTCGCGGGAGTCGCCGCCCACGCGACCACGGACCTGCGCGCACCCCTGACCTCTGCCTTTGGATTGCTGCTCGGTGCTGCGGCTCAGGCCAATGGCTGGCCGGTGGCACGCGGTGGGTCCGGTGAAGTCGTCCGCGCGCTGGTCGCTGAGCTCGAGGCCCACGGCGGCACGGTGGTCACCGGGCGCAGGATCTCGGGACTCGATGACCTGCGTGACGCCAGCCGGAGCGCCGCCGGTTTCGACGCGGTGCTGCTTGATATCACCCCCGCACAGCTGCGCACTTTCGGGGGGCTCCGGCTGCCACGGGGATACTCCCGCGCGCTGAACCGCTGGAACTATGGCACCGGGATCGTGAAGATCGACTATCTGCTCGAAGGCCCTATTCCGTGGCGCCACGAGCAGCTCGGCAAGGCAGGTACGGTGCATCTGGGCGGCGGCGCAGGTCAGATGGCCGCCTCTGAGGCCGGCGCCGTGCGCGGCAGACTGCCGGGCCGCCCCTACGTGCTCCTTGCTCAGCCCAGCGTCGCAGATCCTTCCAGGACCCCCGATGAGCGCACCGTGGCCTGGGCTTATGCCCATGTTCCTGGAGGACTCTCCGGGCCGGCAGTCACTCGGGCGGCGGCCATGATCGAAGCCGAGATCGAGGCCCAGGCGCCGGGATTCGGCCGCGGAGTCCTGGCGCGACGGCTCTGGAGTCCAGCGGATCTCCAGGACTGGAACCCCAATATGGTGGACGGCTCGATCAGCGCCGGTGCACCCACGATCCGGCAGTTCCTAGCCCGCCCGGCCCTGCGTGCAGATCCCTATAGGGTGCCCCATGCCGGAGATGAAGCCCCCGGGATGCCCGAGACGCAGTCGGGAACGGCGCTCGGCGCGGAGGTCTACCTCTGTTCGGCGGCCACCCCACCCGGGGGCGGGGCCCACGGCATGGCCGGCTTCCACGCGGCGCAATCGGTGCTGCGCCGTCACAGCTGATTCACCGTTGCCCTAGAAGGACGTCCCTGCTGCTCTAGAAGCCGCTGAAGGCCAGCAGTCCGGCGACGACGAGCATGATCGTGCCGACCACGATGTCGAGGACCTGCCAGGTGCGTGGACGGTTGAGCCACTTGGACAAGACCGCGCCACCGAGGGCCAGTGAGGTGAACCAGACCGCTGAGGCGATGACCGCTCCCGCCGCAAAGAGCCAGCGCTCATCCCCGAAGGTGTTGGCCATCGTTCCCAGCACCACCATGGTGTCCACCCAGGCGTGGGGATTGAGGATCGAGACACTCAGTCCGGTCGCTGCGATGGAGGAGATCTTGGTGACCTGAACCTTCTGCCCGACCATCACGCTGCCGCCGGGTCCGGTGGGGGAGTGTGCGCCGTCGTCGTCGGTGGCTTGGCTGGAGAGCTCGACGTGGACACCCGGCTTCAGGGCCTGGCCTGCGCGGTGAGCAGTGCGGAATGAGCGGTAGGCGAACCAGGTCAGGTAGGCGACGCCCATCCAGCGCAGGACTTCCATGAGCCAGGGGGCGTGATCGAGCACGGCCCCCACTCCCGCGGTGCCCAGGGCGATCAGCGCAATGTCACCGAAGACGCAGCAGCTCACCGCGAGCAGGACGCGATCACGCCGCAGGCCCTGGCGCAGCAGCCAGGCACTCTGTGGGCCGATTGCGACGATGAGGGCCAGGCAGGTCAGGAGTCCGGTGAACAAGATGGTCATGAGTCCATCTTGGGCTCTGCAATGAATCCATACCAGCTCAGTATCCTTCAGTATCTGAAGCAATGCTTCAGATTTCAGCGTAGGCTGTCCAGTTATGAACACAGACCATCTGCGCGCATTCGTCGTGGCCGTTGATGAGGGCACGTTCGAGGCGGGTGCGGCGCTGCTCCAAGTCTCCGGCTCGGCGTTCTCCCAGCGGATCAAAGCGCTTGAACGCGAAGTGGGTCATGTCTTGGTGACCCGCACGATCCCGGTGCTGCCCACGGAGTCAGGTGCTGAGCTGCTGCGCATCGCGCGGCAGACCATCACGCTGGAGGACGAGGCGCGGCGCAGCCTCGGATTCCACCGCTTCCCAGGTCAGGCGGCACCTACTGTGACGCTCGCCGTGGCGGTCAATGCGGACTCCCTGGCCAGCTGGTTCATCCGCGTCCTGCAGGAGGCTGCCACCTGGGATGACGTCGAGCTCCACTTCTATGCCGAGGATCAGGAGCATACGCACGAGCTGCTGCGCAATGGCACGGTAGCCGCGGCGGTCAGCGAGAACCCCTCGCCGGTCTCCGGATGTCGGGCCACCGCCCTGGGCACGATGCGCTACTGGCCCGTGGCGAGCACCGAGCTTCTTGATCGGCATCGCTCGGCGGACGGGGTCATCGACTGGGAACGGGTGCCACTGGTGGAGTACGGCATTCGCGACTCGCTGCAGCGCGGTGGTCTGCGCAGATTGGGCGTCTCCGGGACGCCGACCACGCATATGGTGCCCTCTGTAGAGGCGTATAACGCTGCCGTGGGATTCGGCCTGGGGTGGGGGATGATCCCCGAGGGCATGATGCCGGCCGGGGTGATGGAGGGAACGCATCCGGACCTGACGATCCTGGAGCCCATCGGCCCGCAGGAGACCACGCTGTACTGGCAGCACTGGTCCAGCACGATCGCGGTGATGGACCGGCTTACGCAGGCTGTCCGTCGGGCTGCCGCGCGCATGCGCTGAGTGCGGCGGCCCGCATGCGCTGAGTGATCCGCGGTTTCGCTAAACTGTTTCAAATTTTGAGGAATGGAGTCGGAATAAATGGTGTTGCACCAAGCATGACCATCAGCACAGAACGCCACAGTGACCAGTTTGAACTCGGCCTGCACACTTTCGGAGACGTCACCAAGACGCTCGACGGCGAGCAGGATGTCCCGCAGCCGCAGGTGCTGCGCAATGTCCTCGCCGAGGCCAAGATGGCAGACGCCTCCGGGGTGGACGTGATTGGCATCGGTGAGCACCACCGCCCGGACTACGCCATCTCGGCCCCTGATGTGGTGCTCTCCGCGATCGGTGCAGTCACCGAGCGGATCAAGCTCACCTCCGCTGTGACCGTGCTGTCCTCTGATGACCCGGTGCGCGTCTACCAGCGCTTCGCCACGATCGATGGGCTCACCAATGGGCGCGCCGAGGTCTCACTCGGACGCGGTTCCTTCATCGAGTCCTACCCGCTCTTCGGCTACGACCTCTCCGACTACGAGCAGCTCTTCGAGGAGAAGGTCGATCTCTTCACCCGGCTGCGCAGCGAAGACGCTGTGAGCTGGCAGGGCAAGACCCGTGGACGCCTGCAGAATCAGGAGATCTACCCCAAGACCGATCACGAACATGGCCTCCCCACCTGGATCGCCGTGGGCGGCACTCCGAACTCGGTGGTGCGCGCAGCCCGCTACGGAGTCGGACTCGAACTCGCGATCATCGGCGGCGCTCCTGAGCGTTTCCGTCCCCTGGCGCAGCTCTACCAGAAGGCACTCGATGAGTTCGGGCACACCGGCAACCGCAGGATCGCCGTGCACTCCCACGGATTCGTTGCTCCCACCGATGCCGAAGCACTCGATGTCTTCTACCCCTCGTGGGCCGAGTCCATGGCCAAGCTGGGGCGCGAGCGCGGATGGGGCAACGGCCACCCGAGCCGGGCGCAGTTCGAGCAGGAGGTGCACCAGGGTGCCCTCTATGTCGGTTCCCCGGAGACGGTGGCGAAGAAGATCGTGCGGACCGAGAAGCTGCTGGGCAATACCCGCTTCGGCATGAAGTACGGAAACGGGAGCTTGGCGCACGAGCATATGCTCAGCGCCGTCGAACTCTATGGCACTCAGGTCAAGCCCCTCGTCTTGGACATGCTCAGCGACTCCTGAGCACCCAGCCGCCTCAGCATGAGATCAACACCGACCCCCGGAGCAGTGTGGGCCAGCCCACGGGAAGCGACACTGCTTCGGGGGAAAACGGTACTGTGGAGAGATGGCATCGCAGGAAACGCACGAGAGCACCGACGAGGAGGCCGCTGACGGGACAGCACCCGGTCAGCAGGATACGCAGAACCAAGGCCAGGTCGACCAGATCAGCGAGACCAGTCTCCCTGAACAGGGTCAGACGATAGCGCTCTATTCCGATCCAGGCCGCACCTCGCTGCTCGTGCGCAAGATGTTCCAGAAGCCCGAAAAGGGCCGAAATTCGGGATGGGCACATGGCGCAGAGGTCACGCACGAACAGGCGCTGATCCCGCTGCGCGAAGACGCCACGATCGATCTTGGCGAGGTGAAGCGCTGGGCCCGCGAGGCCGAGGCCGATATGACGGTCATCGTCACCGAGGTCCCCCGGATGGCGGGGGAGCGGCCTAAAACTGCGGAGCTGCACTTCTCGGACCGGCTCGCCATCATCTCGCTGCCCGCGCTGGGCCCGACGTTCATCCTGCACTCGCTCCGCCGCGAGCTGCACCGCGTGGTCACCGCGATGGTGCATGAATCGGTGGATGAGGCCCGCGCCTATGGCGGGTACTACGCCCATGTGGAACCGCAGAAGGGTGACGACACCTTCTTCATCTCTCCGGGAATGCTGTTTCCTGGTCGGCTCTGGATGACCCTGGGTATGGTGGCCGCGAACGAGCCCTTCTGGTCCCTGCCCAAACTCTCAGGCGTCTTCGCTGCCGCCGCCGCCACCGGCGCCTTCGGCATCTTCTTCACCACCATCTGGGAGATGGCGAGTTTCCTGCCCATGTGGCGGTTGGCGGTCGTCTCCGTAGCCGCCATCAGCATCGTCAGTGCCTGGTTGATCATCAGCAACCGCTTCTGGGACCGTTCCGCCGCCGTGGGCGGTGCGCGGGAGGCGCTCATGTACAACACCTCCACCGTTGTCAGCCTGCTTTCCAGCGTGACGGTGCTCTATCTCCTGCTCTTCGTCTCGATCCTGGCGGTGGGTCTGCTGCTGATCGAACCTGGATTCATGGCGGACATCCTCGGCGAGGAGACAAGTTTCATGAACTACGTGGAGATCGCCTGGCTCTCGGCCTCCCTGGGCACCTTCGCCGGTGCGATCGGCGCCAATTTCGATGACAGCGTGGAGTTGAAGAACCTCACGCAGGGATCCCGCGAGCTGCAGCGCTACCCCAAGGATGACGAGCAGCGCTAGCCGCTAGCCGACCAGGCTGAGGCCCCAGACGGCAAGAAGTCCGAACCCGACGCCCCAGACGATGACTGAGATCAGCATCCAGAACATGACGGCGTGACGCGAAGCTCCGAAGGAGACCATCAGCGGCGCGGTGAACTGGCTCGGCAGGGCCAGTGGTCCCAAGAGGGAGACGCCGGGAACGCCGAAACGATCAAAGATCCGCCGCACCTTCTCGCGCTTGGTGGACTTCTCCGGATCCATTGTCTGTGGACGCTTATGCAGGATCGCCGTGCGCACCCAGTGGGCCACATAGACCACCAGGATGAGCGAGAGCATATTGCCCACGACGGCGGCGGCCACCGCGATCACCGGGTGCAGCCCGGCAAGGATTCCGATAGGTGCTCCGAAGTAGGACTCTACGAAGGGGATCGCCGAGACCAGGATGACGCCCAGCCACTGCAGTGCGGTGGGCAGGTCCTGGGTCCAGGTCTGCAGGTTGCTGATCCAGTTGTCTTCGCCCATCGTGGCGGCGAGGTTGGTGGCGAGTGTCAGTGATTCGATCATTGACTCATTCTTTCGAAGGATCGCTGGTGAAACGTCAGCCCCAGGGGTGAACTCCTCGGTGATCGAAAACGTGCACTTGTGCAATCTTTCCTGAGTGCATAAGATGCACTGGTGCAAGAAAATCTCAGCCAACGCGAACGCAACCAGCGCGAGACCTGGAATGGCATCCATCAGGCGGCCTTCGACCTCGCCCACACCAGTGGGCCCGGATCTGTCACCGTGGATGAGATCTCAGCGCGTGCGGGCGTCTCCCGGCGCACCTTCTTCAACTACTTTCCGGTCAAGGAAGACGCCGTCCTGGGCACCCGGTCTGCGGAACTGGACCCGGCCGCCGTCGAACGCTTCCATGCCTCCTCTGAGGACGAACTCACCCGCGTCGTTCATCTTTTCGTCGCGGTGGTGCGAACCTGTCTGCCGGAGGAGACTGCCGCGCGGCGACGTCAGATCATCGCCGAGTACCCGCAGCTGCGGGCGCGGCTGGCAGAGCTGCTCGCCACCGTGGAGCAGCTGGTCAACGGCGCTGTCCGTGCCGAAGCTGACAGTGGCGGATTGAACCTTCCCGGAGGCGGTGGAGGTCAGGGCTTCGAAGCCCTCCTGGCGCTCGCCGGTGGCATCACCAAGTTCGCGTTCTCGCGCTATCACGAGTCCGAGGCCGAGAGCCTCGATCCGTTCCTCAATGAATCCATCACCCTGTTCAGAAAAGTCGTGGAGAACACCCGATGACCAGCCCCGAAACTTCCTCAATGCCGAAGCTCGCTCCCTCGCAGAGTGCCGAAGAGTCCGCGCAGACTTCCAGTGCGCCCGAGTCCACGCCAGCGTCCGCGCCCCCCGCGGATCCGCAGACCGGACATCTGGGTCTGATCTTCAGCGCGCTGATCCTCGCGATGCTGATGGCCTCGCTGGGCCAGACCGTCCTGGCCACTGCGCTGCCCACCATCGTGGGTGAGCTCGACGGCGTGGAGCACATGGCCTGGGTGATCACCGCGTTCATCCTCGCCTCCACCGTGATGATGCCGGTCTACGGCAAGCTCGGCGATATGTTCGGCCGCAAGCCGCTCTTCATCTTCGCGATCCTCGCCTTCGTCATCGGCTCCGGGATGGGTGGCGCGGCAGACAGCATGGGACAGCTGGTCGGAGCCCGCGTGATCCAGGGCATCGGTGGCGGCGGGTTGATGATCCTCTCCCAAGCCACGATCGCCGACGTCGTCCCTGCCCGTGAACGTGGCCGCTATATGGGCGTCATGGGCGGCGTGTTCGCCTTCTCCTCAGTGGCTGGTCCACTCCTGGGCGGTTGGCTCACCGATGGCCCCGGCTGGCGCTGGACGCTGTGGATGAACGTTCCGCTGGGCGTGCTGGCACTGACCGGGATCGTCCTGCTGCTGAAGCTGCCGGCACGGCCGAAGGAGAACCACGGACGGATCGACGTCTGGGGCATGGCACTGCTGGGTGCCGCCACCGCGGCCTTCGTCCTGGTCGCGACCTGGGGTGGAGGCGAATACGCCTGGACCTCACCATTGATCCTGGGCCTCATTGCCGTCGCGATCGTCTGTGGAGCCCTGTTCGTCTGGGTTGAATCCCGCACACCAGAGCCGATCCTGCCGCTCATGCTCTTCCGCAGCCGCAACTTTGTGCTCACCATGGTGGCTGGACTCATCACCGGTGTCGCCATGTTCGGCGCGCTGGGATATATGCCCACGTACCTGCAGATGGTCACCGGGTACAGCCCGGCTCAGGCGGGTCTGTTGATGATCCCGATGATGGGGACACTCTTGGTGGCCTCGATCGTGGTGGGACGCAAGGTCAGCAAGACCGGACGCTATAAGAAGGTCATGGTGGTGGGCACGATGATCACCGCACTCGGCCTCGGTCTGCTTTCCACGGTCAGCGCCGATTCCCCGGTCATCCTCGAATGCCTCTACCTGGGTGTTCTCGGACTGGGCCTGGGCTGCACCATGCAGCTGCTGACACTGGTCGCGCAGAACTCCTTCGCGCTGCGCTTCGTCGGCACTGCAACTGCGGGGCAGAACTACTTCCGCCAGGTGGGCGCCACGCTCGGCTCGGCAGTGGTGGGTTCGCTCTTCGCCGCGCGTCTGACCGACATGCTCACCGAGCGCCTGCCAGCAGGTGCCGCCGGTGGAGTGGGCGCGAACTCGCTGACCCCAGAGGTGGTGCGCTCACTGCCCGACTCCATCTACACCGTGGTGGTCGAGTCCTATAACGAGGCGCTCGTGCCGCTGTTCCTGTGGATGGTGCCGCTCGCGCTCATCGCCACCGTGATGCTGCTCTTCGTGGAAGAGAAGCCGCTGGCCACCACGCTGGACCGCTGATCCAGCATCTTCAGACCATCTATTGGGCGTTTTGAGGCGTTCTCGCGAGCGATTCCTGCGGGATACCGCCGCGAAGCGCCCAATAGATGATTAGAGCGGGGTCTCTGCGGGCTTCTTGAGCCCGAATCTGGTGATCCCGAGAACGATCAGCGTTCCCAGCGTGCTTCCGAAGCCGACCATGATCGCCCCCACCATCCACAGGCCGGTGATGTCCTCGCTGGCAGTCACGCTCCAGGCCGCGGTGAACGACGGCGGCAGCAGGAGCACCGTGGGCCAATAGCGTCCCCGGGAGGTCCAGACGGCGACCGCCAACAGGGTGATGCCGCAGGCGATCACCTGCCAGACACGGTAGGGACCGTGTTCAAGTCCAGTCGTGGAGTCCACCCAGTAGGTCTGGTCCCATCCCATCCAGATGAACCAGGAGCCGGCCGAACCGAGGACGACGAAGGCCGACCAGCCGAGCAGGCGGAGAAGTTTCTGCGAGAGGGGCCTCCGCGGGGGCCTCGCGCTGGGGGTTGTCATAGCGTCATTATGCGCTGGGGAACATGGGTGCGGTGGAGCCACTCCGATTGGGTGCCCGGCGCCAAGCTTGATTTCTACACGCTGTAGTAGACTCGCTCGCATCAGCCGAGGGGAGGGGTTTCTGTGGTCAATGCCGCTGACTTCAATCCCTCCGCACGTCCCGTGACTGGCCCGGCGCGCATCACACGCGGACTCCTTGCCGCCGCGCTAGCCATCGGCTCGGCAGCGATCTCACACACCGCCGCCGGGCACCACGGCCCACATTGGATCGTGCTGGTTCTGGCGCTCGCGATCTCCCTGCCCGTCTGTTCCGCGCTCTCCTCTGTGAGACTGAGCCGGATACGGCTCGGAGCTGCGGTGGGATTCAGCCAGGTGGTGCTCCACGGACTCTTCGCGCTGTTCCCGGCGAGTGGCGCGGCCTCCGGCGTCGTCGTCGACTCTGTTGGCACTGGCCGCGGGGTTCATGACCACGCGGTCACGGTCACGGCTGCTGCGCACACTGGGACCGTCGCGCAGGTGCTGCCGGATGCAGCGATGATCCTTGCCCACGCGCTGGCGGCGGTCTTCACCTTTGCGGTCATCCGCCGCGGCGAGGTCCTGCTCCACGCGCTGGTGAGCCTGATGTTCCTGCGCCCTGCCTTCATCCTGTTCCTGCGTCCGGTCTCCCTGACAGGGCCGCGAGCCATCATGGCGCACGATTCTTTCGACACCGTCATCCTCAGGGACCTCTGGACCGGTGCCGGGGCGCAGACCCTGCGCGGTCCGCCCGTACTCGCGAGCTGAGAAGTCCACAGTGGTTCCACCGGCTCAGCCGTGGGACCAGTCATTTCGCGAACGAAAGCACCCCCATGACATCACGCACATCTAAGACCGCCGCTCAGCGTGCCGGTCGCATCACCGCTCTCTCCGCCACCGCAGCATTCGGGCTCGCGGTCACCACTCTCGCGGCCCCAGCCTGGGCTCACGATTCGCTCATCGCCTCCTCCCCGGAGGCCGGTGATGTGCTCGAACAGAGTCCGGAGGAGGTGACACTCGAGTTCTCCGGCGAGGGTCTGACCGACGGTGAGTCCATCACCAATATCATCCAGATCCGCGACGCCGAAGGTGAAAACTTCGAGGGCGAGACCGAGATCGACGGTGCCACCATGTCCACGGAGCTCCCGGAGGAGCTGCCCGGTGGCGAGTACACCGTGGCCTACCGCGTGGTCTACTCCGACGGCCACGCCGAGGAGCAGTCCTTCGACTTCGAGGTCGCGGAAGCTGAGCCGGAGTCGACTCCGCAGGCAGGGGCTGAGACTGAGTCCGCGCAGCCACAGGCAGCCGAGGACGACGACGCCGCCGAGAGCAACGGGGATGAGCCTGCGGCCGAGGATTCCACCGCGGACCCCGCAGCTGACGCTGAGGCCACAGCCGAGACCGATTCCGGCCTACCAGTAGGCGTCACGGTCGTGGCGGGGATCGTGATCCTGGCCCTCTTTGCCGGAATCGTGATCGCGGTCCTGCGGGGCCGGGGCAAGCGTCGTCCCTGAGCAGGGATCACCTCCGAGATTGCCGTCAACTAACCGTTGACACATCCGTCAACTGATGGTTGACTGCCGCTATGGAACAAATCATAGAGGCGCAACGCGCAATCGAATCAGCACGGACCAAGCTCCAGGCCAGCGTGGCACAAGCGCGGGCAGAGGGGCGCACCTGGGCAGAGATCGGAGAAGTGATGGGGATGAGTAGGCAGGCAGCTTTCAAGCGGTTCGGCGAGGCGACCAATCCCACCACCGGTGATCCGGTGGTCAAGCGCTCAGCCAAGCAGATGCATGAGCTCACCGAGCATGTCTTTACGCTCATCGCGGCTGGTGAGCAGGACAAGCTTCAGGAGCTGATGCATCCGCAGACCAAGGAGGAGCTGCCTGCCTCACTCATCGCCGAGACCTGGGCGGGTGTTCTGGCCGAAGTCGGCTCCCTCGAATCGATGCAGGACACCCGCGCGGAGATGTCCGACGGTGAGGTCCTAGATCCCCAGGACGAATCGATGGGCGTGCTGATCGGGCAGACGACCCTGCGCTGTGAAGCAGGGGAGTATCTCGGTCGGGTGGCAGCCGATGAGCAGCTTCGCGTGGTCGGACTGCTGATCGTGCGGCCCGACTACGGGCCGCTGCCCTTCTGAGCCGCCCGCCGCATGAGATTGAATAGAGGGATGAATTCCATGATCTCTACGATTCTCAATGTCATCTGGCTGGTCTTCGGTGGGCTCTGGCTCGCGCTGGGCTACTTCCTCGCTGGCATCGTCTGCTGCCTGCTGATCATCACGATCCCCTTCGGGATCGCGTCCTTCCGGATCGGTCTCTACGCGCTGTGGCCCTTCGGTCGCACCATCGTTGACCGCAGTCCTCGTGGTGCGGGACTCTTCACCAGCGTGGGCAACGTGATCTGGATCCTGGTGGCAGGTATCTGGATCGCCATCGGCCACGTGCTCACTGCCATCCCGATGTTCGTGAGCATCATCGGTATCCCGCTGGGTATCGCGAACCTGAAGCTGATCCCAGTTTCACTGATGCCGCTGGGCAAGGTCATCGTGACCTCTAACGCCGTGCTGCCGACCTACCGACACAGCTGAGTCCGGCCCTACCCCCTCTGAATCAGCCCTTCAACAGGAGGCGGCGCATGCCCCAGGAGACTGGGGCTTTCGCTGCGCGTGTGGGGTCGAAGCTGCCCATCTTGCGCAGCACGGCGCGCTCGTGGCTGAAGGTCTTGATGCTGTATTCCCCGTGATAGCGCCCCATGCCGCTGGCGCCCACGCCGCCGAAGGGCAGGGTGGAGACAGCCAACTGGGTCATCACCGTATTGAAGGTCAAGCCTCCTGAGGACGTATGTTCCAGGAAGTCCTCACGCACCTGCGCATCCTCGGTGAAGGCGTAGAGGGCGAGCGGCTTGGGCCGGGCATTGATGAAGTTGATCGCCTCATGATGGTCGCTCACGGTGAGAATCGGCAGGATCGGTCCGAAGATCTCCTCCTGCATGATGGCCGAATCCGGGTCCACCTCGAGCAGCACCGTGGGTGCCACGTACTTGGCCGAGATCTCGGCGGTGCCGCCCATCACCGGGCTGCCTGAGCCCAGGAGGCCGGCGAGCCGCTCGGCATGGCGTTCGTTGATGATCCGGCCGTAATTCTTCGCCGTGCGCGGGTTCTTTCCGAAGGCCTGGATGGTCACCCGTGCAATCTCGGCCGCGAGAGGTTCGGCCAGATGGGGAGGGGTGAGCACATAGTCCGGAGCCACACAGGTCTGCCCGCAGTTGCTGAATTTGCCCCACACCAGGGACTCCGCGGTCTGTGTCAGCTCTGCGGAGGAATCGACCCACACCGGTGATTTTCCGCCCAGCTCCAGCGTCACCGGAGTCAGGTGCTTTGCTGCGGCAGCCATCACGATCGAACCGACCGCGCCGTCGCCGGTGTAGAAGATGTGGTCGAAGGGGTTCTCCAGGAGTCGAGTAGTCTCCTCCACTCCGCCCTCCACGACGCGGACTGCATCTCCGTCAAGGTACTGGGGAATCATTTCGGCCACTCGGCACGAGACTGTGGGTGCCAATTCGCTGGGCTTGAGCACCACGGTATTTCCTGCCGCCAGGGCGCCGATCAGCGGCATCAGCAGCAGGTGGAACGGGTAGTTCCAGGGGCCGATGATCAGCACAGTTCCAAGCGGCTGGCGCTGCACATGCGCGCGAGCAGTCCCCACCACGAAGGGGACACCAGCGCGGCGATCCTTCGTCCAGCGGTCGAGGTTCTTCAGCGTGTGCTTGAGCTCAGACTTCACTGCAAGGACCTCGGTGAGGTGACTATCGACGTCGTTCTTGCCCAGATCTGCATCCATGGCGGCGTGAATATCTGTGGCGCGCTCCTCGAGCATGCGCAGGAGTGATTCAAGCTGCTCGCGACGCCACTGCAGGGGCTTGGTCCGACCGGACCGAAAGATTCGCTGCGCCCCCGTCACCGCAGAATCAATGCTGCTCAGCGGGGTGGAGATGGTGGTTTCGGGATGCACAGTCATGGAGCAAACCTCTCGGGTTGGGGGCCTTGCCCCACCCTACAGACGGGAATAGAACACCGGTATTTCAAGTTTGAAGGATATAGATATCCCACAGAGAAAGAGGCGAGTGAATTGACTGCACGATTCGACGGCAAGACGGTACTGATCACCGGCGGCGGTTCCGGACTCGGCCGTGCGACAGCCATCCGCGTGGCCTCCGAAGGGGCGAAGCTGAGCCTGGTGGACCTCTCGCCCGAAGGGTTGGAGGAGACCAAGCGTGCGGTCCTGGAGGCCAATCCTGAGGCACAGGTCCTCACCATCACCGCCGATGTCACGGATGAGGAGCAGGTGGACAGCTTCATCACCAAGACGGTCAACGAGTTCACCACGATCGACGGCTTCTTCAACAACGCCGGTATCGAAGGCAAGCAGAACCTGACCGAGAACTTCGGTGTTGCCGAGTTCGACAAAGTGGTCGCAGTGAACCTGCGCGGCGTATTCCTCGGCCTCTCCGGAGTGCTGAAGGTGATGCGCGCCCAGGGCAACGGCCACGTGGTGAACTCCGCATCGGTGGGAGGCATCCGCGGCGTCGGGAACCAGTCAGGCTACGCGGCCGCCAAGCACGGTGTGGTCGGACTGACTCGGAACTCCGGCACCGAATACGGCCAGTATGGAATCACGGTCAACGCCATCGCCCCCGGCGCGATCTGGACCGCGATGGTCGAAGGCTCCATGAAGCAGCTCGACGCCGAGAACCCTCGCGCCGCAGCCGAGCAGTTCATCCAGGCCAACCCCACCAAGCGCTACGGCGAGGCCGAAGAGGTCGCCGCAGTGGCCGCGTTCCTGCTCTCCGATGAGGCCAGCTACATCAACAGCGCCATCATTCCGATCGACGGCGGCCAGTCGGCTGCGTACTGATCCTCGAGATTCAGATTTCCAGGCTCAGATCTCCAGTCTCAGTTAACTGGAACTCAGTGAACTGGAGCCGTTAATGGGTCGGGTTCCTGGCGGCGGCGACCGGCGTCGCTTTCCACCAGGAACCCTTCCCGTGCCCAATACTCGAAGCCACCGATCAGTTCTTTGACGGCCGTATAACCCAGCGAGGCCAGTCCGAGAGCTGCTCGGGTGCTGCCATTGCAGCCAGGTCCCCAGCAATACACGACGACGGCGCGGCCCTTGTTCGCTGGCAGTTCGGCCTGCCTCTTGTGCAGCTCTGCCGTAGGGATGTGCAGCGCGCCGGGGATGTGGCCCTGCGCCCATGCCGCAGGGGACCGAACATCAATGACCAGAGGAGCCGCACCCGAGGCGCGGTCCGCGGCGAGATCAGCGGGATCGGTTTCGAATTGCAGCTTGGCGGCGAAAAACTCGATAGCAGTGGGGCTCATAACTCCATTCAATCTGTGATGACGGAGTCCCGGAAGACATGATCCACGGCTTGTAGGTCTGCTCTGAATTCAATGAGCGGTAATCTCGCCTATATGCCGTCGAAACCCCCGCTAGACCTGGATTCCATCGATCATCGCGTCATTCAGCTCCTGCAGGATGACGGTCGCATGAGCACGGCCGAACTGGCGCGAAGCATCAATCTCTCCCCGAGTGCCACGGCAGAACGGCTCCGCCGCCTCAGCGAGGGTGGGGTGATCACGGGATACTCCGCGACCTTGGATCCGGAGGCGCTGGGCTACGCCATCAGTGCATTCGTCCGGCTCGCCTATCCCTCAGGCAACTACAAGCCATTCCATGACCTGGTTGCGACGACGCCCGAGATCGTCGAAGCCCACCACGTCACCGGAGCTGACTGTTTCATCATCAAGGTGTTGGCGCGCTCCATGCGGGATCTGGAGCGCATCACAGGGCGGCTCGCGACCTTGGGCAGCATCACCACAAGCGTGGTCTATTCAAGCCCGGTGCCGACGCGTCAGATCGTCCCCGCATGAGTGCCGTTGCTGCGCGGATACATCTGCGGCCCTGGGTGCGTGAGGATGCCGAAGCGCTCAGGCGAGCCCTGCGGCACTCGCCGGATCTTGAGACGCAGGTGGACACCTCTTTGGCTGCCTCCGCTGAGCGAGCGCGACGCTTCATCGCAGGTTCTCTGACCTTCGGGGCGCAACACAAGAATCTGGCAATCATCGAGGAGGGTCAGGCGGTCGGCAATATAGGCGTCTCGGCCATCGAATGGCGTCATGAGACCGCCTGGGTCTCCTACTGGCTTGCTGCTGAGGTTCGCGGCCGCGGCTACGCCACGCGGAGTCTCGCCTCCGTGGCGAATTGGGCCTTCCAGGAAGGACTCTTTCGACTGGAGCTCGGTCACCGAGTCAATAACCCGGGGTCGTGCCGGGTCGCGGTAGCTGCCGGGTTCACTCCCGAGGGTGTGGAGCGACTCAAACTGCGCTACGGAGCTCAACGTTTCGACGTCGAAACCCATTCTCGGCTAAAGACGGACCCAGTGCCGGACCTGATCCAGGTCCCATTGTGTACCAGCTTCTAAGTGGCTTGAGTCCGCCGTTTGCGTTAGAAGCATTAATAGTTATACGTTCTAACAGTAAGGTTTATTAAGCAGTAAGCGTGTGACTGCAACAGGGGGCCGTCACCGCAGGGTATGGAGAAGTTGAATGAGTGCACAGGCAGTCCCCAACGGCACGATCGCATCCGATACCGCGAGCAATTCGGGCGCCCAGGCAACGACGCCGGTGCCAGCCAGCACTGACGCTGCGCGGGGCGTTCGCTGCAAACGCTATGACCAGATGGCCAAGGCGGCCTCCGCTGGACTCATGGCCCACCCACAGGTTGAGTCTGCGATCGTCGAGATCTCCGGAGATGAATCCGACCTCATCTTCCACCTGCAATGCACGGTGAAGACGGAGTCCGATCCCGCAGACATCATGCAGACCGTCTCGCAGGGAGTCATCCCGAATATCGAGCGCCTGCTTGGCACGTCATTCGCTGCCCGACGACTGCATTTCAACCGCAGCCTCTACAGCGGCGCATAAGCGCAGAGCGCCTAGACTAAGCAATGCACGTCACCATCTCAGAGCCGTTTAGCCCGGGGAGCCTGCCATGGACACCACGCTAGTCCTGACCATCAACGCTTTCATGATGGCAGCAGTTGTCCTTGCGGTCCCGGTCTTCGTCATCGCTGGAATCTGGGTGACAGCCCTTGAGCTGCGACGCCTCTCCTGCGCCCAGGCACATGGTCACTCACTGGGCAGTCCCATCAACCAGTACTGAGTCAGTCCAGGAATTCCGCCTGAGCCACGCTGCGGCTGCGGGGCCCGAGAACGTCGATCAACATGTCCACGTCCTCGTAGCTGCCATGGAGATCCCACCCCTGTAGGGCTCGCAGATCCGCGCGAATCTCCTCCGCGGAGCGGAAAGCTTCAGCGTTGGGATGACGCCAGTGCACTGAGACCAGATGTCCACCGGATTCGAGACTCTGCGAAGCGTGTTGCAGCACCGTGCCCCACTGCGAATCGTCGAGATAATAGGCCAGCTCACTGATCAGGACCAGATCGAGCTGACCCTCGGGCCAGTCCTCGATGCTGGCGTGAATAAAGGTCACGTTCTTGGCCCCGACGCGTTCCCTGGCTGCTGACAGCGCAGATTCGGAGATGTCACTTGCCAGCACCGCCTCGCAGCGCGCTGCGAGCATCTCGGTCAGACCTCCGATTGAACAGCCAGGTTCGAAAGCGCGCTCATAGCGCGCCCGGGGAAGGGCTGCCATGGTCAAGGCATATTTGCGCTGTTCATACCACCGGGTCGTCACGCCCCAGGGGTCTGCACGTTGCGCATGCAGTCCCTCGAAATCCAACGGAGGTCGGGGAAACAGGATCTGGCTGTCTCGCAGCACCGTCGTCAACATGGTCTGGGTCAGGACCGGTTGGCCCGGTTTCCGGTCGATCGGCGTGCCCAGATCTGTGGTGAGCTGCGATCTGAAGAGGCCGACGGCGCGCGCCCTGACCTCTGCCAGCTCAGCATCTATCGGGATGGCCCGGGCATCGGACCAGGGAATCTGAGGATCCACGTTTCCTGCCGAGGTATGGTGGGCCGCGGAGTCCTCGGGAGAACTATGCAGCCACAGCCAGACCGGATACTGCACCAGAGGGGAGCTCTGCTGCTGGGCAACCTGTTCTGCGGCCACCCCGCAGGCGTCGTGGTCCGGGTGTCCGTCCGCAGACAGCGGAGCTGCGATCAGCGTCCCCGGAGGCATCTGCGCCAGCGCCGAGGTGAGGGCCTCATTCAAGGCCGGGACGTGAGAGCTGAGCTCGCCGTCGGGAAGCTGCAGGCGGATCCGATCCACGCTGCCTGTCCTGCGCGGACCTGGTTGCAGGCTGCGCAGTACTTCCAGGGCCGACTCCGATTCAGCCGTGCGAATCTCAGCAAGCTCCCCAGCCGCGATCAATGAAGAAGGGTGAGATCCAGCGCCGTCGCTGGCCGCGAGGATAGTGACCGGTGTTCCGGCCCGCAGACCAGCGGCAACCAAGGCCGCGGTGCCGAGCACCTCATCATCAGGGTGCGGGGCCAGGATGAGCAGTCCCGGAAGTTCCCGTGGAATCCAGCGTCCGTCCGCGTCCACGTCACCGATGCCCCAGGTGGGCACCGTGGCGTCGTACTCATCAAGCTGCGCCCGGTCGCTGCGCGGAGATTGGGTGCCGTGAAAGGCAGAAGGGGTGTCAGGCAGACTCATAATCGTCTCCAATCAAAGAATCCCAACTCAGGCCGCCTTCTGCGATGACCACAGGAATGCCGGCCTCATCAGCCTCAGCATGGGACTGCCTGATGTAGACACTCAGATCTGCGACCCGTTGCGCGTGCTCAGCATCGGAGCTCAGTGGTCCGGGACCAAGCGCTCGTCCTGTCCGCTCCATGACACCAGTGGCCATGCGGTCGATGAAGGTGCGCACCGAAAGGGCCTGCGCCTTCGCCAGCTCGAGGTTCCCAGGATCCCTATCGATCGACCGTGCTGTGGTGCTCAGCAGAGCCCACGCGGCACTCAGTTGGGTGGCCACGGAGCCGGCGTGGGCGCGCAGCAGGACTGAGGCCGAGGGTGAGGCGGCACGTGTCAGAAGCGGCTCTGCCACGGCCCGGGCTGCTCCGTACCAACAGGCGGCGACGCCGATCCCGCCATGCCAGAAGCCAGGGCGGGTGAGGTAGTCCGCATGGGTGCCCACGGGGGTGGCAGGAACGTCCTGGAAGGACACCCATCCAGAATCACTGGCTGCCATCCCGACGGCCTTCCAGGTGTCCGGGACGGGGGAGACCCCAGTGCTGGAGAGGTCCACGGCGAACAGCATCTTCTTCGCGGCGGGAGGCGCCTCGGGGTCGGCTTCGGGCGCGGCGTTCTCTTCAGCTGCAGGTGCCACCACGGTGGCGGTCACCAGCGCGTGGCTGCACAGAGAGGCCCCGGAGCACCAGGGTTTCGTCCCTGTCAGTCGCCAGCCTGCCGCGGTATCCGTAGCGGTGAGGACCGGCGTCGGTGGTTCCGCTGCCCAGACTCCCCAGAGCTGATCGGTCCCGACGAGATCAGGGCGTCCGAGGTCAGTGGTGATGGCGATCGCATCGGCATGTGCTTCAAAGAGGCGCCCCACAACGGTGTTCTGGGCGGTGATCCTTGCGAGTCTGCGCCACCGGGATTCCGTCTCGCCACGGCCGGGCAGCGCAGGCGCGCCGCGGTGCAGATGTGGGTTCAGATCGGTCAACACAGAATTCATGCAGGCATTGCTCCCAGAGTTCGGGCGAATCCGCGGGGGACCCGACCTGCGGTGCGCCGTGAGGTCATCACGGGCATATCGGTGACGGTCATGATGTGGGCCCGGCTTGCCCGCAGACGAGCCACCAGGTCGACGTCCTCATCGGCGGCGAGGTCACCGAATCCTCCGACGGCGCTGTAGGCCGCGGCAGTGAATGCAAGGTTGGCACCGTGGATATGGTCGTGGACGCCTGCAGTGATCTTGGCCCTGTAGTCATCGGCCCAGGCCTTTCCGAGCGGGTCCGCACCAGGTTCAGGCGCCAGACAGACAGTGCCGATGACGACGTCGGCGCCAAGGTCCCGATACGTGGCCTGCTTCTGGAACCAGTCCAACGGCACGTGGCTATCGGCGTCGGTGGTGGCCAGCCAGAACGGATGCCGGGGCCCGGGCTCCGGAGTCCCTTCGCTGAGGACATGAGTGAAGCCTACTGCCCGGGCTGTCCCGACATTATTGGAATCGATGACCAAGACCTCCGCGCCGGCGGAGCGCGCCACCCGCGCCGTGTGATCAGTGCAGGCATCGGCGACCACGAGGAGCCGAAGGGCGACGTCTGCATGATGTCCGGCGGCGATGACCGCAGTGACCGCGGCGGCCACGGTGTCGGCCTCGTTGTGTGCGGGGATGACGACGAGCACATCGACGTCCTTTGCGGGTGAGGTGCTCACGAGGTTGAGTCTAAGCCGTGTGCGCCAGGGCACGTCACCGGGATCGGACGCTTTGCTCCTGATGGATGTGTCCCATATCGCTCTCCCCTGTGGCGGGGAATTTCCGGACGGGAGGGGGCCTTCCACTGTCTATGACCTCAATTGCGGACACGCCACCATCTTCCACAGGCCGAACTGCGCTGATCGTCGGTGCCTCGGGCATCACCGGTTCGGCCATCGCGCGGCAGCTCATTGCGGAGGGCTGGGAGGTGACCGCGCTCTCACGCAGCGCCGCCTCCACCGAAGGTATTCGCGGAATCGCCGCTGACCTCAGGGATCCCGAGAGCCTGAAGTCCGCGCTGGCGGACGAGCGCCCGACTCATGTGTTCTTCACCGCCTGGCAGAAGCAGGATTCCGAGGCGGAGAACATCACGGTCAATGGCGGGATGCTGCGCGACCTGCTCGCGGCGCTGTCCCACGCATCACTGCAGCACGTGGCGCTGGTGACCGGCCTCAAGCACTACCTCGGCCCCTTCGAGGCCTATGCCGCCGGCGCGACCCCGGATACGCCCTTCCATGAGGAAGAGCCTCGGCTTGAGACGCCGAACTTCTACTATGCGCAGGAAGACGAGCTCTTTGCCGCCGCGTCCCTGCAGGGATTTGAGTGGTCGGTGCACCGCGCGCACACGATCATCGGCCACGCCGTCGGCAATGCCATGAATATGGGCCTGACCATCGGGGTCCAGGCCACCATCGCCAAGGAACTCGATCTTGATTTCGTCTTTCCCGGCAGTGAGCAGCAGTGGAACGGTCTGACCGATATGACAGACGCCAGCCTGCTCGCCGAACAGATGATCTGGGCCTCCACCGACCCGGCAGGTGCCAATGAGGCGTTCAACATCGTCAACGGTGACGTCTTCCGCTGGCGCTGGATGTGGCCTCGCCTCGCGGCCGACCTCGGCGTCCCCGCGGAGCGCGTGGTCGGCTTCTCCGAGGCTCCACGCCCCTTGGAGGAGCAGATGGCACCGCATGAGGCCGCCTGGCCGCAGATCGCCCAGAAGCATGGGCTCGCCGAGGCTGACATCTCTCGGCTCGCCTCCTGGTGGCACACCGATGCTGACCTGGGCCGAGACATGGAGGTCGTCACCGATATGGGCAAGAGCCGCGACGCCGGGTTCCTCTCCCACCGCCGGACCGAGCAGGCCTTCAAGGACCTCTTCGCCCGCTACCGGTCCGAGCGAATCATTCCCTGAGTCTCAACTGAGCCCTAGTTGAGTCTCACGCCGCGGTTCTGGACAGGTGTCATCAGTCCAGAACCGCGGCCACGGCTTCAACCTCGACAAGCTGATGGTCGTATCCCAGCACGGTGACACCGAGCAGGGTGCTGGGCGGGTCATGGTCGCCGAATGCGCCTCGAACCACGTTCCATGCACTCACCAGGTCAGCCTGCCGCGTGGACGCGATGAGGACTCGAGTGCTGATCACGTCGCCGAGCGAGGCCCCCGCATCTTTCAGCGCGACGGCGAGGTTCGCCATGCACTGCTCCGCTTGGACGGCGTAGTCCTGAAGGCCCACGGTGGCCCCTTCTTTGTCCAAGGGACATGCGCCGGCAAGGAATAACAGCCTGGCCTCTGCCGGGGCGCTCGCGGCATAGGCATAGTCAACGCCGCTGAACAGCGACGGCGAACGGGACAGTCGCAGGTTCTTCATGCTGAGAGTCTGGGCGAGTCTTTAGGACTCGTGTGGGCGCCACACCGCGGAGAGCAGCAGCTTCAACAGCTCTGTCAGCAGGAATACCGTCACTCCTGCAGTCACCGTGATGAGCAGGTAGAACGGACTCAGCAGTGTGGTGTCGAAGACCGCGTGCATCGGCGGAGCATAGACGAATGCAACTTGCAGCAGGGTGAGCAGCCCGACCATCAACCAGGCGATCCTGTTCTTGAACAGGACGGAAGGCCGCAGGCTGAGTCCATCGAGTGACTTCACGTTGAAGAGATAGAAGACCTGGCACACCACCAGCACAGTGGTCGCCAGGGTGCGTGCCGTCTGGAGATCATCACCCACATCGATCCGCCATCGGAAGATGATGATGGTCACCGCGGCGATCGTGAGCGAGACCAGGAGGATCTGCACCACATGCCGCGCCGCCACGATCCCAGCATCGGGGTTCCGGGGCTTGCGCCGCATGATCCCGTCCTCCGCCGGTTCGAACGCGAAGGCGAAGGCCAGAGTGATGGCGGTGACCATGTTGACCCAGAGCACCTGCAGCGGGGTCAGCGGCAGCGTCCAACCGAAGAGGACCGCGATCAGGACGACAGTGGCCTGCGCACCATTGGTCGGCAGCAGGAACACCAGGGCCTTGCGCAGATTGTCATAGATCCGACGGCCTTCCTCCACGGCAGCCTCGATGCTGCTGAAATTGTCGTCTGCCAGCACCACTTCGGCTGAGTCCTTGGTGACCTCGGTGCCCTTGAGCCCCATGGCGACGCCCACATCGGCCCGGCGCAACGCCGGTGCATCATTGACGCCGTCACCGGTCATCGCCACCACCTCACCCTCTGCCTGCAGGGCGCGGACGAGCCGAAGTTTGTGCTCTGGGGACGTGCGGGCGAACACGTTGTAGCGCTGAGCGAGTTCGCGCAAGCCGTCGTCGTCGGTGGCTTCCAGTTGTGCCCCAGAGATGGCTCCCTCACCGTTGTCGATCCCCATGGCTCGCGCGATCGCGGTGGCGGTGCCGGCGTGGTCGCCGGTGATCATCTTGACCTGGATCCCCGCGTCCTGACAGGCCTTGACGGCGAGCTTGGCTTCCTGGCGCGGAGGGTCAAGAATGCCGGTGATACCCACGAAGACCAAGCCCTCGCCGAGGCCTCCCACGTCGAGCGACTCGGTGTCATCGGAGGTGGCGGGTCGGTAGGCGGCCGCGAGCACGCGCAGTCCCTCTTGGGAGAGGGAATCGATGTGTTCGTTCCACGCGGCGGTGTCGATGGCCTCGAGACTGCCCGTGGCGGTGAGCTGCGTGGCAGCGCGCCGCAGCAGTCGATCGGGCGCGCCCTTGATCAGCACGAGTCGCTCACCGCCGGGAAGCTGCGCAGTGGCCGCCATCAGCTTGTTCTCGGAGCTGAACGGCAGGGTAGCTAGGCGCGAGGCGGAGTCATCGTCGAATCCGAGCTTTCCACTCAGTGACTTCAGCGCACCTTCGGTGGGTTCACCGGCAATCGTCCAGGTCCCAGCATCGGTGCGGACCAGGGTGGTGTCATTCGTGAGGCTCATGACCTCGATGAACCGACGCAGCGCAGGGTGTTCCAGCGTGACCGGATCACCATTTCGGCTGACCACGCCCTCGGGTGCGTAACCGGTGCCGGAGACCTCGAATACCTCGCCACCGACGACGACGCGCTCAGCGGTCATCTCATTCTTGGTCAGCGTGCCCGTCTTGTCCGAACAGATGGTGGTCACGCTTCCCAGCGTCTGGACTGCTGAGAGTTTGCGCGTGATGGCCTTGCGTCGCGCCATGGTCTGCACGCCCAGGGCCAGTGTGATGGTGATCAACGCGGGCAGACCCTCCGGAATCGCAGCCACCGCGAATCCCACGGCCGCCTGGAGGAGCTCGGTCATCGGTGTGTCATGCAGGCCCCAGCCGACCGCCACCAGCAGCACGCTGAGGATCAGGACGCCCAGGGAGAGGGTCTTGCCGAAGCGGGCGATCTGGCGGCTCAATGGGGTTTCCAGGGTCTCCACTTCGGACATCATCGTGTTGATGCGTCCAATCTCTGTGTCATTCCCGGTGCCCACGACGACGCCGATTGCTGTTCCTGACGTCAGCAGGGTCCCGGAGAATGCCATGGAGCTGCGATCGCCAAGTGGGGCCCCTTCGGCACTCGGCGCGGTGTTCTTCTCGGAGGGAACGGATTCACCGGTCAGCGCGGACTCCTCCACCGCCAGGTCTGCGGTCTGGATCAGCCGCAGATCCGCCGGGATCTTATCTCCGCTGCGTAGCCGCACGATATCGCCGGGGACTACGTCTCGAGCATCGAGGGTGGTCCAGGCCCCAGCGCGCAGTACATCCGCGCTGGGCGAGAGCATGCTGCGGATGCCCGCCAGTGCCCGCTCAGACCGGCCCTCCTGAAGGAAACCCACCAGAGCATTGATCACGACGACCAGCGCAATCACGATGGTGTCGGCCCAGTGCTGAAGCACAGCGGTGAGGATTCCTGCGCCGATCAGGACGTAGATGAGCACGTCCTGGAAGTGGCGGAAGAACCTGATGAATGCGCTGTCACGCTCCGGTTCGGGGAGCTGATTGGGTCCAAAGTCCGCGAGCCGAGCTGCGGCGCCTTCGCTGCTGAGGCCGTGTTCTTGGACCACTGCCAAGCGGTGGAGAACTTCCTCGGCGTACAGGGAGTGGGCTGCGGTGATTCCCGCAAGGTCTAGCGGGGCAGCGGAGCTCGCGGGAGCTTCTTCGGGTGGGTGCTCTGTGGACTTGCTCTTGGCGTGCGGTGTCACAACGAGTCCTTAGTGCCCGGGGTTATCGGGTAGGGACAACACTACGCAGTTTTCAGTCCCGCACCTGACGGTTCGAGGGGTGCTGCTTGTGGGCTCTCAGCCGAACCGAGAGTCAGCTCAAACGCACGAACGACCGCAGCGGTGGTGAGACATCGTGGGACTCGGTGAAGCCACAGGATTCGTAGAAGGCGCGTTGGGTTGGCTCAGCGTCGGTGAGAAGAACGACCTGGCGGATGTGGACGGAGTGCTCCAGCACCGAGCTGATCAGCGCGCGCCCCACGCCTAGGCGCTGATGCTTCGGGGCGACCAAGACATCCTGGAGGTACGCGATGGTGTGACCGTCAGAGATGGTTCGGGCTAATCCGATCAATGATCCGTCTGCATCGGAGCGGGCGGCCAGCACGAGGTAGGACCCGGCAATGGCCTGCTCGAGTTGCTTCGGTGCAGAGGTGTAGGCGGTCCACCCCACCGCGGTGTAGAGCTCGTGTAGCTCCCCTGCGGTGGGGTTTTCTGCCTCGATCGAGAACGTCATGGCACTTAGGCTGCGGTGTCCAGCGACGCGATATCGATGACGGCGCGGTAGCGCACGTCACCGGAGACGACCTTCTCGTAGTAGTCGTCTACCTGGTCGGCATTGATGAGCTCAATGGTCGAGGTGATGTTGTGCTTGGCGCAGAAGTCGAGCATCTCCTGTGTCTCGGCAAGTCCACCGACCATGGAGCCGGCGTAGTTGCGGCGCATGGTGAGCAGCGAGAACATCTGGAAGGACTGCTCCTCGCTGGGTGCACCAAGGTTGACCATGGTGCCACCGATACCCAGCAGGCCGAGGAATGAATCCAGGCTGACCGATGCACCGACGGTGTTGATGATCAGGTCGAAGCTGCCGGCAAGATCCTTGAAGACCGAGCCGTCCTCCGTGGCGCGGTAGGCCGAAGCACCGAAGCTGAGTCCGTCTTCCTTCTTGGAGTCGGTGCGGCTGAGCACGGTGACCTCGGCGCCCATGGCTGCAGCGATCTTCACTGCCACGTGGCCGAGGCCGCCCATGCCGATGACACCCACGGATACGCCTGGGCCTGCACCGTAGCGCTTGAGTGGGGCATAGGTGGTGATACCGGCGCAGAGCAGAGGTGTGGCTGCGGCAGGGTCCATGCCCTCCGGGATGTTCACCACGAAGTGATCGCGCACCACGATCTGCTGGCTGTAGCCGCCATGAGTGGTCTCACCATCTTTGTCCTGGCCGTTATAGGTGCCTACGACGCCCTGGCTGCAGAACTGCTCTTCGCCGGCCTTGCATGCTTCGCACTCCATGCAGGAGTCGACGAAGCAGCCCACGCCCACGGTGTCACCCACGGTGAAGTCGGTGACATCTGAGCCGACCTCGACGACGTCGCCGACGATCTCGTGACCGGGGGTGATGGGGAAGGAGGTGCCGCCCCATTCGTCGCGGACCTGGTGGATGTCGGAGTGGCAGATGCCGGCGTAGCGGATGGCGATCCGGACGTCATCGGCGCGCACGCTGCGGCGCTCGAGTGAGCGAGTGGTGAAGCTTGATTCGGCGCTGTCGGCCTGAAGTGCAGTGATCGTCGTCGTCATAAATGTCATTCCTTAAACGGTGCGGACTGGGGAAATCTTTGGGGGAGGGGAGACGGCGCAGGGCCGCGGCAGGCATCAGATGCGTGCCGCGGCCCTGCAGCAGTGGCGGACCGCAACGGGTCCTTCTCTGCTCAGCTCTCGAAGGAGGCGTCCAGAGTGATCTCGACGCCGGTCAGCGCCTTGCTCACGGGGCAGCCGTTCTTGGCTTCTTCTGCGGACTTCAGGAAGGTGTCCTCATCGATTCCGCTGACTTCACCCTTGACGGTGAGCTTGATACCGGTCAGCTTGAAGCCGCCATCCGGATCCGCGCCGAGCGAGACGTCGGCCTGGACGTCGAGGGACTCCACGGTGCCGCCGGCGCCGGAGAGAACAGCGGAGAGCTGCATGGCGTAGCAGGAGGAGTGCGCCGCGGCGATGAGCTCCTCGGGGCTGGTGCTGCCGTTGGCGTCCTCAGCGGAGCGCTTCGGGAAGGACACGTCATAGGTGCCGATCTTGGAGCTGCTGAGCTCCACCTGGCCGGAGCCCTCTTCGAGTGAACCGTTCCAGGCAGTGCGTGATGTACGTGTAGGCATGATGGATCTCCTTGATTGAAATGTGCGCAGTCTATGAATGCGCTGGCTTGATGCCCTTGATCATCGGATGCTCGATCCCAGTCTTGCCGTCCAGCCCTGACATTTCCTGGACGTGTCAGCGTTGCGCTGAGACTGAGCGGATCGCGGTGATACGAGCAGGTCAGGACCGTAGGAAGCTGAGCAGAAGCTCGTTGACCTCGGTGGCGTGAGTCCAGAGCATGCCGTGGGGAGCGCCGTCGATCTCGTGGTACTCCGCGCTGGGCAGTGCCTGGTGGAACGGACGCCCGGTGGCGTCGATGGGCAGAATATTGTCTGCGGTGCCATGGACGATCAGAGTCGAGACCCCAGAGCTGCCGACGGCGGCGACATCCTCGCGGAAGTCGGTGAGCCAGGTGGGCTGCGCCCAGATCGAGGCATGTGCCGAGGCTGCGTAGGCAAGGGCCTTATTCGCTGCCAGTGCTTCCTCGCTGAGTCGAGTGCCGAGGTTTTCCTTGGCGTTGAAGAAGTCATTGAAGAAATCCGTGAAGAACGCATAGCGATCTGTGCTCACGGAGTCGAAAAGGCCGTCGAAGACGTCCTGCGGAACACCTGTGGGATTGTCCTCGGTCTGCAGCAGGAAGGGCTGAAGTGAGCCGAGGAAGACGGCCTTCCGGACCCGATCAGCACCATGGTTCTTCAGGTAGCGGGCAACCTCACCGGTACCCATGGAGAAGCCCACAAGGATCGCGTCACGCAGATCCAGGGATTCCATGAGCGCATTGAGGTCTGCGGCGTAAGTGGTGTAGTCATGCCCGGTGGTGGGACGGGAAGACTTCCCGAAACCGCGGCGGTCATAGGTGATGACGCGGTGGCCTGCATCGAGCAGGGCTGCGGTCTGCTTCTCCCAGGATGATCCATCCAGCGGGTAGCCGTGGATCAGGACGATCGGCTGATCTGAGCCGTGGTCCTCGTAGTAGAGCGAAAGGTCTGTGCTGTTCTCGGTTCCGACGTTGATATAAGCCATGCCAGTTCCTCCTCTGCAATGGAGAACGTTCGTTCTCCGTGGTTCTCAGCTTATGAGAACCAGCGTTCTCTGACAAGTACACTGAGATGAAGCCCAGGTGAAGAACCCGGATCACTGGAGAACCACGAAGACTGAAGAACTAGGAACACCGAAGAGCTAGGAACACCGAGGGGAAGGGCCAGGATGTCGCGTCAGGGGGACGCCCGCCTGCCAGGGCCGGAAGAGCAGCAGCTGCGCGCCACGGTGATCGAAGCCGCGGATGCGCTCTACTACGCCAACGGCTTCCGCGCCGTGGGCATGGATGCCCTGCGCCAAGAGGCCGGCCTCTCGCTCAAGCTGCTCTATAAGCTCTTCCCGTCCAAGGAATCTATTGTGCTGGCCGTGCTGGATTACCGCCATCAGATGTGGGCCGGCGAGGTTGCGACGGCAGTGGATCAAGAGACCACCGCACGCGGGCGACTCTTGGCGATCTATGACTATCTGGCGGGATGGTTTCGCTCCGATTCCTTCCGCGGATGCGTCTTCATCAATGCCTTCGGAGAGCTCGCCACCGAATCCCCTGCGGTGGCGGCCAAGGCCACACACCATAAACGGGAGTTCAGGCGATATATGAACCAACTGGCCACCGACGCCGGGTTCCCCGCCGAGCTGGGAGACCAGCTGATGCTCCTCGCCGAAGGCGCCCAGACCACGGCAGCGATCACCGGGGACTCCTCTATGGCGCTGAAAGCGCGACAGGCAGCAGAAGTCCTCGTCGGCGCCCAAGAGACGGCGAATAAGACCGGCCGCAGCCCGGTCCTGGATTCTGGACCGGCGGCATGACAGCCCGGCGCAGACCCACGGCGCTGATCTGGTGCGCTGGGCTCCTCGGCCTGCTCAACGCGGGGCCAAGCGTCTATTGGGCCTTCGGCGGAGATTTTCTGATGGACACGATCGGCCAGTGGCTGATCGACCTTCGCACCGAAATGCCGGTGCTGACCGGGCTCGCCCTACTGGGGATCGCGCTGGGAAAGACGGTGGCGGTGCTGGTGCCGCTCCTCGCCGTGTTCGTTCAGGGCCGGCACCGTGTCCTCTGGTGGAATCTTGCACGGATCATCGCAGCCGCGCTGGTGCTCTACGGGGCCGCAGGCCTGCTCATCAATGCCGTGCTGCTGCTTTGGCCGGGCCTGGTGCTCACCGATCCCACGGCACGCATCGGACAGGCGCTGATCTGGTATCCCATGTTGCTGGTCTGGGGCATAGTGCTCGCACTGGGCCTGCGGAGATGGCGAGTCCAGGCTTCCTAGAGCCACTCCTTGCGCTTGAACACAAGCCACAGCGTCACGCTCAGCCCAAGCATCAGTCCCACTGCCATCGGATACCCAGCAGCCCAGTGCAGTTCAGGCATATGGCGGAAGTTCATCCCGTAGATCGAGGCGACCAGGGTGGGGGCGAAGAGTATGGCTGCCCAGCCGGAGATCTTCTTGGTCTGCTCGCCTTGGGCGTAGGAGGCATCAGCAAGCTGCCGAGTGGCCTCATTCTGTTCGATGGTCAGCAGCGTCGAGTGCAGCGCCACCGCGTTCTCCAGGTGAGAACGGAGAAGCTCCACACGGTCCCGCATTCGCCGGGTGCGCCGGATGAGATCGTTCCAGGTGGAGGCGGAGTCTGATTCAGCGCTGCGCGCCGTGACGCCGCTCCCGCCCTCGGCGGCCAGCGACTCCAAGGGTCGCAGGGCCCATTCAAAGCGGTGCGCGTCTTGAAGCAGCTGGTAGATCTGATGGGAGAGTGCGGCATCGAGTCGCGCCTCCTGGAAGAGCGTTCCCTCCATCTCCTCGATGGCGTCTTCGAACTGATCCATGGCGGTGGGATACTCACGCAGCACGGCGCTGATCAGCCCGGAGACGGCGTCCGCGGAGGTCACAGCATGGTGGGGCTGGCTGCCGTAGAGGACCTCACCTGGGCCGAGCCCGGGGTGGTCCGAGCTCACGGTCTGAACGGTGATGATTACGTTCGGGGTGGTCAACAGCCGCAGCTCGGCGAACGCGAAGTGGTCTTCCGAGGGTGCGACGCGATGCAGGACAGCGGCCACTGAACCCTGGGAAGCAGCGGGAATCGCCAGGCGGCTGCGGTTACCGTTGAGGAAGTCCAGCTGCGCATCGGCAAGGTGCAGCTCATCCGCCAGGGTTCGGAGCTCACCGAGATCGCCGCTCTCCAGATCAACCCAGACGAGGTCACCTCGGGATGGTGATTGCAGATAAGACGGTGACTCGGGAAGCAAGGATGACTCAAGCTCAGCGCGCAGTGACTCCATCACGGTGACGTCCCCACCGCGCCCTACTCGCCGAATGCTCAAGGCCATGGCGTCTAATCCTCCACTAGTTTCAGATCCCTGAAGCGATTGATCGCGGCATGGATCTCATGGCGCCGTGGTCGTGCCAGATTTCCGGGATGGCCGCGGCGTGAGGACAGACTATCCAAACCTTCTGCGTCCATCCGCCGGATGACCCCATCCACCAAGCTGGAGATATCACGGTGACCCTCGGAGCTCTCTGCGACCCGGTCCATTGCAAGTGCGATCGCTTCGGTCTGTGCCGGGTCCACCAGTTGCCCGGCGGCGGCCAGGTCCACAGTGTCTCTGCCGTACTGGATGATCTCAAGGCCGCGGCCTCGGGCTGGCTTGGTCTTCTTCGCCGGCCGCAGGGACTCGGGTAACGGCACCCGCGGGGCGAGTGTAGCGAAGACTGTTTCCCCGGAGCTGGCTGCGGGCGTCGTCGTCCGGTGGTCTCGGGCAATCTGGTGTGCTTCAGCGGTGACATCGCGCAGGTGGTAGTCCTGCAGTGCGATCACGTGATCGGCGACGTCGAAGAAGGCGCCCGAACCCCCGGCGACCAATACCGTGGAGACTCCGCGTTCGGTGTAGAGCGGTCGTACCCGGTCCACGAAGGGAGTGATCGGCTCGTGCTGGGCCGGGATCAGCTGCCGCATCCGTTCGTCACGGATCATGAAGTTCGTGGCGGAGGTGTCCTCATCGATCAGCAGCGCGCTCGCTCCGGCTTCCACGGCCTCCACCAGGTTTGCCGCCTGGGAGGTGGAGCCGGAGGCGTTGGTGCTGGAGAAGCTGCGCGTATCGGTGGCCGAGGGCAGCCCGGAGATGAACGCCGAGATGTCCACCCCGGTGACGGCGCGTCCGTCCTCAGCGCGGATGGATACGGCCTCGGAGCAGGTGATGACCCACTCCCGGCCATCACCGGAGATATGGGGGTAGACCCCGCGTTCGATGGCGCGCAGCAGCGTTGATTTGCCGTGATATCCGCCGCCGACGATCACGCTGACGCCTTCCGGAACACCCATTCCGGTGACCCGTTTCCCGCTCGGGAGATCGAAGCTGACCCGCAGCGAATCGGGGCTGCTGAAGCGAACGCCCTCGGCGGACAGGGGAAGGTCGGAGTCTCCGGAACGCCGCGGCAGCACCGAATCATCGGCCACAAAGGAGACCAGCTGTGCCTGTGCCAGTTGCGCACGCAAGGCCTCCTGATCGCGGAGCAGGGTGACGTGGTGGCGGAGGGCCGAAGAGTCGAGGCTCGAGTGCCGCAGCGCTGAATCCGCGACCTCGGGAAGCGTCTGCGTCAGCAGCACGGCGGCCTTGCGCCCAAGAGCCTTGCGACCTGCGGCAGGAAGCTCCAGGGCGAACCGTGCCTCGATGAACTCCTCGGTGATCTCCACGCTTGAGCGCTGCAGCACCTGCTGGCCCGGCCGTCCGATGCTAATGGAGTCGCTCTTGTAAGACCGCACCGCAGCAGCAAAAGCCCTGGTGAGATAGTCGGCAGTCGCCACGCGTCCGGCGTGGTCGTCCAGCAGATCTGCGGGGATGCCAGCCTCCGCCCGGGGCAGCCGCAGGCGCATCAGTGAGGGGGGAGCGAAGGGGTCGACCTGTACCTTATCGATGCGCAGCTGATAGCTCCCCAGCGAGTAGCTTCCCCGCAGCTGCTTATACGAGGCGTAGCCGCGTCCGTCCAGGGCGGTCAGTGACTGCTGAAGATCGTGTTCTGTGTTCATGCACTCTCCGTGTATTGGCGCTGCCGTTCACGCTGGCCATGGGTCAGTCGGCGCAGATCCACACCGGAGTCGAAGCTTGACCCGATGGCACCCGCGAAGACGCCGAGTCCGGCACTGAACCATGCGATGTGCAGATAGTTCGCGAGGCTCACATCGCTGCCGATCACGCTGGCCATATATTCGGCGTCGATGATGACTAGGGCGCCGAGGAAGATGAACGCCACCAGGATCATGTAGAGCGCCAGGATGCAGAACAGCAGGGTGATCGCGGTGGATCCGTTGTACAGGGTGACCACCGTGGCGAGGCTGCGATTTTTCGGCCTGTCCCAGAGGCCATCGCGGACGATCAGCCAGAAGATCATCGTGATGACAGCGGCCAGTCCCACCAACAGCAATCGGAGCGGGGTCAGGGCGTCGGCCATCTGCCAGATGGAGCTGTAGAAGATGCCGAAGGCGCCGGTGGCAGCACCGGCTGCGAGTGCGCTGGTGAGTTTGGGGACCGCGCGCATGGGGTCATTGCCCAGGACCATTCCCAGGACTGTTCGGGGCCCGCCGGTGAAGGTATGGGCGAAGAGTCCGAGGCCTTCACCGCGCTCTGTGGACTGCCACTGGCTCCAGCGCTTGTCGTACTTGGCGGGATCCGGGCGCGAGCCCTCTGGCAGCAGGCGGAGCAGGGAACCGGTGAAGACCTTCTGGATCCGGCTCCTCGTGGCCCAGGCGCCCAGCGTGGGGCAGGAGACGATCGCCACCTTCTGCTCCGGGAAGATCTCGGAGATCAGCGGGTGGCCCTTGGTATGGCGGGGGATCTCGGTCAACATGATGACCGCATCGGCATCCGCGTGGTCCTGATCGATCTCACGGACCGCACTGATGTCCAGGGTGTCGTCGGGGCGGATGCGCAGCATCCGAGTTTCCGAGGTGACCGTGACCTCACCGTCGATCATCTTTCGCGCTTCGGTGGTGAAAGACTCTTTGATCGAATTAACGCGCCGGGTGGGGAGTCCCGGGTCGGCAAGAAGCATGATGTGGAACGCGTTCGCTGGTGTGGACACAGCCTCAGGTGCTCCTTAGCTGGCGGCGAATGATGGCTTGAGACGCTGAAGCCGCAGTTCTGCTGGCGCAGCTCCGACTGGCACGTCCTCCCACGGTAGACATGGGACCCCGGTGTGTGTCGAACTGCGGCGCCTTATTCATGTGCCCCGGCGAGCGATGTTCCATCCCACCCGAATCAGCGGGACCTGCAGCGGCAGTCGGGCAATGGCAACGGCGCGAGCCTTCGGCTTGGCCCAGTATCTCTGCACCGAGTAGATGTTCGCCGGATACACCGCGATCATCAGCGCCGCAGTGCACAGCCCTCCTATGCGCCGGGTGGCGGGGACGGCCAGCAGCCCGGCACAACCAAGCTCTGCCACCCCGCTGGCGTAGGTGATGAGGCGCCGATTCCCCAGCTGCGGCGGGACGATCGCATCAAAAGGTTCGGGCCGAAGAAAATGCATAACCCCGGCGACGCAGAGAAGACCGGCCATCGCGTGTGCTTGCTGAGTGTTGTTCATGGGCCCTCCAAAGGTGGTGGGGTAGGGGTGGCAGCGGGTGAGAGACTGAGCGAATGGCGTACCTGAAAGTGATCCGCGGCCTGTGGGGATCTTCTCATCCCGGGCCCACAGTAGTGGTCACGGTTCTCGCGGCAGCTCTGGCGGTCTCGGTAGGCCTGGAGCTGTGGCGGATCGCACTCCTTGCCGCAGCGGTCTTCGCTGGCCAACTCTCGGTGGGCATCTCCAATGACGCTCTCGACGCCAAACGCGACCGGGCGGTGGGTCGTGTGGATAAACCCCTGGCCCGCGGTGAGCTGAGCATCCGTGCGGCCTGGATCGCGGCGGCGGGTTGTGTCCTGCTGGCACTCGGACTCTCTGCGCCGCTGGGGTTGGGACTGCTGGGCGCGCATACGGTCTTCCTCGCCTCGGCCTGGGCCTATAACGCCGGGCTCAAGGCCACGGTGTTCTCGCTTGCCCCCTTCATCCTGAGCTTCGGGCTGTTCCCCTCCTTCGCCACTCTTGCGGCGCCGGAACCCAGCTTCGCCGCCCCCTGGGCCTGGCTGGCGGGCGCTGCGCTGGGAGCCGCGATCCATCTGACCAATGTGCTGCCAGACCTCGACGACGACGCCCGCACCGGCATCTCGGGCCTGCCGCACCGGCTAGGTGTGCAGGTATCCGCGGCGCTCGCGGCAGCCGCCGTACTGGCGGGGGCACTGGCGGTCACGCTGGGGCCGGTGGGAGCAAATCTCGGCACGGTCCCTTTGATCTCCTGGATCTTCTTCGGACTGGTGCTGGGGGTTGCCGTGGCCACGTGCGTCCTGGCGAGCCGCGGTCACTCCTCCAGAGTGCTGTTCCGACTGGTCATGCTCTCGGCGCTCTTACTGGCGGCACAGCTGGTGGCCGCGGGAGGGTCCCTGGCTGGTTGATGGCTGGGGCTCGACCCGCGGCGTCGAAACCCATGGCATAGGCACGGGCAAAGACAGTTCCAGCGCCGGGCCCGAGCATCAACCGGACACCATTGCGGCGCAGCGCATTCGTGGGGGCTTTCGCGGGGCGGCCCAGCCGGGTGTTCAGGGCTGCGAGCTGTGCCGCGCGGCGGGCCGAGCTCAAGCGGCTCTGTTCCCAGCGGCTCAAGGCCTCACGCGGTGGTTTGCCGGCCCGGATCCATTCGGTGAGCACCGGTGCCAGAGTTGCCGCATCCAGGAGTCCGAGGTTCATGCCCTGTCCGCCGATGGGGCTGACCTCATGGGCCGCATCACCGATCACCAGGAGCCGATGATTGCGCAGCCTGGGCGCTACGAAGCGACGCACTCCGAAGCCGGTGACCTCGCCGATCTCCATCTCAGTCTCGGCAAGACGGCGCTGCATCCGCAGGCGCTGCTGCTCAGGATCGGTGGAGGCAACGGGGGAGTCCCAGGTGACGAAGCGGCGCTGTTGTCCCGGCAGCGGGAATGATTCAAGCACACCGCCGGCGTCGAGGTTTACCACGGCGGTTTGGGGGTCATGACTGGCCGAGACCTGCGCATCGGTCATCAGGTACCGGTCGGGATAGGTATGAGTGTCTGCGCGGCGGTAGACCAGTTCCCGGGAGCGTGGACCCCCGGCCAGCACGACGAAGGCGGCACGTCGGTCTCCCACGCTGGTCTCCAGGTCCACATGATCTGCATCAGGGTGCAGCGCCGTGACCGAGACCCCACGGCGGGGGTAGGGGCTGACCTGGGAAAACACGCTTTCGGTGGCGGCCTGGGGCAATGTGGCGACGAACGGGAAGCGGGTGGAGAGCCGATCGAAGCGCACCGTGCCGAGAACACGGCCTTCAGAGCGGGCTTCACCGCGAGTGACGCGGACTGCTTGGGAGAGCAGGGCTTCGGTGAGGCCCGAGGCTTCCAGTGCCGCGAGGACCGGGGCGTGGACCCCGATCGCACGGCTGGCTGACCATGGCTGCTCGCGCTGCTCCAGGACTTCGACGGAGACCCCACGGCGGAAGAGCTCAGCTGCCATGAGCAGCCCCACGGGTCCGGCTCCGATGATGATGACCTCAGCCAAGACCGCTGGCCTCTGCGAGGACTCGGAAACGCGCGGGGGTGGAGACCTGCCAGTCCTCGCCCAGTGCGGCGGAGAGTTCCTGAGGCTGGTAGCTGCGCCGGATCGACCGCAGCCCATCGGTGCGCAGGAATGTCCCTGGCGTCAAGGGCGTGATGCCCACGGAATAGAGGCCGTAGGCCAGCCGAGACCGCGCGATGTCGCTGTGCAGCACCGTCCCGGTGGAGAGTGTGCGCGAGGCCGCCGTGAACGCGGTCAGTTCATCGGCGCTGAGATGATGCAGCACGTGATTGGAGAGCACGATGTCGTAGTTCTCCCCGCGCTCGATCAGGTCATCGGCGTCGGCGCAGAGGAACGTCATACCTGGCTTCGCCCGCGCGTTCGCCGCGGCATGGGCGCGGGGATCCGGGTCGGCTCCCGTCCATTGCACGCTGAGTGAGTCAGCGGCGGCAAGCTGGGCGAGCCGGGTGATCACGTCGCCCCCGCCGGAGCCGAGGTCCAGCACGCGGGCAGGCCGGTGGAGACTCTGCAGTTCGAGGTTCTGCAGCGTGGGTCGAAGCCGGCTGCGGTAGACCTGGTCCCAGCCGGAGATGAGCCGATTGACCAGCCCGAAGCGGCGCAGCGTGGCGTGGAGGCGCTGCGGATCGCACTGCGGGTCGTCCATGAGCTCACGCAGGTGTTCATCGCGGACCGAGAGATTCCGTGGACTCATCGATTCACCTGCTCTTGCGCAGCAGGGCCGCTTCCACGGTGAGTCCCGGCCCGAAGGCAAGCGCCGCAATCGGTCCGCCCACCTCAGGGTCGTGGAGCAGGGCCCGCAGGATGAACAGGATGGTGGCGCTGGACATGTTGCCGGAGTCGCGGAGCACGTCGCGGGAGGCCTGGATCGCATGCGGTGCCAGGCCGAGGCCGGTCTCTACGCGGTCCAGGACGCTGCGACCTCCGGGGTGCACCGCCCACCTGGAGGGTGGTTCCTGACCGCGCAGAAAGCTCTCGACGGCGGCGCGGATCTCTCGGCCGATGATGCGCGGGACCTCAGCGGAGAGTCGCATATTGAAGCCGTGATCACCGATCGTCCAGACCATATCTGATTCCCCCTCGCTGGTCAGCGTGGTGGAGAAGCGATCAAGGTAGAGACCACCTGGGCTGCCGACGGTCTCCTCGGCGGTGACCACAGCTGCGGCGGCTCCGTCGGCGAAGACGGAGGCGGCCACGATCTGTTCTGAGTCTGCGGTGTCGCGAATATGTAGGGAACACAGTTCCACGCAGACCACCAGGACCACGGCTGCCGGTTCTGCCGCGGTGATCTGGTTCGCCAGGCGCAGCGCGGGGAGAGCGGCGGCGCAACCCATGAAGCCCAGATGGCTGCGCTCCACGGTCTCAGGCAGGCCGAGGTCGCGGATGAGCCGGAAATCCAGGCCTGGTGCGAAGAATCCGGTGCAGGAGACGGTGACCACGTGGGTGATCTGAGCGGCGGTCACTTCGCCCTGGGCCAGCGCGTCCCGTGCTGCCTGGGCGGCCAGTTCCGGCGCGACGTCCCGGTAGAGGTCGTTGCGGGTGCCCGTGGTGGGGGAGAGCAGCGTGGACTCATCGCCGACGAAGACCCCGTCCGGGGTGCCAGAGAGTCCGGTCAGCACGGTGTGTCGCGTCTCGATCCCGGCGGCGTCGAACGCTGCCCCGATCAGCCGCCGAGTCAGTCTGCTGTTCTCTGGCTGGTCAGCGAAGAAGGCACTCAGATGATGCTGTGACACTGCGGTTGCGGGCAGTGCCGTCCCGATGGAGGTGATGCGCGCTGACATGTCACCACTAAACCACGACGCGAGCCTTTCGGCTCGCGGTGCGCAGGGGTCAGTCGTTGAAGGCTCCGGGTTTCATCCCGGCGATATAGGCGGCCTGGGCGATATGGGCCACGGCGTCGAGGGAGATGCTGATCAGCCGCGAGGAGCGGGTGACGGGTGGATCCCATTGGTCATCGATCACCGCGCTCAGGTCCTCCTCGCGCAGCGAGTCCAGGTAGCTCAGCTGCGCGTCGACCACGGCGCGCAGATGTTCCAACAGCAGATCGGCATCGTTCACACGGATCTTCCGGGCGTCACTGCCGGAATGCCCGAAGCCCATCTCATGCGCAGCGAGTCCAAGGTCGAACTTCTGGTCGAAGCCCTGCGCGGTCCAGACGGTGGCTTCGCCTGAGAGTGCTGCCAGCTGCTCGTCGATCTCTCGGGCGGAGTGCCAGAGCAACCAGGCCACTGAGTTGTCATGGTGAGGGTGCGCGTTGAGCAGCTCCGGGGTCAGCGAGGAGCGCAGCGCCAAGGCTTCGTCGAGGGGACGCTGGGCGATGTCTTTGAGGATGTCGATGCTGGTCATAGGGCTGTCTCTTCCGTGGGGGGACGGGTGCGGCGGCTGGCGACACCGGGTGAATCGGGGCTTCAAGAGTCGCAGAATACTCCTCAGACCTTGGTGGATCATGACGTTTCAGCGAGGAAAACAATTCCGCACGATGGAACGAAAAGCGCTTCTGCTCACAAGGATTGAGTTAGTTGTGTGTTTCAATAGCTGGCGGGCACGACGATTCGCCGCGACCCCGGTCGCGGTTGTTCCATGCCGTTGACCGTCCCTCACCGTCAAGGACGTGAAACATGGCAACTACCGGACAGCGGCGCCGCGCCTTCAGCGCGGTCGGCCTCACCGCAACTCTCGCGCTGGTGCTCGCATCATGCGCAGAGACCGAGAACATCGACGGCGGTGGCAGCGACGGTGAAGATGGCGGCGGCAGCATCTCTGTCGGCACCACCGACGTGGTCACCTCGCTCGATCCAGCCGGCTCTTATGACAACGGCTCCTTCTCGGTGCAGAACCAGGTCTACCCATTCCTGATGAACACCCCGTATGGCAGCCCGGACGTTGAACCGGATATCGCCGAATCGGCCGAGTTCACCGAACCCACTGAGTACACGGTCACCCTCAAGGAGGGTCTGACCTTTGCCAACGGCAATGAGCTGACCTCCTCGGACGTGAAGTTCACCTTCGATCGTCAGCTGGAGATCGCAGACCCCAACGGCCCGTCCTCGCTGCTCTACAACTTGGAGAGCGTGGAGGCTCCGGATGACCTCACCGTGGTCTTTACCCTCGCCAGCGAGGATGACCAGACCTTCCCGCAGATCCTTTCCTCTCCCGTGGGCCCGATCGTGGATGAGGACGTCTTCTCACCCACCGAGCTCACCTCCTCGGAGGACATCGTCGAGGGCAATGCCTTCGCCGGTCAGTACGCCATCACGGATTACACCGAGAACGAGCTCATCCGCTACCAGGCATTCGAGGACTATAACGGCCTGCTCGAAGCACCTGAGACCGACGTCGTCACCGCTCAGTACTTCACCGAGGAGACCCAGCTCAAGCTCGCCGTGCAGGAAGGCGACATTGACCTCGCTTACCGCAACCTGAGCCCGACTGACCTCGGTGACCTGCGCGAGGACGAGAACGTCACCGTGCATGACGGCCCGGGTGGCGAGATCCGCTACATCACCTTCGACTTCAACTCGCAGCCGTTCGGCGCTGATACCGAAGATGCTGATGAGGAGCAGGCTCTGGCAGTGCGCCAGGCCGCGGCAAACCTGCTTGACCGCGAGGCACTGAGCGAAGAGATCTACCAGGGGACCTACACCCCGCTGTACTCCTACGTCCCTGAGGGACTGACCGGCGCCGTGGAGCCTCTGCTCGAGATGTACGGCGACGGCGAGGGTGGCCCGGATGCAGAAGCTGCAGCCGCTGCCCTGGAAGAGGCCGGCGTGGAGACTCCCGTGGAGCTGAACCTGCAGTACAGCCCGGATCACTATGGCAACTCCTCGGATGAGGAATACGCCATGATCGAGAGCCAGCTGGAAGCCGACGGTCTCTTCGACGTCAACCTGCAGTCGACTCTCTGGGACACTTACAACGCAGAGCGCGTCGAAGGCGTCTACCCGGCATACCAGCTCGGCTGGTTCCCGGACTACTCGGATGCCGATAACTACCTCTCCCCGTTCTTCCAGGAGGACAACTTCCTGGCCAACGGCTACTCCAACACCGAGGTCCAGGAGACCATCCTGGAGCAGACGAGCACTGCCGATGAGGCAGAGCGCACTGCGCTGATCGAGGAAGCACAGGAGATGGTGGCTGAGGATCTCTCCACCCTGCCGTACCTTCAGGGTGCACAGGTGGCGGTGTCGGCCAACGACATCACCGGTGTGACTCTGGATGCATCCTTCAAGTTCCGTTACGCCTCGCTGACCCGCTAATTCGCGGTCCAGCGCAGCACTGATTGAAAAACCCTGAGAGAAGAGGACCAGCGTGACCATCGCTGAACAAACTGCTCCGACCGCCGCCGCCGGAAAGAGTTCCGGTGGCGGCGGCCTGGGCCGCTACATCCTGGTGCGATTCCTGTTGATCATCCCCACCGTGTTCATCCTGGTGACGCTGGTCTTCTTCCTCATGCGGGTGGTCGGTGACCCGATCTCCGCCTCAGTGGGTGGTCGGCTTACTCCCGATCAGCTCGCCGCACGCCTCGCCGAGGCCGGCTATGACCGGCCCGTCATGGTGCAGTACTTCGAATACATCGGACAGATCTTCACCGGCGACTTCGGGCGGACGCTGACCGATAACCGCGAGATCAGCGAAATCCTGGTCACCTATGGGACAGGCACGCTGGAACTCGTCTTCTTCTCCCTGGTGGTGGCGCTCGCGGTCGGCATTCCGCTGGGCCGCTTCGCCGCCTACCGCCGCGATCAGATTCCCGACGCCGCGCTGCGGATCTTCGCCATCCTCTGCTACGCGACTCCGGTCTTCTTCGCCGCGCTGCTGCTCAAGCTCGTGTTCTCCGTATGGCTGGGATGGTTCCCGCTGGGCGGACGCGCAAGCACACAGACTCAGCTGGTGCTTGACCGGATCTCCGGCTCCACCGGCATCAACATCATCGACGCGCTGCGCACCGGACGCTGGGATCTGATCTCCGATGTGCTCTCCCACGCCGTGCTGCCCGCCGTCGCCCTTGGTCTGCTCACCGCAGGAGTGTTCCTGCGGCTCGTGCGGACCAACCTGATCGGCACCCTGTCCATGGACTATGTCGACGCCGCGCGCTCACGTGGTGTGCGGGAAGGCCGACTGCTGCGCAAGCATGCCTATAAGCCTGCTCTGATCCCGATCATCACCGTGATGGGAATGCAGATCGCGCTCATGCTCGGCGGTGCGATTCTCACCGAGACCGCCTTCGGCTGGCGCGGACTCGGCTTCCAGCTCGCGCAGTACCTCGGCGCCCGAGACTTCGTGGCGGTCCAGGGGATCGTCGCGCTGCTCGCAGTGATCGTGGCGCTGACGAACTTCGCCGTGGATGTCATCGCGGCCCTCATCGACCCACGAGTGAGGTACTGACCATGAGCGTTCCCACTCCCGGCAACTCGCCAGACGCGATGCCTCACCCCGTCTCCGGAACTGAGTCTGAGTCCATGACTGATTCCTCCACGCAACTGCCAGCTGACCCCGTAGCCCAGGGAGAGATCGCCGCGCGGGAGCCCCGCTGGAAGCGCCTGCCCGTGGTCTGGCAGCTGCGCCGCAGCATGGGGCTCCAGCGCGGAATGCTCATCGTCGGCCTGGTGCTCTGCGCCATGTTTATCCTCATGGCGGTGCTCGCTCCGCTGATCGCGCCCTACGGCTTCAACCAGCTCTCCGACGCCGAGGGCAATTTCCCGCGTCAGGGTGAACCCTCTGCGCAGTTCCTCTGGGGCACCACAGTGGGCGGCTATGACGTCTTCTCCCGCGTGGTCTGGGGTGCCCAGACAGCGGTGCTCACGGTGCTGCTCGCGGTCCTGGCCTCGATCTTCCTGGGCATCGCGCTCGGCCTGATCTCCGGTTACCTCGGCGGCTGGCTCGACCGGATCCTGGTCACCATTGCTGATGCGATCTACGCCTTCCCCTCGCTGCTGTTGGCAATCGTGGTCTCGATCGTGATCTCCGGCGGACAGTCCGGCTTCATCAGCGGAATCCTGGCGGCCGCGCTGTCCATCACCGTGGTCTTCGTCCCGCAGTACTTCCGCGTGGTCCGCGCCGAGACGGTCCGGCTCAAGGCCGAGCCCTTCGTGGAGTCGGCTCGCGTGCTGGGTGCCTCCACTCCGCGGATCCTCTCGCGGCACGTGCTGCGCAATGCGACCAGGTCACTGCCGCTGATCATCACGCTCAACGCCTCCGAGGCCATCCTGACCCTTGCCGGTCTGGGCTTCCTCGGCTTCGGCATCAACCCCACGGCAGCCTCGGAGTGGGGCTATGACCTCAACCGCGCCATCTCCGACGTGGCCGGAGGCATCTGGTGGACCGGTGTGTTCCCGGGTGCCGCCATCGTGCTGCTCGTCCTGGGCATCACCCTGGTCGGGGAGTCGCTCAACGACCTCTCCGATCCTCGTCTGAGAATGCGCCGCCGGGCCTCAAAGCTGCCCCGCAAAACCGCCACGGCCATGAAGGGAGCTGCGTGATGACTGTTGTGCAGAATCAGAACGAGTCCAACACCGCGGCAGAGCCCGCCGTCTCTATCAACGATCTGCGGATCAGCTTCAGCACCGACGCCGAGCCGGTCCAGGCCGTAGATGGCGTCACCCTGCATGTGCAGCCCGGTGAGGTGCTGGCCATCGTCGGTGAGTCTGGATCAGGCAAGACGGTGACCGCGAAGTCCATCCTCGGTCTGCTGCCGGATAACGCGACGGTCTCCGGTGCCGTGGTGCTCGAGGGCAACGACGTCGTCCAGCTTTCTGCGTCCCAGCTGCGCCAGGTGCGCGGCCGCGATGTCGCCATGGTCTTCCAGGAGGCCTCCACCGCGCTGAACCCGGTGTTCACCGTGGGGTGGCAGATCGCCGAAGGTCTGCGCGCGCACGGGAAGTATTCCAAGAAGCAGGCACGGGAACGCGCCGTCGAGATCCTCGGCACTGTGGGCATCCCAGACCCCGAGAAGCGGGTGGACCACTATCCGCATCAGTTCTCCGGTGGGCAGAAGCAGCGCGTCGTGATCGCCATGGCGCTGGCGCTGGGCTCCAAGGTCATCGTGGCCGATGAGCCCACCACTGCTCTTGATGTCACCGTCCAAGCCGAGATCCTCGACCTGCTGCGCCGGGTCCGTGACGACTTCGGCCGCGCCATCGTGCTGATCACCCACAATATGGGCGTCGTGGCTGACCTCGCCGACCGGGTCGCGGTGATGTATCACGGCAAGGTGGTCGAAGAGGCCGCTGTGCGTGATCTGTTCGCGAATCCCCAGCACGAATACACCCAGCACCTGCTGGGCGCGGTACCACGGCTTGGCGCGCAGACCGTCTACCGGCCCGCGCCGGCGGCGTCGACGGGTGAACTGGTCACTCCGGTGGTCCAGGCCCGTGACCTGGAGATCGTCTACCCGGGTCGGCTGGGACGCTCTGGGTTCCGCGCCGTGGAGGGCGTGAACTTCAGCATCGCCCCCGGTGAGGTCCTTGGGCTGGTGGGCGAGTCCGGATCGGGCAAGACCACGATCGGCCGAGCAATCGTGGGACTGACCCGCGCCACTGGTGGTTCATTGAGCGTGCTCGGTCACGAGATGGTCGGCTACAAGGAGCGCGAATTCCGTCCGCTACGCTCCCGAGTGGGCTTCGTCTTCCAGGACCCGGCCACGAGCTTCAATCCGTTGCTGACCGTGGGGGAGGCCATCGCTGAACCGCTGCTGATCCACGGTGAGTCCACGGATGCCGCGGCGACGAAGGCTCGGGTGAACGAGCTGCTCGATTCGGTGCACCTGCCCACTCACTATGCCGTGCGCTACCCGCATGAGCTCTCAGGTGGTCAGCGCCAGCGAGCCAGCCTGGCCCGCGCGCTGGCTCTGGACCCGGAGCTGCTGGTCGCCGATGAGCCCACCTCCGCACTGGATGTCTCGGTGCAGGCACGTGTGCTCGAGGTCTTCAGCGAGCTGCAGGAACGACGCGGCTTCGCTACGCTGTTCATCAGCCATGATCTTGCTGTCGTCGGGATGTTGGCCGACCATATCGGTGTCCTCTACCGCGGAGAGCTGGTGGAACACGGCACCGGGGAACAGGTGCTGACGAACCCGCAGCATGCCTACACCCAGCGGTTGCTGGCCTCGGTGCCTGTGCCGGACCCCGTGGAGCAGAAGCAACGGCGCGAAGCACTGGCGGCTCACCGAGCTGCGCAGTAGCTGATCAGTTCACAAGAGAAGAGGCCCGCGATCACGTGATCGCGGGCCTCTTCTGATCTCGCGTCTCTTTCGAGCAGCATGGTCCTCGCCCAAAGTTATTCGAACATCGGGGTGAGGAAGCGTCGCTCGTACCTTCGGATGCACTGGGTTCTCTGCGCGAAATCGTATGCCTCGACGCATTCAGGGTCCACGACCGATTCGGTTCGGTACCGCTCGTACGCGGCCAGAGAGTCGAAGGTGAACAGTGCGTATGCGGCGTCGCTGTCACCCTCGCTCGGGAGGAAGTAGCCGTGGTGGTTGCCACCGAACCTGTTGACCAGGTGGATCCAGCGCCGGCCGTACTCTTCAAAGTCTGCGAGCTTGTTCGCATCGATCTCATAGCGGATGTGAATAGTGATCACTGTGGGTCCTTTGCTTTTGGCTTGCGAGTTTTCGCCATCATTTTCGAGGGTTCCGCCAAAGGTTCGAAGCCGTACTGCGCGTATAGCTCGTGAGCGTCGCCAGTGGAGAGCAGCACTCGCGTCAGGTTCAGCGGCTCGAGATCGCTCAGGACACCTTCTGCCAAGAGTTTCCCGATGCCTTGGCCACGCCACTCCGGGGCGACGAACACATCGCAGAGCCAGCCGAACGTGGCTCCATCGGTGATGACGCGGGCGTAGGCGAGCTGCTCGCCAGTCTGTGTCGCATAGACACCGTAGTTGCGGGATCCATCGATCGCGGCGTCTTGAGTTGCCCGTGTTCTGCCCTGGGCCCAGTAAGACAATTCACTGAGCCAATGATGCACCCGCTCACGGTCGATCTTCTCAGCAGAGGGGGTGAAGAAGTATGGCTTGGTCACTCCGCCAAGTTAGCGGGATGAAGATCTGCTGTCACCACCGACACCCGCACGCACAGAACCGAAAGCTGTCCGGTCAGCGCGTGAGCAGACGTATTCCGTCGAGGATTGCGCTGTGGACTCTGGCGTCGCTGAGCGGAAGGAAATGACCGCGCGTGCCGAGCTGCACGTTATGGGCGCCCTCCAGGTGGCTGCCGCCGGGGATATGGGGGTCGAACCTGCCGTAGATCGAGACTATGTTCTGGTTGACCTGGTGATTTGCGCCGAGGTCGGCAAGTTCCGGGGAATTCGGCAGGAAGAGTCGAATGGCTGGCAGCGGGAGCAGTCGAGCCAGGGGTGAGCCTTGAAATGGGGTATTGAGTGTCACGAGACCTTGGATCGTGCCACCCGCGTTGTGCCGGGTCAGCAGCAGCTTCCCGATCAGCCCGCCCTTGCTGTGTGCCACCAAGATGCAACGATCCAGAGCCTCACGGCGGACGTAGGCATCCACCAGCGCTGCCATGTCCTCGATGGTGCCGCCGTTATGCCCCAGGTCGACCACCGCATGCACGTCGTAGCCCTGCGCTCGCAGCAGCTTGGCCACCGGTCGCATGAATGCCCAGGTCTCGTAGATGCCTGGGAGCAGCAGGACTGAGGGCTTTGCAGTATCGGATTGTCGGTAGGCCTTCGGATTGGATCGACGCACTAACCCTGAGGCTTGCCGCCGTGTGGCGTAGACATAGTCGCGGCCCCAGGCGCTGAGGTTGATGCCCAGCTCCGAGGCCTTCCGGAGGCGACTGACACCGGAGGGAAAAAACCTAGTCATCACGGGAGGCCGTTTCATGCCTGGGCGGAAAGCGGTTGCGGGTGCCCGCCGTCGAGGGTTTCGAGGAACGGGGCGCAAGCGGCTGCGAGTTCTTGGGCACGATTGATCTGCAAGGCATGCGGGGCAGCGGGAATCTCCAACAGCCGGGCGTTGGGAGCCAGGTCTACCAGCTGGCGGGCCCATTGCGCCGAGGCGATCGGATCCTTCTCCCCGCGGACTATAAGCCCCGGCACGGTGCAGTGCTGGATGGACTCTTCAGTCTGGTGGGCGAGCATATGCCGGACCGTACGGAGGTAGCGCACCGGTCCCATCCGCAGGTAATTGCGGAAGACCAAAACATTATTGCGGACAGGTTCCCGCAGCGTGTCCCGCATCAGACGCGTGCTCTGGGCGAGGAAGCTCCGTGCGGCCGGATCGACCGTGGGACCGATGAGCACATAGCCGGAGAGCCGGCTCGGGTGCTTCGCTACGGTGTCTGCGACGATCTGACACCCCATGGAGTGACCGACGACGACGGGGTGATCCAGTTCCAGCTCGGCGATCACCCCCGCAACCACCTCACTGAGTTCGGAGATGGACAGTGCCCGGGGAGGATTCGGTGTCTTGCCGTAGCCGGGGAGGTCAAGCGCGTAGACATCGTGGGTGGCCGCGAGGGCATCGGCGAAGGGAAGGAAGTATTCACCGGACATCCCCAGTCCGTGGACCAACACGATGGGTGGACGGTTCGGTGTGAATGTTCCGCGCACGTCGAGGTAGTGGCCGTTCACCTGGAGGCGACGTGTATGAGGGCCGGTGCTCGGGGCGTTCCTCGGAAACACTGCGGCCTCTTTCATAGAGCTACGGGCAAAGTGGCAGGGTGTCCCCTGAAGTTCTTCATCGTATCCGGGCTTGCCGGGGGGAGTGCTGCGAACGCTGTGACCTGCGGACGCCAAGAAATAAACCTTGCCCCCAGTGGTGTTGGCCCGGATAAGAACATCTACAAACTTGAGGACTTTTGATCTTATGCGCGACCTCCACAAGATGCTGAACAACACCATCGGCTTCGGTACTGCACCACTCGGCAACATGTTCCGCGAGATCCCTGAGGATGAAGCCATCAGCACCGTTGAAGCGGCATGGAACGCCGGCATCCGCTACTTCGACACGGCCCCGTTCTATGGCGCAGGCCTCGCGGAGAAGCGTCTTGGCAGCGTGCTGAGCCAGCACTCGCGTGACGAGTTCTTTCTGAGCACCAAAGTTGGCCGCTACATCTCGGATGAGACGGAAGACAAAGAGGGTCTCTTCGCAGACGGCCGGAACAATAAGGTCATCACGGATTACACCGCAGAAGCTACGCGGAAGTCCCTGGAGCAGAGCATGGAGCGTCTGGGCACCGACCGCCTCGACTTCGTGTTCGTCCACGACATCTCACGGGATTTCCACGGAGACATCTGGACCGCGAAGTTCGAAGAGGCCCGCACCGGCGCCTTCCGCGTACTCACCCAGATGCGTGAAGACGGAGTGATCAAGGGTTGGGGGCTCGGCGTGAACACCACCGAGCCGATCGAACTGGCCATGCAGCTGGAAGACACTCCTCCAGACCTGAGCCTCTCGGCAACTCAGTACACAATCCTCCAGCATGAGAAGGCGTTGGAGCGGATGATGCCCAACGCCGAAGCACAGGGTGTGGGAATCGTCGTGGGCGGACCGTATAACTCAGGCGCTCTGCTCGGCGGAGATCACTTCGACTACGCCGAGGCGACTCCCGCGGTGAAGGAACACGTCGCGAAGCTCACGGGCATCGCGGATCGTCACGGCGTGAGCCTCAAGGCGGCTGCACTGCAGTTCTCCACGGCTCACCCGGCAACCGTTGCGGTGATTCCCGGCTCAAGCCGTCCGGGCCGCATTGCGGAGGACCTCGAAGCGATGTCTGCGCAGATTCCTTCTGATTTCTGGAACGAACTGCTCAATGAAGGTCTGATCTCCCCGAAGGCACCGCTTCCCCAGGCCTGAGCTTCTCGGTAAGTGTCTCTGACGCATCGGCCCTGCCGTGGGTGACCACGGCAGGGCCGATCGTGTGTCTGAGCGTTCTGCCGGCAGCGAAGGTGGAGAGCCCTGCGGCTTCAAAGCGCTTGAATATGACACATGAAGCGCGTGCTGCTGCTGGGTGGAACTGGATGGTTGGGTCGGGAAGTGGCGCGAGCCTTTCGTGATGGAGGAGCCGAGGTGGTGTGCCTCGCACGCGGAGATTCAGGCGCGGTCCCCGCCGGCGTGGAGCTGATCCGGACGAACCGATTGGCATCCGAGGCTTACACCGCAGTGGCGGATCATTGGGACGAAGTGGTCGAATTTAGCCACGATCCTGAGCTCGTCGGCCCAGCTCTTGATGCGCTTGCCGAAGGCGCGCGGCACTGGACCGTGATTTCCAGCGTCTCCGTGTACGCGGATAGCGCGACGCCACATGCCGATGAGACGGCAGAGGTGGTCGTTCCGCGAGATCTCGCCGAATATGCGGATGCGAAAGTGGCGACCGAGCAAGCGACCGCGGCCCGGCTCGAGGATCGTCTACTGGTAGTGCGGCCGGGTCTCATCGTCGGACCTGGGGACCCCAGCGACCGCTTCGGCTATTGGCCGGCACGATTTCTCCGTGGCGGACGAGTCCTTCACCCGAGGGCCGACGGACGTTTTGTGCAGGTCATCGACGTCGCCGATCTAGCGGAGTGGATCGCCTACGCGGGACAGGAACAGATTCTCGGCACGGTGAATGCTGTGGGAGAGATTCACACAATGAAGGACTTCTTCCGTGCAGCGAGTGCGGCGGCGGATTTCGATGGCGAACTCATCAGCGCTGATGATGAGGAGCTGCTGGCAGCGGATATCCGTTATTGGTCCGGTCCCCGTTCACTTCCCCTGTGGCTCCCCCACAGTGCTCATGGCTTCGCCCAGCGTGACGGGAGGACGTTCCTGCGGTCGGGCGGTTCGCTGCGAACACTCAAGGACACGCTTTCGCGAGTCATAGCTGACGAGGTCGATCGGGGCATCGATCGATCTCGACGCTCGGGACTGACGTCGGCCGAACAAGATCACGCATTGCGAAACATCCTTCAGTCTTGAAGTTGAGGCCACCGCCACCGGCCGCCGGAAGGTGTCGAGACGCGCTCAGTTCCCGCCGGTTCCTGAACTAACTCGCTGCCTCGTCGTCGCTCCGTCATTCTTTCCGAGTTTCGATGGCCACCAGACGGCAGATCCGATGTCGCGCACCAGCGCCGGCACGAGCAGAGCCCGCACCAGGAACGTGTCCAGCAGAACCCCGAAGGCCACGATGAACGCGATCTGCGCCAGGAACAGGATCGGAATCACTGAGAGCGCGGCGAACGTCGCCGCGAGCACGATGCCGGCGGAGGTGATGACACCGCCCGTAACGGTCAACCCGCGGATGACACCGCGCCGCGTCCCATGCGACAGAGATTCCTCCCTGACTCGGGTCATGAGGAAGATGTTGTAGTCGATGCCCAGCGCAACCAGGAACACGAAGCCGTAGAGCGGCACGGTGGGATCGGCACCGGGGAAATCGAAGATGCCGTTGAACACTAGCGCCGAGACTCCCAGGGCAGTGGCGAAGGAGATCACTGTCGTGAGGACCAGCAGCACCGGCGCGAGAATCGACCTCAGGAGCACCATCAGAATGAGCAGGATGACGACCAGCACGATCGGGATGATGAGGTTTCGGTCGTTGATGGCGGCATCGTTGGTGTCGATCGCCGTGGCGGTCACTCCGCCCACCAGGACATCCGAGTCCACCGCTGTGTAGGAGCCTCGCAGCTCACGGACGGTGTCCTGTGCTGCGGCAGAATCTGCAGGATCGGTCAGCGTGGCCTGGAGCATGATCGATCCGTCGACCACCGCAGGTTCCGGGGCAGGAGTTCCGGGCGGACCAAAGGCACTGACGCCCTGCGCGTCGACTGGCGCGGAGCCGGCGTCGTCCTCGGTCGTGACGGTCACACCGTCGACCCCGCTGTTGGCAAGCAGGACATCAGCGGCGCTCTGGAGTGAGTGCTCATCGGTCACGACATAGGCCGGGCTGCCCGAGCCTCCCGGGAAGTGCTCACCCAGGGCGACCTGGCCGTCACGTGCCTCGGACTCTCCCAGCACGAGCTCCGACTGCGGCACGCCCTGCGCGTCGAACTGGGTGACGCCCACGGCGCCCAGGAACAGCACCAGGGTCGTAGCGATCCAGATGCGGCGGGGCTTGCGCTCCACGATTCGCCCTGTGCGCGCCCAGATCCCGCGGCTTGGCACTCCATCCTCGGCGGCGACCACATCGGGCTCGAAACGGGGGCGGCGGGGCCAGAAGGAAGCCCGGCCGAAGGTGTAGAGGATTGCTGGGAGGAAGGTGAGGGCCGAGGCCATTGCGAAGACGATGCCGATAGCCGCGACGGGGCCCAGGGTGCTGTTGGACTTCAGGTCGCTCAGCAGCAGGCACAGCAGGCCCGCGATGACGGTGCCTCCCGAGGCCAGGATCGGTTCGAAGGATCCCCGCAGTCCTCTCCAGGTCGCAGTCCATTTGTCCTGATGGACTCGCAGCGCTTCCCGGTAGCGCGCCACGTAGAGCAGCGAGTAGTCGGTGGCGGCGCCGATGACCAGGATGAACAAGATGCCCTGGGTCTGACCGCTGAGCAGCAGGATCTCCGCATAGGCCAGCCACCACACGGTCAGCAGCGAGACCGTGAGCGCGAAGACGCTCGTCATCAGAACGGTGATGGGCAGCAGCAGTGACCGGTAGACCACGATCAGGATGAGGAAGACCGCGGCCAGAGAGACTGCGAGAAGTATCCCGTCGATGCCAGCAAACCCGGCAGCGAGGTCCGCGGTGAACCCTGCCGGCCCGGTGACGAAGACCTCGAGGTCAGGGAGTTCGCCACGCAAAGTATCCGAGACCTCGCCGACCACGGTGCCCAGGTCTTCTTCTGACCCGATCGGCACGAAGGCCTGCACGGCGAGCCCGTCCTCCGAGGTGATGGCCGGGGAGAGATCCTCCTGGACGCCGTCGATCTCGGGCAGCTGAGCTACCGCGTCCTCGACTTCCGTGATCTGTGAATCGCTCAGTTCCGCATCAGAGGTGACGACGACGACGGCGGGGATCGTGTCTGAATCATTGAATTCGCCCAGCAGCTCCTGCACCGCCGTGGCGTCTGCGGACTCAGGCAGGTACGTCGTCTGATCGTTGGAGGAGACCTCCGCGACCCTGCCGAAGTATGGCCCGCCGATGGCAGTGCCAGTGAGCCAGATCAGGATCAGGGCGGCGGGGAGGAAGACCCGCAGCCACCGCGGCACTCTGCCGCGGGAGGTGCCCGTCGAGGGTGGCGTGGGGGTGCCCGTGACGGTGCGCGGCATGTTCTTGTCTCCTGACGAGGTTCTGTCCTGGATGGACGAATATACTATCGATTAAGATAAAGTACACCATAGGATAATAAACGCCGCCAGAGCCGGCGTCGCACCGTAAGGTGGTCAGCATGGCAGCAGGAGAGACCGAATCGGACTCCGTTTCAGAACACCTCTACGAGGTCGATGCCACGGATCCGCATCAACGACTCGTGGACCGGTCGGACGTGTCCACGGGAGACGTTGCGCATATTGGGCGTGTCATGCGAGCCCTGTCCGACTTGAGGGCCGCTGAGGAGCTGGTCTCCGAGGCGTCGCAGCGGTATATGAAGTTGAGTCAGCAGGATATGCGAGCCATCCACTACCTCATTGTGGCGGGCAACCGCGGGACCGTGGTGACGCCGGGGATGCTTTCCTCCCACCTGGAGATCTCGGCGGCATCGACCACCAAGCTGCTGAATCGACTCGAGGGCGGTGGCCACATCACCCGCGAACTGCATCATGCCGATCGCCGGGCTTTCGTCGTGCGGGTCACGCCGGAGACCGAGTCGGCAGCGATGGAGACGGTAGGGCGGCAGCAAGCGAAGCGATTCCACTCGGCAGCGCGGCTGACTCCTGCGGAGCGCGAAGTCGTGATCCGTTTTCTCCAGGACATGACGCAGGAACTCTCCCTGGCCGACGTCGCCTGGGCGAAGGGCGAGGAGCACTAGGCCCAGGTCGTCGACCGGCGCTCCAGTGTTGCTGCTGGTCCCGTGGACAGCCGCGGTTACTCTGCTGGTATGAGCCGGAATCTCACGGACCGTGAACGCGAAGTGCTGACCTTCATGGTGGATCACGCACTGCCGGTGGCCGAGAAGCGACCAGTGCGGGCGAGTGCCCGTGAACGATGGCGCCGATCGATCCCGACGATCACGGCAGGTCCGCCCTGCGAGTGTGGCGAGTGCCCGTCAATCGACCTGGTGGATGGGCGCGGCCGGACATCAAAGGGTGGCAGGAACATCGTGATGAGCGCCGAGCACCCGAACGCGTCGCTGTTGTTGTTCATCGAGTACGACCGACTCAGCTACCTGGAGCTCGCACCACATGGCGACGAGGTTATCGGTCAGTTCCCACCGAGCTCGGAGCTAGATGTTTAAACGTCTCACGGCTCGTAGCTTGTCTCGGGCCGATTGATTGCGTCCCCATCCCAGGTCAGATCGGCGTCAGTCCGAATCGGCAGCACTTCGAGCCCCGGTGTCCGCACAAGTTCGCTGACCAATGCCGTCGTTCCTGCAATAAGGGTTGAGTCGAAGTCGATCTCGGAAGCAAGCACCCACGCGTGATCCTCGGGCCAGAGCAGGTTCGGAGATTGGTACCAGAAATCCTCGCGGACCCGAGGCGCATGCCTTGGCCACGACGGGTCTGCGAAGTCTTGGGCGCCAGCCTGAAAGAGAACGTAGCTTCGTCCTGTCTCAGTTAGAAGCTCGAAGCGTGGGCCTGTTTCCATGTCCTCGGATCTCGACCTGACGGACTTCTTGGGGACTCGACCGGCAAGTTTGGGCCGGACCCAATCCCGTGAAGTCTCGGTGTCAACTAAATACCTGGACGCACGTGAGACGTCAAACAGGCTCCATCCTTCCCAGACGGCCGCGATCCCGGTGCTCGGTGTGGAGGTATGACGGGCCAAAACGCCCGAGGCGAAGGCAAAAGTGGCAGGGTCAAGAGACCCTTCGCGGGTGTCTCCATAGCGCCAGCCGTCGGGCGCGATGACCTCATCGGTCTCCCCGTAATCGCTGCGCACCAGGCGGGCGTACTGGGCTTCGGCGTGCATCGTGGTTCCGAACGACGCCGCGGCTTGAGCCCAGCTGGCGGGTTCGGTTTCGAGGTCACTGTCGTCCTCGGTGTTACCGAAGAAGGTTGCCTCATCCACGCCGAGCCACGTCTTGGTATGCCGGGGTCGGTCGCGCTCTATCGGGTGAAAAATTCGGGCATACATCTCGAAACCCCGAGGCACTGTGGAAAGGAGACTCGTAAAGGGCTCGTCTTCCATCGGGTGAAGCCACTCGCCGCGCTCGATATTGGGCTCCCACGGGAATTCGGCCACGCGTGATTCTCCTGATCTCATAGCTCTGGTTTGGTTGGTGGCCCATCGAATGGACGCGGGTTCCGGCGTCGTTCTTTCAACTCAGTCAGCAAGGTGAATGTCACCAACGCTAGAAGAAGGACTCCAAAGATTAAGTTGAGAGACTCCCCAACCATCTGAGCTAGCCCTCCGCCGATAGAGCTGGAGTCCGAGAGAGTGCCGATCGAGAGCAGGGCGAAATTGGCGGTGAACGCGAGAGCGACCTGTCTGCGGAATCGTTTCAGTCCCCGACAGCTAGCCAGCCCCGCGAGGTATGCGAGGTATATGCCGAGATTTACGAGCCATCGGATCTCGTAAGGAGTGCCGAAAGGCTCGTCCTGACGGTAGTCATACTCGGAGATCGTCATTTGGAGTCCAGTGGTCAGTATGGCGAGGAACGCAGGAATGACCGCGAGCAGGAACCATGGTTTCACGACTTGCGCCCGTCCGTTCCTAGGGAGGTTCTAGGGCTGCCCCGGTCTCGCAGACTTGATTCGGAAGATGTGAGGTCGTGTCGCTTGACCACCAGAAAGACAAGCGCCAGTCCAAATCCGAAGTTGAGTAGCCAACCCAGCAGGAGCAATAACCCTCCACCCATGGAGAGGGAATCGCTGAGTACTCCGACGGACATGATCGCGAAGGTGCAGGTGATGCCGATCGCCATCCAGATGCGTTTGCGCCGCCACACGTCAAAGCTTGCCACTCCTGCGAGGTAGGCGAGATAAATGCCCAGTTCCACGAGCCATCGGACCTCGGGATCCGTTCCGTAGGGACCGCCCTACATGCCGTCGTACCAGGAGATTGCAAGTTGGATCCCGAAGCTGCCCATGGCGAGTGCCGCCGGGACCAGGGCCCATAGGTATCGAAGTCTCATGAGTGCACTCATCCGTTCGTGGCGGTGCTGAGTGCAGCGCATCTAAGCTGAGAATATCCACCGACAGGGGAGTGCCCACAGATGCCGACGGCGGGTCTAGCGCAGCCGGACGAAACAGGCTACTTTCATCCCCGCCCCGTAGGCCTCACTTATGCCGTCACATCTTCACACCCCGGCGCTCGGCGATATATCGTTAGCCGTGATCGGACCCACGGTGGGTGCGGCGACTAGGAGGCTGTCATGACTGAATCATTTACAGGTGACTCATACGCCAGAGGTCACTATGGAGACCGTCGCCCAGGACCGGGAAGTTCCCCAGGTGACATCTGGGAAGCCTTCGACCAGCTGCGCGGTGCGTTCAAGCACAAATCTGCTGCTCCGCGGGCCAACCGTGGTGACGTGCGCGCAGCGGTGCTGTCTCTCTTGGCCGAACGGTCGATGCACGGCTACCAGATCATTCACGAGATCGAACAGCGCAGCGGCGGAGCGTGGAAGCCCAGCCCCGGCTCGGTGTATCCCACGCTGCAGCTGCTGGCCGACGAAGGCCTCATCCACGCGGAGGCCGAGGGTGGCCGCAAGACGTATTCGCTGACCGAGGAAGGCCGTGAAGCCGCAGCTGCCACTGATCAGTGGCCCGCGCAGTGGGAGGGTGCTGGGAACCGAGGTCAGGCAGTGCGGACTCTGTCGAAATCCGGCATGGAGTTGGCACAGGCGGCTGCTCAGGTAGGCCGTTCCGGAACGCCAGAACAGATTCACCAGGCCGAGAAAGAGCTCGATCAGGTGCGACGCAAGCTCTACTCGATCCTCGCTCAGGACTGAAAGGCGTGATCGCATCACGTGACCGGCGGGGTTGCGGCACCCAGGGCCACGAGTGAGCCCAACCTCGAAGACGCTGCGGACTCGGTACCGCCGCATTCTGCGATTCGCGGCGCTTCACCTGCTCCAGGTGTGGTGGTTCGAGCTGTTCCTACCGCGCATTGGACTGTCCCGGTTGGCCGCTCCGGGTCGCTCGCGGCGAATGCGCCGTCTTGCGCAGCGCTTTCATGTCCTCGCCGTTGACCTCGGTGGACTGATGATCAAGGTCGGCCAGTTCCTCTCCTCGCGTCTGGACGTGCTGCCGCCGGAGATCACCAAGGAGTTGGAAGGGCTTCAGGACGAGGTCAGTCCTGTCGAGTTCTCTGCCATCGCGGCCTCTGCCGAACAGGAACTCGGGGTCCCCCTGACGCACGCTTATTCTTCCGTCGATCCGAACCCGCTCGCGGCGGCCTCACTGGGGCAGGCGCACCGTGCCGTCCCTAGCTCGCAGGACGCTCAGCTGGCCGGTTTCGAGGCTGCGGTCGTGAAGATTCAGCGTCCTGGAATCGATGAGATCGTCGACGTCGACCTTGCCGCTCTCCGGCGGGTGGGCCGCTGGCTGTCCCATATCCGCCTGGTCAGTGATCGGGTTGATGCGCCGGCGCTGGTTGAGGAATTTGCCGTGACCAGCCTCGAGGAGATCGACTACCTCCAGGAAGCTGACAACTCTGAACGCTTCGCCGCGAACTTTGCGGGAGATTCGCGCGTCTCTGTCCCGAAGGTGATGTGGGAACGGACCACGCGACGGGTCCTCAGCCTCGAAGATGTGAGTGCGATCAAGATCAATGATGTGGACAGGCTCAGGGTTGCGGGCATCAATCCGACCGAGGTTGCCACACAGTTCGCCAACGTGATGTTCGATCAGATCTTCGTGCATGGGTTCTTCCATGCCGACCCGCATCCCGGGAACATCTTTGTGACGCCCTCCGCTCTAGATCCGGTGCCACCCACCGCCGGGGAGGCGCCGCCGTGGCACCTCACCTTCATCGATTTCGGCATGATGGGGGAGATCCCGGACACTCTGCGTGATGGTCTCAGGCGTGTATTCATTGCCGCCGCCTCACGCGATGGCAAAGGGCTTGTGGCGGGGATCCAAGAAGTGGGGGTGCTGCTCCCAGCGGCTGACACTGCCGAGCTCGAAAGAGCGATGACACAGCTCTTCGCCCGCTTCGGCGGCCTGGGCTTTGCGGAACTGAAGGAAGTCGACCCGCGCGAGTTCCGGGATTTCGCCAAGGAGTTCGGTGAGCTGGTGCGCTCGCTGCCGTTCCAGCTGCCGGAGAACTTCCTGCTGATGCTCCGGACGGTGTCGCTGATCTCGGGGGTCTGCAGCACCCTTGATTCCAAGTTCAACATCTGGGACGCCATCGAGCCCTATGCCCAGCAGCTGATTCGCGACCAAAGCCGCCCCGCGGCAGAAGATGCTGCCCGGAAGGTCGCCGCCAGCGTCACGACGGCCCTGCGGCTGCCCGGGCGACTCACCGAGACCGTTGACCGGCTCGACGCCGGGCGCATCACGGTCCGCACCCCGGACCTGGATCGACGGATTGCGTCGCTGGAACGGGTCGGTCGTCGCGTCGTCTCAGCAGTGGTGTTCACGGGTCTGGTGGTGACCGGGACGCTGCTGCGTGGTGATCATGGCTTCATCGGTGCCACACTGATGGCAGTTTCTCTGGTCCCACTCCTGCACGCGGTGTGGCCGGGTCGGCGCGGCAGATGATGCGCTCAGTAGCCTGACCGTGTGTCAGGAAGCAGCGAAAAGAACATCGTGTCCGAGTTTCCGTTGCGTCCTGCGACCCTGAAGCCGGCGCGTGCGTAAAGGTGACGCGCATTATTGCCGTCCTCGACGCTGAGGCTGATGCCGGTGAGGCCACGGCTACGAGCCTGACGGATCAGCTCAGCAAGCAGAGTGCTGCCAAGACCCTGGCCGCGGTGGCCATCGAACGTCGTGATACTCAGTTCGGGGGTGCCCTCGTTGATGAACCCGTATCCCGGGGCTTCTGCCGAGAAGAACACCAACCATGCGACGGCGTGGACGGCGTCGTCGTCCTGGTGAGCGAGTCCGAAGTCGCGACCGGAGGGAAAGTTCGCGAAGTAGTGGGAGATCTCGGGGGTCTTGTCGACGTTGTCGAGGGTGGAGCTGCCGCCGTTCCAGTTCAGATTGGCGAGGGTGGCCTCCCGCAGAAGCGGCCGGTCCGCTGCGGTGAGCGGTCGAATCGTCATGGGCAACACCCTAGTGGCGAGCCCCGGGGAAGGGGCCGGAACACCGGGTGTCCTTATGAACTGATGGCATACTCCTAGGATGAGTTTTACAGCGAGGATTCAGCGGTACTTGGGTCTCGAGCCTGTGCAGGTGCACGAGCAGTACAAGAAGTCTGCGCGGGACGCGAAGCTCACCTGCACCAGGTGCGGGGCGTTTGTGGCCCACGAGAACCAGGCCATGCATACGCGCTGGCATCTCGAAAGTGGCATCTAGCTTCACGCCAGGCCAGACGTTCGAGCGCTTAGGCGGCGTGAGAATCTCGCTCCAGAACATGGATCGCGAGCTGCACCCGGTTCGTGACCTGTAGTTTCGCGAAGAGGCTGGAGAGATGGGTCTTCACCGTGGTGGGACTCAAGTACAGCGATTCAGCGATCTCGCTGTTGGTCATTCCCTGGGCGACGAAGCGGGCGACGTCCCACTCTCTGCTGGTGACAAGGGTGGTCATCTCCACACCCGCCTTCCCGCGAGCAAGGGGAGGCGAAAGTGGGACATTCCCGTCCTTCGTCGCCATTTGCACCAACCTGGCCAGTGATCCCGGAGAGAATCTCGGTTTGCCGCGTGCAGCGTCATGAATCGTCTGCACCACCAGGTCCGGTTCCGCGTCTTTCAGCAGGAAGGACACGGCGCCCTCGAGCAGTGCATCCCTTAAGAGCGCGTCTGTATCGAAAGCGGTCAAGATGACCACCTGGGCTCGAGAGCCCGCCTTCCTCAGGGCGGCGGTTGCATCAATCCCGTTGACCAGGGGCATACGGATGTCCATGAGCACGACGTCGGGGTCAAGCCGGTCTACAGCATCGACCACCTCGGAGCCGTCGGCGGCTTCACCCACTACGGTGATCCCCTGGGATCCGTGGATCATGAGTTTCAAGCCGGAGCGCATGAGCGACTCGTCATCGACGATGAGGACACTGACGCGCTCCTGAACACGCTCCTCGGTCATGGGAGCCGGACCTCGACGTCGAATGTGCCGAGATCTGTGGCTCCGTAGCGTGCGGCACCGCCGAGCAGTGCGGCGCGCTCGGTCACCCCTATAAGACCAAGACCGGTGCCCAAGGCGGCATGTGTGGGGCCGTGGAGGACTGGAACGATCGGGTTGCTCACCTGGAGGATCACGGCATCGGTGGTGTTCTCAATCCTGATCGAGGCGGGTGCCTGGGGCGCATGTTTACGCAGATTCATGAGCAGCTCCTCGGTGATGCGCGCCAGCGTCATTGCCCGTCGTGGACTCTGGGCGAGTTCTGCTTCAGTGATGTTCTTCCATTCGAATGAGATGTCGTGTCCGGCGGTGCGGGCGTTCTCGACCATTCTCTCGAGTGAGGAGGTGTCCGGCAGCGGGGAGGTCGGTTCGGTAGGACAGTGCTCCTGCGTGCATCGCGACGATGGCGAGCTGGTGGGAGATGCCGTCGTGCATATCCCGAGCGATTGCGCTTCGTTCTTCCGCGCGCGCCTGCGCGATCCCAGCCTCCCGCATCAACGCCGTGGCACGTTGGGCTTCCTCGGCGGACTTAGCCTGTTCCCGCAGCGCGTCCACCAGTGCTGAGCGTGTTCCGCGCACCCGTCCCCACAGCAATACCACCACGGTGAGCGCCACGGAGATCAAGGTGATCACGAGGACGTCACCGAGCGAAGTAGCTGAGGGTTCTCGGATCAGGGTGTACCCGAGGCCTCCGACTGCGGTGACAAGAACCACCGCGCTGTCTAGGACAAACGAACGCCGTGAACCGAGCCGCACCACACTCACGATCCAGGCGGGCAGCGCCCAGGTGCTTGCGACCGCCGCAATGGTGATCACGATGTTGCCGAGACGAGAACCCCGGACAGGGCCGACGGCGACGGCGGCCACCACCCCAATCAAGGCGTCTAGGAGCACGAGCAAAACAATGGAAGCGGGCAGATGTCCGCCGTTTTCGTCAAGCTCCACGCCCAACCACACGAGGAAGGCCGTGGCACCGAGGATCATGCAGCAGGAACAGATCAGCAGAGCCCTCAACCACGGTCGATCACCCAGCAGCCTGAGCTGGCGCTGGTCTGGCGGGGAAGAACTTGAATGGGTCACCTGATCATCCTAGGAAGGGTCGCCGTCGTTCGTATCGTCCGAATGGAGGACCCCAGGTGGTGAGAACCCGACCAGATGGCCGATCCGCGACGATCTGTTTCACTCAAAGCTGGACCCATGACAATCGATCTTTCGCCAGTCGAACAGCCCATACAGTCCACGTTGCCGTACCACTTGATGCCGAGGGGAGACGATAGGACGGCGCGCTGGTGGCTACCCCTGTCCACACTTGGGGTCGCCGCAGGCCTGTATGTCGCCATGCTGGTCGTTGCATTCCTCGTCGCTCTGGTGGGCGTATTCGTGCTCCCCGCCTCATGGGCGCCCTCGGAGATGCTCGAGGATCCGAGGAACCCGATGGACTTGCTGCTCATGCTCGGGTTGATCGTGCTGATGCTTCCCGCGGCGATACTTGGCTCACGCTGGGGTGGCGGTATGCCGGGCGTGATTCATTCCATCGCGGGGCGTATCCGGTGGAGGCTGTTGCTCCGCGCCGCGGTGGTGGTCATCCCGCTCTTCGCGATGGTTTATACGATCGACTTCGTCGTTGCCCCTCCAGCGGATTTCTCCTGGCCCAGCGCGGATGGGCGGATACTGGCAGTCTTTGTGATCATTCTTCTGCTGACGCCCTTGCAGTGCGCCGCTGAGGAGTACGCATTCCGGGCCCTGCCGCAGCAAATGTTTGGAACCTGGCTTCGGTCACCTCTGTGGGGCATCTTGGTCCCGGTGCCCTTGTTCATGATCGGGCACGGCTATGACTGGGTGGGTCAGATCGGGATCGCGGTCTTCGCGATCTGCATGGGGTTCCTGGTGTGGAAGAGCGGTGGCCTCGAGCTCGCGATTGTGGTGCACACCGGCAATAACCTCATCTTGTTCCTGCTTGCTCCCTTGAGCCCCTCGTCCCTAGGTCAAATGACGGTGACTCCCGGGGTGATGCTGATGAGCGTCGCACTTACCCTCGGTGTGACAACGGGCCTGACCTGGTGGATCTCACGAAGTCGTGGGTTGGGATGGTTCGAACCGCTGCGCAGTCTCCCGGTGACCAAGGAGGCAGATGACACTAGTGTTCCGCGATAGCGCCTGTGATCTGCGGTGAGGCTGCTCCAATGGAACGCAGCTACCGTTCAGTTGCTCTTCTTCACGCGTGTTGGAATCGGCGGGATCCATGCGTGATTTCGTGTATCAAATAGGGCACCCTTACGGGCATATTCTGCGGGCGGGGTAAACGGGCATCCCAGTTGTGCCGGGGCTGTGACTGTTAGTGGTCTTTGGAGGTGTTCTTCGATCGCTATTTGGCACTATCGAGCCAGGGGCTTCCTAATGCGGCAGGAGAACCAGGGCGTGCGCCCGGCGATGAAGGTTCCGAGGTGTGTGACCACGATTGCTGTCTCGTCGCTTCCGATAAGGCCGCGGGCGCTCTGTATTTGTTCATCCCGAGGGCGGCGAGGGAGGGTAGTTCGCGGTGACTATCAGTATTGATACTGATAGTGTTGCACCATGGTCAATTCTTCCGCGCTTCTTCATCCTGTGAGACTCAGGATCGTGCAGGCCCTTCTTGGTGGGACCGGGCTGACGACACATCAGATTCATGAACGACTCCGCGATGTTCCGATCGCGACGCTGTATCGTCACGTCGCACAGCTGGTGGAACACGGACTGATCGACATTGTTGACGAGCAGAAAATCCGTGGAGCAAGCGAAAAGACGTACTGTGTTGCGTCGGAATTTGCCAATCCGACAGCGGATGAGTTGAAGTCGCTCAGCTCCGAAGAGTTGCTCACGGTATTCACCGTGTTCACCTCCGGGATTATTAGTGACTTCGATGAGTACATTCGCACGGGCACTCCTGATCTGGTCGCTGATCAGATCAGCTTCGCGCAGGCAGACTTCTGGGCCACAAATGAAGAAGTAGATGCGTTTTTTGTCACGCTGATGGAGGCGCTGGGTGATCTGCGGACGAACGGCCCTGGAATGGGCCGTCGGCGGCGCAAACTCACATCGGTGCTCGTCCCAAAACCTGAGGCCGGGTCTGAGACTGCATGACGGCTTCTGCGGAGATCTCACAACTAGTCGTCGGTTACGACGACACGCCAGTTCTCGGCCCCGTCAATTTCAAGCTTCATCCGGGTGTGACGGCGCTTCTTGGTCGAAACGGGTCCGGGAAAACCACGCTGATGCGCACTCTCTGCGGAATCATCCCCGCCTTGGAAGGCCGCTGCAGAGTGCTCGGCTCGTCAGTCGAGGATGGCGCTCCTGTCCGTTCGAAAGTCGGATACCTCGGACACGAGTCTGCCCTTGCTACCGCACTAACTGTTGAGCAAAACCTATCCTTCTGGTCGGACATTGCGAAGTCCTATCCCGAAGCCACGGTAATTGCTTCGGACGATCTAGTGGAGCATTTCGACCTGTCCGCTTTGTTAACGCAGAAGGTGAAGAAGTTGAGCCGTGGCCAGCGGCAACGTGTCGATCTGGCACGGCTTGCGATGACTGATCCTCGGTTCGTCGTGCTTGACGAACCCCTGAGCGGGCTCGACCCGGTATATGCCGCACAAACGCGGGACCTGTTACGGACGTGGGGCGAAACTCGCACGGTTCTCTATTCCACCCACAGCGTTCCCGAAGCTCTCGAAGTAGCTCGCAACTATCTCACTATCAGTGGCTTCGGCCTCGTCGAGCTCGGCGCCGGAGGCACCCCCGTCACCGAGGCCGCGATCCTCAGTGCCCTGGAGGCAACCAAATGACGAAGCCGCGCTCGAAGCACGAGAGAAGCGCCGCCTTCGCGAAGCGCGCCTGGAAGCAACAACGCAGCACCGCAGTCTGGCTCGCGGCCATTGTCGGAGCCGCCCTGGGCATGGTGGTCTTCATTGGTGCCGGTGAGATGAACGCAATAACGAACCTCTCCGACTTGATTCCTGACCAGCAGGCCGGACTCGTCACCGTCCACGCTAGCGACGGCACCGTTGTATCGATGACGACGTATCTGATGACGATGGCGCCCGCCATGCTGGGCATGTTGATCGCTGTTGTCGCCACCCTCACGCTCCCAGGAGTAGTGGCGGATGACATTAGCGGTGGTGGAATCGAGGTGCTTTTGGCCAGTCCGATTCCCCGCCGGGCCCTGTTCACTGCGTATCTCGGCGCCGGGCTCCTGCTCACAGCAGCCTCTTGGGGTGTTGCAACACTGAGCTTCGGGGTTGCTGCGACTCTCACCGCGTCGATAATCGGAGCGTCCACCACGCTGTCTTTCGCGTACATCGCGGCCTTGATCATCTTGCCTCTTTCGATGGGCGTATGGTCCGCCACGGCAACGCTCTTTGGGGCGTTGCTCTATCCCGGGAGCCTCGAATCAAAAGCTGGGATGAACGGTGGCCCGATCCGATTCCTGGCAATTTTTCCCGCGCTGATTATCGTGCCAGCCCTCCTCGCGTTTCCATCCGCAACGTTAACCATGCTCGCAGTCGTCCTGGCGGTCACCATTGCAGCAAGCGTCCTCCTCATCTTCCTGACCGCACGGGGGTTCCGCAGTACCCGTGTGCTGAGCACCTGATCCCCTTCAATGAACGGAATACTCATCAATCTCGATACAGCCATGCTGATGCCCCTCGCTCCCGTACTTGTCTTGGCGGTACTGCTCATCGCGTGGTCCCTCTTCGACATCGCGCGGAGTCCATCTGTCAAGCATCTCCCGAAATGGGCTTGGGGGCTCATGGTGCTACTGGTGACCCCGCTCGGCCCAATTCTCTATCTCCTCATCGGGCGAGAAAAAGGCCGGGTACTACTGCGCGATGAGGACCTGCGATGAACGACGAAACTCACGCAGTCCGCGTCGTTGATGCCGCCAAAACGTTCGCCAATGGGGCAGGCATCCGGGACATTAATTTCACGGCGCGTGACCGATCGGTCACCGCGGTGATCGGTCCCAACGGGGCAGGGAAGACGGTGCTATTCAGCCTGATCGCTGGCTTGCTTCCCGCTGATTCGGGCAGAGTCGAGCTCGCGAGGCCCGGCGCTCGGGTCGCGTACTGCCCTGACGTACCGCAGTTTGAGTCATGGCTGACCGCACGTGAGGTTGTCGAAACCTCCCGCGCGGTATCAGGACAAAGCAATAGAATCGCAGAAAGAAAACAACCCACGAGCAGCACCAGCGGAAACGGGTCTGTCAGTGCGGCGCTTGGCATGTGCGGACTCGGCAAGGTCATGGACCGACGCGTCGTTGATTTCTCTCGCGGCATGCTTCAACGGCTCGGTATCGCAGCTGCCCTGGTGACCGACCCTGACGTCCTGATCCTCGATGAGCCCAATAGTGCGCTTGATCCGATTGGCCGAGCTGACGTGCGTGGCATCATCGCGGAACAGAAACGTCACCGCTGCATCCTGCTTTCGAGTCACCTGCTCAGCGAAGTTGAACAACTGGCCGACCACATCGTGGTCCTTGATCAGGGACGCGTGGTGACCCAGGGCACCACCGAGGCGATCCTCACCAATGGCATTCAACCCGTCTGGAACATCCGCCTCGGTAACCCGGCCCAGATCACCGCCCTTGACCTCAAGATGGCCATACCCGAAGCCCAGTTCGAGTTCATCTCGGACACACTCTGCGCAGCCAGGTTCCTCAGCTTCGACTCCGCAGCAACTCAGTTGAAGACCGCGCTACACCTCCTTCGTGCGCCGATTATCGAAGTCACCCTCCAAGACCGCGACCTCGATGCTTCATTCGTGCGCATCGTCCGGAATCAGGAAACCCGATGAGAATGCTGCTCGTCTCTTCACGCGTCGAGATTCTCCGATTAAAACGTTCCGGACTCTTCGCTGGCCTCCTCGCGGTTTTCGCATTCTTCGGTCTCTCAGGACCAGGCCTCGCTCTTTACATGCCAGAAATACTTGGAGCGGCTGCCGCTAGCGATCAGCTCACCATCCAAGCCACCGCAGCGAGGCCCGAAGACGGAATCGCACTGTTCAACCAGAGCGCAATGCAACTCGGTCTAATCCTTGCAGTCGCTGTCGCCATCACATCTCTCGGTTGGGACACCCGTGCAGGCTCTTCCATTTTCTACCGCACCCGAGTCAAACAACTCAGCGCGCTGACCCTTCCACGTCTAATGGTCGGCTGGGGCACCGTCATCATCACCTACACAGTTGGCTTCGTGCTGGCAGTCGCAATGACTGTGCTTTTCATCGGTGAAGTCACCATGAGCGTGACTGCCAGTGTCTGGGCCTCTTCCATCGTGTACCTCGTCATGGCCATGAGCATCGGCTATCTCATCATGGCTGCCACCCGTCGTACCTCCGCCGCGATAGCTTCCGCGACCGTACTTATGTTGGTTCTACCAATGTTGAGCCAGTTCGAGGCGCTCTCTTCATGGGTCCCGACCACGCTCCTCGCCGGAGCCGAGACGACCGTCATGCCGTTTCTCTCCGCCGTCGCCGTTACTGTCCTGTGCGTCGCCACCGCGAGTCTCATCGCCTCGAAGCAGGTGCTGCGGCGCGACGCATGATTACTCATGGTGCACGACACTCGAGGCATATCGATGTCTGACTTCGAGCACCGCTGGAGTAGGGAAACAGAGTCTCTATGGCTAAGTCGGATCCGGAGGGAGCCTCATCTGCAATATGGTGCATCTCGGAAATCAATAGTTTTCTAAGACACGGCCGTGTCGTCGAGATCACGATGGCAGCTCCGCGCCAAATCAACCGCATTGGCGTCTCGGAAAGCCATCTCATCGAAAGTTGTCTCAAGGACCGACGTTGTGAGGGTTTCTGAGCCACAACGGGGGCATGAGACTTCTTGGGTACACCCGCGTGAGCACCACAGGTCAGCACGCGCAGCTTCAACTCGATGCGCTCATCACTGCTGGAGTCCAGCGGCGCGATGTTTTCGCCGATGTCACCTCGGGGAGCAAGAGCGCGGTCGATCGCCCGGGGATGAAGAAGTTGCTGGACTACGCCGAGGAGGGCGACACCGTGGTGGTCTGGCGCATCGACCGGCTCGGACGATCCCTCATCGATGTCCTTAACACGGTGAACCTGTTGCGTGACCAGGGCATCAAGGTCCAGTCGGTCTCGGACAGCATTGACCCGGAGACCTCGGCGGGCAGGATGATGTTGGGCATGCTCGCCACCCTGGCGGAATACGAGCGTGAACTCATCACCGAACGAGTCAACGCCGGTATTGCCGCAGCGAGGCAGAACGGCACCCGGTTCGGCCGGCCTCTGGTCGACCCTGCCGTGATCGCGGAGAAGCTTGAGATCGCCAACGACGCTCGCGCTAAGGGACGTACCGCCGAGGATGCTGCACAGTTGGTCGGCTGGTCACGTGCGACTCTCTATCGTCATCGACAGGCAGCTCGCACCCGCGACGAGCTTTCTCAGCAGGTGTGAGATGGACGGGCTGGAGCGGTGGCGTATTCTCCGGCTCCATGTCGAGGACCAGATCCCCCTGACAGTCTTGGCCCGGCAGACAGAGATCAGTCTGCGCACTCTGCAACGCTGGCATCATCTCTATAAGTGCGGGGGCATCGCTGCCCTGGAACCGGCCTCTCGCACAGACGCCGGCACCCGTCGCACACCCTCCCAGCTCATCGCGTTCATCGAGTGGCTCGCGCTGACCCGCCCGAGACCGAGCATCGCCACGCTGCACCGGCTCACGACCACCGAAGCCGAACGGCTGGACTGTGCGCCCCCAAGCTACGCGACAGTGCGCGGCATCATCGCCGCCCTGGACCCCGCACTGGTGACCCTGGCACTGAATGGTCCGACTGCCTACCGTGATCGCTACGAAATGGTCTTCCGCCACCGGGCCGAACGGCCAAACGCGACGTGGCAGGCCGACCACACCGAACTCGACATCCTCATCACCGGCCCCAACGGCGCCCCGGACCGCCCCTGGCTCACCACGGTGATCGATGACTTCTCCCGCTCGATCTGCGGCTACATGCTCTTCACCGGCGCACCGGCTGCGATGAATACGGCGCTGGCGCTGCGACAAACGATTTGGCGCAAGGAAGATCCCTCGTGGGCGATGTGCGGACTGCCTGACGTCCTTCATATTGATCATGGCAGCGACTTCACCAGCCAGCATCTTGAATACACCGCGGTCGCGTTGAAGATCCGAATGATCTTCTCCACCATCGGTCGTCCGCAAGGCCGAGGCAAGATCGAACGGTTCTTCGGCACACTCAACACCGAACTACTCTCCACCCTGCCCGGACACCTCACACCCGGGGTGAGGAATCCGAAGCCCTCATTGGATCTGGCTGCCCTGGATCAGGAGATCGCCGGATTCATCAGTGCCTATAACGAGCGGCCACACCGAGAGATCGGCACCAGCCCCAAGATGTCGTGGGTCGCCGATGGGTGGCTGCCACGCATGCCTGAGAGCCTGGCAGAACTCGATGGGCTGCTGCTGACGGTCCCGAAGCATCGCACCGTTCAGCGCGACGGCATCCACTTCCAAGGCCAGCGCTACCTTTCACCGACCCTGGCCCCGTTCGTGGGTAAACCCGTCACGATCCGCTATGACCCGCGCGATATCTCAGAGGTTCGGGTCTATGACCACGACACCTTCATCTGCGTCGCCATCGACGAAGCCCACCCGAACCAACGACTGAGCCTGCGCGAGATCGAGACCGCCCGCCGGGCTCGCCGCCGGCAACTGCGGAAAGACATCAATGACCGCATCCCCCGTGTGGCTGATCGCAAAGAGACCCGTATCACTGCGCCCGTTGCCCGACGGTCGAAGCTGCGCACCTATGAAGAGGATGAATGATGACCAAAGACTTCATCGTGACCAAGGAACATCGCCGCTTCACGGAATTCGCCACCGCAGTGCGCAAAGAACGCACGATCGGGATCTGTCACGGCGACGCCGGAGTCGGCAAGACCCTATCGGCCCGCCGCTACGCTCATTGGGACACCCTGGGGGCTTACATCGACGAATGGGGACCACGCACTGCCGAGGATGCGAAGCATCACGCCACGGCGAACCGGTCCCGGACCGTGTTCTACACCCCCGAGGTTCTGCCGAGGCACAAGCAGCTCATGCGCGAGATCGAGCACTTACAAATCAGGCTCGGGATCTGCGTCACCGAACACCAACGCAGCATCGGCAAGATCACAGGCACTCGCGTCGGGGATGTGACCAGGTGGGCAGAGTTGCTGATCATCGACGAGGCCGAACGACTGACCCCGACCGCGCTCGAGCTTCTCCGGGATCAACACGATCGCCACCAGCTGGCGATCATCCTTATCGGGATGCCCGGCATCGACCAGCGCTTCCGCCACTACCCCCAGTTGTACTCCCGCCTCGGGTTCTCACACCGCTACCGGGCGCTCGGTCGCGAGGAACTGCTCTTCGTCCTCGACAGGCACTGGAAACGCCTTGGCCGCACTCTGGACCCTGACGACTTCACTGATGCCCAAGCCATTGCCGCGGTCGAGCGCATCACCCGCGGCAACTTCCGGCTCCTTGAACGGCTGTTTCCTCAGATCACCCGAGTGCTGAAGATCAACCAGCTGGAGACCATCACTGATGACGTCATCGAAGCCGCCGCCAGCATCCTCGTGATCGGCAACTGAGACGCCACCGAACGATCTCAGAAAACCGCCATTCAGCGATCCAATCCACATGCCGGGGCAGTGAGGTTTCGATTCTAGGAACCCCGAACGGTGAACGACCGGCTTACGGGCGGTGTGCTCAGAGGCCCAGCGTGCGATCCGGATTGACGTAGAGATGCGGTGGATAACTCAGCGGAGGCGGCGTTGGAGGCAAACGACCACCTCGTCTCCGATTTCCTTTCCACCGAGGCGTTTTCGCAGAGTCGCGTTGAGGGAGAGCATGTGTCCACCGCGGCCGGTGACCAGTAGTCCGACATCGCGCACAGCGATACCGTCCACGGTCGCGTCGACCCGCACGCTCCTTCTTGTCTCGAAAAGCTCAGCCGAGCCGGGAACTTCGACACAAGGCCATATCTCGTCCTTAACGTTTACTCCGATCAGCGCGGTGAAGGTGTGGTCCAGTTTCTGTGGCAACTCGGGCATAGCCTGCTTCCTCGTGGGCGGGTCCTTGGTCGGTCAGGTTCCGAAGTGACGTCGGCTTCAAGATGAACTGCTGTGCAGGCGTGCCCGCAAGGTTGATACCCCCGGTCCGCCGAGCTGGTCGAGATAGGCGGCGCGACCGGCCATGGCCATCACCAAAGCGAGAGTCGAACCCGTAACGTCGGGACCCGAGCCCGTTGCAAAGGGTCCGTCACTCGCCGATAGGTGGAGTCCGAGGATATGCGTGCGGCTGGCGACGGTGAAGTCTCGGCGGGCATAGAAGTTGGCTACAGGTGTCAGTGCCTCGATGCTGGGTGTCTTGGTCAGTCCCAGCGGCCAGCGGATGTCCTGGGCATGCACGAGAACCTCCCCGAGGTATGCCGGGATGTGCCCTGACGGCGCCGTGGTGCTGCGGATCACGGCAAGGAACCGGTTGAGCGTCTCCTCGGGGGTCGCGCCCAGGTGCTCAACGAGCCGGCGTTGGTTGTGCACGTGCGGCCGAAAGCGCGCGCCGAGCATGCTGCGCACCCATTGCCATTCGTTCACACTGGCGGCCGCGGTGAGATGGGCGACGACCTGCTCGACGTCCCACTCCCCGCACAGGGTGTCGTGTCTCCATTGCTCTGGGCTGAGGCTTGCCAGGTCATCTGCCAGTGCCTGGCGTTCGGCGTGGATCAAGGACCACCGGTGGGAGTTCTGAGTTCCTGTCATGTTGATCGATCGCTTCCTCGCGGGTTACGCGGCTTGTCTGGGGCCGAAGTGGGCGTCGTGGTGTGGGCAAGGCGAGGTGCTCCGCTTCCGGTGAGCCGCTCCGGGTGCACGGGTCGCCCGGAGAGTGCGAGCAGCAGATCGATGGGGTCCCCTTCGACATCTTCACCCTGTCCTTGGCTCTCCCCGGTTTTGTGGTCGATCAGGCGCAGGCCAATGGCACGCTCGCGTCCACCGCCAAAGGAGACGGGGGTGCGGAGTTGGTAGATGAGTGCTTGATGGATCGCCGAGTCCGGATACGCCGCAGTGATACCGAGAGGCCGTCGAATGTCCTCTCCGTGCACGATGGCCTCCACAAGGCGTGTTGCAAGGGCAGCCGGCGGGGTTCGTGTCAGGTTGAGTGCTGCCTCGAAAACCGCGTGCGTTTGTCGCGGATCCTGATTCTTGTGTCGGGTGATGCCGTTCTCGTTCGCGCGATCAAAGTCCAGACGTGCCCTGAACAGGTCCCGGACGAAAGAAAGCCGAGTGGTCCGTGCAGAGTCGACCATATGCGCCAACACATCATGGACGTCCCAACCCGGGCATAGAGAAGGCAGAGACCACTGGTCGGCGCGCAATTCCGAAAGATCTACGGCTAGCCGCCGCCTCTCCGCGTGAACGGTCTGCCAAGTCTCTGCTGATGAGGTTCGCATGCCCGTCCGCTCTCTAGTGGAGTCATAGGTCTGCGGCAAGGAGAGCCGGCAAACCGTTTTGTACTGTTTATGAAGCGAATACTACTGTGTCAGTAGTAGACTGAGTCAATGGTTTCCCGACGGTCCTATGGTTCCTATGACGATGGTTGTGCCGCCGCCCATGCCCTCGACCTCGTCGGTGAGCGGTGGACGTTGATCATCGTGCGAGAGCTCCTGTTGGGCCCCAAGCGCTTCTCCGATATCCAGCGAGACGTGATCGGAATCGGCCCCACCGTCCTGACCCAACGACTCCAGGACCTCGAGTCCAATGGCATCGCAAGGCGACGGCGATTGCCTGGCCTCGGTCACATTGATGTCTACGAACTCACCGAGTGGGGCTACGGACTCGAGGCAGTGAACACTGCTCTATCGATGTGGGCCGTAGCCTCACCGACCATGCCGTTTCACGCGGGGATGAGTCCCGACACGGTTGTCCTGGCGATGCGCGCGCATGCACGACCGGCACCAGAGGGCACGGGTGAACGCCGTGTTGAGCTGACCTTCACGGATTCCCGGCGGCAGGACGCGCAGCCGGTCAATTACGTCGCGCGGATGTCGAAGCGAGCTACGACTGTGGAGCGGTCGCTTGAGCCGGAACCGACCGATGCTCAGGTATCGGCCACGACGCAGGACTGGAAAGCCTGCGTGATCGGCGGCGTGGCCCTAGAACAGCTTCCGCAGGTCCAGGTGTCCGGCAGTGAGTATGCTGTGCGGCAACTGATCGAAGCGACCTCACTGAGGCATCCTCTGGACTCATCTCACGTGGCGGATCTGTGAGCCCTACCGTTTCCCATTGTCGCGCAGCGGAGTCTCTAGGTGCCCGCTGAGGGATCCTTCAACGCACACAAGGCGTGCCCGCGTCCGGGCTGAGAATGTGGAGAGAAAGTCTCGAGGCACGCGACTCATGATTCCAGTTAGCAGATGCGTCGTGGTGAGCGAACGGTGCATGGTTCCTTCCCGGCCATGTCATGCCCGTTGGCTCTTGCCGTATGGCCTGCTGGGTGGTCACCTGTGCTTGATAACTACCTCCACCGAGACATAGCGTGAAGAGATAAATACCGTGATCAAAAGTGCAGGCGTGATGCCCCACGGCGGAGGAGAATCAGATGAATCGAGACGTACGAGCGATCTACGGCGTTGCCGGCGTCACGATGGCGGTAGGTATTTTAATTACGGGCTGTGCCTCCATCCCGGACAGGGCCGAGTCCGAACCGGAGTTCGTCGATATCGGTGGTATCGAGACCAATGTGGATGTGGACACACGGGCGGAACTGGACGCCTTTCTCAGCTCAGATGCACCCAAAACTATCTATCTAAATGAATCAGGGGAGTCCAGTAAGGTTGCAGAAGGCAACCAAAGAGCCGATTCCCGGTTAGCAGAAAGCAGCCCGTGTCAGGCTCATGATCTGTGTTTGCCTGGTAGGTAGCCTCGACGGCTGATGGTCTTCAAGTCCCCAGTCTTTAAGCCGATCCGACCGCTAGGTGACCCGCCTACGGCGCATATTGGAATCCCCTTGCCGAGGCCACAGCTTGCCGTGGAAAGCCCTCGGAGGCCGAGCAGTACCGGCGCTTTTCACCTGTGGGGAGCACCGCGCCTCGATCGGATATTGCCGACGATTCCTGAGTCTGCGCAAGCCGCGCCTATTACCGCACGTCCCTGTCCTGCCCGCAGTGTCTTGGCTGGCGTGCTGCCCTTCAGGTGAGGATTCGGTGTTAGGAACCATCCGCGAACCTCGTCCTGTCCCTTGGCCCGGGACACCAGATGGAAGACCGCATCCAGCTCTCTCACCCGCGTCTCGCACCACGTAGTCAATGCGCGTCCAGAACACCACTGCGCGAGTGAGCGAACCTCCACGTCGAGGATCGAAGACATCAACGCCGGGCCAAGCACCCCTAGAAGCTCGTCGATGCGAGCTTCTAGGGGTGCTTGTTGAGGTGCTGACCCCTGGGGTGCAGAACCGAACTTTCCACGGATTACCTCTGCCATGGCAGTTTCTTGTTCCTTTCCAACGAGCCCCCACCTCGTTCATCGGGCTCTCAGGGCGCCTCAGTTTGGGCCACGTCGTCGGGGGACTTGACGTGGCCTACGAGCTCTTCGACCTGTACTTTCGGTGCGGCTTGGCCAATCTGGGTGCTGGTGAGCATCCCGCAGACACCGGTGCCGTCGAGGACGGGGAGGTACTGGGTCTGATGGATGGCCATTTGCGCCATGGCTTTTTCAACAGAGTCGTGAGCTCTGATCCTCGGTGCGTGAGGGTCCATGAGGTGCTGGGCCCTGAGAGAGTTGGCGAGGTCTCCGAGGGAACGGAATGCTCGAGAAATATTGTGGCTGGTGACGACGCCGAGGAGTTTGCCGCCCGTGTCGCAGAGCGGTAGAGCACCAAGGCCGGATTGGTTAAAGGCGCGAGCGGCTTCTTGGAGGGTGCAGTGGGCACTGAGGTGTGGGACCTGTGGGGTCATAAGATGTGCGACGGTCGTCATGATGAGTGGTGTCTCCTTGGAAGAAGTCTCTGACTGGGGAGAGTGAGGTTGGACCGCCACGTCACGCATCGGATACAAGAGCGGATGGGTGTGACGCAGGGTGCGAGTGAGAGCTCTCTAGTTGAGGGCTCGAGGCCAGAACGTCTTCCGGATAGAGCGTCCCGATGGGGTTGTCTCCGCTGAAAACCAGCAGTGGTCGCGGACCGCCGTCGCGATACTGGGCAAGGACGCATTCGATCGAGTCCTCCGGGCCCAACCTGCAGGTCAGGGCTTCCATCACATGTGCGCATCTGACTTTGCTCCACCGGTCAGGGTGATGTGTGGCCTCACGAGAGATTGCTGCCTGGGTGACCAGACCAACTGGGAGACCCGATAGATCAACGACGACGATCGCGGAGTTCTGGTGATCGAGCAGGTTGGCAGCATCGAACGCAGACTGGGTGATCCAGATCCTCCGAGGCGCCGGCGCCATCAGCTCGTGGACCCGCATCACGCTGCACCCCACGGGGGTCCGAGTGCAAGAACTCCATCGCCCCGGGTGCGCCCGTAAGCACCAGACGCGGGGGAGCGGGGGAGAGGAAAGTGTCGCAAAAGAGCCACCCTCGAAAAATTGTTCCAAGAGCCCGCTGCTTGAGCTACCCGTACATTCTACGGGAAAGGTCACAGCATCCTAGGGTCACTGTTGAGATCCTAGGGTCACTGTTGAGGTGGTCTGGCTCTCCGCGACGCCCCCACGCAGGTGTATGTATGGGGTGTAATCGACCTTGTGCTCCAGGCAACGGCCTGTGGTGAGTAGGAGTCAGCCAGGGGCTTCCCCGCAACGGCGACTATGACTTACGGTGGTGTCACAGCCTGGTCTTTAGTCCCTTCGACCAGGTTGATGTTCTTGACAAGGAACACCTCAGTAAGCCGAGGCCCCGTCAGTGTCCTAGCCCCTGGCGGGGCTTTGCTGTGAGATTGACCTGCAGTGAAGTTCAACTGTCTCTCAGTGGAACTGGCCTCTGTAGTCGCAGCAGAAGCGCCGCCTATCCCCTTGAGTGGACCGTGCGCCGTCATCGCTTCCGGTTCGAGTCGCGTCCGGGGCGAGGGGTGGGCGCTCAGTCTTCCCGCAGACACTAAAGAATGGTTGACTTCTTCAACGGCACACCTTCGACTTCCGTTATCAACTCAATAGCTCTCAGGAAGCGCCCTTGCACCGGATACGTCCCTGAGAGCAGTACAGGGGCCATTCTCATGCTCGAACACCCCACTGCGGAGCGCAGCTTCTACGAAAAAATGCTGGCGTCTCATACTCTCCGCCATGGCGCGCCTGATGATCAGCAACACGAGGAACTGCGGCACCTCGCCAGCAGCCTCGTAGAACAACTCGGCATCGCCATCGAGTTCTCGTCCCGCACGCAGGGCCGGAGACCCGCGGAATGGACACCCTCCCGCCACGCAGCCGAATGGGCGGCAAAGACACCCACCTCACGCGTCGTGCGACGCTTCAGCACACGGCCAGAAGACGACGACTGAATTTCCTGTGGTCCGTGACGCCGGTATGAAGAGCCACGAGAAGTTCCGAGGGGACTGTCGGGAGGGCCAAATGGGTGTGCTCAATGAACGGAAGAACGAAAAGTCGGCCCGGTCCTTCAGGGGAGGATCAGGCCGACATCATAATTTTATGTGACGAGGGACATCCGAGAAAAACCTTCGATCTGATCTCCATCACTGGGTTCACCAGCAACACCGTTTTATGGACCGCTCACGCTGCTGATGAGGCCTCGAAGGAACTTCGCGGCGCCGGTGCGTTCATCCTCGGTGAGGGCTTCAGTTTCGGTGATCATCCGAGCGTGCATGCCACTGAGCGTGGCCTTGACTTCCCTGTCGGTTTCGCCAAGAACTTCTAAAGCGACCGACCGTCGATCGTCAGGGTGTGGGATCCGGCGGATATACCCGTCTTTCGAAAGACGATCCACCAACACACTTGTCGAGGCGGCAGTCAGCCTTAAAGCTTGGGCGAGGTCGCGCTGGCGAGGTGTCCTGCCGGCTGCGCGTTCTCTGACCAGGAATCGCAACGCAACGAGGTCTGTCTCTCCCATGCGCATGGACTCTTGAGTCCTGGTGCGCATCTGCTTCTCCGCCTCGCGGTATTCGCGCAGTAGGTTGAGGAGATCGATCGAGGAAAACGATTCATCATTGCGGCCATACCAATAGCCGCCACCATCAATGGTCTGCGTAGCGCGGGCTTCTCCGCGAACGGACTTACCCGTAGCCACTGTTGTGGCTATCTTCTCTGAAGTGTTGCTCATGAGTGAATAACCTCCTTCACGCGGTCGATTCTACCTGATTGCGTTACACCGTCTAACCGTTATATGTTCTAACTGTTGTCAGGGGTAAGACAAGCAATGAAAATGTGGGCAGGCTTTTCACAGGCTTCATGAGCGTGTTGAGAGTCTGGCCAGGTGAATGCAGGAGATGACATGGACGACACGACGACACAGACCCAACAGCCACACCTCGCCGCTCCGAACGAAGCGGACACAGACCCTGGGAATGGCATCCCAGCGGTCCAGCCAGATGACCACGACTCCGGCACAGATGCGAGCACAGAGGTTCAGCGATATGACCAGATGGCCAAAGCTGCCTCATCTGGATTGATGGCCCATAAAGACGTGGAATCCGCCATCGTAGAAATCTCCGGTGAATCGACGGAGCTGGTGTTCCACCTCACCTGCACCCTGGTCGCCGATACCGACCCTTCAGCGGTGATGGAGCTTGTCACCTACGGGGTGATCGCGAATGTGGAACGCCTGCTCGGCGAAACCTTCGCTTCGCGAGATCTTCAGTTCGCATTCGCTCCGAGCGCGTCAGCCGCGCGTTAGACCACACCCTCGTCGCACCCCGTGTGCTGACTGATTGATTTCGAAGGACTTCCTCATGGACATGGCACTTATTCACACAGTCAACGGCTTCGTCCTCGCGGCCCTGTTGATTGTGACCATTCTTCTCAGCGCCAAAGCGTTCACCACCCTGACTCCCACGACAGCTAGCGCACAGGCTGACGCCCAGGTTGCGCTGCCAGGTAACTCTGCAGGAACTCACGCACCGTAAGCCTCACTAAACGACCGACGCAGCGGTGAGGCCCTGCCACGCGCGGGCCCCCTTATCGAGGGTGACCCGGTCTGCTCGCCGAGATGGTGAGCCGCCTGCCTTCCATCGGGTGGAATTCAACGACAAAGAGAGAGCCGACGATGCATACGATTGACGAGCTGATGGAACCCACCCCGATGCGGTTGCGTCTGGACTCCCCGCTGGAGGAGGCCTCCCGCGGGATGGCTCAGACCGGCACTGACGTTCTGGCGCTATGTGACCCCCATGGGTACTTTTTAGGTGTCGTCACCAAAGGTGCCCTGAAGCACGCGCGGCGTTCCATGGGGGAGCTGGCCTATTCGCTGCGGGCCCAGCATGTCATGGCCATCGCGACACCCACAGTGTCTTTAGATCAGACGGTCGATGAGGCCCTGTGTCTGATGGCCGCCCATACGACCGAGTTCCTGCCAGTGGTGCAGGACGGGATGCTGCGGGGAATGCTCACCAGCAGTGTCATCGCCGCATCGGATGCTCCCACCACGATTGCTGAGCTCACCGAGACCAGCGCCGCCTCAGCGACCACCTTCGATTTCTCACCGGCGCCGAGTCGAGCGGTCAGCCAGGTGGATCTCGAGGCGGCATGACGCAGACGGCAGATCAATGGTGAACCGCGCCGCCGGGGATTCATACGCCAAGCACGAGGAGCAGGATGCGGGTCCTACTCGTCGTGGGACTCGGAAGCGAGAGAAGTTCGCTCGCCTGACCGCCATGGTGGTCGCGCTTGGGTTGTTGACTATGGGGATCATTGGGCTCCTCTGGGACATTGGCGCTGCGCCGGAAGTCCCGAGCTTGAGTGTCACCGGCGATGGGGCTGATCGACCTGGGGTCTTGCCTACCTCGCAGTTGGCTCACGTGGTCCACATGCTCCTGGGAGGGGTCGGGCTGGTGATTGTCGTGTTTCGTGGCGCTGAAGCAGCGCGGCGTTACGTGCTCCTTGCCGGAGTGATCCTGTTGGTGTGGGCATTGATGCGGTTCATTTTCGAGGACCCCGTGACAGCGGGGTTGAGCGGCTGGACGTACCCGGGCTGGGCACACCTCGGAGTAGCAGTGGTGGTCACCGTCATTGGCTTCGGGTTGCGCAGCAGACGGCGTTCGTGAACTTTGCAACGGAAAACCCTGCGCTCATGGAACTGATGAATGTGACGAAACATCATCTGGAGAAGACGGCGGTGACCGTTGCTGCCAAGTGAGCTTTCGAACCCCTGGTCAACCTGATTCACGAAGGTCAGCACAAGCGAATTATCCAATGGCTTCCTTATGAGGACATCGGGATCGTCCTTTATGCCACGATCAATGGGCTCGCCGCTCTCGTCAACAACGGGTTCGTCGACGTGGAACGGCTGGAGGAGCTGACTTCCGCCGCCGTAGGTCAGTTCCTTAGAGGTACCGCCCCATAGAACTTCCGCGTGCGAATCCTCTACACCGCCCGTTAGACCATCGGCTTACGTGCAGTGCTGTGTCGCAATGTGAGCTGCACGCCATTCGTAGTCCTGACTTGTGGCGTAGATCCCCCCCCAGCACGTGCGGCGTGGCTTTAGAGGATGAGTCGACCCGAGAGGCCAGCGGCCAGTATGACCGCCCAGGCCGGCTGTTCCAGCTATTCAGCGCGACGCGGGTGGCGATAGCAAGCAGTGGTGCGTCGAGCCCAACGTCGAGAAATCGCGCCAGCGGATACCGGGTTCTAAAGGGCCGCGAGTAGGACCCCGACGACGCCGGCATTGACACGGAGAAGCCCCTAGCGAACCAACCCCTTGCCGCGTAGTGGTCCCTGAAGGGTGCGGCTCCGGTTCTTGCGGCAGGGGGATTGATTGATGGTGATTTTCCTGCGTTGAAACCGGTGAGTTAGGCTGGCTCAGTAGCTCAAGCAGAGGGCTCTTGATCAACATTCAAGGGTGAATTCTTGCTGAGCTTTCTTATTTTCTCTGTGCTCGACACGTCGTGGCCTGCGGTGACCCGCCCCGCGGCCCTGCACCGGGTCAGATCGGCTACGTCATGACCGTTGTCAGAGAGCGGATGTGTGCTCTGCCTCGGACGATCTGGGCGACACAGCCAACCTCCGAGGCGCGGGTTTTTGATTACGAGACCTCTGCAGCACTCGCCGTCGATTCGTGGGACCACCGGTGGGGCCGATCATGAAGGCCGCATTCTCTCGAAAAGCCGCACGACCTTTTCCGGCTGTTGCAAAATCCGGTGCGCTGACCTGCTGGAACCCATCACGCCACATCTACGCCCCGGTGACTCGCACGGGGGAGTGTCGGCTCAACATCTTGCCGACGGTCAGGGCCCCCGCCTCCGACATTCACCCCTCAAGTGTGTCCACTGGACAAAGAAGACCTACCCGTTGAGGTCTCAACTTCCCGATCACATCCCAAACACGTGAATCACTGACTTCCTAAGGAGCACCCCCGCTATGTCGACAATTGCAGAGCTGATGAACGATGACACTCCACACCTGAACCCATACTCCACTTTGACAGAAGCCTCAGCCGTCATGGATCAGTCCAAGATCGACAGCCTCCCGCTCTGCGATCCGCAAGGGGCTCTTATCGGAGTCGTCACCCGCAGTGACATCTCCCGAGCCTTCAAATCCCTCGGCGAGCTCGCAGGCTCACTGCGGGCTCAACACCTGATGCGTCCCGACGCGCTCAGTATCGGAATCCACGACACGCTGGAACAAGCGATCGCGCAGATGGCGATCCACCAGACCCAGCACCTGCTGGTCCTCGACGGCCCTACGGTGAAAGGATTGCTCACCAGCTCCGCTATTGCTGAAGCGCGCCCGCAAGTATGTATCGAGGAACTTGTCCAACGTGTCGGCCCTACCCCCGATTACAGCCATCCTGGGAGCCCAAGCACGCCTTGAAACGTGGACACGGCTCGCCACGCAGGGGTGATTCGGCAACAGCCGGTGAAGCACGTGGCACCTTACACAGGCAAACGGTTACTTGTAACAGGCCCCGACCACCAAGGACGACAACTCGTGGAAAGCGGATTCAGAAAGGCACGAATTGAACCAGCACGATTACTCACCCAGGACCGCGGACGGCCGTGCCCCGCGGGGACACACCAAGAAGATCAGGAGCGTGGTCCAGCGCCCAGAGTTTCTCACTGATGTGCTGCAGATCCTCAAGACCGTAATCGCTGCCACCGCCGCGTGGTGGGTCTCCAGATCGGTGTTGGAATCAGAACTGGCGTTCCTCGCTCCCTGGACGGCGCTGCTGACGGTCCACGCCACGGTGCACCGTTCGCTCTCCCGAGGCGTGCAGACGACCATCGCCTCCACGATCGGCGTCGGACTCTCCTTCCTGATCGGGCATCTACTCGGCGTCAGTCTGTGGACCTTCGCCCTGGCTCTTCTGGTAGGAGTTACCGCAGCCCGGATCTCCTGGATCCGAGATGAGGGGATCGCGATCGCCACCACCGCGATCTTCGTGCTAGGCAGCGGCTTCGATGATCAGGCTCCGCTGCTCGATGATCGCATCCTGGAGGTCGTCGTCGGTGTGGCCGCTGGCCTAATGGTGAACCTGCTGATCGTTCCGCCGCTCCGCGACAAACAAGCCGGTCGCTACGTGGACAGCGTTAACGAGCGCATGGGAAGCGTGTTGGTGAGCGTCTCCCAGGAGTTCTCAGACTCCTGGGACACCGACAAGGCAGAGGCATGGTTCCAGGAGACCGAGTCGATGACCCAGGAGCTGAACTCAGCCTGGACCGTTGTCCGCTTCGCCCGCGAGTCTCGCCGCGCCAACCCACGCGCCCGGCAGGGCATGCAAAGCCTGGAGGTGAGCAGCTGGAACGCTGAAGAGGCCAGCTATGAAGAGATCCTGGAACGCGCCGACGAGGGTGTCTCACATCTGCGTCACTTGGCTCGCACCCTGCGCGAAGCGACCTACGTCGATGGCGAGTGGGATGAGAGTTTCCGCGAACAGTGGGCGCAGATCGTCGGAGATGCGGGCCGGGCGATCGCGAACCCGGATGCGGAGGTCGCCTCCATGCATGAGAACCTCAACTCCCTGTCCACCGAGATGGCAGAGCAGAAGGGACTCCCGAGCACCTCCTGGCCGCTCTACGGGTCGCTAATCTCTAGCGTGCGCCACATCGTGGTCGTCGTTGACGACGTCGCTTCCGCGCGCCAGGCTCGCGAAAGAACCTCCGAAAACCCAACTGTCTCTCACCAGCCAGAAGAGAGTTGATCGGACTACCCGCGGGGCGGCCTGCCCCGAAGAGAATGAACAACAGGAAGGATCAGTCGTGAAGAGTGTCGAGACCATTGAGGCGCAGGCCACGGAGGTCGCGTCCGACATTGGAGCGATTCTCACCCGCCGGGGACTCACCGTCGCGGTGGCCGAATCGTTGACCGGCGGTAAGCTCGCCAACCAATTCGCAGCTGCCGGGGGGTCGGGGGAGTGGTTCGCCGGGGGAGTGGTGGCCTACCAGACCGACAGTAAACACCGAGTGCTGGGTGTGCCGGAGGGGCCGGTGATATCTGAACAAGCCGTTACCAGCATGGTAGAAGGGGTCACTGCCCTATTCGAGGCCGACTCCGGTGTTGCGGCCAGTGGTGCCGGGGGTCCCGAAGGCCAGGAGGGCCAGCCCCCTGGTACGACGTGGGTTGCTGCCGGCGTGTCGGGCACCGTGGAGGCTGAAATGCATCACTTCTCTGGTGAGCCTTTGGAGATCCTGGCCCAGACCCAGCTGCGCTCCTTGGAACTGTTGCGGTCCCTGCTGAACAAGCACGAATCTTCCACAGCGGGGGAGAAGTGACGCCCTGGGTTTGAAACTGGCCCTCTCGTTGCCGGGGACGGCAGAGTGCCCGGAGTCTTCTGGACCGCCTCTAGAGGGACTACGTGGCCGGGTACTGATGCCGGGTCAGCTGGCGGGCAAGGTGCACCGCGTTCGCCGCGGCAGTCTGATTCGTCGCGGCAACCGCAGACGGAGTCTCGTCGAGGTCCTTATAGTCCTTAGGGTTCATCGCTTCGTGATTCCAGTAGGTCCCACCCTGAGCGGGAATGCTGAACCCGATGTCGTTGAGCCCCTGAAAGGCGTCGGCGATGATCTTGTGCGCGCCATCCTCATTGCCCACAACTGCGACCATCGCGACCTTGCCAAACATGACCGGGCGTCCCTGGTCATCGATCTGGGACAGTGCTGCGTCCAGACGTTCCAGCACACGCTGGGCCACGCTAGACATATGACCCACCCAGGTCGGGGTGCCAAATATCAAAACGTCGGCCGCGTTGATCCGCTCGAGGATCTGCGGCCACTGGTCCCCGCCTCCCATGTCCGCCTTGACGCCTGGCTTGACGTCATAATCAACGACCCGGATCGTCTCTCCGGTAACGCCATGGGAGGCCAGCTCAGTGAGTAGCTGGTCAGTGATCACGTCCGTGCTGGACTGGTCAGGCGATGGTTTCAAGGTGCAATTCAGGGCCAGTGCGTGCAGTTGCGTATCCATCCCAGCACGCTAGAGTCGGGAAGCCCCATCGCGCAAGGTTGCAGAGCTCATAACAACGGATCACGACCTCCGGTCAGTCGTGCCGGCCGCATCGGCGAGCCATGATCGCGTCACCTATCGGACTGGGAGATCCTTCCGAGGTGCCTGGTTCTCAATGTCACGGGTGTCCTCCGAACTCAGGGCTCGAAGTTCGTCGAGGCTGGACCACGCCCGGCCGAGGCGATGATCTGCTCAGCCAGAACGCGAAGTTTGATGTTGCGATGATTCGACGCGCTCTTGAGGATTCTCATGGCTTCATCCTGACTGCATCGGTTCTGCCCCATGATGACCCCGGCGGCGAGATCGATCGTAGTGCGTGACTCCATGGCAAGACGCCGGTCTTCGGCCTCCTCTGCGTGAGTTGCGATACGCAGCGCGATCCCCACCACCACGGAGGCGACATCGGCGTAGCGCAGGGCAGCGTCGCCGTCTTCGTCGCTGAAAGCACCGGGCTCTACTGCGTAGAAGTTCATCGCGGCACTGGCGGTGGACTCCAACCCGAGGGGCACCGCAAGGACACTGCGGAGCCCCTGGTCGCGAACCTCGTTCATGTAGTTGGGCCAGCGGGTTTCGAACCGTACGTCCGAGACCCGAATCAAGGTGTTGGTCCGCTGGGCTTCTAAGCAGGGGCCCTCATCAAACCCTGCTTGGACCTCATCCATGTGCTGGGCCTCGTCGGAGCTGCTGGCCACCACCATGTTCTTCCGCGGACGATGGAGCACGATGCCACAAAGAACTCTGCGGTCTACCGAGAGATGTTCAACAGCGAGCTGGGTGATGGAGTTCAGCACTCGGGCAATGTTCTCGTCTTCAAGAAGCACTTTATGGAGCTCGGCGGAGAGTTCCCGGTTGGTCTCGGCGGTGGCCATAACAGGCTCCGTCCTGGTTGGGGTGGGCTTGCCGCTATGTCGGTGACAGCTTCTGCCCGACGCTACGCGAGGGTTCGGCTTCTTGGCTACCCAGGATCAACTTGTAGCGTCGAGGCTCTTTACAGCTCCACAAAGGTTCAGCTAGTTTGAGAATTGCTCAGGCCACGGGCACTTGATCTTCATTTTCAAGGACTGTGGCATGGCGCATTCTTCTCGGGTCGTAATCGACGCCGCGGATCTCTCCGGGCCGATTCGGCTTCAAGTGCTGGGCTGCCTGACCCTGGACACGGTCCAGACAGTCATCGAGATCCTTGACCGCGGCGCAGCCTTCGTCTCCTGCCCTGACTTATTCGTCGATCTACGAGACATGGACCATATCGACCCGGTGGGTCTGGCCGCGTTAGAGCTCTACATCGACCAGCGCCGCGCCGCTGTCGGCCTCTCCCAGATCACCACCGCACTGCCGCCCTTCCCCCGTGAATGTCAGGGGGTGGGCGCATGAGCTGTGTCGCTGATCTGATGTCCCCGGTAGAACTCACATTGTGTTCTGCACAATCCTTGGAGACCGCCGCACCTCTGTTTAAGGCCCGGTGGGAGAGTTCTTCCAACTCTGAGAGAGCAGCGTTGGTGCTCTCCCCGGTGGGTGAGCCCCTGGGTGTGCTCACCTGCGGGGATATGGCCGCCGCGGCGGCTGCGAACCCTCAGACCTGGCCGCAGCTTCCCTGCGTAAGAGCCTGCCCAGAGGAGCTGGACTTCTTACGGGCTGAGCAGCCGGTCGAAGGGGTGCTCTGGCGGTATCGCGCAGAAACGGTCAGGCCGCTGCTGGTCCTCAACGGCAAGAAACCGGTGGGGATCGTGTACCCCGCTGCGGTGTTCCGGTGGTGCCTGGACCACCCGGACCTGGATTTCACTCGGTTCTTCGCTTGGACCAACCACGCCATGCCAGCCCCCGCGATCACCGCCCCAGGGTCGGGGGCACATGTCGACTCTAACGGCCCGAATCCCACTCCGAATCTCAAGTTCAAGGAGCCCCTGATGCCCCTTCTCATCCGTGATCTTCTACGCCCCTTGGAACCCTCTGTGTGTGAGACCCAGTCGCTTGAGGCGGCGCGTCAGGCACTTGATCGGGCGCAGAGTGAACACCTCATCGTCCGGGACCTCCACGACCGCCCCGCCGGGGTTATCACCCATGAAGACATCACCGCCTTCCAAGAACTCCACCCAGGAGAATGGTTCCGACGGCGTTGCGCACAGTTGGTGGCGCCTATGCCAGCGTTGCTGAGCCCGGAAGACTCCCCAGAAACCTGTGTGCAGTACTACCGTGATCACGGCATCCGCCCTGTCGTCGTCGCCGATGACCAGGCCCCCGTTGGTCTGCTGCACCCGACAGATGTCTTCCAGTGGTGCGCCGAACGCGGTGATGCTGCAGTCGAAGAACTGGCAGACCAGGCCTGCGGCCTGCCCCACCGCCCACGCCGCGACCAACACGCTCCCCTCGAGGAGCATTCCGGGCGCCATCCGGGCGCCGAAAAGACCTCTGCGGCAGGAAATCGCCCCTAGGACGGCCTGTCCGGAGTCCCACATCGAAAGACCGTCAGTGATCGAGAACTATCCAAGAATCAAGGAGTTGAGATGACCACAGCACGCGAGGTTATGACCGCCGGCGCCGATTGCGTCGGAGAGAACCAGACACTGGAAGAGGCCGCCCGGAAGATGCGGGACCTTGAGGTCGGGGCCCTACCGATCTGCGGGGATGACAACCGGCTCAAAGGAATCATCACTGACCGCGACATCGTGCGAAAAACCCTCGCCGATGGCACTGATGCCCGGCAGGTCACCGCCGGCGAACTTGGCTCAGGTAAACCAGTCACGATCGGTGCTGATGACCCCATAGAAGAAGCCATCGCGACCATGACTACCCACCAGGTCCGCCGCTTACCGGTAATCGACGGCCACGACCTGATCGGGATGCTTAGCCAGGCCGACATCGCCCGGGCCATGCCTGAGGAGCGGGTCGGGGAACTGGTGGAACTGATTTCCTACGATTGATCACCGCGATCGGATCTACGTCTAATTCTTCCGCCAGCGTGTGCCAGCTCGCTCACGGACAGCGGGAAAGGCAACGTCGCCAGGATGGAGAACTCGACCATAGACGCGGCACAGAGCTCAGTGAGCGGGTCGATGGTCGACATGTTTTTCAGAGCAACTGAGGTCGAACGCTCACACGTGCGTCAGCTAAGTTCCCGTCACCCACAAATCCCACCACGCACTTCGACGTCTAGGAGATCCTGTGTTCTATCACAAACAAGCCCTGCAGTATCGAGCAACCCCCGAGAAGCCAGACGCCGTCTACGCCCGCAAGCTCCAAGAGGTGATCGGTGGCCAATACGGTGAGATCACCGTGGCCATGCAGTACAGCTTCCAAGCATGGAACGCCCACATCCCCGGCAAATACCGTGATCTGCTGTTCTCCACCGCGGCGGAAGAGTTTGGTCACGTGGAGATGCTCGCGACGATGGTCGCTCAGCTGCTGGAAAAAGCCCCCCATGGGATCACTGACGACGCCGTCCAGAACGATCCCACGGTTGCTGCTGTGGTGGGTGGCATGGATGTCCAGGACGCCATTCTTGCCGGAGCCGGTGCCCGTCCGGTGGACAGCAACGGCAACCCCTGGAATGCCGGGTATGTGACAGCCAGCGGGAACCTGTTGGCGGACTTCACCTCGAATATCAATGCCGAGATGCAGGGCCGAATTGCCGTGGCTCGGCTCTATCACCAGACCGATGATCCGGGTGTGCGGGATCTACTGTCCTTCTTGCTCGCGCGGGACACCCATCATCAGAACCAGTGGCTGGCCGCGGCGCGGGAGCTGCAGGAGTCCGGTGTGGAGCAGCTGCCGGTTCCGAGTAACTTCCCGATCAAGAAAGAACACCGGGAGTTCTCCTACCAGGCGATCAATTTCTCCGACGGGGAATCCATGGCGGAAGGATCGTGGGCGTCGGGGCCTAGCCCGGACGGTCTCGGAGAGTTCACGTATGTGGACACCCCCATGGAGGGTGTGCCGATGCCACCTCCCACCCACCCCGATGCCCGGTTCTACGGCACCACGGAGGTGCCCAACACCGTGGAGAAAGCGGCGGGGGCATTGCAGGACAAACTCCATAAGGAATAACCAGCAAAGACCCACTCGCGGGAGGGACTGGTCCCAGCGGTTTTTCCGCCGACGGGACCAGTCCTGCCGGGTGAAGCACGTTCCACGGGAGCACCGAAGACGCGCCTCGTTAGAGTGTGTCCCTCCCGGCGGTGGTGGCACGCGTCGTCGTCCCTACCGTGACCATTGAGAGTCAGCATGCAATGAATCACAAGAAAGCGACCCGTGAGCGCCAAAGTGACACTCCCCGTCCAGAACCCGTTGCCGCAGGCCACCTTGGTGGAGACCTTGGAGACTCTCCGGGACATCCACGCCCCCATGATCGCTAAAGGCCCCATCATCAGACGCCCCAAGGTGGTGGCCGCCTCTGAACGCTTTGACCTTGACGGCCGCGGCGTCCGACGGGCCCAGGCATTGTCCGAAAAGTACGGGCAGGGACCTGTGATGCTGAAGATTCCGGGTCGGAAGATGGCGCTGATCCTAGATCCCGACGATGTCCACCGGGTGTTGGAGGACTCTCCGGAGCCCTTCGCGACAGCTGAGACGCTGAAGCGCCATGCGCTGAAGCACTTCGAACCGAAGGTTGCCCTCATCTCCCATGGTGAGCAGCGCGCCCAGCGTCGACGGCTCAACGACGCGACGCTGGACCACTGCCACCCCGTCCACCGTATGGCAGCCACGTTCATGCCCGTGGTGGAGCAGGAAGCGACGACGCTGCTGGACCAGGTGCGCGCACGCGGAGGCGCCCTCGATTACAAGGCCTTCCTCGAGGCGTGGTTCCGAATCGTGCGACGCGTGGTCCTAGGTGACGCCGCGCGGGAGGACACCGAGCTGACCGAACTGATCGAGAAGCTTCGGGCCGATGGCAATTGGGCGTTCTTCAAGTCCGTGGACAAGTCAGGCCGGGCGGCCCTGCTGGCGCAGATGCAGAAGGCGCTGGATCGCGCGGAACCTGGCAGCCTCGCGTCCTTCATGGGTCAACAGCCCCAGGGTTCCCAGGCGGAACCTGCTCAGCAGATCCCGCAGTGGCTCTTCGCCTTCGATCCCGCCGGAATGGCCACGTTCCGCGCGCTGGCGCTGCTGGCAGCCCACCCAGAGGCTGTCGCCGCCGCCAGACTGGAGATCATCCAGGGGAAGCAGGAGAAAGCCCCGTTGCTTCCCCTGCTGCGTTCCACGGTGCTGGAGTCGCTGAGGCTGTGGCCCACCACACCGATGATCCTGCGCGAGACCACCACCGATGTGGAGTTCGCCCACGGAGTGATACCCGCGGGAACCTCCGTGCTGGTATTCGCACCGTTCTTCCACCGCGATGACCGTCAACTCGACTTCGCGCATCGCTTCGCACCGGAGCTCTGGGAGCGACCGCGCACTCACAAGGACTGGCCGCTGGTGCCCTTCAGTGCCGGTCCGGGTGTGTGCCCTGGGCGGCATCTGGTGTTGCTGCTGACGTCGAAGTTCATAGCGGAGATTCTCAGCCGCGCAGATCTGGAGCTGGAGTCGCACTCCTTGGACCCGGAGCATCTTCCCTCACTCCTGAACAACTTCGGGTTGCGCTTCCGGGTCTCCTAAGACAAAGCAAATAGGACCCGTGGTGGCCTCGAGTGGTCTCTGGGTGAAAGCACCAGAGAGGTTCCTACGGCGGGCCGATGAAATCAAAGATTCCCTACGGATCGGAGTCAACGATGGGTCAGCAGCATGACACGACGCATATACCAGCCAGTGAGCCCGAGGTGGACGAACCGTGGCTAGTCACCACTGCTCAGGAACTCGCTAGCTCCTACTCCGGGGCGGTGCACGTTCAGGCACACTTCGTCATTGCTCAAGAGGGTCTGCACTACGGGCCGCTGTGCTTCGAAGCGGGAAGCACAGGTCAAGTAGTGGGTGAGCATTTAGGCCCGCTGGTGCTGGGTGAGGGTGCCAGTGTGGAGATCCAAGGTCACCACAACGGGCCGGTCGAGATTGGACTCGATGCGGTGGTGAAGGTCCTACCCGGGGGAAGACTCTCTGGCAGTCTCAAGGTCGCGGGTCTGGTCGAGAATCACGGGGTCAGGGCCGGTAACACGGTCCTTGCAGGGGGTGAGCTCCACGACATCGAAGGTGGCACGGTTGAGGCTCCGGTCATCACCCGGTCTGTGACCCCCTCCTAAGCGTGGGGAGCGCTGGCTTCAGCGCCTTGGGCCGCCGGAGGCGAAGTGGATGCGGCCGCCCCGCTCCAGCGAAGCGGTCATGACGTCCACGTACTCTTTCGTCTTCTCCAGGTCCGTCCGTGGGCGAAAGATGAACTTTACGTGCGCTGTTGCGCTGACCCACAGCGACATTGAGGCGTCATCTGGGACCCCCGGTGAATCAGCGGCGAGGCCATCGATCACGAGTCCGTTGGACTTGCTCAGACCCGATTGAATGACCACCGAGAGCGCTTCGACCATCGGGTCGGTCGCTTCCAGAAGAGTGGTCTGTCCGTGCTGGTGGATTTCTACTCTGCTCATATTTTCCTCCTCGCGGGGTCACTAGGGTGTCAAAGTCGTTTTCAACCAACTCTCGTCCCTGCGGTCGAAGCTGAGATAGGCCTCCACCACATCGTCCAGGGGTTCTCTCTGGGTGATGAACGGTGCAGGGTCGAATAGGCGGCTGGCCAGGAGATCCATCAGTGGCGGGGTGACCGAGCGGTGGTCACAGTTTCCGCCGCGCAGGGTGAGGTTCTTGTTGGTGGCCATTCCGATCGGGAACGAGGTCAGGTCGGGGGAGAAGACCCCGATGACGCCGATCCGGCCATACTTAGCCACCGATTCCACCGCCCACTGGGCGGACAGGGACGGCGCATCACCTGGCACCCAGTTCTCCCCCTGGACATTGGTCTCAGGAGCGGTTTGGTTGACCTCGGCGTCGAACCTCTCCGTCTGGGCGGCGTACTTCTGCGCCGCGGGACCGCTGCTGGGTCGCTGGGCGTCGACCCCGACTGCTTCGATCACAGCGTCGACTCCGACTCCCGTGGTGGCGTCCATGAGTGCCTCCACGGGGTCTTCCCGGTTGAAGTTGATCACTTCGGCCTTCTGCTCTGCGGCCTTGACCAGACGGGTCTCGACACCATCAATGGCCCACACCCGTCCTGCTCCCTGGCGGTAAGCCGAGGCGATCGCCAGCTGTCCCACGATCCCAGCCCCGTAGACCGCCACTGTGTCACCGCGCCGGACCCCTGCCAGCTGGGCGCCGAACCAGGCGGTGGGAAAGACATCGGAGAGCAGAAGTGCGTCGTCGTCAGAGACCTTCGCTGGCAGCGGGATGAGCGTGTTTGCCGCCCAGGGGATGCGGGCGTATTCGGCCTGCAACCCGTCGATTGACCCTGTAGGTTCCGGGCCGCCGAAGAAGCACGTGCCAGCCCGGGGGCCGTTGGGATTGGCGACATCACATTGAGCGGTTTGGCCCATCCGGCAGTAGCGGCAGACCCCGCAGGACATCGTGGAGCACACAAGGACCCGATCTCCGGGGGTCAATCCCCGCACGGAGGAGCCTACTTCTTCCACGACGCCTACGGCCTCGTGGCCCAGGATGGTGCCCTCACGCATCCCGGCCATCGTGCCGCGGATGAAATGGAGGTCGGTGCCGCAGATCGCGCTGCGGGTGACGCGCACGATCGCGTCGATGGGGTCTTGGATCTTGGGGTCGGGGACGCTGTCGAGACGTATATCGCCAACGCCATGCCAAACGAGTGCCTTCATGGGGGATACTCCTTCTGCGGGTTTCAGTGGGCTCATGGTGCTACTGGGAATGGGCTGGTTCGGCCGAAACAGGACCGATTTTCGCGGTGGGCGCGCTCGCGGGCGGGGCAGCCATGTGACTCGGCGAGTTGGGGAGGGGGCTCCGCCGGATTTTCAAGGCACGCTGCATTTCCGCGCCGAGGGATCAATGTCAGCCGGGAGGTGGGTAAAAGAAGAGTGGTCTCGATAGCTGGGCCCCATGTCGAAGGGTTTTGCCCGTGGCTAGAGCTGCTTCCAACATATCGGTCGTGTTCGAGAACGTAAAGACCCTGGTGGCGACCAAGAGTCGAAACGTGAACTTTGCCGCAGGTCCGTTATTCCCCGAAAGTGGGCTCACGAGCGCGCTTGGCCGGAGCCCCCATCCCACTCAGATCGAGGCGGTCTAGCTAGAACATGGGGAGAGGCATTGACCCCAAAGGAAGGAAGTTCAGCATCGACTCTCCGGCTCGTGAACGGCAATCCTCATAAGGAGAATCTGGATCAAAGCTGCCTGATACTGGGGATGAAGAAACACCTTCACAGCAACCCGGGGCTGCCCGTAGGGTGAATATATGAGCGGATCCAACGAGTCTCGCGCAGCTTTCTTCATCCTCAGTGTGGGAGTGCTCAGCGCGGTGGCCATCATGCTGATACCGGGGTTATTCGTAGAGTTTCATACGGGTCGGCTGTTCATCATCGCGGGCCTGCTTTTAGCCGTTGCTGGTTGCGCGATCGCAGCGAGCCGCAACCTGAGACCTACAACCAAATAAGGAATTCACGGCTGTTCGAGGACCAGGAGTGCCCCGAAGTGGGGCGGCGGTCATTCGAAAGGCCGGGCCCATCGCAATGGGTGGGACTGAAGAATGGGAGGGCGAACGTGGGCAACGATGGTCGGAGTAGCGAAGAGGCGGTGTGGTGGTTCGTGGGCGCGACCTTCGCTTTCATCTCGCCCACGCTGTTCTTTCGGGACATGCCCGGGTGGGTACACATCGGAACGGCGGTCCTTGGCACGGCTCTGCTGATCGTGGGTTTCTTCAAATACCGGGAAGAGCGCCGACATGCCCGCGCACAACGCTTTGATGACTGAGGACAGATTGGGGGTCCACATGATGGCTGACCGCTCACCGGACAGTCTCGATGAGTTGCAAGACCACGGCGCTGTGATCGACGCTCCTCGGTCACGGTTGCTCGGAACGCTCATACTCCACACCTTGGTCTTCGCGTGCCTCTTCAGCAGCCTCTTTTTCTTCTTTTCACTGATGAGCGACTCGTACCCTCATGACAACATCGGACCCTTCACCTTGCCGCTGGTGCTCGGCTTCGCTATCTCGGCGGTGCCCATCGTGTACAAAGTTGTGCTCAGCCGGCACTCTTTCCCGCTCGCCGTCGCGGTGAGTGTCTTGGCGATCGGGATCTACAGCCTCGGGATGGGGTGGCTGCTCGTAGCGCTGGGCCGGTTTCCGATCACCGATGTCAGCATCTTCTGGCACCTGGCGGGTGTGGCGCTCTGGGGCTTGCTCGCGGCTGGAGTCGGTGCGTTCTGGCCGGGAGTCCTGGACAGCAAAAATAACAGGCATCAATCTTCGGTCGACCCCCGCCTCAGTGATCAGGACTGGGAGAAGCAGTCCGCCGCTCACCTACGTGCCCGGGGTGACATGACCGATGCCCACGTCCGCGACATCCTCGCTGAAGCCCGCCAGCAGGCCTCGGAGGGTGGCGCCTCGCTCGTCTCCATATTAGGTCCGCCGTCAGAATACGCGCGCCAACCCGCGGCCCAGCGGGGTGTAGCTGCCCGCCGCCAGGCGCTGCTGTGGACGGCGATCACCCTATTGCCCGTCTGGAACCTCGTGCGGCATGTCCTCGATGAGGGATGGACCTGGGACCTGGGCGTCTTGTGGTCGGGACTGTGGCTGCTCGCGGCAGCAACTGCGGCGATTCTCTCCTGGCGCATCAGTCTGCAGCGCACCTCGTCCCGAAGCGGCATCGGTGAGATCACGCGACCCCAGTAGGGGAGCCAGTGAAAGCCGTCACCGTTGGGCAGGGTGACTCTAGATCGACTGAAGGATGACCAGTGCGGCTCCGAGGGTCGAGGCCCCCAGGCCGATTCGGCGGACAAGCCGTCGATCGAGTCGCTTATTGACCCAACCCGAGACGGCGAAGCCAATGAGCATGGCGGGGGCAAGAACCGCAGCGAACTTCAGCGTGCGCATGTCGATTGATCCGACTGCCGTCAACGCGACCAGCGACATCAGGGCGCCCACGAGGAAGAACGCGCTCATGGTGCCGCGCATCCGCGCCCGCGACGTGCCGTGCCAGACAAGCGCCATCGGTGGGCCGCCGATTCCAGTGGTGGTGCCCATGAGGCCAGAGGCCGCCCCCGCGACGGCGACCGAAGCGGGCCGGGGTCTTGGCTGCCACCCACAAACACTGAGGACGACGGCGAGGAGCACCGTTCCTGCCAGGACGAGAGCCAGCACGTTCGCAGGCAGGGTGGCTACGAGCAGCGCCCCGGCGATCGTGCCAGGGATGCGGCCTAGTAGCGCCCATCCTGTACCCCGGAGGTCCACCGCAGCCCGATCGCGCACAACGCCGAAGATTGTGAGCACGGCGGCGAGAAGCACGATGGATCCAGGTAGTAGCGAGGGGTCTAAGAGGGCAATGACTGGCGCCGCAAGGAGGCCCAGACCGAACCCGATGGATCCCTGGAGGCATGAGGCCCCGGCCACCACGAGTGCGACGATCAAGAGCTCTAAGCCGGACATTAGTCACCTCTCGGTCGCAGGATTGAGGGCCCGATGAGTTTGCGCATCATGGCTCATTGTTGCGCATATCGCGCAATTGATGACTGTGGGGCCCGCCTACTGAGACTCGTGGTTGCAGTCATGGCACAAATCACACTCATTGTTGCGCGGATCACGTAAGTATGTCAGCATCTTACTCAGAACGCGCAACTAGGTGATCGGCATCACGTCGGTGGGACTATAGGGCGCACCATCTGAGCACCCGTGCCGCGGCGTTGGAGTCGCGTTGGCATGAGGTGTCGTTCCCCAAGGAGGCGGAGCATGTCGACCACACCACTCCCCGTGTCGAAAACCGCGCAAGGCTATCCCGAGCAGCAGCCGATCCCCCGGGGACTAGGTCTGATCACCTCGCTCGGACCGGGACTGGTGCTGGCCATGACCTTCTTGGGTACTGGCGACCTGGTGAGTTCCTCGGTCTCGGGCGCCAACTACGGCTACGCGTTGCTCTGGACGCTGGTGCTCTCCTTGATCGCCCGCACATTCATCATTTCGGCCATCGCGAAGTACACCTTGATGAACCGGTTCGGGGATACCCAGATCCTCGAGGGTTTCAAACGAATTCTGCCCTGGTTGCCAGGATTCATGGCAGTGGTCGTGCTCATTGCAGGTTTCGTCACCCAGGCCACATTCCTCAAAGCCTCCGCGATCGGTCTTTATCAGCTCACCGGTGGAGGCTGGGGTGGCACCTGGGGCAACTTCGTCTGTGCGCTGGTCGTGATGGCGCTGACCCTCTTCATGGTGACTCGCAAGCGCAGCTTTGCGATCCTCGAATACTTCGCGCGGTTCGCCTCCGTCGCGATGATCTTGGCTTTCCTCTACGCGCTCGTCCAGTTGGGCAGCTTCGATGTCACGGGCTTCGTTCGCGGTATGGCCTTTGAAATGCCGGCCAACTCGATGGACAGCGCCTTCGCGCCCATCGTCATCGCCAGCGCCACTATCGGGACCATCGCCGGCAATATGCCGAACATGCTCTATTCGGGATTCATGAAGGACAAAGGGTGGGTGGGCCCTCGCTACCGCCGCATCCAGCAGCTGGATCTCCTTGCCGGGATGGCGCCCCTGCTCGTGATCAACCTGCTCTTCTGGATCGTGGCCGCCGAGTTCTCCCGGGACAACCCGGGCTTCGTCATCAACACCGAAGAAGACCTCTCCGAGATGATGAGCATCGCGGTCGGCCCAATCGGTCCGATTCTGCTGTGGATGTGCATCTTCCTGGCCGCGATGACCAGTTTCCCGCCACAGTCACGCGGCTTCGCGCAGCTGGCCATCAACGGATTCCACCTCAGCACCCGCCGGGGCAAGAAGTACCTTGGCGGTAGAGACGAAAAGGATCCGTTGTTCAAAAAGATCCAGATCATCGGCTTCATCGTCATTCCACTCGTCGCCTCGCTCCCCTCCGCACCGAACTTGATCGCCCTGAACATCGTGGGCACAAGCGTCTCCACGGTCCTGAGTCTTCCGTTCATCGTCTTCGGCATCCTCGTGCTGACCGGCAGCAAGAAATACATGTCTGACTACGCGGTGAACAAGTGGTGGCAGACGGCGCTGCTGGTGGTTCTGGGGATCATCGCCATCGTGGTCGGTTTCCAGATTGCGCTGAACATCCCGGACATGTTCGCCACGGCATTCTGATTCTTGGGCCGATCCGAGGACTTTCTCCATCTGACACCACTCAGGAAAGGGCAGCTGCTGCCATGGACACCACCGCTGATACCTACGACACCATCACCGCCGACGGGCAATTGCGCACCAACGCGGACCTGACCTACGCGTATCTTCCGGCCCCCACCGTGCAGAGTCACGCGGCGAACCTCATGACTCTTCCCAACGGGCGCCTGGGCTGCGTGTGGTTCGGCGGCACGCAGGAGGGAGTCCCTGACATCAGCGTCTGGCTCTCCACTCTCGCTCCTGGAGCAGACGCGTGGAGCGATCCTCAGCAGCTCTCCGACGACCCAACCCGATCGGAGCAGAATCCCATCCTTTTCCCCACGCCAGATGGTGCGCTGTGGCTGCTCTACACCGCTCAGCATGCTGGCAATCAGGACACCGCCGAGGTGCGGTGCCGGGTCTCCACCGACAGCGGAGGGACGTGGAGTCCGGTGCAGACCCTGTTTCCGCCAAATGAGACCGCAGGGGTCTTCGTACGCCAGCCGCCGGTGGTGCTCTCCTCCGGCAGATGGATCATTCCGATCTTCCGTTGCCTCTCGGTCCCGGGGCAGAAGTGGGTGGGGGACCAGGATGACAGTGCCGTGATGATCTCCGACGACGCGGGGTCCACCTGGCGCCAGGTTCTGCTGCCAAAGAGCACCGGGTGCGTCCATATGAATATCCAGGAGCTGGCCGACGGCGAGCTGCTGGCCCTGTTCCGTAGCCGGTGGGCAGATGCTATCTATGAGTCGCGCTCCTTCGACGCTGGCGAGACCTGGAGCGAACCCACTCCCACGGAGCTACCCAATAACAATTCATCCATCCAATACATCCGGCTGGACGACGGCCGGTTGGCTCTGATCTACAACCACCGGCGGGCCGAAGCCTCTACTGAGCGCCGCCTCTCCCTCTATGACGAGATCGACGACGACGGACTGGCCCCTCAGCAAGCCGAGGCAGCCGAGATAGTTGGGTCAGGCGAGACAGTCGCGGCAACTGATCCAACCCCAGAGGAGAACGAGCGCACCGCGTTCTGGGGCACTCCGCGGGCGCCCATGACGCTGGCACTCTCGGAGGACGATGGACACAGCTGGAAGGTCCTGCGTGATCTGGACGAGGGAGATGGCTACTGCCTCTCCAATAACTCCCGTGAAGGCCTGAACCGGGAATTTTCCTACCCCAGCATCCATCAAGGTGCCGATGGCGCTCTGAACATCGCCTATACGTATTTCAGGCAGGCCATCAAATACGTCCGGGTTGAACTTCCACGGACCGGCTCGTGACGGCACCTGCGCCACACGCCCTGGTCACGGGTTGCAGCTCCGGGATCGGCCAGGCCGTCGCCCAGGAACTTCTCGATGATGGATGGCACGTCACCGGGCTCAGCCGGCGGCCTCCCGAACTGACCGGGAGATTCGACTGGCTCCCCGCCGACCTCTCCCACAGCGCGGAACTGCGCTCCGCTGTGGCCGGCGTCGGACCGTTGACTGCAGTGGTCCACGCCGCGGGGTTTCAACGTGCTCAACCACTCGGGCGATTGCGTGACGAGGACCTCAGGGACATGCTGAGCGTCCACGTCGAGGCCGCCTCTTCATTGGTCGATGAGTTGGTGGACCGAATCGAAGACGGGGGCAGGATCGTGCTGATCGGCAGCCGGACTGCCACTGGAGCCCCCGGCAAGAGCCAGTACGCCGCGACCAAGGCAGCCCTTATCGGAATGTCCCGCAGCTGGGCGATGGAGCTGGCGCCTCGGCGCATCACGGTCAACGTCGTCGCCCCTGGACCTACAGACACACCCATGCTTCGCGATCCTGCCCGAGCGGCAGTCCCACCAGTCACGCCGCCGCTTGGGGAGCTCGTGGATCCGCGAGACGTGGCAGCGCTGACCAGCTTTCTGCTGGGTCCACACGGACGATCGATCACGGGTCAGGTCATGGCCATATGCGGCGGGGCCTCTCTATAGCGGCGCAGACTCTCCAGCAACAGCCTCAGGCACAATCACATCCAGAGCGAAATCTACTGACAGCGATGGAGGGCCCACCCAGGCACTACGGGTGGGCCCTCTATCGTCTTCCGCTCAGCTGCGCGCAGTGTCCAGATGCTGCCGCGCGGCCTGTTCGAGGTGGGTCAGGTCAGAGGCGATGGTCACGAAGGTGAATCCCTGCGCAATACGCTGCCGAGCAATTTCCCCGGCAGGGGTGTGAATGGCAGGAATCTTGTCCGCGGCCTGCGCCGCGGAGAGGACTCGGTTGATCGCGGCGTCGAACGCCTGCTGCACCTCGGGATCTTGAGGGGAGGCACCACCGATGGCCAGGCGCAGGTCAGACGGGCCGATGTACACCCCATCCACTCCTTCGACGGCGCAGATCTTCTCGACGTTCTCCAGACCCAGCGGGGTCTCGATCATCACCAGGACCAGCACCGCCGCATCTGAGTCTGCGGGGACGGGGCCTACACGCAGGCCTGAGCGCATCGGGCCATATGAACGCGAACCGGTCCCGGGGTAGCGGGCGGCGCGCACGGCTGAGGCGGCTTCCTCTGCGGTGTCCACCATGGGCACGATCACTCCGCGGGCTCCGGCGTCGAGGGCTTGGCCGATCACGGCTGCGTTGTTCGCTTCGACCCGGACGATGCCAGCAGGGCCGTATCCGGCGTCGATGGCCATGAGGTTGTTCAGGATCCCCGAGTAGCCCATGAGGCCGTGCTGGCCGTCGAGGGCGATGTAGTCGTAGCCGGTCATGGCCAGTCGCTCATTGGAGATCGGAGAGTCAAGGACTGACCAATAGCCCACGGTCAGCTCCTTGTTCTTGGCCTTGCGGATCACGTCAGTTGCGGGATGGAACATGTCAGTACCTGTCTCTCATACGGTGTTCAGCTATCGGGTCGATGGATCAGCGGTTGTAGGCCGGCATAGGGCCGCGCAGCGCGGCACCCACCCGGTCGCAGGCCTCCACCACGGAGTTCTCCAGCGGTCCCTTGCCGAGGACCTCGATATTGGCCTGGAGCTGGTGAGGCTTAGATCCTCCCAGCAGCACGGATCCGCTGGCGGGCCTGGAGATCAGCCATCGGAAGGCCAGTTCGACGAGGGTCATCCCTGCCTGCTCGGCGATGCCGGTCAATTCCTTGATGGCGGCGAAGAGCTGTTCGTCCCAGTAGCGCTGCTTGTACATCTCAGCCAGTCTCGAGTCGCCGAAGCGTCCGTCCTCAGGGGGTGCGTTGAAGTTGTGCCTGCCGGTGAGAAGACCGCCGCCCAGCGGGTTGTAGACCATGGTGTGCAGACCGGTGGTCTGCGCGAACTCGACGTACTCCTCCTCGATGCGCCGAGCGATGAGGTTATAGAGCTGCTGAGCGACCACGGGGCGTGGCGCGTCGTTGCGATCAGCCGCAGCGTTGACCTCGGCGATCTGCCAGGCTGCGAAGTTGGAGACACCGACGGCTCCGATCCGGCCCTCGTCTGCCAGGGCGGCCACGGTCTGCATGGTCTCGTCGAGACTCGCGCTTCGGTCCGGCTGATGCAGGTAGAACAGGTCAACCTTCTCGGTGCGCAGGCGCCGCAGACTGCCCTCCAGGGAGAGCCGAAGACCCTTCTCGGACAGCGGCGAGTGGTCCCCGGCGTCGGGATGAGGCATGCCCGCCTTGGTCGCGAGCACCACGTCCTCATGACGGCCGGCCAGCAACTCCCCGAGCATCGTCTCCGTGGCGCCCCCGGCGTAGCCATTGGCGGTGTCCACCGCGTTGATCCCGGCCTCCAGGGCGGCGTCGAGCATGGCGGCGGAACCGCGCATGTCGACGGTATCGCCGAAGTTCATGGTGCCCAGCACCATAGTGGACATTGGGGCGTCGATACCTTTGAGGTGGACGGTCTCCATAGTGTGGTTTCTCCTAATTCGGGGTTGAGGACGGGCGGAGCGACCTCATACGACGGCGTTCCGAGGTTCCTGGCCTCGCAGCACACGAGCAATATCGGCCACGACCGCAGTGCCCATCGCGGCATTGGCTCGATCAGTGAAAGCGCCGATATGGGGAGTGAGCAGGACGTTTCCTGCCGAAAGCAGCGGGGCGCCCTTGGGCAGCGGCTCCGTGGCGAAGGCGTCCAGGGCGGCACCTGCCAGATGCCCATCGGCGAGCATGTCCACCAGCGCCGTTTCATCCACAAGACCACCGCGGGCCGCGTTGATCAGGTAAGAACCCTGTTTCATGGTGCTGAGCAGGGGGCTATCCAGCAGAGCTGCCTCCCCAGGAGTGCCCGGCATGTGCAGGCTGAGGAAGTCCGCGAGAGCAACGCACTCATTCAAATCGACCTGACGGACACCGCAGGAGGCAAAGATCTCGGCGGGCAGGTAGGGATCGTAGGCGACGACCTCCATATCGAACGCGTGTGCCCGTTTCGCCACCGCCTGACCGATACGGCCGAAGCCCACCAGTCCGAGCGTGCGCCCGGTCAGTTCAGTGCCAGGGAATCGGCCCCATGACCCCTCCAGCATTGACAGATGTGCGGGGATCAGCCTGCGCGCTACTGCAAGCATGGCCCCCAGGGTCAGGTCCGCCACCGCACCTGAATTGGAACCAGGAGCATTGACCACCCGCACGCCAGCCTCGGCCGCTGCCTGACAGTCGATGTTGTCCACCCCGACGCCGTGTTTCGCGACGACCTTGAGCTGTGGTGCGCTCGCAAACACGGACTCGTCGACCGTGTCGAGGCCGACAATCAGCGCCGTGCTCTCACCCACTTCGCGACTGAGCTGTTGCGCATCCAGGGGGTGCGTGCCGACCGGCCTCCGGTGACTGAGCCCCTCGTTGAGCAGCGTCTCCCAGGGTTCGGGGGACTGTTGGCCGAAGCTCGGTGTGGTGATCAGAACCTCCACGGAATTCCTTTCATCTGGTTCTTTGCTGAGGCGCCCAGGGTTTTACGGGGGCGCAGTACTCGAAATGCCTAGTCCAGCCCGATACCAAATACTCCGAGGCCTGAGTAGATGCCGATGGAGGCGATCGCGGCACTGCTCAGGACGAGCAGCACGGTCCAGATCGAGCCGCGGCGGAACCGCCGGTCTACCTGCGGCCGAAGCACCCATACAGCGATCACCACGGCGACCAGGAACACTGCCGAAGCTACGCCACCGATCATCACCATGATCACTGGAGACTCGATGACGAGGAAACTGGCCGCCCAGATGAGAGGCATGACAACGGTGAGGATCGAGATGATCTTGCGCCGCTTGGCCACGTCTTTCCAGTCAAAGAATCCGAGGATCGACAGGGTGTTTGTCCACAGACGTGGCACTGAGGCGGTGGAGGCGATCAGGGTGGAGTAGAGGACTCCGAAGGCTCCTATGAGGAAGATCCAGTGTCCGGCAGGGCCCATGGTGTCGGTGTACATGCGGGAAAGGGTCACGATCATGTCGTTGCCTTCTGGCACCAGTCCCTGCGGGTGAAGGACCGCGGCGCCGATGACGTAGAAGGACAGCGTGCACAAGGTGCAGATGATCCAGGAGACGAGAACGTCCAGGCGCATGACCTTGATCCAGCCCTCGGCACGCTGCGCACGTTCTTCAGTTCCATCATCCGGGCCGGTCCAGCGCGCGTAGCCCTTCTCCAAGCACCAGTAGGTGTAGGTGGTCATCTCATCGGAGCCAACCCCGGTGAGACCAAACATCGCGACGGCGAAGCCCAGGGCCCCGGCGGGAATGGCGAAGCTCAGCCCGGATGCGAGCTCGGAGCCCCCGTAGGCGTAGGGAGTAAACGGAAGGCCCAAGGCCAGAGCGAGGGTGATGAGCGTGAAGATCACGATTGCGACGAACGCCGCCCGTTCGACCACGCTGTATTTGCCGCTGATCAGCAGGGTGATGACCGAGGCCATAATGATGACTGTCCAGAACACCAGGGAGGGCCGCTCCAGCGGTTCACTGCCGACCGGGAACATGATTGACGCCGCAGCGACGGCGCCGCCGATGATGCCGCCGCGCTGAAGGATCTTCGCGAAGTCCATCAAGATCCACAGGAAATTGATCCAGCCGCCGCGACTTGTACGCGGTCCGACCTGGCTATAGCCCTCTAGGGCTGTCTTGCCGGAGAGGATCGACCACTGCGCCAGCTCCATCTGGACCCACACCTTGACGCCCGTGGAGATGATGACCAGCCACAGCAGGACGAACCCCGCTTGAGCGCCCAACGCTGTGGTGGCGATGAGCTCACCAGAGCCGACAACGGCAGCGGAAAGGATCAGACCGGGACCCAGGTAGCGGAAACGCCCCCTGAAGCTTCTTGGTGGTTCCTGAACATCCTCAGGCCGCAGCTCGTATGGATCTATGAGGTGGGGATTGACCGCAGTGCGGTCCTCCGTAGCATGTGACACAACAGTCTCCCTTGACCGATGGAACGGATCGACGCCAGATATCAACCATCACCGGGAAGGTCTCGACGGCGTTTACGTCCGCTGCGCGACTGTGGTGATGTCGTGTGCGTCACGTTTCCATAATTGCGCGCATTGCGCAACCGTAGTAGCGTGTAACGCGCAGTACCTCAGCATCAAAATTCGATTGAGAGGCGGCGATATGCGGTTAATGGCTCTGGCGGATGACCTATCTGGCGCCAATGAAGTCGCTGCCGCCCTCGTGAATTTACCGCAGCACACGCTCACCTTCGATGCGCGGACTGAGCAGTCACCGCCTGCCATTGTGTACGTCACCGCTCATGCGGGTGCGTTTGAAGACGTCGAGGTCACGGTGGTCAACACCGACAGCCGGCAAGTCACCTCCTTAGAGGCTGAAGCCACCCTGCGAAAAGCCCTCGCCACCCATCCGGCCACCCCTGACCGCATACTGTTCCTCAAGTTCGACTCCATGTTGCGCGGTCAGATCGGGGCGCAGCTAGAAGTGGTGGGGCAGACTTCCCCCGTGCTGTTCTGTCCTGCAGTGCCGGATCTCGGACGCGCAGTTCGCGGCGGGGTCCTGCATGTAGAGGGCCGTCCGTTGCACGAGACGGCACTATGGGCTGCCGAACAACGGGCTCCCGCCCCCAGCGTGGCCGCACAGCTGGCCCCGGCGAGGGCTGGACACCTGGACCTCGAGACCGTCCGCGGTTCTGAGCTCGGAGAAGCCCTCCGCGAGGCCGCTTCAAGCACGCCGGTGGTCATATGCGACGCCGAGTCCTCTGCGGATCTCGAGCGAATCGCCGTCGCGGGGTTGGCGGAAGGCTTCGTCCTCGCCGGCGCGGCCGGTCTGGCGGGTGCTCTCGCAGCGCAGCTTGCCCTGGGCAGCTCTTTTTCGGCGCCGTCGACACAGCCGATGCCGATGCCGCGGCTGCAGCCACGCCAGGCAGACGTCTTGTTCGTCCTTGGAACGGCGAGCGCGGCGGCGAAGCTGCAGGCCCAAGAGCTAGAAGCTTCGGGCGTGCTGGTCCACAGGCTGTCCCCCGCAGAGATCGAGGGGTTCCAGCTGGATCACGAAGGCACAGTCGCCGTCATCGTTGAGGCCCCGGTGGACCCCAGTATCTCGGCAGCGATCACGGCCGCGTTGACCGGGTTGGCGCGACGCCACCACGCGGACCGGCACCTGGTACTCAGCGGTGGGGAAACTGCCCAGTCGATCCTCAAAGCACTCAATATCTCTGAGCTGGTCCCACTGCTTCAGGCTCATCCTGGCGCAGTGGTCAGCAGCAGCCACGATGGCCGTCTTGTCGCTACCCGACCGGGCAGTTATGGCGCTTCCAATAGCTTGTTGCAAATCCTGAACACCATGCACTTTCTGCAGGACACGACCCGAAAGGTCCCATCATGAGCACGCCTTCCATTGCCCTCGCCACCGAAGATCGCCAGGAGGCCCACGGAACTCCCATCGTTGCCGTGACAATGGGCGACGGCGCCGGTGTCGGTCCTGAAGTCACTGTGGCCGCCGTCGTGGACGAGTCCATCCTGGCCGAATGTCGACCGGTCATCATTGGCGACGCCGCCCGGCTGCGGGCCGCTGCGAAGTCGATCGGCATGAGCGTGGAGATTCGAGCAATCGACGACGTCGAGGACGCGGTATTCGATACCAACACCGTCAACGTCATCGACCTGGGCCTGCTGCCTGAGGACCTCGCGTGGGGTGAGCTTTCCCCGGTTGCAGGGGACGCCGCGTATCAGTACATCAAGGTCGCCTCCGAGCTCGCGATGGCCGGGAAGGTCCAGGCAATCTGCACCGCGCCGCTGAACAAGGAGGCCTTGCACGCCGCGGGGCACATCTATCCGGGACATACCGAACTGCTCGCCTCGCTGACGAAGACCGAGGAAGTTTCCATGATGCTCTCCAGTCCGAAGCTGCGAGTCATCCACGTCACGACCCACCTGGGACTCATCGATGCCGTGGCAAAGGTTGAGCCCGGCCTGGTTCAGCGCACGATCGAGCGCGGTCACGAGGCTCTCATCCGAGCAGGGATTCCGGAACCGAAGATCGGGGTAGCAGCCATCAACCCACACGCGGGGGAGAACGGACTGTTTGGCTACGGTGAAGAGGCCGAGAAGATTGCTCCAGGCATTGAAGCCGCTCGCAAGAATGGCGTCAATGCTGTGGGTCCGCTGCCCGCCGACACCCTCTTCTTCCTGGCTGGCAGGGGGGACTATGACCTGGTGGTGGCGATGTATCACGACCAGGGCCACGGGCCTATCAAGGTCCTGGGTATCGAGGCCGGAGTGAACATCACGGTCGGCCTGCCAGTGATCCGTACCTCGGTGGATCATGGGACCGCCTTCGACATCGCAGGCAAGAACATCGCCGACTCTCGTAGCATGGTGGAAGCCCTCCACCAGGCTGCCGAGATGGCGGCGCGCTGAGGAGTTACCCCTAGGACGAGCGGAGCACCTTATGACGATGCCGGCCAAACTCAGGCGTGAGCAGATCTACGACCTTGCGAAGACTGGCGGCCCGGCGTCCGTGGAGGAGCTCTCTGCGCGTTTCCAGGTCACTGCCTCGACGATCCGACGGGACCTCGCACTGCTCAATGAGCAGGGCAAACTCGCCCGCACCTACGGTGGGGCGATGCCCATGCATTCGCATCCTGAGGCGTCGCTGCGCCAGCGCATTGGCGAGGCCTATGAGGAGAAGCAGGCCCTGGCGCGGTGGGCTGCAACTCAGATTGAGCCGGGTGAACACCTTCTGCTTGACGGCGGTTCCACGGTCGGCGCTTTGGCGCACGGGCTGCGGACATTCTCTGATCTGGACGTCACCACCATCGGGATCAACACGTTGCAGGAACTCAGCGGCTGCCCGGGGATCCGGTTGTCCTGCCCAGGGGGTCAACTACGTGAGATGAGTCAGAGCTTCTACGGGCCACTGACCGAGCTGAGTCTGGAACGTCTGACCTTCGACCGGGTCTTCCTGGGCGCGGATGCGGTGACCGCGGACTACGGAATCTGCGAGGCGGATCTTCAGCAGACTCGCCTCAAGGAAATCATCGCTGGGCGCAGCGCCCGCGTCTACGTTCTTGCCCACGGCGCGAAGATCGGTCAGCGTCCGTTCCACTCCTGGGCGAAGCTGCCTCTTCCGTGGACTTTGGTCACGAATGAGGACGCGCCGGCGGACCAGGTGCAGAAGATGCGTGATGAAGGCATCACCGTGGAGACGGTCCCCGCCGGGCAGTAATTACTAGTGCCCCAACGCCTTGACCCACGGGCTCGGCGTTGTACCCGCCGAAGACGTTCTCGACTGCTAGGCCAGCATCGATCAGCATTGCGTGGATCTGATCTTGTGAACGGAAGCGAATTCGCGAAGGTTCCACGCGCTCAGCTCCATCCGCTGTGATCTCATGCGCGCAGAAGTCCACAAGCCCCGATTCTTCGTCTATCTGAGTCGTTTGGTACCAGTGCTGGACCTCGCCCTCGGGAAGACGGACGGTGCGCTGAGAACGCTCTCTGGTCCAGGCTTCCCAACCGCGAGCTTCCGGGTCCCGAGTATCAAATGCCAGGCGTCCTCCAGGTGCTAAGTGGGCGGCGATGTCACGGAACGTCTGGGCAAGCTCGGTGTCGTCAAGGATCGCCTGCACGACGTTAGACGACATGATGGCGACGTCGAAGCTGGCTCCGGCGGGAATCACGGAGGAAGTGCCCTCGATCCAGCAGACCCGGCCGGCGCCTGCTTTCGCTTGAGCTGCCTGCAGGGAAGAGCGATCGGGGTCGATGCCCACCATTTCGCAGCCTGCCTCTGCCGCAGCGAGGGTGATCTCACCGGTTCCGCATCCCAGGTCGAGGGCACGGGTGCCGGGGGCTGAGGTGAGGAACTGGAGAAAGAAATCGTCGCTGGGACCCCAAGCGTTGACAGCGTCGTAGAGGTCGGAGGCGTGATTCGTCGTCATCGAGTCCACGCTAGCGGCTGAGTGAAGATACAGCGGCGGGTGGTCCTTATCCGTGCGATTTCTAGGTCTTGGATCAGTCGGTAGATCATCTCGGCGTCGTCACCCCGGTTTGGGCGTGGCCGGATTAGCCGTCCTTCGAGTGGTGGTTTACGACTGAGGATGGGTTCCACCTGGGAAGCCCGTCACAGAAGGCGCTCCGGGCTGGTTCCACGCAAAAAGGGTCAGATGCCAGAGTCCTGGTCGTTTCCGAGATGGATCAATGAGCCCCCGGGCGCCGAGACCCAGCAATGTTTCACGGATCTTCCAGGAGGCTGGCGTCCTGCCGGCTGCGACATCGTTCTGCCAGGGAGCCGAGGCGGCATCGATGTCGACCCCAATCGCGGCCATGGTTGTTCTGTCTCGAAGGTCGGCGATGTTTGTGGCCGCAACATCGAAGGAAAGTATCTCCCGGCTAGGTGACTCCGAATCGGTATGAGCGATCATGGCGGCTGCAACTCCTTCGGGTGATGCGCTGAGATACAGCGTGGGTGTCTCGAGGGGAGAGAACCTGCCCTCCGAGCGAGAACCATCAAGCGCGCACTCGCGAAATGTGGGATCAACGGCGCGGTAGAAGATTCCTTGAACGGTGCTGAATGGGCTGTTGTTCTCGCGCTGGACAGTTGGTTCGGTTTCGTTCTCCAAGCCGAAAGTTCTCCTCATCCGGCTCAGGTTTGCGATACCAGCGGGGGAGGCGTCCATCGGCGGGATCTCCCGAGTGCATCAGGGATCGTGGCTCCGAGGCTGTTGCGAATGTGATCTCGGGACAGTTCCCTCGCCGCAGAACTGTCCCCCTCGATGATCAGATCCAGAATCTCCTGGTGCTGTTTGAAGTCCGTGCTGCGGGGGTTGTCCCCAGCCGGCAGCTCGAGAGCAAGACGTCGATACCGGTCGGCCTTGTCCCATAAGTCATCCAGGAGCCTGATCAGAACCCTGTTGTGCGAAGCCATATAGATCGCGCGGTGAAAATCGCGATGTAGCGAGATTCCCTCGTCCCCCCATGCGCGGTTCACCGGGAGTATCCGATCTACTGCGGATGTCATGGCGCGGATGTCAGCGGTAGTTCGGAATTGAGCTGCGAGCTCGGTGGCCAAAGGTTCCAAGGACAGGCGCACTTCCAGTAGTTCATGAGCCTCAGTGGCATCCAAGGCGGCGATCTTCACGTCGCGATGAGTGTCGAGCTCTACCCACCCCTCACTGGCCAGACGTCGAATTGCTTCTCGCAGGGGAGTGATGCTCATGCCCATATCGGCGGCAAGTTGGTATTGGGACAGACGGGAACCGGGCTCGAGATCGCCGGTGATGATGCGCCGTCGAAGTTCCCGGTATGCCAGTTCGCCCTTACTCAGGCCGCCCGTCTCCACCTGGCCCATGATCCCCTCCCGATGCTCCTCAACTTGCTCGCCTGCGTCTCAAAGTGGTCTCCAAGAGTCAATCCCTCTCCACTTTAGTCCCAGGACCACAAGCCCTCTTGTGTCCCACGTCACTAACAGGTACCGTCGGGAACATCTTATAAGACGGTTATAAGATCATGAGAGTTAGGACCCCACCTGTGAAGATCGTCTCGGCTCATGCCGGCACCATTCCCATCAAGTCATCGATGAGCAACGCGTACATCAACTTCAGCACCATGGACTGCACCATCGTCGCGCTGGTCAGCGACGTCATCGTCGATGGAAAACCCCTCGTGGGTTACGGCTTCTCCTCAAATGGTCGGTACAACGCGACCGCCATCCTCCAGAACAGGATGCTGCCGCGTCTGCAAAGTGCGGCTCCGGAAGACATTCTCGACGAGCATGGGGAGCTTTCACCCGAGAAGGCGTGGGCGATCATGATGTCCAACGAAAAGCCCGGTGGCCACGGAGAACGCTCAGTGGCAGTGGGCGTCATGGACATGGCTCTCCACGATCTTGCGGCCAAGGCCGCAGGGGTCCCCCTGTACCGCTGGATCTCCGATCACTACGGCGACGGCGCACCCGACGAAGACGTTTTCGTCTACGCGGCCGGAGGCTACTACGCACCCGGCAAGGGCTACACCGACCTCCAAGACGAGATGAAAGGCTTCCTCGACGGCGGGTACGAAGTCGTCAAGATGAAAATCGGCGGGGCCGACCTCGCCGAAGATTGCCGACGCATCGAAGCGGTCCTTGAAGTCGTCGGTGGTCACGGCGATCGGCTCATGGTCGATGTCAACGGAAAGTTTGATCTCGACACCGCATTGGAGTACGGCCGGGCGATCGATCAGTACGGCCTGTTCTGGTACGAAGAAGTCGGCGACCCCTTGGATTACCGTCTCAACGCGGTGCTCTCAGAGAACTACACCCACTCCATCGCGACGGGCGAGAACCTGTTCTCCCTGCAGGACGCACGGAACCTGATTCGCCACGGCGGAATGCGCCCGGATCGGGACTACATCCAGGTCGACCCAGCTCTGAGCTACGGACTCACCGAATATCGCCGAATCCTCACGATGCTCTCCCAGCACGGTTGGTCTTCCAGGCGATGCATACCTCACGGAGGACACCAGTTCTCTCTGCACATCGCAGCGGCGCTGAAACTCGGCGGTAACGAGTCCTACCCCGGCGAATTCCAGCCTACCGGCGGCTTCACCGACGACGCCGTCATCTCCCAGGGGCGGGTGTCACCGGGAGAACTCCCGGGCATCGGCCTGGAGGGCAAGTCCAAGTTCTATGACGTCCTGAAGGGTCTGCACAGCTGACCCAGAAGAAATCTTGGCTTTACATCGACCGGACCGTGCCTGAGGTGTGCTCACGATCCTTCGGTGAATGATCGAAACCACAAAGAAGGTGAGACATGTCTGCATATTCAGCACAACGCGTCTGGGACGAGCTCTGGGAGTCACATCGGCAGATCAAGAGACTTGTGATGTTCTCGGTCGGACGAGGCTCCTACCGATCCGAACCCGTAGGGTCGCGATCGGGGAGCGGCTCCTCCGCCTCGGTGTACCGACCGGATCAAACTCGAAGCGATGACCAAGAGTCAAGGAATGGACCACCAGGCGGTTACACCCCTGCTCGACTATTTGGACTGGTGATAGGCCCGGCGCTGTTCCTGGTCACGCTGCTGTTCTTTGAATCGGAGGGCCTCTCTGCGGAGGGGGTGGCGGTCCTCGCCGCCACATTGTGGATCGCAACATGGTGGATCACCGAGGTTGTCCCGATTCCAGTCACGTCCCTGCTCCCGATTGTGCTGCTCCCCCTCACCGGTGCTCTCGAGGGAGATGCGGTTGTCGCGTCCTACGGCAACGACATCATCTTTCTGTTCCTCGGCGGATTCGCCCTCGCCATTGCGATGGAGAAATGGAACCTTCATAAGCGAATCGCGCTGACCATCGTCTCGATGATCGGCACGAGTCCACGCAGGATCATCTTGGGATTCATGGTCGCGACGACGTTCCTCTCGATGTGGGTCTCCAACACTGCGGCCACGATGATGATGATCCCTGTCGGCCTCGCTGTGGCTTACCAGGCTGCGCGGACACTGGAGAAAGGGGAGCATCTCGAGGAGATCCCCAAGTTCGAAAAATGCATCGTCTTCTGCATCGGTTACGCCGCCACCATCGGTGGGCTCGGCACCTTGATCGGTACCCCACCTCTGGCCGTCCTCGCAGCAGTGTCGGGAGAAGTCTTTGGACAGACCATCAGCTTTGGCCAGTGGATGCTCTTCGGGGTGCCGATCGTCATCCTGCTCCTCGCCTTCGCCTGGTTCTACCTGACCTTCGTGAAGTTTCGCTTCGGGTTCTCCCAGCTTCCTGGTGGAAAAGCAGTTATCCGAGACGAGAAAGCTCTGCTTGGCAAACTCTCTACCGAAGAGAAGGCAGTCCTTGCGATCTTCATCGGCACTGCCTTCATGTGGATCTCCCGAGGCTTCATCTGGGACGATCTCCTCCCCGGCATCAGTGACGGAATGATTGCAGTCACCGCAGCGATCTTGCTGTTCATGGTGCCGACACGCACCGGCAGTGCCACCCGAATCCTGGAATGGGAAGATTCGAAGAAGATTCCTTGGGGGATCCTGCTCCTGTTCGGCGGGGGTCTGGCAATCGCTGCAGGCTTCGTCGAGACCGGACTCTCAGACTGGATCGGTGACCAGCTCCTGATTCTTGACGGTGTCAATATCGTCCTCACCGTGCTGGTAGCAACAGCACTCGTACTGTTCTTGACCGAGATCACTTCAAATGCCGCGACCGCGACCATGATTCTTCCCGTGATGGCGGCCTTCGGCCTGGCACTCGGGGTCCACCCCTACGCCTTGATGGTCCCCACCGCGATGGCCGCAAACTGTGCATTCATGCTGCCGGTGGGGACGCCGCCCAACGCGGTCATGTTCGGAACCGGAAAGGTCACCATCATGGAGATGGTTCGCATCGGCTTCTGGCTCAACCTGGCGGCACTGATCCTGATCGTTGCAGCTACCTTCCTCCTTCTTCCCCATATCTGGGGAATCGACCTCTTCTCCGTACCGGCCGACTTTCAGTAAGAGAAAGTGATCACAGATATGGCACAGGTGCTTATCACCACCGACTATCTAGTCCCTGGGGACCCGGTCGATCAACTACTGCATCAACATGGTCATGAAACGGTGTTCAACCCGTACTTTGGACCCCGTACAACCGAGGAACGGGAGACGCTTCTCCGCGATTTCGACGCCGCGATTGTGGCGAGTGAAGCGATCACTGCCGAGATGCTGGGGACGGCGAATCGGCTCAAGATCGTGGCCCGCAGCGGGGTGGGATACGACTCGGTCGACGTCGCAGCGGCAGCCGCCCAAAGGATCGCAGTGTCCAATGCGCCCGGGACGAACCACCACTCAGTGGCAGAACTGACCATAGGTCTCATGATTGGTTCGGCCAGGTATCTCGTCGAGATCTCCAACGGAGTAAGAGCTGGTGGGTGGCCCCGCCAGGCGGGTAGCGAGCTTCGCGGATCAACGTTAGGGGTGGTCGGGTACGGGTTCAGTGGCAAGGCGGTGGCGAGACTGGGAGCCGCTCTGGGGATGAGGGTGCTGGTGGTCACTTCTCACCCGGACCTCACCGACCATGACGTGGAGTTCGTCGAATTCGACGAAGCTCTTCGGCAGTCCGACTACCTCAGCCTTCACGCCAAGGCGGACCCCAGCAGCCCTCCCATATTGGACGCGAAAACCCTTGGGGCTATGAAACCCACCGCGACGGTGATCAACACCAGTCGGGGCGCGCTGATAGATGAGGACGCCCTCGCTCAGGCCCTCCGTTCCGGGACGATTGCAGCGGCTGCCCTGGATGTCCTCAGCACAGAACCCCTGCCGCCACAGAGCCCCCTTCGAGGACTGGACAACCTGATCATCACCTCGCACCATGCAGGCCAAACAGTGCAGGCGCGGATGCGCGCCGGAGAAGTCGCAGCACGAGCGGTGATTGACGCGCTCAGCGGACGAGAACCAGCCCATTGCGTCAACGGCACGATGAAAGGAACCGAGTCATGAGTTCAACCCCCAACACACCGCGGACACATCGGATCGCCGTCATTCCAGGAGATGGCATCGGCAAGGAAGTCATGCCCGAGGGGCTCAAATGTCTGCGCGCAGCCGCGCAGAAGCATGGGATCAACCTGGAATTCGAAGAGTTCGACTTCGCCTCTGCCCAGTATTGGGAACGTCATGGGCGGATGCTCCCAGAGGACTGGGTGGAGGTCCTTCGCGGATTCGATGCCATCTACTTCGGTGCCGTGGGATGGCCAGCTGTCATTCCAGACCACGTCTCACTCTGGGAGTCCCTGCTTCAGTTCCGCCGAGTCTTTGACCAATACGTCAACCTCCGACCCATCAAACTTCTACCAGGCGTCCCGTCGCCTCTCGCGAACCGCAAACCAGGAGACATTGATTTTCTCGTCGTCCGCGAGAACACCGAAGGTGAGTACTCCAGCATCGGGGGCCGGATCTTTGAAGGAACCGAGCGCGAGACCGTCATGCAAGAGACCGTGATGACTCGTGTCGGAGTGGACCGGATTCTCCATTTCGCTCACGAACAAGCGAGGAAGCGCAAAGGTCGTCTGACGTCAGCCACGAAGTCCAACGGCATCTCGGTGACCATGCCGTACTGGGATGAACGAGTCGCGGCCGTCAACAGCGAGTATGACGATGTCGAGGTGAACGCGTTCCACATCGATATCCTCGCCGCGCATTTCGTGCTTCACCCAGATTGGTTCGACGTCGTGGTCGCTTCGAACCTTTTCGGTGACATCCTCTCTGACCTTGGGCCAGCATGTACGGGAACTATAGGGGTGGCGCCCTCGGCGAACCTGAACCCGACCGGTGAGTGGCCATCCCTCTTTGAACCAGTCCATGGATCTGCGCCGGACATCGCTGGCCAAGAGATCGCCAATCCCATCGGTCAGATCTGGGCGGGGGCGATGATGCTGGAGTTCCTGGGACACCCAGAGGCCTCTGAGGCGGTCGTGGGGGCCTTTGAATTTATTCTCGCGCAGGGCGCTGTCATGACCCCTGATTTAGGAGGCAATGCCAGTACCGAGGAACTCGGGTCAGCGATTCGAGACGCCATCGCGGGTCCCTGAGGTCCGGTTGGGGAGTGTAGCCTCTGGAAAGTTTCGTTGTCAGCCGCAGATGACCTTTGCACTCATCATGTGGATTCGTGCGGGCCCCTGGGAGCTCAGTGGCTAATGAGTTCGGTGCAAGTCGCGGATATCGCTGAGGGGCCCAGTTGGCCGTCGTGATGCGGTGGTGATCGCGGACCTCATCCCCTGGTCTGATGTGTTCAAATACTTGGGCTTTATAAAGTGGGGTCGTGGATCGACTCATAGAAATCTGGGCATGGCTGACGGAGGTGACGGCACTCCTTGGCTCGATATTCTTGGTGATCGCTCTGATCGTTGTTGTTTATGGCGTTGTACGACGGCGATGAAGTCAGACGCAGACGACGAACTCTTACCATCCCCATGAGTAACGACTCGCTTCGTGTGACCCCTATAGAACCCCTGGAGCACAGTGGGACTTTGAAAATTTCAAAGTACTGATCAGTAGGTATCGATAAGTTCGTGTGGGCTCGCTAGGCTCAGCTCATGCTCAAGGGTTTTAAGAATTTCATCATGCACGGCAATGTCGTTGACCTTGCTGTTGCGGTGGTCCTCGGTGCGGCCTTCGGTGCTGTCGTGAACGCGATGGTCGAAAACGTGCTCATGCCGTTTATCTCCGGTCTCATCGGGTTCCCAGATTTCGACGACTTCGCGGTCGTGAACTACAACGGAAACCTTCTCCAGTTCGGGGTGCTCCTCACCCAACTTGTGAATTTCGTCCTCATTGCGGCCGCGATCTATTTCGTCGTCATCTTCCCCATGAACAAGATGATTGAGGCACGGATCCGCAAGTTCGGGGGCCCAGTCGAAGAAGAGGACCCCAACGTCGTCGTTTTGAAGCAGATCCTTGATCAACTTCGAGTGCAGACCGAAGTAGTCAACCCAGCCGCCTTCGCCGCTGCTGTCGAAGCTGAACGTCTCGCCGAATCAGAGACGCTCGCGAGGATCGAGGACTTGGAGGAAAAGAATAAAACCTTCCTGGGTAAAGCCAAGAACTTTGTGTGGGGCAAGGACGAGTAGAAATACCGTGCAGTTCTTAGCCGTGACAGAAGCGCGCTCGGAGGAGGCATCCGTTCGAAGGAAAGTTCTCCCCGCCTGTGTCCGCTGCTCGCACCTCTCTTTAGGACGCCTTAGTGCATAGATCTCGTGTATCCAGGACTGTGGGCGTTTTCGTCGCAGGATTGATGCTGATCAGCGTCGCTACCCCAGCGTCTGCGGTCACTGCGTCTCAGTGGGGCCAGTGGGGTCCGTTTGAAGGTGAGGCTCGGGCTTACACCACGACAGTCGAAACCCAGGCGATCGGTTTCCCCCGGGCAGATGTGGCGACCGACTCCAGATCGGGCAGCGGCACCGGAGTTATCAGTGGGGCAAGCACTTGGCTTGGCGAGGGCACCCCAGTCGGTGAGGTCTATGGATCAAGTCGGAACCAGCAGTACTTAAATCTTCGTCCAAACGCCGATAACGCGGCGTCGCCATCGACCACCACGTACTCCTTCGATTACCCCACCCCCGCCGGTGGGTGGGCGTTCGTGCTGGGTGACATCGATGCTGACGAAGTGACAATCAGCGCCGTCACTGCTGAGGGGGAAGCGGCTGGCGTTGACCAGCTGGGGTTCCAGGGAGGATTCAACTATTGCATTCCCGAGGCGGTTGGGTCCTGTGGTTCTCAGGGTTCTGCGACTGACATCCCTACTTGGGATCCTGCCACCATGACTCTGACAGGCAATGAAGCCGCCGCAGACACCGCCGGGGCCGCAGCATGGTTTCAACCCTCGGTCGGCCTGGAGTCCCTGACCTTCACGTTCACGCGTCGCGCGGGATTCCCGGTCTATCAGACCTGGGTCACCAGTCTGTCTAGGTCTGTGACTGGAAGCGTCGTGCTGGAAGACGGAGCCCCAGTGCTTGGTGCGACAGTGGACCTCACCAACAACAGTGGTCAAGAACTTGCGTCAGTGCAGACTGCCGACGACGGAACCTATGCGTTCCCTGAGGTAGTCGCCTCGGAAGGGTTCACGGTGTCGGTGGACCCTCCGGCTGGACTGGAGCCGGTGGGGTCAGGGTCCTTCCCGGTGGACCTGACTCAGGCCGACGCGGAGGTGTCTGATTTCGTACTCAGTGCCCCCGCCGAAGGTGCGGCGATAGAAGGCGTCGTCGTCTCCGATGAGGTTTCCGTGGAGGACTTGGAGGTCACCGCGCAACGCGACGGGATCGAGGTTGACGTTCAGACCGACGAGGACGGGGAGTACTCCTTCGAGGAACTTCCCGTAGGGGAGTGGGTCGTTTCGGTGGAAGTCGACGAGGATCTGTTTGTGGTGGAGCCGGGGCAGGCCACGGCAGTACTGGGTGAGCCCGGCCAACGCGTGAGGCTGGAAGACTTCGAGATTTCCGATGCTACCGTCGAGCCGGAGCCGAGTCCTGAACCAGAGCCGGAGCCGAGTCCTGAACCAGAGCCGGAGCCGAGTCCTGAACCAGAGCCGGAGCCGAGTCCTGAACCAGAGCCGGAGCCGAGTCCTGAACCAGA